>Ga0160456_100036_pt1 | contig 209462 bp, 176 predicted proteins | sample HID1972K_E6MG_FD_108261 | JGI IMG/M metagenome (GOLD analysis project Ga0160456, IMG submission 108261) | Enriched pill bug-associated microbial communities from UW Madison campus, WI, USA - HID1972K_E6 MG | ecosystem: Host-associated > Arthropoda: Insects > Digestive system > Unclassified ... | reverse complement strand
TCACCAGCAGCTGGCTCTGCGTGCCCTTGGAGATCTGCTCGAACGCGGTGTTGATCTCGGCCACGGCCTGCTGCTGGCCGGTGGGATCAAAGCCGCCAGCGATGGTCTGCACCACCAGCAGCGCGCGCTTGCCGGCCTTGTCGAACCACACCCCATCGATCTGCTGCGGGGCCTGGGTGGGCTGCAGGCTTTCGGCCACGTGCAGCAGTTCCAGGGTCGGATCGCGCGGCAGCAACGGCTCGATCATCCCGGCCGCGGGCGAGCCCAGGTCCTGCACGCGCTCGGCCAGTTCGGCCTTCAGCGTGGCTGCGTCCAGCGGATGGGTGTCGTAGCGGTCGCTCAGCAGGAAGCGATACGGCAGCCACTTGGCCGGAATCGCGTCGACCGCCGATTCGCCGCCGTTGGTAATGGTGGCGAAGGCGTCGTTGTCCGCGTCCAGTTTGGCCCGCAGCGCCTGCGACTGTTTCGCCAAGGTGGCCGGGTCGCTACCGGAAATGGCCAGCAGCAGCAGGCGCGAACCGGGGCCTTCGCCCAGTTCGTCCAGCAGCAGCTTCTGCGCCGGGGTGCGCGCCTCGGGCATGAACTTGCGCAGGTCGCCGGACAGCTTGATCGTGTTGCCCAGCCAGGCGCCCAGTCCGAGCAGCAGCGCCAGCCACAACAGCGCCAGGCCGGTGCGCGCGTAGGTCGGCAGCCTCACCCGTTGTGGCCGCGGCACAGCGCGGTCAGGGCATCGCCGTCATTGACCTTGGCGGCCGCCTGCGCGGCGCCGGCCAGCAGGGTGCGCTGCAGTTCGCCCTTGTCGCTGGTGGTTTCGATGCAGCGCAGTTCGGCGCCCTTGCCATAGAGCTGGATGTCGCGCACCGACGCCTTGGCCGCGGCGGCGTCCCTGGGATCCAGCTTCAGCTGCCAGGCCTGGCGGGTGCCGGCCGCGCTCAGGCTGTAGTGCTGCTCCAGCTGGCTGGCATCGCCGGACAGCAGCGCGCCGAAGCCCTGCTGCAGGTTGCCCAGCTCCGGCGCGCGCGACAGCGAGAAGGTGCGCGGTTTCTTGCCGTCGCGCTCCACGGTGGCGGTTTCGCCCTTGAGCGTGATCTTCTCGTGGTATGGCGCGGTGACCTCGCGCACCAGGGTCGCATCGGCGTCGCGTGCGTAGCGGCCTTCCACGCGCAGCGGCGTCTTCAGCAGCGCCGAGCCGCGCAGTTCGACGAACTGGGTGGTGATGGCGCCAGGCCGGGCGATCTTGGACAGGATCCAGGCCGGATCGACCTTGGAGGCGTCGGACGACTCAGGCGATGCGGCGCACAGCGGTCCGGCGCTGCACAGCAGCGTCAGCATCAGCGCCCAGGTCGGCGTGGATGTTGCCCTCGACATGCTTGGCGTTCCAGAAATCATAGAAGTTGAACCAGTTGTAGGGCGCACGCCGGGCGTAATGTTCCAGCCGCTGCGCATAACCGCGGATGAGCGCACCCAGCGCCGCGGCACGGTTGCGGCGCGGGACCTCCAGCCCTTCGCTGTAGGTCTCGAACGCCAGCGAATAATGCGCCCTGCCGTGATACAGGCCGAAGGCCAGCACCACCGGCACCTTGAGCACTGCGGCGATCAGCCAGGGCGAGGTCGGGAACTGGGCCTGCGCACCCAGGAACTGGGCCGGCAGGAAGGGATCTTCCGGCCGGGTGCGGTCGACCAGCAGCGCGACCAGATGACCTTCGTCGGTGGCCTGCTTGATGGCCATGACGATCGAGGTGCTGTCCATGCTGGCATCGATGATGCAATCGGCCAGGCGCGGATTGAGCGCGCCCAGCAACTCGGTCATCGCAGGCGCCTGGGCCTTGTCCAGGACCACCTTGACCTGCACGTCCGGTCGCTCCTGGGCCAGCACGCGCAGCGCGTCGAAGCTGCCCAGATGCGAGCCGAAGATCAGCACGCCGCGGCCGCGGTCCATCTGCGCATGCAGCTGCTCCAGGCCGGTGACATCGACATGGAACCGGTCCATGCGTCCGCTCAGCAGGAACACCCGGTCCAGGATCACCGAGGCAAAAGTGTGGATGTGGCGGGCGGTGTCGCGCCAGCGCGCCGGCCGGCCCAGCACGCGCGACAGGTAGGCGCGCGAGGCGCGGCGTTCCGGCCCGCGCACCAGCATGAAATAGACCGTGATCGGGAACAGCAGCAGCCGGGCCACGCCGCGCCCGCCATGGCAGGCGATGCCGCGCAGCAGCCACATCGCGAACCTGCTGCCGCCTTCCGGCCGCTGTTTCCAGGTGCTGTTCATGCCTCGCCCTCCCCTAGGACCACGACATCGCCGCTGGCCAGCAGGGTATCGCCACGCAGCACCTTGAAGCGCCAGCGCGGCGCGGCGCCTTCCAGCAGGACCTGCACGGTTTGTCCAGGCAGCAGCGGCTGGAGGAACTTCACCTGCGGCAGTCGCAGGCCGCCGCGCAGCGGGCCGTGCCGGGCTTCAACCGCGTCCAGCACGTGGTCCAGGACCACCACGCCGGGCACGATCGGACGGCCGGGGAAGTGCCCGGGCAAGGCAGGATGGTCGTGCGGGACTGCGAATTCCATGCAAGCGGTGCTTAAAGGCGCGGTTCCAGCAGGGCGCGCACCGATTCGTGGGCACGGAGTGTGAGCGCCTGCCGGTCCAGCAGCGCGCCGGCCTGGTCCCTGACCTGAATGGGCGCGCCGATCCGCACCCGGATCGTGCCCGGACGGGCGCGGAAGAAGCCCTGCACCGGCAGCACCTTGCCGCAGCCGTCGATGGCCACCGGGACCACCGGCACGTCGGCATCGATGGCCGCCTGCAGCAGCCCGGCCTTGAACGGCGCCAGGGCGCCGGTGCGGCTGCGGGTCCCTTCCGGAAACAGGCACAGGTTCTGGCCTTGGCCCAGCAGCGCGGCGGCCTTGCGCCGGACCAGCGCGCCGGCCCGGCGGCTGTCGCGGTCCAGGAACAGCATGCCGGTGGCCTTGGCATACCAGTTCACGAACGGCACCTTGAGCATCTCCGCCTTCAGCAGGAAGCGCAGCGGCGCCGGCACGGCGATGTACAGCACGCAGATGTCGATCACCGACTGGTGGTTGGACACCAGCAGGTGCGGGCGGGTCCAGTCGATGTCCTGCCCGCCCTCCAGCACCAGGTTGATGTTGCCGCCAGCCAGCAGGCCCGGTGCCCAGCAGCGCGCGGCCATGCGCAGGATGAATTCCGGCCGGATCCCTACCGCGCGCAGCAGCAGCGCCAGGGTGATCCAGCCGGCGGTCCAGACCAGGGTATAGACCAGCTGCAGTGCGTTGAGGACGCTCCAGGCAAGGTTGCCGGAGGCCCGCGACGACTGCACATCCATGTTGTCGGTCGAGGTGCTCATGTGGGACAGGATACCCGGCTGCCGCCCGCTTGGGCGGCGCGGATTTGCATTTTCTTAACAGTGAATGCCGCTGCTGTCGTGAACGCTGCTCGCCGGCCGCGGCGGCCGCCGCCCGGCGGCCTCAACGCAACACGTCGCGCCAGAAGGCGGGCCCGAGCCTGGCCATCTGCCGCACGAAATCGATGAAGTTCCGGTACGGCCGCACCGGGAACCAGCGCGCGCGCAGCGCGTATTCACCGACGAAGAACCCGCCGATCACCCCATAGCCCAGCAGGTTGGAAAACAGCGAAGCCTGCTCGTCGGCGATGGCCAGCGGCGGCAGCCGGCCCAGCTGGGCCAGCACCCCGCCCGGAACCGCCCACAGCGCCAGCAGCAGGTTCACCAGCGTCATCGCCGCCAGCAGGCCGGCCCAGCAGACGGTCAGCCGGCGGGTGTAGGCCAACTGGGCCGGACTCAGCGCCTGCCCGGCCTGCGCATACAGGCCCGCGACGATGCGGGTGATCAGTGGTGTGCTGCCGCGGCGCAGGCTGCGGCCGAAGAACCACCCGATCCAGCCGGCGAACACCACCGGCGGGGCGGTCAGCAGCAGCAGCGCATGCGGCGAATGCCACAGCGGCAGCAGGGCGGCCAGCAGCACCACGGCCAGCGCCCAGGCCCACCAGCGCGGGCGGGCCATCGGCTCGATCAACAGCATCAGGACCAGGACGGCGCCGGCCAGCACGGCCAGCTCGCTGCGCCCGGACGCGTTGGCCCAGTGCGCCAGAGGCGAGTAGCCGACGGCCAGCAGCAGGGCAACGCCCATCGCCCAGGGAGCGCCGGCGTGGGCCTCCGGGGCGGGCACGGACGGGCCGATCTCAGGTGGTCTTGTTGGCCTGGACATGCGCCGACAGCGCACGCAGCGAGGCGAAGATGCGCTGGTTGTCGTCGCTGTCCGAACGCAGCTGGAAGCCGTACTTCTTGCCGATGGCCAGGGCAAGTTCCAGCGCATCGATCGAATCCAGGCCCAGGCCGGTGTTGAACAGCGGGGCTTCCGGGTCGATCTCGCCTGCGTTCACGTCTTCCAGGTTCAGGCTCTCGACCAGCAGCTCGGCCAGCTCGTGTTCTTGGGCGGTTTGCGCGGACATACGACGGTGCTTCCAGTGCGTTGAAGGTGCGACACGATGGTGCAAAGGGCGCGCCCGCGCAACCTGGGGTCGGCGCGGCGTGCAGGCTATGATGACAGCTTCATCAGGATTGCCACACGCGCAGGGTTCGCACGCATGACTTCCGCCGTCGCCGCAGACGCCATTCCGCTTCCACCCGGGCCGGGACCGGCTCCTGGCGCCGCCGCCGCGCCGCAGACCGCACCGGACGTGCTGATCATCGGCGGCGGACCGGCCGGCAGCACCGCGGCGATCCAGCTGGCGCGCGCCGGCTGGCGCGTCACCCTGCTGGAAAAGGAGCGCCATCCGCGCTTCCACATCGGCGAGTCGCTGCTGCCCATGACCATGCCGCTGCTGGAGACGCTGGGCGTGATGGAGGACATGCGCGCGATCGGCACGCTCAAGCTGGGTGCCGACTTCCCCAACGATGTCGGCTCGTACAACACCTTCCGCTTCGACCGGGCGCTGGACGCCAAGCGCGGCTTCGCGCTGCAGGTGCCGCGGGCCAGGTTCGACCAGATCCTGTTCGAGAAGGCCCGCAGCGAAGGCGTCGACGCGCACGAAGAAACCACCGTGACCGCGGTGGCTTTCGAGGGCGATCAGCCGGTGGTCCAGGCGCGCCAGGATGGGCGCACCGTGGAAATCCGCCCGCAGTGGCTGCTGGATGCCTCCGGCCGCGACGCTTTCCTCGGCAGCCGCCTCAAGCTGCGGCGCAAGAACCCGCAGCACCAGTCGGCGGCGGTGTTCAGCCACTACACCGGCGTGGCCCGGCGCGAAGGCGATGACGCCGGCAACATCAGCATCTATCGCCATCCGCACGGCTGGATGTGGCTGATCCCGCTGCCCGACGATGTGATGAGCGTGGGCGCGGTGTGCTTTCCCGATTACCTCAAGACCCGCAGCGGCGACCTGGAAGCCTTCCTGCAGCAGACCCTGGCGTTGAACCCGGAAGTGACCGAGCGCATGGCTGGCGCCCAGCGTGTGGCGCCGGTGCATGCCACCGGCAACTACGCCTACGACTCCACCCGGATGAGCGGGCCGCGCTGGCTGCTGCTGGGCGATGCCTATGCCTTCGTCGACCCGATGTTTTCCTCCGGCGTGCACCTGGCCATGCACAGCGCCGACCACGGCGCAGCGATGGTCGACGCGGCCTTGCGCGTACCGCAGCGCGCACCGGCCCTGCGGCGCGCGCTGCAGCGGCGTCAGGACGCGGGTGTGCGCGAGTTCAAGTGGTTTATCTACCGCTTCACTTCGCCGACCATGCGCCTGCTGTTCGCCAATCCGCGCGACTTCCTGCAGGTCGAATCGGCAGTGGTGGCGATGCTGGCCGGCGACGTGTTCGATTCGCCGCGGGTGAAGCGTCGCCTGCGCCTGTTCCGCCTGATTTACGGAATCAACGTCCTGTCGATGATGCCGCAGGCCTTCAGGGCCTGGCGCCGCCGCCGGCGCCAGCCTGCGGAAGGCTTCCGCGGCGACACCCTGCAGCCGGACAAGGTCGGGCCGGCATGAGCCGTCCGCAGCCAACGCCTGCATCGCTGCCGGTGGATGCGTCGCAGCTGCACGTGGACTACGTCGACGCCGCGCAGTTACGTGCGCTGCTGGACGATGACCACGTGCTGGCGGTGCTGGGCTTCGGCCCCGACGCGCCGCGCAGCGACGATCCTCGTTACCTGCGCGTGCCGCTGGCACCGTTCGGCGGTGCGCCGCTGGAAGTCTGGCGCAGCACCCGGCCGGTGGTACGCGGCCGCGACGGGGCGGTCGCCTGGGCCAGCGACGGCACGCTGCAGTTCGGCGCGATCGAAGTGGACGAGATCGACGGGGACATCGACACCGCCGCCGAGACCGCCTACACGCTGCTGTCCCGGTTCGTGCCCGGCAGCGCCACACCGCACTTGCTGCGGGTCTGGAATTACCTGGACGGCATCACCGAGGGCGAAGGCGACGACGAGCGCTATCGCCACTTCTGCGTGGGCCGCGCGCGCGGGCTGGGCCAGTTCGACACCACCCATCTGCCGGCCGCCACCGCGATCGGCCGGGTCGATGGCGTGCGCACGCTGCAGGTCTATTGGCTGGCCTGCAGCTGCCCCGGCACCCCGGTGGAGAATCCGCGCCAGGTCAGCGCCTACCGCTACCCGCGCCAGTACGGGCCGCAGCCGCCCAGCTTCGCCCGCGCGATGCTGCCGCCGGCCAGCGTCCAGACCCCGCTCCTGCTGTCCGGCACCGCTGCGGTGGTCGGCCACCAGACCCTGCATCCGGAATCCACCGCGGCGCAGCTGGAGGAGACCTTCGCCAACTTCGATGCCCTGATCGCCAGCGCGCATCGCCACGCACCCGCACTGCCGTCCGCGTTTAACGCAGGCAGCCGGCTGAAGGTCTATGTGCGCGACGCGGCCGAACTGCCGCTGGTCGCGTCCCTGCTGGAGCAGCGCCTGCCCGCCGAGGTGCCGCGCCTGCTGCTGCACGCCACCGTCTGCCGCCGCGACCTGCGCGTCGAAATCGACGGCGTGCACGGCGCGTAGAAGCAACTGTCTGCTCGACGCGTTTGGCTCCCTACCCCCGCTTGCGGGAGAGAGGCTGGGGGTGAAGGGCTTTTATCTAAAGCCCAGCAACCGCAGCCGGCTCCGGAACGTCGACAGTCGTCGTCAGCATGACCGTAGCCCTATCCCCCTCACCCCGCCCCTCTCCCCCGCAAGCGGGGGAGAGGGGGCAAAATCCCAGCGATGCGGCCAAGCGGCCCTACTCCCCGCAGGCCTGAGGTTCAATGTCCGAGGTCCCGCCGTCGGGCGAGAACGTGCCGCCAGTGCCCGTATCCGGCGCGGGCCAGTCCTGGCGCCAGCGCGCGGCCTGGGCCTGGGCCTGGGCGATCTGGTCGGGATCCATCTGCCGGCGCAGCGCATCGATGCTGCGGTCGACGAACGCCTGGCGCATCGGCGGTCCGCCCGCCGCGCTGCCCTGGGCCGTGAGCGTGCGCTGCGCCTGCAGATACAGCGCCAGGGATTTGCTGGCATCGGGTGTCACCGCCTGGGCCAGATAGGTGCGCCAGCCGGCGTCGCGGCTGGGCGAATACGCCGCGGCCAGCGCCAGGGTCGCCCTGAGGCTGCCGCGCTGCGCAGCCTGCAGCGCCAGGCTTTCGGCTTCGTTGCGATAGATCTGCAACTGCGGCAGCAGCTGCAGCGTGTCGCGCGTGCGGAATGCGTTGCCAACCGCGTATTGGGTACGCGCCGGCAGGCTGCCGCCCAGTGCCCCACTGCGCCAGAGATTCGCACGCTCGGCCGGCGACACGTATGGCACGCCGTCGCATTGCTCAGAATCCTGGAGCAACTGCTGGCCACGCTCACGCATGTAGCGATCCATTCCCTGATTGAAGCGCGCCCGCTGCTCGGGGTCCGGCTCACGCGCCAGCTGATTCTGCTGCAAGCTCAGTCGATCATCGAACAGCGCCAGCTGCGTACGCACGCGCTCGCACTGCTCCAGCTCGGCCGCCAGCCGGCACGCCGCACGCGCGTCGCCGCCCTCGGCCCGCTGCTTCAGCCCATCGAACACCAGCCGCAGCGGCGTACCGTCCTCGGGCAACGGCGCCTGCGCCGCGCCCAGGCTGGCGACCTTGGGGATTGACGTCGTTGCTTCCACAGGAGCATCCGCTGCTGGTGCCGGCGCGCCCCACTTGGTTGCGCTTGCCCTTTCCACCACAGCGCCAAGCCCGCGACCATACCCAGGCCGGCAAACACGACCACAGCCAGCACGGTCTTGCGCGCGCGGCGGGTGCCCATCGGTCCCTGCATCACGCGTCCCCCAGCAACCGCATCAGCTCCTCGCGCGGCAGCTTGCCGGTATCGGTGCGCGGCAGCGCGTCGACGAAGCGGATCCGGCGCGGCAGAAACACCGGGTCCATCGCCTCGCGCAGAGACGACAGCACGTCGCCTTCGGACAGGCCCAGCGCGACCACCAGCGCGGCGATGCGACGGACCTTGCCCGGGCTGTCGAACTGCAGCATGACGCCATCGCACACGCCGGGCACGGCCAGCAGACGGCGGGTGAGATCGCTCAGCGAGGCGCGCTTGCCGGCGATTTCCAGCAGGTCGGCCTGGCGTCCACGCACATGGAAGCGGCCGTCTGCCTCGACCTCCATCAGATCGGCCAATGCCACCGGCTGCGGCAGGTGCGGAGCGCCGATGAGCGTGCCGTCCGGCTGCGGCTGCACGCTGACGCCAGGCAAGGGGGTCCAGGCACGCTCCTGCGCGGTGCGGCGAGTGGCAAAGATGCAGGTCTCGGTGGAACCGAAGATCTCGCGCACCTGCCCGCCAAACTGCGCTTCGGCCGCCTGCGCCAGCGCCTGCTCCAGCGGCGCGGTGGCCGACACGCAACCGGCGATCGGCGGCAGCGCCACGCCCGCTTCGACCAGCGTGCGCAGGTGGACCGGGGTGGTGATCAGCATGCGCGGCGCCGGGACCTCGGCCAGCGCGCGGGCCACGTCCTGTGGGAAGAACGGCCGCGCGCCATGCAGCATGGCCTGGGTCAGCAGCGGCACCATCACCGACTGCTCCAGGCCGAACATGTGCTGGGCCGGCACGGTGGCCACGATGCTGGGCGGACGCCCGTCCCACAGGTCCGCCATCGCCCGCACCAGCTGCGCGGTGCTGGTGCGGAACTGGCCCATCGTCTTGGGAAACGCCTTGGGCACGCCGGTGCTGCCGGAGGTAAAGGCGATGGCAACGGTCAGGTCTTCGTCGACCTGCGGCACCTCACCTTCAAGTTCGTCCAGGATCCCGGGCAGGCGCCAGTACTGCGCAGGCTCGGCCTCCAGCGGGCCATCGCCCAGGGCGTAGGTGCCGGGCTGGCGATCGATCACGTCCTGGACCACGGCCGACGCGCGCGAGGGCGGCAGCAGCGTGATCTGGCCGCGCAGGGCCACCGCGCAGAAGGCCACCATGAACCGGTAGCGGTCCTCGCACAGGTTGATCGCGTGGCCGCCGGCCGGCAGCTGCGCGGCCAGCGCGCGCACCTGTGCGTGAAAGGTGCGCAGGGTGATGGCCTGGCCGCCGGTCCAGGCGATCACCCGTTCCAGCGGCCCGGTTCCCAGCGTGCAGCGTCCTGCCGGCCTGGGCTGCGATTCAATGACTGCCGACATCGGGGTCTGGTCCTGGTGCGCGCCCGCGGTGATGGCGCAGGTCGCGCGGTCTGTAGAAACGGCGCTTCATCCTTCCAGCAGACGCAGCGCGTCCTGGCGCGGCAGCTTGCCGGTCTCGCCGCGCGGCAACGACGCCACGAACCGGATGCGACGTGGCAGGAACACCGGGTCCATCGCCCCGCGCAGGGCCGCCAGCAGCTGCTGTTCGGTCATGTCGGGGGCCACCACCAGCGCGGCGATCCGGCGCACGCCCGTGTCGTCCGGTTCCAGTTGCAGCACCACGCCGTCGCGCACCCCAGGCACGGCCAGCAGGCGGCGGCTGAGATCGCCCAGCGAAGCGCGCTTGCCGGCAATCTCCAGCAGGTCGGCCTGGCGGCCGCGCAGGTGGAAGCGGCCGTCGGCTTCGACCTCCATCAGGTCGGCCAGCGGCACCGGCTGCGGCAGATGGCGCGCATGCACCAGGGTGCCGTCCGGCTGCGGCTGGACCCACACGCCGGGCAGCGGCGTCCAGGCGGTTTCCAGCGCGGTGCGGCGGCGGGCGAAGATGCAGGTCTCGGTCGAACCGAAGGTCTCGCGCAGCTCGCCGCCGAAACGCGCTTCGGTGGCCAGGGCCAGGGCCCGGTCCAGCGGCGCGGTGGCCGACACGTAGCCGGCGATCGGCGGCAGCGACACGCCCGATTCGACCAGCGCGCGCAGGTGCACCGGGGTGGTCACCAGCACGCGCGGCGCGGGCATCTGCGCCAGCGCGCGGGCCACGTCCTCGGGAAAGAACGGCTTGCCACCATGCACGCAGGCCTCGCTGAGCAGCGGCATCACTACCGACATCTCCATGCCGTACATGTGTTGCGGCGGCACGGTGGCCACCAGGCTGGGCGTGGCCGTGCCCCACAGGTCGGCCACGGCGCTGAGGTTCTGCGCGTTGCTGGTGCGGAAGGCGGCCAGCGTCTTGGGGAAGGGCTTGGGCGCGCCAGTGCTGCCGGAAGTGAAGCCGATGCACACCACCGCATCCTCGGGCACTTCCGGCACTGGGCCGTCGGCCTGTGCCAGTTCGGCCGGCAGGCGCCAGTAGGCCGCCGGTGGCGGCGTGATCTCCACATCGCCCAGTGCATAGCAGTCGGCATGGCGGGCCATCACGTCGGCCACCACCGTCGGTGCGCGCGAGGACGGCAGCAGCGTCACCTGGCCGCGCAGGGCCACCGCGCAAAACGCGACCAGAAAGCGATAGCGGTCCTCGCACAGGTTGACCGCGTACGCGCCGGCGGGCAGCTGCGCGGCCAGCGCACGGACCTGTCCGTGGAAGGTCGCCAGGTCGATCGGCTGACCGCCGCTGCGGGCGATGACGCGGTCCGGGGCGCCCACGCCCAGGACGCACATGCCTGGCGCGGAAGGCGCTGGGTGGATGACGGCTGACATAGAAGGTTCTGCTTCCCGTTGCGACCCGACGCACGAAGGCCGGGTGGAGGCCGGTACTTTGGCCGCTGCGCGCGGACCGGGCAAGCCGCGGCGTGTAGGGCGGGTCTTGACCCGCCATCTGAGACAGATGGCAAGCCTTGGCTTTTGGCGGGTCTTGACCCGCCCTACGGCCCTTGTCCAGGCTGCTGGGGCATGACCTTGTGCCGGTGTGGCCAGGCTGGAGCGGCTGCTACCCTTTCCGGCTTGCCTGCCTTTCCCGGATCGATCCTGCCGATGCGCCTGTCCGCTGCCGTGTTTTCCTGCCTGCTGCTGTCGCCCGCCGCCTTCGCCCAGGCGCCCAGCGCGCCACTGACCATCGAACAGGTGATGGCCGACCCGGACTGGATCGGCCCACCGGTCGAGGACGCGCGCTGGACCTGGGACAGCCGCAGCGTGGAATACGACCTCAAGCGCAACGGTTCGCCAATCCGCGACACCTTCCGCCAGGACATGTCGGCCACCGCGGCCACGCGCGTGGCCGACGATGCCCGCGACACCCTGGGCGCGACCGGCGCGGTGTTCGACGCCAAGCGCCAGCACCAGGCCTTCGTCCGCAACAGCGACATCTTCGTGCGCAACCTGCGCAGCGGCGCGCTGATCCAGCTGACCCGCACCCTGGACGAGGAAACCCAGCCGCAGTTCGGCAGCGACGGCGCGCTGGTCTGGCGCGTAGGCAACCAGTGGTTCCGCTGGAATGGCACCGCCGTGGCCCAGGCCGCCCAGGTCAAGGCCGAGGACGACCCGGCCAAGCCACCGTCCGAGGACGCACTGCGCGAGCAGCAGCTGCGCACCCTGTCCACGCTGGCCCACGACCGCGAGATGCGCGAAGCGCTGCGCCGGCAGCAAGACAGCTGGCGCAAGGCCGATCCGTCGCGCGCGCCGGCGCCGGTTTACCTGGGGACCAAGGTCGAGATCAGTGAAACCGCGCTCTCGCCCGATGGCCAGTGGCTGCTCGTCGTCACCCAGGAGAAGGGCGCCGAGGCCGGCGCCGCGGGCAAGGTCCCGCACTACGTCACCGAATCGGGCTACGCCGAGGAACAGGAAGCCCGCACCCTGGTCGGCCGCAATTCGCCCGTGCCGCAGGCGCTGTGGCTGGCCGACATGCGCACCGGCGCGGTCAAGCCGCTGTCCTTCGATACGCTGCCCGGCATCACCACCGATCCGCTGGCCGAGCTGCGCAAGGCCGCCGACAAGGAGCCGCTGAAGGGCAACCGCCCGGTGCGCGTGGAAAGCGACGGCGATGGCGGCAGCCCGGCGATCCACTGGAGCGGCGACTCGCGCAACGTGGCCGTGCTGCTGCGCGCCACCGACAACAAGGACCGCTGGATCGCCGGCGTCGACCTGGACAACGCCCGCCTGCAGGTGCGCGACCGCCTGACCGATCCGGGCTGGATCAACTGGACCTTCAATGATTTCGGCTGGATGCCGGACAACCAGACCCTGTGGCTGCTGTCCGAAGCCAGCGGTCATTCGCAGCTCTACACCCAGCGCGGCACCGAGAAGACCAAGGCGTTGACCTCGGGCCGGTGGGAAGCCTCGGCGCCGGTGCTGTCGGCCGATGGCAATGGGTTCTACTTCCTGTGCAACCGCGACGCACCGGGCCGCTACGAGGTCTGCCAGGTCGATACCAGGACCGGCAAGGTCGCCGAGGTCACCCAGCTGGACGGCGGTGTCGAGGGTTTCAGCCAGTCGCCCGATGGGCGTTCGTTGCTGGTCCAGTATTCGGCCAGCTACCTGCCGACCCAGCTGGCCGTGGTGCCGGCCAACGGCGGCCCGGCCAAGGTGCTGACCGACACGCGCACGGCCGCGTTCAAGGCCCAGCCGTGGATCCAGCCGCAGCTGGTGCAGGTGCCCTCCAGGCACGGCGCCGGCACGGTCTGGGGCAAGTACTACGCGCCGGCCCAGCTGGTGCCGGGCAAACGCTACCCGATCGTGATGTTCGTGCATGGCGCGGGCTACCTGCAGAACGCGATCGCCGGCTATCCGCCCTACCCGCGCGAGCAGCTGTTCCACAACCTGCTGGTCCAGCAGGGCTACATCGTGCTGGACCTGGACTACCGCGGCAGCGCCGGCTACGGCCGCGACTGGCGCACGGCGATCTACCGCAACATGGGCCACCCGGAGCTGGACGACTACCTGGACGGCCTGGACTGGCTGGTCGCCAACCACCAGGGCGACCGCGCGCGCGCCGGCATCTATGGCGGCAGCTACGGCGGCTTCATGACCTACATGGCGCTGTTCCGCGCACCAGGCGTGTTCAAGGCCGGCGCCGCGCTGCGCCCGGTCGCCGACTGGACCCAGTACAACCACGAGTACACGTCCAACATCCTCAACACGCCCGACATCGATCCGCAGGCCTACCGGATCTCCTCGCCGATCGAGTACGCCGATGGCCTGCAGGACCGTTTGCTGATCGCCCACGGCATGATCGATGACAACGTGTTCTTCAAGGACTCGATCGACATGACCCAGAAGCTGATCGAACTGCACAAGGACCACTGGTCCATCGCGCCCTATCCGCTGGAACGCCACGGCTTCACCCGCGCCGACTCCTGGCTGGACGAATACAAGCGCGTGCTGAACCTGTTCAACGAGACCCTGCAACCGGACCGGTAACCTGCCGATCCGGGCCTGCGCGCGGCGATTGTCGGGCCCGGTGCCGCTGCCCCACACTGCGCCGATGAACATACCGCCGCCGCTGCCTGCCTCACCCACGTCCGCCGCTTCGCCCGAGCGCGGCGCGCGCAGCTTCGTCACCGTGCTGGCCTGGATCACGCTCGGTCTGGGCGCGCTGGGCGTCGCCTACGGGCTGCTGCAGATGCTGATCGCCGCACTGATGCCGGCCGACAGCTACCTGCGCCTGGTCGATCCGCTGGGCACCGGCCAGGTGCAGCTGCCCTCGCTGCTGCGCTGGAGCCTGGAACACAATCTGGAAATCGGCATCGCCGAAGCCATCCTGTCGGCACTGATGGCCTGGCTGGGCCTGGGCCTGCTGCGCCGCTGGGAATGGGCGCGGATGGGTTTCATCGTCTATCTGGGGCTGGGCACGCTGCTGACCTTCGGCGGCATCTGGTATGTGCCGGCGCTGATGGATGCGAGCCTGTCGATGCAGGCCGGCCTGCTGGCGCCGGGCCAGCCGATCCCGCCGGAACTGGCCGGCATGAAGACCCTGATGACGATCTTCAGCGTGGTGGTGGCACTGGTGTTCACCGCATTGCACGGTGGGATCATCTGGAAGCTGTGCACGCCGGCGGTGCGCAACCAGTTTCGTCGCGCGGCCTGATCCGCGCGCGCCCCGGATTGATCGCGATCAATGCCGCCGCGCGGGCGGCCTTTACACTGCCCGCATGAACACCATCGACCCCATCCGCGACTATCTCACCGGCCTGCAGGACCGCATTTGCGCGGCCATCGAAACCGCCGACGGCGGTGCCCGTTTCATCGAAGATGCCTGGACCCGCGCCGAAGCCGGCGGCCGCTCCCCGCATCCTGACTTCGAGGCTGGCCCGTCCCTGGGCGGCGATCGCTCCCGGCATCCTGCCTCCCGCGACACTGGCCCATCCCTGGGCGGCGATCGCTCCCGGCATCCTGCCTCCCGCGACACTGGCCCATCCCTGGGCGGCGATCGCTCCCGGCATCCTGCCTCCCGCGACACTGGCCCATCCCTGGGCGGCGGCGGACGCACCCGCATCTTGCGCGACGGCGCAGTGTTCGAGCAGGCCGGCATCGGCTTCTCCGACGTGTCCGGCAACAGGCTGCCGCCGTCGGCTTCGGCCGCGCGCCCGGAACTGGCCGGCGCCTCCTGGCGCGCCGTGGGCGTATCGCTGGTGTTCCATCCGCGCAATCCGCACCTGCCCACCACCCATGCCAACGTGCGCCACTTCCGCGCCGAGCGCGACGGCGAAACGGTGGCCTGGTGGTTCGGCGGCGGCTTCGACCTGACTCCGTTCTACCCGGTCGACGAAGACGTGCGGCACTGGCACCGCACCGCGCGCGACCTGTGCGCGCCGTTCGGCGGGCAGGCGCGCTACGACGCGCACAAGCGCTGGTGCGACGAGTACTTCTTCATCAAGCACCGCAACGAGACCCGGGGCGTGGGCGGCCTGTTCTTCGACGACCTGCAAGGCGATTTCGAACGCGACTTCGGCTACATGCGGGCAGTGGGCGATGGCTTCCTGGATGCCTACCTGCCGATCGTGGCCGCGCGCAAGGACACCCCGTATGGCCAGCGCGAGCGCGATTTCCAACTGTACCGGCGCGGCCGCTACGTGGAATTCAACCTGGTCTACGACCGCGGCACGCTGTTCGGCCTGCAGAGCGGTGGGCGCGCCGAATCGATCCTGATGAGCCTGCCGCCGAACGTGCGCTGGGAATACGGCTACACGCCGGAAGCCGGCAGCGCCGAAGCGCGCTTGGCCGATTACCTCATGCCACGCGACTGGCTCTCCGAGCTACCGGAGAAATAGTCGCCTGGCCTGATTTTGTAGAGCGGAGCTTGCTCCGCTGCTCTTCGACCAGTTCGTCGATAGAGCCCCAGCGGAGCAAGCTCCGCTCTACAGGTGCATCGCTTCGGCAGGTGTATCGCTTCGGCAAGCAACGAATTCGATCGCACCTTCGCTCGCCGCTGCATCAAGCAACCACACGCATAGGCGAGCGACGCGCATAAAAGCGACGCGCATAAAAAAGCCCCGCAGAGCAGGGGGAGCTCGGCGGGGCCAGGGTACGGGAGCCTGGGGAGGGGCCCTTCGTACCAGGGGACCGGCCACCCAGGGGATGGGGAGGACGATCCGCGACAGACCTTGCATCTGTCGAGGGCTATAAGAGCATTTCCAACATGGATGGATCGTGAAGATTCCAGTTAAAAACCCGTTGGATTTAGGGCATATTCAGATCATAAACTCATCAGTTCTGAAATTATTTTTTCGTTAGCAAAACGTGGCTGTAACTCACTGTTCCTTGGTTACATCGGCACCAGATTTGATATGCATTGATCCGCACGAGTGCAGCAATCGAGCAGAGCGCTAGATGCTGGACGTCCTGGCCCAGTCGATGCGCCGACGCCACGCGTTGGTGGGCCGGGCGCATTCGCCTGTGCGCTGAATGCCACTGGCTAGTGCGCCTCATCCCAGTTATCGCCCACGCCGCAGTCCACCACCAGCGGCACGACCAGCTGCGCGGCGCCGGACATCAGCGTCCGCGCCTGCGCGGTCAGCGTCTCGACGAAATCGATGTCCGCTTCGAACACCAGTTCGTCGTGCACCTGCAGGATCATCAGTGCCTTGTCGGGGTGACCGGCCAGCCAGCTGTCCACACTCACCATCGCGCGCTTGATGATGTCGGCCGCGGTGCCCTGCATCGGTGCGTTGATCGCCGCGCGCTCGGCGCCGGCGCGCTGGCCCTGGGTGCCGCCGTTGATGTAGTCCAGATAGAGGCGACGGCCGAACACGGTTTCCACGTAGCCCCTGTCGCGCGCCTGCTGGCGGGTGGACTCCATGAAGTCGCGCACGCCCGGATAGCGGCTGAAGTACAGCGCGATATAGTCCTGGGCCTCGCCGCGGCCGATGGACAGCTGCCGGGCCAGCCCGAACGCGCTCATGCCGTACATCAGGCCGAAGTTGATCGCCTTGGCGGCGCGGCGCTCGTTGGAGGTGACCTCGTCGATCCTGCGGCCGAACACCTCCGCGGCAGTGGCCCGGTGCACGTCGGCGCCTGATTCGAACGCGCCGACCAGGCCGGGATCGCCGGACAGATGGGCCATGATCCGCAGTTCGATCTGCGAGTAGTCGCAGGCCACCAGCTTGCGGCCGGGCGGGGCGACGAAGGCGCGGCGGATGCGGCGGCCGTCCTCGGTGCGGATCGGGATGTTCTGCAGGTTGGGATCGGACGAGGACAGCCGTCCGGTCGCCGCGCCGGCCTGGTGGTAGCTGGTATGGACCCGGCCGGTTTCGGGATGGATCATCTCCGGCAGCTTGTCGGTATAGGTGCTGCGCAGCTTGGCCAGGCCGCGGTATTCCAGGATCACCCGCGGCAATTCGTGCTGGTCGGCGATCGCCTCCAGCGCTTCTTCATTGGTCGAAGGCTGGCCCTTGGGTGTCTTGACCACCGCCGGCAGGCCCAGCTCGTCGAACAGCAGCGCCTGCAGCTGCTTGGGCGAATCCAGGTTGAAGGTGCGCCCGGCCAGTTCGGTGGCCTGCTGCTGGGCGGCGAGCATGCGCTTGGACAGGTCGGCGCTCTGCCGGCGCAGCTCGTCGGCGTCCACGCGCACGCCGTTGGCCTCGATCCGCGCCAGCACCGGCACCAGCGGCATCTCGATGTCGCGGTAGACCCGCTCCAGGCCCGGTTCGGCGGCCAGCTTGGGCGCCAGCACCCGGTGCAGGCGCAGGGTGATGTCGGCGTCCTCGGCGGCGTAGCGGGTCGCATCGTCCAGCGCGACCTGCGAGAACGCGATCTGCTTGGCGCCCTTGCCGCAGACGTCCTCGTACTTGACCGTCTGGTAGCCCAGGTAGCGCCTGGCCAGGCTGTCCATGTCATGGCGGGCGCTGCCGGAATTGAGCACGAAGCTCTCCAGCAGCGTGTCCTGGGTGTAGCCGGCCACACCTACCCCGAAACGGCGCATCACGTGCAGGTCGTACTTGCCGTGCTGGCCGATCTTTTCGATGGCCGGGTCGGCCAGCAGCGGACGCAGCGCGTCCAGCACCGCAGTGCGCTCCAGCTGCGTCGGCGCGCCGGGATAGTCGTGGCCGAATGGCACGTAGGCGGCCCTGCCGACTTCCGCGGTGAAACTCAGGCCGACCAGGTTGGCCTGCATCGGGTCCAGGCTGTCGGTTTCGGTATCGAAGGCGAAACGGCGGGCGCTTCCCAGCGTGGCGATCCAGGCGTCCAGCTGCTCGGTGGTGAGTACGGTGTCGTATTCGCCAGCGGCGGCCAGCGCAGGATCCAGGTCGGCTGCGGTGGCCGGCAACTGCGGCGAAACAAAACCGGTGCCGCGCGCCCGGCCGGGTTCCTTCTCGCTGACCACAGCGGACGGCGCACCGCCGTCCAGGTCCTTCAGCGCCTGGTTGAAGCCATAGCGCGCATACAGCTCACGCAGGTCGTCCACGTGCTGCTCGCGCAGAACCAGGTCCTGCGCCGCCACCTCCAGCGGCACGTCGGTCTTGATGGTCACCAGGGTGCGGTTGAGCGGCAGGCGCTCCAGCGCCGCGCGCAGGTTGTCGCCGATCTTGCCTTTGATCCCGGCGGCATTGGCGATCACCGCATCGAGCGTGCCGTATTCGCCCAGCCATTTGGCCGCGGTCTTGGGGCCGCATTTCTCCACCCCGGGCACGTTGTCCACGGTGTCGCCCATCAGCGCCAGCAGGTCGACGATCTGATCGGCGCGCACGCCGAACTTGGCCATTACCGCCTCGTCCGAATCCATGCGGCTGCCGCTCATGGTGTTGACCAGTTCCACCCCGGGGCGCACCAGCTGGGCAAAATCCTTGTCACCGGTGGAGATGGTGACCTGCAGCCCGTCGCCGTTGCCCTGCAGGGCCAGCGTGCCGATCACGTCGTCCGCTTCCACGCCCTCCACCCGCAGGATGTCGATGCCCAGCGCATGCACGATCCGGCACATCGGCTCGATCTGCGCGCGCAGGTCGTCGGGCATCGCAGTGCGCGTGGCCTTGTAGGCCGGATACAGGTCGTCGCGGAAGGTCTTGCCCGGCGCATCGACCACGAAGGCCACGTACTCGGGCTTTTCCTTGAGCGTGGCGCGCAGCATGTTGACCACCCCGAACAGCGCACCGGTAGGCTCGCCGGCTGCATTGGTCAGCGGTGGCAGGGCGTGGAAGGCGCGGTAGAGGTAGCTGGAACCGTCGATCAGTACGAGTCGTGTCATGTGCCAATTCTACGCCGTCCGTTTTGGCCCACTGCCGTCACGTGCGGTTGGCCGCGGCAGCGGATAATCACCGCAGACCCTGATGCGAGATGCCGCCATGAAAGCCTTGATGCCCGCCCTGACTCCCCTGCTGCTGGCCGGCTGCATCGCCTTGGCCGGCTGCGCCTCCACGCCACCGGCCACCGACTCGACCCAGGCGGTAAGTGAGATGGACCTGGCCGACGCCGATGTGGCCGTGCGCACCGAAGACAACGGCGATGTCATCCAGGAATACCGCGTGGCCGGCGCGCTGCGGATGGTCAAGATCACTCCGCTGCGCGGGCCGGCCTACTACCTGTACGACGACAACGGCGACGGCAAGCTGGATCACACCCGCGGGGCCAACCAGGGCGATGTCTCGCCGGTGTACTGGAAGCTCTACGGCTGGTGAGCCAGGTCTTCTTGCATGTTCCGTTCAGCCTCGATGAAAACAGCCGTCCGCAACATGGCGGTCTTTCGGGAGGACTTGCTATGTACGGTCGTGAACGCCGCAGCGCCGGTGACCCGCCGGCCACCGCACTCCGCGCCGGGCTCAACGAAGCACAGCTGAAGACGCTGCACACCATGGAGCAGTTTAAGTGGACGCTGCGCTTCGTGCGCCGGCCGCTGTTCCAGGATCCGGTGCCGGTGCTGGTCGACCGCGACGGCAGCCGTTACGTGGCACTGGAACCGGACGGCCGGATCAACGAAACACCGGACTTCAAGATCCGCGGCTAACCGCGGCGCTGGACGGCTACAGGCGCTTCCAGCCCAGTCCTTTGCCGCTGCGCCAGTACACCGCGAACGCGCGATCATGCAGCGCGCTGGCCGGCACCGAGCCGAAATAGCGGCCATCGGCGCTGTTTGCCGCAAGCATCGATGCCCGGCCGCCGCCTTGGTCCAGATCCAGGCGCACCCGGCGCAGCCCGAAGCGTTCTCCCTGGGTCTTCGCATCGTGCAGCGGCCGGCCGTTGATCCACGGATGACTAGCGCGCAGCCGCACCCCGGTCGCCGCCGCCGCAGCCACGCGTTTGAGCAGGCGCGTGCCATCAAGTGGGGAATCGAATACCGCCACATCGCCACGCTGCGGCGTGCCAGCAGGGCCATAGCACCGTATCGGTGAACGGCAGGCGCAGGCCGTAGGCGCGCATGTCGACCACGACCCGCAAGGAATGGCGCCATGCTCGCGCAGCGGCATCGCGCACCGGTATCGGCCGGAAGCGCTAGGCGAAGCGGCCGGCGTAATGACCGCTCGTCGGCAGAAGGGACGCACGCCTGCGCCGGTCGTCCATGCGCGCCGGGCAAGCGTAGAGTCGCTGCCATCCCTTGGGTGGAGACCTCCGATGTCCGTCCTGGCCTCGCTCCTGCTTGCCACCGCGCTGGCGACCACGCCAGCGCCCATGTCCTCCACCCCAGTCCTGGCACCGCCGGCGCAGGACACCCTGCTGGAGATTCCTCCCGAGCTCAAGCACATGCTGCAGCAGCGCGTGGTGCGCCGCAGCCAGTCCGAGCCCGAACGGCTGCAGCGCCTGGTCCATCTGATGTTCGACCCTGACGGACTGGGACTGCAGTACGGCACCGGCGATACCCACAGCGTGGCCGAGAGCTTCGCCACGCGCCGGATCAACTGCCTGTCCTTCACCCTGATGTTCGTCGCGCTGGCACGCGAAGTCGGGCTGACCGCGCGCGCGCAGGAAGTCGGGCAGGTGCTGGGCTGGTACGAGAAGGACGGCCTGGGCTATGCCTTCGGCCATGTCAACGCTCAGGTCCGGATGGACGGCAGGATCGTCACGGTGGATCTGGACAGCAGCGTGCTGCCGGACCGGCGCGGCCCGCGCACCATCTCCGACACGCGGCTGTCCGCGCACTACTACAACAACCGCGGCGCCGAGCTGATGGTGACCGGGCAGAACGCGCTGGCCCGCGTATATTTCAAGCAGGCACTGCGCACCGATCCCAAGGTGGCCGATGCCTGGAACAACCTGGGCCTGCTTGACGCCCGCGAGGGCGCCTTGCAGGCCGCCGCGGCGGATTACGCGCGCGCGCTGGCGCTGGATCCAGGCAACTCGTCCGCGCTGTCCAATGCGTTCAACCTGTCCCGACGCATGGGCGACAGCGCCGGCGCAGGGCAGCTGTTGGCGCGCCTGCAGCAGGCGCGTGCACGCGATCCGTTCAACCAGTACACGCTTGGCGCCGAGGCCGAGCGCAGTGGCGACTACGCGGCGGCAACGCGCTATTACACCAGTGCGATCCGCCTGTATCCCCAAGCGCACCAGTTCCACTTCGGTCTGGCGCGCGTGGCCTTCCTGTCCGGCGATGACTCGCTGGCCGCGCGCGAACTGCGCCTGGCCCGCACGCTTGGTCCGCCGAGCGAGCAACAGCGCTACCAGTCCAAGCTGGAGAGCCTGCAGCGCCTGTCACAGCACACGGCTAGCGTGACACCCTGAGCAGGCGCTCCGGCCAGGCCGCTGCCCCAAGCCCGCAGGTGCCGGGCGTATCGCCTTCAGGCGTGCGTTGGATCGCGCCGCTGTCCAGACGGGAAAGGTCCAGCATTCAGAGAACAGCTCATCCAGCGTGGCCACGCACTTCTGGACATGGCTGGTGCGGGTCAGCTGCGCCTGATCGTCATGCCGACCTTCAACGCCGAAGAGAACAGGGCCAGCACATACAGCGGTCGGCGCAGGTCATGGTTGACTTGTCTTGCCCGCGCGCCAGACTCGAGGACGAAAAGACGGCCCTGTGCGGATATCGGGCCGCTTAACTGACTGTCCTGTCAGTTAGCGGGTGCGCGTTGTAAGGAAAGTGTGACGCCATCCCGGATGGCGGAATGCACGCTTCTACTTACGAAGGATCCACCGCTCATGTTCATCGACGCCAAGGCCCTGCCCGGCAATGCCGTCCTTCGTTCGGACATCTGCATCGTCGGTGCCGGGCCGGCCGGCGTTGCACTGGCCACCGAGCTACGCCACTGCGGACTGCGCGTGACCCTGCTGGAAAGCGGCGGCCTCAATGAGGAACATAGCGCGCGCGGGCAGCCGGCCAGCACTTCGGTGTTCGAGGGCCACCGCGGACTGTGGACCACGCGCCGCTTCGGCGGCAATGCCAACCGCTGGCTGGTCGATGCGGGCCTGGGCGCCAACCACCTGCGCCTGGTCACGCTGAGCGCGGCCGACTTCGAGCAGCGCGCGTGGCTGGCCAACAGCGGCTGGCCACTGACGCTGGAGGATCTCAAGCCGTATTACGCCCGGGCCCAGTCCTGGTTCGAGCTGCCGCAGCGGCATTACGGACCGGGCTATTGGGAAGGCGACAACGCGCCGCGGCTGCCGCTGCACGGCAGCGGCCTGCGCACCAGCATGTTCCAGTTCGCCGACAAGGACGTGGTGCTGAAGAAGAACCGCGACCTGATCGGCGCCTCCGGCGACATCACCTGCTATTTCAACGCCACCGCCACGCGCCTGGCGCTGGACGAGGCCGGCACGCGGATCACCGCGGTGCATGTGTGTCCGCAGCCCGGCCACGCGCTGGTGTTCGAAGCCGACACCATCGTCCTGGCCCAGGGCGGCCTGGCCACGCCGCAGCTGCTGCTGGCCTCCAATGACCGCCAGCGCGAGGGCATCGGCAACCAGCACGATCTGGTCGGCCGCTACTTCATGGACCATCCGCTGATCTTCGGCGGCACCTTCACCCCGGCCTCGCCCAGGCTGATCGACCGCATGGCGCTGTACGACCTGCGCCGGGTCGACGACGCCTCGGCCATGGGTCATCTGCAGCTCACCGATGCGACCTTGCGCGGCGAACCCTGCGTCAATCTGAGCACCATCCTGTTCCCCCGCCGCAGCATGTCGCGCCGGCGCGAGGTGGGCTTCCGCGCCTCGCAGCGGGTCCGCGACGCGCTGGCCAAGCGCGGGCGGCTGCGCAAGCGCGACCTGATGGCCATGCTGTACGGCATCGATGGCGTGGCCCAGCAGTACAACGACCGGCTGCGCAATCCGATCTCGCACCTGGGCGTGGGTGGCTGGTCCAAGGCGGCCACGCCGAGCCACCGGCTGGATCATTTCGAAGTGCTGCACCAGGCCGAGCAACCGCCGCGCCACGACAACCGCGTGCGCCTGGGCGAGGAGCGCGACGACCTGGGCAACCGCCTGGTCGAGATCCAGTGGCGCTGGCACGATCAGGACATCGCCCTGGTCCACAGGACCCAGGACATCCTGGCGCGCGAACTGGCCCGCAGCGGCGTGGGCACCTTCCACATCCGCCGGCCGTTCGAGGTCAAGACCAGCTCGACCACGCACTACCTGGGGACCACGCGCATGCACGAGGATCCGCGCTGCGGCGTGGTCGATCGCGACGGCCGCGTGCACGGGGTGGACAACCTGTTCGTGACCGGCTCGGCGGTGTTCCCCAGCGGCGGGTACGCCAATCCCACCCTGACCATCGTGGCCCTGTCGCTGCGCCTGGCCGACCGTCTGCGCAGGGACGCCAGGGTGGCGACCAGCGCCGGCGGCATCCTGTCGACCGGTGCCCGCCGCGATGGGGCGCGCACCCGGTAAGCATCCAGTCCGGCCCGTGATTGGCTAAAGTCGTCGGCCCGCCATCGCCACAGGATCTGGTCGCATGCATATCGCCGTCATGGGCGCCGGTGCCGTGGGCTGCTATTACGGCGCGATATTGGCGCGTGCCGGCCACCGCGTCACCCTGATCGGCCGCCAGGCGCTGGTCGATGCGGTCAATGCCAATGGCCTGCGGCTGGAAACGGCCGCCTTCGACGGGCAGGTCGCGCTTGAGGCCAGCACCGATCCGGCGATGGTGCGCGACGCCGCGTTGGTCCTGTTCTGCGTGAAGTCGGGCGATACCGAAGCCGCCGGTGCGCAGCTGGCGCCTTTCCTGTCATCGGATACGCCGGTGCTCAGCCTGCAGAACGGTGTGGACAACGCTCCGCGCCTGGCCCGGGTGCTGGGCCGTGCGGTGATTCCCAGCGTGGTCTACGTGGCCACCGAAATGGCTGGCCCGGCGCATGTGCGCCACCACGGCCGTGGCGAACTGGTGATCGGACCCTCGCCGCACAGCGCGCAGCTGGCCACCGAGCTGGCCGCGGCCGGCATCCCGACCGACGTTTCCGAGACGGTGCTCGAAGCGCTGTGGTCCAAGCTGGTCATCAACTGCGCCTACAACGCGCTGTCGGCCATCGCCCAGCAGCCCTACGGCCGCCTGATCCAGGAAGACGGCGTGGCCGAGGTGATGCGCGATGTGTTCGAGGAATGCCTGGCGGTGGCCGCGGCCCAGGGCGTGGTCCTTCCCGGCACGCTGTGGGACGCCACGCTGGCCATCGCCGACAGCATGGCCGGGCAACGCTCCTCCACCGCGCAGGACCTGGCGCGCGGCAAGCCCAGCGAGATCGACCATCTCAACGGCGCCATCGTCCGCCTGGGCGCGGTGCACGGCGTCGCCACCCCGGTCAACCGCAGCCTTTGGTGCGCGGTGAAGCTGCTGGAAGCGCGGATCCGATAAGCCACAGGCACTCGGCCGGCATCGACGCGATGCTTCCGCGATCAATGCTGGCGAAGGCACGTGACGGACTGACTGTAGAGCCGAGCTTGCTCGGCTGAAGCTTTCCCGGCACGGCTCCAGCCGAGCAAGCTCGGCTCTACAGGACGCGGCCCGTCCATACATGGGCGCGCGCGCCCCAAAAAAAGGAGAAAGGCCGCTCCTAGCGGCGGTACACCGCCGCGTTGATGCACGACAGCACGCTGATGATGAACCAGCCGAACGGCAGCAGCGACAGCGTGACCAGCCAGGTGATGACGAAGGCGACGCAGGCCATCACGAACCACAGGAACGCCGAGATCAGTCGCCCCTGAAACAGCTGGCCCAGGCCCGGAATGAAGAAACTGCAGATGGCGGCGATGACGTTGCCGGCCGAACCCTGTCCTGCGCTCATTGCACGACTCCCTGGTGGCAAGTGGATGCCGCGATGCTGGCCGTCGCCCTCGCGTGCGGCCAGTGCAGGAGGTCATGCGTCGGCATCAGTCCTTGCTGGGGATCGCCAGCCCGCGCTGGACGGCCGGACGCTGCAGCCCGCGCTCCAGCCAGCGCGCGACCTGTTTGAATTCATCGAAGCCCACCAGTTCGCGCGCCTCGTAGAAGGTGATCAGGTTGCGCACCCAGCCCAGGTGGGCGATGTCGGCGATGCTGTAGTCGTTGCCGACGATCCAGTCGCGCCCTCGCAGCTGCGTGTCCAGCACGCCCAGCAGGCGCCGCGATTCGTCCACGTAGCGCTTGAGCGGACGCTTGTCCTCGTATTCCCTGCCTGCGAATTTGCTGAAAAACCCCAGCTGGCCGAACATCGGACCGATACCGGCGGCCTGGAAGAACACCCACTGCAGGGTGTGCCAGCGCAGCTGCGGATCGTCGGGGATGAAGCGGCTGGTCTTGTCGGCCAGGTACACCAGGATCGCGCCGGATTCGAACAGGCCGATCGGCCGCCCACCCGGCCCGACCGGGTCGATGATCGCCGGAATCTTGCCGTTGGGATTGAGCGAGAGGAATTCCGGCGTATGGCTCTGGTTGTCGCCGATGTCCACCAGGTGCGCCTCGTAGGGCAGCCCGGTTTCCTCCAGCATGATCGAGGCCTTGACCCCGTTGGGTGTGTTGAGCGAATACAGCTGGATGCGGTTGGGATCGCGTGCGGGCCAGCGCTGGGTGATCGGGAATGCAGACAGGTCGGATGGGCCGGACATCGTGCAACTCCTTGAGGTGGGCACAGCACCGCAGCCTAGCCGCGGCCGCTGTAAGGCCTTGTGGTCATCACTTCACCGTACCGAACAGGACCGGCGTGGGTCATTCGACCGCGGCGATGCGCATGCCGTAAGGCGCCAGCATGGCGTTGAGCCGCGGCAGCACGCTGGCATCGTCGGCGGCGGTGCTGTGCTCGATCGGATCGACGCGGCGCATGAAGGCCTCCCAGAATTCGCCAGGCGATGGATGCGCGGCAACCAGTTCGGGCAGGTCCTGCTCCAGCGCGCCCAGCAGGGCGTCGAGTTGCTGCGGTGTCGCGTATTGGCTGGCCATCGGGGTCAAGACAGTCGTGGAAGGATCGCAGGCGCCGCATGCCGGAGCGCCATGATAGGGCCAACTGCCAGGACGGCCGGCCGGGCGGCGCTGGAAAGCCGGATTCCGGCCGTGCAACGACCCCCGGGATCAGCGGCGCATGCAGCGCTGCCAGCGCGCGTTGACGCGATCGGCAAACCAGGCGGTGGTGAGCTGGCGGGTGATCTTGGGGCTTTCCAGGACAATGCCCGGCAGCACCGCACGCGGCAGCGGTTGTCCGGCGGCCGCATCGGCCAGGGCGAACACGCGCGCATAGAGCGTGGTGTCCTCGAAATTCAGCGCGTCGCCACGCTGCAGCGCGCGTCGGATCGCCGCATCGTCCAGGTCCAGGCGCGCGCCCAGCGCGCGGACCGCGCGTTCGGTGGCGCCAGGGTGTTGCAGATCCGCACCCGGCAGCAGCAGGTCGCCATCCAGGGCCAGTGCGATCCCGGATGCCTTGCTCACCGCGTTCTGGAAGGCCGCGTTGCGGCTGGCGTACCAGCCGGCGTTGAAATCGGCGAAGCGGTACAGCAGCGCGGCGTAATGCGCCGGGTAGCCCAGCAGATGCGCCGTGCCGAAGTACAGCCCGCCGTGCCGGGTGAACACCTCATGGCGCACGCCCGCATCGATGGGATAGGGATAGCCGCGCGCGTGATCCTTGGCGAAGTCGATGCTGACCTGCATCGGCCCGCCGGTATGCACCGGATTGAGCCCACCAAACAGCTTGCCGCCCAGCGGCACCATGCCGATGAAATCCTCGTACAGCTCGCTCAAGTCGCGCTCGGTGCGCACGCGCTCCAGCCGCTGCGCGTAGCTGCGTCCGTCGGGCGAATCGATCCGCAGCGCAGCGCTGACCAGTAAGGCCGGCACATGCAGCGCATTGGCGCGCCGGCCGATCTCGGCACGCGCGATCCTCGCCAGTCCCGGCACGGGCGGATCGGCGTTGTAGGTACTTTCCTGTTCGGCCACCGCCAGCACCGCGCACAGGTTGGCGCTGCTGGGCTCGATGTCCTGCGCGGTCAGTGCCACGTAGATGTCGGCCGCCCAGCCTTCGCGGTCGGCCAGGCTGGCCGGCAGCTTGCGCACGATCTCGGCGCGGACCTCGTCCGGCCGCCGCTGCGTGGACAGCGGCACCTGGGTGGCGCAGCCGGCGAGCAGCAGGAGCAGCGGCAGGATCCAGCACAGACGTTGGCGCATGGTCGGGCCAGCACGGGAAACGGGCCGCCATCGTGCCACGCGCATCGCCGCCAGGCGCCACGGGCGGCGGTGCTAGGCTTAGGCCGACGCCATGGTTCGGCCCGCACAGGAGGCTTCGCGATGCCACACAATCCGGTCGGCTGGTTTGAGATCTACGTGCAGGACATCGCCCGTGCACGGGCGTTCTACGAAGCGGTGCTCGGCATCACCCTGGAGCGGCTGCCCGGCACCGGACTGGAGATGTGGGCGTTCCCGATGCTGCCCGAGACCGCCGGCGCCCCCGGCGCCCTGGTGCGGTACGAGGGCATGCCTTCGGGCGGCAACAGCACGGTGGTGTACTTCGTCTGCGCCGACTGCGCGGTGGAAGCCGGCCGTGCGGCGGCCGCGGGCGGCCGGGTGTTCAAGGACAAGTCCGCAATCGGACCCTATGGCTTCATCGCCCTGGTCAACGACAGCGAAGGCAACCTGATCGGCCTGCATTCGATGCAGTGAACGCATCTGCGTCTGATTGCGCGTTGTCAGCTACGGATGCGCCAGGCGATGTGCGAGAGCACGCGCTCGGCCGGCACGTTAGGCAGGATCCAGACCGCCAGCACCGCGGCCGTCACCGCGCCCAGCACCACCGGTGTCGAGCGCACCGGGATGCCAAGCTGGCCGTGCCAGCGGCGCAGCATCAGCCAGGCTACGACCAGGCCCACCGCCAGTCCGGTGATGATTTCCGCCGGCGTATGCCGGTAGCTGAGCACGCGCGACAGCGCGATCACCAGCGCGAGACCGCCACCCAAACCCACCGCCACACGCCGCACCGGTTGCTGCGCGTTGGCCAGCAGTGCGTAGCCCAAGAGCGGATACAGCGCCGCCGCCAGCGCGCTATGGCCGCTGACGGTGAAGAAACCGATCGTGCGCCAGTCCACGCCGAAGGCCTTGTAGGCCAGCTTCGACACCACCACCGTGGTTGCCAGCGCGCCCAGGCAGACCGCCCATTCCAGAGCAATGCGCGGATTGCGCTTCCACCACAGCCAGCCCAGGGCCGCCATCACCGGCAGCACCAGACGGCTGTCGCCCATCCAGGTCAGCAGGGTGTCGAGCGTGGCAGGCATGGGGATCCAGGGCAGGCAAAAGCGTCGTTGCAGGCTAACGCAATCGGCGTTCGCAACAGGGGTCTTTGCGCTCGGTACCAGCGGCTTGCAGATACGCCGGAACGGCCCTCCCGGGCCGCGTTTGCCGTATCCCAGTCAAGCGCTGCTTTGCGCGGCGGCATCCATCCGGCAGGCTTGGGCCCTGCCCCCCAACGAGGAAGGCCATGGAACGCGTGGACTGTGTGGTGATCGGCGCCGGCGTGGTCGGTCTGGCGGTGGCGCGCGCGCTGGCCCTGGCCGGGCGCGAGGTGTTGATCCTGGAGGCGGAAAGCGCCATCGGCACCGCCACCAGCGCGCGCAACAGCGAAGTCATCCACGCCGGCATCTACTATCCGCAAGGTTCGCTCAAGGCGCGGCTGTGCGTGTCGGGGCGCGCGGCGCTGTACGACTTCTGCCAGCGTTTCGGCGTGGCGCATCGCCGCTGCGGCAAGCTGATCGTGGCCGCCGACGACAGCCAGACCGAGGGGCTGGCACAGATCCGCCAGCACGCGCAGGCCAACGGCGTGGACGACCTGAAGCTGCTCGATGCCGGCCAGGTGCATGCCCTCGAATCCGGGCTGCATGCCGGTGCCGCGCTACTGTCGCCCAGCACCGGCATCATCGACAGCCATGGCCTGATGCTGGCGCTGCGGGGCGATGCCGAGCAGCACGACGCCCTGCTGGCCCTGCGTGCGCCAGTGACCGCGATTGCCTGCGAAGACGGCGGGTTTGTGATCGAGGTCGGCGGCGACGCGCCGATGCATCTGCACGCCACCACCCTGATCAACAGCGCCGGCCATGGCGCGCCCGCCCTGGCCGCGCGCATGCGCGGACTGGCCCCGCAGCATGTGCCGCGCGCCTGGTACGCCAAGGGCAGTTACTTCAGCCTGTCCTCGCGCACGCCGTTCACCCACCTGATCTATCCGCTGCCCGAGCCCGGCGGCCTGGGCACGCACCTGACCCTGGACCTGGCCGGGCGCGCGCGCTTCGGTCCGGATGTCGAATGGGTGGACGGCCTGGACTACGCCCTGGATCCGGCCCGTGCCGAGCACTTCTACGCCGCGATCCGCCGCTACTGGCCGGCCCTGCCCGATCACGCGCTGCAGCCGGCCTATACCGGCATCCGGCCCAAGATCAGCGGCCCAGGCCAGGCCAATGCCGACTTCCGCATCGACGGTCCGGCCACGCACGGCATCGCCGGCCTGGTGAACCTGTTCGGCATCGAGTCGCCCGGCCTGACCAGCAGCCTGGCCATCGGCGACCATGTCTGTGCCCTGCTGGAACTGACCGAGCCGCTGGCTGCCTGACCCGCGTATGTGTGCGCAAGTTCTGTCGTGCACGCCCACGCGACCGCAGGATGCAGATGATGCGGAACTCCTGCTCATCATCGGTCCCCGCTCATGCCCATCGAACTGAGGATGCTGATTTGGTCCATCGTGCTGGGGCTGGCCTACGTGCTGCTGGCGGCCGCGCTGGTCACTGCCAGGCGCGGGGTGGCATGGAACGCCAGCAACCGCGATGCGCCGGCCGAGCCGCTGACCGGCCCGCCGGCACGCGCGCAGCGGGCCAGCGCCAACTTCCTGGAGACCTTCCCGTTCTTCGCGGCCGCGGTGCTGGCGGTGGTCGCGCTGGAGCGCGCCAGTGCGCACACCGCGCTGGCCGCGCAGCTGTACTTCTGGGCGCGGCTGGCCTACCTGCCGGTGTACGTCATCGGCATCCCGTACCTGCGCTCGGCGATCTGGGTGGTATCGCTGTGGGCGATCCTGCAGCTGGTATGGGCGCTGCTGTAAGACCTCAGGTCTTCGGCGGCTGGGCGAAAGCACGCGGGGCGGGGCTGGCCATCGCGCTGAAGATCGCGCTTTAGGGCCGGCTATCAGACTTGCAGCACGATGGCGTCGCTGTCGACCACGCGCGCGATCCGCGGCATCACCTGCTGAATCGCCATGTCATGCAACTCGGTGGACACGCCCGCGCACAGGTCCTTGGCCAGGACCACGGCAAAGCCGAGTTCCCAGGCGTGGCGGGCAGTGGATTCGACGCCGAAATTGGTCGCGATCCCGCCCAGCACGATGGTGTCGATCCCGCGCCGGCGCAGCTGCTGCTCCAGCCCGGTGCCGGTGAAGGCGCCCCACTGGCGCTTGGTCACGCGCAGGTCGCCCGGCTGTCCGATTCCTTCGACCAGCTGCGACCAGTCCGCTGGAACCGCTTGATCGCGGCGAATGCCCGCATCGGTGGGCTGGCTGGGCGCATCGACGAAAGCCGGCCCGAAGTCCACGTTGACCAGCACCACCGGCGCGCCCGCCTGGCGAAAGCGCGTGGCCACGGTCTTGGCCCGGTCGACCAGTTCGGCGCCGGTGATGGGCTGCAGCGGCATGGCGACGATGCCGTGCTGCAGGTCGATGAGCACCAGCGCGGTGGTGGCGGGAGACAAGGTCGGCATGGCGAGGGTTCCTTCGGAAGACGGGGCGGCTAATATGCGAGGATCGATTCGCATAGGGAATTGTGAGGATGCCCTCGCAAAAATCAACCGAAGCCATCGCACCCAAGCGCCAGCGTGGCCGTGAACGTGTTGCCGCAATCCTGGACGCGGCCGCGCAACTGTTCGTCGAACAGGGGCATGCGGTCACCATGACCGGGATCGCCGCGCGGTCGGGTACGGCGATTGGTTCGCTCTACCGGTTCTTCCCGACCCGCAAGGCCCTGGCCGACGTACTGCTGCAGCGCTACGCCGAGCACCTGCGCCAGGCCCTGGACGCGCTGTCGGCACGCGCCGAAGACCTCCCGCCCCAGGCGCTGGCCGATGCCCTGCTCGGCCTGGCGCTGGACCTGCACACCGAACGCGCCGCGGCCCTGGTCCTGGTCGACCTGCAAGAGACCGGCCAGCTGCGCCTGCAGCTACGCGACACCATGCGCACCGGCGTGGCCCGGATCCTGGTCAAGGCAGGCGCGGTCAGCGACGCGCGCGCAGCCGATGCGGCCATCGCGGTCATCACCGTGATCAAGGGTGCCGGCACACTGGCCACCCAGCCCGGCAGCGACGGCGCCATCGACGAACTGCGTCAGCTATTGCGGCATTACCTGGCTGGTTGAACCGGCTGGGGACTGCGCGCGCGCCGCCTCACGGACACATGCGTGTCGTTGTATGGCAACACCTTTTTAATGCGACGACGGGTATCCATGCCTGCTCGCTCAGACCAGTGATCCAACCCGGGGAGTCTTCATGAAGCATCTGTTTGTGGTGGCCGCATTGGGCCTGGCCTGCGCGGCCTGCCAACCCTCCACCACGCCGCCTGCGCAGAGCACGCCGCCGGCGCGGGCCGAGGCGGATGCCAAGCAGCCCGGCGCGCCCGGCGCATCGGCACCCAGCCCGACCACCAACGAAGGTGCGCAGGCCTCCGCGCCGCCGCCCGGACAAGCCGCCATGGCCGAAGCTGGCGACCTGGTGCCTGGTATTCCCGCCTGCAAGCCGGGCGATAACCGCACGCCGATCCCGGTGTGGAAGCCGACGGTGGACGCGCAGAACAACGTCAACAGCGCACCGCCGCAGGAGCCGGACCAAGTGGTCGTGCTGGCGCTGGAATCCAAGCACGAGCCCAAATGCAACGACAACGACATGAACACCTTCAGCCTGGTCAACACCAACGGTGAGTCCGGCGGGCTTGAGATCAGCGTGCGCGGCAATACCCAGGAAGTGGACGGCGTCTGCCACCTGAGCGGCCTGTACCGCAACGAGGCCGTCGAAGACGTGCATCAGGGCCGGACCACCACCCGCTTCCAGGCCGCCGATGTCTCACAGATCGCCTCGTCCAATACCTACTGCGTGCAGCAGCCGTAGTCGGCCGCACCTCTGACGGTACGTCCGGCGCGCCGCCACACGGCGGCATGTCCTCACCATATCCCGCCATGTGCGGGCATGCGCGACATGTCCTGCTCATCCAGCACTGGCAAACCTGCACCGTGGTCATCGGCACCACCGCGCCAGCGCAGCGCTGTTCACATGAGGCCACCTAGCGTGGAGACACCGACGCACGACCGCCGTTCGGCCTCCCCCAAGGACACCCCATGAAACTGCTTCCTGCCCTGATCGTTTCCGCCAGCCTGTGCTGCTCCGGCGCGGCACTGGCCCAGCAGCATGACGACCACCGCGGCGATGGCCGCGACGCACCAGGCCACCATCAGCAGCCGCATGCCACCGCGCACAGCAAAGGCGAGCGTCTGGCCCGGGACGCGCGTGGCGAACGCGTGCCGGACTACCGCAAGCACGGCTTGAAAGCGCCGCCGAAGGGACATGAGTGGCGCAAGGTCGACAACGACTACGTGCTGATCGTGGTGGCCACCGGTTTGATCTCCAGCGTGGTCGCCGCCAGCCGCTGAGGCTGGGAGATGGGCACCGGAATGACGCGCCGGATTATTTCTCGTACTTCCAGTTGCGGTGCTTGCCTTCGCCCAGCCATGCCACTGCCTGGGCAATGCGCTTGTCGCGGGTGGCCTCGGTCTTGGCCTGGCTGATCCACTCCAGGTAATCACGCTGGTAGCCGGCGGAAAAACCGTCGAACACGCCTTTGGCCTGCGGCTGCAGCGCCAGCGCTTCGGCGAAGGCCGGAGGCATCGCCACCGGTGCACGCGGCTTGACCACGCGCTGCGGCGCCCCTTGTTCGATCAACCGCATCGCCGACTCGACCCTGGCGGTGAAGTCGCGCTTGCCCGGCAGGTCCGCCACCTGCGTCAACCTGCCGAATTCGCCCATCGCCTCGCCGACCTTTTCGGGCTTGGACGCGCCATCCTCGCGCCGCCAGAACGCCAAGGTGGCATGGGCCTTGAACGCGGCCATGACGCACAGGATCTTGCCCCGGTACAGAAAGGCCGGCATGCCCCACTTGATCGCTTCTTCGGCATCCGCACAGCCGGCATGCACCCGCTGGCGGATCTCGCGCAGGATCGGCCGGGCAAACGGAGCAACCTGGTCGATATACGCATCGATGCGCGGATCGTGACTGGCCATGGCCGCGAGCGTGCGCGCGCCGGCGCGCCGCTGCAAGCAGCGCCGGCGCTACACTGCGCACCCTCCACGCTTTTTGTTTTCGTCATGCGCAATCCCCTGCAGGAACAGCTGCTCAAGGCCGGCCTGGTCAAGAAAGGCAAAGCCGACCAGATCGCCCGCGACCAGGTCAAGGCACGCCTGGCCAAAGGCGGCGCGAAACCGCCGGGCGATCAGGAGCAGGTGGACGCGACCAAGCTGCAGGCGCAGCGCGCCGAGCGCGATCGCGCCCTGGCCGCCGAACGCAATGCGCAGGCCAAGCGCCAGGAACTTCAGGCACAGATCCGCCAGATCGTGGACACCCACAAGGTCAAGCGCGGCGGCGAGATCGACTACCGCTTCAATGACGGCAGCGCGATCCGCACCGTACTGGTCAGCCCCGGCCTGCGCGCCCAGCTGATCAGTGGCGCACTGGTGATCGTACGCCATGGCGATGGCGTGGAGCTGATCCCGCGCGCGGCGGCCGAGAAAGTCTACGAACGCGATGCCAGCGTCGTCCTGCTCGACCATGGCCGAGGCAAGGAGTCCTCTGCGGAATCGCCAGACGACGGCGACGATTTCTACGACCAGGATCAGTTCAAGGTGCCCGACGACCTGATGTGGTGAACCGCGCCGGTCTTGCACGCAGCGGCTGGGGTCGCTTGACGCACGCGGATGCCGCACGAGACTTCGCCCGGCCTTCACCTCAGCCCCCTTGATAGGAGAGGGGCTCTGTGCTGGTTTTGACTCAGCCGTCCAGCATCGCCTTGTCGCGCACCGCGCCCTTGTCGGCGCTGGTGGCCAGCAGGGCATAGGCCTTGAGCGCGGTGGTGACCTTGCGCGGGCGCACTTCGGCCGGCTTCCAGCCCCTGGCGTCCTGGTCGGCGCGGCGCGCGGCCAGTTCGGCCTCGTCGATCAGCAGGTTGATCGAACGGTTGGGGATGTCGATCAGGATCCTGTCGCCGTTGCGGACCAGGCCGATGGCGCCGCCGCCAGCGGCTTCCGGCGACGCGTGGCCGATCGACAGGCCCGAGGTGCCGCCGGAAAAACGCCCGTCGGTCAGCAGCGCGCACTGCTTGCCCAGGCCCTTGGATTTCAGATAGCTGGTCGGGTACAGCATTTCCTGCATGCCCGGCCCGCCCTTGGGGCCTTCGTAGCGGATCACCACGATGTCGCCGGCCACGACCTCGTTGGCCAGGATGCCCCTGACCGCCGAATCCTGGCTTTCGAAGACCTTGGCGCTGCCTTCGAACACGTGGATGGATTCATCCACGCCCGCGGTCTTGACCACGCAGCCATCCAGCGCGAGGTTGCCGTACAGCACGGCCAGGCCGCCTTCGGCCGAATAGGCGTGGGCGACATCGCGGATGCAGCCACCGCTGCGGTCCACATCCAGCGTCTGCCAGCGCGTGGCCTGGCTGAAGGCGACCTGGGTGGGAATGCCGCCCGGGCCAGCCTTGAAGAAGGTGTGCACCGCCTCGTCGTCGGTCTGGGTGACGTCCCACTGGGCGATTCCCTCGGCCAGGGTCCTGCTGTGCACGGTCGGCACCTCGGTATGCAGCAGCCCACCGCGCGCCAGTTCGCCCAGGATCGAGAAGATGCCGCCGGCGCGGTGCACGTCTTCCATGTGGTACTTCTGGATGTTCGGCGCGACCTTGCACAGCTGCGGCACCCTGCGCGAGAGCCGGTCGATGTCGCGCAGGTCGAAGGCCACCTCGCCCTCCTGCGCGGCGGCCAGCAGGTGCAGGATGGTGTTGGTCGAGCCGCCCATGGCGATGTCCAGGGTCATCGCGTTTTCGAAGGCCTCGAAGCTGGCGATGGTCCGCGGCAGCGCGGTGGCGTCCTCGCCCCCGTACCAGCGATGGCACAGCTCCACCGCCAGCCGGCCGGCGCGCAGGAACAGCTGCTCGCGGTCGGCGTGGGTGGCCAGGGTCGAACCATTGCCCGGCAGCGCCAGGCCCAGCGCTTCGGTCAGGCAGTTCATCGAGTTGGCGGTGAACATGCCGCTGCACGAACCGCAGGTCGGGCAGGCGCTGCGCTCGTAGGCGGCGACCTTTTCATCCGAGGCGCTGTCATCGGCCGCCGCCACCATCGCATCGACCAGGTCCAGGCCGTGCTCGGACAGCTTGGTCTTGCCCGCTTCCATCGGCCCGCCGGACACGAACACCGCCGGGATGTTCAGGCGCAGCGCGGCCATCAGCATGCCGGGGGTGATCTTGTCGCAGTTGGAGATGCACACCAGCGCGTCGGCGCAGTGCGCGTTGACCATGTACTCGACTGAGTCGGCGATGATTTCGCGGCTGGGCAGCGAATACAGCATGCCGTCGTGGCCCATGGCGATGCCGTCGTCCACCGCGATCGTATTGAACTCCTTGGCCACCCCGCCGACGCGTTCGATCTCGCGCGCGACCAGCTGGCCGAGGTCCTTCAGGTGCACGTGCCCGGGCACGAACTGGGTGAAGGAGTTCGCAATCGCGATGATCGGCTTGTGGAAGTCGTCGTCCTTCATCCCTGTGGCGCGCCACAGCGCGCGGGCGCCGGCCATGTTGCGACCAAAGGTGGAGGTCTTGGAGCGGTATTCGGGCATGGCGTGGATTCTTCGGCGAGCGCGGGGCTGGCTTGGCGTTGGACCCACGCATTTTCGCGCGTTTGCTCGGTTGCTGCTGCAACTGACGATTCAGCCATGTGGACCCGGCGATTGGCTCCGGCAGGCATCATGGGCCATCGCATGACAGCAACCCGACCCAAGATGAAACGCTCCAGAACCACGTCCCTGCTGCTGATGGGCGCCGCGCCCTTGCTGTTCAGCGCCTGCCAGCGCGAACCCGAAGTCCGCGAGGGGCTCTACACCTCGGTGGAAGCCTGTGCCAACGAGACCGGCGACCGCGCCAGCTGCCAGGAGGCCTTTGCCAGCGCCCAGCAGCAGGCCAGCGAGCAGGCCCCGCGCTACGCCTCGCAGGAACAGTGCAGGCAGGACTGGGGCAACGAACGCTGCGCCGAGCAACGTGACAGCCAGGGACATTCGTTCTTCGGGCCGATGATGGCCGGCTTCTTCATGTCGCAGATGCTCAACAACCGCCGCGGCTTCAACAGCGCACCGGCGTTCCAGGACCGCAACAGCGGCTGGCAGCGCCCCACCCCGGGCGCGCGGCCGGACACCTCCAACGCCTTCCGCACCGGCAACACCGGCATGACTCCGGTCAATGCCACGCCCAACCGCGCGGTGACGGTCAGCCGTGGTGGGTTCGGCAGCCGCAGCGCCGGGCGCGGCAGCTTCGGCGGCTGATGCGCCGGGTCGCCATCACCGAGCGCGGCGACTGGCACGCGCAGGCGGCCGCGTGCGGTTTCGATTTCCACACCATCGACGGCGCGCCGTACTGGGATGAAACGGCGTACTACGCCTTCACCCTGCGCCAGATCGAAGACGACCTGGAAGATCCCAGCGCCGAGCTGCATGCCATGGCGCTGGACCTGGTGGACGGGATCGTGCGCGACGAAGCCAGGTTGCAACGTCTGGCCATTCCACAGCCGTACTGGCAATGGATCGCCGACAGCTGGCAGCAGCGCCAGCCGCATCTGTACGGGCGCCTGGATTTCGCCTACGACGGACGCGGGCCGGCGAAGCTCTACGAGTTGAACTACGACACGCCGACCTCGCTGTTCGAGGCGTCGTTCTTCCAGTGGCAATGGCTGGAAGACCAGCGCGCTGCGCAGCGGCTGCCGGCACATGCGGACCAGTTCAATTCCCTGCACGAAGCGCTGGTGGCACGCTTCGGCGACATCGCACCCGCATTGCCACCGCCGCTGATGTTCGCCGCGGTGCGTGGCTCGAAAGAGGACCAGGGCACGGTCGCCTATCTGCGCGACTGCGCGGCCCAGGCCAAGCTGCGCGGCGAATTCATCGCCATGGAAGACCTGGGCCTGTCCGAGGATGGCCGCTTCACCGACCTGGACGATGTCGTGATCGGCACGCTGTTCAAGCTGTATCCGCTGGAAGACCTGTTCGGCGAAGAGTTCGGCCAGGCCCTGCCCGGCTCCGGCCTGCAGTTGCTGGAACCGGCATGGAAGGCGGTGCTGAGCAACAAGGGCATCCTGCCGCTGCTGTGGGAACGCTACCGTGGCCATCCCAACCTGCTGCCGGCGCGCTTTGATGACGGCAGCCCACTGCAGTCCGGCTGGATGCGCAAGCCGCTGCATTCGCGCGAAGGTGCCAACGTGGCCCTGCACCTGGCCGACGGCAGCTGGCAGGAAAGCGATGGTCCCTACACCGGCCCATGCATCGTCCAGGCTGCGCATCCGCTCACCGCCTTCGACGGCCATTACCCGCTGGTGGGCAGCTGGGTGATCGGCGATGCCGCCTGCGGCATCGGCATTCGCGAGGACGACAGCCGCATCACCCGCGACAGCGCCCGCTTCGTGCCGCACGCGATCATCGATGACGCGCCAGGTGTGTTCTACGCCTGAGTCGCAATGGCCTGCTGTTCCAGGTAGCGCCCGGCGACGCCGGCTTGGATGACGCTGGGCAGGCCAGGGCAAACATCCAGCAGGATGCCCAGGTCCGGCAAAAGCTGCCAGAACAGGCGCTGCCGGCTTGGTCTAGACCAATGCGTCCGTTCGCGATGCCCGCGTCCCGATCCACAGATCGCGATTATCGGACACGGGACCGCCGCCCCCCATCGCCCCATGGCGCCGATCAATCCTCTGTAACCGCAGTCCGTCCCGAGCGCTGTGTCCTTGCCCCGTTCATACGGCAACACTGGGCCGACTCCCATCGGACCAGACCATGGCGACACAGGACGCCCTCATTGCAATCAAACGCACACGCACCGCATCCGTGCCCAACGCATCACGCGCACGCAATGCCTTGCGGTACATGGCAACCCTCTGGCTCTGCGCCGCGGCGCTGGGGCAGCTGATCTTCGCCAGCTATATCGTCAGTCTCTACGGGCGCAGCATGTTGGACGATGCGCCTGAGCGCTGGAACGAGGTGATGAACCGGGGCTTCGTGGCGGGGGATCATCTCTTCAACTGGGTGCTGGGCCTGCACCTGATGATGGCGCTGGCGATCACCGTCGGTGGACTCCTGCAGCTCATCCCCTGGCTGCGCCGGTATGCCAGGGCCTTCCACCGCTGGAACGGACGCCTGTACCTGCTGCTTGCATCGGGGATGGCTGTGGGCGGCTTGTCACTGATCTGGATCCGCGGCGGGGCCGCAGGCGATCTCCCGCAGCATCTTGGTACCAGCCTCAATGCGCTGTTGATCGCGTGGTTCGTAGTGATGGCTTGGCGCAACGCGCGCGCAGGACGCATCGACGCGCACCGGGTCTGGGCGTTGCGTCTGTTCCTGGCCGTCAGCGGGGTCTGGTTCTTCCGCATCGGACTGATGCTTTGGCTGGCCCTCAACCAGGCGCCGGTGGGCTTCGACCCGAAGACCTTCACCGGTCCCATCCTGACGACGCTGGCCTTCGCACAGACACTGCTGCCGCTGACCGTTCTCGAACTCTATCTGCGTGCCAGCGCAGGGCGGCAACCGCGCATGCAATGGATGGTCAGCGGCCTGCTGGCGGCGCTCACGCTGGCGACATTGGCGGGAATCGCCGCTGCGGCGATGATATTGTGGCTTCCGTACCTGCCGCCCTGAGCCGCGATCGCGTACCGAGTGCCCAAGGTGCGACTGACTCCTTGCCCTATCCTCGTCGGCATGTCCCGTCCGCTGCCCAGCCACCATCGCCACGCGACGCTGCTTGTGCTGGTCTGGCGACGGGCCCTGCCTGTCGCGGGACTCTGCACGTTGCTGGGGCTGTTGTTGAGCCTGGGCTGGAACTCAATGGCCCCGGTGATGACACGCGTCTTCGTGCTGGGGTTTTCCGCCATGCTGGTGTTCACGGCCATCGAGCGATGGCCGCGCACGCTGCCGCGCTGGCTGGCCCGTTGGGTGCTGCAGGTCGCCGGTGTCGCTTTCACCGTTCCGGCGGGCACGCTGCTGATCTATCTGGCCTCCACGCCCTCCGGCGGCCCGCCGTTCTGGGAAGATTCCGAGAGGCTAAGCGGCTTCTTCATGCTCAGCGTCACCGGCACCCTGGTGGCCCCCTGGGTGGCGCTGGCGGCGCTGATCAGGCAGAAGGACGTCCTGGCCCAGCAACAGGCGCTGCTGTTCGAACTGCAGCGTAGCGAGCTGGAACGCCAGGCTCTGGATACACGATTGCAGTTGCTGCAGCGCCAGGTCGCACCGCACTTCCTGTTCAACACCCTGGCCAACGTGCAGGCATTGATCGATATCGGCTCGCCTCGCGCCTCCGATCTGATGCGCAGCCTGACCGCGTATCTTCGTGCCGCCGTACCGCGGCTTGATGCGCCGATGACGACATTGGCAGAAGAAGCGGCATTGGCCCGGGCCTACCTGGAACTGATGCAGATGCGCATGCCCGACAGGCTGGTCTATACCATGGACATGGCCGCCGACACGCATGCGTTCTATTGCCCCAGCATGACATTGCTGACGCTGGTGGAGAATGCAGTCAAACATGGAATCGATCCCACCGAGGATGGCGGCAGCATCTCCATCCGCGCGTGGCGTGCGGCGGATCACTGGCATCTGTGCGTGGAGGACACCGGCGCCGGACTGCATCCGCTTTCGCATGGCAACGGCACCGGCCTGGCTACGTTGCGTGACCGGCTTGCACTGGCCTTTGGCGGCGCCGCACAACTGCATATCAGCGCGTGTGGGCAGCGAGGCGTCCTCGCTGAGGTCATCATGCCGATCGGGCACACGACATGACCGCCACCCAAGCCACCGCGCTGGTGGCCGATGACGAGCCTTTGCTGCGCGATGCACTGGTCGCCCAGCTTGCCCGGGCCTGGCCCGCACTCAGAATCGTCGCGGTCGCGCGCAATGGCCGGGAAGCGGCGAGTTTGTTCAGGGCACACCGGCCGACGGTCTGCTTTCTCGACATCCAGATGCCCGGCATGACCGGGGTCCAGGTGGCGCAGGAGATCGGCACGCAGGCACACATCGTCTTCGTGACGGCCTACGATCACTACGCTGTCCAGGCGTTTGCCGAAGGCGCGCTGGATTACCTGGTCAAACCCGTGGAAGCGGCACGACTGGCCGGAACCGTCGCACGCCTGCAATCGCGCCTGGCCACCGAACGTCCCGTTCACGACATCGCCGAACAGCTCAGGCAGTTGACCTTGAGGCTGGCGCAGCCGGCACCCGCAGCCTCGGCGTACCTGCGCTGGATCAGTGCGCAGACCGGACAGCACCTGCAGCTCATCCCGGTCGAAGCCATCGATTACCTGCGTTCGGATGCCAAGTACACCCGCGTGGCCTGGCACGATGACAGCGGCAAAGCGCATGAGGCGGTGGTGGGCGCCTCGCTCAAGGAGCTGACATCGCAACTGGACCCGGCCGGGTTCGTGCAGGTCCATCGCGCGGTACTGGTCAACCTGCGCGCCATCTCACACCTGGTCCGCGGTGACAACGACACCGCGCAGATCTATCTGCGCGGCCGCGCCGAAACCCTGCCGGTCAGCCGCAGCCACCTGCACCTGTTCCGGGCCATGTGATGCATCGAAGCGGGCGATGGTCGATCGCAACCTGACGGGCCGAACGGAGATGCAATACGCCGTGTCCGTCTTGTCCATTCACGACTCATCGCGCAGAACCAGTTCGCCCATTGAATTCATCGGGCTTGTCATCGTCTTCTGCACAGACGACGCGACCTTCGGAAGGCTTCCGGGCGCCTACAACAACCCTTCACGCTTGACCGCCAGGTAGCGCTCGACCAGCGCGCCGGGCAGCTGCGCGGTGGTCACGTCCAGCACCATCACGCCGTGGCCGCGCAGGGCGTCGTGGGCGGCGGCGCGCTGCTCCAGGTAGCGGGCGACGGCGCCGGCGTGGATGGCGCCAGTCAGGTCGGTGACCTCGACATCCAGCGCGCGGTCCAGGTCCGATTCGCGCAGGCTGGCCACGCACACCAGGTGCCGGCGGCGCAGCAGATGCACGGCCGCCGACAAATCCTCGATGTCCTCGTCGCGCACGTTGGTGACCAGCATCACCAGCGCGCGCCGGCGCTGGCGCGCGGAAAGCTCGGTCGCCATGGCCAGGTAGTCGCTGGCCAGTGGCGTCGGCTGCAGGTCGTAAGCAGCGCGCAGCAAGGTGTCGATGCCGACCATGCCGCGCCGCGGCGGCACCCAGCGCGGCTGGTCGCCGGTGGACAGCAGCCCCGCCGCATCGCCCTGGCGCAGCGCCAGATAGGACACCACCAGCGCGGCGTTGAGGGCGTGGTCGAAGTGGGCCAGGCCGTCCTCGCGCGCCAGCATGCGCCGGCCGGTGTCCAGCAGCAGGACCAGCTGCTGGTTTTTTTCGTCCTGGTATTCGCGCGAGATCAGCTTGCGCGCGCGCGAGGTCGCCTTCCAGTCGATCTGGCGCAGGCTGTCGCCGACGCGGTACTCGCGCATCTGGTGGAAGTCGGTGCCTTCGCCGCGGCGGCGCTTGAGATGCGCACCGACCAGGCGCGAGGCCTGGTCGGCGCTGAACAAGGCCAGCCGTGCCAGCGGCGCGAAATCCGGATACACGCGCACCGTTTGCGCCACGCCGGCCACGCGCGAGTGCCGCCAAAACCGCAGCGGCGAAGCCAGGCGCAGCTGGGTGCCGACAAACTGCGCATCGCCGCGTTCGGTCGGCCGCAGGCAATAATTGAAATCCACCGCGCCGTCGCGCGCAATATGCACTGTGCGCGGCAACCCTTGCGACAGCCAGCCGCCAGGATGCAAGTCGAACACCTCCAGCCGCTGCGCGCGCCCGCGCGATTCGATCCGCAGCTGCACCTCGCGTTCCAGGTCCAGCGCCAGCGCCTCGGGCACGCGCCGAAGCACGCCGGGGGTCGGGCGGCGCCACACGGCCACGCCATCGGCCAGCGCCAGCAGCGCGATCACCGCGCCCGCCAGCTGCCACGCCGGCAGCGGCATGCCGGCGAACAGTACCGCCAGCCCGGACAGGCCCCAGGCGCAGAGCAGCGCGACCAGCAGCGGCGCCGGTCTCATCGGGCAGCCTTTCGGGCCGTGGGAGCCGCTTCAGCGGCGAAGGGCATTGTCGGGCGAGCCCCATCGCCGCTGAAGCGGCTCCCACAAGGTCGGGTGACGCGCCGAGTCACTTGCGCGGCGCCTCCACCTTGGCCAGCAGCGCGCCGAGCACGTCATCGGGCGACTGGCCTTCGATCTGCAGCTCCGGCGCCAGCGCGATGCGGTGGCGCAGCGCCGGCATGGCGATCTCGCGCACGTCGTCGGGCACCACGAAATCGCGTCCGTTCAACACCGCCTGCGCGCGGGCGGCGCGGACCAGGGCGATGCTGCCGCGCGGGCCCGCGCCCAGGGCGATGCCCGTCCACTTGCGCGTGGCTGCGACAAGCCGCACCGCGTAGTCGATCACCTGCGCGTCCAACTGCACCGCGGCGGTTGCCTGCTGCAGTTCCACCACGTCCGCAGCGCCGGCCACGCACTGCACCTGCGACAGGTCGAAGTCCGCGGCGGTGCGGCCGGTGGTGATCGCATCGACCATGCGCTTTTCGTCCTCCAGGTCCGGGTAGCCGATCAGGATCTTCAGCAGGAACCGGTCCAGCTGCGCCTCGGGCAGCGGATAGGTGCCTTCCTGCTCGACCGGGTTCTGGGTGGCCAGTGTCAGGAACGGCGGCGCCAGCGGGAAGGACTGGCCCTCGATGGTCACCTGGCCTTCCTGCATCGCTTCCAGCAGCGCCGACTGGGTCTTGGCCGGCGCGCGGTTGATCTCGTCGGCCAGCAGCAGGTGGGTGAACACCGGCCCGCGGCGGATCTCGAAGCGCTGGCTGCCCGGATCGAATACCGCATGGCCGGACACGTCCGAGGGCATCAGGTCGGGGGTGAACTGCACCCGGGCGAAATCCAGCGCCAGCGCCTGAGACAGCGCGCGCACCAGCAGGGTCTTGCCCAGTCCGGGCACGCCTTCGATCAGCACGTGGCCGCCGGCCAGCAGCGCGATCAGGATCTGGTCCAGCACCTCGGGCTGGCCGATGAAGGCCTTGGCCACTTCCGCGCGCACGGCGGCCACGCGCTCGGCCACCGAGCTGTCTGACGTGGGAAGATCGTTGGCAAGCTCGCTCATAGTCGGTTTCTCATGTGCATCAGCAGGGAAATGCGATCGGCAAAATCACGGCGCTCGCGCGCGGACGGCACCTGCAGCGCACGCAGCAGGCGCGAGGCCGGCAGGCCGAAACGTTCGGCCAGGGCTGCGGCCTGCGCCTCGCCGGTGAGGGCGGCGGCCACCGGATCGCGCCGGCGCAGGCGGATCAAAAACGCCTGGCGCGCGGCGGCATACAGCAGCGGGCCCTTGCCGTAGCGGAACAGGTGCTCGCCACTGGCGCGCACATGCTCCAGCAGCGAACGCCGGGCGCTGGCCGGCACCGGCAGCAGCGGGCCGAAGCGCTGCGCGCGCAGCCACAGCCAGGCCAGCAGCGCGAGCAGCAGCGGGACCCACACAGGCCAGCCGCGCTCGATCACGGTGCGCCACAGCGAGGGCATCTGCACCGCGTAGATCAGGTGCACGGTGCCGTGCCCGTAGTTGGGCGCCAGGATCTGGCGGGCCAGGACCCGGTGCGGCACGTCGCGCAGGCCGTTGCGTGCCGGCAGGGTGCCGCTGGCCGCGGTGCCGTTGCCGAGGAAATCGACGTCGGCCAGCACGTCCACGTGGCCCTGTCCGTAGCCCAGGCGCGCATAGACATAGCCGTCGCGCAGGTTGCCCCAGGACAGTTCCGGCTCCACCTGGTCGAACACGAACCGGCGCGCGCCACAGAATTCGACATGCTCGTCTTCGCCGGCGACCTGGAACTTCTCGCAGTCGCCGCGCTCCATTGCCTCCAGCCCCAGCGCGTCCAGCAGCGGCAGGCGTTCGTGGTCGCTGAACTGTTCGCCCGGCGGCGTGCGTACCACCAGGTGGCCGCCGCGTTCGACCCAGCCCAGCAGCGCGTCCGCGCGATCGGCATCGATGTAGCGCGGGTCGTCCATCAAGACCAGGGTGTCGCGCCGGCCCAGCGCACCGACCGGCAGGTTGAAGCGCGGACGCGATTCGGCCGCGATGCCATCGGCGCGCAGCGACTGCTTGAGCACGTACAGTGGATTCCAGGCCGCCTCGCCGATCGGCGGCAGGTCCACCCGACGCTCGACCCGCTCGAAGCTGTGCACGAACCAGGCGACCAGCACGAATACAAACAGCCCGCCGCCCAGCAGCATCAGCCCGCCCCTGGCGCCGCGCGTGCTCTCGCTCACGCGCCCCACCGGTAGCGCTGCTGCAGCTCGCCCAGCAGCGCATCGAACTCGGCCTCGGCCGGCAGCCGCTGCGCGTAGGCGGCGTACTGCCAGGTGCGGACCATGCGCGCGAACAGGCCGCGGTCGGCTTCCTCGGGCTGGCGGCGCGAGGCGCGCAGGCATTGCGCTTCGGTCGCGCCCGGCGGCAGCACCACGCCGGCCCGCTGGGCCATGGCGTCCACGCTGGCGCGATACAGCAGGGCCAGAGCACTGCGAGGGCGGCCGTCGCGCCACAGCCGGCGGGCGCTGCCGGCGATGTCGTCGGGCAAGGTTTCGGGCAGCACCAAGGCGCTGGCGGTCGCCTCGGCCAGGACCGGACGCGGCGCGCGCACGCCCCGCATCCACGGCCACCAGTGCCGCGCGCTGGCCACAACGAAGATCACCACCAGCGCCAGCAGGAGCCACAGGCCCCACTCGCCGATGAAGGCCAGCACGCCTTGCAGACCACGCAACCAGCTCAGATCGGGCGCCTTGCGTTCGGCCTGCTCCGGCGTGTCCTGCGGCTTGCGCTGCCAGTGGCGATCGATGCGATGCCGGTCGATCAACGGATCGCGATAGGCCTGGTCGACCACCTTGCGGAACCGCGCATCGTTCACGCGCTGGTCGCCGAAGACCTGCTCCACGCCCGGCGTCTTCGGCATGTCCTGATCCGGTGGATCGACGTCCTGGGCGTGCGCCGGCGTCGTGCCCGCTCCCGCCAGCAGCACGCAGAACAGCAGCAGCGGCGCCGCCGCATCGAGCAGGCGCTGACGCATGCGCCGGAACGCGATCTCCACATCCCAGGCTTCGATCTGGGTGCGGCGGTTGAGGTACAGGCCGAAGCCGGCGCCGACGAACAGTGGCTCGATCGCCCCGATTCCGATCCAGAAGAACGCGTTGAAACCCAGCTGCGCCCACAGCGGCGGCGCGGCCACCAGCGCCAGGCCGGCGCGCGCGGCTTCGGGCAGGTAGTCGATCGGCACGAACATGAAGACCAGGGCCACGCAGGCCAGGGTCAGCGCCAGCTGGAAGCCCAGGCAGACCACGCTCAGCACCACCGCGTTGCCGTAGACGGTGGCGCCGAGCACCCTGCGCCGGGTGCGCAGGCGTGTGCCGGTCTCGCCTTCCAGCAGCTCGATCGGCAGGAACAGGCTGCGCGCGGCGCTGAAGCGGCGCCAGGTCAGGTAGGCCAGCATCGGCCGCCAGTCCCAGCGCAGCTGCGCGGCCAGGGTCTGGCGCACCGTCGGCTCGGCGCCGAACACGCCGCGCGAGATCACGAACAACGGAATGCGATCGAACAGCGGCTTGATCCACCACAGCACCAGGCACGACAGCAGCGGCATCGACAGCGCCCACGCCGCGGCGTTGACCACCGCGAACATTGGCAGCGCCAGCCACAGCCAGGGCAGCCATACCGCGCGCGCATGCCGGCGCACCAGCGCCGTGCCCAGCTCCACCGCTTCCCACGGCGAACGCGCGCGCAGCTCGACGCTCAGGTGCTCAGCGCGCATCGCCATCCTTGTGCACCCGGTTGCGGCCGCCGCGCCACAGCCAGGTCAGCACGCCCAGCCACAGCACCGCGGCCACGGTGTACTTGACCGGATAGGGCACGCTGGCGATCGACGACCAGAACGCCTCGATGAAGGCCGCCACCAGCAGCATGAAGGCCACGCCCATGCACAGCCGCGCGCCCTTCAGGCCGGCCTGCACCAGCGCCTGGCCGCGCGTGCGCCGGCCCGGCGCCAGCCAGTTCAGGCCCAGCTGCAGGCCGGCGCCACCGGCAATCACGATCGCGGTCAGCTCGAACGCGCCGTGCCCGCAGACGAAGCTCCACAGCGGCCCGCCCGAACCGATCTGGGTCAGGTGCCCGAACACCGCGCCGATGGTCAGCCCGTTGCTCACCAGCACCACGATGCTGCCCACGCCCACCAGCAGGCCGCTGGCGAAGGTCTGCAGGCCGATGCCGATGTTGTTCATGATGTAGTAGCCGAACATGGTCCAGTCGCCGCCGCTGTCGCGGCCGATGCGCGGACTGGACGGGTCGTACATGCGCTCCATCTGCGCCACCATCTTCGGGTCCATCAGCGCGTGGATCAGCTCCGGCCGGAACTGCAGCAGCACGGTGATCCCCGCCAGCGGCAGCGCGAACAGCACCAGCGCGGCCCACATGCAGGCCGCCTCGCTGCGCACCAGCCGCGGGAAGCCCGCCATCAGGAATTCCAGCACCGCGCGCCAGCGCAGCGGCGGCGTGCGATAGAGCACCTGATGGCCCTGCTCCATCAGCTCCTGCAGGCGCGCGGTGACCTGCGCGCTGTAGCCGCGGCGCCGGGCCAGCGACAGCTGCTGGGCGATGCGCCGGTAGCGCTGCGGCATGGCCTCGTCGCCCAGCGCGCCGGTATTGCGGCTGTGCTGCGCGGTGTGCGTATCGGCACGGGTCCTGAGCCAGGTTTCGAACTCCACCCACTCGCGCTGGTGGCGGGCGACGAACTGCTCCTGCCTCATCGCCGCCCCAGCAGCCAGTTGGCCATGCCGAACAGGCGCAGCACGCCGGCCGGGCCGCGCGCGGCGGTCAAAGGCTCGGCCAGGTCGGCCAGTTCGGCCTGGCGCTCGGGGGTCAGGCGCGGCGCGCGTTCGCCGAAGGCGACGATGGCGGCCTGTTCTTCCGGGTGCAGCACCACTTGCGGCACGAACACCGCATTGACCGGCGCGTTGCCCGGGCGCTCGGCGCGTTCGGCATGGATCACCAGGGTACCGGCGGCCAGGTCGCCCAGCCGGCGCGCGGACGGATCGGCCAGGCTCACCACCAGCCCGGTGGCATAGGCGAATGGCAGCATGTCCACCACCCGCAGCAGGTTGCGGGTGATCGCCGCCGGCCAGCCGATCGGCGCGCCGTTGGCCAACACCACGCGCAGGCGCATCGTGCGCTTGCCCAGGGTCTGGCCGTGCCACAGCGCTTCCAGCACGATCATGTAGGCCCACTGGATCAGGAACGCAGCGATCAGGGTCAGGCCGCTGCCCAGCTTGCCCAGCAGCCCGAACAGCAGCGAGGCCACGAACATCAGCGCCAGCCGCACCACCAGGTCCACGCCCCAGGCCACCGCGCGCGGCACTGGCCCGGCCGCGGGCAGCTGCAGCGCCACGCCTTCGGGCGTGACCACTTCGCGATAGGTATCCAGCGCCGGCGCACGCACGGCCTGCGGCATGGCTGTCATTGCGATCTCCGATTGCCTGCCTGCCGGCGCCTATCCATGCCCGTCTTCGTCCGGAAACGTCCGCGCCAGACTGTAGCCGCCCACGTCGGGCTTGCCCATCCCGGCGCCGGATCAGCACCACGCTTTAGACTGGCGCCATGTCGCAGCCATCCGCCCTGGCCTGCCGCAGCGGCTGCGCCGCCTGCTGCACCGCGCCGTCGATCACCTCGCCAATTCCCGGCATGCCCCATGGCAAGCCGGCGGGCGTACCGTGCGTGCAACTGGATCGGGCCCTGCGCTGTCGCATCTTCGGCCAGCCCGAACGTCCTCTGGTCTGCGCGAGCCTGCGCCCGGATGCGGCGATGTGCGGTACCTCGCGCAGCGAAGCGATGGCCTACCTGAGCATGCTGGAAGCCGCCACGCGCCCCTAGCGCGTGGCGAAGCCTTCAGCGCACCGTGCCGGTGGCGCGTTCGCGGCGCGAGCCGAAGAACTTGCGGATGCCGGCCACCAGCGCGATCAGGCCCACGAACAGCAGCTTGCCCAGCTTGGCCAGGACCAGGCCCAGCTTGGCCAGCAGCCCGGTCTTGGCCGCCAGGCCCCCGCCGATCAGCGCGGCCACGCCATAGGCGGCGACCTTGTCGGTGGACGGATTGTGGTCGGCATAGCGCGCGCCGGCATCGAACTCGGTCATCGGCAGCAGCTGCTGCATGCCGGCCTGGACCAGCGGCAGTTCGTCCATGCCCGACACTGCATTGAGGCTCAGGTAGCCGTGGCGGCCCAGCACGCGGATGTCGTAGTTGAGCGTGTGCCCCGGCTGGCCGCTGAAAGCCAGCTCCTTGGCCCAGTAGAGTTTCTTGGAGGCTGCGTCGTAGCGCGGCGGCACCGCCCAGCCCACCAGATCGACGCAGCCGTAGCCGGCCTTCTCGCGCGCGGCATTGGCCTGCTGGGTGCCCTGTTTCATGTCCTTGAGCAGGTCGTCGTAATCGATCCTGGCCGCGTCCGCGTCCGAGACATAGCCTTCGGGCTCATAGGTCACCACCACCGCCCAGCTGCCGGCCTGGTCCAGCGCCGGCCGGGTCGGCACCACCATGCCCAGCACGCTGTCGTCTTCCGGGTTGCCCCACAGCTGTTCCAGCACCTTGCGCGTATCGGCCTTGTCCAGATAGCGGAACTGCGGGCCCAGGTTGAAATGCGCGCCGGCTTCGCCGACGGCCACTTCGCCACTGCGGAACTGCAGGCTGCCCAATATTTGCCTGGTGTCGTCCTGGCCGTCCTGCGCAAAAGCGGAAGCGGCCAGCGCCATCGTGCACACGACCAGCAGGCCGCCGAATGCGTACGTCATCTGTGTCCCCATCATCCTTGAGGCATCCCCATGCCCGGTCTGCGGAAGTGTCGCGCGTCTCCGGCGTTGCTGACAATAGGGTCAGCTTTCGGGCTGGGCCAGGTACTGATCCTTGAGCCGCACATAGTGCTGGGCCGAATACAGCAGGCCTTCGATGTCCTTGTCCGACAGCTGCCGCGCCAGTCGCGCCGGGTTGCCAACCCACAGTTCGCCGCTGCCTACGCGCTTGCCCGGACCGACCACCGCACCGGCGCCGATGAAGGCATGGGGCTCGATCACTGCGCCATCCAGGATGCAGGCGCCCATGCCGATCAGGCAGGCATCGCCGATCGTGCAGGCATGGATGATGGTGCCGTGGCCGATGGTCACGTCCGCGCCGATCAGCGTGGGATAACCGCCCCTGTTGTACGGGCTCTCGTGGCTGACGTGGATGATGGTGCCGTCCTGCACGTTGCTGCGCGCGCCGATGCGCACGTGGTTGACGTCGCCGCGGATCACCGTGCCCGGCCACACCGACACGTCATCGTCCAGCACCACATCGCCGATCACGGTGCAGGCCGGATCCACGTACACGCGCTGCCCCAGCACGGGGCGCTTGTCCAGATAAGGGCGCAGATTCTTCATGCGCCCAGTCTACCGCCGCGCCCGCGCCAGCCCGGTACGTTAGGCTGTGCCGCCTTCGCAGACCTGCCGCATTGCCCATGAAGATCGCCAGCTGGAACGTCAACTCGCTCAACGTGCGCCTGCCGCACCTGGAACAGTGGTTGCGCGACGCCGGGCCGGACATCGTGGGTCTGCAGGAAACCAAGCTGGAAGACCACAAGTTTCCCGATGCGGCGCTGGTGGCGGCCGGCTACCGCAGCGTGTTTGCCGGGCAGAAGACCTACAACGGCGTGGCACTGCTGGCCCGCGGCGCGATCGAGGATGTGCAGATCGGCATCCCCGGATTCGAGGACGAACAGAAGCGTGTCATCGCCGGCACCGTCGGCGGCATCCGCGTGATCAACCTGTACGTGGTCAACGGCCAGGACGTTGGCACCGAGAAGTACGGCTACAAGCTGCGCTGGCTCGAGGCGGCGCGCGAGTGGATCAAGGCCGAGCTGGCCGTACATCCGCAGCTGGTGGTGATGGGCGATTTCAACATCGCACCCGATGCGCGCGACGTGCACGATCCGGCGGTGTGGAATGAGGCCCATATCCTGACCTCGGCCGCCGAGCGCGAGGCGCTGCAGGCGATCCTGGACGTGGGCCTGCACGATGCGTTCCGCCTGCACCATGACCAGGCCGGCATCTTCAGCTGGTGGGATTACCGGATGGCCGGCTTCCGCCGCAATCTGGGCCTGCGCATCGACCTGACCCTGGTCTCCGATGCGTTGAAGTCGCGCGCCTCGGCGGCCGGCATCGATCGCGAACCGCGTACCCTGGAACGCCCCAGCGACCATGCGCCGGCCTGGGTCCAGATCGACTGATCGAGGACCGACGCGCAGGCAAGAAAAAGCCCGGGACCGGCCCGGGCTTTTTCACCTCGTCGTTCAAACCGCCGGCGCGTTAACGCACGCTCTTGCGGGTAAACAGGTTGACGATGGCCAGCAGGACCACCGCACCGAGCAGCGACCACAGAAAGGTGCCGACGGTGATGGCCTGGTTGATGCTGCCGCCGCCAAGGAAACCGGCGATGGCGGCACCGACGATGCCGACCACGATGTTGAGGATGATGCCCTGCTGGGCGTCACGACGCATGATGATGCTGGCCAGCCAGCCCACCACGCCGCCGACGATCAACCAGATAATGATGCCCATAGCCGTTCTCCTTGTTCGATGATTTTGGATGCCCCGCGCTGTGGGGTGCAGGGCGATTTGGCGGGCCACGCCGTGAAACCGTCGTATACACAACCGGCCGGTACATCATGAAAACCCCTGAAAAACGGGCGCAGCGCGCGCCATTGGCACCGAGGCCTTCACACGCGCACCGCTGCTTCGCAGCCACTTCCTTTCGCTGCGAGTTCGTTGCATACACATGACTGAACCGGGCGAAATTTTTTCCGCCGTGCAACGCGTCGGGCCGCTGCAGGTGTGGTGGACCGCCCATCCTGCGCGCAGTTCGGGCGAGCCGACCGCGCGTCCGCTGCTGGAGGACTGGTTCGGACTGGCGTCTGGCGCGCTGCCCCTGCGCCGCGATGCGCGTGGCAAGCCGCGCCTGGAAGGCGCGCTTCACCGGCACGATGTCAGCTGGAGCCACAGCGGCCAGGCGCTGCTGTTGGCGACCGGTGCCGGGGTGGAAGTCGGCGCCGATATCGAACGGCTGCGTCCGCGCGCGCGCGCCCTGGAATTGGCCGAGCGCTATTTCGCCCCGGACGAGACCCTGGCCCTGCAGTCATTGCCCGACGCGCAACGCAACCTGGCCTTCCTGCGCCTGTGGTGTGCCAAGGAGGCGCTGCTGAAGGCGCATGGGCATGGGATTTCGTTCGGCCTGCAGCGCCTGCAGTTCGCGCCGGCGGCCGCCTCGGCCACGCTCGCTTCGGGACCGCTGCAGCTGGTGGCCTGCGATCCGCGCCTTGGCACGCCGCGCGAATGGACCCTGCACCAGTGGCAGCCGCACGCACACTACCTGGCCGCGCTGGCCTGGCGCCCGCGACCGGACCGCTGAGCCGCGCGAGGTCGCCGTGGGCCTGCGATAATCCCGCCCGATGACCCACGATTCCCTGCCCCCTGGCCTGGACGCGCCGCTGCGCGACGGGCTGGCCGAACTCGGCCTGTCTCCCGACCTGGCGCCTTCGCTGCTGGCCTACCTGGCCTTGCTGGTGCGCTGGAACGGCACCTACAACCTCACCGCCGTGCGCGATCCACGGCAGATGGTCACCCGCCACCTGCTGGACTCGCTGGCCATGCACCGCTTCGTTTCGACCGGCACGCTGGCCGACCTGGGCACCGGTCCCGGCCTGCCCGGCATCCCGCTGGCCATCGCCCACCCGCAGCTGCAGGTGACGCTGGTGGAGAGCAACGGCAAGAAGGCCCGGTTCCTGCGCGAGGCCGTGCGCCAGCTCAAGCTGGGCAACGCCAGGGTGGCCGAAAGCCGCGCCGAAGCGCTGGCCGAACCGGCCGCCTACGACCATCTGACCGCGCGCGCCCTGGACACCCTGGCCGGCATCATCGCCGTCGGCGGACACCTGCTCAAACCCGGCGGCACCCTGCTGGCGATGAAGGGCGTGATGCCGCACGATGAGATCGCCGCATTGCCGGCGGGCTGGTCGCTGGTCCAGGCCGTGCCCCTGTCCGTGCCGGGCCAGGACGGCGAACGCCACCTGGTCACGGTGGGACGCGTCGTGACGAAACCCGCATAATCCCCGGTTCCACCCTTTCCCCAAGAGCCGATCGCATGGCCCGCATCATCGCCATCGCCAACCAGAAGGGCGGCGTCGGCAAGACCACCACTGCCGTCAACCTGGCCGCCGGCCTGGCCCGCACGCCGCAGCGCGTGCTGCTGGTGGACCTGGATGCCCAGGGCAACGCCACCATGGGCAGCGGCGTGGACAAGCGCGAGATCGCCGCTTCCACCTTCGAGGTGCTGCTGCAGGAAAGCGAGCCGCGCGCGGCGATCGTGCGCACCGGGGAAGAATTCGACCTGATGCCGGCCAACATCGACCTGACCGCCGCCGAGATCCAGCTGATGGATGCACAGGCGCGCGAGCAGCGCCTCAAAGTCGCGCTGGAGCCGCTGCGACCGGATTACGACTGGATCATCATCGACTGCCCGCCGGCACTGTCGCTGATGACGCTCAACGCGCTGACCGCCGCCGATTCGGTGCTGATCCCGATGCAGTGCGAGTACTACGCGCTGGAAGGCCTGAGCGCGCTGATGGACACGGTGGCGGCGATCCGTGACCGGCTCAATCCCAAGCTGGAGATCGAGGGCGTGCTGCGCACCATGTTCGACGTGCGCAACAACCTGGCCAACGCGGTGTCGGCCGAGCTGACCGAGCATTTTGGCGACAAGGTGTTCCGCACCATCGTGCCGCGCAACGTGCGTGTGGCCGAAGCCCCCAGCCACGGACAGAGCATCGTCGGCTACGACCGGGCCTCGCGTGGCGGCGTGGCCTATCTTGGCCTGGCCGGCGAGATCATCCGCCGCCAGCAGGACCGTAACCGCCCCGCGCCCCCCCGCATGGAGACCCATTGATGTCCGCCCCGAAGAAGCGCGGCCTCGGCCGCGGCCTGGAAGCGCTGCTTGGCCCCAAGGGCGCCGAGACCCCACCGACCGAGGCCCAGCCGGGCGAGGCGCTGCGCAACGTGCCGGTCGGCCAGCTGCAGCCGGGCCGCTACCAGCCACGCATGGCAATGGATCCGTCCAAGCTGGACGAGCTGGCCGATTCGATCCGCGCCCAGGGCGTGATCCAGCCGATCGTGGTGCGCGCGACCGACACCGGCGGTTACGAGATCGTGGCCGGCGAGCGCCGTTGGCGCGCCTCGCAGCTGGCTGGCCTGGCCGAAGTGCCGGTGGTGGTGCGCGAGCTGGACGACCGCACCGTCATCGCCATGGCGCTCATCGAGAACATCCAGCGCGAGGACCTCAACCCGCTGGAAGAGGCGCAGTCGCTGCAGCGCCTGATCAACGAATTCTCGCTCACCCACGGCCAGGCGGCCGAAGCGGTCGGCCGTTCGCGCGCGGCGGTATCCAACCTGCTGCGCCTGCTGGAACTGCCGCCGGCGATCCGCGCCCTGCTCGAAGCGCGCCGCCTGGAAATGGGCCACGCCCGTGCCCTGCTGACCCTTTCGCCCGAACTGGCCAGCAAGCTGGCCAGCGAGGCGGCCGACGAGGGCTGGTCGGTGCGCGAGGTCGAACACCGCGCCTCGCAGTTCGCCGCCGGCCGGGTGCCGGTCAACGGCAAGAAGAAGCCGGCCAGGACCACGCCCCAGGCCGATATCGCCTCGCTGCAGACCGAACTGTCCGAGACCTTGGGCACCACGGTCGCCATCGCCCATGGCCGCAACGGCAAGGGCAAGCTGGTGATCCACTACACCGACCTGGACACGCTTGAAGGCGTGCTGGAACGGCTGCGCGGCAGGCGCGAGTAAGCGCTCGACCTGTGTAGAGCGGAGCTTGCTCCGCTGCCCGTCGATCAGGTCACTGGGAAGGCTCCAGCCGAGCAAGCTCGGCTCTACAGAAGCGTCGCTGCTGACCTGGCCGCGCACTCAGCGCGTCATCGCATCCCCGGCCGCAGCCGCATGGGCCGACGGCACCGACGGCTGGCCATCGCGGGCGCGCTTGCGTTCGGCCACCTTCTCACGCGCGGCGTGTTCGCGCGCGCCGACGACCATTTCGGTCAGCCATTTCACCAGCACCGTGGTGTAGGTGCGCTGGGCCGGTTTTTCCGAGAAGGCGTGATCGGCCTCGGCGATCACCCGCGAGGTCCGCGAGCGCGCACGGGTGAAGGCGGACATGTAGTTCTCGATCACCTGGTGCGGAATGATCTGGTCCAGCTCGGCCTCGACGATCAATGCATCGCCCTGGAATTCGGCGCAGGCGCGCAGCGCACGGTTGTCCTTCCACGCCACCTGGCGATGGCGGAACGGGATCAGGTCCGGATCCTGGTGCAGCTGGCGCTTGGGCAGGTCCCAGCCTTCGTCCTTGTAGAGCGCCGGCGTGCGCAGCGCGAGCCAGCGCACCGGGCGCAGCGACGACAGGATCGCCGCCAGGTAGGCGCCATAGCTGATGCCGACCACGGTGATCGCGTTCTCATCGACATTGGGCTGCTGCACGAACCAGTCGTAGGCGGCCAGCAGATCGTCAAGATTCTGCTGGCGACTCACGCGCTCGAGCATCTGCGCATCGCCTTCGTGGCCGCGCAGGTCGAAGGTCAGGCAGACACAGCCCAGGCCCGCGGCATCGCGGGCACGCGCCAGATCGTGGTCCTGGCTGCCGCCCCAGCCATGGACGAACAGCACGCCAGGCAACGCGCGCGCCGGCGCAAGCAGCGTGCCGGACAATTGATCGCTCTCGACGGGAAAACCGATGTGTTCAAGGGTCACGTCCATCGTCGAGGACCCTAGCGTATTTGGTCAGACGGCCAAGTGAAGCCACCTCGCCCTGGAAGTACACGACCGCATCGCCCGGCACCGGCTCATCGTCGTAGGTTTCGTAGGTCATCGCATCCAGCCAGGGCACCTCGGGCTCGGCCGACAGCACTTCCAATGCCAGGATCTCGGCCGGACTGGCGCCGCCGAAACGCCAGGATTGTTCCAGCACGCCGCAGCGCTCCATGCCGTGTGCATCGCAGCCGTGGACCACGTCGTAGTTGCGCCGCGAAGCGAAGAATCCGGGATAGGCCAGCGCGATCTGCGCTTCGTAATGCTGGACCTTGGCGATGGCATCGGCGGCTTCGCGCGGCAAGGGCACATGCTGCAGCTGATCCAGTCCGCCGCGTGCCACGCGCAGGATCGAGCCGCCGTAGACGGTATCGCCGCCTGGCGTGCGGATGCCGCGCTGGGTGCCGAAATAGGACACGCATGAGCTGCCGACTTCGACGCAGCCAATGCTGAAGGTCAATGCCGATTCCAGGTTCAGTTCGACCACCACGCCGTCTGCGATCTCGGCCTCGGACACTTCCGGCAGCCAGGCCTCCAGTTGCTCCAGCGATGTCACCACCTGCTGGCCATTGCCGCCACGCGCATAGGCCAGCTTGACGCGCACCTTGCCCAGCGTCAGCAGTGCCCGGACCGCCGTGTGCAGGTCGCCCCGATTGAAGACCGAATAGCCCGGCAGCACCGCATCGGCCAAGGTCTGCCCAAGCGTAGGTGCCCATGCCTGCGGCGCGTCGGTGCCGCCGTCCACCAGTCCATGGGTGACCAGCTTGCTGGCCACGAATGCATGCGGCACCACGCCGCCAAACAGATCCTGCGCACAGGTGATGCCGCGCATGGCGGCTTCTTCGCGGGTGAGCGTTTCCAGCGGGATGAAATATCCCGGCAATCCCGACAGGGCCTCGGCGCGGAACTCGCGCCCCATCAGCCGGGCCAAGCGCCGGCCGAAGCAATCGATGCTGGCCCGCTCATGCGCGGCGCGGGCGTAGTCGGTATCCAGAGGCGTCACCGCAGGCAGCGCCGGACGTGAAAGCCCGGACATCCCGGCAACCTGCATGGCTCGGATGTCGATGATGGCAGCCATGTCATTTCCCCTTGCCTGCGGAGACGGAGTGGTCCGGGCACGCGCAAGGCGGCCCGAGGCGGTGCGTCCGTGGCCGGACGCGAGAATCGCGGACTGCGTGCTGCGTTTGCAGGTGGTTGCCGGATGGTCCGGCACGGGAGCGGCTAAGGTGCGTTGACGACGATTGCGGTTGCGTTACAGCGCCATGCGGGAACGCTGGACCGACCAGCTGGTGCTTCCCTGACGTGCCAGCAGCTGGTCGACGGCAATTTCCAATGCGATGGGATTGCGCAACTGGCGATCCAGTTCCATGAACAGGCGTGCGAAGCCCTGCCACCAGGTGTCTTCGCTGACATAGCGGTGCTGCATCGCGTCCAGATACGCTTGCACCCGGGTGATCGCGCCGGCCATTTCAGTCGAGGCGCCACGGGGGATGGGAACAGGCGTGGCCTGCGCGGGGGATTGCAAGTATCGATCAGCCATGACTGCAGTGTTAACGCGCGCCCGTGAATCCAGTGCGAAACACGCGCCGATTTGGTGATCACGGCACGGCAACGGCGAGCGACGCATGTTCGGTTACGCCGCCGTCTGCCCACCGTCCGTGCATCAGGTGATGTGCAATATGTGCGGTGCATCCCAAGGCCGCGCCGACACTGCGGCAAGTCCTCTACAACGGTGGCATCAATAGGTCAGTGCGCGAACGAGGGCACCAAGCGATGCATCAGCAACAACTGGACCATCAACTCGAAGCGCTGCACGACAAGGTGGCATCCGGTCTGGACGCGCCGCTGGAGCAGGCGTTCTTTGATGCCTGTGCGGCCGATGCGGCCACGATCCTGGAGCATGTGGACGATGCCGAACAGGCGCGCTATGCGATCGAGCGCATCGGCGAGATCTTCGATGAGGTCGGGGTGGACGCGCAGCGCCTGCTGTCCAGCGGCCAGCGTAGCCCGCTGCAGGTCGGCTGATCCTTCAGCCTGCGCAGAAGCCCCGCCTTGGCGTGCGCGGCCAAGCCGCGGACACGCGGCTCAGTCGCTCTGCAGCTCGGCCACGAAATCGTAGGCGTCGCCGCGATAGAACGAGCGGGTGAATTCCACGACCCGGCCGTCGGCCAGGAAGGCGCGACGTTCGACCAGCAATCCCGGCGCGCCAGGTTCCAGCTGCAGCAGATGGGCCGGCTCGACATCCAGCGCCACCGCGCGCAGGCGCTGCAGCGCGCGGCGCGGGCGGTGGCCGTAGGTGTCCAGCGCCTCATACAGCGATGCGCCGATGCGCTGCGGATCCGGCAGCAGACTGTGCGGAACCAGGGTGCGCTCGGCCGCGATCGGCGCGCCATCGACATGGCGCAGGCGATACAGCCGCACCACGCCACTGCCCGGCGACAGGTTGAGCGCCATGGCTTCTTCCGGGGTGACCTCGCCGATCCCGCGTTCCAGGAAGGTCACCTGCGGATTCAAGCCACGTTCGCGCAGGTCGTCGGTGAAGCTGGTCAGGCGCGAGAAGCTGCGCACGATGCGCTCGGAGATGAACGTCCCGGCGCCCTGACGCTGGCTCAGCAGCCCCTGGTCGATCAGACCAGACAGCGCCTTGCGCACGGTCACCCGCGACAGCTGCAGGCCCTGGGCTAGGTCGCGTTCGCTGGGCAGGCCGTGGCCCGGACCTAGCACGCCGGTGTCGATGAGGTGCTGGATGGCCCGGCGCAGGCGCAGATAGGCCAGGGTGCGGCTGGTCTCGGCCGACTGCAGGCGCAGGTATTCGGTAGCGATGGCGGGAAGCATGCCGGGAAAGTACCAATGCGATACCAAGGTTTCAATGAGCAGCGTGTTCTTCACGCCGTCATGTACGGGACTGGGACGCGTGGTAGCGCGGTGGTATCGTCTTGCCCGTTCTTTTCTTCTTTCAACAAGGCTCCTGCTGTGACTGCCAAGACCGTACCCGTGGACAGCTTCGACCTGGTGATCTTTGGCGGCACCGGCGACCTGGCCCTGCGCAAGCTGCTGCCCGGCCTGCTGCGTCGCTACGCCGACGGCCAGATCCCGCAGGACAGCCGCATCATCGGCGTGGCCCGCGACCCGCAGACCGGCGCCGAGTACCGCGCCCGGGTCGGCGAAGCGCTGGAAAAAGTCGCAGAAGGCGAGCCGCTGCTGCGCGCCCGCGTGCCGGCCTTCCTGCAGCTGCTGGACTACCGCCCGCTGGACGCCACCAAGGATGAAGGCTGGGACGAGTTCGCCGAGCTGCTGAAGGCCACCGGCGAAGCGCGCATCCGCGTGTTCTACCTGTCCACCAGCCCGAGCCTGTTCGTGGATCTGTGCTCACGCCTGCGCGATGCCGGCCTGAACAACGGCAACGCCCGGGTGGTCCTGGAAAAACCGATCGGCAAGGATTCGGCCAGCGCCGCGGCGATCAACGACGCGGTCGGCGCGGTCTTCAGCGAACACCAGACCTTCCGCATCGACCATTACCTGGGCAAGGAAACGGTGCAGAACCTGTTGGCGCTGCGCTTTGCCAACATCCTGTTCGAGCCGTTGTGGAACGCCAACCGCATCGACCACGTGCAGATCACCGTGGCCGAGACCGTCGGCCTTGAGAAGCGTGCCGGCTACTACGATACCTCCGGCGCGCTGCGCGACATGGTCCAGAACCACCTGCTGCAGCTGCTGTGCATGGTCGCGATGGAGCCGCCGGCCACGCTGCAGGCCAACGCCCTGCGCGACGAGAAGCTGAAGGTGCTGCGTTCGCTCAAGCCGATCACCGTCAATGACGTCGGCCACGTCACCGTGCGCGGACAGTACCGCGCCGGCGCCTCGGGCGGCGCGGCGGTGCCGGGCTACCTAGACGAGCTGGGCCGCAACGATTCGCGCACCGAAACCTTCGTGGCGATCAAGGCCGAAGTGGCCAACTGGCGCTGGGCCGGCGTGCCGTTCTACCTGCGCACCGGCAAGCGCCTGCCCGAGCGGGTGTCGGAGATCGTGGTCGCCTTCCGCCCGGTGCCGCATACGCTGTTCGATTCCAGCGCCGGCCCGGCCCAGCCCAACCGCCTGGTCCTGCGCCTGCAGCCGGACGAAGGCGTCAAGCTGTGGCTGATGATCAAGGACCCGGGCCCGGGCGGCCTGCGCATGAAATACGTGCCGCTAGACATGAGCTTTGCCGAGGCCTTCGGCGTGCACCAGCCCGAAGCCTATGAGCGCCTGCTGATGGACGTGGTCCGCGGCAACCAGTCGCTGTTCATGCGCCGCGACGAGGTCGAAGCCGCCTGGGCCTGGATCGATCCGATCCTGGAAGCCTGGGAACAGCTGCCCGAGGCGCCCAAGTCTTACACCGCCGGCTCCTGGGGTCCCAACGCCGCCGTAGCCCTGATCGAGCGCGACGGCCGCACCTGGCACGAGGACGCCGGCACATGAGCCTGACCCTGCCCCCCCAGCTGGCCCAGGTCCACGCCTGCGCCGACCACGACGCGCTGGCCCAGGCGCTGGCTGCGGCCGTTGCCGACGACCTGCGTGCCGCGCTGGCCGAGCGTGGCCGCGCAGTGCTGGCCCTGTCCGGCGGGACCACGCCGGTACGCTTCTTCCAGGCCCTGGCCGAGCAGCCGCTGCCATGGAAGCAGGTCGCCGTGACCCTGGTCGACGAACGCTGGGTGGATGAGACCAGCGCCCGCTCCAACGCCGCGCTGGTGCGCGAACATCTGATGTACGGTGCCGCGGCGGTGGCCAGCTTCCTGCCGTTGTACCGCGACTACGGCAACGACCCCGAGCAGGTCCTGCCCGAACTGGAAGGCGAACTGGCCCAGCTGCCCTTGCCGCTGGACGTGGCCGTGCTGGGCATGGGCAACGACGGGCATACCGCCTCGTTCTTCCCGGGCGGCGACTGGCTGGAACGCGCCCTGGACCCGCACGGCGCGGCGCGCATCCTGCCCATGCACGCCGAGGCCGCGGGCGAGCCGCGCATTACCCTGACCCTGCCGGTCCTGGTCGCCGCCCGCCACCTGTACCTGCATATCGAAGGCGAACAGAAGGCCCAGGTGCTGCGCGATGCGCTGGCCGCGCCGGCCGGTCCGCCGATCGCCGCGGTGCTGCGCGCGGCCAGGTCGCCGGTCCAGACCTACTGGTGTCCTTGAGGTCGGACCGGCGGGCCTGCTTATAATGCGGACAGCCATTGCCTGAACGGCAGCGGCGACCGGGCGCCCCCACGACCGGAACATTCGTAATCCCCGAGTGTTTTTCAGCCACGCCGGATGACGGCGCTGCCAAAGGTGGACTGTGCGCAATTACGATTTGGAGTTCCTCAAGCGCTTCTCGATGGTGATCGGCTTTCTGGGGCTGGTCACCTTGGGATTGATGATCGGGGCGTTTTTCATTTCCAAGACGATTCCGCCGGAAGTCTCGCCGGTGGCGGCCAAGCAGACCCAGGTCCGGATCACGCCGATCGGCGCGGTCTACGCCGGCAGCACCGGTGCCGCCGCCCAGGCGGCGGCTGCCGCAGCCGCAGCGGCGGCACAGGCTGCGCAGGGCGCCTATGGCGGCACCCTGGACGGCAAGACGATCTTCGACCAGCTGTGCACCGCCTGCCATACCGCCGGCGTCGGCAACGCGCCGATGCTCAACGCCGCCGGCTTCGGCGCGCGCGCCTCCAAGGGCAAGGACACGCTGTACAAGCACGCCATCGAGGGCTTCACCGGCCCTGATGGCGGGGTGATGCCGCCCAAGGGTGGCAATGCCGGCCTGAGCGAGGAGCAGATCCACGCCACGGTGGACTGGATGCTCGATCAGTCGAAGTAATCGCAGGTCACAATTCGCCTGTTCCGGCGCCGCCTTCGGGCGGCGTCGCCGTTTTGGTCCTTCCTCCACCGCGTCCTGGAATCCCGTTCGCATGTCACCGATCCGCCCGCTGTTGTTGTCCATGTCCCTTTCCGCGCTGTGCGCCTGTGCCGGTACGCCCAGCCGGGCCGAGCCGGTGCTGAAGATCGGCCAGGTCCAGGGCAGCGGCACGCGCAGCCCGCTGGAAGGCAGGGTGGTGACGGTCCAGGGCACGGTGACCGCGGATTTCCGCGACGGGCTTGATGGCTTCTTCCTTCAGGACGAAGGCGATGGCGATGACGCCACCTCCGATGCGCTGTTCGTCCGCGCCATGGCGGGTGTCGCGCTGCCAGGCGTCCACGCCGGCCAGCGCTGGCAGCTCAGCGGTACCGTGACCGAAGCCGGCGAGGGCCAGGACACGCTTACCACGCTCGAACTCGGCCAGGCCCACCTGCTCGGCCCTGCGCTGATCTCGCCGCTGCCGCAGGTGCTCAGGGCCGCACCCGCGGACTGGCGTGCGCTGGAAGGCATGCGCGTGCGCATCGAGGCGCCGCTGACCCTGGACGGCACCGACAGCCGCTTCGGCCAGACCATCGCCAGCTTCGGCGGCCGGCTGTGGGCGCCGTCGGAACGTGCGGTGGCCGGCAGTGCGGAGATGGCCGCGCTGATCGCCGACAATGCGCGTCGCCGCATCGTCCTGGACGACGGCAGCGACGCCCGCGATCCCAAGGCGGTGCCTTACCTGCCCGACGGCCCGGTGCGCACCGGCTCGATCGCCGCCGGCGTGAGCGGCATCGTCGACTTCCGCCACGGCGCCTGGCGCCTGCAGGTGACCCAGCCGTTTAAGATCGACGCAGCCGCGCGCCCGGTTCCGCCGCAGGTGCCCGGCAACCTGAAGATCACCGTGTTCAACCTGGAAAACCTGTTCAACGGCGACGGTGCCGGCGGCGGGTTTCCGACCCTGCGCGGCGCCAGGACCGAGGCCGAGTGGAAGGCGCAGGTGGCCAAGCTGGTCGCCACCCTGACCCCGCTCGACGCCGACATCGCCGCGCTGATGGAACTGGAAAACGACGGCTACGGGCCGCAGTCGTCGCTGGCCCAGTTCGTCGATGCGCTCAACGCTTCGGGCAGCGACTGGAAGTACATCGATGCCGGCGCCGGTCCGGGCGACAACCCGATCCGGGTCGGCCTGATCTACCGTGCCTCCAGGGTCGCCCCGGTCGGCAAGCCGGTCGTACTGGAAGGCGGCCCGTTCGCCGAACACAGCCGCGTGCCGCTGGCCCAGGCGTTCCGCCGCGGCACCGGGCCGGTGTTCGTGGTGGCGGCCAACCACTTCAAGTCCAAGGGCTGCGGCCAGGCCAGCGGCGCCGATGCCGACCAGCACGATGGCGCCAGCTGCTGGAATGCCACCCGCACCGAATCGGCCCGCCGCATCGACGCCTGGCTCAAGTCCGATCCGACCGGCCAGAAGGCCGCCCGCGCATTGATCGTCGGCGATCTCAATGCCTACGCCCAGGAAACCCCGTTGCTGACCCTGCGCGGCGCCGGCTGGATTGACGCCTTTGCCGCCGCCAGGGTCGAGGCGCCCTATAGCTACGTCTACGACGGCCAGACCGGACGCCTGGACCACGCGCTGCTGTCGCCGTCACTGGCGCCGCACCTGAAGGGCGCGGCCGAATGGCATGCCAACGCCGATGAGCCGTTCGGGGCCGGCTACGCCGGGACCGACGTGGCCGGCCCGTGGCGCAGCTCCGACCACGATCCGATGCTGCTGGGATTCGACCTGTAGAGACTCAGCCGGCGGCGCAGTGCGGACGGCGGCGCCAGTTCCACACGTGGGCCGCGGCCAGCAGCAGGCTGCCGCTGACCGTGAGCGGGGTTTCCCAGGCATGCGAGGGCAGGCCGAACGCGCCGGCCGCCAGGCCCAGCAGGCCCAGGACCGCCAGCGCGATCAGCGCTCGTGGCAGGGGGCGCAGGCGATGCGCGCGCCACAGCGCCGTGCCGGCCAGCGGCAGCGCGATGCAGACGAACACGACATGCACCCATTCGGCCTGCGCCCAGGCGCCGAACACCGGCAGCAGCGCCGCCAGCACCGGCAACAGCAGGCAGTGCGCCAGGCACAGGGCAGACAGGCCGACGGCCGAGGCATCGCACATCGCGTGCGCGTTGGTGGGCAATTTCATGGCGGGCTCCGATTAATGTTACTTAGTAACATTACAGCCCTTGTCAAGCCTTCACGTCTCAACCCATCCCGCGCCCGATCAGCACGATCGCCAGCACCGCCAGCGGGATCGCCAGCAGGTTGAGCCGGCCCAGGCGTTCGCCGAATGCCGCTACACCCACCAGCGCGCCGACCACGACCACGCCGATGTTCATGCTGGCAAAGACCGTGGCCGGCGCGTGCGGCAGCGCGCGGTGCGCGGCCAAGTACAGGCCGATATTGGAGAAATTGAGCACGCCCAGCACCAGTCCGCCAAGCGCGCTACGCGTCTGGAGCCGGGCGGTGCCGCGCAGGTGGCGCCACAGCTGCCAGGCCAGCATCGGCACGAAGGCGATGGCGAATGTGGCCAGCAGCGACACCGACAGCGGCGCGCCATCGGCGGCGATGCGCTTGAACAGCACGTCGGTCGTCGCCCAGCCGACCAGCACCACCAGCGGCAGGCGCCAGTCGGGCGCATCGGGCGCCGCGTCGCCGCGCGGGCGCGCCAGCAGGCAGGGAATGGCCAGCAGTCCCAGCACAAGCCCTGCCAGCTGTCCGCTCCCGGCGCGCTGGCCGAACAGGGTGAACGCGGCGATCAGCGACAGCAGCAGCGACAGCCGCTGGGCGATGTCGGTGCGCACGATGCCGGCGCGGCGCACCGAGGCCGCCAGTACCAGAAACAGGCCCGGCAGCAGCAGGCCCAGCAGCAGCCACCAGCCCCACGGCGCGTGTTCGCTACCGAACGCGTCAAGCGGCGGATGCAGCAGCGCCAGCGCCAGCAGCCCACCGGCCAGGTAATTCCAGGTCACCGCCTGCGGCACGTCCAGTTGCAGACGCGGGGCCAGGCGGAACAGGACCGACACCGCCACGCTGCACAGCACGGCCAGGGCGAGCAACCACATCGGACAGCCACCGCGAACAATCAGGGACGCGCATTATCGCCTCGCGCCTGCGCCGCGCACGACGGCGGCATGGCACCGAGGACTTCACCGCAGGCGGCGTGTCATTGTGGCGGCGCGGCCAGCTCCCTGGCATCCAGGAAGCCGTCGCGGTTGCGGTCCTGCTTGGCGAAGCGCTGGCGCAGCTGCTGGACCAGCGCCTCACGCGTGATCGGCTTGCCTCTGCTGCCGGGCAGTTCGGCGCCTTCCAGCACGCCGTTGTGGTCGGCATCGCGTTCGTCGAAGGCGTAGGTCATCCACGCCACGTATTCATCGACGCCGATGCGTCCATCGTGGTCGCTGTCCATGCGCATGAGGTAATCGCCCGTGCCGGTCGGCACCTGGCACCAGGCGGGCAGCGCGATGCACAGCAGGGCAAGCGGGATCAGGGGGCGCATGCGCCTAGTGTGCAGCAGGCGGCAGGCCGAAAAACAACACGCCCCGGACAGGCCGGGGCGTGGATGCAGGTCGGGGATTGGCGGCTTCAATGGGCCAGCGCATAGCCCTTGAGCCGCTGCGAGTAGGCCTGCAGCGAGGCGATGCCGCTTTCCTCGGCCTCGCGGCACCAGGCCTGCAGCTGGCGCAGGCGCTCGGCCGCATCATGCGAACGCGCTTCCAGCAGCACCGCCAGACGCTTGCGGTGCTCGACCAGGGCCTGCATGCGCGGACGCTGGGAGACCCAGCGATTGAGCGCGTCACGCGCATCGGGCTTGAGCCAGCGCCCATCGTCGACCAGGCCGCGGCGCATCCGACGCGGCAGCAGCTGACGCAGCTTCTGCCCGGCCAGTGCGGCTTCCTCGGCCAGGACCGGCTTGAACACGTTGCGCTGGTAGTCGGTCATCGCCTGGAAGCGGTGTGACAGCAGCGCCTTGACCGTATCCGCGTCCGGCACGGTGATGTTGGGCCGGATGTCCAGGCGCGGCGCCACGCGCAGCACCTTGGCCAGGCGCAGCGCTTCCAGGCCCTTGATCGCCGCCCAGCCGATGTCGAACTCCCAGCGGCGCATCGCGAAGCGCGCCGAGCTGGGGAACGCATGATGGTTGTTGTGCAGTTCCTCACCGCCGATCCAGAACGCCCATGGGGTCAGGTTGGTCGAGGTGTCGGCCGATTCGAAGTTGCGATAGCCCCACCAGTGCCCCAGGCCGTTGACCACCCCGGCCGCCCAGAACGGGATCCATGCCATCTGGATGGCCCACACCGCGATGCCCGGCAGGCCGAACAGGGCGAACTGCACCACCAGCAGCGTGATCGGGCCCCAGGTGGCCAGCGGCGTGTAGAGGCGGCGTTCGATCCAGTCCTCCGGCGCGCCGCGGCCGTACTGCTCGATGTCGCCGCGCTGCCAGCGCGCTTCGCGGTATAGCTCCACGCCTTCCCAGAACACCTTGCCGATGCCCTTGGCCTGCGGACTGTGCGGGTCTTCGTCGGTCTCGACCTTGGCGTGGTGCTTGCGATGGATCGCCACCCACTCCTTGGTGATCATGGAGGTGGTCAGCCACGTCCAGAACCGGAAGAAATGATTGAGCACCGGGTGGAAATCCACCCCACGGTGGGCCTGGCTGCGGTGCAGGTACAGGGTGACCGAGAAGATGGTCAGCTGGGTGCAGACCAGCAGCACCAGCACCAGTTCCCACCAGCTGAGCTGCAGCAGGCCGCCGGTCAGGAAATCGATCAGGAACGAAGGCATGGGTTCCCCTCCAGGGAAGGCGACGCCGGGCAAGGACCCGGCGCACCCGTCCATAATGGCGACTCCCCCCGCAAACTTCACCCGTCGCGCCCGTATGGTGTTCAGACAGCGCGCGGTGAATCAGGAAACCATGCTGTCTGTCACTGCTTCTGCCGAATTGGACCAGCCTTTGATCGAACTGGACCGTGCCACCGTGGTGCGCGGCAGCACCGCCGTGCTGGATAACTTGAGCCTGCGCATCGTGCTGGGCCAGCACATCGCGCTGCTGGGCCCCAACGGCTGCGGCAAGTCGACCTTCATCAAGCTGATCAACCGTGAGCTGTATCCGCTGGCGCGCGAGGGCGAGGCGCCGGTGAAGGTGTTCGGCCTGAACCGCTGGAACGTGTCCCAGCTGCGCACCCGGTTGGGCCTGGTGACCAGCGACGCAACCCGCGACCTGCAGGAGATGCCGCACCTGAGCGTGGATGACGCGATCGTCACCGGCTTCTTCGCCAGCTTCGTCCTGCCGATCGATCAGGACGTCACCCCCGAGATGCGCGCGCGCGCGACCGAAGCCTTGCAGCGGGTCGGCGCCCAGGCCTTGTCCGGGCGCCTGGTGGCCGAACTGTCCACCGGCCAGATGCGCCGGGTGCTGATCGCGCGGGCGCTGGTCCATCGTCCCGACGCGCTGCTGCTGGATGAGCCCACCGCAGGCCTGGACCTGGTGGCGCAGCAGCAGTTCTGCACCCTGATGGGCGAACTGGGGCGCCAGGGCGTCACCCTGGTGCTGGTCACCCATCATCTGGAAGAAATCGTGCCGGAGATCGACCGGGTCCTGCTGATGCAAGACGGCCGCATCGTCGCCGACGGCACCCGCGCGCAGACCCTGACCGCGTCGCTGCTGTCGCAGGTCTATGGCGGCACGCTATCGGTGCGCTGCGAGGACGGCATCTATCGCGCGGCGGCCCACTAGCGGCTTCCAGTTGTAGAGCGGAGCTTGCTCCACTGGGGCTTTCCCCGCGCTCTGCCCGAAGAGAAGAGCAGCGGAGCAAGCTCCGCTCTACCGGCAGGCCGCCGCAAGATCCGGGACCGGGAAGACCGTTGCGCGTACCCTCGCTCTCATTCGTGATCCGACCTATCCAGCGTTGCCGCCATGCCCGAACTGCCCGAAGTCGAAACCACGCGCCGCGGCCTGGCCCCGCATCTGGAAGGCGCGATCGTGCGCGCGGTGCTGCAGCGGCGCGACGACCTGCGCTGGCCGATCCCGGACGAGATCCGCGCGCACCTGCCCGGCGCGCGGATCGACGCGGTCCGCCGGCGTGCCAAGTACCTGCTGCTGGATACCCACGCCGGCAGCGCGCTGCTGCATCTGGGCATGAGCGGCAGCCTGCGCGTGCTGCCGGCCGCCACCCCGGTCAAGGTGCACGACCACGTCGATCTGGCCCTGGATGGCGGCCGGGTGCTGCGCTTCAACGACCCGCGTCGCTTCGGCAGCCTGCTGTGGCAGCCGGCGGGCACTACCCATGCGCTGCTGCAGGGGCTGGGACCGGAGCCGCTGTCGGAAGACTTCGACGGCCGGTACCTGTTCGACCGCAGCCGTGGCCGCAGCGCCGCGGTGAAAACCTTTCTGATGGACCAGCGGATCGTGGTCGGCGTGGGCAACATCTACGCCGCCGAAAGCCTGTTCAGGGCCGGGATCCATCCGCTGCGTGCGGCCGGCAAGGTCTCGTGCGCACGCTACGCGGCGCTGGCCACGGCGGTGAAGGAGATCCTGGCCTATGCCATTCAGCGGGGAGGTACCACCCTGCGCGACTTCATCAGTCCCGACGGCGCGCCGGGATACTTCGAACAGGAACTGTGGGTCTACGGCCGCGGAGGCCTGCCCTGCAAGCGTTGTGGCACGGTCCTGAAAGAAGAACAGGTCGGTCAGCGCACGACGGTCTGGTGCTCGCGCTGTCAGCGCTGACAGAAAACGCCGCATCGCACCAAAGGCCGATACTCCCGTCACGTTCTTGCGGCTATAGTCCGCTTCTGCAGTAATGCAAGGAACCGCTTCATGGAAAGTGGTGCCGATATCACGGTCTGGCTGGATTGCGCGCGCTCGGGCGACCGCGCGGCGCTGGACCGCGTGCTGTCCACGCTCTACCAGGAACTGCATTCGATGGCCCGTCGCCAGTTGGCCGGGCACCAGGGCCATACCCTCGATGCCACCGCGCTGGTGCACGAGTCCTACCTGAAGCTGCTCGGCGCCCAGGGCGGAGCCAAGTTCGACGATCGCGCGCATTTTTTTGCCTATGCGGCCTCATCGATGCGTTCGGTGGTCGTCGATTACGCGCGCAGCCGGCTGGCGCGCAAGCGCGGCGGCGACCTCAAGCGCGTGGCCGAGATCCCCGAGGATGTGGAAAGCAACCTGCTGCGCCTGGACGAGACCACCCTGGCGCTCAACACCGCGCTGGACAAGCTGTCCGACGCCGATCCGCGCCTGGCCAAGGTGGTGGAGATGCGCTACTTTGCCGGCCTGTCGGAGCTGGAAATCGCCGACCTGATGCAGCGCTCCGAGCGCAGCGTGCGCCGCGACTGGCAGAAGGCCCGGCTGTTCCTGCTGGCCGCGATGCAGGACGAGTAAGAACGGAGCGCCTGCGCGATGGACGCCGCCCAATGGCAACGCCTGTCGCCGATGCTGGACCTGCTGCTGGACATGAATGCGCCGCAGCGCATGCAGCAGCTGCACCTGATCCGCCGCGAAGATCCCGCACTGGCCGACGAGATCAGCGCGCTGCTGGCGCTGGAGGACGACACCGCCGGCGCCTGGCCGCCGCCGCTGCATGAAGTCCAGCCCGCCCTGCACGAAGGCGCGCGCCTGGGCCCATACCGCCTGGAGCGGCTGATCGGTGAAGGCGGCATGGGCATGGTCTGGGCGGCCAAGCGCGCCGACAGCGGCTACCAGCGCCGGGTCGCGCTGAAACTGCTGCACCCCGGCGTGGCCGACCACCGCCTGCGGCTGCGCTTCTCGCGCGAGCGCGACATCCTGGCGCGGCTGGAACATCCCAATATCGCCCGCCTGCTCGATGCCGGCGTAGGCGAACAGGGCCAGCCCTACCTGGCGCTGGAATACGTCGAGGGCCTCTCGATCACCGACTACTGCCAGCAGCATGCGCTGGCGATCGAAGCGCGGCTGGTGCTGTTCCGCCAGGTCTGCCAGGCAGTCAGCCATGCGCACGCCAACCTGATCGTGCACCGCGACCTGAAGCCGACCAACATCCTGGTCACCGCCAGCGGCGACACCCGGCTGCTGGACTTCGGCATCGCCAAGCTGCTCGATTCGCCCGACGGCGGCGGCGCGCGCACCGAGCTGCGCGCCTTCACCCTGCACTACGCCGCGCCCGAACAGGTGCGCGGCGAACCGGTGACCACGCGCACCGACGTGTATTCGCTGGGCGTGGTCCTGTTCGAACTGCTGGCCGGCACCAAACCCTACCGTCTGCAGGGCGACAACCCGCTGGCCTGGGAGCAGGCCATCGTCGCGGCCGAGCCACTGCGTCCGTCGCAGGCACTGCTGCAGGCGTCGGTAGGGGCAGACATCCGCCTGGACCTGCATCGCCAGGCCCGGCGCCTGCGCGGCGACCTGGACCGGATCGTGCTGAAAGCGCTGACCAAAAAACCCGAGCACCGCTATCCCTCGGTCGAAGCGCTGTCGGCCGACCTGCGCCGCTATCTGGAAGGCATGCCGGTGCAGGCGCAGCGGCAGAGCGTGGGCTACCGGCTCGGCAAGTACGTGCTGCGCCGGCGCTGGTGGCTGCTGACCGGCTCGCTGACCTCGCTGGTGCTGCTGGGCGCGGCCGCGATCAGCCTGCGCCAGGCGCGCGACGCGGTCCACGAAGCCCAGCGCGCCCAGGCGATGCAGGACTTCGTGATCGGCCTGTTCGACAGCGCCGGTACTGCATCGCGCGGCGATGCCTTCGACACCCGCAAGCTGCTCGAGACCGGCGTCAGCCGCGGCGAGCGCGAGCTGGCCGACCAGCCGCTGGCCCACGCAGAGCTGCTGGGCGTGGTCGCGCGCCTGCGCATCGGCCTGGGCGACTACGACCAGGCGCTGGTGCTGCTGCAGCGGGCCGAAGCGCTGCTGCAACCCCGGCGCGATGTCTCGCCGCAGCTGCGCCTGCAGATCGCCGCCCAGCATGGGCGCGCGCTGCGCATGCTCGATCGTGGCCAGGCCTGCGCGCGCCAGCTGGCGCCGCTGGAACCGCTGACCCGCAAGGTGCGGGGCCACAACGCCGAGATGGCGGAATTCCTGTCCCAGTACGGGCGCTGCCTGCGCCCACTTGGCGATCGGGCCCTGGCGCGGGAGCTGTTCTCGCGCGCACTGGCACGCCGGCAGGCGCTGCACGACGACGCGGGCGTGGCCGAAAGCATGCTGGACCTGGCGTTGCTGGACACCGACATGGGCCGTGAACAGGACGCGCTGAACGGCTACCGCGCCGCGTTGAATCACCTGTACACGCATGTCGGCCGCGAGCATCCGCTGGCCGTGGACATCCTGCGGGCGCTGGGCGCGGCCTGGCGGGTGCAGGGCGACACCGCCAACGCACAGGCCGATTTCCAGCGGGCGCTGCAGCTGTCCGAGCGGCTCAATGGTCCCGAGCATCCCGTCACCCTGGGCCTGCGCCGGCAGCTGGTGGCGCTACAGGTGGACCTCGGCCGGTACGCCCTGGCCGCCGAGCAGATGCAGTCGCTGCTGGCGCGCACGACCCAGGCGATGGGGCCGCAGCACCGCGAGACCGGGCTGGCCTGGAACTCCTCCGGCATCATCGCCTGGGAGCGCGGCGACCTGGCCACGGCGCAGCACGACATCGAACAGGCACTGACGATCTGGCGCCGGCCCGAAGGTGCGCGGCAACTGCCTGGCGGCCTGTTCAATTACGGCATGGTCCTGTATGCGGCTGGCCAGCATGCCCAGGCGCTGGCAGCCTTGCGCGAAGCACGTTCGCTGCGTATCGCCGCCTTTGGCGCGTCGCATCCATTGGTCGGCGATGCCGACCGCATGATCGGCGAGGTCATTGCCGACCAGGGCGACGCCGCTGGCGCGCAGGCCTGGTTCGACAACGCGGTCAGGCTGACCCGGCGCGGCTATTCGGCCGACCACCCGCGCAGCCTGTTCGCCGAACTGGCGCTGGCCCGCAACCGCGCGCGCCTGGGCCAGCGCGACGCCGCCCTGGCCACGATGGACCATCTGGCCCGCCACGCCGGCGGCGGCAGTGAAACCTCCAAACTGCGATGGCGCGCGGCCGCCTACGCGGCCGAGACGCGCTGCACCACGGGACCTTCGCCGGCCACGCTGGAACCGCTCGATACGCTGCTGAGCCAGCTCAAGACCGCCCAACCCGACGGCGGCGTGATCCCGCGCGAAGTGCAGGCCATCCGCGACGCTTGCGCCAAACGCCTGCTGGCCGCGCAGTCGCCGCCCAAGCGGCGGCGGCTCAAAGCGGCAGCGAGGCCTGCTGCGGCACCATGGCCGATTCGCCGCGGGTGATCTTCTTGTACTCGGCGCGGCTGACCGACACGTAGGACTCGTTGCCGCCGATCTCCACCTGCGGCCCGTCCTGCAGCACGCGTCCGTTGGCATCCACGCGCACGGTCATGGTCGCCTTGGCGCCGGTGTGGCAGATGGTCTTGATCTCGCTCAGTTCGTCGGCCCAGGCCAGCAGGTACTGGCTGCCCTCGAACAGCTCGCCGCGGAAGTCGGTCCGCAGCCCGTAGCACAGCACCGGGATGCGACGCTGGTCGACCACCTCGCTCAGCTGCCACACCTGCGCGCGGTTGAGGAACTGCGCCTCGTCCACCAGCACGCAGTGCAGCGCCCCGTGGGCGGCGATATCGGTATCGACAATGCGCAGCAGGTCGTCATCGCCGGTGAAGGCGGTGCCTTCGGCGCGCAGGCCGATCCGCGAGGCGACCACGCCAGCGCCGGCGCGGTGGTCCAGGTGCGGGGTCAGAATCAGCACCCGCATGCCGCGCTCGCGGTAGTTGTGCGCCGACTGCAGCAGCGTGGTGGTCTTGCCGGCGTTCATCGCCGAATAATAGAAATAGAGCTTGGCCATGGCGCCAATTCTAAGCGGCCGGGTCGCGCCGGCAGAAACGCCGTTGTGGGAGCCGCTTCAGCGGCGATGAGGTTTTCCCGGCGGAGTCCATCGCCGCTGAAGCGGCTCCCACGGCAGCGCGCGTCGGTACAATGCGCGGCCCATGCACGGCCTCAATCCTCCACAACGCGCAGCGGTCCTGCACACTCACGGCCCGCTGCTGGTGCTGGCCGGTGCCGGCAGCGGCAAGACCCGGGTGATCATCGAGAAGATCGCGCACCTGATCGCCTCCAGGCGGATGCCGGCCAGGCGCATCGCGGCGATCACCTTCACCAACAAGTCGGCCAAGGAAATGCGCGAGCGCCTGGCCAAGCGGGTCAAGGGCGAGGCGGCCGAAGGGCTGACCATCTGCACCTTCCATGCGCTGGGGTTGAAATTCCTGCAGATCGAGCACGCCGCGGCGGGCCTGAAGCGCAATTTCTCGATCTTCGACGCCGACGATTCCAACGCACAGATCAAGGACCTGATGCCGGGCGCCAAGCCCGACGCGATCGAGTTGATGAAGTCGCTGATCTCGCGCGCCAAGAACGGCGGCCTCTCGCCGGAAGCCGCGGCCGGGCTGGCGCGCAGTCCGCGCGAGGTGGAAGCCGCGGCGCTGTATGCGCGCTACCAGGCGCGGCTGAGCAGCTTCAACGCGGTGGATTTCGACGACCTGATCCGGCTGCCGGTGCAGATCCTGGAGAACGACCCGGAGATCACCGCCGGATGGCGCGAGCGCATCGGCTACCTGCTGGTGGACGAATCGCAGGACACCAACGACGCCCAGTACCGCCTGCTCAAGGCGCTGGCCGGGCCGCGCGGCGATTTCACCTGCGTGGGCGACGACGACCAGTCGATCTACTCCTGGCGCGGCGCCAACCCGGAAAACCTGATGCAGATGGCGCAGGACTATCCGGCGCTGGAGGTGATCAAGCTGGAGCAGAACTACCGCTGCTCCAACCGCGTGCTGCGCGCGGCCAACGCGCTGATCGCCAACAACCCGCACGAACACCTCAAGCAGCTGTGGTCCGACCAGGCCGACGGCGAGCGCATCCGCGTGTGGGAATGCCGCGACAACGACCACGAGGCCGAAAAGGTCGCCGCCGAGATCGCCTACCTGCAGGCCGCCAAGCAGGTCCCGTGGAACGAGTTCTGCATCCTGTTCCGCGGCAACTTCCAGTCGCGGGTGATCGAAAAAGCGCTGCAGCTGCTGCGCATTCCGTACCACCTGACCGGCGGCACCGCGTTCCTGGAACGCCAGGAGGTCAAGGATGCGCTGAGCTGGCTGCGGCTGGTGGCCAATCCGGACGACGACGCGGCGTTCCTGCGCGCGGTGCAGAGTCCCAAGCGCGAGGTCGGCGCGACCTCGCTGGCCAAGCTGGCCGAGATGGCCCAGCAGCGGCACCTGCCGATGGCGCGCGTGGCCGAGATCACCGGCGCGCTGCAGGCCCTGCCGCCGCGCGCGGCCAACGGCCTGGCCGCCTTCAACGATGCCCTGCACGAGTTGCGCGCACAGGCGTCCAAACTGCCGGCGGCCGATCTGGTCCGCCTGCTGGCCGAACGCTCAGGCCTGCTCGCCGAGCTGCGCGTGCAGTCCAAGGACGAGGCCTCCTTCCAGCGCCGCAAGGCCAACCTGGAAGAACTGGCCGACTGGTTCGGCGGCGGTCCGCGTGGCGCCACGGCTGGCGACCTGGCCGCACAGCTGGCGCTGCTGTCGCGCAACGACAAGGACGAGGGCGGCAACCAGGTGCGGATGATGACCCTGCACGCGGCCAAGGGGCTGGAGTTCCGCTACGTGTTCATCGTCGGCTGCGAGGACGGCGTGCTGCCGCACGAGGCGGCGCTGGAGGAGGGCTCGCTGGAAGAAGAGCGCCGCCTGATGTACGTGGGCATCACCCGCGCCAAGGAAGGCCTGTACCTGAGCCACAGCCGCACCACGCGCAAGTTCCGCGAACTGATGCGCCTGCAGCCGAGCCGCTTCATCGACGAACTGCCGCAAGCCGAACTGCAGCGCGACGGCGCCGATCCGGTGCTCGACGCGGCCAGCAAGCAGGAGCGCGCCAAGGCCGGACTGGCCGCGATCCAGGCCTTGTTCGACGACTGAAGCCGTGTGCGTCCTTCGCGCGGCGAAGGCAACGCGACAAGCACTAAGGCTTGGCCTCGGCAGGCGACGGCGGCACGGCTTCAGTGGGCGCTTCGGTGCGCGCAGGTGCCGATGGCGCCTGCGCCTGCATCACCACCGCCCTGACCAGCGCATCAGTCGCCTGCGCGGCGGCCATCCTCACCTGCGGCTTGATGGCATTGGACGGCCGCATCGGGCCTGGCGATATCGGCGCCTGCGGCACGACACGTCTGACCAGCGCATCGGCGGCCTGCGCAGCGGCGTCCTTGGCAGGCGCCGCGCTTGTCGTGGCGGACGGTGGCGCTGGTGCAGGTGACGTCGGCGCTTGCGACACGGCCTGCCCGACCAAGACATCGGCCGCCTGTGCAGCGGTGCTCCTGGTAGGTGCGCCAGCAGCGGCGGACGGTCGCACCGGTGCAGGCGGCTTTGGTTCGTGCGACGCGGTTTGCCTGGCCAGGGCATCAGTCGCCTGGACGGCAGGGTCCTTGGCAGGCGCGCTTGCGCTGGCCGGCGGTCGCACGGGTACAGGCAGCGTTGGCGCTGGCGAGGCGACCTGCCTGGCCGCCGTATCCGCCACGGGTGCGGCGGTCGCGCCCGTCCGCGCTTGGACGGATGCAGGCAATGGTGCAGTTGTGGGCGAGGTTGGCGCGCGTGGCGCGGCCTGCGTGAGGGGCGTTTGCACCGCCGGCGCGGTGGTCGTGACTTCCGACGGCCCGGCAGAAGTCGACGATGGCGGCGGTGCCGAGACCAGCGATGCCGATGGGGAAGCCGGCGCAGGCGTGCCGACCTGTTCGACCAACGCATCGGTCGCCTGCGCCGCGACCATCGTCGGCGCGTCTTCCGACGGGCGCCAGGTGGGCGACGTGCAGGCCAGCGTGCGGCCGTAGAATTCGGCCTTGACCTGTCCTTGCCGCACGAAGAAGTCCACGCCGGTGCGGCCGTACTTGAGCCCGGCATTGCTCGGCTCAACGAACACGATGGCCTGCTGGCGACCGAAGCCCAGCACCGCGAACGCCGGCTTCAGACCGCTGTAGAACGCCGCGGTGAGCGGCGTGGCGGTGCCCTTGCAGCTGAATTCCAGCTGGGTGCGGGCCATGGTCGTCGGATCCTGCAGCGCCAGCTCGGCCAGGCGCGTGCGGCTGGCCTCGGCCACGCAGTCGCGCGGGTCGGCCGCCTTGAGGCAGGTGCCGCGGTCGGTTTCCCACTGCTGCTGGGCCTTGGCCAGGCGCGCACGGTCCACGCCGCTGCGCAGGCGCGTGGCCAGATAGGCCTCGTGGGTCTGGCGATCGAGCAGCGCCAGCTCGGGCTCGGCGCAGATCAGTTTCTGCAGTTCGCTCAGCGGCGCGTCCAGCGGCAGGATGGGTTCGCCTTCGACCACGGGCTTGGCGCACTGGAAGGAAGGTTTGATCGTGATCGGTGGCGCCGGCGCATCCGGAATGGCATCCAGCGGGGAACGCGGAGGCGCGGGGGCGACCCGTGCTGCCGGCGGTTGATGGTCGCAGCCAGCCAGCGCGACCATCAGCCATAGGCCTGCAGGCAAGGTCATCCGCATGGTCCGATTCCGCCTGGGCGCGTGCGCGCGTCGTAAGCCTTCACGCCGAAGGCACCGGCCTCAGGACAGCTGCGGCGCGGCCGGTAGCGTACCGTCGCCGCCTTCCAGCCGGGCCAGGCGCGTTTCCAGTTCGGCGATGCGGGCCTCCAGCTCGGCCACGCGGTGGTCCAGCTCGCTGTTGCCGCCGCCGGAGCCGGCCGATGCGGCCACGCGTGCGCTGATCGCCTCGATGTCCACCGGGCCGGACAGCAGGTGCATCCAGCGGTCCTCGCGCTGGCCGGGGCCGCGCGGGATCTGGACCACCAGTGACGGGCTGCGCTGGGCCAGGCGTTCCAGGTGGTGCCGGACTTCTTCGGCATCGGTCAGCTTCACCAGGCGCTCGGCCCGGGTCAGCAGTTCGTTGACGGTCTGCGGGCCGCGCAGCAGCAACAGGCCCAGCAGCGCGACCTGCTGGTTGGGCAGGCTGAAGACCTTGCCGGTCAGGTGTTCGTAGCGGTCGGCGCGCGAGGAAAACTGCTGCCGCGCCAGGCCCAGCTGCTCCAGCGCGCGCAGGCCGTGCTGCACGGCGCCGGCCTGCAGATGCATGACCGGATCACGCGCGGTCTTCTGGTTGGCGGCCGAGACCGCGGCATTGACCGTGAGCGGATAGACGTCCGGAGTGGTGGCCTCCTTTTCGATCAGACAGCCCAGCAGCCGCGCCTGGGTGGCATCGAGCATGGGCAGGTCGGCGGCGTCGGTCATGTCGTTCAATCCGGTACGGCAGGGCTGGCAAGGATAGCCGCCACTTGCAAGCCTCACGCACCGGTGTGAGGCTCGCGCCATGAGTCCGTCCCCGCCACAGGCCGATGATGATGCACGCCGGGTACGCCGCGCCCGCGGCCTCATCGCGGCCGCCGGCGCCGGGTTCGGGTTGATCTCGCTGGCCGTGGCCGATGATCCGCCAGCCGTGCTGGTCTGCGCGCTGCTGTCGATGTGCCTGCTGTTGCTGGCGCTGCGGGCCTCCGCGCGCTGGCTGCTGCGGGTCGAGCAACTGCTGACCGACTGGCCGTGAGGCCGCGCTGCAGTCCCGCAGTCATGGGCAGCCGTTAGAGCGTGTTATGGACTTTGAGATGAGATGCGTTGGCCGTCAGCGGTGCGGAGCGGGTGTCGCGTGGTGCTGCCTTGGCTGGTGGCCAAGGCAAGTCGCGCGGCGCACGCTCCGTGCCGCTGGCGGCCAACCCGGAGGGAAGCGGTCTGGGAGACGCCGATCCTGCGTTGCGCGCTTTGCCCAGGCGGCCAGCCTGGGCTGCAGCGCACGCCTTGTCTCGACGCCTCCCAGACCGCTTCGCACTCACCTCAAAGTCCATAACACGCTCTAAACTGGCGCCCTCCCAAGTCGACCTGCCGACCCGTGACCCGAACCCGTCCGTTGTTCCTCTGTGCCTGCGTCCTGCTGGCCCTGGCTGCCTGCAAGCGCGCCGAACCGATCGCCGCGCCGGTCGCCTCCACCCCCGCGACCTCCGCACCGGCCACGACCGCGGCCGACGACAATCTCAACGCGGTGCTGTGGGTGCAGCGTTCGGCCGAATACAGGGCCTTGTCCGAGCAGACCTACCGCGCCGCGGCCGACCATCTGGATGCCGCGCTGAAGGCCAAGAACTGGGACGCGCTGGTGCCGGAAGAACGCGGCAACGCCGCCATCGGCCTCAAGCCTGCGGTCGTACTGGACGTGGACGAGACCGTGCTGGACAACTCGCCCTACCAGGCGCGCCTGATCCACGACCACGCCCAGTTTGATGAGGTCAGCTGGGACCAGTGGGTCGCCGAGAAGAAGGCCAAGGCCGTGCCCGGCGTGGTCGACTTCGCCAAGGCCGCCAACGCCAGGGGCGTGACCTTGCTGTACATCTCCAACCGCGCCGTGCACCTCAAGGAGGCCACCATCGCCAACCTGAAAGCGGCAGGCCTGCCGGTCGCCGACGACAGCGTGTTCCTGGGCCTGGGCACCAACGTGCCGGGCTGCGAGCAGAATGGCACCGAGAAGAACTGCCGGCGCAAGCTGGCCGGCCAGAAGTACCGCGTGCTGATGCAGTTCGGCGACCAGCTGGGCGACTTCGTCCAAGTCACCGCCAATACCCAGGAAGGCCGCCAGCAGCTGCTGGACCAGTATCACGACTGGTTCGGCGAGCGCTGGTGGATGCTGGCCGGCCCGACTTACGGATCATGGGAGCCGGCGCTGTTCAACAACGACTGGGAACAGCCGGTCGAGGCCCGCCGTGCCGCCAAGCAGGCCGCGCTGGACCTGGCCCGATGAGCCCGCGCCCGGCACTCCAGCTGGCACCGCGCGAGCGGCTGATCGTGGCCCTGGACGAACCCACCGGCGCGCAGGCGCTGGACTGGGTCGATCGTCTGGGCGATGCGGTGTCGTTCTACAAGATCGGCATGGAGCTGCTGGCTTCGGGCGACTACTTCAGCGTGCTCGATGCGCTGGCCAGGCGCGACAAGAAGATCTTTGTCGACCTGAAGTTCTTCGACATCCCGGCCACCGTGGCCGGCGTGATCGCCGGGCTGTCGCGCTGGCCGGTGACCTTCGCCACCATCCACGGCTGGCACGCCGGGATGATGCAAGCCGCCGCCGGCGCCCGCAGCGGCGAGTTGCGGCTGCTGGCGGTCACCGTGCTGACCTCGATGGACCGCGGCGACCTGGCCGCGATGGGCATCGATGCCGAGCCGCGCGAGGTGGTGGTCCAGCGCGCGCTGGCCGCCCAGGCGGCCGGCATCGACGGGGTGATCTGTTCGGGCCAGGAAGCGGCGCCGGTGCGTGCGGCGGCCGGGGCCGGATTCGACATCGTCTGCCCGGGGATCCGACCTGCCGGTAGCGCCATCGGCGACCAGAAGCGCACCCTGGGCGTGGCCGAGGCCTTTGCCGCCGGCGCGAACGCCATCGTGGTAGGCCGACCGATCCGCCAGGCCGCCGATCCGCGTGCCGCGGCCGAGGCCATGCAGTCTGAAATTGCGGAATTAGCCAAATAAAACAACTGCTTGCATCGCGACACCTCAAGTATTGCTTCGCATCCGTTCAGGCGTTAGGCTGTGCGCGTCCGGCTTCGGCCGGTGTGTTGCCACAACCGATGTCCTCCGGGCCCGACCCGGACTTGTCAGGCCCGCCGTCGTCACCGACCGGGCCTGTTTTTTTTGCCTGACCGCCAGGTCGTTCCTTGCCGCCGGGCGCGCGCAGCGGCCAAGATGGCCGCCGATACTTGAGGGGATCACCATGCCTTGGGCCCAGCGCATCACTGCCGCCGTTCTCACCTGCGCCCTGCTGGCGCTGGCGGCCTGCCATCCTAGCCAGCCTCCGCAGGTGGCCGATACACCGGATGGGCCGGCCGCCACCGTGCGCCACCTGGCCCAGCTGCTGCAGCGCAATGACCTGTCCGGATTCGCCCGGGCCGCGGTGCCGGCGCAGGACTACCGCACCTTCGCCGAGGCCTGGCAGCAGGATCTGAGCCGCTGGCCGCTGAGTGAACTGCCACTGCCGGAGAAGATCGTGCCGATGCTGGCGGCCCTGTCGGCCAATGATGCCGAACGCCAGCTCGGCCAGGACTACGACCGCCAGCTGGCCGGCCAGGCCGCCGACCTGCGCAACGCCGCCCAGACCCTGGGCCTGTTCGTCGGCCAGTACGTGCGCACCCAGGGCGACTTCACGCCCAGCCAGCGCGCGCACTTCGGCCAGGTGGTCCCGGCGCTGTCGACGTGGGCCCAGAACGCGCCGCTGGCCGATGCGCCGCGCGCCCATACCGCGCTGCGCACGCTGGTGGCCGCCGCCCGCGCCAGCCGGATCGACAGCGATGCCGACCTCAAGACGGCCGGCATGGAGGGCGCGTTGCAGCAGCTCGATCCGTTCCTGGCCGCCTTCAGCGGGGTGCTGGCCGACTACGGCCTGCCGCTGGCCGAGAGCCTGGACAAGCTGCAGACCGGCGCGGTGACCACCCAGGACGATCTGGCCATGGTCGCGGTGACCTATCCGCTGGCCGGCAAGACGATCCAGCTGACCGTCACCCTGCGTCGCCAGGCCGACCACTGGTACGTGGCCGACTACATGGACCAGGCCGCCGAACTGCGCAACCTGCTCCAGCAGCTACCCGAAGCGCCACCCGAATCCACGCCACCGCCGTCCGCCCCGCCGCCGCCGGACGGCAAGGTCGCCCGGGCCGCGCAGACGGCCCGCGGCGCCCATTGGGCATAATGCCGACGATGCCCGAACAGAATCCCCTGCCCTTCCCGGACGGCCAAGGCCCGGAAGGTCCGCGCGCCCCCGACGCTCCGCCTCCGGCCGCCGCTGCCCCGGAACTGTCCGAGGCCGCCTCGCCGCAGCTGCCGGTCCCGCTCTCCGCGCCGCTCGGCCGGCCCGGCAAGACCCCGCTATGGGCGCGGCTGATGCACAGGCTGGTCGACCCGTGGGTCAACCTGGACATCGAGCCCGAAGCCCCCGGCACGCTGATCGACAGCCGCCCGGTCTGCTACGTGCTGGAGGATTACGGCCTGTCCAACGCGCTGATCCTGGACCGCGCCTGCCAGGCCGCCGGCCTGCCCTCGCCGCTGCTGCCGCTGCCGGGCGACCCGATCGGGCGCAAGCGCGCCTACCTGGCGCTGTCGCGGCGCAACGCCAGCACCCTGATTCCCGAGGCCGGCAGCACCAGGACCCATTCCGATTCGCTGGCCAAGCTGCTGCAGGCCCACCGCCATAACCTGGCGCTGGACGTGCAGCTGGTGCCGGTGTCGATCTTCGTCGGCCGTGCGCCGGACAAGGCCAGCGGCTGGTTCTCGGTGCTGTTCTCGGAAAACTGGGCCATCGTTGGCCGCTTCCGCCGGCTGCTGGCGATCCTGCTCAACGGCCGCACCACCATCGTGCGCTTCTCGCCGTCGGTCTCGGTCCGCGACGCGATTGAGGAACAGCTCCCGCCCGAACGCACCGTGCGCAAGCTCTCGCGCGTGCTGCGCACCCACTTCCACCGCATCCGCGAATCGGTGATCGGTCCGGACCTGTCCACCCGACGCCTGCTGGTGGACCAGGTGCTGGCCGCCGAGCCAGTCAAGGAGGCCATCGCCGATCAGGCCCGCCGCGACAACTCCAGGCCGGAGGATGCCTGGAAGAAGGCCCACGCCATGGCCTGGGAGATCGCCGCCGACTATTCCAACCCCGTCGTGCGCTCGGCCAGCTTCCTGCTGAGCCATGTCTGGAACCGGATCTATGCCGGCGTGCTGGTCCACCACCTGGACAAGCTCAAGGGCGCCGCGCCCGGGCACGAAGTGGTCTACGTGCCCAGCCACCGCAGCCACATGGACTACCTGCTGCTGTCCTACCTGCTGTACGAGCGCGGGATCGTGCCGCCGCATATCGCCGCGGGCATCAACCTCAACCTGCCGGTGATCGGCACCCTGCTGCGCAAGGGCGGCGCGTTCTTCATGCGCCGCAGTTTCCGCGGCAATCCGCTGTATTCGGCGGTGTTCACCGAATATGTGGCCCAGCTGGTGTCCGGCGGCTACTCGCTGGAGTACTTCATCGAAGGCGGGCGTTCGCGCACCGGCCGGCTGGTCCCGCCCAAGGGCGGCATGATCTCGATGACCGTGCGCGCCTACCTGCGCCAGCCGCGCAAGCCGGTGCTGTTCCAGCCGGTCTACATCGGCTACGAGAAGCTGATCGAGGGCAACAGCTACCTGGACGAACTCTCCGGCCGGCCCAAGCAGAAGGAGTCGATCTGGGTCCTGCTGTGGAACATCCCCAGAATCCTGCGTCGCAACTACGGCCAGGTGGTGGTGAACTTCGGCGAACCGATCGCGCTGAACCAGGTCCTGGCCGCGCGCGCGCCGGAGTGGAACGGCGAGCCGCTCAAGGAAGACGACAAGCCGGCCTGGCTGGGCGAGGTCGTGTCCTCGCTGGCCACCGACATCCACACCCGCATCAACGGCGCCGCCGACGTCAACCCGATCAACCTGCTGGCCCTGGCGCTGCTGTCCACGCCCAAGCACGCGATGGCCGAAGCCGACCTGATCGCCCAGATCGAGCTGTCCAAGACCCTGCTGGCCGAGCTGCCGTATTCGGACCGGGTCACCGTCACCCCGCACAGCCCCGAGCGGATCATCGCCCACGGCCTGGAGATCAACGTCCTGCGTCGCATCTCCCATCCGCTGGGCGACGTGCTGGACGTGGTCGACGAAGACACCGCGGTGCTGATGAGCTATTACCGCAACAACGTGCTGCACCTGTTCACCGCCGCGGCCTGGATCGCCTGCTGCTTCCAGAACAACCGCCGCATGTCGCACCAGCGCCTGGTCGGGCTGGGCATGCAGCTGTATCCGTTCCTGCAGGCCGAGCTGTTCCTGCCGTGGACGCCCGAGCAGTTCGGCGCGCGCATCGAGCGCACCATCGACGTGTTCGTGCGCGCCGGGCTGCTGGAGCTGGTCGGCGATGACGACGGTGGCATCCTGGCGCGCAATGCCGGCCAGACCGACGAGGTGTTCCGCCTGCGCGCAATCGGCCATTCGCTGCAGCAGGCCTTCGAGCGCTACTACATCGCCATCAGCGTGCTGGTGAAGAATGGCCCCGGCGTGCTCGGCACCGCCGAGCTGGAAAGCCTGTGCCAGCAAGCCGCCCAGCGCCTGAGCCTGCTCTACGCCCCGGCCGCGCCGGAGTTCTTCGACAAGACCCTGTTCCGCGGCTTCATCCAGAAGCTGCGCGAGCTCAAGCTGGTCTGGCCCGACGAGAACAGCAAGCTGCGCTTCGACGCGCGCCTGGATGCCTGGGCCCGCGACGCCAAGGTCATCCTGGGCCGCGAGCTGCGCCATACCATTGAGCGGGTCAGCCCGGAGGCCGCGCGTCCCGACCCGGTGCCGGAGCCATCCGAGTAATCGGCACAAAAAAAGGCGCCCACAAGGCGCCTTTTTCCATAGGTGCGCGCGGATTACTCAGTCCAGCATCGGAAAGGCCTGGGCCAGCCAGGCATGGGCCGAATCGCCAAGGTCGGGCTGCTGGACCAGGTCCAGCAGCGGCGAGCCGCTGGCGCGGAACGCGGCGGCGTACTCGCACACCAGCGCCATGCGCAGCACCGCCGTCCCGCCCGGCAGGATCGCCGGCGGCAGGTATTCGTGGAAGCCGTAGAAGGCAAACAGCGCCTGCAGCTCCGGAGCGCAGGCGATCAGGCCGAAGCGCCCGCCCGCATCGCGGACCAGGCGGTAGGCCTCGCGCAGCAGCATGTCGATCACCGGGCGGATCCGGTAATCGGCCAGCACCGTCAGCCGCGAACCGATCACGATGGTCTCGGCCGGCCAGGTGCCGGCAAAGCGCTCCAGGCGCAGCAGGGCGTCCAGATCGCGCGGTATCTGCGCGGTATCGGCCGCATGGATGCGCAGCGCGGCCACCACCTCGCCGCGGTCGACCACGGCCACGGTGGTGGCGCTGGCCTCCAGGCCGTCGTCTTGCAGATGGCTGTCATCGCCCTGCTCGTCGAACAGGCGCTGGCGCAATCCGCGCAGGGCCGCGCATCCCTGGCCGGGTCCGAAACGCACGGTCTTCAGGCCTGCGCCGGAGACGGGCAGGAACGGACTGACAACGGCGGTGGAGACGGCGGAATACATCGAAGCCCGGTGCACCGTGGCGCCCGGACAGCCCGGGTCGAATACCTGGCTCAAGCAAACTTCGCGCCAAGCAGGGCGGACGGGACTAAGTCGCGGAATTGCAACGCAATGCGCGGATTCAGCGTCTGCGTCCATGTGCTGGGCGGGTGACGCCGGGTGTCACAAGGCGTCGGCCGGGACCAGAACTGGCGCGCGGCGCCGGCAGCCGGATTCCCTGGGGCTGCGCTCAGGCCGGCTCGTCGGGGATCAGCGCGCTTTCCAGCCGGGCGATGCAGTCCTTCAGCCACAGCTTGCGCTTCTTCAGGCGTTTGACGGTCAGTTCGTCGGCCTGGATTTCGGCGACCAGGCCCTCAATGCGCGTGTCCAGATCGCGGTGCTCGAGTTTCAGCTCGGCCACGCGTTGCGCGATCTCGGCGGGGTTCTGCGTCTCCACGCGGCCAGCATACACAGCCGGCCGCGGCTGCGTCATCGCTGGTCGTCGCCATTGGCGGACCTCAACCCCATTCCAGCGCGAACCATGCCGCGAGCGTCTGCCCCGGTGCCAGCACCTGGCCCGGCGCCAGGTTGAAGGTGTCCGGCGGGCCGCTCTGGGGTTCGACGCAGGTCGCATGCGTGCGCTCGTCGAAGACCACCCAGTGCTCGCAATCCGAACTCAGCCGCAGCCGGCGATGCCCCCGGTGCAGCACCACCGGCCGGCGGTTGACGAAGCAGTCGTCCCACGGTCCCGGTGGCGGCGGTGCCAACGGCAGCGTGGCGATGCCCGCGGTATCGCGCGGATAGAACGCGTCCGGATGAAAGTCGAGCCGGTCGGGCTTGCGGAACCACGGGTGCCAGCCGATCGCCGGCATCGGCATCGCCCGCGCACCGGCGCTGACCGACAGCTCCAGGCGCAATGCATCGCCTTCGACCGCGATGCGCTGGCGTGCACTGCCGCCAAACGGCCAGCGCGCGTCTTCGGGCAGCTGCAGCGACAGTTCGACCTGCGCCGGCGTCTGCGCCTCGACCTGCCACGGCAAATGGAAACCAACGCCGTGGATGGCGTGGCCACCGAGGTTCAGCGGCAACTGGTGGTGCCGTCCCTCGAAATCGAAGCCGCCGCCACGGATGCGCCCGGCCCACGGCAGCATCGGATAGCAGCCCCAGGCGATTGCCGCCGCGTTGTCGTGGTCGTGGCCGACCAGCCATTCGATGTCATTGTGGGTGATCTGCGCGATGCGGCCACCGGCCGCCGGCGCGATCTCGACACGCAGCGACGCGTTGCCGATGCGGAGGGTGTCGCCCGGCGCGAGCGCACGCAGCGCGCCATCCGGCGCAGGATCATTCGCCATACGGGTGCAGGGTGACGATGCGGCCCTGGTCGTCGTAATGCAGCTCGGCCACCTTGATGTTGCGCAGGTGGGTGACGCCGCCGGACACGATGGAGTCGTGGTAGTACAGCCACCAGCGGCCGCCGAACTCGACGATGGAATGATGCGTGGTCCAGCCGATCACCGGAGTCAGGATCCTGCCCTGATAGGTGAACGGACCATACGGGCTGTCGCCGGTGGCGTAGCACAGGAAATGCGTGTCGCCGGTCGAATACGACAGGTAGTACCGGCCCTGGTGCTTGTGCATCCACGGGCCTTCGAAATAACGCCGGTCGTGGTCGCCAGCCAGCAGCGGATCGCCATGCTCGTCGACGATGACGATCTCGCGCGGCGATTCGGCGAACTGCTTCATGTCCTGGCCCAGGCGCGCCACGCGCGGACCTAGTGCGGGCTCGTGGTCGGCCGGTTCCTCGTTGGCTTCGGCGTAGGCATTGTCGCGGTACTTCTGCAGCTGGCCACCCCAGAGGCCACCGAAGTACATGTAGTACGCGCCGTCATCGTCGGCCAGCACCGCCGGATCGATCGAATAGCTGCCTTCAATCGCCTCCGGCTCGGCCTTGAATGGGCCCTCCGGACGGTCGCCGACGGCCACGCCGATCTGGAAGATGCCGTCGGCGCGCTTGGCCGGGAAGTACAGGTAGTACTTGCCACCTTTGCTCGCCACGTCCGGCGCCCACATCTGCCGCTGCGCCCATGGCACGTCGCGGATATGCAGGGCCACGCCGCAATCCACCGCTTCGCTTTCCGGCGAGTCCTGGCGGAACACGTGGTAGTCCTCCATGCCGAAGTGGTCGCCGTTGTCGTTGAACGCGATGCCGGCGTCGATGTCATGCGAGGGATAGACGTAGACCTTGCCCTCGAACACGTGCGCGGAAGGATCGGCCGTGTAGAGGTGCGAGACCAGCGGCTTGCTGATGGCCTTGTCGCTCAATTGCTTGAGCAGGGCCGGGTCGAATTCGGGTTCTGCCATGATCGGATTACCAATGGGAAAGGCCCTTTCCCGCAGGCGGGAACGGGCAGTGTGGGAACCTCTTATTGCTGGCTGACGCGGCGCGCGGCCAGCTCGCGTTCAAGCTGCATCTCAACCCGCTTGTCGATCTTGTAGAAGAACAGCAGCGCGCAGCACAGCAGGAACGGGATGGACGCATACACGCTCACCGCCATCTTGATGCCATGGACCGCCTCGGCCGACTGCACGGCCAGGTCCGGGTTGTAGCCGTAATGGGCGAGGATCTTGGCCACCAGCGCACCGCCGATGGTCAGGCCCAGCTTCAGGCCGATCAGGATCGCCGAGAAGGTGATCGCGGTGGCGCGGCGGTTGTTCTTCCATTCCGACCAGTCGGCCACGTCGGCGATCATCGCCCACAGCAGCGGCGTGGTGATGCCATAGAGCAGACCATGCACGATATAGGCCGCGATCACGCTGCCTACGCCAGTTGGTGGGAAGAACCAGAACGCCAGCAGACACAGGGTGGAGGCGAACAGTGCGCCGCCGAACACGTCGCGCTTGCCGAAGCGGTCTGCCAGTGGCTTGGAGAAGCTGATGCCGATGATCATGCAGATGATCCCGCAGGCGCTGAACAGGCTGAAGGCCGAGGTCGGCGTGTCCTTCGGCCATTGGAACTCGGTCAGGCCGATACCGGTCAGCAGGTTGTTCAAGCCGGCGATGAAGGCGTTGAAGCCGATACCCTGCAGGAACGCGCCCAACGCGGCTTCATCCATGTAGTACTTGAAGTAGTACACATACATGCCGCCCTTCAGCGCCAGGTTGATGAACACCAGCACGGTCGCCAGCAGCATCAGCATCCACGGCCGGTTGCGCGCCAGGTCGGTCAGATCCTCGCGGATGCTGGACCTCTGCTCCGCGGCCGGGACGATGCGCTCCTTGGTGGTGAAAAAGGCGATGAGGAAGAACACCGTGCCGGCGATGGCGAACAGCAGCATGGTGTTGTGGAAGCCGCGCACCTTGTCGCCGCTGCCGAGGATCAGCACCAGCGGCAGCAACAGCACCTGGATCACGAACTGCGCGATCATCACCGCGGTGAAGCGGTAGGACGACAGGCTGTTGCGTTCGGCCATGCTGCCGGTGATGACGCCGGACAGCGCCGAGTACGGCAGGTTGTTGGCCGCGTACACCATCACCAGCAGGGTATAGGTGGCCAGCGCGTAGAACAGCTTGCCGCTGTCGCCGAACTGCGGCGTGCTGAAGGCCAGCAGCGCGAGCACGCCGAACGGAATTGCGGTCCACAGCAGCCATGGGCGGAATTTGCCCCAGCGCGTGCGCGTGCGGTCGGCAATCAGGCCCATCATCGGGGTGAACACGAAGGCGCCGAGCAGGCCGCCGGTGAAGATCACCGTGCCCGCCGAAGACGCCGGGATGCGGTAAACGTCGGTATAGAAAAAGGCCAGAAAGCTGACCAGGGTCTGGAAGATCAGATTCGCCGCGAGGTCGCCCAGGCTGTAGCCGATCTTTTCGACGACGGAAAGTTTGTCGGAGGTGCTAGTCATGGCCTTGCCTGGGAAGTGAAGGTGTGGAGTTTCATACATGCAACGGCCCGCCCGTGCTTGCGCAACGGGCGGGCCGGGTACTTGCCTTACTTTTTACCGCATTGGGTGGTGCATCAGAACGTGCCGCGGATGCCGACGGTGATGGTGCGACCCGACAGGTAGTACGAGTGGACCATATCCTCAGCGCCGAAGTACGAGACGATCGGCTTGTTCTGGATGTTGGTCATGTTCAACGTGATCTGTGGCGAGCTCGGCAGATTCTTCAGCGTATAGCTGGCCGACAGGTCGAGCTGGCCGCGGTCCTTGCCATAGTAGTACGCCCACGGGATGTTGCTCTGGTTCTTCGGACCACCCGGCGCGCCTTCGGCCCAGTTGTACGACAGGCGGACCGAAGCGCCGAAATCCTCCCAGTACACCGTGGAGTTCCACATCTTCGGCGAGACGCCGAACAGGCTGCTCGCCAGCGCGTCGGCGTCGTGGCCGGTCGTGCTCATGTTGATCTTGGTGTAGTTGGCCATGAAGCCCAACCCGTTGAACACGAAGCCCAGCGGCTGCACCCAGATCGTTTCCCAGCCACGCACGTTCAGTGCCGCATTGGCATTGACCTGCTGGGTGACGGCGACCTGCACGCCATCGTAGCCCAGCGGCGAGGAATCCACCTGGAGCCGCTGGTTCTCGTTCAATGCATCGTAGGGGATCCCCATCTCCGCCAGCGTCTTGTAGCTGGTGCCCTGGAAGGTGTAGCCCTCCACGCGCTTGTTGAAGAAGGTCAGGCCGACGAAGCCTTCATTGCCGGTGTACCACTCGCCACCCAGGTCGAAGTTGGTCGAGATGTACGGGGCCAGGTCCGGGTTGCCCTGGGTGCCGGTATCCACGCCGGAACCGGTCAGGGTGGTGGCCGGCAGCATTGCGCCGGGGTTCGGGCGGCTCATCGTCTTGCTGCCGGACATGCGCAGCACTACGTCCTTGGACACGTCCCAGGCCGCGCTGAACGACGGCAGCCATTCGTTGTAGTTGCTCTTCAGCTCCTGCCACTGGCGCACGCCACCCAGGGTGACCGGGCCGGTGATGGACTGGCTGGTGCCGGCGTAACGCACGCCGGCGTTGATGCGCAGCTCGCGGTTCCATACGTCGGTGGCCGAGTTGAACTCGATGTAGGCCGCCTTGTTCTTCTCCTCGAAGCCACCGGTCGACTGGCTGATGTTGCCCGTGTCGACTTCCGGTGCGTTGTCGCTGTAGTCCTGGAAGTCGGTCGCGTCCTTGATTGCGCCGAGATCGACGGAGATGAAGCCCGGACCGGACACCAGATATTGCCCGAGGTCGCCATCCTGAACCGCCGAAGTCGCATAGGCCTTCCACGCGGCACCGTTGTCGAAGGCCCGGATGCGGCGGAGATCGGTATTGTAGGCAACACCCACTTTGACGTTGTTCTTGTCGTCGTCGCCGAACTGCAGGTCGGCACGGACGTTGGAGGCCTTGGTCAGGCGGTGCTCGTTCTGCAGGCGCGCATCGGCCCAGGTCCAGCCCAGGTTCGGGTCGTTCAGGTCCACATCGCTGTCGATGGTCGGCATGCCGTTGTGGTTGGTGTAGGTGGCGGCGAACAGCGGCGAATTGAACATGAGGGTCGGCGATTCGCGGCGCAGCCAGCTGCGGCTGATGCCGGCCTGCACGTCCAGGCGAATGCTCTGGTCGTTGAACCAGAAGGTACCGCCCGGATTCACCTGCCAGTACTTGACGTCTTCGATGTAGGGACGGGCCTCAAGGAAGACCTGCGCGCCGGCCAGGGTGGCGTCGGTGAGCACGCCGTTGTCATCGACCTGCATGTCCAGCGGGATCATGCCGGTGGGCGAACTGAAGTTGCGCCCGATCAGGTCCATGTCGAGGCGATTGGTGGTGCGGTGCGCCTTGGAATACAGGGTATCCACCCACAGGCGCACGTCGTCGGAGGGACGCCATTCCACCGAACCCAGGAAGGCATCGCGATTGCGGTCGCCGGACATGTCCACCGGACGCCCCAGGGCCGGGATCAGCGCGTTGTTGATCTGGGCCATGCTCAGCCCCGGGTTGTGCGCCTGCAGCCAAGCCGCGTCGACCGTTTCGCCCGGCTGCAGGCCGGCCGCGGTCATGCCCGGGCTGTTGGGCACGACGGGCCAGATGCCCCAGCGGTCGGTGCCGACGGACGGGCCGCAGTCAGGGCCGCACTGCTCCGCGCTCAGGGCCGGCGTGGTCCAGTTGTCGCTGTTGCCATCTTCCCAGCCCTTCACGCCCATCTTGCCGCGGACCGAGGACACGCCGGCCAGCACGCCAAAGGTGCCGGCATCATTGGTCCAGCTGCCGATCAGCGAGCCCTGCGGTGCGACGCCGCCGGAGATCGAGTTGTGCGCACCCTGCAGCGAATAGGTGACATGGCTGCCCGGATTGTCGAAGGCATGCGCGTTGCTCATGTCCACCACGCCGGCAGCGCCGCCTTCGGGCAGGCTGGCCTTGGGCGACTTGTACACGGTCAGCTTGTTGAAGAACTCGGTCGGGAACAGGGTCAGGTCGGTTTCGCGGTTCTGGTTCTGCTGATCCAGGCCGATCGAGGCGGTGGAGACCGAATTGCCGTTGATCGTGGTCTTGGTGAAGTTCTCGCCCAGGCCGCGGATGGCGATCTTCATGCCTTCGCCATTGACGTCGCGGCTCATCTGGATGCCCGGGATGCGCTGCAGCGATTCGGCGATGTTGGAGTCCGGGAACTTGCCGATGTCCTCGGCGAAGATCGAATCGGTGAACCCGGTCGATTCGCGCTTGGCCTCAGTCGAGTACTGCAGGCTCTGGCGGTAACCGGTAGCAGTCACCCGGTCCAGGTCAGTGACCGAAGCGCCGGTCGCCGGTTGCGCCTGCGCGGCCGGTTGCTGCGTTGCATCGGCCGATGCTGCGGGCGGCTCGGACTGCGCGAACGCGGACCCGGCCACCATGCCCAGCAGGGCCACGCCCATCGCGCGCGATAGCGCCGTTTTTGCATATCTGTTCTGCACCGGATTCCCCTCTCGTTTCTGGTGGCTATGGCATCCCATGGTCAAGTGCCAACGGGATGCAGTGCTTGGTTGATGTCTAGTACGACGGTTGAATCGTGATCGTGTTCGGACCGGCATTCGGCCGGCTTGTGCCAGCCAAGGTAGCGCTACCATCGCGATCGCTCACGCTGCATAGCAGCAATACGGTGATCCATGGTTGTGCGGCAAATGCCTTTGGCAGAGCGAATTGACGATCTTGCGGCCATGCTCGGCGCATCCGTCGCTCATCCGGCAGTTGCCGGTTCGCAATGTGCTAATGATAGCGCTACCAGCAACAGCGGCTATCGCTGCCATCCAAGGAAAAACAACGATGAACTCCGCCGGGAATTGCGCACGCATCCTGCTGCACTGCGTCAATCCGCCAGCCATTCCGCAATCGTCCGCCCGCAGGTCCGGGACCGCACCGGGGCAAACGCGACAATGCCCCCATAGCGGCCGGCACCCGTCGAACGCTTCCGTCGAACGCTTCTCCACAGGCCTGCAATGAACCGCGCAACTTCCGTCGCCGCCACGCCAGGCGCAAAGCTCGGCCGCTATCGCTGGCGCATCTGCGCGATGCTGCTGGCGGCTACCACGATCAACTACATCGACCGCCAGGTGCTCGGCGTGCTGGCGCCATTCCTGCAGAACGAGATCGGCTGGAACGAGATCGAATACGGCTACATCGTCACCGCGTTCCAGGCCGCCTATGCGATCGGCCTGCTGTGCGCCGGCGCAATCATCGACAGGCTCGGCACGCGCATCGGCTATGCCATCGCCATCGGCGTGTGGAGCGTCGCGGCGATGAGCCATTCGCTGGCTGCCGGCGTGGTCGGCTTCGCGCTTGCGCGCTTCGCGCTGGGCCTGGGCGAATCCGGCAACTTCCCCGCCGCGCTCAAGACCGTGGCCGAATGGTTCCCGCGGCGCGAACGCGCGCTGGCGGTGGGCATCTTCAACTCCGGCTCCAACATCGGCGCCATCGTCGCGCCGCTGCTGGTGCCGGTGGTCGCCGCGACCCTGGGCTGGCAGGCGGCATTCCTGTTCACCGGTGCGCTCAGCGCCCTCTGGCTGGCCGCGTGGCTGCTGTGGTATCGCGCGCCTGAGCAGCAGCCGGCGCTGTCGGCAGCCGAGCTGGAGCACATCCGCAGCGACCCGCCGGAGCCCACGGTGAAAGTGCCATGGGTGCGGATCCTGCGCTATCGCCAGGCCTGGGCCTATGCCGCCGCCAAGTTCATCACTGACCCGATCTGGTGGTTCTTCCTGTTCTGGTTGCCGAAGTTCCTGCACGCCGAATACGGCCTGACCCTGACCGAGCTGGGCCTGCCGCTGATCGCGATCTTCGTCTGCGCCGACCTGGGCAGCATCGCCGGCGGCTGGCTCGCCGGGCGTTTCATCAGGTTGGGCTGGAGCGTCAACCGCGCGCGCAAGAGTGCGATGGCGGTGTGCGCGCTGGCGGTGATCCCGATCGTGTTCGCGGTGCAGGCCGACAACCTGTGGCTGGCGGTGGCGCTGATTGGACTGGCGACCGCTGGCCACCAGGGCTGGTCGGCCAACGTGTTCACCCTGCCCTCGGACATGTTCCCGCGCCACGCGGTGGCCTCGGTGGTCGGCATCGGCGGCTTCGCCGGTGCGGTCGGCGGGATGATGATCTCGACCTTCACCGGCTTCCTGCTGCAGGCCACCGGCAGCTACGTGCCGGTGTTCCTGATGGCCGGCTCGGCCTACCTGCTGGCGCTGGTCGTCGTGCATGCCCTGGTGCCACGGATGCAGCCGGCGCAGCTGGAACAATGATGGGAACCCGTAGCGCCGAGCTTGCTCGGCTGGAGCTTCGCCGGGAGGCTCCAGCCGAGCGGGCCCGGCTCTACAAACGCACTTCTGGGAGAAAGCGATGAAAAAGATCCAAACCATCCTGCTCGCGGCGCTGGCCGCGTGCTCGCCGGCGCTGCATGCGCAGCAGGGTTCACCGCTCGCGGCCGGCCAGCAGAAGTTCCTCGGCTCCGCCTACAGCCCGGCGCAGGCGCCGGACTTCGCCTCGTTCTGGAACAAGGTGACCCCGGAAAACGCCGGCAAGTGGGGCACAGTGGAAGCGGTGCGCGACCACATGGACTGGAGCGGGCTCGATGCCGCGTACCAGTTCGCCAAGTCGCACGGCTTCCCGTTCCAGATGCATGTGCTGGTCTGGGGCAATCAGCAGCCGGAGTGGATCAAGCACCTGCCGCCGGCCGAGCAGCGCAGGGAAATCGAGCAATGGTTCGCCGCGGTGGCCGAGCGCTATCCGGAGCTGGATTTCGTCGAAGTGGTCAACGAGGCGCTGAACGACCCGCCGAACAAGGACGATGAGGGCGGCGGCAACTACATCGCCGCGCTCGGCGGCGACGGCGCCAGCGGCTGGGACTGGATCCTCGAGTCCTTCCGCCTGGCGCGCCAGTATTTTCCGCGCGCCAAGCTGCTGATCAACGACTACAACATTACCAACAAGCCCGAGAACGCCAAACGCTATCGGGAGATCATCGACCTGCTCAACAAGGAGCACCTGGTCGATGGCATCGGTGTACAGGCGCACGCCTTTGCCACCACGCCCGACGTGCCGATGTCGGTGCACAAGGCCAGCCTGGACCTGCTGGCCGGCAGCGGCCTGCCGATCTACGTCACCGAGATGGACATCGACGGCAGGACCGATGCGCAGCAGCTGAAGGATTTCCAGCGCGTGTTCCCGGTGTTCTGGGAGCATCCGGCGGTCAAGGGCATCACCCTGTGGGGCTTCCGGCCCGGCCTGTGGCGGCAGAAGCAGCGCGCCTACCTGGTCCGCAAGGACGGCAGCGTGCGCCCTGCGCTGGCGTGGCTGCACGGCTATGTGCGCGGCGTGACCGGGCCAACGGGCACCCAAGCTCACTCGCCAAAATGAATGTCGTGCGCGCGCTGATTGCCGCCCTGGCATTGCTGGCCAGCATCCAGGTGCGCGCGGCGACCGAATGTTCGCAGGCAGCGGCCGTCTGCGAACACGCCGCGCCTGGTGCGTTGGCCTTGATCGAGGATGGAAAACCGGTAGGTATCGTTGCCGACGCCGGCGATTTCCCTGGCGTGCTGCGCGCCACGCGCGATCTGCAGGGCGACCTGTCCAGGGTGGCCGGCGCGCAGGCGGCGCTGTCCACCGACGCCACCGCGCCGCATACCGCGATCATCGTCGGCACGCTCGGCCACAGCGCGCGGGTGGACCGCATCGTGCGCGAGCAGGGCATCGACACCGCCGGCGTGGCCGGGCGCTGGGAGGCCTACCTGCTGCAGGTGGTGGAAAACCCCGAGCCGGGCGTCTCGCGCGCGCTGCTGATCGCCGGCGCCGACAAGCGCGGCACGATCTTCGGCATCTACGAATTGTCGCGGCGCCTCGGCGTGTCGCCGTGGGCGTGGTGGGCCGACGTGCCGGTGCCGCAACGCGCCGCGCTGTACGCCGCGCCCGGCCGGTTCGTCGATGCGCCGGCGGTGCGCTACCGCGGCATCTTCCTCAACGACGAGGATCCGGCCCTGGGCGGCTGGATGAAGGCCAAGTTCGGCGGGCCGAACCACGCCTTCTACGAACACGTGTTCGAGCTGGTCCTGCGCCTGAAGGGCAACTACCTGTGGCCGGCGATGTGGGGCCGCGCGTTTTACGACGACGACCCGCTCAACCCCAAGCTGGCCGACGAGTACGGCATCGTGATCGGCACCACCCACCACGAGCCGATGATGCGCGCCCACGTCGAATGGGAGCGCTACGGCAAGGGGCCGTGGGATTACACCAGGAACGCCAGCGCCCTGCGCACGTTTTGGCGCGAGGGCATCGAGCGCATGGGCGGCCATGAGAGCGTGGTCACCCTGGGCATGCGCGGTGACGGCGACGAGGCGATGGGCGAAGGCACCGCAATCCCGCTGCTGGAGCGCATCGTCGCCGACCAGCGCCGGATCCTCGCCGAGGTCACCGACAAGCCGGCCGAGCAGACCCCGCAGGTCTGGGCGCTATACAAGGAAGTGCAGGACTACTTCGACCAGGGCATGGACGTGCCCGACGATGTGACCCTGCTGTTCGCCGACGACAACTGGGGCAACCTGCGGCGCCTGCCAAAGCCGGGTGACAAGCGCCCCGGCGGCTACGGGATCTACTACCACTTCGACTACGTCGGCGGACCACGCAACTACAAGTGGATCAACACCACCCAGATCGAACGCACCTGGGAGCAGATGCGGCTGGCGCATGCCTACGGCGCCGACCGGCTGTGGGTCGTCAACGTCGGCGACTTGAAGCCACTGGAATTCCCGATCAGCTTCTTCCTCGACTACGCCTGGAATCCGGACGCGCTGCAGCTGCCGCAGCTGCAGGCCTACCCGGCGGCCTGGGCCGCCGAGCAGTTCGGCGCCGCGCACGCAGCCGAAATCGGCGAACTGCTGACCCGCTACACACAGTACAACGCGCGCCGCAAGCCCGAGCTGCTGTCGCCGGACACCTGGAGCCTGATCGACTACCACGAGGCCGAGCGCGTGCTCGCCGACTGGGACGCGTTGTGCGAACAGGCGCAGCGCATCGGCACGTCGCTGGGGAAGACCTACCGCGACGCCTGGTACCAACTGGTCGAATACCCGATCCTGGCCAGCGCCAACCTCAACGCGCTGTACGTGGCGGTGGCGCGCAACCGGCTCTACGCCCTGCAGGGACGCGCTTCGGCCAACGCCTGGGCGCAGCAGGCCGAGCGCCTGTTCGCGCGCGATGCCGAACTGGCACGCGTCTACGAGCAGGACATCGCCGGCGGCAAGTGGCTGCACATGATGTCGCAGCCGCGCATCGGCTACACCCATTGGCAGCAGCCCGAGCGCAACGTGCTGCCGGCGCTGTCGCGGGTCGACGTGCCGGCGCACGGGGTGATGGGCGTGGCGATCGAGGGCGACGCGCGCGCCTGGCCGCAGCTCGCGCAGCAGGCGCAGCTGCCGCCGCTGGAGTCGTTCGGCGCGGCCTCGCGCGAGCTGGAGGTGTTCAATCGCGGCGGCGCGCCGTTCACCTTCCAGGCGCGTGCCTCGCAGCCATGGCTGCGGGTCGTGCCGGCACGCGGCGAAGTCGCCGACGTCAGCCGCCTGCACGTGGAGGTGGACTGGAACGCCGTACCGGAGGGCGAGCACCTCGCCGGGCTTGACCTGCGCGGCAGCGACGGCACCGAAGTCCATGCCGACGTGCCGGTCGTGCGCACAGGCAAGACCACCATGACCGGTTTCGTCGAGAGCGACGGCGCCATCGCCATCGAGGCCGAGCACTATGCGCGCAAGGTCGACGCCGACGGCGTGCAGTGGGCCACGATCCCGAACCTGGGCCGCACCCTGTCAGCGGTGACCGCCCTGCCGGCGACGGCGGTAAGCAGCACGCCCGGCGACGCCGGCCCGCGGCTGGAATACCCGCTGTGGCTGCAAGACGACGGCGAGGTGGAGGTGCGCGTGACCGTGTCGCCGACCCTGGACTTCCGCGGCGGCGATGGCCTGCGCTTCGGCGTGTCGATCGGTGACGAAGCGCCGCAGGTGGTGACGATCAAGCTCGATCCCACGCCGGGCCATGCCGATTTCCTCGCCTGGAGCCAGGCGGTCGCCGACAGCGTGCACGTCGTCGCTTCGCGCCACCATGCCAGGGCCGGCGCGCAGACGCTGACGCTGTGGCGCATCGACCCGGGCGTGGTGTTCCAGCGCGTCGAGGTCGTGCGCGGCCAGGCACGACCAAGCTATCTTGGCGCGCCCGAGAATCCGCACCGATGAATCCTCCCGTCGTTCCCGCGAAGGCGGGATTCTTCGTCGCCGAATGGCTGGCGGCCCGCCGGCTCGTACTTGCCGCAGCGGCCTGTCCGAGCAGCAAAGGCACTGGATTCCCGCCTTCGCGGGAACGACGCGGGGAAGGTACCGCCTCCTCCGACAAGATCCTGCCTCACCTCTCAATCGAAACCTCGACTTCATGAACGCCTCCACCACTCTCTCGCTGCACGAAGACCGCCTGTTCTCTTCCGATCCCGCACAGCGCGGCATTGCCCGGCGCCTGTATGCGCAGGTCGCCAGGCTGCCGATCGTCAGCCCGCACGGCCACACCGACCCGGCCTGGTTCGCGAACAACGCGCCGTTTGCCAACGCCACCGGACTGCTGCTGGTGCCGGACCACTACGTGTTCCGCATGCTCTACAGCCAGGGCGTGTCGCTGGAGCGGCTAGGCATCCCGCGCGCGGACGGCACGCGCGCGCAGGTCGATCCGCGCGCGGCCTGGCGGGTGTTCGCCGAGCACTTCCACCTGTTCCGCGGCACCCCGTCGTCGATGTGGCTGAACCACGTGTTCCACGAGGTGTTCGGCTTGCGCATGCGCCTGGACGCGGGCACCTCCGACCACTACTACGACACCATCACCGAGGCGCTGCAGACCGCTGCCTTCCGCCCGCGCACGCTGTTCGAACGCTTCAATATCGAGATCATCGCCACCACCGAAGGCCCGCTGGACACGCTCGAGCACCATCAGGCCATTCGCGACAGCGGCTGGAACGGACGCGTGCTCACCGCCTACCGCCCGGACGCGGTGGTCGACCCGGAGCACGAGGACTTCGCCGATGCGCTGCGCCGGTTCGGCCAGATCACCGGCGAGGACGTGCACAGCTGGGAAGGCTACCTGCGCGCGCATCGCAACCGCCGCGACTTCTTCGCCAGGATGGGAGCGACCTCGACCGACCACGGCCACGAGAGCGCGCTGACCGCCAACCTGTCGCTGGGCGAGGCGCGCGCGCTGTTCGAGAAGATCGTGCGTGGGCAATTCAGCGCGCGGGAAGCCGACCTGTTCCGCGGCCAGGTGCTGACCGAAATGGCGGCAATGAGCCTGGACGACGGCCTGGTGATGCAGCTGCACCCGGGCTGCTACCGCAACCACAACCCGGCGCTGTTCCATCGCTACGGCCGCAACGTCGGTGCCGACCTGCCGCTGGTCACCGAGTACGTGCACGCGCTCAAGCCGCTGCTGGACCGCTTCGGCAACGCGCCGGAGTTCAAGCTGATCCTGTTCACCCTGGACGAGAGCACCTACTCGCGCGAACTGGGGCCCATGGCCGGCCACTACCCGTGCCTGCACCTGGGTCCGGCGTGGTGGTTCCATGACGCGCCCGAAGGCATGTGGCGCTTCCGCGAGCAGACCCTGAGCACGGCCGGCTTCTACAACACGGTCGGCTTCAACGACGACACCCGCGCCTTCCTGTCGATCCCGGCGCGCCACGACGTCGCGCGCCGCGTCGATTGCGCGTTCCTGGCCAAACTGGTGGCCGAACACCGCATCGAGGAGGACGAGGCCGTCGAGGTGGTGGTCGACCTGGCTTATCGCCTGCCGAAGCGAGCTTACAAGCTGTAAGCCAGTCATTCGGCTGAAAGCAGAGTGCATCCGGGCTGGAGTGGACCGCCCGCGATGCACGACCCGTACGGCAATCCACCCATGCGGCAAACGACCACACGGCGGCGCGGATCAGGCGATCGCGCCGCGGCGCTGCGGCCAATCGGAAGACTCGGCGCCCGGCTTTGCAGGGCGTTGCTTAACAGTTGTCCCATGCCTGGATGGCCGTCGGCGGCGGCCGGGTTTTTGCCGCCCGATCCAGCGAAGAGAAACCCGGAATACCGTGCTGCGTCGCATGATGACAAGCGCAAATGATAGCGCTATCACTGCGCACCACCGACGTACTTGGCAATGGACGAAAGGGGGCTGGGGCGCCCGTTGCCACGTAGATCTGGTTTGGATTCGGGCCCGCATGGCCGACCCGGGCGCTTGCCGCGCCTGGCTCGTGGATGGTGCCCAGGGAAGGCTGTCATATCCATCGAAAAGTAGAGGGGAGGTATCCAGATGACGAAAGGTTGCAGGTGCCGATGTTTCGCACCAACGACGACAACTCCAACGCACCTGCCTGACAGCCCATGGGCTGCCCAAGCCGCGTCGCATGCCGCAGACGATATTGCCGTTAACCACATGACTTCAGGATCGAGGACACGCACATGAATCAGAAATTGAAGCGATTCAAATCGAAGGCAATGTTCACCATCATCGGCGGCGTGATCGTCATCAATCCGGCGTTTGCCCAGGACTCCCAGGCGCAGCAGGCCCAGCCGTCGGGCGGCCCGCAGCAGACCGAAGCTGCGAGCAGCCAGGATGCCACCACCCTGGACAGGGTCGTGGTCAGCGGCATCCGCGGCAGCCTCAATCAGGCGATGAACATCAAGCGTGATACCGCCGGCGTGGTCGATGCGATCAGCGCCGAGGATATCGGCAAGTTCCCCGACACCAACCTGGCCGAATCGCTGCAGCGCATTACCGGCATCTCGATCGAGCGCCGCGACGGCGAGGGTGCGCAGGTCACCGCGCGCGGCTTTGGCCCCGAATTCAACATGGTCACCCTCAACGGCCGCCAGATCCCCGGCGCAGACGCGTTCGGCGCGTCCGGCCAGGTGGCGATCGGCGGCGTGGACGGCGGCACCCGCGCGTTCAATTTCGCCCAGCTCGCGTCCGAGGCGGTCAGCGGCCTGGAGGTATACAAGACCAGCCAGGCGGCCGTGGCCAGCGGCGGCATCGGTGCGACGATCAACATCGATACCGACAGGCCGTTCAACCACAGGGGTGGCGAAGTGGTCGCCAGCTTCGGCACCAAGCTGGGCTATGACGAATCGCAGCCGTTCGACCACGACATCACTCCGGAAGTGTCCGGCATCTTCAGCTATGCCAGCCCCGACAAGACCTGGGGCGTGGGCCTGAATGCCAGCTACCAGAAGCGCAAGGGCGGCTCGGTCCAGGCCACCGATAACTACTGGAACATCCAGCCCTGGACCGGTCCGAGCTCGATGCCCGGCAGCCCCAACGTGGTCAATGCACCTGAGATCGGCCAGCTCTACGCCCGCCCGAACGATCTGCGCTACGCCTTCGCCGATTTCGAGCGCGAGCGCATCAACGGCCAGGCGGTGCTGCAGTTCGCCCCGACCGACAGTCTGACCCTGACCCTGGACTACACCTACTCGACCAACGAGATCACTGAGAATCGTGGCGAGCAGAGCATGTGGCTGCAGCACCAGCAGTACACCGACGTGACCTTCGACAGCAGCGCGGTCGCCACGCCGACCTACCTGCGCGAAATCGCCGGGACCAAGGACTTCGGCCTGGAACAGCAGCGCAGCATGCAGAAGTACAAGCTCGGCTCGCTGGGCTTCAATGCGCAATGGGACGCAACCGACAACCTGCGCCTGAGCTTCGATGCGCACGACTCCAAGTCGCAGAGCCTGCCCAACGATCCACTGACCGGCGGCGGCTCGATCTTCATGAGCATCGCAGGCACCAACAACTGCACGACCGGACCGCATTGCGGCGGCACCTGGGTGCAGGAAATGTTTTTCAACAACGGCTTGCCGATCGGTTCGCAGACCTGGTATCCGAGCACGGCCGACGCGCTTGCCGATACCAATGGCGCGGTCAATCCCGGCTTCTCCGAAGGAGAGATCGGCACCCAGCTGGTGCGCGTCAATTCCCAGACCCAGATCAGCGAGGTCAAGCAGGGCCGCTTCGATGGTGAGTTCACCTTCGACGATGGCCGCTTCCAGTTCGGCCTGGACAGCTCCAAGTCCACCACCCACCGGATGCAGACAGGCGAAGCGGCCTACACCCTGGGCGACTGGGGCGTGGCCAACGTCGACGGGGACGTCGCCGGCGGCCTGATGGACCTGATCCGTCCGGTGAACATCATCGGGCTGTTCGACGACTACGGAACCGGCGGCGTCAACAACGGCGCCTGGATGGGTGATACCGGCGCGCTGACCCAGTGGGCCGCCGACCAGTACGGCTATAACGTCACCGTCAGTCCGCAGAAGGCGGCCGACAACCACATCGAGGAAAAGACCAACGCAGCCTACATGCAGGTCGAGTTGGAGGGCGAACTGGGCGGCATGCGCACCAACACCCGCCTCGGCGTGCGCTATGAGAAGACCAAGGTGGTCTCCACTTCGATGATCGCCGTGCCCGAAGCGATCGAATGGCAGTCCAACAATGATTTCCGCGTCCTTCTGTCCGACGAGCAGGTGCCGTTCAGCGAGAAGGCGAGCTATAGCTACGTGTTGCCGAGCCTGGACTTCAGCATCGATCTGACCGACCAGCTGAAGGCCCGCGCCTCGTTCGGCAAGAGCATCGCCCGCGCGCCCTACGGCAACCTGTATGCCGGTCCCGGCGCGCAGCAGCCGTTCGGCTCGGTGTTGATCGACCCGTCCAGCCGGGCCAGCGGCAGCGCCCAGAATCCGGCCCTGAAACCGCTGGAATCGGACAACCTGGATCTGGCCCTGGAGTGGTACTTCGCCGATGCCAGCTACGTCTCGGTGACCTACTGGAACAAGTCGGTCAATAACTTCATCGGCAATACCGTGGCCCAGGAATCGCTGTATGGCCTGACTGACCCGACCTCCGGCCCAGACGCACAGCAGGCACTGGCGTTCCTGCAGAGCCAGCAGTGCATCGACCAGGTCGCGGCCGCCGGCAACGAGATCGCGGCGTGTTCGGCCAACGACACCTCGCTGTTTGCCGCGCTGGCGCTGCTGCGCAATTCAGCAGCCACCGGTGGCCTGGCCGCCTACAACGGCGGCTCGGCACAGAGCCTGCAGCTGGAGAACCAGTACGACCTGCACGGCGAAGCCGACGACCCGCTGTACATGTTCAACGTCAACCGCCCGGTCAACCAGAACGAGTCCAAGCTGCACGGCTGGGAACTGGGCGGCCAATACTTCTTCGGCAGCACCGGCTTCGGCGTCTACGCCAACTACACCATCGTCCAGGGCGATGTGGGCTACAACAACGCCGGCGACCCGAACGTGGACCAGTTCGCCCTGCTGGGCCTGAGCGACACCGCCAACGTGGTGTTGATGTATGAGAAGTACGGCTGGTCGGCGCGGTTGGCCTGGAACTGGCGTGATGAGTACCTGATCCTGGCCAACCAGGGCGCCAGCCGCAATCCGTACTACGTCGAAGCCTTCGACCAGTTCGACTTGAGCGTGAACTATGCATTTGGCGACCATTGGTCGATTGGCTTCGATGCGATCAACCTGACCGGCGAAGACGTGCGCTGGCACGCCCGCAACGACAAGCAGATCGTCAAGCTGGCCGACCAGAGCCCGCGCTACATGCTCGGAGTGCGCTACAAGTTCTAAGGTCCTGCGACACCTCCTCCCCGGATGTCGCGTGGCGGGGACCGCTGCTCAAACAGCGGTCCCTTTTATTCAACGCCGGCAGCACGTTGCCGGCTTGCCGGGACGATGGTTTTCTGCAATCGTCGCCGAGCTGGATTTTGAGCATCCTCCTGCTCCAAGCCACATGCGATTCAATGCTGGAATCAAGATGGCCCGATACGAATTGCTCAATAACGTGGCGCACAAGGATCTGCGCGTGGTCACCCGCTTCGGCGGCGGGTTTGGTGACGAGGTCGGCATGGTGCCGGCGTATCCGACCGAATACGCCGAGTTGCAGCGCGAATATCCGATCTTCTTTCGCAAGGACCGCGACAGCGGCGAATGGCAATCGGTGGCGTTGCTGGGTTTTGCGCAACAGGAAAACCTGTTCGTCCAGGATGAGCGCTGGAACGCCGCCTACCTGCCGGGCGCCATCGCCAAGGGGCCGTTTCTGATCGGCTTCCAGGAACAGCACGTCGAGGGCGAATTGCGCAGGGAGCCGGTCATCCATGTCGATCTGGACCATCCGCGCGCCAGCTTCAGCGAAGGCGAGCCGGTATTCCTGCCGCACGGCGGGCATAGCCCTTACCTGGAACACATCATTACCGTGCTGCGCGGCATCCGCGACGGCGCGGAATTCGGCAAGACCATGTTCGCCGCGCTCGATGCGATGGGGCTGATCCAGCCGGTCGGCCTCGACGTGCAACTGGACGACAAACACCGCGTCACCGTGAGTGGCCTGCATGGCATCGACCGCGAGCGGCTCGGCGCGCTCGACGCCGAATCGCTGCATCGCCTGAACCAGGCCGGCTTCCTCGAAGGCGCCTATCTGGTCCTGGCCTCGATGCACAACGTGCGCCGGCTGATGGCGGAAAAGCAGCGCCGCCTGCGCCAGCAGGACGATGCCGCGGCGGAGCGCGCGGCCTGAGCGACATGGTCCAGGCAGCCGGAAACATCCATACGCTTGAGAGCTGCCGGCCCGATGCGCTGCCGCTGGATGAATTGCTCGATGCAGGGCAGCCGGTCCTGCTGAAGGGCCTGGTGCGCGACTGGGGCCTGGTCCAGGCCGGCCAGCGCTCGGCGCAGGAGGCGATGGCGTATCTGCGCGGGTTCTACAGCGGCCGGCCGGTGCAGTATTCCTACGGCAACCCGGACATCGGCGGGCGTCCCTTTTACAACGACGATTGTACCGAGCTGAACTTCGAGGTCCGGCGCGGCGGCCTGGACGAACTGCTGGACGGAATCTCCGCGCACCTGGACGATCCCAGTCCGCCCACCTATTACGCCGCTTCGCTGTTGATCGACGGCAGTTTGCCGGGCCTGCGCGCGGCCAACGATCTGGACTTCGCCACGCACAACCTCCATGCGCCGCCGAGCATCTGGATCGGCAACCGGGTTACCGCCTCCTGTCATTACGACGCGCCGAACAACATCGCCTGCTGCACGGTCGGTCGGCGCCGCTTTACGGTGTTCGCGCCGGAGCAGATCGCCAACCTCTATCCCGGCCCGCTGGAGCCCACGCCCGGCGGCCAGGTGGTCAGCATGGTCGATTTCGCCGATCCGGACTTCGCGCGCCATCCGCGTTTTCGCCAGGCGCTCGCCGCCGGACAAACCGCGGTGCTGGAACCGGGCGATGCGCTCTTCATCCCGAGCATGTGGTGGCATCACGTGCAGGGGCTGGAGGCGTTCAACGTGCTGGTCAACTACTGGTGGAGCAGCGCGCCGGCGCAGCTGCCAAACCCGACCCACGCGCTGTACCACGCGCTCTGGGCGATCCGCGACCGCCCCGAACACGAAAAACAGGCATGGCGCGAGGTCTTCGACTACTACGTGTTCGGCCCGGCCGATCGGGCCGGCGAGCACCTGCCACAAGCAGCACGCAACCTGCTCGGTCCGATCGATGAAATACGCGCGCGCCAGTTGCGCGCGATGCTGATCGGCAAGCTCAACCGATAAAGGGGAAGTCAATGGAGAACGGCAAGATCCGCAAGGTCGTGATCGCCGGCGGCGGCACCGCGGGCTGGCTTGCCGCAGTCACGTTGTCGCACCAGTTCCGCGGTCTGCTCGACATCACCCTGGTCGAGTCGGAACAGATCGGCACCGTCGGTGTCGGCGAGTCGACGGTGCCGCCGATCCGCAGCTTCCACCGTTTCCTGCAGATCGACGAACAGGAATTCCTGCGTGCGGTCGCCGGCACCTTCAAGCTGTCGATCTCGTTCGAGCACTGGCGCAAGCACGGCGAGCGCTATATCCATCCGTTCGGCGTCACCGGACAGGGCACCCTGGTCTGCGCCTTCCACCATTTCTGGCTCGATAGCCTGCGCCGCGGCATGCAGTCCGAGCTGGGTGATTACTGCCTGGAGACGGTAGCCTCGCGCGGCGACCGGTTCGCGCTGCAGCAGCAGCCGCAGGTCAACTACGCCTATCACCTGGATGCCGGCCTGTATGCGCGCTTCCTGCGCCGCATTGCCGAGGGCTACGGGCTCAAGCGGGTCGAAGGCAAGATCGCTGAAGTCAGACAGCATCCGGAAAGCGGCTTTGTCCAGTCGCTGGTGCTGGAAGACGGGCAGGTGATCGAAGGCGACCTATTCATCGACTGCACCGGCTTCCGCGGTCTGCTGATCGAGCAGACGCTCAAGACCGGCTACGAAGACTGGAACCACTGGCTGCCCTGCGACCGCGCGGTGGCGGTGCAGACCGAATCGGTGGGACCGCCGGTGCCATACACGCGCGCGATCGCGCACCAGGCCGGCTGGCGCTGGCACATCCCGCTGCAGCATCGGGTTGGCTGCGGGCTGGTGTTTTCCAGCAGGCACATGTCCGATGATCAGGCGCGCGCCAAGCTGCTGCAGGACGTTGGCGCGCCGCCAATCAAGGAGCCGTGGCTGGTGCCGTTCCGCACCGGACGCCGCCTGAAGGCCTGGAACAAGAACGTGGTGTCGCTGGGCCTGGCCAGCGGCTTCATCGAACCGCTGGAATCGACCAGCATCCACCTGGCGATGACCGCCATGGTGCGCCTGGTCGAACTGTTCCCCTCCGAAGGCATCGCGCCGGCCCTGGTCGAGCGCTACAACGAGATCAGCCGCCGCGAGATGGAGCACGTGCGCGACTTCATCATCCTGCACTACCACGTCAACCAGCGCGACGAACCGATGTGGCGGCAGTGCCGCACGATGGAGCTGCCCGATTCGCTGAAGATCCGCCTCGACGCCTGGCGCGAGCGTGCGCACGCGTGGCAAGGCGGGGACGAGCTGTTCCGGCTGGATTCGTGGACGCACGTGATGCTGGGACAGGGCCTGATGCCACAGCAGCATCATCCACTGGCGCAGGCGTTGTCGGATACGGACATGCACAGGCTGCTCGAGTCGATCCGGCAGCCGATCGAGCGTGCGGTCGCGCAACTGCCGTCGCAGCAGGACTTCATCGACCGCTACTGCAAGGCGCCCGCCAGCGTATGGGAAAGCAGGGCAAAGCGGGCTTGAATGCAGCGTGGCAATGATGCTCCGGTGAACGGCCGATGCCGTGGACGCTGTTGCGTCCAATTGCATGCCACCGCCTTCATTGCAAAGAACCCGTTGAGATAACCGACCTCGGTCCCCTGCTACAGCATTTTTCCGCAGATGTTTACGGCACCGCCATCTCCGCGCAGAGCTCGTCTCCGCGAAGGCCTGTCTCTTTATCACGTCACTAAACCCATAGCCTGGCTCCGTGCGCCTAGCCACACGGAGCCCCTCCCCCCCCCGCAAGCGGGGGAGAAGGATCAAAACTGTACCTAGCCGTAGGCCTCCATCACCCGCGCAACCGCATCGGGCGTCGCCTCGCCAAGCGCAGCATAGGCATCGCATACCGCGGCAACGAAGCGCTGGTCGCCGGACAGCGGGGCGAACATCGCATCGAGCGCCAGGAACGCGGCGACATCGGCCTGCGTATCGCCGCTGGCGCGGCCACCGAGCGTGGCCAGCGTTTTGGCGAGCGGATCGACCAGGGTCACGCCCTGCCCTGCCTGCCGCCGCACGAACTGCATCCATGCGGCCACCGGCAGGCATAGCCGATCGATGCGGCGGCCGGCGGCCAGCGCGTCGGCGATGGTGCCCAGGAGGCGCACCGGCAGCTTCTGCGAGCCGTCCCAGGCGATCTGCGAAAGCAGGTGGCGGATGGCCGGGTTGCGGAAGCGTTCCAGGATCGCGCCCACGTAGGCCTGCGGGTCGAAGCCGCGCAGGGCCGGCAGGCTGGGCACGATGTCCTGGCGCATCAATGTCTCGACGAACGCGGCCAGCTGCGGATGGGCCATGGCATCGGCGACGGTCTCCAGGCCCAGCAGCGAGCCCAGATAGGCCAGGGTGGAATGCGGACCGTTGAGCAGGCGCAGCTTGGCGCGATCGTAGCCGGCGATGTCATCGCTCAGGGTCACGCCGGCGCGCTCCAGCGCGGGGCGGCCGTTGCAGAAACGGTCCTCCACCACCCATTGCGTGTAGACCTCGCGCTGGACCGGCCAGGCATCGGCCAGGCCCAGCTGCGCCGACACGCGCTCGCGCAGAGCGTCGTCGCTGGCCGGGGTGATGCTGTCCACCATCGAACGCGGGAATGCGACTTCGGCCTCGATCCACGCGGCTGCCGCCGGGTCGATCCGGTGCGCGAACTGCAGCGTGGCGCGGCGCAGCTTGCCGCCGTTGTCGGGCAGGTTGTCGCAGCTGAGCACGGTGTACGGCTTGAGCCCAAGGCGATGACGCGCGCGCAGGCCGGCTACCAGGTAGCCGATGGCGCTGTGCGGCGCTTCCGGCGCGGCCAGGTCGTGGACGATGTCCGGATGGGCGAAGTCGAGCTCGTCGCCGGCCAGGCAGTAGCCCTTCTCGGTGACGGTCAGGGTCACCAGCCGCACCGCTGGATCGGCCAGCCGCGCCAGCACGGCGGCCGGTTCGTCGCGCGCACACAGCAGTTCGCGGATCGAACCGATCACGCGCAGCTGCGGGCGCTCGCCGAGCAGGGCCAGCGTATACAAGCCATCCTGCGGACGCAGCGCGTCGCGCACGTCGCGGCTGTTCAACGACACGCCGCAGATGGCCCAGTCCGGCTGGTCGGCGAGCAGCTCGTCGAGGTACACCGCCTGGTGCGCGCGATGGAAGGCACCGGGGCCGAAATGGACGATGCCGATGCGGGTGTTGGCGCGGTCGTAGTTCGGGCATGCGACCGCGGCCGGCAGCGTGGCCAGCGTCGCGGCGGACAGCCGCGGCAGGTCGGAAGCGGCAGGCATGGGCATCAGCGCTTCACCTCGAAACCGCCGTCGGCCAGGAAGGCCAGGATGTCGGCCTCGCGCGACAGGCAGACGTCGCCGGGGATGGAATGCTTCAGGCAGGCGGCGGCGATGGCGAACTCCAGCGCGGCGGCGTCCTCCATGCCGCGCAGCAGGCCGTGCAGCAGGCCGGCGGCGAAGGCGTCGCCACCGCCGATGCGGTCGACGATGCCGTCCAGCGTATAGGTCGCAGTCTCCAGCACGGTGTCACCCACGGCCAGCCGCGCGGAGAGTTGCTGGCGGTCGACGCTGGCGTGGCCGCGTTCGGTCGCGGCGATCCAGCGCAGCTTCGGCCATGCCGAGAATGCGGCGGCGGTGGCGGCCGCGAAGCGTTCGGCCGCGCTTCGCTGCGGGAATTCCCCGCCCAGGATCAGGGCGATGTCGCGCTCGTTGCCGAACAGCAGGTCGGCCTCGGCGACCAGTTCGCCCAGCACCTGCGGCGCCTGCGCGGCGCGTTCGCCCCACAGCTTGCTGCGGTAGTTGCAGTCGAACGAGACCCGCGCGCCAGCTTCGCGCGCAGCGCGCACCGCCGCCCGCGCGGCCTGCGCGGCGCCCTCGCCCAGGGCCGGGTTGATGCCGGAAAGGTGCAGCCACTGCGCGCCGGCCAGCAGCCGCGGCCAGTCGTAGGCATCGCCCGGCGCGCGCGCGAACGCGGAATCGGCGCGGTCGTAGAGCACGTCCGAGGGACGCTGCAGCGCGCCGGTGGACAGGAAGTACAGGCCCATGCGCCCGCCGGCCTGGTAGCGGATGCCGGTGGTGTCGACGCCATGACGACGCAACTCGCCGGCGCCGGCGCGGCCGATGGCGTTGTCCGGCAGGGTGCTGACCACGGCGCTGTCGTGGCCGAGGATTGCCAGCGCGGCGGCGACGTTGGCCTCGGCGCCGCCGAATTGCGCGGCCAGCTGCGGCGACTGCAGCAGCAGTTCGCGGCCCGGCGCGGACAGCCGCAGCAGCAACTCGCCGAAGCAGACGACGCGGCCGGCGGTGGCGGAGGAAGCGTGGGACATGGCGCGGTTCATTCCTTCTCGACGGTGATGCGCTGGCGCAGGCGGATGTCCGCGCTGGAAGCGCCCAGCTGCACTTCGTAGCGGCCCGGATCGACCGCATAGGCATGCTGCGCTTCATCGTAGTAGCGCAGGTCGGCCTCGGGCACGAAGCCGAAGCTGAGTTCGCGTTCCTCGCCCGGCTGCAGTTGCACGCGCTGGAAGCCGCGCAGTTCCTTCGACGCGCGCGGGCGCTTGGGATCAAGCTGGCGCAGGTACAGCTGCACCACCTCGTCGCCGGCGCGCGCGCCGCTGTTCTTCACCTTCAGCGAGACCTGCACGCGGTCCTTGGACCCGGCCTTGTCGCGGTCCAGCTTCAGGCCGGAATAGTCGAAGCGCGTGTAGGACAGGCCGTGGCCGAACGGATACAGCGGCTGGCCACCGAAGTAGCGATAGGTGCGCCCGGCCATGGCGTAGTCGTCGAACGCCGGCAGCTGCTCGTCGGCCTTGTAGAAGGTCACCGGCAGGCGGCCGCCGGGGTTGGCGTCGCCGAACAGCACGTCGGCCACGGCGCTGCCGCCGCGCTGGCCCGGGTACCAGGCCAGCAGGATCGCCGGCAGGTGCTGCTGCGCCCAGTCGATGGCCAGCGCCGAGCCGGCGGTCAGCACCGCCACCACCGGCTTGCCGGTGGCCTGCAGCGCCTCGAGCAGTTCGCGCTGCGGCTTGGGCAGGCGGGTGTCGGTGCGGTCGCCGCCGGCGAAGCCGGGATAGTTGACCTTCATCTCCTCGCCTTCCACATCCCCGGTCAGGCCACCGACGAACACCACCACGTCGGCGCGGCGCGCCGCGTCCAGCGCTTCCTCCAGCGGCGGCTTGGCATCCGGCTGGCGCCAGGCCAGGCGCACGCCGGCATCGCGCTCGGCCTCGTAGTACTCCAGGCGGATGTCGTAGGCGCGGCCGGCCTGCAGCTGGACGTCGACGCCGTCGGCACGCAGGCGGTCGCTGTCCTGCCAATGGTCCAGCAGCAGCTTGCCATCCAGGTACAGGCGCACGCCGTCGTTGGCGGCGGCCTCGATGCGGTAGCGCCCGCTGGTCGGCGGCAGCAGCTGGCCGCTCCAGCGGATGCTGAAGTTGTCGGCCGGCACGGCTTCATCGGGCCCGGCCTCGCCGCGCGCCAGCAGGTTGTCGGTGGGCGAACCGCGGTCCCAGTTGAAGCCGATCTGCGGATCCACGCGCACCAGCGCCGGGGTGCCGGACAGCTCGCGGTTGCGGAAGTATTCGCCGCGCAGGCCGCGCTCGGGCGAATTGGCCGACGGGCGCAGGTACTGCGGCTCGATCAGCGGCGTGGCGGCCGGATCGTCGCGGCCCTCGACCAGGTCGGCGCCGCGCGAATACAGCACCTCGGCCTGCGGCGCCGCTTCGCGGATGCCCTGCAGGATCGTCACCGGCGCGGCCGGAGTGCCGTAGTAGTTGCCCAGCAGCGCCATGGTGTCGTCGGCGGTGGGGCCGACCACGGCGATGCGCTTGATCTTGTCGCGCGCAAGCGGCAGCACGCCGTCGTTCTTCAGCAGCACCAGCGATTCGCGCGCGGTGCGACGCGCCAGCGCATCGTGCTCGGGCGACTGGTTGACCGAATACGGGATCTGCGCCCAGCGCACCTGTTCCGGCGGGTCGAACATCCCCAGGCGCATGCGGGTGAACATCAGCTGCTTCAGCGCATCGTCGATCTCGGCCTCGCTGATCAGGCCCTGGCGCACCGCCGCCGGCAGGGTGGAGTATTCCTCGCCGCATTCCAGCTCGGTGCCATGCTTGACCGCCAGCGCGGCGGCCTCCTCGCGGGTGGCCACGATCTTGTGGTTCTTCCAGATGTCCACGATCGCCCAGCAGTCGGAGACGACGTAGCCTTTGAAGCCCCAGTCCTTGCGCAGCACGTCGCGCAGCAGAAACTGGCTGGCGCTGGCCGATTCGCCGAACACGCGGTTGTAGGCGCCCATCACCGAGTCGACGTGGGCTTCCTTCACCAGCGTCTCGAACGCCGGCAGGTAGGTCTCGTAAAGGTCGCGCTGCGAGGGGCGCGCGTCGAAGTGGTGGCGGTCGGCCTCCGGGCCGCTGTGCACGGCGAAGTGCTTGGCGGTGGCGTCGAGCTTGCGGTACTTGGGATCGTCACCCTGCAGGCCTTCGACGAAGCTCACGCCCATGCGCGCGGTCAGGTACGGGTCTTCGCCGTAGGTCTCCTGGCCGCGGCCCCAGCGCGGGTCGCGGAAGATGTTGATGTTCGGCGACCAGAAGGTCAGGCCCTGGTAACGGCCGTGCTGGTCGTGGCGCAGGAACTCGTGATGCTTGGCGCGGGCCTCGTCGCTGATCGCGGTGGAGACCTCGCCCATCAGCGCGGTGTCGAAGGTCGCCGCCAGGCCGATGGCCTGCGGGAACACGGTGGCGCCGCCGGCGCGAGCGACCCCGTGCAGCGCCTCGTTCCACCAGTCGTAGGCGGGCACGCCCAGGCGTTCGATCGCCGGCGCGCTGTTCTGCATCTGCGCGGCCTTCTCTTCCAGGGTCATCCGCGAGACCAAATCGGCAGCGCGCTCCTCGAAGCTGCGGGCGGTGTCCAGGTACAGCGGCCTGGCCTGATCGGCCTTGGTTGCGCTGTCGGCGGCTTGCGCCCACGACGCCTGCGTGGCCACGAACAGCAGCGTGGCCACGGCGATGCCGCGCAATGCGAAGGTCCTGCTGCGGATGTGCTTGCCCTGCATGTGATCCTCTCCCCTCTCAGCGGGCCGTTTCGGCCCGTGCATATGGCCCCAGCATCGTGCCGACGAAACCGCCGGCGACGTCGGTGCTGAGGATGGTTCCGTCTTCGTTGCGGCGCAGCCATTGCCAGCCCTTGCCGTCGGCGTCGAAGGCAAACGAATAGGCGCCGGCATCGCCGCTGATCTTCAGCTGCAGTGGCGCATCCGGCTCGATCGATACGCGCGCGACGGTTTCGGTCGCCTCGCCCGCGCGCTTCTCCAGGAACAGTTCGGCACGCGCGCCAACGCGGCGCACACCGAGGAAGTACCAGTGCGTTTCGTTCTGGAACGCGGCGATACCCGCGGCGACGCCCGGCCGCGCAGGCACTGCAAGTTCGGTGCTGGCGTCGAAGGCCAGGTGCTGCTGGCGGCGCGCCAGGAACGAGGGGTTGTGCAGCGAATCCAGGCCTTCGGCCAGCGGATGGACCGTCAGCTGGCCCGGCTGCGCGGCCAGGTCGGCCCACGACTGCTTCGGCGCGCGCAGGTAGGTCCAGGCGTTGTCCAGCACGGTGCGGTCGAAGTCGTCGCGCCAGGTGAAGTTGCCGGCCAGCGGCGCCTGCGTGGCAGTGCCGTGCATGAATGCCGACGCGGCGGCGACCTGCGGGATCGCATGGCCGGGTTCGAGGATGGTGGGCCAACCGTCTTTCCAGGCGACCGGCAACAGGTAGGTTTCGCGGCCGGTGTTGTAGTGGCCGTCGCCATAGCTGCGGCTGGCCAGGAACACCGCCCACCAGCTGCCGTCCGTGGCTTCGACCAGATCGGCGTGGCCGGCGTTGACGATGGGATCGGCACGGCCTGCGGGCAGGTCGCGCTGGGTCAGGATGGGATTGTGTTCGTAGGGCGCGTACGGCCCCCACGGCGAGCGGCTGCGCAGCACCACCTGCGAATGCTGCGGGCCGGTGCCGCCCTCGGCGCAGGACAGGTAGTACCAGCCCTCGCGCCTGTACAGATGCGGGCCTTCGATCCAGATCGGCTGCTTGGACAGGTCCACGCCGCCGTTGAGCAGCACCCTGCGCGGGCCGACGGTCTGCCTGGTGGCGATGTCGAACTGCTGCATCCAGATCGCGCGGTGGCCGTCGTACAGCGGCTTGCCTTCGGGCTCGCCGTTGTTGAGCAGGTAGGCCTTGCCGTCGTCGTCGAAGAACAGCGAAGGATCGATACCCTCGACCTGCTTCAGCCAGACCGGATCCGACCACGGGCCGGCCGGATCCTTGGCGGTGGCGACGAAGTTGCCGCCGCGATCGACCTCGGTGCCGACCACGTAGAACAGGTCGTCGTGGAAGGCGATGCTGGCCGCGAACAGGCCGCGCGAGATGCGCTGACCATCGAAATCCATCTGCGCCGGCCGGTCGATCACGTGGCCGATCTGTCGCCAGTGCACCAGGTCGCGGCTCTCCGAGACCGGCAGGCCGGGGAAGTACGAGAAGCTGGAGTTGACCAGGTAGTAGCGGTCGCCGGCACGGACCACGCTGGGGTCCGGGTAGAAGCCGGCCAGGATCGGATTGCGGTAATGGTTTGGTGGCAGCGGCTGTTCGAACGCGGCATCGCGGCCGCGGTATTCGAACCATTCGAAATGCACCGGCTCCTGCGCCCAGGCCGACGCGCCCGGCAGCGCGGTTGCCGCCAGCGCGATACGGCCAATCCAACGCCGCAGAGCGGAGCTCGCTCCGCTGGGGTTTTCCTCGGTACGGCCCCAGCGGAGCAAGCTCCGCTCTACAGGGCAGCCAGGACTTCTCATCACCAATCCCACATCGCACCGTCTTCCAGGCGCGCGATCGGCAGCTGCTTGGGCGAATACGGATATTTTGCCGCCAGTTTCTCGTCGAGGGTGACGCCATGCCCGGGCGTGTCGCCCACGTGCAGGCGGCCGTCGCGGAATACGTAGTCGTGCGGGAATACTTCGTTGGTCTGCTCGACGTGGAACATGTATTCCTGGATGCCGAAGTTCGGCACCCAGGTGTCGAAGTGCAGCGCCGCGCCCATCGTCACCGGCGACAGATCGGTGGCGCCGTGGAAACCGGTGCGCACCTGGTGCAGCGCGGCAAAGTCGGCCAGCCGGCGGATGTGGCTGATGCCGCCGCCATGGACGATGGTGGTGCGGATGTAGTCGATCAGCTGGTGCTCGATCAGGTGCTTGCAGTCCCAGATCGAGTTGAACACCTCGCCCACCGCCAGCGCGGTCACCGAGTGCTTGCGGATCAGCTCGAACGAGGCCTGGTTCTCGGCCGGGGTCGCGTCCTCCAGCCAGAACAGGCGATGCGGCTCCAGGTCGCGCGCCAGCCGCGCCGCCTCGATCGGGCTGAGGCGATGGTGCGCATCGTGCAGCAGTTCGACGTCGTTGCCGTGGTCCTTGCGCAATTGTTCGAACAGCTTCGGCACCACCTGCAGGTACTTCGGCGTGTTCCACACGGTCTCGGCCGGCAGTTCGCTTTCGGCCGGTTCGTAGGGCTTGCCGGCCGCGGCGACGCCGTAAGCCTTCTTCACGCCCGGCACGCCGCACTGCGCGCGCACCGCCAGGAAGCCCTGCTCGATGTACTTGCCGACCTCGTCGCTGGCCTCGGCGATGTCGCGGCCGTTGGCGTGCGCGTACACCAGCGCGCCTTCGCGCGAGCGCCCGCCGAGCAGCTGGTACAGCGGCAGCCCGGCCATCTTGCCGAGGATGTCCCACAGCGCCACGTCGACCGCGGCGATCGCGCTCATCGTGACCGGCCCGCGCCGCCAGTACGCGCCGCGATACAGGAACTGCCACAGGTCCTCGATGCGGCCGGCGTCGCGGCCGATCAGGTTGGGCACCACGTGGTCCTGCAGATACGAGGCGACGGCGAGTTCGCGACCGTTGAGGGTGGCATCGCCCAGGCCGGTGACGCCCGAGCGGGTAGTGATCTTCAGGGTGACGAAGTTGCGCCCCGGGCAGGTGACGATGACCTTGGCGTCGACGATCTCGCGGTCGTTGCTGGAGCTGTAGCGGCTGGTTTCGATGGATTGGGCGTTCATGGGGAACTCTGCAAGTGGTGTTGCCGGTCGTGCTTACTTGACCGGGATCTCGAACGGGCCGGCCGGCAGGCCGGCACCGTCGTACAGCGTCACGACCGGGCTGTCGGCCCAGCCGTAGCGCACGCGCGTGGCCGCGGCCGCGTTGGAAGCGCGCAGCAGCACGGCATCGCCGCGGATCTGCGCGCTGGCGTACCGGCAGCTGTCGGTCTGGCTGCCGCACAGTTCGAAGCCGACCGGACCGTCGGCGCCGTAGGCCACCAGGCCGTCGCCGATGTCGCCGAAGCGCACCGCGATCGCATCGCCTTCGCGCCCGGCCGAGCGCGGGACCGGACCCGATGGCGGCAGCTGGCTCTCGCCATAGACCACGTGCCGCGCCGCGCGGGCCAGGCGACGGCCGAGTTCCTGCTTGTTGGCCGGATGGATGTCAGAGCGCTCGCCGATATCGATGGCCGTGGCCAGGCCGCTGCGCGGATCCTCGGCGACGACCTGGCGCTGCACTTCGCGCAGCGCGGCCGAGCCGCTTTCACCCGGGTGCGTCGGCGCCGCGCCGTAGCCGGCCAGCTGCACCACCAGCAGCGGTAGGCCGGCGCCGAATTGCGCGCGCAGGTCGTCGCGATAGGCACGCAGCAGGCCGCGGTAGGCAGCCGCATCACCGGTGTTGGACTCACCCTGGTACCAGAGCGCACCGCGCAGGCCATAGTGGCCCAGCGGCGCGACCATGCCGTTGTACAGCGTGGTCTTGCCCGAGGCCGACAGCCATGGCGCCAGCGGCGGGGTGCCGGCATCCTCGGGCACGGTGCGGTATTCCCAGCCGCCGTCGTCCAGCGCAATCGAAGTGCCGTCGGCCAGGCGCAGCGCGCGCGTTTGCGCCGGCCCGACGATGCCGCCGTCCATGTAGGTGTTGAGCGCGTTGACCACGATCAGGTTGTCGCCTTCATGCAGCAGGCCGGCCGGCAGCGGGTACGCGCGCGCGGCGCCGCCGTAGCTGCTGCCGACGCCGCGGCCGTTGACCCAGGTCTGGTCGATCTCGTCGACGTTGCCCAGCGCCAGCGTGGCGTCCTGCGCCGCCTGCGCGGCGCTCAACCTGACCTTGACCCGGTACCACAGCATGCCGGTAAAACGCTCCAGCCCGGGCACGCCCCAGGCCTGGTAGTTGCCCAGCTGCGCCGGCGCGGCGCGCCAGCCTTCGGACGCGGCCTGCGGATCCCACGGCGTATCCCCGGCGGCCACGCCCGGCTGCCTGTTCCACCACGCGCTCCACAGTTCGCCCCAGCGCGCGTTGGCTGCCGGCTGGTCGTGCGCGTACTGCGCCAGCACGTCGAGCGCGTCGCCGTAATCGCCTGCCCTGCGCAACGCCTCGGCGCTCAGCCATGCCTCGATGCGCGAGCCACCCAGTGAATCGTTGATCAGCCCCATTGGCACGTCGACGGTCTTCTGCAGCTCGCGGGCGAAGTAGTAGCAGGCCGCGGAGAAGTCCGGCACGTTCTGCGGCGTGGTCGGCTGCCACTGCACTGGCTCGGAGAAACCGGACTGCGGCGCCGGGGTGCCGACCTGCGGCACCTTGAGCAGGCGGATGCGGTCGTTGTCGGCGCCGGCGATCTCCGCGCGCGAGTTCAGCGTGCGGTGCACCTGCAGTTCCATGTTCGACTGGCCGCCGCACAGCCACACGTCGCCGACCAGCACGTCGGCGACAGTCTGCGTCGTACCGCCAGCGCTTGCAGTCAGCGTATAGGGCCCACCGGCGTGCAGCGCCGGCAGCTGCGCCTGCCAATGGCCGTCGGCATCGGCGCGGCTGCGCACGCGCTTGCCGGCCAGGCCGATCTGCACTTCCTCGCCTGGCCCGGCCTGGCCCCAGACCGGGATCGGCTGGTCGCGCTGCAGCACCGCATGGTCCTGGAACAGCGCGTGCAGCAGCGGCGCGTCCGCGGGCTGCGCGGCGGCCACGCCGCAGCACGAGAATGCCAGCAGCGCGGCGGCCACGCGCGATGGGATCGACGACATCTGGGAAATCTTCGAGTTCACGATCAACGCCCCGGTGCGAAGGGAAACGACAGCGATTGGTAGTAGGACAGCGGATGCGCCGGCGGCGCGGCGCCGGCCGGTAGCGGCAGGCCGTTGAGGCTCTGCCAGTAGGCGATGCTGGCGTCGCGCCACCACTGCGCTTCGTTCTGCTGGATGGCCAGGAAGTCGGCCACCTGGCGGTAGCGCTCCTCATCGACGTAGCCGGACAGCCCGGCCCAGGTCGTGCGCATCGCCTTGACCTCCTCGACACCGCGGCCATAGCGATCCACCAGCTCGTCCCACAGCGGACGCCCGGACGGCATGCGGAAATCCCACGGCACGTGGTGGAACCACAGCAGGAATCTTTCCGGCACCCGCTGCACGTCGCCGAACTCGGCCGCCACCGGCGGTGCGTACTGCGCCACCGCGTTGCTGCCGGTCGCACTGCGGTCGAAGCCGATGCCATCCTTATCAGCGCGGTGGTAGTAGACCGGGTCCCAGTCGGCGCGCTCGCTGCCGGCATCCCACGGCGCCGGGCCGTAGTGGTGACCGCGGCCCATCAGGTGGTGCAGGCCCAGCGGGGTCATGTAGTCGACCACCGCCTCGCGCGAGGCCATCATCATCCCGACCACCGGCGCGACGAAGCGCGCGTCGTTGGAGAAGGTCATGCGCACCCAGTCGGCGGCGATGGCCTTCGACGAGCCTTGCGGATTCCAGGCCAGCCGCCCGAACGCATACCAGTTGGCCTGATCGAACTGCGAGCCGCTCCAGTTGCGGTCGCTGCCGATGTTGGCCACGCCGGCCATGCCGGTGAGCCGCCCTTTGGCAGGCGTATCGCCGGGCAGCGAGCCATCGATCACTCTGGCCACGGTCGAGCCCTTGCCCCTGGCCATCGTGTCCGATTCGAGGGTTTCTTCGTACAGCGCACCCTGGTAGACCAGGTGCGTGGCGAAGCCCAGGTATTCCTTGGTGATCTGGAACTCCATCATCAGCGGCGTCCTGGGCATCGCGCCGAACAGCGGATGGAACGGCTCGCGCGGCTGGAAGTCGATGGCGCCGTTCTTGACCTGCACGATCACGTTGTCGGCGAACTTGCCGTCCAGCGGCACGAATTCGCTATAGGCCTGCTTGGCGCGGTCGTCGGGCTGCTCGTGCGAATAGACGAAGGCGCGCCACATCACGATGCCGCCATGCGGCGCCACCGCCGCGGCCAGCATGTTGGCGCCGTCGGCATGACTGCGGCCGTAGTCCTGCGGCCCTGGCTGACCTTCCGAATTGGCCTTGACCAGGAAGCCACCGAAGTCGGGAATGACCCTGTAGATCTCCTCGGCCTTGTCGCGCCACCACCTGCGCACTGCCGGGTCGAGCGGGTCGGCGGTCTTGAGCCCGCCGATCTCGATCGGCGCGGAGAAGCGCGCGCTCAGGTACACGCGGATGCCGTACGGACGCATCACGCCCGCCAGCGCCGCCGCCTTTTCCAGGTAGGGCGCGGTCAGGCTCAGCGCATTGGCATTGACGTTGTTGAGTACCGTGCCGTTGATGCCCAGCGAGGCGTTGGCGCGGGCGTAGTCGGTATAGCGCGGATCCAGGTAGTCCGGCAGCTTGTGCCAGTCCCAGATCGACTGGCCGGCATAGCCTCGTTCCACGCTGCGGTCGAGGTTGTCCCAGTGATCGAGCACCCGCAGCTGCACGCGCGGGGATTCGACGATGTCCAGGTCCTGCAGCGATTGCCCGGTCTGCAGCAGGCGCAGGAAATGGAACGCACCATAGAGCGCGCCGACATCATCGTTGGCGGCAATCACCGTCGCCGCATGGCCATCGATCCGCGTGCTGCGGATCAGGTAGCCCTCGCGGCCGAGCCCGCCGGTGTCGAGCCTGAGTTTGGCGATCGACGGCGACGAGGCCGAGGTGCCCACGACCAGCGCGCCATCGCGCGTCACCGCCTGCGACAGCGCCGGCGGCGCGCCCAGCAGGCCGCCCAGGCCACGCAGCAATTCCGCGCGCGCGGCGGCCTGGGACGGCGTGGCGTCGCCGGCAACCAGTTCGCTGGCCAAGGCGCGATCGGTGTTCGCCTGCCGTGCTTCGACCAGCCGGTAGCGCAGCCACAGTTCATGGCCGTCCTCGGCATGCAGCGCTTGCGCCGGCAGCAGTGCCGCCAGCAGCCAGGCACAGGCTGCGGCGAAGCCGCGAGCCCGGGAAACACCCGGACGATGCCAGGCCGCGGACCGCGACCAGAACCCACTTCTCATGTTCCTCTCCGCTTTGGTCGATCCCACGATGGGGAACCGTTTTGGAATCGGTTGTCGCCGGCCGCGCTGGTAGCCGCTACCATGGGCCGGACATCGTTGTCATACGAACTGGATTTGCGTTTCCGTGGCGGTCCGCATGGGAACCGCGCATCGCGGCATCCGCGTCCGCGAGCCACTTGAAGGGGCGAAGCTTGGAGAAGGGCAGGAAATCCGTCCGCCGCAAAGGCCACGCGATCACGATCGACGAAGTGGCCGCCCTCGCCAAGGTGTCGCCGATGACCGTCTCGCGCGTGGTCAACGGCAATGGCAATGTCCGCGACGCGACCCGCGAACGGGTCATGCGCGCGGTCGACAAGCTGGGCTACACGCCCAACCTGGCCGCCAGCACGCTGGCCGCCGCGCAGAACACCCGCATCGCGCTGATCTACACCAACCCCAGCGGCGCCTACCTGCGCGAACTGCTGGTCGGCGTGCTGCGCGGCGCGGCGCGCACCGCGGTGCAGCTGGTCATCGACTCCTGGGACGACCTCGACGCCGAGGGCGAGCGCAGCGCCGCACGCGCGCTGGCCAAGAGCGTGGCCGGAGTGATCCTGCCGCCGCCGCTGTGCGAATCGCGCGCGGTGGTCAGCGAACTGGTTCGCGCCGGCGTGCCGGTGGTGGCGATCGCCTCGGACCGCTTCAGCGACGACATCTCCTGCGTGCGCATCGACGACTTCCACGCCAGCCGCGAGATCACCGAGTACCTGATCGCGCACGGCCACCGGCGCATCGGCTACATCAAGGGCCATCCCAACCAGACCGCCAGCGCGCATCGTTTCGCGGGATTCCAGGCGGCGCTGGCCGAAGCCGGCATCACCCTGGACCGGACCCTGGTGCAGCAGGGCTACTACACCTACCGCTCGGGCCTGGACGCAACCGAGAAGCTGCTGTCGCGGCGCAAGCCGCCCACCGCGATCTTCGCCAGCAACGACGACATGGCCGCCGCGGTGGTCTCGGTGGCGCATCGCCGCGGCCTGGACGTGCCCGGCGACCTGTCGGTGGTGGGCTTCGACGATACCTCCGCGGCGACCACGGTGTGGCCGGAACTGACCACGATCCATCAGCCGGTCGCGTCGATGGCCGACTCGGCCATCGACATCCTGCTGCGCAATATCCGCCGCAAGGAACACGATGCCCGGACGATGGTCGATCATGTGGTCGCGCATGTGCTGGTCAAGCGGGATTCGGTCGCCCCGCCCGCGCCGGAGGGCGCGTCCGCGGACTGACGCGTCCGGCTTCACCCCTCCATCTGCTCCAGTTCCTTGCCCTTGGTCTCATAGACGTACCTGAGCACGAAGAACACCGACACCACCGCGGCCACGGTGTAGAGACCGTAGGCGGCTGCCAGGCCGATGCCGGCCAGCATGATCGGGAAGGTCACGGTGATGATGAAGTTGGAGGTCCACTGTGCCGCACCGGCCACCGCCAGTCCCGAGCCGCGGATCTGGTTGGGGAACATCTCGCCCAGCATCACCCACATCACCGGGCCCCACGAGGCGTTGAAGAACACCACGTAGAGATTGGCCGCGACCAGCGCCAGCGTGCCCATCGAGTCGCTCAACGCCAGCTTGCCCGAGCCGTCCAGCGATGCGGTGGCGAAGGCGAAGGTGACCAGCGCCAGGGACAGCGCCATGCCGGCCGAGCCCACCCACAGCAGCGGCTTGCGGCCGATGCGGTCGATCAACACCACTGTGATCAGGCAGGCACCGATGCTCAGCGCGCCGGACAGCACGTTGATCAGCAGCGCATCGCTTTCGGAAAAGCCCACCGCCTGCCACAGCACCGCGCCGTAATAGAACACCACGTTGATGCCGACCAGCTGCTGGAAGGTGGCCAGGCCAATGCCGATCCAGACGATCGGGCGGATCTTGCCGGACGCCTTGTCCAGCAGGTCCGACAGCCGCGGACGATGGTGATCGGCCGACAGCGAGGCTTGGATCTCGCCCAGCTTGACCTGCGCCACGCCGGCGCCATACAGCCGGGTCAGTACCGCCAGCGCGTCATGCGTGCGCTTCTTGACCACCAGGTAGCGCGGGCTTTCGGGAATGGACAGCAGCAGTACGAAGAACAGCAGCGACGGGATCGCCATCATCCAGAACATCCAGCGCCATGCCGCCTGGCCCAGCCACAGCGCCTCGGTCGAAGCGCCGGCGGCCTTGGCCAGCAGGTAGTTGCTCAGGAACGCGGCGAACAGGCCGGTGATGATGGCGATCTGCTGGACCGTGGCCAGGCGGCCGCGGTAGCGCGCCGGCGCCACCTCGGCGATGTAGGCCGGCGACATCACGCTGGCCGCGCCCACGGCGAAACCGCCCAGCACGCGCGCGACGATGAAGAACCACGACGCGTGCGCCATGCCGGCGCCAAGCGCCGACAGCAGAAACATCACCGAGGCCATGATCAGCACCGCGCGCCGGCCCCAGCGGTCGGCCAGGCGCCCGGCGATGAACGCACCAACCGCGCAGCCCAGCAGCATCGAGGCCACTTCGAAGCCGACCCCGGCCGAACTGGACTGGAAGGTCTGCTTGAGCCCGTCGACGGTGCCGTTGATGACCCCACTGTCGAAGCCGAACAGGAAGCCGCCGATGGTGGCGACACAGCTGATGAGGATGATGAAACGGGTGTTTTCCGCGTCGTGCGCGGCCGCATCGATTCCAGGCGTGGCACTGCTCATGCCGGTGGTCCCCTTGGTTGTAATCGGATCAAGCCCCGCTCCGGGGAGAGGGATTGGGGTGAGGATACGGAGCGAAGCCCTGCGATGTTGGACCGCATGAGGCTTCGCCCGTACCTCAGCCACTTGAGGCGGCTTTGCTAGCCGCCCCTTCGGCACCCCTCTCCCGAAGGAGAGGGCAGCCGCATCAGCGCAACAGGTACTGGTTCAACAGGTTCTCGTAGGCTTCCTGGCGGCCGCTGATCTGCTTCGGCTCGCCGATCTTGGCAGCCAGCCCGGCCAACTCGGCCAGGCCCAGCTTGCCCTCGGCGAAGTCCTTGCCGGCACCGTCGTCGAAGCTGGCGTAGCGCTGCGCGCGCCACTGCTCCAGCGGCGAGTTCTCGATCAGCGCGTGGGCCACTTCCAGTCCGCGCGCGAACGCGTCCATGCCGCCGATGTGGGCGATGAACAGGTCCTGCAGATCGGTCGATTCGCGGCGCGCCTTGGCGTCGAAGTTCAGACCGCCCTCCAGCCCGCCCTGGCGCAGCACCACCAGCATGGCGCCGACGGTGTCGTACAGGTCGCTGGGGAACTGGTCGGTATCCCAGCCATTCTGCGGATTGCCGCGATTGGCGTCGATGCTGCCCAGCAGGCCGTGGTCCGAGGCCACCTGCAGGTCGTGCTCAAAGGTGTGGCCGGACAGCGTGGCGTGGTTGGCCTCGATGTTGAGCTTGAAGTCCTTTTCCAGCCCGTGCTGGCGCAGGAAGCCGGCAACGGTGGCGCTGTCGAAATCGTACTGGTGCTTCATCGGCTCCATCGGCTTGGGCTCGATCAGGAAGTTGCCCTTCAGACCGATGCTGCGGCCGTAGTCGCGCGCGGCAGTGAGGAAGCGGGCGAAGTTGGCCAGCTCGCGCTTCATGTCGGTGTTGTGCAGCGAGGCATAGCCTTCGCGGCCACCCCAGAACACGTAGTGCTCGCCGCCCAGTTCGACCGTGGCCTCCAGCGCGGCCTTGACCTGCACCGCCGCGCGCGCGACCACGTTGAAGTCCGGATTGGTCGCCGCACCGTTCATGTAGCGCGGGTGCGAGAACAGGTTGGCCGTACCCCACAGCAGCTTCATCCCGGTGGCGTCCTGGCGCGCCTTGGCCAGGCCCACCAGGTGCTTGAGGTTGTTCTGGTACTCACCGATGTCGTCGGCGTCCGGCGCCAGGTCGATATCGTGGAAGCACCAGTACGGCGTGCCCAGCTTGGTGAAGAACTCGAACGCGGCATCGACCTTGGCCTCGGCCGCGGCCAGCGCCGAGTCGGCGTCCCACGGGAAGCGGCGGGTGCCGGGGCCGAACGGGTCGTGGCCGGCGTTGCCGAAGGTATGCCAGTAGCACGTGGCGAAGCGCAGGTGCTCGGCCATGGTCTTGCCGCCGATCTTCTTGCCGGCGTCATAGATCTTGAACGCCAGTGGGTTGTCCGAGTCGCGGCCTTCGAACGGAATGCGGCCGATGCCGGGGAAATATTCCTTGGCGCCGATGAAGGGTTGGGTGCTCATGGTGATGCTCCTGTTGTCGTTCGCAATGCGGGGAGGAAGGCGTCAGGCGGCGTACAGCGGCCGCACGGCACCGAGGTGTTGGAGAAAGCGTGCGTACGGCGCGCGATAGGCGGCCACGCGCTGCGGGTCGGGGATCGCGGCCAGCGCCTGATCGCAGCTCACGTGCGCGGCCACCAGCTCGGCCAGCGGCGTGGCCTCGCCCTGCGCCTTGCCCTGCGCCCACAGCGCCTGCAGCGCCGCGCCGAAGGCCGCGCCTTCGGTCTGGCGCGGCACTTCCACGCGCAGGTCGAAGATGTCGGCGACCATCTGCCGCCACGCCGGGCTGTTGGCGCCGCCGCCGGTCAGCACGATGCTGTCGAAGCCCATGCCGGCGCGGACGAAGGCATCAAAGCCGTATTTCAGGCTGTAGGTCGCCCCTTCCATCGCCGCCCGGTAGAAATTGGCCTCGCTGGCGTTGTGCGGATCCAGGCCGCTCAGCACGCCCTTGCCATGTGGCAGGTCCGGGGTGCGTTCGCCGTTGAGGAACGGCAGCAGGGTCAGCCCGCCGGCACCGGGCGCGGTCGCGGCGATGCGCGCCTCGCCCTCGCGCGCGCTGAAGCCGAACAGCTTGGCAATCGACTCGGTGGCCACGGTGCAGTTCATCGTGCAGATCAGCGGCAGCCAGCCGCCGGAGGAGGAGCAGAACGCCGCCCATGCGCCCTCGCTGTCGACCACCGGCGTGTCGGAATAGGCGAACAGCGTGCCCGAGGTACCCAGGCTCATCGCCAGCTTGCCCGGGACCACCGCGCCGGTGCCGAACGCGGCCATCATGTTGTCGCCGCCGCCGGCCGCTACCACCGCAGTGCGCGGCAGGCCGAGTTCGTCGGCGATGACCGCCGACAGCGGGAACAAGGTGCCGGCCTCGACCAGCGGCGGCAGGCATTGGCCCAGGTCACGCTGCGGATCGGTGGCGTGCAGCAGTTCCTTCGACCAGGTGCGCGTGCGCACGTCCAGCCAGCCGGTGCCGGAGGCGTCGCCGTACTCGCAGAAGTATTGGCCGGTGAGCCAGAAGTTGATGTAGTCGTGCGGCAGCAGGATCTGCGCCAGCGCGGCATAGACCTGCGGCCGGTGCTTGCGCGTCCACGGCAGCTTGGAAGCGGTGTAGCCGGCCAGGATCGGGTTGCCGGCCAGCTCGATGGCGCGCGCGGGCCCGCCAAGTGCCGCCATGATTTCGTCGCATTCGGCCTGGGTGCTGGTGTCATTCCACAGCTTGGCCGGAGCCAGCACGTTGCCGGCCGCGTCCACCGGCACGAAGCCGTGCTGCTGGCCGGACACGCCAATGGCCACCACCTGCGCGCGCAGCGCCGGTTCGAGCTTGGCGAAGCAGGCGCGGATCGCGTCGATCCACCATTCGGCGCGCTGCTCGCGGCTGCCGTCATCGCCGGCCATCAGCTCCAGCGGCTGGCCGTGGCTGGCGACGATGGTGCGCGCCTGCGGGTCGTAGGCCACCAGCTTGACGCTCTGCGTGCCAACGTCCAGTCCGACAAACAGGCCGCTCATGCGCGCGCCTCCGTCAACAAAATGTTAGCGCTACCAAATTGGTGGCGAAAAAAAACGCCGCTGGAAAAACAAACCAACCGTGTCATGTGTCTTGATCAGGGAACCCCAGAGAGCCGCACTCTAACAGCGGTCCCGAAAAACGCTTGCTGCGCTGCGGAAATGCGCCCGCGGGCGCGCCGCCGCGCGGACCGTGACAGCCCGGAACCGCCACCGCGGCCGGCTACAATGGACGATCATCATGAATGCCGTCGCCCTGCCACCGCCGCAGCCCCTGCCCGATCCCGCGCCGCGCCGCGTGCCCGACCAGCGCCCCGGGCAAGACAGGCTCGGCAAGCGCCTGCGTCGCCAGGTGGGCCAGGCGATCGCCGACTACGGGATGATCGAAGCCGGCGACAAGGTGATGGTCTGCCTGTCCGGTGGCAAGGACAGCTACACCCTGCTGGATCTGCTGCTGCAGCTGCAAAGGAAGGCCCCGGTGCCATTCGAGCTGGTCGCGGTCAACCTGGACCAGAAGCAGCCGGGCTTCCCCGAGCACGTGCTGCCGCAATACCTGAAGGCGCTGGACGTGCCGTTCCAGATCATCGAGCAGGACACCTATTCGGTGGTCAGCCGGGTGGTGCCGGAAGGCAAGACGATGTGCTCGCTGTGTTCGCGCCTGCGCCGCGGCGCGCTGTATGCCCACGCCACCCGGCACGGGTTCACCAAGATCGCCCTGGGCCATCACTGCGACGACATGGTGGCCACGTTTTTCATGAACCTGTTCCACCACGCCAGGCTGGCCGCGATGCCGCCCAAGCTGCTGTCCGACGACGGCCGGCATGTGGTGATCCGGCCACTGGCCTACGTGCGCGAGACCGACATCGTCGCCTACGCCGACACGCGCCGGTTCCCGATCATTCTCTGCAACCTGTGCGGCAGCCAGGAGAACCTGCAGCGTCGCCAGGTCGGGCAGATGTTGGCGCAATGGGACCGTGACAGCCCCGGGCGGGTCGACCAGATCGCCCGCGCCCTGGCCGATGTGCGCCCGGCGCAGTTGGCCGATCCGAAGCTGTTCGATTTCGCCGGGCTGGCAGCCTGGCCGCACGCGGACGGGCTGGCCAGCAGCTGACGCCGAGATCGCTCCCCCTGTATGGACTCGCCAGATTCCTGTAGAGCCGAGCTTGCTCGGCTGAAGCTATCCCGGTAAGGCCCCAGCCGAGCAAGCTCGGCTCTACAGTGAGTCCGCCGCCTTACCCGCCGATCCGGGACCGCCGTCGGCCCGGTGTGTCAAGCCTGTCCGGGACGGTCCAAGCAGCGATAATCGACGGCCCTCTTCCGCGCCGGGCGCTGCTTCCAGCCGCGCCGCGCCTCTTCACGGTCCCCCGCATGTTCTTCCGCAACCTGACGCTGTTCCGCTTCCCCACTTCGCTGGACTTTTCCGAACTCGACGCCCAGGTGGCGCAGGCCCCGCTCAAGCCGGTCGGCCCGCTGGAGATGAATTCGCGTGGCTTCATCAATCCGTTCGGCCGCAGCGAGGACGTCGCCACCCATCGCGTGGAAGACGCGATCTGGGTCAGCGTCGGCGGCGAGGACAAGATCCTGCCTGGCGCGGTGGTCAACGACCTGCTGGCGCGCAAGCTGGACGAGATCGAAGCCAAGGAAGGGCGTCGCCCCGGCGGCAAGACCCGCAAGCGCCTCAAGGACGATCTGCTGCACGAACTGCTGCCGCGCGCCTTCGTCAAGCCCTCGCGCATCGACGCGCTGCTGGATCTGAAGGCCGGCTTCATCGCCGTGGACGCCTCCTCGCGCAAGAGCGCCGAGAACGTGGTGTCCGAACTGCGCGGGGTGATGGGCAGCTTCCCGGCGATGCCGGTCAATGCCGAAGTGGCGCCGCAGTCCATCCTGACCGGCTGGATCGCCGGCGAGCCCCTGCCCGAAGGCCTGAGCCTGGGCGAGGAATGCGAGATGAAGGACCCCATCGACGGCGGCGCCATCGTCCGCTGCCAGCACCAGGAACTGCGCTGCGAGGAAATCGACAAGCACCTGGAAGCCGGCAAGCAGGTCACCAAGCTGGCCCTGGTCCTGGACGACCACATTTCCTTCGTCCTGGGCGATGACCTGATCGTGCGCAAGCTCAAGTTCCTGGAAGGCGCGGTCGACGAGCTGGAAAACAGCAGCAACGACGACCTGCGCGCCGAACTGGACGCGCGCTTCGTGCTGATGGCCGCCGAGGTGCGCCGCCTGTTCTTCGTGCTGGAAGGCGCGCTGAAGCTGAGCAAGGTCGAGTAAGCCGACACGCCGCTGTCAAACGGCGGCCATGGCCGGCCCTACAATGCAGCCATGTTGCTACGCCGGCTCATCGCCAAACCGGTCCGCGGTGTCGAACGCGACACGGTCCTCGTGCCGGGCGCGGACGGCATCACGCCGATCGAGGTCCAGCGCGTGCGCGACCCGCGCGCGCGGCGCATCCGCCTGAGCGTGGACGAACGCGGTGCACGCCTGACCCTGCCGCTGCGGGCCAGCCTGGTCGCCGGCGAGCGCTTCCTGGAACTGCACAAGGACTGGCTGCACGAGCAGTTGGCCCGCAGCGCGGTGCCCGCCGCGGTGCAGCCGCTGCAGCCGGGCGTGACCGCGACCCTGCCGCTGCGCGGCCAGGCCGTGCCGCTGCACTGGCGGCCGGGGCGCTATACGCGCCTGCAGCTGGACGCCGACGGCCTGCACCTGCAATGGCCCGAACGCGCCAGCGCGGCGATGCTGGCGCGCGCACTGCGCGCGTTCTACGAGGCGCAAGGCCGGGCCGACATCGGCCGCTGGATGCCGGGCCACCTGGCCGGCCTGCCGCGCGTGCCGGGACGCATCCGGTTCAAGGTGATGTCATCGCAATGGGGCTCGCTGAGTCCGGACGGATCGATGGCCCTGGACCTGTCGCTGGTGCTGGGCCGGCCCAGCGCGTTCGAATACGTGCTGGTCCACGAGCTGTGCCACCTGGCCCAGGCCAATCATTCGCCGGCGTTCTGGCGCGAAGTGGAACAGCGCTTCCCCGACTGGCGCGCCGAACGCGCCTATTTCCACGCCGAAGGCCGCGCGCTCAAGGCGCAGCTGCGCGCCCTGCTGCACCCCGCGTAACGCGCCGGACCCGCTGTGGGAATTGGGCGGGTCCATACGTAGGAGCGCACCGCAGGGGCGCGATGGGGCGTTCCCGGCAAGACCCCCATCGCGCCCCTACGGTGCGCTCCTACGCGGGTAGATCCTCGCCCAGGAATCCGCCGATCACCTCGGCCACCGCCTGCGCGTTGTCCATGTGCAGGTGATGATTGCCGGGCAGCACGAAGGTGCGGCCGTGGCGCAGGCGCGCAGCGCGCTGGCGGCGCAGCGGTTCGGGGAAATATGGCTGCGCCGGTTCGGCCAGGATCACCTGCGCTGGGCAGTCGATGGACGCCACGATCGCGTCGACCTGGTCATGCGTGGCCCGGTACAGCGACGGCAGGGTCAGGCGCGGATCGGTGCTCCATACCCAGCCATCGTCCTGCACGCGCACGCCGCGTTCGACCAGCAGCCGCGCGCTGGCTTCGCTCAGGCCGTTGGCCTGCATGCGCGCACGCACCGGCGCGGCCAGCGTCGGGAACACGCGCAGGCCACGCCGCGATGTGGCGCGCGCGGCGGCCATCGCATCACGCATGCGCTCGGGCGCCTGCGCCGGGTCCTCGCCCAAACCGCCCAATGCCTCGATGCACACCAGCCGGCGCACGCGCTGGGGGCAGGCCGCGGCGGTCAGGCTGGAAATCCCCGCACCCATCGAATGCCCCAGCAGCGCAAAGCGCTCCCAGCCCAGCGCATCGGCCGCATCCAGCACCGCGTTGATCGCCACGTACGGCGAATATTCCGCGCCCGGACCCAGATGCGCGCTGCGGCCGTGCCCGGGCAGGTCCAGCGCCACCATCTCCAGCGGCTGCGGCAGCAGGCCCAGCAGCGGAATCCAGCTGGCGGCGTTGTCCAGCCAGCCATGCAGGGCGATGACCTTGGGACCATCGGGATCGCCGCCGCGCAGCGCGTGCAGCTCGCCCAGCGCGGCCGGCAGGACGCAATCGGACAGCCGCATCAGCGCATCGGTCCCAGCTGCCGCTCCAGCATCGCCACCAGCGCGCGGGCGTGCGCGGCGGAGTCGTTGAGGCAGGGGATGTAGCGCAGCGTGCCGCCGTCGTGGGCGAAACCTTCGGCAAACTGCATGGCCACTTCCTCCAGCGTCTCCAGGCAGTCCACGGCGAAGCCCGGACACACCACATCGACCGTGCGCAGGCCGCGCGCGGCCATCGCCTTGAGTTCGACATCGGTGGCCGGCTCCAGCCAGCGTTCCTTGCCGAAGCGCGACTGGTAGGTCAGTGTCCACGCGTCCTCGGCCAGCCCCAGCGCCTGGGCGATCAGCGCGGCGCTGCGCGCGCAGCGCTGCGGATACGGATCGCCGTTGTTGGCCACCCGCTGGGGCAGGCCGTGGAAGGAGAACAGCAGGTGTTCGCCGGCGCCGTTGGCCTGGCGCCACTGCGCGATCGAGGCGGCCACCGCGGCGATCCAGTCCGGGTCTTCCGAATAATCCTCGACGCTGGCCAGCTGCGGCGGGCCCGCATCTGGAAACACCTCGCCCACCACGTCCTGGACCGAAGCGGTGGTGGTGGTCGAATACTGCGGATACAGCGGCAGCACGCGCAGCGGCGCGCCTTCGCCCTTGAGCCGCTGCAGCAGCGCGCGCAGCGCCGGCTGGCCGTAGCGCATCGCCGGCAGCACGCGCCAGCCGGGCAGCAGCGCCTGCACCTGCGTGGCCAGCCCGTGGGTATAGACCGACAGCGGCGAACCGCCTTCCAGCCAGACCTTGGCGTACTTTTCGGCCGAGCGCGGACTACGCAGCGGCAGGATCAGCCCGCGCAGCAGCGGCTTCCACAGGAAACCGGGAATGGCGACCACGCGCCGGTCGGTCAGGAACTCATCCAGGTAGCGGCGCACCGCCGGCGCGGTCGGCGCCTCGGGCGTGCCCAGGTTGACCAGCACCAGCGTGCCGGACGGGATGGAGGACGGGGAGGCTTGCTGGGGCCCGCCGGCGGCGGCATCGGAGGTGGCGTGGGACATGCCCGCCATGATGGCAGATGCACTGCGCACAGCGGCTGCAACTCATGGCCGATTCACCCGTCCATGACTAGGCTCGCGCCGTTGTCTGCCGGCCGCTGTCATTGCCGCGCACATCGGTTACAACGCCTCATTCCTCCACCGGAGTCGACCTGCATGTCCTTGTCCCGTTTCGCGCCGCGTCGCGGCTTGGCCCGCTTGGCGGTCCTGATGCTGGCCACCCTGGCCACCACGCAGGCCTTCGCCGGCACCGAGGAGGACGAACGCGCGGCCAATGCCACGCGCGTGCTGGCCGACATCCAGCGCATTCCCGAGGAATCCATTCCCGACAAGCTGCTGGATGAAGGCCGGGCGATCATCGTCATCCCCGATTCGCTCAAGGTCGGCCTGGTGTTCGGCGGGCGCAGCGGCCACGGCCTGATGTCGGTCAAGAATCCCGACGGCACCTGGTCGCAGCCGGTATTCGTCAAGCTCACCGGCGGCAGCGTCGGCTTCCAGGCCGGCGTGCAGTCCTCGGACATCGTCCTGGTGTTCCGCAACGACCGCTCGCTCAACAACATCGTCAACGGCAAGTTCACCCTGGGCGCCGACGCCGGCGTGGCCGCAGGTCCGGTCGGGCGCAATGCCTCGGCCGCCACCGACGGCCAGCTCAAGGCCGAGATCTGGTCGTGGTCGCGCGCGCGCGGCCTGTTCGCCGGGATCGCGCTGGACGGTGCGGTGCTGTCGATCGACAAGGACGCCAACGCCAAGGCCTACGGCGCCACCGCCACCCCGCGCGCGATCTTCGAAAGCCGCGCCGGCCGGCCGTCCTCGCAGGTGGTCTCCTTCCGCGACACGCTGGAGGAAGCCACTGCCAGCGCGCGCGCCAACCGCGGCACCGACGGTCGTCCGGTCGTCACCACCGGCACCCCGACCGCGCCGCCGCCGGTCGAACGCGCTCCGGTGGAAACCGCGCCGATCGGTGGCCAGCCGGCCACCACCGAGCCGGCACCGCAGCAGGGGTTCCAGCCGGTGGGCGAAGGTGAAGTGCGCACCGAACAGCTGAACTGACTGCACCGTCACGACGTTTCTGCGGTCAGTTGGCGGCGCCGGAACGGCGCACCGCCGGGGCGGTGCGTTATCCTGACCGTCCATTTTTCCCGGCGAGTCCATCATGGGCGGCTTAAGCATCTGGCACTGGATCATCGTTCTGGCCATCGTGTTGCTGGTGTTCGGCACCAAGCGGCTGACCAGCGGCGCCAAGGATCTCGGCAGCGCGGTGAAGGAATTCAAAAAGGGCATGCGTGACGAGGACAAGCCGGTCGCACGGCTGTCCGACGAAGCGCGCGGCGCCGAGGAAGCGGCCGCCAAGGAACGCGAGCGCGAACGCAGCGGCGACAGCCGCTGATCGCCAAGGTGGTCGTGTCACCCTCCTCCGCGCCCCGCTGACGGGCGCCTGCTGCCATGTTTGATGTCGGCTTTCCCGAACTGATCGTCATCGCCATCGTGGCGCTGGTGGTGCTGGGCCCCGAGCGCCTGCCCAAGGCGGCGCGCTTTGCCGGGCTGTGGGTGCGCCGCGCCCGCAACCAGTGGGACTCGGTCAAGAGCGAGCTGGAGCGCGAGCTGGCTGCCGAGGAACTCAAGCGCAACCTGCACGACGCCCAGGAAGCCCTGCGCCGGACTGACGAGGCCATGCGCCGCAGCCACGACCAGGCCCAGCGCGAGTTCAACCAGGTCCGCGACGAAGTGCGCGACCCCCATACTGGCGGCGACACCGCCGCTGATGTCGCCGCCGCGGCGGCGCCCGGGACACCGCCACAGACGGCCGAGTCCGGGCCGGCCGCGCGCAAGGATGCAGGCGATGAACGCCCCGATGCCTGACCACGAGGCCGAAAGCAGCCTGATGGAACACCTGATCGAGCTGCGCATGCGGCTGATCCGGGGCATGGCCGGCGTGGCGCTGGTGCTGGTGGTGGCCGTACCGTTCGCCAAGCGCATCTTCGACCACCTGGCCATGCCGCTGCTGGCCGCGCTGCCGGTGGGTCAGGCGCAGAAGATGATCGCGCAGGACCCGACCTCGGGCTTCTTCGCGCCGATCAAGCTGGCCTTCTATCTGTCGTTGTTCGTGGCCTCGCCGTGGCTGATCTACCAGGCCTGGTGCTTTGTCGCCCCCGGCCTGTACAGGCACGAGAAGCGCCTGGCCGTGCCGCTGCTGGTGTCGTCGATCGCGCTGTTCTTCGCCGGCTGCGCGTTCGCCTATTTCGCGGTGCTGCCGGCGGTGTTCCATGCGCTGACCATCTTCACGCCCGAGGTGGTGACGCTGGCGCCGGATCCGGCCAAGTATCTGGATTTCGTGGTGGTGATCTTCCTGGCGTTCGGCCTGAGCTTCGAACTGCCGGTGGCGATGGTGATCGTGGTGGCGCTGGGCCTGGTCACTCCGCAGCAGCTCAAGGAAACGCGCGGCTACGCGATCGTCGGCGTGTTCGTCATCGCTGCGGTGATCACCCCGCCGGACGTGGTCTCGCAGCTGATGCTGGCCCTGCCGATGTGCCTGCTCTACGAACTGGGCATCCTGGCCTGCCGCTGGGTGATCCCGCGCCCACGCGCGTAGGTGCCGCGCAGCTCAGGCCGCGAAGGTGCCCGGCGGCGGCGTGGCCTGGGAGGCCGGGCCCGCGCCCGGCTGGCCCAGCATCTGGCGCCAGGCACTGGCCACGCAGCCAGCCAGCAGCGGCAGCATCACGCCCATCAGCAGCACATTGGTCAGCAGCACGCCGATCATCTGCCCGGCCACCATCGACACCGCCAGGCCCAGCAGCTGCACGACCACCAGCAGCGGCACCAGCACGATGAACAGCAGGATGTAGAACACCACCACCGCCGGCAGGTTGTGCAGGCAGGCGCGCAGGCTGTTGAGCATCGCCTCGCCACCGCGGCGGCCGGCGAAGGTCACATCCGGCACCGCCACGAACACCAGCAGGCTGGCCACCAGCGCGCCGACGATCAGCAGCAGCAGCCACAGCAGCAGGCGCCCGGCCGGCAGCTGCGCGACCAGGGCCGGGTCGGGCTGGCCGCCGCTGGCCGCCTGCTGCTCCAGATCGGCGATCACCGTCTGCAGCTGCTGCACGCCGTCGCTGCCCAGCAGCGCCATCAGCAGCAGGCCGGCGAACAGGGCCAGCATCACCTGCGGCAGCAGGGTGGCCACCAGGCTGGGCACGTGCCCGCTACGGAAGCCGCCGAACAGATCGCCCGGCAACACCGGCTGGGCCGCGCCGACCTTGCGTACCGCGCCCAGCACCCCGGCAAACAGCACCGGCGAGGCCAGGCCCAGCAGCAGCTGCAGGAACAGGCCCGGCACCGTGGCCATCACCATCAGCTGCGCGGCCACCAGCGACAGCAACGCCCACAGTGCGCCCAGCACGCCCAGCCGCAGCGGCGCCTGGCGCAGGGTGGCCAGTCCGTCCAGCAGCCATTGCGCGCCGGCGCTGGCCGGCACCTTGTTGATCATCGACATCGAGAACATCCGAGAAACTTGCGGGGAAACCCGTTGGACCAGCCGCGGGGCGACGTTCAGCGTGCGCGCGCCTGGCGGGCGTGGCGCACGAAACGGCGCAACAGTGTGCGCGCCTGCGGGGCGGCCGTCACCTCGCGGTTGATCTGGACCGGGCACTGGCCGGTGCTGCGCAGGTGTTCGGCCCGCGCGGTCACGTAGCCGCGCATGTGGTGGGTGGCGAATTCCGGGTGGAACTGCACGCCCCAGGCGCGCTCGCCCCAGCGGAAGGCCTGGCAGCCATCGCGCTGCGAGCGGGCCAGCACGGTGGCCCCTTCCGGCGCGCGCAGCACAGTCTGGACGTGGCTGGTATGGGCGACGAACCCCACCGGCAGATGCTCGAACAGGGGGTCTTCGGCCGCCGGTGGGTGCAGGTCGATCCGGACCGTGCCCGATTCGCGTCCGGCCGGGTTGTCCGCCACTTCGCCGCCCAGCGCGTGGGCCAGCAGCTGATGTCCGTAGCAGATGCCCAGCAGCGATTCGCCCCCGTGCGCGGCCTCGCGCAGCCAGGTGGCGGCGCGCTCGCTCCAGTCGGCGCGGTCGGTGACCATGGCCGATGAGCCGCTGACGATGATCCCGGCGAAGCCCTCGCGCGCGGGCAACCGGTCGCCACGCTCGACGTTGGCGACCACGGTCTCGTGCGCCTCCAGGCCGGCGGCGACGCGGATCCAGTGCGAAAACCCGCCGTGGCGCTTGAGCGTGCGCAGCGGCTGGCCGGTTTCAAGAATCAGGAAAGGGGCGTTCATTCCCGTGGGGGCAGGACCGAGACAACTTCCTCGATTGTCGTCAGACCACGCGCCACCATGTCAAGGCCCGCATCGCGCAGGGTGCGCATGCCCTGGATGCGCGCGGCACGCGTGAACGCGGCCAGGTCCATGTCGGCGCGGATCATGCTGCGCAGCTGCGGGGTCAGCGGCATCAGCTCGTACAGACCGACGCGGCCCATGTAGCCGGTGCGGCGGCATTCCAGGCAGCCGACCGGACCGTGCGGATGGGCGTCCTCGGGCACCTGGCGGCCGGTTTCCAGCAGGATCTCCCAGGCATGCGCCGGCAGCGCCGTGGGCTGCTTGCAGTGCGGGCACAGGGTGCGCACCAGGCGCTGGGCCAGCACGCCGGTCAGGGTCGAGGCCACCAGGTAGTGCGCCACGCCCAGGTCCAGCAGGCGGGTGATCGCCGACGGTGCGTCGTTGGTGTGCAGGGTGGACAGCACCAAGTGGCCGGTCAGCGAGGCCTGGACCGCCATCTGCGCGGTCTCCAGGTCGCGGATCTCGCCGATCATGATGATGTCCGGGTCCTGGCGCAGCAGGGTGCGCACGCCGGAGGCAAAATCCAGGTCGATGTTGGTCTGGACCTGCATCTGGTTGAACTCGGGCGAGATCATCTCGATCGGGTCTTCGACGCTGCACACGTTCACATCGGCCGTGGCCAGCTTGCGCAGGGTCGAATACAGCGTGGTGGTCTTGCCCGAACCGGTCGGGCCGGTCACCAGCACGATGCCGTGCGGCTGCTCGACCAGCGCGTTCCAGCCGGCCGCTTCGGTCGGGCTGAAACCCAGTTCGGCGATCGGCTTGAACGCGGTGTCCGGGTCGAAGATGCGCATCACGCACTTCTCGCCGAACGCGGTGGGCATGGTCGACAGGCGCATTTCCACTTCGCGCCCGCCCGGCGAGCGGGTCTTGATCCGGCCGTCCTGCGGGCGCCGGCGCTCGGCCAGGTCCATGCGGCCCAGCACCTTGATCCGCGACACCACCGCGGTCATCACCGGCGGCGGCAGTTCGAACACCTTGTGCAGCACCCCGTCGATGCGGAACCGGATCCGGCCCAGTTCGCGGCGCGGCTCCAGGTGGATGTCGCTGGCGCGCTGTTCGTAGGCGTACTGCAGCATCCAGTCCACGATCTGGACCACGTGGTGGTCGTCGGCGCCGACCTCGCCGCTGCTGCCCAGGTCGACCAGCTGCTCGAAGCTGGGCATGACCGAACCCTGCTCGCGGTCACGCATGTCCTTGGCGCCGCGCACCGAGCGGGTCACGCCGAAGAACTCCATCGTGTAGCGATGCAGGTCCAGCGGATTGATCAGGACCAGCTCGATGTTGCGCCGGGTCAAGTGCTGCAGGTCCGGCTTCCAGGTGACATCCAGCGGCTCGCTGGTGGCGATCAGGACCCGGTCCGCTTCCACCGCCAGCGGCAGGATCCGGTGCCGGCGCGCGTAGGCCTGGCTGACCACGGCGGTGACGCTGGCCACGTCCACCCGGGTCGGGTCCACGCGCAGGTAGCGCACGCCGATGCGCTGGGCCAGCCATTCGGTCAGCCGCTCCAGGCTGAGTTCACCGCCGCGCGCATCGGCCAGCTTGAGGTTGGCCAGCAGCACCAGCGGGTGGACTTCGCTGGCGCTGCGCGCGCCGGCGGCCGACATCTGGATGCGGCCGCGGTCAGCTTCGGCGACCAGGCCATCGGCCAGCAGCGCGCGGGTGACCTGGGCGAAGTCCAGCCGGCCCGAGCCCAGCACCGTGGCATCGGGAGAGAAATCGGCCTTGCGCTGATGCTCCATCGAAGATCCAAGCCCCTGGCCACTGCCCGTGCGGCCGAAGCGGCCACAGCACGCTGCGTATACTAGCCCACCCCTTTTTCGCCCTTCGCCGCATGACTGCCACGACGGCCACCCCCCTCACCTTCCAGCGCCTGATCCAGACGCTCAACCAGTACTGGGCCGACCAGGGCTGCGTGCTGATCCAGCCGCTGGACCTGGAAGTCGGCGCCGGCACCTTCCACCCGGCGACCTTCCTGCGCGCGCTGGGACCGGAGCCGTGGAACGCGGCCTACGTGCAGCCTTCGCGCCGTCCCACCGATGGCCGCTACGGTGAGAATCCCAACCGCCTGCAGCGCTACTACCAGTACCAGGTGGCGATGAAGCCCAACCCGGACAACATTCAGCAGCTGTACCTGGATTCGTTGAAGGCGCTGGGCATCGACCCGCGCGTGCACGACCTGCGTTTTGTCGAGGACAACTGGGAATCGCCGACCCTGGGCGCCTGGGGCCTGGGCTGGGAAGTCTGGTTGAACGGCATGGAAGTCACCCAGTTCACCTACTTCCAGCAGGCCGGTGGCATCGAGTGCAAGCCGGTACTGGGCGAGATCACCTACGGCTTGGAGCGGCTGTGCATGTACCTGCAGGACTGCGACAACGTCTACGACCTGATCTGGACCTACGGCCCGGACGGCACGCCGGTGACCTATGGCGATGTCTACCACCAGAACGAAGTCGAGCAGAGTACCTACAACTTCGAACACGCCGACGTGGATGAGCTGTTCCACCGCTTCGATGCCTGCGAACGCGAAGCGGGCAAGCTGGTCGAGGTCGGCCTGCCGCTGCCGGCCTACGAGCAGGTGATGAAGGCCAGCCATACCTTCAACCTGCTCGACGCGCGGCGCGCGATCAGCGTGACCGAACGCCAGCGCTACATCCTGCGCGTGCGCACCCTGTCCCAGGCCGTGGCCAGGGCCTATTTCGCCCAGCGCGAGAAGCTCGGCTTCCCGGGCCTGAAGCGCGACCAGGCCGAGGCCGCGGCATGATCCTGATCGGCATGTTCGATTCGCCGTTCGTGCGCCGGGTGGCGGTCAGCATGGACGTGCTGGGCCTGCCGTTCGAACACCGCAACTGGTCGGTGGGCCGCGACTTCGACCGCATCCGCCAATTCAGCCCGCTCGGCCGCGCGCCGGTGCTGGTCCTGGACGATGGCGAGGCGCTGACCGAATCGGCGGTGATCCTGGATTACCTGGACGATCTGGCCGGGCCCGCGCGCGCGCTGCTGCCCGCGCGCGGGGTCGAACGCCGCCAGGCCCAGCGCCTGATGGGCTATGCCACCGGCGCGGTGGAAAAAGCCCTGCACCAGGCAATGGAATGGGTGTTCCGCCCGGAAGAAAAGCGCCACGCGCCTTGGGTCGAACGCTGCAACACCCAGATGCGCGGCGCCTTCGCGGTGCTGGAGCAGGCCTGCGTGGACGCAGGCGACCGCGAATGGCTGGTCGGCGACACGATGGGCCAGGCCGACATCACCGTGGCCTGCTGCGCCACCTATGCGCGCGATGCGGTCCCGCACGATTTCGCCGACACGCCGGCGCTGGCCGCACGCGTGGCGCGCTACGAGGCACTGCCAGTGTTCGCGCGCTACTACGTGCCGTTTTTTGCGCCTTCCACGTAATCTGCCCATCGCTTGAAGCCCCGCTCCCATCGGCAGAGGGGTTGGGGTGAGGGTCCGGGGCGAAGCCTTGCAGACCCAGGCACCCAGGGCTCCGCCCCGTACCCTCATCCGCCCCTTCGGGGCACCTTCTCCCGAGGGGAGAAGGAACAAGCCAAGGTTCACCTGACATGAGCGAACAACTTCCCCTCCTGATCGAACTGGGCACCGAAGAGCTGCCGGTCAAGGCGCTGCCGGGTCTGGCCGATGCGCTGTTCGAGGGCATCAAATCCGGGCTGGAAAAGCGCGGCGTGGCCGTCGACGCCACCGATGCGCGGCCGCTGTTCACCCCGCGCAGGCTGGCGGTGCTGCTGCCGGGTGTGTCGGCCGAACAGCCCGAACAGGCCAGCGAAGTGTTCGGTCCCTACGTCAATATCGCCCTGGATGGCGAAGGCCAGCCGACCAAGGCACTGGCCGGCTTCGCGGCCAAGGCCGGCGTGGAGTGGACCCAGCTGGAGCGCGCCAGCGACGCCAAGGGCGAGCGTTTCGTCCATCGCGCGCTCAAGCCGGGCGCGAAGACCGCCGACCTGCTGCCCGAGGTCATCGCCGAGGCCATCGCCGCCATGCCGATTCCCAAGCCGATGCGCTGGGGCGACCACGACTACGCCTTCGCCCGCCCGGTGCAGTGGCTGGTGGTGCTGCTGGGCGATGCGGTGATCGAGATGCCGCTGATGGGCATCCGCTCCGACCGCATGAGCCGTGGCCATCGGTTCGAACATGACAAGCCGGTCTGGATCGGCATGCCCGGCGATTACGTGGAAGCACTGGCCGCCGCGCACGTGCTGGTCGATCCGCAGCAGCGCCGCGCGCGCATCGTCGAGCAGGTGCAGGCCGCCGCGCGCAGCGTCGATGGCGATGCACGCGTCACCGACGACAACCTGGAACAGGTGGTGTGCCTGACCGAATGGCCCAGCGCGATCGCCTGCAGCTTCGAGGCCGAGTTCCTGGCCGTGCCGCAGGAAGCGCTGATCGAAACGATGGAGATCAACCAGAAGTTCTTCCCGGTGCTGCGCAACGGCAAACTGACCGAGCATTTCATCGGCATCGCCAACATCGAGTCGCGTGATCCGGCGCAGGTGCGTGCCGGCTACGAGCGGGTGATCCGCCCGCGTTTTGCCGACGCCAAATTCTTTTTCGACGAGGACCTCAAGCAGGGCCTGGTCTCGATGGGCGAAGGCCTGGCCAGCGTGACCTATCAGGCCAAGCTGGGCAGCGTCGCCGACAAGGTCGCGCGTGTCGCCGCACTGGCCGAAGTCATCGCCGCCCAGGTCGGCGCTGATCCGGCGGCTGCGCGCCGTACCGCGCAGCTGGCCAAGAACGACCTGCAGTCGCGCATGGTCAACGAGTTCCCGGAACTGCAGGGCATCGCCGGTCGCCACTACGCGATCGCCGCGGGCGAACCGTCCGAGGTCGCGCTGGCCATCGACGAGAGCTACCAGCCGCGCTTTGCAGGTGATGACATCGCACTCTCGCCGCTGGGCAAGGTGCTGGCCATCGCCGAGCGCCTGGATACGCTGGCCGGCGGCTTCGCTGCAGGTTTGAAGCCAACCGGCAACAAGGATCCGTTCGCCCTGCGGCGCAATGCTTTAGGTCTGGCGCGGACGGTGATCGAGAGCGGGTTTGATCTGAATCTACGCGATCTACTGAAGCAAGGCCTGCAAGCGACATTCAATGCGCTAATCAATAGCGCGCCGCTTGAGGCAAAGGCAGTCAAAACCCATCTCGGGGACAGCGGTATTACTGCGGAAGAGCTTCCTCAAGAAAATACAGCCGTTGCCGCGCGGAAATTCATAACTCCTGATTTGGCGTCTCTGAGTGGTGAAATCTACGATTTCATCCTCGATCGTCTGAAGGGCTACTACGCCGACAAGGGCGTGACCACCACGCAGTTCAACGCCGTGGCCGAACTCAAGCCCGCTTCGCTGTACGACTTCGATCGCCGCATGGAGGCCATCGGCAACTTCGCCGCGCTGCCCGAGGCCGCGACCCTGGCCGCGGCCAACAAACGCATCGGCAACATCCTCAGGAAGGCCGAAGCCGAGGGCTTCCAGATTGCCGGGCATGTCAACCATGGCCTGATCGAGCACCCGGCCGAAGCCGCGCTGGCCGAAGCGGTGGAAGCGGCCATCGGCGACACCGATGCGGCCCTGCACCAGCACGATTACGTCAGGGTGCTCTCACGCCTGGCCCTGGTGCGCGAGGCGGTCGATGCGTTCTTCGACGGGGTGATGGTCAACGCAGAGGACCAGGCCGTGCGCGCCAACCGCCTGGCCCTGCTGCAGCGCCTGTACGGCCGCTTCGGCGCGGTGGCCGACATCGCCCAGCTGTCGGCGTGACATCCGCGCGTTCGGATACGCGCCCTCATGGCTCCTTAACCCGGTTCAGCGCAGGCGCCGGGTATGCTGCGCCCATGCGCTTTCTTCCCCCGTTTGCCCTCGCCGCTGCGTTGTTTCTCTCCCCGGCGGCAGCACTGGCGGCCGTCATTGTCGATAAGGTCCAGATCAAGGGTCTCAACGAGGACGACGACACCCAACGGGCGATGGCCGAGAACATCCGCGTGGCGCTGACGCTCAACGATGCCCTGGGCCAGCGCCTGGGCGAGGCGCGGCTGGAATACCTGATGGACCAGACCAAGGAAGAAGCCGCCGGCGCGCTGGAGCCGTTCGGCTACTACTCGCCGACGGTGGAAGTCACCTCCAGCCGGCTGTCCGAGGCCGATGCCGCGCGCATCGAAAAGGAAAAGAAGAAAGACAAATCCAAAAGCAAGGACAAGGGCGACGGCAAGGACCAGGACGAGGACACCGATGACGCAGACCGCGCCGCCGGCGAGGTGCAGCGCGACGCCAGCGACGCCGATGGCAAGGTGACCACGTCCACCGCGCCGGCCAACGTCAACGCCGGCGAGGGCAGCGTCGCCCAGCAGGCCACCGGCGAGACGCCGCAGGGCAGCGCCGCGCCGGAGCGACAGCGCGCACCGGCCGACCACATGTCCGTGACCGTGACCGTGACACCAGGCGAGCCGGTGCGCGTGCGCCAGGCCGACATCCACATCGACGGCGAAGGCGGCCACGACCGCTACCTGGCCCAGGACATCAGGAACTTCACCCCGCGCGAGGGCCAGGTGTTCGATCACCAGACCTACGAGGCCAGCAAGCTGCGGATCGTGCGCCGCCTGGCCGAACGCGGCTACCTGGACGCCGACTTCCAGGACCGCAAGGTGGAAGTCACCCGGGCGCAGAAGGCGGCCGACATCCAGCTGTCGTGGATCAGCGGCATCCGCTACGACATGGGCCCGACCACCTTCCACCAGGACTACTTCCGTCCGGGCCTGCTGGACCGGCTGGTGTACTGGGACGAAGGCAGCTACTACCACCAGGGCAAGCTGGACCGCCTGCGCCAGTCGCTGGTGGCGCTGGACTACTTCAGCAACATCGACATCCAGCCCAATCCCGATGCGGCGGTGGACGGGCGCGTGCCGATCGAGGTCAACCTCAAGCTGGCCCCGCGCACCATCTACCAGTACGGCCTGAGCTACGGCACCGAATACGGCGCCGGCTTCCTGGCGGGTGTGGAGCGGCGCTACGTCAATTCGCGCGGACACAAGCTCAAGACCCTGCTGGACTACGCGCAGAACCGCAAGGCGCTGACCACCACCTACCGGATCCCGGCGTTCAAATGGCTCGATGGCTGGTACGCGGCCACCGCCCAGCTGTACGACGAACAGACCGACTACATCGATACCCGGCGGATCGAGCTGATCGGCAGCCGCAGCGGCGAGCTCAACGACAACTGGACCGCCATCGCCTCGGTCCATGCCCTGCGCGAGCGCTGGAAGCTGGAGCTGACCGACGACGACGGCGACGGGGCCGAACGCAATGCGCCCTATCGCTATGCGACCTACGTGTATCCGCAGCTGGAGGCACGCTACGTCAATGTGGACGACCGGCTGTTCCCGCGCAGCGGCATTACCGGCACCCTCACCGTGCGCGGCGGCCTGGAAGGCGCCGGTTCGGACACCAACTTCGGCCAGCTCCTGCTGGGCGGCCGCTGGTACAAGGGGTTCGGGCGGAACGACCGGCTGATCATGCGCGCCGAAGTGGGCCAGACCACGGTCGATTCGCAGGATGCGCTGCCGCCCAGCCTGCGGTTCTACGCCGGCGGCGACAACAGCATCCGCGGCTACCAGTACCGCGAGGTCGGTCCGCGTGTGCGCACCGAAGGCGGCGAATATTCGGTCGGCGGCAACAAGCTGGTCACCGGCAGCGTCGAGTACGAGCACTACTACAAGGGCGGGCCGTTCGGCGGCGCGATCTTCGTCGACTCGGGCAGCGCCTACAACGACTCGCCGGACTTCAAGACCGGCGTCGGCATCGGCGTGCGCTACAAGTCGCCGATCGGACCGGTGCGCGTGGACATCGCCCACGGCCTGAATGATCCCGACTCAATCCTGCAGCTATACCTGAGCATCGGAGCCAACCTGTGAGCCGCCGCCCCGCCGACGAGCTCACCCCGCAGGAGCGCGAAGCGCGCATCGCCGAACTGCGCGCCAGGCGTCGTGCGCGCGTGCGCACGCTGGCCATCCGCAGCGCGATCGGCATCGGCGTGCTGGTGGTCGGCCTGCTGGTGGCGCTGTACTGGCTGCTGCAGACCGTGGCCGGGCGCGACGTGCTGCTGGCGCAGATCGTCGCGCGCCTGCCGGCCGGTTCCACTTTCACCTACGCCAGCGCCGAAGGCCCGGTGGCCGGTCCGCTGGTGCTGCACGATGTGCACTTCCACCTGGACAACATCGACTTCACCGCCCAGCGCGTGACCCTGGATCCGGACCTGCGCCCGCTGCTGGGCAAGCGCCTGCGCCTGGACACGCTGGAAGTGGAAAACGCGGTGCTGGACATGCCGCCCAGCGCGGACGAACCGTTCGAACTGCCGCGCTGGCCCGACGTGCTGCCGCAGATTGAACTGCCGCTCAACATCCAGGCCGACACGATGGTGGTGGACGGCTTCCGCTACACCTCGGCCGGCAAGACCGTGATCGACGTGTCCAGCGCGCGCGGCGGGATCGACATCGGCGACGGCTATGCCGAGGCCACCGCCCTGAAGCTGCGCAGCAACCTGGGCAACTTCTCGGTCGACGGCCACTACCGTCCGGGCGATCGCTACGACACCGACCTGACCGTATCGGCGGGCTTCCCCGCCCCGCGCGGCAGAACCCCGGCGCGCCTGGGCCTGGTCGCGCGCGGCGACGTGGATCATATGGAAGTCGCCATCGGCGGCACCGCGCCCGCGCCGGTCAAGCTCCACCTGGACGTGCGCGGCGCAACCAAGCCGGACTGGGCCATGCGTACATCCAGCCAGCGCCTGGACCTGTCGCTGTTCGGCATCGGCGCGGCCGATGCGCCGCCGCTGGCCTTCGACCTGCAGGCCAGCGGCACCGACGGCGGCGCGGCCATCAGCGGCCAGGCCAGCCAGGGCGACAACGTGGTGGTGATCGAGCCTTCGCACGTGCGCATCGACGGCACCACATTGACCGTGCAACCGCTGGCCGTACAGCTGCTGGGCGGACGCATCGCCCTGCGCGGCCATGCCGATTTCGAGAATACCGAGGACCCGACCTTCAAGTTCGCGGTCAACGCGCGCGACCTGAAGTGGGGCGACGGCGAGCAGCGCATCGAGGCCAACGCCGACCTGGGCGTGGCCGGGCGCAAGGCGCGCTGGGTGGCGATCGGCAAGGCCGACCTGGCCCGCGGCAAGGATACGGCCAAGGTCGATTTCGACGGCCGCGGCGACCTGGAGAAAGTGCTGCTGAAGACCCTCAGGGCCACCACCCCGGCCGGCGCGCTGGACGTGACCGGCCAGGTCGGCTGGGCACCGCAGCTGGCCTGGGACGTGGAGGCCAACCTCAAGGATTTCGATCCGGGTTATTTCGCGGCCGGCTGGGATGGAGCGGTCACCGGCAAGCTGGCCAGCACCGGCGCGGCGCGTGATCCAGCCGCGGGCAAGGGCGAAGGCTTCGACGCCACCCTGGACATCCCGCAACTCGGCGGCCGCCTGCGCGGGCGCAAGCTGGCCGGCAGCGGCAACTTCAACCTGCACGGCGTCAACGGCGACGGCAAGCTGGACCTGACCCTGGGCGCCAGCCACGTGCAGGCCCAGGGCAAGGTCGCCGATACCCTGGACATCGACGCCAGGCTGTCCCCGCTGCAGCTGGCCGACCTGCTGCCCGAAGCCACCGGCAGCGTAGCCGGCACGCTCAAGCTGACCGGCGCGCGCACCGCGCCGACCATCGATGCCGACCTGTCCGGCACCGCGCTCAAGTACGACACCTACGCCGCCGAGACGATCAGCCTGCGCGGCCGCCTGCCCTGGCAGGGCAGCGATGGCGAACTGGCCCTGCGCGGCACCGCGGTGCAGGCCGGGCTGCTGCTGGACAGGCTGGACGTGGACGCGCGCGGCGCGGTGCAGAACCTGCAGCTGCACGTGCAGGCCGACAATCCGATGGCGTCGCTCACCGTGGGCGGCAACGCCCAGCAGAAGGACGGCAACTGGTCCGGCGCCCTGGAGACCCTGCGCATCGTGCCGTCCAAGGGCGATGCCTGGGCGCTGACCCAGGCCGCGCGCTTCAGCCAGGCCGGCAGCGCCTTCACCCTGTCCGACAGCTGCCTGGCCGGCGGCGACGGCGGCTCGCTGTGCGTGTCGGCGGACTGGCCGCGCAACGGGGTGCGCGCGCACTCGGACAAGCTGCCGCTGACCTTGGTCCAGCCGTGGCTGCCGCCCGATGACGGCCGCCCGCTCACGCTGCGCGGTGACCTGTCGCTGGACGCCAACCTCAGGCCGCAGGGCAACGCCTGGCAGGGCCAGGTGTATCTGGCGTCGATGGATGGTGGCCTGCGCATGGGCAAGAATGCGCGTGGCGAGATCGTCCACTACGACCACTTCAGCATCGACGTGGACATGACCCCGCAGCAGATCCAGGCGCGCCTGGGCACCGGCTTTGCCGGCAACGGCTTTGTCGATGCCAAGTTCACCACCGGCTGGGACGACTTCGCCCCGCTCAAGGGCGACGTGTATCTCTACAACGACCGCCTGTTCTGGCTGGAACTGTTCTCGCCCGACCTGGTGCGACCGCAGGGCAAGCTGAAGGGACACATCGGCGTGGCGGGCACGCGCGGCCAGCCGCTGCTCAGCGGCGAGGCCGACCTGGCCGACTTCACTGGCGACCTCCCGGCGCTGGGCATCACCCTGATCGAAGGCACCGCGCGATTGACCGCGCTGGCCGACGGCAGCGCCAAGATCGCCGGCAGCATGAAGTCGCAGTCGGCCACCGGCGGCGACGCCACCGGCGGCACGCTCAACATCGATGGTTCTCTGGGCTGGCAGGGCGGCGACGAGCCGCTGCTGTTCAACGTGCGCGGCAGCAACTTCCTGGCCTCGGACACCAGCCAGCTGCGCGCGGTGATCGCCCCGGACATGACCATCGCCCTGCAGGGCAAGGTGCTGGGCGTCGGCGGCAAGGTCAGCGTGCCGTCGGCCAACATCAACCTGGAAAAACTCAGCGAAGGGGTGTCCATCTCCGAGGACGTGGTGGTGCTGGATCCGGCCGATCCGGAAGAAGGCGGCAGCTCGCTGCTGAAGCTGGACCTGGCGGTCCACCTGGGCGATCAGGTCAAGCTCAACGGATTCGGCCTGGAAGGCTCGCTGCAGGGCGACATGAGCGTGCATTCGCGCGCCGGCCGGGCGATGTCGGCCACCGGCCAGCTGGACGTGGACGGGCGCTACACCGCCTACGGGCAGAAGCTCACCATCACCCGCGGCCAGCTGAGCTGGAGCAACGACGATGTGTCGGACCCCAACATCAACATCCGCGCCGAACGCGAGGTGATCAGCGCCGGGGTGACCGCCGGCATCGACGTCACCGGCCGCGCCAGCGCGCCGCGCGCCAGCGTCTGGTCCAACCCGGAAACCTCCGAATCCGACGCCCTGGCCTACCTGGTCCTGGGCCGTAGCCTGAGCACCGCCAGCAGCGAGGAAAGCGCCCAGGTCAGCGCGGCGTCCTCGGCGCTGTCGGCCGGTGCCGGCCTGCTCGCCTCGCAGCTGGGCGCCAAGATCGGCCTGGACGACGCCGGCGTGCTGGAGTCGCGCACCATGGGCGGCTCGGTGTTCGGCGTCGGCAAATACCTCTCGCCCAAGTTGTACGTCAGCTACGGCGTGTCCATGATCGGCAGCGGCTCGGTGGTCACGTTGAAATACCTGCTGCGCAAGGGCTTCAATGCCGAGGTCGAGTCCTCGACCATCGAGACGCGCGGTTCGATCAACTGGCGCAAGGAAAAGTAGGCGGGCGCTGCGCGATTGGGGCGGCTACCCCGGTCGCGCCGCGTCATGCGTTATCCGCCCGCGGCGGCCGGGGATATGCCTCCGTCGTTTCATCCAATCTCCGCGACGCCATACGCACACCGCGCCTGTTACACCCACGCTTGCGACGGGCATTTCATTCGCCGCCATGACCGAGCGCGCCGCCAAGCGCACCTCCGCTCACCTGGTCAATAAACCGTTGATTCCGTCAGCGGACCTGTCATTGACAGCACCCCGTGCTTACCGAATATTCCTGCGCAGTGCACCGATCTCCGGGGCTAACAGGCGTTAGGGGGCGTGATGAAGCTTTGGCAGCGACGGACGATTGGAATTCTTACCCTTGGCGGAGGATCAGTTGGTGTTGCCGCTGCGCTTACCCTGCTTCTAAAGCGGAGCAATCCTATTGAATGGCTGTTTTGTATGGGATTTATCGCCATCTACGCATGGGGTGTCTGGTGCGGGGTTCGGTTACTAGAAAGCCGGCCTGGCGCTGAGCGATCCGCCACCAAGTATTGGCTCATCCAGATCCCCGCATTTGGATCCCCGATCTTTGGATATTTTCTATCCAGCGGATTCCACACAACTGTTGCACTTCAAATCTTCCCGCTTAAGATCAATGGAAATTTCTTGCTTGGCAGCACCTTCAACTATTCGCTCATGCAAGCCGGAAGCCCGTTGTTTATCGGAGTCAATTTGTTTGCAGTCGCAATCACGTGGTGGCTTGCTCGCAAAGTTTCGCAGCATGCTCCCTAAAAATTCATTTAAGCCGAACGGGCTTTGCCAGTCGGCCACCGAGGAGCACATTGAGTTGGCAGTCGGTCTCCGGGTTGCTTTGCGGTAGATGCCTTTGCTTGCGGGTCCGGCTGCCTGGATACACCAGGCAGACCCAGCAATTCATTCAAGCGGACGCCGTTGCGCGGCTTGATCCAGACGTTAGGTTCTTTGATGAGGGAAGTCGATGGGTGATCCCTACAACTCAAGTTCGGTCCGTTCTTCCATTGCGGCGCTCAACGACGCCATGGTGACCTCGGCGTTGGAACTTCCGGGCTACCGTTTGGTCCGCAGCCTCGGACTGGTACGCGGGCTGACTGTCAGGTCGCGTTCCATCGTTGGCAATTTTCTTGGCGGGATCCAGACCCTGCTTGGCGGCAACATCACCATCTACACCGAGCTCTGTGAGCAAGCGCGGCAGGAGACATACCAGGAGATGGTGCAGCATGCCCGCCGCCTGGGCGCCAATGCGATCATTGCGGTCCGGTATGACGCCACCGAACTCATGGCGGGCCTCACCGAGGTGTTGTGTTATGGCACGGCGGTTGTCGTCGAGCCGCATAACGCCTAGAGAGGAGTCGAACAACTGCCATCAGCCCCGCGAAGGCGGGAGGCGATTTCTAACAGCCGCATGGCTGGTCATCCAGTGGCTTCAAGCCATTGAAAGCAAAGTCCCTGGATTCCCGCCTTCGCGGGAACGACGAGCGAAAGCGGATCACTCCCATCTTCCCCAGCAAGTCATTCAGGCCGAATCCGCCCTGCGGGCCGGTTCAATCCAGGCGCATGCCATGAGCAAGGGTTCGGGGACAGCACTGCGACTCGGGATCACGGCTTTCCTGGGACTTGGACTTGTTGCTGCGTTTGTCACGACCACGCCAAAGCCATGGGCGTTGACGATTGTCGGAACCGGCTTGGGTGGCCTTGCCGGCCGCATGCGATCACGCGCCATTTCTGCAGGTGTCACGGCAGGCGTGGCCAATGTCCTCGGTTGGCTCTGCAGCGTCAGCCTGCTGGTCCTGGCCATGACCTTTGCCGAGAACATGTTCATCGGCGCATCGGCCGCAAGCGTGTCTGGATACTTGTTGGCCGACCGCGTGCTTTCACTTCCAGCCGCCTGCCGCAAGGCGCGATCGCGCCTGACCACGCATTCAATCCAAGGCCGCGCTTCGCAGGGCGATGGCGTTGGGCGTTCCTGCACTTGTCATGCACGCACATGACCACATGTCATCGCCAGGATCGTTGGGATGGTCCCTGGGGGAACCGGACATGCTGTCTTTTCTTTCGCCACGCTGGCGACGCCGCATCCGCTGGGCCATCGTGCTGCTGGTCATGCTGTACTTCGCGTCGCATCCAGAAGTGCGATTGATGGTGACGATTGTGGATGCCATCGGCCTGGACGTGGTGCTGATGCTGTTCGGCGCGCAGCTGCTCTCGATGTATGCCGACATGCTGCTGCCGATGCTGCGTGGCCTGCGCTATTGCGTACTGGCGCCTGCGCTGCAGTGGCTGGGCGCGGGCACGCGGCGCTGGCCGGTCTGCCGCACGGCACGTGCGTGGAGCTCGATCAGGCTGCGCCGCGCGGCGGCCGGCCGACATCTCTGGCTGCACCTGCATGTGCTGTGGTGGGCGCTGGTGCGCCGCGCGGCCCCGAGCGTGCGTGCCCTGGGCTGGACGCCGATGACCGAACCGTCATGCACGCGGCATTTGCCCGCATCCGGCGCGGCCGCTACTGTCGCGACCACATTTGACTCGCCTTGACGGATCCGCATGACCCGCACCCTGCCCCTGGCCGCCTCGCTGGCGCTGCTGCTTTCCTCCACTGCCCGTGCCGACGAAGGCATGTGGATGCCCACCCAGCTGCCAGCGCTGTCCGAACATCTGCGCGAAGCCGGCTTCCGCGGCAATCCGCAGGACCTGGCCGATGTCACCCAGGCACCGCTGAGCGCGGTGGTGAAGATCGGCGGCGGCACCGGTGCGTTCGTCTCGGCCGATGGCCTGCTGCTGACCAACCACCACGTGGCCTACGGCGTGATCCAGTACAACACCAAGGACGGCGCCAACCTGATCGACGACGGGTTTGTCTCCAAGGATCGCAGTGGCGAACTGCCGGCCAATCCGGATTTCCGGGTGCTGGTGACCACCGCCTTCGACAACGTCACCGAGCAGGTGCTGGCCGAGGCCAGGGGCAAGACCGGGCGCGCGTATTACGACGCGGTGGACAACGCCAGCAAGCGCCTGGTCGCCGCGTGCGAGGCGCCGGGCAACGTGCGCTGCAGCGTGGCCAGCATGAACTACGGCAGCGACTTCTATCGCATGACCCAGCTGGAGCTGCGAGATATCCGTCTGGTCTACGCACCGCCGCGCGCGATCGGCAACTACGGCGACGAGATCGACAACTTCATGTGGCCGCGCCATGCCGGCGACTTCACCTTCCTGCGCGCCTATGTGGGCAAGGACGGCAAGCCCGCCGATTACAGCGCCGACAACGTGCCGTACCAGGCGCCGGCCTTCCTGAAGGTGGCCATCGACGGACCGCAGGACGGTGACTTCGCCATGCTGGCCGGCTATCCCGGCATCACCTACCGCAACCGCACCGCCGCCGAATTCAAAGCGCAGGCCGGGCATGTGCTGCCGGCGCGGGTGGCGGTGTTCGACGCGCTGATCACGGCGATCGAGACCGCCGGCAAGGCCAATCCCGAGGCGCGCACCCGTTACGCCTCCCAGCTGCAATCGCTGAAGAACAACCGCAAGCGCGCGGCCGGCGAGCTCGAAGGCATGCTGCGCAGCGACGCGGCGCGCCTGCGCGGCGCGGACGAGCGCGGCATGCTGGCCGCCACCCGCGGCGCGCGCAAGGCACAGATCGCCGAACTGCAGAAGATCCTGTCCGAAGGCGAAACCCAGGGCGACCGCAACCTGCTGCTGGGCCTGCTCGCCACCCAGACCCAGCTGATGCGCTCGGCGCTGACGCTGGAACGGCTGCGGATCGAATCGACCAAGCCCGACGCACAGCGCGAGACCGGCTACCAGCAGCGCGACCAGGCCCTGATCGAAGGCGTGCTCAAGCAGGTCCAGCGCCGCTATGACGCCGACACGGAGAAGGCGCTGCTGACCACCCTGCTCGGCCGCTACCAGCAGCTGCCCGACGCGCAGCGCGTGCCGGCGTTCGACGCCGCATTCGGCCGCACGCCGCAGTCCTTGGCGAGCGCGCTGGATGCGCTGTATGCCGGGACCAAGCTGGGCACCGAGTCCGAGCGCCTGTCGCGCTTCGCCGCTGCCCGTGAAGGCAAGCCACTAGCCAATGATCCCTTGATCGCGCTGGCGACCAAACTCGTGCCCGCGCAGATCCAGCTGGACGATGCAAGCAAGACCCGCGAGGGCGACCAGCTGCGGCTGCGCCCGGCCTACATGCAGGCGCTGACCGCATGGCGTTCCAGGCAGGGCCGGGCGACCTATCCCGATGCCAACAGCACGCTGCGCGTGAGCTTTGGCCGGGTCACGCCGCTGATGCCGCGCGATGCGGTGGCGTTCGCGCCGGTGACCACCGTGGCCGGCATTGCGCAGAAGAACACCGGGCAGGTGCCGTTCGACGCGCCCAGGCCGCTGCTGGACGCGATCGCCAAGGGCGATTTCGGCAGCACCGCCGATCCGGCGCTGAAGACCCAGACGGTGGATTTTTTGACCAACCTGGATACGACGGGCGGCAACTCGGGCTCGCCCGTGCTCAATGCCAAGGGCGAGCTGATGGGCCTGAACTTCGACAGCAACTGGGAAGCGGTGAGCGCCAGCTGGTGGTACGACCCGGCGATGAAGCGCGCCATCCACGTGGACACGCGCTACATCCGCTGGCTGCTGGCCAAGGTGTATCCGGCACCGGCACTCCTGCAGGAAATGCAGCTGCCTGCCGAGTAAGGAAGAAGGGCGACGTATTCCGTCGCCCTTCTTTGTAACGCGTTGCGGTTGCGTGGGTCAGGTGACCTTCTTGAAGACGGTCACGCCGAGCACCAGCAGGATCGCGGCGATGATGATGAACGCCCAGAACAGGAACTTGGCGATGGCGAATGCGCCGCCGGCGATGCCGCCGAAGCCCAGCACGCCGGCAATGATTCCGATGATGGCGAAAATGATGGCCCACTTGATCACGGGTCGACTCCTGCAGTTTGGAAGCCACAAACGCTAGCCGCGTGCCGGTGCGCGGCAGGTGAGGATGGCTGCCCGTGCTTTGCCATCGCCTTCACGCCAAACCCCGCTAGCGGAAGAACTGGCTCGGCGACTGGCCGAAGCGGCGCTTGAACATGGTCGCGAACGCACTGGGACTGTCGTAGCCCAGCGCCAGGGCCACGTCGATCACCTTCTCGCCCACGGCCAGGCGTTCCAGCGCGCGCAGCAGGCGCGACTGCTGGCGCCACTGGCCGAAGGTCATGCCCAGCTCACGCGCACACAGGCGCTGGATGGTTTTCACATCCACCTGCAGGCGTGCGGCCCAGTCCTGCAGCGTCGAGGCGTCTTCGGGATGCTGCTGCAGGCGCTGGCCGATCAGGCGCAGGCGCGGATCGACCGGTTCGGGCAGGTGCAGCGGCAGCACCGGCAGGGTCTGCAGTTCATCCAGGATCAGCCGCATCAGGCGGCCGTCGCGCGAGTCGTCGACGTAGGGCTGAGGCACCTCGACCGCATCGTGGATCAGGGCCGCCAGCAGCGGCGTCACCGAAACCGCCGAGGCTTCGGCCGGCGGATGGGCGATGGCGCCTGGCAGGATGTACAGGCTGCGCATGCGCACCTGGCCGATGCAGTGGACCGCGTGGCCCATGCCGGCCGGCATCCAGAGCGCGCGCGTGCTGGGCACTACCCAGCGCCCCTGCCCGGCCGTGACCACCAGCACGCCGCCTTCGGCATAGATCAGCTGGTGCCGGTCCGGGTGGTGATGCACGGCGATGTAGGTGTCGCGGCTGTAGTTGCGCGCCTTGCAGTAGACGGCGGTCCCCGGCGCCTCGACCACGGGCCGGCCCAGGCCTTGATCGGCACGGATGTCCTTTTTGGAAGCGGTCATGACCAGATCGCGCAGGAAGGGCGAATCCGGCCACCCTAACATGCGCCCGTTCCGCGCCATGCCGCGCGCGCCATTGCTCCCGAGCCCATGTCTTCGACTGCACCATCCCTGGTCGCTTCACCCACCACCCAACGCCCCGTCGCCGTGGGCGTGCTGGCCGCCATCACCAGCTCGCACCTGGTCAACGACATGATGCAGTCGCTGATCCTGGCGCTGTATCCGATCCTCAAGGGCCAGTTCCAGCTCAGCTTTGCCCAGGTCGGCCTGATCACGCTGACCTACCAGCTGACCGCCTCGCTGTTCCAGCCGCTGATCGGCCTGCGCACCGACCGCCGGCCGGCGCCGTATTCGCTGCCGATGGGCATGGCCTCCACGCTGTGCGGCCTGGTCCTGCTGGCCTATGCGCCCAGCTTTATCCTGGTGCTGGCCGCGGCGATGCTGGTCGGCATCGGCTCGGCGATCTTCCATCCCGAGTCCTCGCGCATCGCGCGGCTGGCCTCGGGCGGCCGCCATGGGCTATCGCAGTCGGTGTTCCAGGTCGGCGGCAATACCGGCACCGCGATCGGCCCGCTGATCGCCGCGGCGGTGATCGTGCCCAACGGCCGCACCAGCGTGGCCTGGTTTGCTGGCGCGGCGCTGATCGGGATCGGTCTGCTGACCTACGTCGGACGCTGGTACCAGCAGCATCTGGTCAGCACAGCGAATGCGCCCAAGCGTGCCGCAGTCGCCGGTATCGCACCGCTGCCGCGACGCACCGTGGCCTGGGTGATCGCGATCCTGCTGGTGCTGATCTTCAGCAAGTATTTCTACATCGCCGGCCTGAGCAGCTACTACACCTTCTACCTGATCCAGAAGTTCCAGGTCTCGGTGCAGAGCGCGCAGCTCCACCTGTTCGGGTTCCTGCTGGCCTCGGCCGCTGGCACCCTGATCGGCGGACCGGTCGGCGACCGGTTCGGCCGCAAGCCGGTGATCTGGGCCTCGATCCTGGGCGTGGCGCCATTTGCGCTGGCGCTGCCCTACGCCAGCCTGGGCTGGACCACGGTGCTGACGATGATCATCGGCTTCGTGCTGTCCTCGGCGTTCTCGGCGATCCTGGTCTACGCGCAGGAGCTGATGCCCAACCGGATCGGCACCGTGTCGGGCCTGTTCTTCGGCTTCGCCTTCGGCATGGGCGGCCTGGGTGCGGCGGTGCTGGGCGTGCTGGCCGACCACACCAGCATCACCTGGGTCTACCAAGTGATCTCGTTCCTGCCGCTGCTGGGGATCGTGGCCGCATTCCTGCCCAACCGGCGGCACGCATGAGCCGGCAGCAACCCGGCGCGTGGAGCTGGCGGCCGGGTGAGGCCGGTGCGTGGGCGACGTTCTACCGTGACGTCAATCCGTTCATCACCAGGATCATGATCACCGCCAGGGCGGCCAGCAGCATTGGCAGCAACAGCCGGAAGCCCGATCGCCGGGTCCGCGGGTCGGCGTCGCCCAACAGCCCGGGCACCACGGGCTGTCGAACCTTGATGGTTTCGCTTGGGCGACCAGCCTGCGACGGCGGCAGGGTCAGCATGGCCAACCTTTCCATATAGCGGTCGGCAAAGGCGATCTGCTCGGCTTCGGGCAGGTGCTGGACGGCGGCCTCCAGTGCGCGCCCCGCCTGCCGCAGCATCTGGGTCTGCGGACCGGCAAATTCGCGCGCGTGCTGTTCTGCCAGCTGTTCCGGGTCGAGTGTCATCGTGACGTCCTGTCGATGGTGATGGTGGCGGGTGCGGCTGGCGCCGTACGACGCTGGATCTTCTAGCAGCGGCCCGGCGTGACGTCAAACCGACGCCTGCCCATGCCACGGTGAAAGTCAACGGCTTGGACTGGCGCACGGAGGACGCCACAATCGCCGGCCCCGTCGTCCCGGTTGAACCCAACGCAATGGCAGAACTCTCCGCGGCGCTTGCGCGCCAGATCGCCCAGACCATCGCCGAGGAGATCGGCGCCCAGGCCGCACAGGCCCTGGCCGCCATCGCGCTGCTGGATGAAGGCGCGACCGTGCCGTTCATCGCGCGCTATCGCAAGGAAGTCACCGGCGGCCTGGACGACACCCAGCTGCGCAACCTGGAAACGCGCCTGGTCTACCTGCGCGAACTGGAAGACCGCCGCACCGCGATCCTGTCCAGCATCGAGGAACAGGGCAAGCTCAGCGACGAACTGCGCGGCAACATCCTGGCCGCCGACAGCAAATCGCGGCTGGAAGACCTCTACCTGCCGTACAAGCAGAAACGCCGCACGCGCGCGCAGATCGCGCGCGAAGCGGGCCTTGAGCCGCTGGCCGACGGCCTGCTGGAAGACCCCACGCGCGTACCCGAGGAATTCGCGGCCAGCTTCGTGGATGCCGAAAAGGGCGTGGCCGATGCCAAGGCCGCGCTGGAAGGCGCACGCGCGATCCTGATGGAACGCTGGGGCGAGGACGCCGCGCTGCTGGGCGAACTGCGCAGCTGGCTGGAGACCATCGGGGTGATCCGCGCCAGGGTCATCGAAGGCAAGCAAGAGGCCGGCGCCAAGTACCGCGACTACTTCGACCACAGCGAATCGCTGGCGAAAATTCCATCGCATCGCCTGCTGGCGCTGCTGCGCGCGCGCCGCGAGGAATTCATCCAGCTCGAACTCGATCCGGGCAGCGACATCGACGCCGGCAACGCCTATGCCGAAGGCCGCATCGCGCTGGCCGCCGGCATCCGCGCGCAGGGCCGCGCCGCCGATGCGTGGCTTGCCCAGGCCTGCCGCCTGACCTGGCGCGCCAAGCTGCACCTGCACCTGATGCTGGACCTGTTCAACCAGGCGCGCGAGAAGGCCGAAGGCGAGGCCATCAACGTGTTCGGCGACAACCTCAAGGATCTGCTGCTGGCCGCGCCGGCCGGTCCGCACGCGGTGCTGGGCCTGGACCCGGGCATCCGCACCGGCTGCAAGATCGCCGTGGTCGATGCCACCGGCAAGCTGGTCGCCACCGACACCATTTACCCGCACGAACCCAAGCGCCAGTGGGACCAGTCGCTGCACACGATCAAGCGCCTGTGCGAACAGCACAACGTGGCGCTGATCGCGATCGGCAACGGCACCGCCAGCCGCGAGACCGACAAGCTGGCCGGCGAAGTGATCAAGGCCTGCAACAATCCCAAGCTGCAGAAGATCGTCGTAAGTGAAGCCGGCGCGTCGGTGTATTCGGCTTCGGAAACGGCGGCCAAGGAATTCCCCAACCTGGACGTCTCGATCCGCGGCGCGGTGTCGATCGCACGCCGCCTGCAGGATCCGCTGGCCGAACTGGTGAAGATCGAACCCAAGGCGATCGGCGTGGGCCAGTACCAGCACGACGTGGACCAGTACCGCCTGGCGCGTGCCCTGGACGCCAGGGTCGAGGACTGCGTGAACGCGGTCGGCGTGGACGTCAACACCGCTTCGGCCGCGCTGCTCACGCGCGTGTCGGGTTTGTCTTCGACCGTGGCCGAGAACATCGTGGTCTACCGCGACCAGCACGGCCCATTCGGCTCGCGCAAGGCGCTGCTGAAAGTGCCGCGCCTGGGCGAGAAGACCTTCGAGCAGTGCGCCGGCTTCCTGCGCATCGCCGACGGCGAGCAGCCGCTGGATGCATCGTCGGTGCATCCGGAGGCCTATCCGGTGGTCGAACGCATCCTCGCCGCGGCCAATGGCAAGAGCGTCAAGCAGATCATCGGCGACACCGCGTTCCTGCGCAGCCTCAAGGCCGAAAGCCTGACCGATGAGAAGTTCGGCGTGCCCACGGTGCGCGACATCCTGAAAGAGCTGGAAAAGCCCGGCCGCGATCCGCGCCCGGAGTTCAAGGCCGCGCGCTTTGCCGACGGCGTGGAACACATCAAGGACCTGCGCGAAGGCATGATCCTGGAAGGGGTGGTCAGCAACGTGGCCGCGTTCGGGGCGTTCGTCGACATCGGCGTGCACCAGGACGGCCTGGTCCACATCTCGGCGCTGTCGGACACCTACGTCAAGGACCCGCGCGATGTGGTCAAGGCCGGCGACATCGTCAAGGTCAAAGTGCTGGAGGTCGACGTGGCCCGCAAGCGCATCGCCCTGACCCGCCGCCTGGACGACGTGCCGGGCGCGCCCAGCGCACGCGACGAACGCAACGCCGGCCCACGCGGCAACAGCGGCCCGCGCTTTGATCGCGGCGGCCGCCCCGGCGGCGGCGGCAACGCCCGCCCACCCAAGCCCACCGCACCGCCCGCCGACAACGCCCTGGCTGCGGCGTTCGCCAAGGCGCGCGGCAGGTAGCAGGAACGGGCCGCCTCACGGCGGCCCTTGCTTTACGCCTCCAAAGCCACGCGTGCCGGCAGGAGGGTATGCCGAGAACGGGCTGGCGTTGTGTCGGAGCCCTGCCGTACTACCCTAGCCGCCCGCGTGGCATGGCGATCTTTGATGATGGCCCTCGCCGCCTCCGCTTCCCTCGCTGCCGACATGACCGACGCCACCACCGTCCCCGCCGTCCGCACCATCGCCGTCAAGGGCGTGGTGATCGGCGAAGGCGCGCCCAAGACCATCGTGCCGATCACCGCCACGACCGCAGCCGAGGTGCTCACCCAGGCGCGGCGCATCGGCGCCAGTGCCGATACCGACCTGGCCGAGTGGCGGATCGATTACCTGGACATCGCCAGCGATGCCAAGGCGCTGATCGAACTGGCCCCGCAGGTCACAGCGGCCGTCAACGGCAAACCGGTGATCCTGACCTTCCGCACCTCGAACGAAGGCGGCGCCGCGGCGATCGGCGATGCCGACTACGGCGAGCTCTACGCAGCGCTGATCAAGGCCAGGGCGGCCGATCTGTACGACGTGGAGATGTTCCGCGACGAAATAGTAGTCAGGCAGATCGTCGCGACCGCGCATGCCGCCGGCGCATACATCGTGATGTCCAACCACGACTTTCACGCCACGCCCGACCCAAACGAGATCGTCGCCCGCCTGCGCAAACAGCAGGAACTGGGCGCCGATGTGTTGAAGATCGCTGTGATGCCGCAGGATCCGGGCGACGTGCTCAAGCTGCTCGATGCCACCTGGCAGCTGCGCCAATCCAGCGACCGTCCGCTGCTGACCATGGCGATGGGCCCGGCCGGCGTGATCTCGCGCCTGTCCGGCGGGACCTTCGGCCAGGCGCTGACCTTCGGCATGCTCGGCTCCGCTTCGGCGCCGGGCCAGATCGAGGTGCACGTCCTGCGCGAGATCCTGACCACGCTGGACAACGCCACTCGGAAGACCCTGTAAGGGCCTCGCCTGCTGCGGTATCCATCGGGTGCGGCCACGCGCCAGGCGCTTCGCTGCGAGCACCGAGCCTGTGGCGCTCGCCGGACCGGGACACGCGGCTGGATCTTGGCGTCCAGTCGCCTGACTGCCACGTGGCGACACGAATGCCATGCGTTCTTGACGTCATCGTTTTGAGCCTGAACCGTGCGCGCGTGCGCACAATGCATCTGCACCATGAGACGTCGCAATGTCCACGCGGTTCACCTTTGTTGTGAGACCTGGATGCTAGTCTCGAACTGGATGGCCTGTTTCCCCCCGATTTCGCCCGTGGTTCCAACGCCTGCTTCGGCCGCTTCACGGTCAGCACGGATCCCCTGCATCAATGCCCGCGCATACGACGCTGTCGCATGGCGCGCGGTTGTGGACGGATGTCGATGAAGCGGTTCTAACACGTCACTCAAGCACGTCGAGGTGTGACTGGGAGGCCACCTCGCGCAAGCAAAGGAGCAGCACGATGTTCGCAGACGCCAGAACGTTGCCACCGCACCTGACCGTGCGATCACAGGTCTGCATTGTCGGGGCCGGCCCAGCAGGCATGGCGCTGGCCACCTCGTTGCTGCGCGCAGGCGTCAAGGTCAGCGTGCTGGAAAGCGGTGGCCTTGAGGACGATGCCAGCGATCGCGGCCAGCCATCGGACGAATCGAACTTCGCTGGCCATCGCGGCCTGTGGACCACGCGCCAGTTCGGTGGCAACGCCAACCGCTGGATGGTCGATGCCGGCGCCGGTCCGCATGCGCTGCGCCTGCTGCCGCTAGAAGCCTCCGTGCTCGGCGCACGCGCAGGCGTCGCTGCTGCCGCCTGGCCAATCACCCATGCCGACCTTGCGCCGCACTACCTGCGCGCGCAGGCCTGGTTCGAACTGCCCGAACGCGGCTATGAGGCACAGGACTGGGCCATGCCCGATGCGCCAGCGCTGCCGCTGGACCACACCGGCCTGCGCACCGGCATCTACCAGTTCGCCGACAAGCGCGTGCTGCTGCAGCGCCACCGGCAGACGCTGGCCAACGCACGCGACATCGCCATCTACGAACACGCCACCGCCATGCGCCTGGAAAGCACGCCGGATGGGGCGCGCATCGTGCGCGTGCATGCGGCCACGGCGCCGGGCCGCCATGTGGTGTTTGAAGCCGACACCTTCATCCTGGCCCAGGGCGGGCTGGCGACGCCGCAGCTGCTGCTGGCTTCGCCCGATGCATCGGGCCAGGCGATCGGCAACCGCCACGATCTGGTCGGGCGTTACTTCATGGACCATCCGCTGCTGTTCGGCGGCACGTTCGTGCCGGCCCAGCGCGCGCTGATCGACCGCATGGCGCTGTATGACCTGCGCTGCGTCGATGGCCAGGCGGCGATGGCGCATCTGCGCCTGTCCGATGAGGTGCTGCGTCGCGAGGACTGCGTCAGCATCAGCGCGCTGCTGTTCCCGCGCCGGGCGATGTCGCCGCGTCGCCAGGCAGCTTTCGCGGCTGCGCAGCGGCTGCGCAATGCGCGCCGCGAGGGTCGCTCGCTCAAGCCACGCGACCTGTTCACTGCCTTGGCTGGACTGGATGGCGTGGCCCAGCAGTACTACGACCGCCTGTACGCGCCGATCTCGCACCTGGGCGTGGGCGGCTGGTCGAACAAGCCAGAACCCAGCCGGCAGCTGGATCACTTCGAAGTGCTGCATCAGGCCGAGCAGCCCCCGCGCCACGACAACCGCGTCCGCCTGGGCGAGGCACGCGACGACCTGGGCCAGCGCAGGGTCAGGATCGACTGGCGCTGGCACGAAGAAGACATGGCGCGCGTGCAACGCTCGCAGCAGATCATGGCGCGCGAACTGCAACGCAGCGGGCTGGGCCGGTTCCATGTGCAGCAACCGCTGGAAATCAAGACGACCTCGACCACCCACTTCATGGGCACCACGCGCATGCATGATGATCCGCGCCATGGCGTGGTCGACCGCAACGGCCGCGTGCACGGCGTGCGCAACCTGTATGTCGCCGGCTCCAGCGTGTTTCCCGGTGCCGGTTACGCCAATCCGACGCTGACCCTTGTCGCGCTGGCCCTGCGCCTGGGCGAACAGCTGCGCCGGCAGCTGCGGCCATCGGTACTCCAGCACAGTCAAGCGCGCGTCGAGGCCACGGCCGAGCGGGACTGACGCCGGATCTGCCTCGTTTTCAATGTGCCGTCGCTCACAGATCAGCTTGTTGGACGGCATCGGGCCATGCCATCTGCCTGCCAGTGTCCAAGCCTGACTCAATAAGCGCCCCGAGCGGCCGATAGGCAGGTTGGGAAACCCGCGCGTGTGCGGGCACCAAACAAAGGCACGCGTCGGAATGTTGCGAACCATTACCTCCGAGCAATTGCGCCCGGGGATGTACGTCCAGAGATTCTGCGGCTCCTGGGTCGATCACCCGTTCTGGCGCAACTCGTTCCTGGCCGAAGCGAGCGAGGTTGAGCGGATTCGCAGCAGTCGGGTGACCGCGCTGGTCATCGACACCACGCGCGGATCGGACATCACCACCGATCTGGAACAGGCCCCGGTTGCGCACATCTCCGAGAGCCAAGCGCATCCGGACGAGTCAACTTTGGAGGTGAGTGCCAGCCCGGAAGCAGAAAGCGGCATCCGCGCCGGCCTGGCTTCCGAACTGGTGCGCGCGCGCCGGATCTTCGAACAGGGCCGCAATACGGTCGAGGCCATGTTCCAGCAGGTCCGGCTGGGCCGCACCGTCGACCCTGCCGCGGCCATGCCGCTGGTGGAAGCGATCAACGACTCTGTCCTGCGCAATCCGCAGGCGTTGATCAGTCTGGCCCGGCTCAAGACCGCAGACGACTACACCTATCTGCACTCCATGGCGGTGGCCGCCATGATGAGTTCGCTGGCACGTCAGATCGGCCTGTCCGAGTCGCAGGTGCTGGAAGCGGCGATGGGCGGACTGCTGCACGACATGGGCAAGGCATCCACGCCGCTGGAGATTCTCAACAAGCCCGGCAGGCTCACGGCCGAGGAATTGGATGTCATGCGCCGGCATCCGACAGATGGCCATCGCCTGCTGGTCCAGGCGGGGGTCGAGAATGAGGTCGTGCTCGAGATCGCCCTGCATCATCATGAAAAGATGGATGGCAGCGGCTATCCGCATGGCCTGGCCGGCGGGGACATCTCGCTGATGGCCCGGATGGGCGCGATTTGTGATGTCTACGATGCGATCAGCTCCGATCGCCCCTACAAGCGCGGCTGGGATCCGGCCGAGTCGCTCAGACAGATGGCGTCGTGGAAGGGCCATTTCGACCCAACGTTGTTCAGCGCCTTCGTGCGCTGCCTCGGCATCTATCCCATCGGCTCGCTGGTGCGGCTGGAGTCGCAGCGGCTGGCGGTGGTGATCGAACAGAATCCGGACGTGCTGCTCAAACCGGTGGTGCGCGCGTTCTATTCCGCACGCCTGCGCAGCCACCAGCTGGTGCAGGACATCGACCTGGCGCGCGGCGACTGCCAGGACCGCATTGCGCAGGTGGAATCGTCTGCGACATGGGGCTTTCGCGATCTGGACAAGCTCTGGTTGGCCTGAGGTTGCTGACGCGGGCCACGCAGTAGATTAATCAGCGACAGCCAGCGCGTCGGCCGAGTGCCGGTGCCGTTAGGCCATCCCGCGGCTCCAGCGTCCTGCACGCCGCCACGCGCGTATGGTGTACGCCGGGCCTGCCGAAATGCTTCATGCAATGGCGCATCGTTCCGCTGAAGATCCGCAGGCCGCTGCAGTGCTCGACGCGACGCAACGCGATGGTCTGACTGCCGCCGACGGCTGGCACGGCACGGCCGAGTCACCCGTCCACAACACGGAGCCACACGCATGCCCTTCCTGGACCTGCCTACCCATCGCCTGCACTACCGCATCGACGGCACCGAAGGCGCGCCCTGGCTGACCCTCTGCAACTCGCTGGGCACCGACCTGACGATGTGGGACCTGCAGGTGGCCGAGCTGGCCAGGGACTATCGCATCCTGCGCTACGACCGTCGCGGCCATGGTCAGTCCACCACCGCCGAGGGCCTGTACACCATCGATCAACTCGGCGGCGACGTGGTCGCGCTATGGGATGCACTGCAGGTCGGACGCACGCATTTCTGCGGCCTGTCCATCGGCGGACTCACCGGCCAGTGGCTTGGTCTCAATGCCGCCGGGCGCCTGGACAAGCTGGTGGTCTGCGCCACCGCCGCCAAGATCGGCACCGCCGAGAGCTGGGCCGAGCGCATCGCGCTGGTGCAGGCACAGGGCCTCAAGCCGCTGGCCGAAGGCACGCTGATGCGCTGGTTCACCGAACACTTCAGCGACTCTCACCAAGAGCAGGTCAGGGCGATCGTCGACATCTTCCTGGCGACCGCGCCGGCTGGCTATGCCGGCTGCTGCAACGCGGTGGCCCAGGCCGATTTCCGCGATCAGCTGGCCAGAATCACCGTGCCGCTGCTGGCCATCGCCGGCGACGACGATCCGGTCTGCCCGCCGACCGACCTGCAGCACATTGCCGAGCGCGTGGCCGACGGCCGCTATGTCCAGGTGGCCGGACGCCATATCTGCAATATCGAGGCGTCGGCCGATTTCACTACCGCGCTGCGCGAGTTCCTGCGCGCCTGATTCCCGCATTTGCCACAGAGATGCGACGGTGGGCGAACAAGTTCCGCCCGCTTGATGCGTGCACCGACTTCACCGCCGAGTTCAAGCACGCCATCTTGCGCGGGGCTGAGCGCGACCACGACGTGTATCAGCTGCGCGGAAGCACCGTTATCGGACGATGGGCGCGATTTCTGCGCGCCAGACAAGTCCCGCACCGCGTGTTGGATAAACGTCAACGGCGCTGCACGGCCGCACTATCTCGTCATCGGCTTGAAAATCACGGGCTTGCGTGTCCGGTACGTGATTGCAGGCCGACCGTCCACAGCGCGATCGCGCACGACGGTCAGGCCACCGCGCTGCGGCGCGCACGCTCCAGGTGCACCAGCAGCAGCGAGATCGCCGCCGGGGTCATGCCGGGGATGCGCTGGGCCTGGCCCACGGTCTGCGGCTGCACGCGCGCGAGCTTCTGCGCCACTTCGATGGACAGCCCGCGCACGCCGGCGTAGTCGAAGCCAGCCGGGATCGGCGTGCCTTCGTTGCGCTGCTGGCGTTCGATCTCGGTGCGCTGGCGGTCCAGGTAGCCGGCGTACTTGACGCTGATCTCCACCTGTTCGGCCACCTGTGCGTCGTCCACCGCCGGGCCCAGCGCCGGCACCTGCATCAGCGTGGCGTAGTCCAGCTCGGGGCGCTTGATCAGGTCCAGCGCATTGGTCTCGCGACTGACCGCGATGCCGAGGGTGGCTTCCAGGTCGCGGCCGACCGCGTTGGCCGGCGTCGCCCACAGCGCGCGCAGGCGCGAGGTTTCGCGTTCGACCGCCTCGCGCTTGGCGTCGAAACGCGACCAGCGTGCGTCGTCGACCAGGCCCAGCTCGCGGCCGACCGGGGTCAGACGCGCATCGGCATTGTCCTCGCGCAGCTGCAGGCGATATTCGGCGCGGCTGGTGAACATGCGGTACGGCTCGGTGGTGCCGTGGGTGATCAGGTCATCGACCAGCACACCCAGGTAGGCTTCATCGCGGCGCGGCGACCACGCGTCCTTGTCCTGGGTGAAGCGCGCGGCGTTGAGGCCGGCCAGCAGGCCCTGCGCGGCAGCTTCCTCGTAGCCGGTGGTGCCGTTGATCTGGCCGGCGAAGAACAGGCCCGACACCTGCTTGGTCTCCAGCGAGGTCTTCAACCCGCGCGGATCGAAGAAGTCGTATTCGATCGCGTAGCCCGGGCGGGTGATGTGCGCGTGCTCGAAGCCGCGGATCGAGCGCACCAGCTCCAGCTGCACGTCGAACGGCAGCGAAGTGGAAATGCCGTTGGGGTAGATCTCGATGACGTCCAGTCCTTCGGGCTCGACGAAGATCTGGTGGCTGGCCTTGTCGGCAAAACGCACCACCTTGTCCTCGATCGACGGGCAGTAGCGCGGACCGATGCCCTCGATCTGGCCGCTGTACAGCGGCGAGCGGTGCAGCGCGGCGCGAATGATTTCGTGGGTGCGCTCGGTGGTCTGGGTGATCCAGCAGCTGACCTGCGCAGGATGCTGGCGCACATCGCCCATGAACGACATCACCGGCAGCGGATCGTCGCCGGGCTGCTCGTCCATCACCCCGTAGTCCAGAGTGCGGCCGTCGATGCGCGGCGGCGTACCGGTCTTGAGCCGGTCGATGGCGAACGGCCGCTCGCGCAGGCGCGCAGCCAGGGTGGTCGCCGGCGGGTCGCCCATGCGCCCGGCCGCGTACTGGGTTTCACCCACGTGGATCTTGCCGGCCAGGAAGGTCCCGGCGGTCAGGACCACGGCCGGCGCGTCGAAGCGCAGGCCCGTCTGCGTCACAACCCCGCGCACCGCGTCACCTTCGTGCATGCCGTCTTGAATCAGCAGGTCGTCGACCGCGGCCTGGAACAGGCTCAGGTTGGGCTGCGATTCAACGATGCGGCGGATCGCGCTGCGGTACAGCGCGCGGTCGGCCTGGCAGCGCGTGGCCCGCACCGCCGGGCCCTTGGAGGCGTTGAGCGTGCGCCACTGGATGCCGGCCAGGTCGGCCGCATGTGCCATCGCCCCGCCGAGCGCGTCGATTTCCTTGACCAGATGGCCCTTGCCGATTCCGCCGATGGCCGGATTGCAGCTCATCGCGCCCACGGTTTCGATGTTGTGGGTCAGCAGCAGGGTGCGGGCGCCGGCGCGTGCGGCGGCCAGCGCGGCCTCGGTGCCGGCATGGCCGCCACCGATCACGATGACGTCGTAGGAATGGAAGGAAGCGCTCATGACGCGGATTTTCTCATGCAGGTGGCGCAGCGTGGCGGCGGCGCGCACGACTGCAAAGTTTCCGGAAGATATTTGCCAGCGCCTCGCGCCGACCCGGAGGACAGCCCGGCAGGGTCGCGGCCACAAAAAGTTGGCACGGCTTCTGCGTAATACTTCCCGCACCCATCGTGGCAAGCGACTTCGGGCGCCTAAGGCTGGTATTGGAACAGGGGCCAGCCGCTAGCGCACGTTGGGGACGCCGGGGCCGGCAGTCGGGGGACTGTCGGCCCCACTTTTTTCCGGGCATGTAGGCTGAATCGGGCCTCAGCCAATCAATGACACAGACAACAACGCCCGGCAGTGCCGGGCGTTGTTGTTTTTGGGCGCCGACGGCCGGCAAGGGCCGGAACAGGGGGGATCCAGATTTCCCCACCGGACGTCGGCATAGAAGCTTCTGAAGGCTTATGCCCCTGTTACGTCATAAAACGACGCAACCGGTCAACGAACGCTAGCTTGCGGGGAGCGCTCCGCGCGCGCAAGCATTCAGCGACCGCTACGTACCGGACGATTGCGAAAGTGAGACTCCCTTGGCACTGCGGGCGACGTCGAACGCGATTGCGGACGTGGCTGCACCTGCGGCTGGCCTGACGGGCGCGTGGGCGACGCGCTGCCTTCGGCACGCGGCGGCATCGGGCGACCGGTCGATGGGCGGCCCGGCAGGTTCGGACGCGAACCCTCCTCACCGCTGGTGGCTGGCGGCTGCGGACGCCCCTGGCCAGGACGCCATGGACCCGGACTACCCGGCGGTGGCCTGTGGCCGCCCGACCCGCCTCCGGCGGCCGGCGGCGGACGATGGCCGTTGTGATTGTTGTGATCGTGGTCGCCGCGCGGCGGGCGCGGCTGCGGCCGGATGACGTAGATGGGACGGCTGTAGCCGCCGTAATAGCCCGGCGAGTAGCCATAGCCGTAGCCACCATACCCACCGCCATAGCCGCCCCAGAGCCCGTAGCCATAGCTGCCGCCGTAGGCGCCGTAGTAACCGTCCGGGTAGGAATACCGGTAGCTGGGGCTGCCGCTGTAGTAGCCGCCGGGCGCCCTGCTGCCGGCGTCGTCGTAGGTCGCACAACCAGCCAGCCCTGCCAGGGCGATGGCCGAAATCAGGAGACGTTTCATGGTGGACCCCCCGGTCTGCACCGTTATCAGGACCTCAGCTTGGGCGCGAGGCATTGAACCCGTGATTAATCCTTGCCGGGCATGACATCTCTATGCATCCAAGGGGACACGTCGGATGTGAAGGCCATCGGGTAATCTTGATCCATGCCGTCTGCCCTTCCCTGCTTCGACGACGTCCTCGACGCCGCCGCCCGGATCGCGCCCCATGCGCGCGTGACGCCCGTGCTGACCTCCGCCACGCTCGATGCCCTGACCGGCGCGACGCTGTTCCTGAAAGGCGAGCACCTGCAGCGCAGCGGGGCGTTCAAGTTCCGCGGTGCCTGCAATGCGGTCTGGGCGCTGGATGACCGCCAGGCCGCGGCCGGCGTGGTGACCCATTCCTCCGGCAATCACGGCGGCGCGCTGGCACTGGCCGCACGCACCCGCGGCATCGCCTGCCACGTGGTCGTGCCCGAAGGCGCGGTGGAAGCCAAACTCGCTTCGATCCAGCGCTACGGCGCGATCCTGCATCGCTGCGCGCCCACCATCGCCGCGCGCGAAGCCATGTGCGCCCAGGTCCAGGCCGAGACCGGCGCGCACCTAGTCCATCCGTACACCAACAGCCAGGTGATCGCCGGCCAGGGCACCGCGGCGCTGGAGCTGCTGTCGGCCGCCGGGGCGCTGGATGCGGTGGTCACGCCGGTCGGCGGCGGCGGACTGGCGTCGGGCACGGCCCTGTCGGTCAGCGCCCGGGCGCCCGGCGCGCAGCTGTGGCTGGCCGAACCGGAGGGCGCGGCCGATACCGCCCGCTCGATGGCCGCCGGCCGCCTGCAGCTGGACTTCACCCCGGACACGATCTGCGACGGCCTGCGCGGCACCCTGGGTGCGCCCAACTTCGACCTGCTGCGCCGGCACCACGCGCGGGTCGCCACCGTGTCCGATGCACAGACCCTGGCCACCATGCGCCTGCTCTGGCAGGTGACCAAGCAGACCGTGGAGCCGTCCTCGGCGATCGCGCTGGCGCTGGTCCTGGCCCAGCCGCAGCACTTCGCCGGCAAGCGGGTCGGCATCGTCCTGTCCGGCGGCAACGTGGATCTGGACGCCCTGCCCTGGATGGTTGCGTGAGCAAACGGCAGCGGCGCCGCGGCCTGTGGGGATGGTGCTGGCGGCTGGGCTGCCTGGTGCTGCTGTGGCTGGCCGGGGTGTCGGCGTACATCGTCTGGATCGGCGAACGCGATCAGGCCGCGCCGGCCGATGTGATCATCGTGCTGGGCGCGGCGGCCTACGACGCACGCCCCTCACCGGTGTTCGAAGAGCGCCTGCGCCATGGCATCGACCTGTACCAGCGGGGCCTGACCCCGCTGGTGATCTTCACCGGCGGCTTCGGCGGCAGCGGGGCGCGGTTTTCCGAATCCCAGGTCGGCCGGCGCTACGCGCTGAAGGCGGGCGTGCCGGCCAGCGCGATCCTGATCGAAACCGTCTCGCGCACCACCCGCCAGAACCTGCAGCAGGCCGCTCAGCTGATGCAGGCCAAGGGCCTGCGCCGGGCGATCATCGTCAGCGATCCGCTGCACATGGCGCGGGCGATGCGCCTGGCACGCGAGGAAGGCATCGACGCACTGGCCTCGGCTACCCCGACCAGCCGCTTCCGCACCTTCGGCACGCGCTGGCGGTTCTTCCTGCAGGAGCTGTACTTCTTCCACCGCGATCTGTTCCTGGAAGCGGTCTAGCGCGCCACGCACGGACCAACAAAGGCCGGCGCTATGATCCAAAGCCTCCGCCTTTCCCGCTGATGCCCATGAAGATCGACGGTACCCGCCGCCAGGACCGTGCCACCGAACTGGTGCTGGCCTATTACGCCGCCTTCAACCGCGGCGACCGCGCCGCCATGCTGGCGCTGCTGACCGACGATGTGGCCCATGACCTCAACCAGGGCGCGCGCGAAACCGGCCGCGAGGCGTTTGCCGCCTTCATGCAGCGCATGGATGCGTCCTATCGCGAACAGCTGCGCGAGATCGTGGTGATGGTCTCGCCCGACGGCGCGCGCGCGGCGGCCGAGTACGTGGTCCACGGCACCTACCACCGCAGCGACGAAGGCCTGCCCGACGCGCGCGGCCAGACCTACGTGCTGCCCGGCGGTGCGTTCTTCGAGCTGCACGGCGACCGGATCGCCCGGGTCAGCAACTACTACAACCTGCAGGACTGGATCGCGCAGGTCTCGGCCGGCTGAGCCGCTGGCCGCACCGTTCCGGCTGGTCATGACCAGCCATTCGGCTGTTGAAAGTCGCGCAGTGGGATCCAGTGGCTTCACCATTGAACGCAACGGCGCGGGCACCCGCTTCCGCGGGAACAAGCCAATCAGCAAGAAATCCTGCGGGCATTCCCGGTCCGCCGGCCTTGCCCTGGTGACGCGGATCAGCGTGATCAACCATTCAGCCGGTCACGCAGGCGCAGACTCAACTGCCGCGGCGGCGGATCGGGATGCGGGTGAGCGGGACCGAGGCCACGTCGTGTCCGCCTTCGCGGATCGGGGTGCCGGCTTCCGGCGCCCAGGCGTGGGCGTAGAGGACCTCCCAGGTGCTCGGCAGCCGGCCTTCGGCCATGCGCATCGGTTCGTAGGCCCGTGCCGCGGCGGCAAAGCGGGCCTTGCCGGTGAGCGAGGCGCGGCGCGTCGACAGCGCATTGGTCGCGCCGATCGCGCGCAGTTCGCGCATCAGCGCCGGCAGGTCGGGATAGGTCAGGGTGAACTGGTCGCGGTCCAGCACCGGATCGCGGAAGCCGGACATCATCAGCGCATCGCCGAACTGGGCGATCGGTGCGAACGGACTGACGTGCGGCGCCGGATCATCGGCGAAGGCCTCGCACAGTTCGATCAGCGTCTGCGGCCCGAACGTGGAGCACAGCAGCAAACCGCCCGGCTTGAGCACGCGGCGGAAACCGGCAAACACCGCCGGCAGGTCCTCGACCCAGGGCAGGCACAGGTTGCAGAACAGCACGTCGGCGCTGGCGTCGGCCAGCGGCAGCGCCCGCGCATCGGCAGCCACGCGCGCGAACGGCTTCCACCAGCCGGCCTGCTTTTTGGCCTCGCGCAGCATCGGCAGGACCAGGTCCAGCGCCACCACCTGCGCCTTGGGCCAGCGCTTGCGCATGCTGGCCGCGGCCGTGGCCGGGCCGCTGCCCACGTCCAGCACCACCTGCGGCACCCGCTGGTCCAGGTAATCGAGCGATTCGAGCAGGCGCTTTTCCACTTCGTGATGGAGCGCGGCGGCGGCATCGTAGGTGCTGGCGGCGCGCGAGAACGCGCGGCGGATGTGGCGGGTATCGAAGATCGGCATGGCGCCATTGTCCGCCAGCGCGCGCGGCCGGGCGACCGGCGGCAGCGAACGCTGCGTCAGGCCTGGCGCAACGCCCGGTGCTGGAACGGCGCCAGCGCGGCTTTGACAGGATCAAGTTGGCCCAGGAAAGGCGCGTGGCCGCCTGCACGCCCGCGAGCGCCAGCGCTCCACGACGCTGGAGTGTCCAGCCGGCTTTTGTCCTTCTCCTTCCGGGAGAAGGTGCCGAAGGGATGAGGGTACGGCGAAGCGGTAAAGCACGAAGAACCATTGCAAACCGGAAGCAGATCGCACCCTTCCAGGGCGATCCATCCTGTGGAAATGTTCTTCGGACAGCAGTTACGCCGCGCAGGGATCACGGCCGTCGCCCAGGTCATCCGCAGGTGTTTCCCATCACGGCCTCAGGCCATGCTGACGGCCAGCGCCTGAGGCTCGCGGGCGCGCACCAGTGCATCGACCAGGCCGTCGACTTCTTCCGGCGAATGCAGCGCGGACAGGGTCACGCGCAGGCGTGCCTTGCCTTCGGGCACGGTCGGCGGCCGGATGGCCGGCACCCAGTACCCGGATGCTTCCAGCGCGGCAGACCACGCCAGCGCCTGCGCGTCGGCGCCGCACAGTACCGGCTGGATCGGAGTGTCCGAGGGCATCAGTTCCAGCCCGGCAATCGTGGCCCGGGTGCGGAAGCGTTCGATCAGGCCGGTCAGCTTGTCGCGGCGCCAGTCGTCGCGGCGCGCCTGGCGCAGGGCTTCGCTGCTGGCCGCGGCCAGCGCCGGCGGCAGTGCGGTCGTATAGATGTAGGGGCGTGCCGTTTCGGCCAGGTGCTGGATCAGCGCGGCATCGCCGACCACCGCCGCGCCATAGCCACCCAGCGCCTTGCCCAGGGTGATCAGCTGCAGCGGCGCTTCTTCCACGCCCAGGCGCGCCTCGGCCACGCTGCCGCGGCCATTGGGACCACGCACTCCGATGCCGTGCGCGTCGTCGACATACAGCAGCGCCTTCTGCACGCGCGCGACCAGGGCCAGCGCGCGCAGCGGGGCCACATCGCCCTCCATGCCGAACACGCCGTCGGTGGCCAGCATCGCCGCGCAGTCGGGCATATTGCGCAGCTGCCGGATCGCGCCTTCGGCATCGCCATGCGGATAGCGGCGCAGGCGGCAGCCGGCCAGGCGCGAGGCATCCAGCAGGCTGGCATGGTTGAGCCGGTCCTGCACGCAGGCATCGCCCTCTTCGCTCAGCAGCGCCTGCTGCACGGCCAGGTTGGCGATGAAGCCGCTGTTGAACAGCAATGCCGCCGGCATCTGCAGCCAGTCGACGATCTCGCGTTCCAGGGCCACATGCGCGGCATGGTGGCCACTGACCAGATGCGAGGCCCCGGCGCCAACGCCATCGCGCGCGGCCGCGTCCTGCAATGCGGTGGTCACCTGGAACTGCTGCGACAGGCCCAGGTAGTCGTTGCTGCAGCACTCGACCATCCAGCGTCCGTCCACTTCCACCCGCACGCCATCGCGGCGGGTGACGGTACGGCGCACACGGACCCGATCCTGGGCCACGCGCAGTTTGCGCAGTGACGCGATGCGGTCGTGCAGATCGGGGCGGGCCATGGAGCGTCCTGTGCGTTGGCGGGCTGGCCGCCTAGCGTAATTCAGCCGGCCGGCCTGATGACGACCGATCGGACGCCGTTTGCTGCCGCACGTCCGCAGCGCGGCCTGGGATGTCGCGCGCCGGCCGCAGCAGGCTAAAGTCGGCCTGGTCCAGGAACCACGGCAAGGCTGAGCGCATGGATGCGAAGCGGATCGATCACTGGCTGCGACGTGCAGGTCGGGTGCTGCTGGCCCCGCGCTGCCTGGTCTGCGGCCAGACCGGTGCCGCTGGCCTGGACCTGTGCGGCGCCTGCACCGCCGCCCTGCCGTGGAACCACAGCGCCTGCCCGCGCTGCGCCCTGCCCACCCCGCACGGCGACATCTGCGGCGACTGCCTGCGGGCGCCGCCGCCGGTGGCCGCCACCCGCGCCGTGTTCGTCTACGGCTTTCCGCTGGACCGGCTGGTGCCGTGCTTCAAATTCCACCAGGACCTGGCAGCCGGTCGCCTGCTGGCCGAGCTGATGGCACAGGGCCTGGCATCGGCCGAGCGGCCGGCGGCGTTGGTCCCGGTGCCGCTGCATGCCACGCGCCTGCGCGCCCGCGGCTACGACCAGGCGCTGGAACTGGCGCGGCCGCTGGCCCGGGCGCTGGAAATCCCGTTGCTGGACGAGGCGCTGGCGCGCCAGCGCGAGACGGCGCCGCAGTCGGAACTCGATGCCGTGGCGCGAAGGCGCAACCTGCGTGGCGCCTTCGCGTTGCGGGCCGGCGCGGCAGTTCCCGCCCATGTCGCATTGGTGGATGACGTCATGACCACCGGCGCGACCCTGCATGCGGCGGCCAGGGCGCTGCGGCGCGCCGGGGTGACACGGGTCGATGCCTGGGTATGCGCGCGGGCACCATGAAGCAGAGCAAGCTCCGCTCCGCCGGACGTAACCGCGCTGGCGACGCTTGTTGTAGAGCCGAGCTTGCTCGGCTGCTCTTTGGTCGGATCATCGGGAAAGCCATAGCGGAGCAAGCTCCGCTCTACAGAGGCCTTGCTGCCTGCCGTCAGCCGGCCGGCGCCGGCATCACCGGCGCCACATACGGCAGGGTCATTCCCAGCAGCCACAGCAGTCCGATCACCAGCGGGATATGCACCAGCAGCTGGATGAAGGTGAAGCCGACGATGTCGCGCGCCTTCAGCCCCAGCACGCCCAGCAGCGGCAGCATCCAGAACGGATTGATCAGGTTCGGCAGCGCTTCGGCGGCGTTGTAGACCTGCACCGCCCAGCCCAGGTGCGCGTGCAGCTCGTTGGCCGCCTGCATCACGTACGGCGCCTCGATCAGCCATTTGCCGCCGCCGGAAGGCACGAAGAATCCCAGGATCGCCGAGTAGGCGCCCATCACCGCCGGGAAGGTGTCCTGCGTGGCCACGTGCACGAACGCCTGCGACAGGTGATGGGCCAGGGTGTCGCCGTCGGCGCCCTTGGCCCCGGTCAGGATCATCGCGATGCCACCGTACAGCGGGAACTGGATCAACACGCCGGTGGTGCTGGGCACCGCCCTGGCCACCGCATTGAGGAAGCTGCGCGGACGCCAGTGCAGCAGCAGGCCCAGCGCCAGGAACAGGAAGTTGTAGGTGTTGAGGTTGGCGATGGCGGTGATCACCGGCTTGGACGCGAACTCGGTCGCCAGCCAGCCGAAGGCCAGCAGCGACAGCAGCACGGTCAGCAGGGGGCTGTACTCCAGCCATTCGCCCGGGCGGGTGCGCGCTGGCAGTTCGGTCCTGTTCTCGCCGGCCACGGCCTCGTCGAATTCGGCCACGCTGCGCACCGACTTGCCGGTCGGTGCGGTGAACCAGCAGATCACCAGCGACACGGCGATCAGCACCGCGGTCAGCACGATCGACTGCCACAGGAAGATGGTCTCGGTGAAAGGCAGCAAGCCGGTGATCTCCAGCAGGCCCGGCGGCATGCTGGCCGGGTTGGCCTGCAGCTGCGCAGCCGAGGAGCTCAGGCCCATCGCCCAGACCGCGCCCAGGCCCAGGTAGGCGGCGGCGCCGGCGGCGCGGTAATCCATCTTCAGGTCGGTCCGGCGCGCCAGCGCGCGCACCAGCAGGCCGCCGAACACCAGCGAGAACCCCCAGCTCAACAGCGAAGCCAGCATGCTGACCAGACCCACGTAGACGATCGCGCCGCGGCCGCTGCGCGGCACCCTGGCCAGCTGGTCGATGAAGCGCGCCACGACCGGCGCGGTGGCCACCGCATAGCCACCGATGACCACGAAGGCCATCTGCATGGTGAAGGGAATCAGGCTCCAGAAACCGCCGCCGAAGGCCTCGGCCGTGGTCTTGGGCGTGGCACCGGCGAGCATCGCGGCGATCGCGACGATGACAACACCTAATACCGCGAACACATACGCGTCGGGGAACCACTTCTCGGCCCAGGCCGCACTGCGCAGCGCGGCGCGCGCCATCACGCCCTGCCGGGCTTCTCCGTTCGTCGTTGCCATTGCCTGTCTCCCGCGTGTCCCCGCGCATTGTGGGAACACGGACCGCGCCGGTCTGCTGGACCTTGGTCTAGGCCCGGGCGGTAACACTCTCGTAGGAAAAGCAGCCTTCTCGACGCACCAACCATCCTGCTCGTGCGCCCTTGAAGCCCCTCTCCCGCCCGGAGAGGGATTGGAGTGAGGCTTTGGTCGAAGCCCTCGCGCTGCCCAGGCTGCACGAAGCTTCGACCGCACCCTCATCCGCCCTACCGGGCACCTTGTCCCAAAGGGAGAAGGGATTTCGCTACGCAATCCGGCGCATCCCTCCAGGCGTCTGGGGCGCGTGGGAGCCGCTTCAGCGGCGATCGACTTATACGGTAAACCCCATCGCCGCCATGGCGGCTCTCACCGAGATCAGCCGCGCAGCAGCTGATCGACCACGATCCCGGCAAACACCGCCGCGCCAACCCAGTTGTTGTGCAGGAACGCGCGGAAGCACGGGCCACGTTCGCGATGCCGGGCCAGGAAGAACTCGTAGACCACCAGCAATACGCCCACGCCCAGCCCGGCCCAGTAATACACGCCAAGTCCGGCCTGGCGCCCGACCAGCAGCAGCGTGGCGAAGGTCAGCGCGTACAGCACGCCCTGGATCATCAGGTCCAGGTCACCGAACAGGATCGCAGTCGACTTGGAACCGGCGCGGATGTCGTCCTCGCGGTCGACCATCGCATACCAGGTGTCATAGGCGGTGGCCCACAGGATGTTGGCCGCATACAGCAGCCAGGCCAGCGCCGGCACTTCGCCCTGCACGGCGGCGAAGGCCATCGGAATGCCAAACCCGAAGGCCAGGCCCAGGTAGACCTGCGGCAGGTAGGTGTAGCGCTTCAGGTACGGATAGCTGGCGGCCAGGAATGCGGCCACGCCACTGAGCGCGATGGTCAGCCCGTTCATGGTCCATACCAGGGCGAAGGCCACCAGCATCAGCACCGCGAACACGATCAATGCTTCGCGCCCCGATACGCGCCCGGCCGCCAGCGGGCGGTCCTTGGTGCGTTCGACCTTGGGATCCAGCCAGCGGTCGGCGTAGTCGTTGATCACGCAGCCGGCCGAACGCATCAGCCACACGCCCAGCGTAAACACCACCAGCGTCCACCACGGCGGCAGGCCGCCGGCGGCCAGCCACAGCGCCCACCAGGTCGGCCACAGCAGCAACAGCACCCCGATCGGCTTGTCGCCGCGGACGAGCTTCCAGTACTGGCCCAACCGGCCCGGCCGCGGCGCCACCGGCGCATTGAAACGTTCGTAACCCATGGGAAAAGGTTATCAGGCCCAGCGCTACGCGGCTGCGCTCAGGCCTTCCACGATCCGGGCCAGGCGGCGAAATGGCGCCATGGGTGCCACTTCAGCACTCCAGATCCTTGACCCGCAGTGCTTCACCCATTCCAGTCGCATTTGCGGCGTTCGCGCGATCATCGCGCAATCGATTCGACTCCGGCGATCTGCATCCGATCCACCGGCACCGATGATCTTCGCTTCGGTCGAAACCGGCGCAGGTACGCTCGGCGCTGGACGCGCAACAAGTGGCGGTCGAGCCATTAATGCTAGTAACGCCAACCAGTAAGGCATTCGTAATCGATGTGCGTTGCCTGCTGGCTGCCGCCATCGAAGCGGCTTATGTACCGCCAGTCCGCGACACCGCACAGCTGGTCCGCAACGTATGCTGTGCACCAAGGTAAAATGTCACCTGCCGTTGCCACCGCAACGCCCTCGTGTGCCGGAGTACTTCCCTTGAAATCGATCTGGACGTTGATGCTTGTCGGCCTGTCCGTGGCCGCACCGTTCACGGCCATTGCGGCCGACACTCGCGAAGGCGCGCTATATGCCGTCAACGCAGCGGCACTGGCCGCTGCAATCACGCATTGCACCGCGCGTCATGGCGAACTGCAGCAGGGCTCGGCCGGCGCCGCCTGTTTCAACCGCGCGCGAGGAATTTTGGGGACGTTCGAGCTGAAGCAGCGCGCGAGCGAAGTGGCCGCGCGATGCCAGGATCCTGCCAGCTTCAATACCTGCCTGACACCGGAAATCGCACGGATGACGTATGCGTTGAACCGGGAATTCGACAAGGCGGGGATCTGAAATCCGGACGTGCCGGACAGGCGCAGCCGATCATGGGCTGGATCTAGAGCCGACCCATGGTCGGATTGCGACAGGCGCAGCCGATCATGGATAGGCTCTACCGAGGCCGGCTTTACCGCAGGCCGGTAACGGCAATCTCGACGCGACGGTCCGGGGCCAGACACGCGACCAGCGGGGCGTGGCCCAGCGAATCGGCGCAGCCTTGGGTCACCGGCTCGCGTTCGCCGCGTCCTTCGGCGGTGATGCGGCCAGTCGGCACACCATGGTCGGCCAGCAGGCCCCGCACGGTCTCCGCCCGCGCCTGAGACAGGCGCTGATTGGCTTCGTCGCTGCCGATGCGGTCGGTATGTCCGACCACAGTCACATGGACGTCCTTGGCCTTGTTGATCTCTGCAGCGATACGCTTCAGCTCATCGCGACCGTTTGGCTTGATGTCGGCCACGCCCGAGCGAGCGAAGGCAAACAACGCATCGGCGGACAGCGAGAAGCGCGTGACATCATCGGTATCGGCGATGGCGGCGGTCACCGCCGGCTTGAGCGGAGGCTTGAGCACGTCCGCGCACGATGTCGGCGCCCAATGGAACGACTGGCCGCGCTTATCTTCGTCGAACTGCACCTGGTACTGGCAGGTGACGATGCCGTCGGCAGTGCGGAAGTGAAACAGGTAGTTCCAGGCCTTCGGGCTGAAGCCCTCACTGAAGTGCGGCCGGCCCAGCAGGTGATACAGCTGCTCCTTGGTCACGCCCGGGCCAACGCTGCGCACATTGTCCACGTTCGGGAAGGTGCCCTCTTTCATCACGATGCGGTTCGGGTCGGGGAATACCACATCGCCATTGTTCTCCTTCGCCGGCTGGGTGCTGCAGGCCGCCAAGGCCAGCATCAGCGCCGCTGGGACGCACGCCTTCAGGCTCATTGCTGCGTTCATGTCACGATTCCTTCTGTTAGATCTGGACTCCGCCCGCGACAGACGGCTGCCGGGCAGGTGCGGGATCCGGTACGTGCCGCAGGCGATAACTCATCGACGGCACGGCTCAGGTTGTATGCCGCGAGATGGAGCCGACAGGTGGCCAGCTCCATCCGCCGCTCAGGACAGCATCATCACCACTGGATACCCGCGCCCATCGAGAAGCCCCAGTCGCGCACGGTGTTGCCGCTGGCTTGTGCCTTGTAGACCCAGCGGCCGTTGTCGGTAATACCGGACAGGCCCAGTGCCATGCCGTACTCGCTCTGGTAACCACCGAGGGCCATCGACAGCATGCTCTTGCCCGGCATGTAGGCTTGCGGCAGGCCTGCCATCGCCATCGCCGAGGCGGTTGCGCCGCGGTAGCCACGGTCCAGCTGCCACATGTCGTTTTCGACCTTGCCAATGCGGCTATCGGTGTATTGGTTCGCCGAGGTGATCGCTTGGTTCACACCGGCGGTGAGCTGGTTGACGTTGGTCGCATCGGTGCCGGCGATGCCGGCGGCCACACCGGTCATCGTGCGACCGCCGATGTTGACTTCGCCGGTGGACGTGCTGCTGCCTACGTACGCGGCGTTGTAGCCACTCTGTGCGCCCACCGTGGTCTTGGAACCCTGGCCGAGTGCGACACTGTTGTCATGGCTGGCCACCGCACCTTGGCCGATGGCGGTGCTGTTGGCACCACTGGCCACGGCCTGGTTGCCTAGTGCGGTGCTGTTTTCGCCCGATGCCACTGCACCCTGTCCGCCGCCCGCCGAATTCCGCCCGGACACCTGCGGCTTAACGAGGTCGCCATCCTGGCTGACCTGGAACATGCCGTCGGCACCGTGTTCGATGTCATCAACCTTGGTGGCGATGTTGATCGTGTTCTGGTTGGCGGCCGCCAAGTCGCTTTCGACGTTGCCCATGCGGCCATCGAGGTCGGTGATGTCACCCTGGATGTCCACCACGTCGTTGCGGATGTCGGTGATGTCGCCGCGGATATCGATGAGGTCGCCTTCGATGTTGGTCACGCGGTTGTCGATGCCGTCGATGCGGGTGCTGACCGCGCCGATCTGGGTGTCGGTGTACTGGTTGGATTCGGACACCGCGCTGGCCACGCCGGCAGTAAGCTGGCCGACATTGGCTGCATCGGTCGCCGCCGAACCAGCGGCCACACCGGTCACCTGCCGACCGCCGATGTTCATCTCACCGGTCGAGCTAGAGGTGCCGACATATGCGCCCTGGTAGTTCGCCTGCGCACCCACGGTGGTGACCGAACCGGCGCCCATCGCGATGCTGTTGCCATGGCTGGCCACTGCACCGGCACCAAAGGCCATGCTATTTACCGCCCGCGCCTGCGCACCGCCGCCGAACGCCAGGCTACCGTTGCCGGCAGCTACAGCGCCCACGCCCATCGCCACCGCTTCGTCGCCCTCTGCTTCGGCATCACGGCCTGCGGCGATCGCATCGGCGCCGGTGGCACCGTCGTTGGCTTCGTTGCCGCCCCCGGTAGAGTTGACGCTGTAGTAGCGGGTGCGTCGTGCTTCGATGGTGTCGTCCAGCTGATCCACATTGACCGCATCGCCGCCGTCCACGCCGGTCGCCACGTTGGTTACGCGGGTACCGGCGGCATCGACACCGGCCGAGGTGATGCTCGGTCCGTTAATGATGGTCAGGCCGTTGTTTGCCAAGGTGGTGTTGCCGACGGTCACGCTGCCCGCCACATCCAGATCATCGGCCAGCGCGAACTCGATATCGTTGCTGGTCGCGGTCTTTGAAACGACGATGTTGCCATCGGCCGAGCGCAGGTCCACGTTGTTGCCGGTGGCGCTGCTGACCGCCACGTTGCTACCGTTGGCACCTTCGGCGCTCACGTTCCATCCTGCATTGGCCACGTCGCTGACTGACTTCAGCTGATCTTCGCTGGCCGCCTGGCCGCTGGTGAAGTTGGTCGGATCGAAGGTGGTGTTGGTCAGGCCGCCGATGGTGCCGGTCGCGCCGTTGATGGTGATCGGAATGGCACCGCCGCCGACGCTAATGCTGGTCGCACCGACGCTGGTGGTGGACGTGCCGTCGCTGACCGCCAGACTGCCCGCACTGACCGTGGTCGACGACGTGCCGTCGTTGACTTCAACACCAGCATTGTTCAACACCGTATTGCCGGTCGTGACGCTGCCGGCGGCACCCAGATCGATGTTATCGGCCAGCGCGAACTCGATGTCATTGCTGGTAGCCGATTTTCTCAGCAACACGTTGCCGTCGCCGCTGCTCAGGTCCATGGTGTTGCCGCTGGCGCTGGCATTACCCACATTGGTGGCATTGCCGCCTTCGACGCTGACCGTCCAGCCCGCATTGGCGGTATCGCTGACCAGCTTCAGCTGATCTTCGCTGGCCGCCTGGCCACTGGTGAAGTTGGCCGGATCGAAGGTGGTATTGGTCAGGCCACCGATGGTGCCAGTGGTGCCGTTGATGGCGATCGCGTGGGCACCGCCCACGGTGATGCCGGTCGGCCCCACGCTGGTGGCGTAGGTGCCGTTGCGCACGGTGACCTCGCCAGCACCGATGCGGGTGCTGTTTCCAGAGATCGCATCGACCACGGCCGCGCCGCTATTGTCCACCAGGGTATTTCCGGTGTTGACGCTGCCGGTCGCCCCCAGATTGAGGTTGTTGGCCAGGGTGAACAGCACATCATTGCTGTTGTTGGCCTTGGTCACCGCAATATTGCCGTTGGCCGAACTCAGATCCATCGTGCTGCCGGTCGCACTGGTCGGTCCGACGTTGGTGGAGTTGCTGCCCTGCGCGGTAAGGTTGATGCCACTGGCGGCCCGGGCCAGCGCGTCCTGCACCGTGTTGTAGCTGTTGGTTCCCAGCTGGAACCGAGTGCTTATCTGATGCGTTTCACTGTTGTAGGACGAATACTGGCCTAGGCCGGAAGCGACACTGCTGCCCATGCTGTCCAGGTTGTTGCCGAGCGCCGTCACGGCTTGGTTGGTGCCGAACAGCTGGCTGCCGTTGATGGCATCAGTGCTGCTGGCACTAATGCGGCCAGCAGCAAGATTGGTCAGCGTGCGCGGCGCATTGGCCGCGCCGATGCTGACCGTACTAGTGGCGGTGGTTCCAGCGAAGGTGTAGGTAACCTTATCCACAACAGCGTTTGGCGTATTCTCGGCCGCAGCGGTGATCGAGCCACTGCCCAGCGCGACGGCGCCTTCCTGCTGCGCGGATGCGTTGGAACCCAGCGCCATTGCATTGACCGCGCCGGCCCGGGCATCGTAACCGGCGGCGTAGCTCTTGATAGCTGTTGCCTGGCTGCTGGTCCCGTTGGCCACGCTGTACTGCTCCGTGGCGCGTGCGTTCAAGCCGATAGCTGAAGAGCCATAACCTTGCGCCTCAGCATTGGTGCCGGTGGCGACGGCGGACTGGCCGCTGGCGAGCGCACCGGTACCACTTGCTACCGCAGAGATGGCGGTGGCACGGGCATTGGTGCCGGTAGCCAGCGCGGACTCGGCGTTGGCATAGGCGCCGGTGCCCATGGCGGTGGCATCGCGGTTCACCGCCATTGCCCCGTTACCGATCGCGACGGCGTTGACGTTGTTGACCCTGTCTTCCGGCAACGGATTGTCCATGCCAGCAATAGCGCCGGCGCCCAGAGCAACGCCATTGGCAGCGTAACCGCGCGAGTTGGTACCAGACGCTACGGCATCCACGCCGCTGGCCTGCGCATCGGTGCCGCTGGCCTGCGAACGCAGGCCGGTAGCGCGAGAACGGGTGCCTTCTGCCATGGCATCAATCGCAGTGGCATGCGCGTCATAACCGTGCGCCACGGCACGCTCTTCAGACGCCAGCGCGCTGCGGCCGATGGCAATGCCATCGTCTGCGCTTACTTCTGCTTCGGTGCCGACTACGATGGCATTATCCACCGAGCCGCCAGCAAGCTTGGGGTCCGCCTGTGCGCCGGTGCCGATCACCACCGAATTCTCACCGGTGCTGCGGGCGTCGCTGCCGATGGCGATGCCACCCTCATCGTTGGCGTAGCTTCCATCGCCAATCGCAGTCGAAGACGCGGCCAGGGCCTTGACATCGCGACCCAGCGCAACCGCGCCTTCCTGGTCCGCGCTGGCTTCGTAACCTACCGCCAGCGCTTCGCGACCAGCTGCGTCCGAACGCGGACCGATTGCCACCGCGTCGGTACCGGTGGCGCCGGCGTTGTCGCGATTGGCTGGATCGGTGGAATTGATGCTGACGTACTGGCTCTTGTTATCGGCGATGGCCTGATTCATCTGGGCAACATTGACCACGTCCGTGTTGGATACGCCGGCAGCAACACCGCTGATGCCACCCAGGGCATTCAGGCGCACCGCATCCGCGGGCAAAACATCAATCTCGCCACTGGACACCGCACCGATCGCTTCTGCAATCGTCTGGAATGAATGCGGAACCTGATCGGTGTCCATCAAGGTGATCGCAGAGAAATCGCCTTCCGCATTGACAGTGACCCCGCCTCCCACCAGGTTGGCGATCTTGGCCTGCGCCATCTGCAGCTGCCCCACATTGACTGCGTCATAGCGCTGCGCGCCGTCGGCCACATTGACGATTCGACGCTGCAGATTGCTGGACGTGTTGCCCACTGATAGCACACTGCCGCCGATCACCTGGGGGCTGCCGGTCAGATAACCCTGTCCCATGTAGTCGGAAGCCACCGCCGCCGAGCCGGCACCCAGCGCGATGTGTCCACCTTCCGCCCTGGCATTGCGGCCCAGGGCGACGGCCGAGGCGTCAGCGCTGCTGCCGCTGCCCAGCGCCAGTGCATTGGCGGCTGCCGCTGCGTTGTAGCCCAGAGCCGCAGCGTCAGTGCCCGCGACGCTGTCGCTGCCCACCGCAACGGCACGGTCCTTCGCGCCGCCGACCTGGTTGGCGTGGAAGCCGATGGCAACGTTGTAATCACCATTGATGTTGGAGCCGGCCTGACTGCCGATGGCCACATTCTGGTCGCCTACCACGCCGGTGCCAGCCATGTAGCCGATGGCCATGGTCTGGTTACCTTGCACGTTGACGCCCGCGCCGGTACCGATGGCAATGTGTGAGGTGCGATCGCCCGCAGCGGTTCCTGTAGTACCGACGCCAGCGCCGGTACCCAGTGCAATACCGTTGGGAGAATCCGCCTCCGCGCCATTACCCGCCGCGAAGGCATTTGCTGCACTGGCAGTGGCCTGGCCCAGCGCAATGCTGTTGGTCCCCGCGGCCACCGCCCCGGCGCCGACGGCCGTCGCGTTGGCTGCACTGGCCGCAGCACCCGCGCCCAGGGCGATCGCATTTGCGCTCTCGCCGCTGACAGTGGCGCCTGTGCCCAGCGCAACTGCATCAGTGGCGTACTGGGAATCCACCGCCGCCTGATCACCGACCACGATGGCCCCGGCCGCCTGCGCATCCGCATCGCGACCCATGGCAATCGCGGCTTCGGCGGTCAGCGCGGTAGATGCGCCGTCACCTGCGGCAAGGCTGTGACCGCCCGCAGAAACCGCGTTCGGGCCGATGGCAATGGATTCCATGCCTTGAGCCTGCGAATCACCGGTCGCGGTGCCGTCCTCCTGCGACCTGGCATGGAAATATTTCACGCCCTGGCCTGCAACATTGAGCTCGTTACGCAACTCATAGATCTGGCCGCCGTTCACCGCCTGCGTGCTGCCATTGGTGATCAATCCATCAGCGACGTTGGTGATCACCTGGTTGCCGGCATTGATACCGGTGCTGGTCACGCTGGGGCCGCCGGTGATGCGCAGGCCGGTGCCGTTCAGTGTGGAACCGCCGACGGCCAAGCCATTGTTGTTCAGCGTCGACGCGCCGATGGTGACGCTGCCGGCGGCGGTCAGGTCAAGGTTGTTGTCCAGGCTGACGGCGATCACACCGTTATCGTCAGTTCCCGTCTGCGCCATGCTGATGTTGCCATCGCCCTCGAAGGTCAGGGTGCCACCCGGACCGATGTTGACCGAGCCGTTACCGGTGCCGACGGTGAAGCCGGCGTTCGCCACGTCACTGACCTGCTTGAGCTGCTCTTCGGTTGCGGCGCGGCCAGCGGTATAGCTGGCAGTCGGGTTCCACGTAGTGTTGGACAGACCACGCAGGTCGTTCGCGACCGCGTCCATCATCACCGTGCCGGCGCGAACCGTGCTCGCACCAACGGCCACACCGTTTCCAACTCGCAGGCCCGCATTGTCCAATTCCGTCTGGCCGATGATCAGCGTTCCATCGGGACCCAGGTCTTGCACCTCCTGCGCGCTTGCGCCCATCGATGCCAGACCCAGCGCGACAGCCAGCATCAGCGTGGCGTGCGACGGTCCACTGACAACGGTGCCGACACCCGCGGCCACGCCAGTGCTGTCGCTGCGTGCGAACTCAGAGGCGACCACGATCCGGCCGAGCGCCTTGTTCCAGACCTTTCGGTAAATCTTGTTCATGCGATGTTTTCCAAGGGATCCATGATGTCGACGGCCTGCTGCAGACGGCCGCACATGAGCGCGGCCGCGCCTGCGTGAAGCAGGAACGGTCCGCAGAGGGCACGCCAGCTGGCGAGAACTTCGGTGTTCGGCAAGGACCAAGGCGGGCCGGGGGTTTGCACCGCAGCCCAGGCCTGGCGCAGGCAGATATAGAAGCGCGCCGACGCGCGAGCGCCCCGCCATCAAGGGCCGCGAAATACAGAATTTCGGGCCTCAGCAAAGCGCCGGTCGCGCCTTTGCGCGACAGGGTGGACTGCCACATACAAGTTCCCCTTTACGGACGACCCAGACGGGTCGCCGTCCCCAAACATTCAGAGGAGACTGCGTTGCGAGGTCCCAGCACTCACTTTCGTGAGAAGGCTAGCTCCTTTGGCAATGGCAACCATCCACTGGCTTACCGCTAACGGAGTCTAACCACGTTTTGACCAAGTTCACAACAATTTAGGTAGATCGTCACACTTGTGAACAGGTGTGGCGGCTACGCGCGTAGCTCAGGTCATTTCCACGTACGTCGTTGCGACCAAAACGCGAGCGAGAGCGAACAACTGTCTGCGCCTCGCACGGATAGCCGGTTCTTACCACCGCCCGCCCGCGTTCATAGCCTAGGCCGGCTGGCATGGATGGCTCAATTTTGCGCTTGTCGTTGTGTCCAACTGACTGCGTGGCTGTGCCGACACTCAGCTCGCGGTGCCCGATTTGTATTCGTAGTAGCCGTAGCTGTAGTAGCCGGTGGCACGCTTTTCGACCGCTTTGAAGATCGCGCCCTTGATCTGCACGCCGTTCTGCTCGAATCGCTTCTTGGTCAGCAGTACTTCCTTGGGCTGATTCAGGCCGAAACGGGTAACCAGCAGCGACGAGCCTGCATGCTGGCCGACGATGGCTGCATCGGTCACCGCCAGGATCGGCGGGGTATCGATGATCACCAGGTCGTACTGCGAGGCCAGCGATTCCAGCAGCGCGGTGAAGCGCTGGTGCATCAGCAGCTCGGACGGATTGGGCGGAATCTCGCCACGGGTCATGTAGTGCATGTTCGGAACGCGATCCATCGTATGGATGGCCGTGGCGACATCGACCTTGCCGACCAGCACGTCGGACAGGCCGTTGCCCGGCGTCACGTCCAGCACCTTGTGCAGCTTGCCCTTGCGCATGTCCGCATCGATTACCAGCACTTCTGTCCAGCCTGGGCGATCACCGCGGCCAGGTTGGCCGAGACGAAGGTCTTGCCCACCCCCGGACGCGGACCGGAGATCATGAGAATGTTGTTCTTGGCCTCCAGCATGGCGAAATGCAGGCTGGTGCGCAGGCTGCGGATCGCTTCCACGGCCAGATCCGCCGGTGCATTGACTGCCAACAGATGGTGTCTTCCACCGGCCGCCCGGGTGCGGCGGCCGGGCGATGTCCTGCACGTCTTTGTCATCACTGCGCGGGGTGGCCGCATAGACCGGCGGTGCTGGTGGCCGCCAGCGACAAGGCGCGCCAGGTTTTGGGATGGCAGCCAGCAGCACACGGCGCTGGATGGCATCATCGATAGCGCGTGGCGCTGGCATCAGGCGCAGGCGTACTGAAGCCTGGCTTCAGGCCGCTGGATCCCCGCCTTTGCGGGGATGACGAGCTGCAGAAGGCGGGCGAACCTCGCCCCAACTAGAATGGGCGCGCACTCCCCTCTGCGAGCCCTGCCATGACGCTTTCCGCCACTTCCGCCTCCGTCGTGATCAACGACCGGGTTTCCGTCGCCAACGATGCGCCGTTCGTGCTGTTCGGCGGGCTCAATGTGCTGGAGGAATTGGATTCCACCCTGTTCGCCGCCGAGGCCTACAAGCGGGTCACCGACAAGCTGGGCATCCCGTATGTGTTCAAGGCTTCGTTCGACAAGGCCAATCGCTCGTCGATCACCTCGTATCGCGGCGTGGGGCTGGACGAAGGGCTGCGGATCTTCCAGGAACTCAAGCGCCGGCTCGACGTGCCGGTGATCACCGACGTGCACGAGGTCGCGCAGGCCGCGCCGGTGGCCGAGGTGGTGGACGTGCTGCAGATCCCGGCGTTTCTGGCGCGGCAGACCGACCTGGTCGTGGCGATTGCCAAGACCGGGCGCGCGGTGAACATCAAGAAGCCGCAGTTCATGAGCCCCACCCAGATCAAGCACATCGTCAGCAAGATCCACGAGGCAGGCAACCAACGCATCATCCTGTGCGAGCGCGGCGCGCAGTTCGGCTACGACAACCTGGTGGTGGACATGCTGGGCTTCCGCGAGATGGCCGAGTCCACCGACGGTCTGCCGGTGATCTTCGATGTGACCCACAGCCTGCAGCGCCGCGAGGCGGGCAGCGAGGCCTCGGGCGGGCGCCGCCGCCAGGTGGTGGAACTGGCGCGCGCGGGCATGGCCGTGGGCCTGGGCGGGCTGTTCCTGGAGGCGCATCCGGATCCGGACCATGCGCGTTGCGACGGCCCGAGCGCGCTGCCGCTGGATGCGCTGGAAGCCTTCCTCACCCAGATCAAGGCGATCGATGACCTGGTCAAGGGATTCGCGCCGCTGGATATTGCGTAGATCGCGACTCAAGCCGGCCCCCGCAGGTAGCGCCGGCTTCGGGCGCGGTGGACCAGCTCGGATGGGTCAAACCTGTGACCGAAGATCCGCCGGCAGATATGCAGTCACAGGCGAGGGATTCGCGTCGCGCGGCGCTTTCAGTGATAATGCCGCGCTGTCGTCGGCCTGCCGCGACAGCCCGTAATGCCAAGCGCCTGTAGCTCAGCCGGATAGAGTAGTGGCTTCCGAAGCCATTGGTCGGGGGTTCGAATCCCTCCAGGCGCGCCAGCTTTTTTCCCCCTGGATTTCATCGCTTCCAAGTTCCGGCTACGTGCCTGGTCCGGCACGTTTTGCGAAGCCGACTGCGCGTCCAGCTCAGCGGCGACCATGACAACGCACCCGCGCCCCTGTTCATTCCAACCGTCACGCATCGCGCACGGTCACGGGCCGAATCTGGCTCCCCGGGGCTGCTGGATGTAGGTCATGCGACTGCTTTCCTCTGCATTGTTCTTCTCGCTGGGGCTGACCATCGGCACCGCGGTCAGCGGCCTGGGCGGGCGTTCGAACGATGGAGGCGGCAGCCTTCAGGCCGTCGACGAGGCAGCCAAGGCGCCTGTCACAGCCGATCGTTCAGGGCCGATGCCGCCGACTGACGCCCCGATCCGGCGCGGTGTCCGTCCGGAAACCTGCATCGCCAGCAGCACCATGGCCTGCATCACGGAGTCGCAGCAGACGGTACGCAGCTGACCGGCCTGTCGCGACCTCGGCGGCGATCGCCCTGCACCAGTATCCGAATCCCCGCATCCGCCGCACCGGTAAGCTTCGCTAAGTGCTTGCACGGGCAGGAAAAGCTCGCCATAATGCGCGGCTCGCTGCGTCCGGCACCTGCCGGATCAGGACAGGAAGCGCGATTTCCGTCCTGCCAGGCAGCGGATCCAACTCCCGTATCGCATGGCCTGGCTTCGTTTTGAAACCGAACCGGCCGGGGCCGCCGTCTCCCAGGCTATGGGCGACCAAAATCACATCGAGGTGCACAGATGTCCCGCGTATGCCAAGTGTCCGGCAAGCGAGTGATGACGGGTAACAACGTCTCTCACGCCAACAACAAGACCCGTCGTCGTTTCCTGCCCAACCTGCATGAGCGCCGCTTCTGGGTCGCCAGCGAGAACCGCTGGGTCAAGCTGAAGGTTTCCGCGCACTCCCTGCGCACCATCGACAAGAACGGGATCGACTCCGTTCTGGCTGAGCTGCGTGCGCGCGGCGAAAAGATCTAAAGGAGATCAATCATGGCAGGCAAGCGCGACAAGATCCGCCTGATTTCTTCGGCAGGCACCGGTCACTTCTACACGACCGACAAGAACAAGAAGAACACCCCGGGCAAGATGGAAATGAGCAAGTACGACCCGGTCGTGCGCAAGCACGTGGTCTACAAGGAAGGCAAGATCAAGTGACGTCGCGGCGCGGGCGCTAGCGCCCGCCTTTGCCGCGCCGTCATCCCCGCGCAGGCGGGGATCCAGCGCCTTGAAAGAACAAAGCCCGCCGCAAGGCGGGTTTTGTTTTGGCGCCGTCCGCATCGCATCGTGGCAGCCGCATCCATCGGTCAGGCAACGGATGTGCTGTAGAGCCGAGCTTGCTCGGCTGGGGCCTCACCGGGAAAGCTTCAGCCGAGCAAGTTCGGCTCTACAGGGCCGGTGCCCGCGTGCCGGCATACGATCGCCTGGAATCGGCCATGGCAGGGCAAGGCTTGGGGGCAGCCAGGCATTCTGTCGCCGGCGTCATCCGCTGTGGGCTTGGCTACCCCTGCCGGGCGATGCACGACTATCGCCTTCATCCGCGGATCGGCAGAATCGGCCCATGACCCGATCACCGAGCCATCGATGACCGAGCCGTCCTCCATCGGCACTTGGCTGCTCATCCTGGACTGGGTGATCCGCCTGGCCGCGCTGGCGTGGATTCCCTCGCGCACCTTGCCGGCCGCCGCGCGCAGCTGGCTGCTGCTGGTGTTCTTCGTGCCGCTGGCCGGCCTGCCGCTGTATCTGCTGTTCGGCCACCCCTGGCTCTCGCGCGAACGCGTCCGCCGCCAGGCCGAGGCCTCGCAGCTGATCCGCGAGGAACAAAAACCCCTTGGCGAGCTGCGCTGGCAACCAGAAGGCGACGGCGCCGAGACCGAGATGGTGCCGCTGGTCGAGCGGCTGGGCGACTTCATGCCCACCCACGGCAATGCGGTCACCCTGCTGGACGACTACGAGGACTCGCTGCGCGCCCTGCTGGAAGACATCGCCGCCGCGCGCGACCGCGTACACCTGCTGTATTACCTGATGTTCCATGACCGGGTCGGCGACCTGGTCTGCGAAGCGCTGCTGCAGGCGGCCGCGCGTGGCGTGGAATGCCGGCTGATGCTGGATGCGGTCGGCGCCAAGCCCGGCATGCGCGCTTACGCGAAACGACTACGTGCCGGCGGCGTGCAGGTGCAGGAGCTGCTGCCCGGTGGCCTGCGCTGGCGCCGCAGCGGCCGCATCGACCTGCGCAACCATCGCAAGATCGCGGTGATCGATAACCGCGCCGGCTACGTGGGTTCGCAGAACCTGGCCGATCCAGGCGTCTTCGTGCGGGGCTATCCCAACCGCGAGCTGGTCGCGCGCGTGGAAGGCCCGGCGGTGTCGCACCTGGAGGCGGTGTTCGCCAGCGACTGGTATCTGGAAACCGGGCAGCGGCTGGAAGTGATCGCCACCACGCCGGTGCGCGATGCCAACGTGGCCGCGCAGCTGTTGCCCTCAGGGCCGGCGTATCCGTTTTCCAACGCGCGCGATGTGGTGTGCGCGCTGATCCACCTGGCACAGAAGAAGCTGGTGCTGACCACGCCGTACTTCGTCCCTGACGACGGCACCCTGAGCGCGCTGCGCATCGCCGCGCTGTCGGGCGTGGACACCCAGCTGATCCTCTCGCGCAGCAACAACCAGCAGCTCACCGCGTGGGCGCAGGAGTCCTACTACAGCGACCTGCTGCAGTCCGGGGTCAAGATCGCGCACTACCGTCCGCACTTCCTGCATGCCAAGCATCTGAGCGTGGACGACGGCATGGCGCTGGTCGGTTCGATGAACCTGGACATCCGCTCGTTCGCGCTCAACGCCGAGATCGGCATAGTCTGTTACGACGCCGGCGTCGTCGCGCGCATGCGTCAGATCGAGGCCGAGTACCTGGCCGCGAGCGATGTGCTGACCCTGGCCGAATGGAACCGGCGGCCGGCATGGAAGCGCAGTCGGGAGGGAATCGCACGGTTGGCGGATTCGTTTATTTGATCTGCGATGCGTGCTTTTGGCGGCGACCTCGCTGAAGTAGCAGGTTCGACGAACGCGCACCGCGCCACAGGCTGGGCGAGCTGTCGCCCCATCCTGGACACCGGCGCGCTTAGAGATAGGTGGCCAGCTGCGATTCGGTCATGCCCAGCAGCTGGCGCAGGGTCTCGATGCGATGGACGCCCATCAGTTCACGGTTGGCGCTGGAGATCCCGTCGTAGGCGCGATCGTCGATCTCGTCCAGGCGCACTGAAAACGCTTCGCTGTGCCCGTGCCGTTTCCATGCGCCCTGGATGGCCTGGTCGGACACCAGACAGCGGCGAAAGGTTTCTGCATCCATCGGCGACCCTGCGAAGCGGACTGGCGGCGCACGTCGGCCGCCATGGCATTGCAGCGTAGCCGGTTCGACGAGCAGCGACGTCGCCCTCCACCCGAAACCACGGACTGCCGATAAAAAAATGGCCGGATGATCGGCCAAGTAGGGGTTGCCCCGGCCCTGCATGCGGACTGCTCAGGTCCGCGCCCATGATCCTTGCTGAGCGGCATCCGTTGCCGATGCGAGGGCTGCTGCCGGGGGCAAGACCAGCATGCCCTGCACCTGAGGCCGCGTCTGTCGGACAAGCACCCGCTCTGAGGTAGGAAAAGTCCTACTCCACGGAAGACGGATCGAGCGCCGCCCAGGTCTCCCGCGGCGCTGGCCCTACAGATCCAGCGCGCGTTCCAGTTCCTGCAGCGGGATCACGCCATTGGCCACGTCCTCGGCCAGGGTGAAATCCAGATCGGACTCGGCATCGTCGGCATGGATGGTGTAGCCATGCCGCTCGAGCAGGGCGCGCTTCTGCGCGACGTTCAGCAGGAACAGGACGGAAGGGAAGTTCGACATCAAGGGACGGGGACTGCAAAGCCGGTGGGTCGCCGGTGAATTCTAACGAGGACCGGCGCCTGGCGCGGCCCCACGGATCCTCAGGCCGCGTTTTCGTTCAAAGCTGCTGCCCGGTGGGCCACCCGCAGCCCTTCCCGGGCGATGCTCCAGCTGGGGCAGCCGAAGTCGACCAGGATGGTATCGGTGGCGATTTCGAAGGCCACGGTCTGCTGCGGCGTGAAATTGCGCGACAGGTCGTCGTAGACCTCGGAAAACGCGGTCCACCAGTCGATCTCGCTGCCGTTGTTGTGCATCTGGGTGGCCACGTACTCGCGCACGAGTTCGATGGCCTGACGGACTTCCTGATCGCTGACGCCACGGCGAAAAATCCGGATTTCCACATCGGACGCGGCCTGCGCCAGGGAGGGGATAACTACATTCATGCGATGCCACGGGTACTGAAAGTGGGCGGCATGGTGGTGTCTGGATCGTTTACGCCGGGTGTAGGCAAACCCAACACAAGATGACGGTCCCTGATTCGTGCAGCACGGACCGCGCTGAACATGCATGTTTGGCGACAGATGGGCGCATGATCGCAATGACGATGCCGTGCCACGTCGGCATCTTCGGTATCGGTCAATCCTTGCCGGGAAAAATGCGTGCGCTCCGGAGGATCGCGCCGGCCCCACAGCCGGGCGACAACGTCCAGGCGCGACCGCGGCGCCCGAACAGACGCTGGCGCGCGCTGCGCCTGGCCAAGCGTTCGCGCCTCAGCCGGCGCCGTCCTCGCGGCCGGGGATCGGGGTCTCGGTGTCCAGCGCTCCGACCACGTACAGGCGCTTGACCAGCACGTACAACACCACCGTCAGCGGCGCGGCCAGCAGCACGCCGGGCGGGCCGAGCAGCGCGCCGATGCCGAACAGCGAGAACAGCAGCAGCGCCGGCGGCAGGTCCACCGCGCGCTGCTGGATCAGCGGCTGCAGGACGTGGCCTTCGATCTGCTGGACCACCACGAACAGGCCCAGGGTGGCCAGCGCGATTTCCGGACTGACCGTGAATCCCAGCAGGACGGCCGGGACCGCCGCCAGGATCGGTCCGACGATGGGCACGAAATCCAGCAGCGCGGTGATCAACCCCAGGCCCAGCGCGACCGGCACGCCCAGCGCCCACAGGCCCAGGCCGGTAAGCAGCCCGACCACTGCCATCGCCACCAGCTGGCCGCCCAGCCAGGCCTTGAGCGCGTAGCCGCTGGCATCCAGGGCGTCGTCCACCGCCGGTCGCGCGTGCGCTGGCAGCAGCTTGAGCAGACCATTGCGATACAGCTGCGGCTGGGCCGCCAGATAGATGCCGCCGACCAGCACCAGGAACAGGTTGGCGATGCCGCCGGTGGCCGACATCGCCAGCGCGCCGGCGCGCGTGGCCAGGCCCGACACGCTGGACTGGGTGCGCTGGGTCAATTCGTGCACGGTCGGGCCCAGCGGACTGTTGCTGAGCCAGGCCTGGAAGTGTTCCCACGCCGCTGGCAGGGTCTCGCGCAGGATGGCCACCTGGGCCGCCAGCTGTGAGCCGAACAGCCACATCAGCAGCGCGAAGCCCACCAGCAACATCATGATGGTCACGCCCAGGGCCACGCCTTCCGGCACACGCGCGACGCGGATCACCTGGCCGACGATGGCCCGCAGCAGCGCGGCCACCACCACCGCGCCGAAGATCAGCAGCAGCAGCCCGGACAGCTGCCACAGCAGGACGACAAAGGCGGTCAGCGCCAGCGCGATGACCACGCGGGCGATGTAGGGACGAAGCGCGGATGCGGGCATGGCGTGCGGCCGTTAAAAAAGAGGGGCACAGCCCTCACCAGGCTGTGCGCCGCCACCCTAGAGGCGCGCACGAGAAGACACCGTGTTTAGTGGGCCACGCGCCGCGTGGCGGTCAGCGCTGTTCGATCGCGTCGACCCGGTCGGGGTAGAAAGCCAGATAGCCGGCGATCCTGCGCATCGCCTCGTGCGGGGTTTCGTAGCTCCAGGCGATGCCGCGCGCATCCGGCCCGGCCGACGCCGGCGCGTAGTACGTCGCCTCGCCCTTGTAGGGGCAATAGCTGGACTCGGAGGTGCGGCGCAGCGCGGCCATATCGACATCGCCGCGCGGAATGTACTGCACCGCCGGATAGCGCGCTTCCTGCAGGGTCAAGGCGGCGATCGAATCGGCCAGCGTCACGCCGGCCAGAGTGACCACCACGCGTCGTGCGTTGGGCGTCAGCGTGATCGGATGATCGGGGCTAGGAAGTTTGACAATGGGACTGGCCATGGCGCGAACCGAACGAACGGGACAGGGCACCCAATCACAGCACGGCCGTTGCTGCGGCGATGTGAGCGGCGCCGCCTGGATGGCCGGCGCGCGCATCGGATTGTCCATCCTGCGTGCAGTGTCGTGTCGGTACTTGCATCGCCTGCTTCCGGGCTACGCAGGAAGTTGATCTACGCGCGCGTGATCGCCCATAGATGCAACCACTGCCGTCGTACCGCAAGATGGAAGCGTCGTCGCCACGGTGTCCGCCATGTCCGCTGCACGCCTGCTTGCCTGCTCGCTGCTGTTTATCAGCGGCGCGGCACTGTCCGCCGAACCCATCGCCACGTTGCGGGTCACCTTCGACCGCAGCGGCATCACCTCCAGCCGTGCGCGGGGGCTGGCCGATGTGGCAGCACGGCGCGCGGTCACCGCCGACGATCCGGTCCGGGTGGCATCGATCTCCAAGCTGGTGGTGGCCATCGCGGTGATGCGCCTGGTCGAAGCCGGCACCCTGGATCTGGATGCCGATGTGTCGCAGCGCCTCGGCTGGACCCTGCGCAATCCGCGCTACCCGGAGGTGCCGATCAACTTGCGGCTGCTGCTGTCGCACCGCTCCAGCCTCACCGACGCGGCCGGCTACTACGCCACGCCGCTGGACGGTCGGCTGAAGGACATCCTCGACGACCCACGCGCCTGGGACACCGCGCATGCGCCGGGCACGTATTACCGCTACACCAACCTCAACTTCCCGCTGGTCGCCGCGGTGATGGAGCGCGCCACCGGCGAGCGCTTCGACCGGCTGATGCAGCGCCTGGTGCTGGCGCCGCTGCAGCTGCACGCCTGCTACAACTGGGACACCTGCAGCACCGACAGCGCAGCGCGCGCGGTGGTGCTCTACGACAAGCGCGGCACGGCGGTGAAGGATGACCACCATGGCGCCAGGCCGGCGTGTCCGGTGGTACCGGCTGCGGACGGAACCTGCGATCTGTCGGTCTGGAAGCCCGGGGCCAATGGCGCCACCTTCGCCCCGCAGGGCGGCCTACGGATCTCGGCCAGCGGCCTGGCGAAGATCGGCCGGCTGCTGCTGGGCGAGGGCCAGGTCGATGGCGTGCGCCTGCTCACGCCCGCGTCCGTCCACACGCTGGAGCAGCCGCTATGGACCTACGCGTCCGGCAATGGCGATACCTCCGAAGACGATGGCAGCCGGCCGCAGCGCCCCACGATCTGCCGCTACGGCCTGGCCCTGCAGACCCTGGCGACCCGGCACCACGACTGCGGCGATGACCTGTTCGGCGACGGCATCGAACGCCTCGGCCACGCCGGCGAAGCCTATGGCCTGCGGTCCGGGCTGTGGATCGATCGCCGCGCTGGCACCGGGGTGGCCTACTTCGCCACCGGTGTGGAAGACACCATGCCGGGCACGCACTCGGGTTTCAGCGCCATTGAGGAAGCCCTTGCCACAGGACAATAACGCCGTGTGCAGCCCGATCGTTCCATGCCTGTTGTCTTTCAAGCAATGGATTGTCTCGCCCAGCGGTCTGGTTGCCCGTCGGGCAGGCGCTTAGGCTGCCCGCACTTTCCCCACCGGCCCCGCCGTCATGACCAACGCTTTCCTCGACGCCCACAAGACGCGTCGCACCCAGTATTCGCTCGGCAAAACCCTGCCGCTGGCGCACGACCGGATTACCGCCCTGATCCAGGACGCGGTCAAGCATGCGCCGTCCTCGTTCAATTCGCAGAGCTCGCGCGTGGTGATCCTGTTTGGCGAACAGAGCGTCAAGTTCTGGGGCCTGGTCGCCGATGCGCTGCGCCAGATCGTGCCGGCCGATGCGTTTGCCGCCACCGAGCAGAAGCTCAACAGCTTCGCCGCCGGTGCCGGCACCGTGCTGTTCTACGAAGACCAGGACGTGGTGAAGGGCCTGCAGACGCAGTTCGCCCTGTACGCCGACAACTTCCCGGTGTGGTCCGAGCAGGCCAGCGGTATGGCCCAGCTGGCGGTATGGACCGCGCTGGCCACCGTCGGCGTCGGCGCCAGCCTGCAGCACTACAACCCGCTGCCCGACGCGGCCGCCGCGGCCGAGTGGAACCTGCCGGCCAGCTGGAAGCTGCGCGCGCAGATGCCGTTCGGCTCCAACGAAGCGCCGTTTGCCGAGAAGATCTTCATGGACGACACCGAACGCTTCCGGGTCTTCGGCTGAACCAGCTCGCCGGCGCAAGAGCCGGCGTGCTTCATGTGCCCCCGCGCCTCCGGTGGATCCCTCTGCCGGGGGCGCTGTGTTGTAAAGCGGCGCCCATTGCCGGCGGTGGTCACTCAGCGGATAGTGACGTGGCTCAAACTTCTGGTCGCCCATGGACGTTGCGTTGCTGCTGATGGCCGCTGTTCTTCCACCTGCGCTTTGGCTGCAGTGGCTGCGCCGTCGGCGGACGTCCCAGGTACCTGCCGCGACACCGGATAGCACGGTCGCCGATGAGCATGCGCAAGCGGCCATGCCCATCGAGGAACAGCCGATCCCACGCCTGCGACCGCTGCTGCGGCGCATGTATGCGGTGACCATGCAGGCCCCGGAACTGGCCGACGAACAGGTCTCGATCGATGGCGTCCAGGCCCAGGTGCTCGAGCAGGTCCAGTCGATCCTGGATTGCCTGGACCTGCAGCCGCAATACATGCCGCGCCGCCCGCACCTGCTGCCGCAGCTCATGCGCATGGTGAACGACCCTGCCGCCAACGGCCGTGCGATCGCCAGGATCATCGCCCAGGATCCGACCCTGGCGGCCAACCTGCTGCGCATCGCCAACAGCGCGCTGTATCGCCCGCACGGCACCCCACCGGTGGACAGCCTGGAACGCGGCGTGGTCCTGGTCGGCACCGAGGGCGTGCGCCGGATCGTGGCCACCGCACTGATGCAGCCGGTGCTGAGCCTGGATGGCGGCCTCTTCGCCCACCTGCCCAGCGCCATCTGGCAATACGCCCTGCACGCGGCCACGGCCAGCGCCGATTACGCCGGCCGGCATGGCCGGGGCGACGACGCGCTGTCCGCTCAGCTGCTGGGCCTGCTGCAGGGCCTGGGCGCGGTGGTGGTAATGCGCGTGCTGCAGGAAACCTACGCCCGTCATGCCGATGCGCCGCCCAGCCTGGCAGTCGCGGCCAGCCTGCTTGACCGCTACACCATCGTGACCGCGCGGACCGTCGTGGCCGGTTGGGACCTGCCCCCGACCCTGGCCGAGGCGTTGATGGACCAGCGCCCGCAGCGCGACGGCATGGCGCCCGCCACGGCCTTGGCCAGGGCGCTGCGCTACGGACGGCTGGCCGCGGCGCTGGTCGTGCTGGTGCGGGACAGCGAAGAAACAGAAGAAAACGCCTTGGGCCTGCTGGGTGCACTTGAGCCGAACACACACGCCAATGCGCGGCTCTGGGCCCGGATGACCTCCGAGTCCGAATCGATCTGACCGATCCCGCACGCTCTGTCCGTCGCGATCGCATCCGGCCGCAGGCGCAACTCGCACGCGTCCGTCTGCGTGCACGCTTCAGGCCCCTCCCAAGGGTTGGTCTCGCCTATGCCGCGCGGCGCGCGCATCAGGCGCCGCGCCATCCGGAGCGGAGTTATTGACCAGCCTTGACCAGGGTCTGGTAGCCAATTGGAGCTAAGACCATGGGGCTTAACGCCTGCGATGCCCACCTGCCCGCGCACGCGCGTTCCCAGGCACATGCGCGCGGAGAAGCGGCTCAACCGTGGGTGATGTGCGCCGGCGCGGGCCGCACGGTGCGATGGATCCGCACGGCGGTGCCCACCAGCGTCACCGCGATGATCAGCACCACGCAGCCCTTGAACGTCTTGTCGCTGGCCTGGGCCATGAACACCGGCCCATCCAGCACCGTCCAGGCCAGCACGGTGCAGGTCGCCAGGCTCAACGACAATTCAAGACGACGCAGGGTGGGCGACCAGCGACCCCTGGCGATCACCGTGGCCAGCAGCGGGATGTTGAGCAGCAACAGCACCAGCAGGCACGGTCCCTGGCGATGCAGGAAGGTCTCGGTGTAGGTCAGCGCCTGGTACGCCGCCGGTGCAGCGCGGCCATGCCACACCGCGTCCAGCAGCCAGCGCGGTTCGAGCAGCACGCCGACCCCGCAGATGATGCCGGCCACGCCCAGCGCCAAGGCCGCGCGGCCGGCGGGAATGCGATCCGGTGCCAGCGGTTTCCAGGCCGAATTCGAAGCGGGCCAGCGGCGACGCGACCAGGCCGCCAGCGCAAACCCCACGACCAGCAGGCCGGGCCACCACAGCGATGCGACCACCGTGCCGACCCACCAGTGGCCCAGTGCACTCAGCAGTCCGATGCCCGCGCTGGACGACTGGCGCAGCGTGTCCAGCAGGCCCAGCGCCCACAGCAGGGCCAGGCCGATGAACGTGGCGCGCGCGAAACTGCGCCCGTCAGCCGGATCGATCACCGTCAGCGTGGGCTGGTAGCGCGCGGCCACCGTGCGTGGATCACCGAAGGCCTGCGCCAGCGCGGTGGCCATGGCGGCATCGGCCGGGCGCCCTTCGACGTCGGCGCGGTCCTGCAGCTGTTCATGCAGCAACGCATCCAGCTCGAACGCGACATCGTTGCGGACCTTGCGCGGCAGGCGCACGGCGACATCGTTGATATAGGCGGCGATCACATCGTTGGCGTTCATGGCTCAGTCCTCTTCCAGGAGTCGGACCATCGCGTCGTTCAGGCCTTGCCACGACGCGGTGAGTTTCTTCAGCAGCTTCCGGCCCTGGGCGTTGAGCGCGTAATAGCGCCGCGGCGGACCGTCCTCGATCTTCCATTCGCTGACCAGCCAGCCCTGTGTTTCCAGCCGGCGCAGCAGCGGATACAGCGTGCCTTCCTCGATGGGCAGCCCCTGCTCGGCCAGTGCCTGGCGCAGCTCGTAGCCATAGCGCGGCGTGCGCAGCTGCGACAGCGTGGCCAGGATCACCACCCCGCGGCGCAGCTCCAGTTCCAGTTTTGCGATGGCATCCGTATCACCCATAGGCCGCACAGTACTGTGCGTCACACGGTCATGTCAAATCCACTTTGTTCAGTGCTGCCGGGTTTGCCTCACAGCGGCTGCAGGGCGGATGCTGGCAAGTCCGCACGGCTCGGACGCCAGGCCGGCATCCTGGCGCGCCTTGCAGGCCCGCACGTCACGCCGAGGGCGCCCTGTGGAGCGGAGCCTGCTCCGCAGGGTTTCCCGATCGAGGGATCGGCATGCACAAGCAGCGGAGCAAGCTCCGCTCTACAAGTTCCGGCGGGCGTGCATTCGCGCCCTGTCGGCGGCACGCCATCAGCGCTGCCTCAGATCCCCTGTCCGCCCGACACCTCGATCCGCTGCGCATTGATCCAGCGATTGGCCGGCGACAGCAGGCTGGCGATCATCGGGCCGATGTCGTCCGGCACGCCCGCACGGCCCAGCGCCGTCATTTCGGCGAAAAGCTTGTTGACCTGCGGGTTGTCGCGCACCGCGCCGCCGCCGAAGTCGGTCTCGATCGCGCCCGGCGCGACCGTGTTGACCGCAATCCCGCGTGCGCCGAGTTCCTTGGCCAGGTACACGCTCAGCACTTCCACCGCGCCCTTCACTGCCGCGTAGGCGGCGTAGCCGGGGAACGACACGCGGGTCAGGCCGGAAGACAGGTTGACGATGCGCCCGCCGTCGGCGATCAGCGGCAACAGCGTCTGGGTCAGGAAAAACACGCCCTTGAAGTGCACGTTCACCAGGCCGTCGAACTGCGCCTCGGTCGTGTCGCTGATCAAGGCGTGGTCACCATGGCCGGCGTTGTTGACCAGGTGATCGAAGGTGTCTCGTCCCCAGGTCTGCAGCAGCGTGATGCGCAGCCTCTCGGCGAAGCCGTCGAAGGAAGCTGCCTCACCGGTCTCCAGCTCCAGTGCCACGGCCCTGCGGCCCATGGCCTGGACCTGCGTGACGACGGCGCCGGCTTCCTCGGCACCGCTGCGATAGGTCAGCACCACATCGCCGCCGGCGCGGGCGATGCTCAATGCGGTGCTGCGGCCCAGCCCGCGGCTGCCGCCGGTGATCAGGGATATCGTGGTCATGGTGTTCTCCTGTGAACAGGCTTGATGAGGGAGCCACCACTGTCGGTTGCAGGCCAGCGCGCGGGTTGCCGGAATTTCGACATTGCTTGCCTGATTCTCCAGATCGCTGACGCCAGGGCCACCGATGGTTCACGATGCCGCCATGACCGACACCCTGCTCGACGCAGTTCGTCGCCACACCGACCTGCATGCGGGCGACAGTGGTCTTGCCCAGACCCCCATCGCCGGGCTGACCACCATCCGCTCCACCGCGCCGACCGAGCTGGACCACGCCATCTCGCGTCCCACCGCCTGCCTGGTCCTGCAGGGCAGCAAGCAGGTCACCCAGGGCACGCGCACCCTGACCTTCAACGCGGGCGATTCGCTGCTGATCACCGCCGACGTGCCCACGCGCAGCCGCATCACCCGCGCCAGCGCCGCCGCACCCTACTACTCGCTGGTCCTGGACCTGGACGCCGCGGTGATCGCCGACCTGAGTGCGCAGATGCCCGTTCCCTCGCGCACCGACGAACCGGCGGTGCACGCCGAACCCACCGATGCCGAGGTCACCGATGCCGCCTTGCGCGTGATGCGCCTGCTCGACCGTCCCGCCTCGGTGCCGGTGCTGCACGCCCAACGCGTGCGCGAACTGCACTACTGGCTGCTGGCCGGCCGCCATGGCGAGGCGATCCGCCGCCTGGGCTGGGCCGAAGGCCATGTGCAGCGCGTGGCCCGCGCCGTCGCCGTGCTGCGCGCCGACTACACCCGCACGCTGCCGGTGGAAACCCTGGCCAGCGCCGCCGGCATGAGTCCTTCGGCGTTCTATCAGCACTTCCGCCGCGTCACCTCGCTCTCGCCCCTGCAGTTCCAGAAACAGCTACGCCTGATCGAAGCCCGTCGCCTGATGCGCGCCGAAGGCGCTTCGGCCAGCACCGCCGCCTTCGCCGTCGGCTACGAAAGCGTGCCCCAGTTCACCCGCGAATACGGCCGCCTGTTCGGCCTGCCGCCGGTGCGCGACACGCAGCAGGCGCTCTGCAACGCACCTTCCAGCGCGCGCCTTCACCGGCATCCCTGATCGCTGGCTCATGCCAGGCCGGAACCTCCGCGCTGGACCAGAAGTTCAGCCGCTCTTGCGGCATCGCTCTATCTAGCGGCCTGTGTGCTGGCGGATGTTGCGCGCGCGGAGCGCAGCAATGCTACGCATTGCGCAGGTCGGCCCGGCAAAGGGGGCATGGAAACAGCATCGCCGCTGATTGCGCGGCGGTTCTTCTTGCCGCCCAAGATGGCGGGCGAGCTCGGCCGCGGTCGCGGTTACTTGGCCGGGCAAGGCGCGCCGCGGAAGGTCAGGCGCTGCAGGCGGGTCGGTTCCACGCACGGCGCCGCCTTGGGTTGTGCGGCCGCCGCCGCCGCTGCGGCGCGTTCGTGCTGCAGCTGGGCCAGGCGCGCCTTGATCTGCGGCATCACCGCCATCGCGGCCTTCTCGCCTTCCAGGATCGCGGCGCTGCGCTGGGTGAAATCGGCCGGGCCGATGTCGTTGACCCTGGGCCGCACCACCACGTCGGCCCGCGCCAGCTCCTGCTGGCCGGCGCGCTGGCCCATGATCGCGATCGACTGGTTGACGATGCCCAGCATGCCGGTGGGCGTGGTGCCGGACGCCTTGGTGGAGATGTCCACGGCGATGACGAAATCGGCGCCCAGCTGCTTGGCCGCGTCCACCGGCACCGGACTGACCACGCCGCCATCCACGTAATGCCACTTGCCGATGCTCACCGGCTCGAACACGCCCGGCACGCTGGATGAGGCGCGCACCGCCTGGCCGGTATCGCCCAGGTTGAACATGGTGCGTTCGCCGTCCTCCAGGCGCGTGGCCACGGCCACGAACGGCTTCTTCAATTTCTGGATCGGGGTCCTGTCGACCTGGCCGTCCACGTAATCCTGCAGCGCGCGGCCCTGGACCAGGCCGCCGGAGAACAGGCGCACGTCGCGGATCGAGGATTCATCCAGGGCCACGGCCCGTTGCTGCATCTGGAACACGTCCATGCCGCTGGCATACAGCGCGCCGACCACGCTGCCGGCACTGGTGCCGGCAACCACGTCGGGCTTGATCCCGTTGGCCTCCAGCATCTTGATCACGCCGATATGCGCAAACCCCTTGGCGGCGCCGCCGCCCAGCGCAATCCCGATCACCACCGGGCGCGTGGGGACCACCGGCACGGGCGGCGGCACCACGGTCGTAGCCGGCGGCGCGGTCCTGACCGCCTCACCGCCACAGGCCGAAAGCAGGGTCACGCAGGCGGTCAGCAGCAGGCGGGGCAGGCGCGGAGCGGGCATGGGGCGATGCACAGGCGGAAGGAAGCGCGCAGCTTAGCCAGTGAATCCCAAACCGTGGCCGACCCGGCGCCGTCCGCCGTAGAAAGACGCTGTTCGCCCGGCGGCGCATAGGAGCGGACCATGGCCGCGATGCGGCTTTCCCGACAAAGCCTCTCGCGGCCATGGGCCGCTCCTACGAGGATCCACATCGTGGGAGCCGCTTCAGCGGCGAAGGGCTTTCCCGGTGACGCCACATCGCCGCTGAAGCGGCTCCCACCTGTAGAGCGGAGCTTGCTCCGCTGGGGCCTTCCTACGAACCGAACCAAGAGCAGCGGAGTCCCCAAAAGGGGATTGCCACAAGCTCCGCTCTACAAGGAGGTCGCGACGAGATTTGAGGAGACAGTTGTTCCTACGAGAGATCATGCATTCTCGTGCGACCCAGCACATCCTTGCTCAACGAACAGCGCCTAAAGAAAGACCGCCCATGGCGGCCTTTCCCGTAGATCAATGCTGCGATCAGAAGCTGTTGTCGCCATCCAGGATCCGCCCCAGCCCGCCCAGCACCGAACCCTCGCCGCGCGCGCCGCCGTTCTGCGGAGCGGCCTGCAGCATGCGTCCGGCCAGGCGTGAGAACGGAAGCGACTGCAGCCAGACCTTGCCCGGGCCGGTCAGGGTGGCCAGGAACACGCCTTCGCCACCGAAGAACATGCTCTTGATCCCGGCCACGCGGCGCACGTCCATGTCCACGCCGCCGTGATAGGCCACCACGCAGCCGGTATCCACATCGATGCGCTCGCCGGCGGCCAGTTCGCGCTCGACCACGGTACCGCCGGCATGGACGAACACCCAGCCGTCGCCTTCGAGCTTCTGCATGATGAAGCCCTCGCCGCCGAACAGGCCGGTCAGGATCTTGCGCTGGAAGGCGATGCCCAGCCGCACCCCGCGCGCGCCGGCCAGGAAGCTGTCCTTCTGGCAGATCAGGCGACCGCCATGCTCGGACAGCTTCAGTGGGATGACCGTGCCCGGGAATGGCGCGGCGAAGGCCACCCTGGCCTTGCCCTGACCGGTGTGCGTGTAGACGGTGGTAAACAGGCTTTCGCCGGTGACCACGCGCTTGCCCGCCGACAGCAGCTTGTCCATGAAGCCGCCGCCGGCGCCGCTGTGGCGGCCGTCGCCGAACACCGTGTCCATCTGCACGGCGGCGTCCTTGAACATCAACGCGCCGGCTTCGGCCACCGCACTTTCGCCCGGATCCAGTTCCACTTCGACGAACTGCATGTCGTGGCCGACGATGCGGAAATCGATCTCGTCCGCGCGCATACCCGCGCTGGGCGGTGGCGGCAGGTGCGCTGGCGCCACGCTGCTGCCCAGCTCGGCCAGCGAGGAGGCGGGCTGCCAGCCGGCCAGGCCTTCGCGCCAGCCCAGCGCGCCGGGGTGGCGGCGGGCGAAATCCTGCGCCGCAGCGGTGTCGAACGGGCTCGAGCGAGTCTGCTCGGTACCGGTGAGGAAATACCACTGGCTCATGGCTGCATCACCTGATGGGACATGGCGCCGAGTCTAGCCCGCGCCCATCCCCGGCACGCCCGTGTCCAAGGTCACTGTGTCGGCCAGTTGCCGGCGGCGACACAGTTCTGCAACATGATCGGCGCCTGCGGTTCTGCCTGCCGTCCGCCCCCCTCCGCCCAGAGCTCATCCCCATGTCCCGATCGCCTCGCCTGCGCGTGCGTCCGCACCGCCTTGCCCTGTCCCTCGCCCTGGCGTTGCCGCTGCCGGCAGCCCTGGCCCAGCAGGCCGACCCACCCGCGACCGATGCCGCGCCCAGCGCGGCCACGCTGGATACGGTCCAGGTCACCGCCCAGCGCCGGGTGGAGAACATCCACGACGTGCCGGTGTCGATCACCGCCTTGAATGCGGAAAAACTCGGCGTGCTGGGTTCGGGCGGCAACGACATCCGCTTCCTGTCCGCGCGCGTACCCAGCCTCAACATCGAATCTTCCTATGGCCGGGCGTTTCCGCGCTTCTATATCCGCGGCCTGGGCAATACCGACTTTGACCTCAATGCCTCCCAGCCGGTCTCGCTGGTATACGACGACGTGGTCCAGGAAAGCCCGCTGCTGAAGGGCTTTCCGGTGTTCGACCTGCAGAGCGTGGAAGTGCTGCGCGGCCCGCAGGGCACGCTGTTCGGCCGCAACACCCCGGCCGGCGTGGTCAAGTTCGACTCGGTCCGCCCATCGCAGGATGCCAGCGGCTACCTCAAGACCGCCTACGGCAACGAGGGGTTGTTCAATTTCGAAGGCGCCTATGGCGGTGCGCTGACCGAGCGCTGGTCGGCGCGCGTGTCGGGCCTGTACCAGCACCGCGACAACTGGGTCGACAACACCTACGCCGCCGGTCCCGGCCACCATCTGGAGGGCTACGACGAGTCGGCCGCCCGCGTGCAGTTCCTGTATGAGGGCGATGCATTCGACGGCCTGTTCAACCTGCACAAGCGCCACATGAACGGGACCGCGCGCCTGTTCCGCGCCAACATCATCGAACCCGGTAGCAACAACTTCGTGCCCGGGTTCGACAAGGACACGGTGAGCCAGGACGGCATCAACCGTTCCGAGCTGGACACCTGGGGCGGCAGCGCGCGCCTGAGCTGGAAGCTGGATTCGGTCAACCTGTTTTCGATCACCGGCTACGAGAGCGCCGATTCGATCAACCGCGGCGATATCGACGGCGGCTACGGCGCGGTGTTCCTGCCCGACTCCGGCCCGGGCGTGATCCCGTTCGCCTCCGAGTCGGCCGACGGCCTGCCGCACCACCGCCAGTGGAGCCAGGAACTGCGCGTCGAATCCAACGAATGGGGCGCCTTCGACTGGCAGGCCGGCCTGTTCTACTTCGACGAAGACGTGCGCATCGACAGCTTCAACTACGACTCGCTCGCGCCCGGCAATCCGCTGGCCGGCCACGCCGTGCAGGCCCAGCGCAACAAGACCTGGGCCGCGTTTGCCTCGGCCGATTTCGATGTGACCGACGCGTTCAAGCTGCGCGGCGGCGTGCGCTATACGCAGGACAAGAAGGACTTCAGCGCCAGCGTGCTGGAGCCGGCGCCGTTCGGTGCGCCGGTCGGCGGCCCGTATCCGGTCAACACCGACGTGGACGACGTCAGCTGGGACCTGTCCGGCGTGTACACGATCAATCCGGACATCAACGTCTATGCGCGGGTGGCCAAGGGCTTCCGCGCGCCGTCGATTCAGGGCCGTCTGCTGTTCGCCGATCCGACCGTGCCCAACGGCGGCGTATCCACGGCCGATTCGGAGAAGGTCATTTCCTACGAGCTGGGCGTCAAGGCCGACCTGTGGGACAAACGCGCGCGCCTGAGCTTGGACGTGTTCCGCTATGACGTGGACGGCCAGCAGCTGGTCGCCGTGGGCGGCGCGGCCAACACCGCGATCCTGCTCAACGCCGACAAGACCGTCGGCCAGGGCGCGGAGCTGGATCTGGAGGCCTACCTGGCCGACAACCTGCTGGTGACCCTGGGCAGCAGCTTCAACGACACCCAGATCCAAGACCGCAACCTGGCCGTGGCCGTGTGCGCCGCGTGCACCGTGACCGACCCGCTCACCGCAGGCGGCCAGGCGCTGATCGACGGCAATCCACTGCCGCAGGCACCACGCTGGATCCACAACCTGACCGCACGCTGGGGTATCCCGATGGGCGATGGCAGCGAGTTCTACGTCTACACCGATTGGGCTTATCGCAGCGAGGTGAACTTCTTTCTGTACGAGTCGGTCGAGTTCCGCGGCAAGTCGTCGCTGGAAGGCGGTCTGCGCGTGGGTTACGCCTGGAACTACGGTGACTACGAAGTGGCCGCCTTCGGCCGCAACATCACCGACCAGACCCGTATCGTCGGCGCGATCGACTTCAACAACCTGACCGGCTTCATCAACGAGCCGCGCACCTACGGCGTGGAGTTCACCGCGAAGTTCTAAAAGCAGGTGTTGGCACGAGCAGCGTCGCACTCGCGCGAGATGCTCGTGCTTTTTCGTTTGTGCTTGTTTGCGCTTGCCGTCATCCCCGCGCAGGCGCGGACCTCAGCGCCTTGCACGATCAACGCAGGCGTTGGACTCCCGCCTGCGCGGGAGTGACGGGGTTGGGCTTGAAAACAAAACGCCGCATGGACGCAACTCCACGCGGTGTTTTGTTTTCCGGGCGCGCATTGCCACACCTCACCATCAAACAATCGCAACGCCCGCCTGTTCCAGCGCAATGCGCGTCGGCGCATCGCCCTCGGGCGTCACCGGGCGCGTGAGTTCCCACAGGAACTGCACGCGGAAGCCTTCGGCCACCGCGTCCTGCGCGGTCCATAGCACGCACACGTCGCGCGCCAGCCCGCACACATGCACCTCCGCGATGCCACGCTCGCGCAGCCAACCGGCCAGGCCGGTGCTGGGCCGCGTGCCATCGGGTCCGTGGTTCTCGCGGAAAGCGCTGTAGGAATCCACCTGCGCGCAGGTGCCCTTGCGCAGGATCAGGTCGACCGGCGTCCAGTCCACGCGCGGGTCCAGCGCCGCGCCCGGCGTGCCCTGCACGCAGTGATCCGGCCACAGCATCTGCGGCTGCCCGTGCAGGTCGATCACCTGGAACGGCGCGCGCCCGTCGTGCTGGGCGGCGAACGACGCATGCCTGGCCGGATGCCAGTCCTGGGTGGCCACCACGGTGGCGTAGCGCCGTTGGGCCAGCAGCTGGGCGATGCCCGGCACGATTGCATCACCCTGGAAACAGGCCAGCGCGCCGCCGGGCATGAAGTCCGGCTGCAGGTCGATGACGATCAGGGCCGTCTCGACGGGCAAATGTGTCATGTGCATCTCCGCAGGATGCGATGAGCCTATCGGCTGCCCGCGCAGGCCTCAACCGCGCAGGTTTGGTCGATGCCGCCTACCCCGCATCTTGAGATCGCCTTGACCGGCCCAGGCCTAGACTCGCTGGCCTTGCCTGCACGTGCATCGCATAAGCCGCAGGTGCTGCTGAAGGACATCGCATGGTCACCACCTGGGACATCGCCCTGCGCCTGCTGCTGGCCGCAGTGCTGGGCGGCATCATCGGCGCCAACCGCGGCCGCCTGCAGTGGGCCGCAGGGCTGCGCACGCACATGCTGGTCTGCGTCGGTGCGGCGCTGGCGATCATCGTGTCGGCGTTCGGCTTCAACGATGTGCTGAACAACCCGCATGTGGTGCTGGATCCCTCGCGCATCGCCGCGCAAGTGATCAGCGGCGTCGGGTTTCTCGGCGCGGGCACGATCCTGTTCCTGCAGCGCGAGCAGGTCATCCGCGGCCTGACCACCGCCGCGGGCCTGTGGGCCGTGGCTTCCATCGGCCTGGCCGCCGGCAGTGGCCTGTATGCCGCGGCGATCCTGGCCACCGCGTTGCTATGGATGATCCTGGCGCTGCTCAAACCCCTGGAGCGCCGCTATCTGCAGCGGCGGCATGCGGCGATGCCGGGGCTGCAGCTGGTGCTGTCGCGGCAGGGCGCACCGCTGGGCCAGGTGCAGCGCCAGCTCGATCTGGCCGGCGTGCCGGTGCAGCGGCTGCTGCTCAAGCGCCGTGCGTCGCTGGACGAGGACCTGCTGGACATTCGCTGCGCCGCCACCGTGGAGCAGGCCACGCTGCTCGCCGCGATCGAGCACCTGCGCCACATCGAAGGCGTGCAGCAGGTCAACCTGCGCGGCAGCATCGACCGCTGAGCGTCGGACGGGCGTCGCGGCTGCGACGCCCATCTTGATGTCAGGCGATCGAGGCGCGATAGATCGATTCGATCGTCGCGTCCAGCGTCTCGTTGAACTGCGCATCGCTCTGCTGCGCGCTCAGCCCTTCGGTCAACGCGCGGCTGAAGCTGGCGATGATGCCGGGATTCCTGGCCAGCCTGGCGTTGGCGTCGTCGCGGCTGTAGCCGCCGGACAGCGCCACCGCCTTGAGCACGCTCGGGTGATCGACCAACTCCTTGAAGAAGCCGTCGACGCTGGGCAGCGTGAGCTTGAGGATCACCGGCGTGGCCGCATCGATCTTGTCCAGGCGCTCCAGCAGGCCCTGCTTCAGCGTGACTTCGATATCGGCCTTGTCGGCGGCCTTGATGTCCACTTCCGGTTCGATGATCGGCACCAGGCCGGCGTCGAGCACCTGCTGGCCGAGCGCGAACTGCTGGTCGAGCACCGCGGCGATGCCGGCGGCGTTGTTGGCCTTGATGACCGAACGCTCCTTGGTGCCGAACACGCCCTTGGCCTTGGCCCGGGCCAGCAGCGCGTCCAGGCCGGGGATCGGCTTGAGCAGCTGCACGCCGTCGGCCTCGTCTTCCAGGCCCTTGTCGATCTTCAGGAACGGCACGACCTGCTTGGTGTTCCACAGGTAGTGCGCCGCTTCCTGGCCGGCGAAATCGTCTTCGAGCGTGCGCTCGAACAGGATCGCGCCCAGCACGCGCGCGCCGGTGAAGGCCGGACTGGTGACGATGCGCTCGCGCATCTGGTGGACCTTGGCAAACATTTCCGCATCGCCCGAATACGCCGACTCGTCCACGCCATACAGCTTGAGCGCCTTGGGCGTGCTGCCCCCGCTCTGGTCGAGTGCGGCGATGAAGCCCTGGCCCGAAGCGATCTTGTCGCGCTGTTCCTGATTGATTGACACGGTCGGCATGTCCTGTGCTGGAAAGGGGGGAAACCGAGTGTACGCGGCCCCCGCATGCCTGGCAGCCGTGGAACCGTTACCGGCTCAGATCTGCTTCACCCGTGTCGATGCAGCGTTCCCATGGAATGGGACGCCGCGCGCCGCCAGCCTGCAGATGGCGCCGTTCAGTCCTTCGGCATGTCGTCACCGTAGTACGGGCACCCCCAGCTTGATCCGCGCGCGCCCCTGCATGCGGCGACGCCGGTTGCTGTCGCGCAGCGAATAGACGCTGCCGCAGTATTCCTGCTGGTAGAAGCGCTCGTGCCGATTTCGACCATGCGCACCGCGCCCGCCTTGCGCCAGTTGTAGCCCCGGTACACCAGGCCTCTCGTAAGGTGCCGCCGCACGGTGGCCGCGGTCGTTGATCTGGCCATGGTCTTCCAGCGCGAGATGCCCAGCGAACTGGTGATCACCGGAAAGCCGTGCTCACGCGCAGACAGCGCGGCGTGCTCGAACGCATGTCGAAGCACATCATGCAGCGGATGCCGCGCTCGGATTCGTTTTCCATGCCGCGGGCGCGGGCGAACCAGCGGTGTCGTGGTCGGCGTCGATGAAGGGCATTCCGTGCTGTTCGGCGAAGCGGATGTTCTCCTGCTTGCGCAGTTCGTATTCGCGGGCCGGGTGGATGTTGCGGCTGTAGAAGAAGGTCGTGGAGTCGGTGTCGGTCTCGTCAGGCTTCCATCAACTCGCCCGAGCACGGCGCGCAGCACAAGTGCTCAACAGACGATTGCCTTGCGGCAGCGCCAGCGCCAGCGCCGGGCGTGAAGTCGTGGTCATGGCTTGCTCCTGAGCGGGATATGCCTGCGGCGATGCCCTCCCTGCAACCTGCAGGAAGGGCATCGGACTCAGGCCGCCTGGGCCAGGTCGGCGCGCAGGATGCGCGCGGCGGCCACCATCTGCTCCAGCGCCTGGCCGGTCTCCTCCCAGCCACGGGTCTTCAGGCCGCAGTCCGGGTTAACCCACAGCTGCTGGGCGCGCAGCACCGCACGCGCCTTGCGCAGCAGTTCGACCATTTCTCCGGTGGACGGGATGCGCGGGGAGTGGATGTCGTACACGCCCGGTCCGATCTGGTTGGGATAACGGAACTGCACGAAGGCATCCAGCAGTTCCATGCGCGAGCGCGAGGTCTCGATGGAGATCACATCGGCGTCCATCGCCGCCACCGCGTCGATGATGTCGTTGAACTCGGAGTAGCACATGTGGGTGTGGATCTGGGTACCGTCGCCCACGCTGGATGACGAAATGCGGAATGCTTCCACTGCCCAGTCCAGGTAGGCCTTCCATTCGCCGCGGCGCAGCGGCAGGCCTTCGCGGATGGCCGGCTCGTCGATCTGGATGATGCCGATGCCTGCCGCTTCCAGATCGCTGACCTCATCGCGTAGTGCCAGCGCGATCTGCCGGCAGGTCGCACTGCGTTCCTGGTCGTCGCGCACGAACGACCACTGCAGCACGGTCACCGGGCCGGTCAGCATGCCCTTCATCGGCCGATCGGTCAGCGACTGCGCGTACTGCGACCAGCGCACCGTCATCGGCTTGGTGCGCACCACGTCGCCGAAGATGATCGGCGGCTTGACGCAGCGGCTGCCGTAGCTCTGCACCCAGCCCAGCTTGGTGAAGGCAAAGCCGTCAAGCTGCTCGCCGAAGTACTCGACCATGTCGTTGCGCTCGTATTCGCCGTGCACCAGTACGTCCAGTCCGATCTGCTCCTGGAGGCGCACGCAGCGCTCGGTCTCGGCGGCGATGAAGGCGTCGTAGTCGGCGTCGCTGAGCTTGCCGGACTTGTGCTGCGCGCGCGCCTGGCGCACCTGGTGGGTCTGCGGGAACGAACCGATCGTGGTGGTCGGATACACGGGCAGGTCGAACGCGGCCTGCTGCACCAGGCGGCGCTGCGCGTAGGCCGAGGCGCGGCGACTGTCCTGCGCGGTCAGTCCGGCCACGCGCTGGGCCACCTCGAGGCGATGCACGCGCGGCGACTGGCGGCGCGCGTCCAGGCCCGCTCGCTGCGCTGCCAGGGCCACCTCGGCACCGTCCGCGCCGTCCAGCGCAGCGGCCAGCACCCGCAGCTCGCCCAGCTTCTGCCGGGCGAAGGACAGCCAGGATTTGAGCTCGACATCCAGCGATTTTTCCTGCTCCAGGTCCACCGGCACGTGCAGCAGCGAGCACGACGGCGCCAGCCACAGCCTGTCCGCGCCGACGTGCCCCTGTGCATAACGGGCCAGGGTCAGGGCGTTGTCCAGATTGGTGCGCCAGATGTTGCGGCCGTTGACCAGGCCGGCCGACAGCACGCGGCCCTTGGGCAGGGCCTTCAGCACGGCATCGAGCTGTTCCGGCGCCCGCACCAGGTCCACGTGCAGGCCGTCGGCCGGCAGCTGCGCGGCCCAGGCCAGGTTGTCGCCGAGCGCGCCGAAATAGGTGCTCAGCAGCAGCTTGGGACGGGCGAAAGTGAGCAGGGCCTCATAGGCGTAAGCAAACGCGGCCTGCGCGGCGGCGTCCAGGTCCAGCACCAGGGCCGGTTCGTCGATCTGGACCCAGTCCGCGCCAGCCTGGCGCAGGCGCTCCAGCAGCTGCGCATACACCGGCAGCAAGCGCTCCAGCAATGCCAGGCGATCGCTGCCGTCGGTGGCCTTGGACAGCAGCAGGAAGCTCACCGGTCCCAGCAGCACCGGACGCGTGGTGAAGCCTGCGGCCTTGGCTTCCAGGAACTCGGCCACCGGCTTGTCGCCGCGCAGGGCAAAGGTTTGCGCGGCCTGCAGCTCGGGCACCAGGTAGTGATAGTTGGTGTCGAACCACTTGGTCATTTCCAGCGCACGCAGGTCGATGCCGTCGCGCTGCGCACCGCGGGCCATGGCGAAATAGCCGGCCAGCGGGTCGGCTTCGGTCAGGGGGCGATAGCGCTGCGGAATGGCGTCGAACAGGAACGCGGTATCCAGCACCTGGTCGTAGAGCGAGAAGTCGTTGCTCGGCAGCACGTCGGCGCCCGCTTCGCGCTGCAGCTGCCAGTGCCTGAGGCGCAGCTGCCGTGCGGTGGCCTGCAGCAGGTCGGCAGTGTCTTCGCCTTTCCAGTAGCGTTCCAGGGCGTGCTTGAGCTCTCGGCGAGGCCCGATGCGGGGAAAGCCGAGGTTGGTGACGATGGTCATGTGGATGGATCCTCATTGCGTGGGCATTGAGGAACGAAGGAACCGCGCACCCGCCGCCCGGTTGCCCGCGCGGCGGTCACGCCAGCGACCTTCGCCCCCGCGGGCGAACCGGATGCCACTGGCAGGACACGTGCACGCATACGTTTTGCCACGGGCCTGGCCCACGGCGACGCATACCCGTGGCGCTCCCGCGAGCGGTTCCAGGTCGAAACGGAAGACCAAGGTCTTCCGGCCGGGGCCGGTATTCGGGCTTGTGGACACGGCGCGGGAATCCCGCGCCACCTACTGCCCGCCGCTTCCCGGTGACATCTCGCGATGCCGCCCAGTGCTGTTGGCGGGGGTCGTTTCCAGTTACCGCTGCGGGGCAGCTCCGGAATGGCGGCGGCAGGCATTGCCTGTCGCTGTGTCACCGGATTCCCGTTTAATCCATCGCTTCATTGGGATGAAGCGATGGAACCTTCGGCGAGCGCACCTTACGCATTGCTTGCGATGCGGTCAAGGCAGCGATGTGCGCTGTCGGCACATTCCGCAGGCCCAAAAGTGAAGAGAACTGCGGGATCTGCAACCATGACGCGGTTCCCATCTCACCAAAATGCGCGATGTCCCTGTTTTTCCTCGCCTTGGGCGTACTGCTGACCATCCTGCTGTTCCGGCTGCAAAAGATCCGGACCGCACGCCTGCTGGCGACCGTCTGGGTCGCGACCTTCTGGCTGTTGGGCAGCGGCGTGCTGGCCGGCTGGATCGTCGATGCCGCACAGGCAGGCCAGCGCACCCCGCCAGGCATCGCCTGGAAGCGGGATTCGGTGATCGTGCTGCTGGGCATGGGCATGCAGAAGCTGCCGCGCGAAGGCGGGATCGAACCGCAATCGTTGGCCTACAGCCGCATCCTGCGGGCCGTACAGCTCTATGACCGCTGTATGGCCATCAGCACCGGCTGCAAGGTCCTGGTCTCGGGGGGCGATCCTGCCGGCCTGGGCAATACCGAGGCCGAGCTCTACGCCTCCCTGCTCGAGGAAGCCGGCGTGCCGTCTGCCGCGCTGCTGGAAGAGAAAGCCTCGCGCAACACCTGGGAAAACGCGAAATTCTCCGCCCAGCTGCTGTCCCAGACTCCGCATGGACAACTGGTACTGGTGACCTCCGGTCTGCACATGCGCCGCGGCCTGCTGTACTTCGCGCATTTCGGCCTGCACCCGATCCCGGCGCGCAGCGACTACACCGCGCCGTTCCGGTCCTGGTGGCCCAATAGCTACAACCTGCTGATCAGCGACCTGGCCGCCGTGGAATGGCTGGGGATCGCGCGCTACCACTGGTACAACCTGCTCGGCCGCAACGATCCACCTGTCTTGCCGATCGAAGCGGAAGGGTAGGTCGTCAGCGGACGTCCGCGCCGGACGCCTGCGTAGGGGCGTCGATGGGGTCCGAGGCGTGGTTCCGCGTTCCCCGCCCGAATCGAATAACGGTCGACCTCGGCTCGACTCGGTCTTGCCTAAGAAC
>Ga0160456_100032_pt1 | contig 233616 bp, 231 predicted proteins | sample HID1972K_E6MG_FD_108261 | JGI IMG/M metagenome (GOLD analysis project Ga0160456, IMG submission 108261) | Enriched pill bug-associated microbial communities from UW Madison campus, WI, USA - HID1972K_E6 MG | ecosystem: Host-associated > Arthropoda: Insects > Digestive system > Unclassified ... | reverse complement strand
TTGCCGATCGCGACAACACCGTGTCGGTGGGCGATGTTGGCAGCGAGCGTCAGATCACCAACGTGGCGGCGGGTACAGAGGACACCGACGCGGTGAACAAGGCGCAGCTGGACGCGGTGGCCGCGGCAGGCGAGGCGACCAGCGCGGGCTTCCAGTATTCGGGCGAGGGCGTGGCCAGCGTCCAGGGCGACAACAGCACTGCGGCCGGCGCCGGAGCGAACGCCGGCGGCAACAACACCGTGGCCCTGGGTGCCAACAGCGCAGCCAGCGGGACCGGCGGCATCGCCGTTGGCGTCGAGAGCAAGGCAAGCGGCGTGAACAGCACCTCCATTGGCCGCCAGACCAACACCCTGGGGACCAATGCGGTGACCGTCGGCTACAACGCCTTCGTCCGCCAAAGCGGTGAGAACGCGGTCGCCCTGGGCGCCAATGCCGGCGCGTCGGGTGCAGATTCGGTGGCCCTGGGCTCGGGCTCGCGCACCTACGAAGCCAACGTCGTTTCGCTGGGCAGCGGTGACGGCCGCGGTGGCCCGGCCACGCGCCGTATCGTCAACCTGAGCAGTGGACTGCTGTCGGAGAACAGCACCGACGCGGTCAACGGCGGGCAGCTCTACCAGTCATTGCAGGCCTATGCGCGCTACCTCGGTGGCGGCGCGGCGGTGGGACCGCTGGGCGGACTGACGTCCCCGACGTACGTGATCCAGGGCGACAGCTACTACAGCGTCGGCGACGCACTGGCCGCGCTGGACAACAGGGTCAGCGAACTCGGCACGGGCACCACGGCCGCCAAGGCCAGCAGCAAGGTCGCTGCGGTCTCGCGCGCCGCGACGTTGGCCTCAACCGCAGATGCCACCGACCAGCCCGAGCCGGTGCAGGAGGAGACGGCAGCGACCGCCGCCACCAGCACCGCCGCCGTAGCCTCCGCTTCCGGATCCACCACGCTCGGCGACGGCGCCCAGGCCAATGCCGAGACCGGGACTGCGGTCGGTTCGGCTGCCTATGCGGCCGGCCCAAACGACACCGCGATCGGAAGCAGCGCCAAGGTCAACGCGGATGGCAGCACCGCGGTCGGCGCCAATACCACCATCGCGGCGGCGGCGACCAATGCGGTGTCCGTTGGCGAAGGCAGCAGCGTTGCCAACGCCTCCGGGACCGCGGTGGGACGGGGCAGCAGCGTCACCGCCGACAACGCCGTGGCCCTGGGCCAGGGGTCGACGGCTGACCGAGCGAACACGGTCTCGGTGGGCAGCGCCGGCAACGAGCGCCAGGTCACCAACGTGGCCGCCGGCACCCAGGCCACCGATGCCGCCAACGTGGCCCAGGTGCAATCCGGCGACGCGCAGACGCTGCAGTCGGCCACCGCCTACGCCGACACCACCGCCACCCAGACCCTGACCAGCGCCAACGCCTACACCGATGGCAAGTTCGCGGCCTGGAACCAGGATCTGGACAGCTACAAGCAGGGCGTCGATCGCCGTTTCCATGACCAGGACCGCCGCATCGACCGCCAGGGCGCGATGAACGCGGCCATGTTGAACATGGCGACCAGTGCCGCGGGCATCCGCACCGACAACCGGGTCGGCGTGGGCGTCGGTTTCCAGGGCGGCGAGAACGCGCTGTCGGTGGGTTACCAGCGTGCGGTCAGCGACCGGGCCACGATCACCATCGGTGGCGCGCTCAGCGGTGACGAGCGCTCGGTCGGTGTGGGCGCCGGCTTCGGCTGGTAGTCGCCTGGCATGCGGGTGCGGCCGGTGCCGCACCCGATTCGAATCGCGGGAGCCGATTTTCCGGGGAGGCCGTCCGGAAACGGGTGGGGCGACTTCCGCAGCAGTAGGCCGAGCTTCTTCATTTCGCTATCAAGGGACTTCAAGCAATGAAAACCAGACATCTCAGCGCGGCCGTATCGGCCATCGTTCTTGCGATCGCCATCGTGCCTGCGGCCAGCGCGGCCAACCCGAACCTGACGGCCAAGATCCAGCCGTTTGCGGTCGATGGGCAGGGAGAGGACCAGAAGATTGGACGCTTCATCATCACCTACCGCGATGGCACCACCGCCAAGGCCAGTTCCGCCACCGTGGCCAAGAATGCCTCCAGCGCGCTGACCCGTGCCGGCCTGGCCGCGACCGGCAAGCCGACCTCGGCCAGCTACGTGCGCAAGCTGGCGACGGGTTCGGAACTGGTGAAGACCTCGCGCAAGCTGGATCGCGTCGAGGCCGAAGCCTTCATGCGCCAGATCGCCGCCGATCCCAATGTGGTCAGCGTCGAGGCCGACGTGCTGCGCCGCCCGGTGCGCGACATCCAGGCACCGGCTTCGGTAAAGCCGGCAACGTTCACGCCCAGCGATACCTACTACGCCGCCTACCAGTGGCACCTCAAGGCGCCCGACGGCACCGCCACCGTGAATGGCGTGGCCAACCAGGGCGGCAGCAACGTCAACAACGCCTGGGACCTGGCCGACGGCAGCGGCATCACCATCGCGGTGCTCGACACCGGCATCACCACGCATGTGGACGTGGATACCTCGCTGGGCGATGCCGGTTACGACTTCATCACCGACAGCCTGGTGTCCGGACGCGATACCGATGGCCGTGCGCCGGGTGGCTGGGACCTGGGTGACTGGACCACCGAGGAGCCGTGGCTGAGCGAGTGCACCAACGCGAACAATCCGCCCGAGGAGAGCTCCTGGCATGGCACGCACGTGGCCAGCACGTCCGGCGCGGAACTGACCAACAACGCGCGCGGCATGGCCGGTATCGCCTACAACGCCAAGGTGCTACCGGTACGCGTGCTTGGCCATTGCGGCGGCTACGACAGCGACATCGCCGATGCCATCATCTGGGCGGCCGGCGGCAGCGTGGCCGGGGTACCGGCCAACACCCATCCGGCCCAGGTCATCAACCTGAGCCTGGGCGGTAGCGGCGTGTGCGCGGCCTCCAGCATTACCGGCCAGGCCGTGGCGCAGGCCAACGCGCTTGGCGCATCGGTGGTGGTATCGGCCGGCAACAGCAACGCCAACGCGGCCAACTATTCGCCGGCCAGCTGCCCGGGGGTGATCACGGTGGCTTCGACCGGCATCACCAGCAAGCGCGCGTACTACTCCAACTACGGCACGAGCGTGGAAATCGCAGCGCCCGGCGGCGGCGTCTACGCCAATGACGGATCGTCCGGCACGGCCGTGAACGATGGCTTCGTCTGGCAGGCGCTCAATTCCGGTGAGACCACGCCGGTGGCCAACGACAGCACGTACAACGGCTATGCCGGCACCTCGCAGGCGGCGCCGCATGTGAGCGGCGTGATCGCGCTGATGCAGGGCGCGCGCCTGGATGCCGGCTTGCCACTGCTGACCCCAACCGAAGTGGTCACCCTGCTGCAGGGCAGTGCCCATACGCCGGCGGTGGCGCCCACGGCCGGCCGCGAGATCGGCGCGGGCATCGTCGATGGCGGCGCGGCGGTGCAGGCGGCGATCGCGTTTGTTCCCTGCGATCCGCAGATCGAAACCTGCGGCCCGGTGGCGACGCCGCTGGTCAACAAGGCCAACCTGACGGTGTCGGGTGCGGCCGGTTCGGAGACGCTGTACAGCTTCGAAGCCGTGGCCGGCCAAACCCTGTCGTTCATCACCTTGGGGGGTTCGGGCGACCTGTCACTGTATGTGAGCTTCGACCAGGAGCCCACCAGCACCAGTTATGACGCCAAGTCGACCCGTGCCGGCAACAACGAAACGGTACGCTTCACCGCGCCGCAAGCCGGGACCTACTACGTCAAGTTGGTCGGGACCGGCGCGTACGCGGGCGCCACGCTGACCGCGCGCCAGTAATCTGAGCGTCGCTTGATGCATGAGCCCCGACCGCAAGGCCGGGGCTTTTTTCATGCGCGTTGTGCATCTGCATCGCCTGTTAAAGTGCCTGTAACCCTGCGTTGATGGATGCCATATGTGAATGCGGTTTCCTCATTGATCGAGAGTCCGGCGGCGAGCCCAGGCGCGGACGAGTCCATCGTGGCGGCGCTGCTGGCCAAGAACCGTCTCAAGGACGCTGATCTGGTGCGGGCGCGACGGCTGCAGGAAGAGACCGGCGGCAGCGTGCTGTTGCTGCTGTTGCGCCTGGGGCTGGTGTCCGAGCGCGATCACGCCGAGACCAGCGCCGAGGTGCTCGGGCTGACCCTGCTGTCGTCCAAGCAGCTGCCGGAAGTGGCGCCCGAGTTGCCCGATGATGTAGCGCTGTCGCTGCGCTTTCTCAAGCAGTTCCATGTCTGTCCTCTGGGCGAAAACCGGGGCGTGCTGGACCTGTGGGTGGCCGATCCCAGCGATGCCTATGCCACCGATGCGGTGCAGATGGCCATCGGCCGGCCGGTGCGCACGCTGGTAGGACTGCGCTCGGAGATCGACGACACCATCGAGCGCTGGCATGGGCAGGGCCGCAGCGCGATGGGCGCCATCGTCGAGAACGCCGATGGCGACACCGGCGGCGACCTGGACGATGTCGAGCACCTGCGCGACCTGGCATCCGAAGCACCGGTCATCCGCCTGGTGAACCTGGTGATCCAGCGCGCGGTGGAACTGCGAGCCTCGGACATCCATATCGAACCGTTCGAGAGCCGGCTGAAGGTGCGCTACCGCGTCGATGGCGTGCTTGAGGAAGGCGAAAGCCCGCCGGCCAACCTCACCGCCGCGGTGATCAGTCGTATCAAGATCATGGCCCGGCTCAACATTGCCGAGCGCCGCCTGCCGCAGGACGGCCGCATCCAGCTGCGCGTGCAGGGCAAGGAACTGGACCTGCGCGTGAGCACGGTGCCGACCGCGCACGGCGAAAGCGTGGTGATGCGCCTGCTGGACCGCGAGACGGTGGTGTTCGATTTCCAGCGCCTGGGCTTCACCGATGAGTTCCTGCCGCAGTTCCTGCGCGTGCTGGAGCAGCCGCACGGCATCCTGCTGGTGACCGGCCCAACCGGTTCGGGCAAGACCACCACGCTGTACACCGCGCTGAGCCAGCTCAACACCGCCGACGTCAAGATCATCACGGTCGAGGACCCGGTCGAATACCAGATCGAAGGTCTCAACCAGATCCATGTCAAGCCGCAGATCGGCCTGGATTTCGCCAGCGCCCTGCGCAGCATCGTGCGCCAGGACCCGGACATCATCATGATCGGCGAGATGCGCGACCTGGAAACCGCGCGCATCGCGATCCAGTCCGCGCTCACCGGCCACCTGGTGCTGTCCACCCTGCATACTAACAACGCCGCCGGCGGCATCACCCGCATGCTGGACATGGGGGTGGAGGACTACCTGCTGACTTCCACCGTCAACGGCATCCTGGCCCAGCGCCTGGTGCGCCGGCTGGAGCCGACCCATGCCGAGCGCTATCCGGCCACGCCGGAGGAGATCGCCAGGTTCGACCTGCGCCGGTTCCAGCCCGAGGGCGAGATCATGCTGTATCGCCCGCGCGGCTCAGGCCTCGCGCCGACCGGCTACCTGGGCCGCACCACCATCACCGAGTTCCTGGTGATGGACGACGAGCTGCGCCGCGCGGTGATGCGCCACGCCGGCATGGGCGAGATCGAAGCGCTGGCCCGCAAGGCCGGCATGCGCACGATGTACGAGGATGGCATCGCCAAGGCCCTGGCCGGCCTGACCACGATCGAGGAAGTGCTGCGGGTGACGGAGGATGCGTGAGGTGCCGGCTTGCACACGGGACCATCCAATGTTTCCAGTCGTCATTCCCGCGCACGCGGGAAACCAGCGGCTTGGGATGTTTGCAAGGATGCAAGAGCATGGAAAAACGACCAGCTGTCTATCTGTTGGCAAGTGGCCGAAACGGGACCTTGTATATCGGAGTGACCAGCAATCTGGTGGCCAGAACGTGGCAACACCGCGAACATGTCGTCGAGGGGTTCACACACCGCCATGGCATCACCCAGTTGGTCTGGTACGAACTGCATGCGAACATGGACTCGGCCATCCAGCGCGAGAAGCAGCTGAAGAAGTGGCGGCGGGCGTGGAAGATCGATCTGATCGAACAGATCAATCCGTATTGGCGCGATCTTTGGCCCGACCTCCTTGGTTAAAGGATGCGGGTGCCGGTTTGCAGGAAGGCAAGGCGCTGGGTTCCCGCGTGCGCGGGAATGACGGTGTTCGATTGCATCATTTCATTCTCTGATCATGCCCCTCTACCACTACAAAGCGCTCAACGCGCGCGGCGATGTGCTGGAAGCGCAGATGGAGGCGGCCAGCGAGGCCGAGGTCGTCGCGCGCCTGCAGGAACAGGGGCATCTACCGATGGAGGCCAGGCTGGCCTCCGAAGGTGGCGGGCTGGGATCGTTCAAGCTGCTGCTGCAGCCCAATGCCTTCGGCGGACAGCGGCTGGTGCTGTTCACCCAGCAGCTGGCCACGCTGCTCGGTGCCGGCCAGCCGCTGGACCGGGCGCTGACGATCCTGCTGGAGCTGCCGGACGAGGACAAGGCGCGCAACACCGTGGCCGACATCCGCGAGGCGGTCCGTGGTGGCGCGCCGCTGTCCACCGCGCTGGAGCGCCAGCACGGCACCTTCTCGCGGCTGTACATCAACATGGTGCGCGCGGGCGAGGCCGGCGGCAGCCTGCACGACACCCTGCAGCGGCTGGCCGACTACCTGGAACGCAGCCGTGCGCTCAAGGGGCGAGTGGTCAACGCGCTGATCTATCCGGCGATCCTGCTGGTGGTGGTCGGCCTGGCGATGCTGTTCCTGCTGGGCTACGTGGTGCCGCAGTTCTCGCAGATGTACGAAAGCCTGGACGTGGCGCTGCCGTGGTTCACCCGGATTGTGCTGGCCATCGGCCAGTTCGTCGCCGGCTGGTGGCTGCTGCTGATCGCCATTCCGGCGGTGCTGGCGCTGTGGGTCGATCGCAAGCGGCGCGATACGGTCGTCCGCGACCGCTTCGATGCCTGGATCCTGCAGCGCAAGCTGGTCGGGTCGCTGATTGCGCGCCTGGAAACCGCGCGCCTGGCGCGCACCCTGGGCACGCTGCTGCGCAACGGCGTGCCGCTGCTCGGTGCGCTGGGTATCGCGCGCAACGTGCTGGGCAACCGCGCCCTGGCGGCCGATGTGGAAAACGCCGCCAACGCCGTCAAGAACGGCCGGGCGCTGTCCACCTCGCTCGGTGCCGGCAAGCGCTTCCCGCGCCTGGCCCTGCAGATGATCCAGGTCGGCGAGGAATCCGGCGCGCTGGATACGATGCTGCTCAAGACCGCCGATACCTTCGAAGCGCAGACCGCGCAGGCGCTGGACCGCATGCTGGCCGCGCTGGTCCCGGCCGTGACCCTGATCCTGGCGGCGGTGGTGGGTGCGGTCATCATCGCCGTGCTGGTGCCGCTGTACGATCTGGCCGGTGCCATCAACTAGTGTGTTGAATCTTTCCCCCGAACACGCTCCACGTAACGGAAGACCGCATATGCACAACCGACGTTCGATGTCCGCACCGCCATCCCGCGCACGCCAGGCCGGTTCCCATCCTGCTCTGGGGCGCAGCCCTCGGGCGTTCGGCCGGCCGGGCGGCAGTGTCGCCCGGCAGTCCGGCTTCACCCTGATGGAGATCATCGTGGTGGTGATCCTGATCGGCGGCATCGTCGCCTTTGCCGCCAGTCGCATCCTGGGCAATGCCGACCGCGCCAAGGTCAACCTGGCCAGGGCCCAGGTGCAGACAGTGGCCGAAAAGATCCAGCAGTTCGAGATGGACACCGGCCGTTTGCCGGGCTCGTTGGGCGAGTTGGTCAGCGCACCGGGCGATGCCACCGGCTGGCTGGGCCCGTACGCCAAGGACACCGAACTGAAGGATCCCTGGAACCACCAGTACGAGTACGCCGTCCCCGGCCAGAACGGACCCTTCGACCTGATCAGCCTGGGCAAGGATGGACAGCCGGGCGGTGACAGCGTCAACGCCGATATCGCCTACCAGAACTGAGCGCGATGAGCGGCCGTGCGCATGCGCCCGGCGTCCGCCCCGTGCGCGGATTCACCTTGATCGAAGTGCTGGTGGTGATTGCCTTGATCGCGCTCATCGGCAGCATGACGGCCGTGGCCATGAGCGGCGGCCTGCAGGGCATCCGCCTGCGCGCGGCGTCCAAGGACATCGCATCGCAGCTGCGCTTCACCCGCGCCCAGGCGATCGCCAGCGGCCAGCCGCAGCGGTTCGTGATCAATCCTGCGGGGCACGTGTATGCGGCGCCGGGCAAGCCGAATGGGCGCATCCCGATCCAGATCGGCGTGCGCTTCTACGGCGCGCGCCAGGCCAGCGCGCAGGCCGGCGAGGGCGCGATCGTGTTCTATCCCGACGGCGCCTCCACCGGCGGCAACGTGCAGCTCACCGCCCGGCAGGCCACGCGCCGGATCAGCGTGGCCTGGCTCACCGGCGAGGTGCGGCTGGAGACGCAGGCGCCGGCCCCATGACGTGCCCACCGGACCGTAGCGCGGAGCTTGCTCCGCTGGCGCTTTCCCAGGAGAACTCCAGCCGAGCAGCTCGCGCTGCTGATGATGTGGGAGCCGCTTCAGCGGCGATGGGCTTTGCCGGTAAAGCCTCATCACCGCTGAAGCGGATCCCACGTCAGTTCCATGGACATGGCCCCCGCGCGCTGAGGCGAGCGGCCGGCTTCACCCTGATCGAGGTGGTGGTGGCGTTCGCCCTGCTGGCGCTGGCGCTGACCCTGCTGCTGGGTTCGCTGTCCGGCGCGGCGCGGCAGATCCAGCGTGCTTCGCTGTCCGGGCGTGCGGCGCTGCATGCGCAGACCCTGCTGGCCCAGGTCGGTGTCGGAGCTCCGCTGACGCCGGGTCATGACGAAGGCGCGTTGGACGAAGGTCGCTACCGCTGGACCCTGGACATCGCGCCCTGGACCGAGCCGCAGCGGCCGGACAACGCGCTGGTCAATCCCGCCGCCCCGCGCCTGCTGGAACTGCAGCTCACCGTGTCCTGGGGCGAGCGCGCCGGCGAGCGCATGCAGTGGCGCAGCCTGCGGCTGGCGCCGCCTGAAGGCGCTGCGGGAGGGGCTACGCCGTGAGGTACCAGGCGCAAGGCTTCAGTCCGGCCCTCGGGCGCAGCCCTCGGGCGTTCAGCCGGCCGGGCGGCAGTGCCGCCCAAGCGGCCGGCTTCACACTGATGGAAATCCTGCTGGCCACGCTGCTGCTGGCGGCCGGGCTGGCGGTGGGTTTCGCCACCCTGCGTGCGGCTACGGCAATGGTCCATCGCGGCGAAATCACTGCCGCGCGCAACGAGCGTATCCGCGCCGTACAGGGCTTCCTGCGCAGCCATTTGGCCTCGGCGCAGATGATCGCCTTCGAACTGGACAACGAGCGCGGCATCGCCAGCCGCTTTGCCGGCACGCCCACGCGGATGCGCTTTGTCGCCGACATTCCCGACTACCTGGGCCGCGGTGGCCCATACCTGCACGATGTCGAAGCCGTCGACGACGGCACGTGCCTGCAGGTGGGCCTGGCGATGGTGCAGGCCGGCCAGACCATCGCCGAACCCGGCGCGCCACGCCCGCCGGAGCTGCTGGCCGACGGACTCAAGTCGGTGCGCTTCCGTTATCGCGGGCTGGATCAGGACGCCGGCGGACTGGGCGCATGGCAGGACGGCTGGAGCCAGGTCGAGTCGCTGCCGGTGCAGGTCTCGATCGAAATCGTCGCCGCCGACGGATTGCGCTGGCCGGACATGGTGGTGACCCTGGCCCAGGGCAGCGGCAGCAGCCACGAGGTCTCCCAATGACCCCGCCGCGCATGCCCGCAGGGCCGCACGCCCAGCGCGGCGTGGCGCTGTTGCTGGTGGTATGGCTGATCGCGTTGCTGACCGCGTTGATCGGGGCGTTCGCCATCACCGCGCGGGTCGAATCGCTGCAGGGCCGGCTGCTGGCCCAGGGCAGCGTGGTCCAGGAGATCGCCCGCGCCGGGCTGGAATACGCCCTGCTGCGCGTGGCCGATCCCGATGCCCGCACGCGCTGGACGCCCGATGGCCGTGCCTATGGCTGGAACTACGCCGGCAGCCAGGTGCAGGTGCAGCTGGTGGACGAGTCGGGCAAGGTCGATCTGAATCAGGCCGATGCTCAGACGCTTACCGGCCTGCTGCGCGCGGTCGGCGTGGAGGCCGCCCAGGCCCAGCAGCTGGCCGGCGCGGTCGTGGACTGGCGCGACAGCGATCCGCTATCCCAGCCCGGCGGTGGCGCCGAGGACCCCGACTATGCTGCAGCCGGACTGTCCTACGGTGCCAAGGACGCGCCGTTCGAATCGGTCGCCGAAGTGGAACAGGTGTTGGGCTGGACTCCGCAGATCTACGCCAGGGTGCGCCCGTATCTGACCATTTACGGTGGCCGCAGCCGACCCGATCCCACTTATGCGCAGGGTCCGGTGCTGGTCGCCCTGGGCATGGCCCCCACTTTGGTGCTGGCCCAGCGCCAAGGGACCACCGGCCAGCCTGCGCTCGTTGGCCAGGGCACCGGCACGTATAGTATCGAGAGCCGCGCACGGCTCCCTGATGGCCGCCAGGCGGTGCTGCGGGCGGTGGTGCGGGCCGGAGGCGGGCCGACACCGGGCTCGATGTACACCACGCTGCGTTGGGAGGAAGGTTGGGAACCCCGATGACGACACCGCGCGCAGGCACGGCTGTGCTGCCAGGCCTGGGGCGCTCCGTGGGTGCCGCCGGCCGCTTCTTCACCTGGTGGCGCGATGCGCTGTCCAGCTGGCTTCCGCCGCGCTGGCGCGTGCTGTTTGGACTGGCCTCCGAGCGCCTGCTGCTGGTGCCGCAGGACGGCGACGTGCAGCTGCTGCGTGCCGGCCGGTCCGGTCTGGAAGCCCTGGCGTCGCTGCCGCTGCCGCTGACTCCTTCCGAACTCGATGCGGTGCTCTCGCCACGCCTGGCCGGGCTGCCGCGCTGGAGCCTGCTGCCGGCCGTGCAGGTGCTGCGGCGTCCGCTGGCGCTGCCGGCCGCTGCCGCCGAACGCCTGCGCGAAGTGGTCGGGTTCGAGATCGACCGGCAGACCCCGTTCACCGCCGAGGCGGTGTATTTCGATGCGCGCATCACCGGCCGCCGCGCCGACGGCCAGATCGAAGTCGAGCTGGTGGTGGTGCGCCGCCAGGGCGTGGACCGTGCGCTGGAGACGCTCGGACCGGTGGCGCAGGGCCTGGCCGGCCTGGACGTGGCCGATGCCGCCGGCCAGCCCCTGGGGGTAAACCTGCTGCCGCCGACGCAGCGCGTGCGCCGTGCCAGTTCGGCGCGGCGCTGGAACCTGATCGCCAGCGTGGTCGCGGTGCTGCTGCTGATCCTAGCCGGCTGGCAGATCCTGGCCAATCGCCGTGCCGCGGCCGACGCGTTCGCCACCCAGGTCGAGCGCAGCGCTGCCAGCGCCCGCGGCGTGGCCGCCCAACGCCAGCAGCTGGTCGATCTGGTGGAGGGCGCCAGGTTCCTCCAGGCCCAGCGCGCCGCGCGCCCGACCACGGTCGAGGTGCTGGACGAACTGACCCGCCTGCTGCCTGACCACACCTATCTGGAAAAAGTCTCGATCGAAGGCGACCGCCTGTTGCTGATCGGCCTGAGCCCGGAAGCACCCGGCCTGGTCAAGGTGCTCGAAGGCTCAAAGCTGTGGACCTCGCCGGCCCTGACCGGCGCGCTGCAGATGGACCGCCGCACCCGGTTGGACCGCTTCAGCATGACCGCCCAACTGGCCGGTCCCAAGCTGCCGTTGAACACCTCCAAGGCCGCGCCGGGCAATGCCAATGCCCGCTAGGACCGCACGGCAGGATCGCTGGCTGGCCTTGGGGCTTCTGCTGGCTGCGCTGGCGCTGGCCTACCTGGTGCTGGTGCACCCGTGGTGGACCGTGCCGATGCGCGAGATTGGCGCGCGCATCGAGCAGACCCGGCAGCGCGAACTGCGCGTGCGCACCCAGCTGCAGCAGCGGCCGCAGATCGAACGCCAGCTGGCCGCCGCGCAGGCCGCGTTGGGCAACCGGCCGGGGTTCCTGTCCGAACCCACCGCCGAGCTGGCCACCGCCGCGCTGACCCAACGCCTGGAAACCGTGGTCGGCCAGGCCAGCCCCGGCAACCGCAGTTGCGCCATCACCAACCGCTCGCCGTTTCCGGCCGGCGCCAGCGAGCGTTTCCCGCGCGTGGTGGTGCAGGTGACCCTGCGATGCGGCGTGCCGGAGACCGCGGCGGTGCTGCATGCGCTGGAATCTGGCAGCCCGCGCCTGTTCGTGGACAACCTCAACATCCTGGCCCAGAGCTTCAATTTCCGCACGCCCAACGCCGACGACCAGGGCAGCGGCCTGAACGTGAGCTTCGACCTGTCCGGCTACCTCAAGCCCGCGCCTGCCGCGCCAGTGCCGGCCCGTGGAGGTGCGCGTGCGCAGTGAGGCGATCGGACCGCGCACCTGGCTGCTGCTGGCGGTGGCGGCCTGGGCCGGGCTGACCTGGCTGCTGGCGCTGGCCGGGATGGGCAGCCGGATCGTGCCCTTGCCCGACGACCCGGCGCTGGCCCAGGCGCTGCCGAGCCTGCCAGGGCCGGCAGCGGAACGGCTGGGGCCGCTGGAGCAGTATTCGGAGATCATCCGCCGTCCGGCGTTCGCCGCCGACCGCCAGCCGCATCCGTTCTTCCTGGAGGGCCAGGGCGGCGAACAGGGCGAGAAGAAGGGCTTCGACTACGTACTGACCAGTGTGCTGATCACCCCGCGCGTGCGCCTGGCGATCCTGCAGTCGCCGGGCGAAGGCGGTCCGGCCTCGGCCGTGCGGGTGAAGCTGGGCGAAGCGCCACCGGCCGCCTCGGCCTGGCACCTGACCGAGCTGGAGCCGCGCCGGGCGGTGTTCGAAGGGCCGGAAGGGCAGCGCACGCTGGAGCTGCGGGTGTTTGATGGCCAGGGCGGCGAAGCGCCGACCCAACTGACAAGCGCACAACCGCTGGGCCAGTCACAGAACGCCCAGCGCCCCAACGTGGTCGCGCAGGGTCGCCCGGTCGACCCGCCGCCGCCGCGCGACCGGCCGTCGCCGTCGGACACCCAGGTCCGCGGTGCGCCTCCGGCCGTCAATGCCGACGCCGCCGATCCGGCGCCGCCGCAGACCACCGAACAGCAGATGCAGGCCATCCGCGAACGCATCGAGGCGCGCCGCCGGCAGATGCGCGAGCAACAGAATTCCGGTGCGCCGGGAACGACCAAGTAGAGTGAAGACATGACGTCACGCACCACGTTTCTTTTCAGCCTCCTGCTGGGCCTGCTGGCCGGCTGCGCCAGCGCGCCGGTGCCCACCGTGCAGCGCCAGGGCAACGCCGCCAATCCCGAGGCCAGCGCCGGCGCGGCCCAGACCTCGCCACTGGAATCGGCCGAAGCGCCGGTGTCCGGCCCGCAGGCGCAGATCCGTCGCGGCACCGGCCAGGTGATCAACCGCAGCGCCGCCGCGGCCGCGCCGCCGGCGCTGTCCGGCGCCGCCAGCGGCAGCGCCACCTTCAACTTCGAGGGCGAATCGCTGCAGGCGGTGGTCAAGGCGATCCTGGGCGACATGCTGGGCCAGAACTACGTCATCGCGCCCGGCGTGCAAGGCACGGTGACGCTGGCCACGCCGCATCCGGTGTCGCCGGCGCAGGCGCTATCGCTGCTGGAGCAGGTGCTGAGCTGGAACAACGCGCGCATGGTCTACGCCGACGGCCGCTACAACATCGTCCCGGCCGACCAGGCCCTGGCCGGCACCGTGGCGCCGCGCTCGGGCGATGCAGGCAACGCGCGCGGCTACGAGGTGCGCGTGGTGCCGCTGCGCTTCATCGGCGCCAACGAGATGAAGAAGATCCTGGAGCCCTACGCGCGCAGCAACGCGGTCATCGGCACCGATCCCACCCGTAACATCATCACCATCAGCGGCTCGCGCAGCGAGCTGGAAAACTACCTGCGCACCATCCAGATCTTCGACGTGGACTGGCTGTCGGGCATGTCGGTGGGCGTGTTCCCGCTGGAAACCGGGCAGGCCACCAAGGTCGTGGCCGACCTGGAAAAGGTCTTTGGCGAAAACAGCAAGACCCCCAGCGCCGGCATGTTCCGCTTCATGCCGCTGGAAGGCTCCAACGCGGTGATGGTGATCACCCCGCAGGCGTCCTACCTGGACCAGATCCGCGACTGGCTGGACCGGATCGACAACGCCGGCGACACGCCGCGGCTGTTCTCGTACGAGCTCAAGTACATCAAGGCGCGGGACCTGGCGCAGCGGCTTGCGGAAGTGTTCGGAAGCGGCGTCGGTCGCAACGGCGGCAATTCAGGCTCGTCGCTTGCCCCGGGTGCGGTGGGTAGCTCGCTGACGTCGAGCGGCATCGGCGAAAGCGGAAGCACGCTGCAGTTCGGCAATCGCGATGGCGCTTCAGGCTCTTCGTTCAACGACAGCGGCTCGGACAGCGGCTTTGGCAGCGGTTCTTCCGGCTCGGGCTCGGGTGGCAGTGGCGGCGATGTCGCCCTGAGCCGGCGGGAAGAAGGCAATGGCGCGGTCACGCTCGAGGTCGAGGGCAGCAAGGTCGGGGTTGCCGCTGTCGAGGAGACCAACTCTCTGCTGGTGCGTGCCAGCGGAACCGCCTGGCGTTCGATCCGTGATGTGATCGACAAGCTCGACGTCATGCCGATGCAGGTGCACATCGAGGCCCAGGTGGCCGAAGTCAGCCTGACCGGCAAGCTGAGTTACGGCGTCAACTGGTTCTTCGAACAGGCGGTCAATGCACCAATGACTGGCGCCACCAGCGTGATCGGCAACGGCGCAGGTCTGCCCAGCGCGGCTGGCCGCAACATCTGGGGCGATATTGCCGGCACGGTGGGCGAGGGCGGCGTGGGCTGGACCTTCCTGGGCAAGAACGCCGCGGCGGTCATCCAGGCGCTGGACGAGGTGACCAACCTGCGCATCCTGCAGACGCCGTCGGTGTTCGTGCGCAACAACGCCGAGGCCGAGCTGAAGGTCGGCACACAGATCCCGGTGAATTCCTACTCGGTGAGCACCGGTGTCGGCGTGGATACCTACAGCCAGGTCCAATACCTGGATACCGGCGTGATCCTGAAGGTGCGTCCACGTGTGACCAAGGACGGCACGGTGTTCATGGAGATTGCGCAGGAAGTCAGTTCGCCGGGCTCCGCGCCGGCCAACTGCAATGCTTCGACCAGCGCCTGCAACGTGCCGATCAACACGCGCTTCGTGAAGACAGAAGCGGCCGTGCAGAGCGGCGACACCATCATGCTGGCCGGCCTGATCAGCGATTCGACCGAGGACGGCTCGTCCGGCGTGCCCTATCTGAGCCGCATTCCCGTCCTTGGCGGATTGTTCGGCTCCAAGTCGCAGAACAAGGACCGGCAGGAGGTCATCGTCCTGCTCACTCCCACCATCGTGCGCAATCCGCAGGAAGCGCGGAACCTCACCGACGAATACAGCCAGCGGTTCCGCGCGATGGAACCGTTGAACACGCCGAAGGGCAAGTGAGTCCGGTCCCTGCCGACACGCTCCCGGTCGTGCTGTTGCCGGTCGGCGTGGACGACCAGGCGCTGGACGCCTGCCTGGCGGCACTGGACGCCGGTACGCCTGCCGGTACCCAGGTGTGGCTGGCCGACGATGCGCAGAGCGGTCCGCGCGGCGCGGCGCTGATCCAGCGCTGGCTGGGGCGCACGCGGCTGAAGGCCGACTACACGCGCCGCCCGCAGCCGCTGGGCGAAGTGGCGCACCTGGATGAAATGCTCAGCGCCTGCGCGGGCATGGACGTGGTGGTGCTGGCGCCCGACGCGCAGCCTCTGCCGGGTTGGCTGACCCAGCTGTCGGCATGTTTTGCCAGCGATGCGTCCATCGCCACCGCCACGCCGTGGTGCAACGCTGGCGAATCGGCCGGGTGGCCGCGCCTGGGCGAAGTGTCGCCGCCGCCTGCCGATCCGCAGCGCACCGCGCAGGCCTGCGCGGCGATGGCCGCGACCTATCCGGAACTGCCGGCCGCGATCCATCACGCCGTCGCCCTGCGCGGCCGTGCCCGCGCGCGCGCCGGTGGACTGGATCCGCACAGCTACCAGAGCTGGTATGCGGCCCTGATCGATCTGTCGCTGCGCCTGTCCGGGCTTGGCTGGCGCAACGTCCTGTGCGAAACCGCGTTTGTCGCGCGCGGTGGCGAAGGCGGTCCCGGCGAAGGCGACATGGACGCTCTGGCCGCGCGCTGGCCGGACTGGAACGCGCGCCTGGCGCGGTTCCTGATGGACGATCCTTTGTACGAGGTGCGTGCACGTCTGGACGCGTGCCACGCCCAGGTGGGAACGGAGCTGCAGCGTGAACTCTTCGGCTGAGGGCGGCATCGCCGCGGTGGTGGTCACCCACCAGAGCGCATCGACCATCGACCGCTGCCTGACCTGCCTGCGCGCGGCCCAGGACGTGGTCCAGATCCGCGTGGTCGACAACGATTCGGACGACGGCACGCTGGAACTCATCCAGCGCCATGCCGCGCGCGACCCGCGCGTGCACTTCATCGCCAACCCGGACAACCCGGGATTTTCGGTCGGCTGCAACCAGGGCGCGGCCGATTCGTCGGCGCCGTGGCTGGCCTTCGTCAATCCGGACCTGATGGTCGAGGCCGATACGCTGGTCCGCCTGCGCGCCCATGCGCAGGCCTTGCATCCGGTGTTGCTGGGCGTGGACCTGGTCGACGAGGGTGGCCAGCGCGACAGCGCCGCACGCCGGCGCGACCCGGACTTCGGCGCGATGCTGCGCAGGCCGGGGCAGGGCGGCCAGCTGGGCGTGCCCGTGGACGACACCCAGGCCGTGCAGGAGGTGGATGCCGCATCCGGCGCGCTGATGTTCGTGGCCCGTGGCCTGTTCGACGCGCTCGGCGGCTTCGATACCGGCTACCGCCTGCATGCCGAAGACCTGGACCTATGCCGGCGTGCGCGCCTGGCCGGCACGCGTGTGGCCGTGGCCAACGATGTGCGCGTGCTGCATCTGCGCGGCGTGTCCAGCCGCTCGCGCCCGCTGTTCGTCGAGTGGCACAAGCACCGCGGCCTGTGGCGTTACTTCAAGCGCTTCGAAGCACCGCGGCGCGCGCTGCCGGTTCGGATCGGGGTGTGGTGCGCGATCTGGGCGCACTTCTGCGTGGCCGCAACGGTGCGTCTGCTGCGCTGACGGTCGCGCGCAGGGGCCGCGCGCATAATGCGCACATGATCATTCCCTCGCTGCTCGACACCGACCTGTACAAGTTCACGATGATGCAGGCGGTGTTGCATCAGTACCCGGCCGCGCAGGTGCAGTACCGCTTCAAGTGCCGCACGCCGGGCATCGACCTGGCGTCGCACCTGCCGCGGATCTCGGCGGAAATCGATGCGCTGTGCACGCTGCACTTCAGCCCGGACGAACTGGATTACCTGCGCGCGCTGCGTTTCATCAAGCCGGACTTCGTCGACTTCCTGGGCCTGTTCCATTTCGACCGCAAGTACGTGTCGCTGCGCGCCTCGGAGGTGCCGGGCGAGATCGATCTGGAGATCGAGGGCCCCTGGCTGCACACGATCCTGTTCGAGGTGCCGCTGCTGGCGATCATCAACGAGGTCTACTTCAACGCGCTGGGGCAGGGCGATCTGGAGGAAGGCAGCCGCCGCCTGGACGCCAAGATCGAACGCCTGCGTGCGATCCCCGATGCGGCCGGCTGCGCGATCGCCGACTACGGTACCCGCCGACGCTACTCGCGCGCCTGGCACGCGCAGATGCTGCCGCGCCTGCGCGACGGGCTGGGCGCGCAGTTCGTCGGTACCAGCAACGTGCACTTCGCGCGCCAGTACGGCATGACCCCACTGGGGACGATGGCGCACGAATGGCTGCAGGCGTTCCAGGCATTGGGCCCGCGGTTGCGCGATTCGCAGGGCGCGGCGCTGGAGGCCTGGGCGCGCGAGTATCGCGGCGACCTGGGCATCGCGTTGAGCGACGTGGTCGGTACCGATGCCTTCCTGCGCGACTACGACATGTATTTCTGCAAGCTGTTCGATGGCATGCGCCACGATTCCGGCGACCCGTTTGCCTGGGGCGAACGCATGCTGGCGCACCTGGCCATCAACCGTGCCGAGCCGAAGGCCAAGTCGCTGGTCTTCAGCGACGGGCTGGACGTGGACAAGGTCGAGCGCCTGTATGCGCACTTCCGCGGCCGCTGTCGCCTGGCCTTCGGCATCGGCACCAACCTGACCAATGACCTGGGCCCCAGGGCGCTCAACATCGTGATCAAGATGACCCGCTGCAACGGCCAGCCGGTGGCCAAGCTGTCCGATTCGCCTGGCAAGAGCATGTGCGACGATCCGGGCTATGTACGCTACCTGCGGCAGGTGTTCGGCCTGCCGCCCGAGGAGATCACGACATGATCCGAGACATCGTGCGCATGGGCGAGCCGGTGCTGCTGCAGCTGGCCGAGCCGGTCGAGCATTTCGCCACCGGCGAGCTGCGCGACCTGGTCGATGACATGTTCCAGACCATGGAACTGGCCGGCGGCGTCGGCCTGGCCGCGCCACAGGTGGCGGTGAGCAAGCGGGTGATCGTATTCGGCTTCGACCGCAACGAACGCTATCCCGATGCGCCGGCGGTGCCACGCACCGCGTTGTTCAACCCGGTGATCGAGCCGTTGTCCGAAGAACTGGAAGACGGCTGGGAAGGATGCCTGTCCATCCCCGGGCTGCGCGCGGTGATCCCGCGGTTCAGGCGCATCCGCTACACCGGCTGGAATGCGGAAGGACAGCGCGTAGACCAGGTCGCCGAAGGTTTCCACGCGCGCGTGGTCCAGCACGAGGTCGACCATCTGGATGGCATCCTGTATCCATCGCGCATCCGCGACTTCAGCACGTTCGGCTTCACCGACGTGCTGTTCCCGGACATCGGCGATGGCAGGTGAGCGCCTCGCCTGACCCGGGCTGCGGGTATATCGGCCCCTTCGTCGAATGACGATCCGGCGCGAGGCCGCCATGCGGCCTCGCGCCGTCACCAGGCGGGCGATGCCCGCCTTACTTCAACGCCTTGAAACGCAGGCGGTGCGGCTGCGCACCTTCGGCGCCCAGGCGGCGCTTCTTGTCCGCTTCGTATTCACGGTAGTTGCCCTGGAAGAATTCCACGTGCGAGTCGCCTTCGAACGCCAGGATGTGGGTGGCGATGCGGTCCAGGAACCAGCGGTCATGGCTGATGACGAAGGTATTGCCCGGGAATTCCAGCAGTGCGTCTTCCAGCGCGCGCAGGGTTTCGATGTCCAGGTCGTTGGACGGTTCGTCGAGCAGCAGCACGTTGCCGCCCTGCAGCAGGGTCTTGGCCATATGCAGGCGGCCGCGCTCACCGCCGGACAATGAGCCGACCAGCTTTTGCTGGTCCTGGCCCTTGAAGTTGAAACGGCCGATGTAGGCGCGCGACTGGATCTCGATGCCGTTGATGTTGAGGATGTCCAGGCCGCCGGCGATTTCCTGGAAGACGTTGTGGTTGCCTTCCAGCGCATCGCGGCTCTGGTCCACATAGGACAGCTGCACGGTCGGGCCGACCACGATCTCGCCGGTGTCCGGCTTCTCCTGGCCGGTGATCATCTTGAACAGGGTCGACTTGCCGGCGCCGTTGGGGCCGATGATGCCGACGATGGCGCCGCCCGGGACCAGGAAGTTCAGGTTGTCGAACAGCAGGCGGTCGCCGAACTTCTTGGAGACGTTCTTGAACTCCATCACCGCGTTGCCCAGGCGCTCGCCCGGCGGGATGAAGATTTCATTGGTCTCGTTGCGCTTCTGGTAGTCCACCGACTGCAGCTCTTCCAGCCGGGCCAGGCGGGCCTTGCCCTTGGTCCGGCCGCCCTTGGCGTTCTGGCGCGACCATTCCAGTTCCTTCTGGATCGCCTTCTGGCGGGATTTTTCCTGGTTGTCTTCCTGCTTCAGGCGTTCTTCCTTCTGCATCAGCCAGTCGGTGTAGTTGCCCTTCCACGGGATACCGCGGCCGCGGTCCAGTTCCAGGATCCACTCGGCGGCGTTGTCCAGGAAGTAGCGGTCATGGGTGACGGCCACCACGGTGCCGGTGTAGCGCGCCAGGAACTGTTCCAGCCATTCCACCGATTCGGCGTCCAGGTGGTTGGTCGGTTCGTCGAGCAGCAGCATGTCCGGCTTTTGCAGCAGCAGGCGGCACAGCGCGACGCGGCGCTTTTCGCCGCCGGAGAGCTTGCCGACGATGGCGTCCCACGGCGGCAGGCGCAGGGCATCGGCGGCGATGTCCAGCTGCTGCTGCAGGGTGCTGGCGTCGCCGGCGGCCAGGATCGCCTCCAGGCGTTCCTGTTCCTTGGCCAGCGCGTCGAAATCGGCGCCTTCCTCGGCGTAGGCGGCATAGACGGCATCCAGCTGGGCCTGGGCCTGCAGCACTTCGCCCACGCCTTCTTCAACGGCCTCGCGCACGGTGTGCTCGGGGTTGAGCTCCGGCTCCTGGGCCAGGTAGCCGACCTTGGTGCCGGGCTGGGCGCGGGCCTCGCCTTCAAAATCGGTGTCCACGCCGGCCATGATCTTGAGCACCGTCGACTTGCCGGCGCCGTTGAGGCCCAGCAGGCCGATCTTGGCGCCAGGGAAGAAGCTCAGCGAGATGTCCTTGATGATCTGCCGCTTGGGCGGGACCACCTTGGACACGCGATTCATGGTGTAGATGTACTGCGACATGGGGTCTCCAGCGAGGGACGCAGCCGGTCTGCCGCGCCAGGAAACGGCGAGCAAGGACGGCGGAAAGGGATTCCGCAAGTATAGCGGGGCGCCTGCCTGATAGGCTCCGATTGGGAAAACTGAACAGGGGGCGAGCTGTGCATGGCTGACCGCGTTTGAAACCGGTCCCAGCCAGTTTCCATTCACCGCCGCGGCGCATCATCGCCACCGTGACAACACGTTACGGAGACGCCATGAAACGCACGATCCTTTCCCTGCTGAGCATTCCGGTCCTTGCCATGTCGCTGGCGGCTGCGCCGGCCATGGCCAACGACCGTGACCACCACGATCGCGGCCGGCATGGTCACGACAATCGTTATGACCGCCATGACCGCCACGATGGCTACCGTGACAGCGGTCGTCGCCCGGTCATAGTGCAGCGCAACTACCGTCCGGCACCGCCGCCGCGCGTGGTCTATCGACCCTATGGTTACGAACGTGGCTACCGCTACAGCAACTACTACGGTGGTCGCACGGTCGTGATCAATGACTATGGCCGTTACCACGTGCGCCAGCCGCCCCGCGGTTATCACTGGGTGCGCGATGATCGCGGCAACCTGATCATGGTCGCCATCGCCACCGGCATCATCACGGACCTGCTGTTGAACCATTGATCCCTGCAGGTGGTTGAAATCAAAGGGCGCGCCCTTCCAGGTGCGCCCTTTTTTTGTGGCCTGCCGTGGCGGCCACCCGTCGGCCATCGCTGGGCGATGTCAAAACCGCTCCCGGCGGTTTTTTGTGCATACGCCAGCGTGTCCCGTAGCCTGAAAGGCCCATCCCAGCGCTGGAAAAGCCGCGGATTGGTGGGCAATCGCCCGGAAGGCTTACAATCCGCAACCCTGTTGGCCCCGCGGCTGCAACGCCGGGGCGGCAACCCGACTTGTCCAAGAACCTCCCGGAGACCCGATGTTCCCGCGCGACGTCCGTATCGAAAGCTATGACCCTGAACTGGCCAAGGCCATCGCCGCCGAAGCGCAGCGCCAGGAAGACCACGTCGAGCTGATCGCCAGCGAGAACTACACCAGCCCGGCGGTCATGGAGGCCCAGGGCAGCCAGCTGACCAACAAGTACGCCGAAGGCTATCCGGGCAAGCGCTACTACGGCGGCTGCGAGTTCGTGGACGTCGCCGAGCAGCTGGCCATCGACCGCCTGAAGGAGCTGTTCGGCGCCGATTACGCCAACGTGCAGCCGCATTCGGGTTCGCAGGCCAACCAGGCGGTGTATTTCGCGCTGCTGCAGCCGGGCGACACCATCCTGGGCATGTCGCTGGCCCACGGTGGCCACCTGACCCACGGCGCCAAGGTCAACGCCTCGGGCAAGCTGTTCAACGCCATCCAGTATGGCGTCAACGAGGCCGGCCTGATCGATTACGACGAAGTCGAGCGCCTGGCCTTGGAGCACAAGCCGAAGATGATCGTGGCCGGCTTCAGCGCCTATTCTCAGGTGGTGGACTGGGCGCGTTTCCGCGCCATCGCCGACAAGGTCGGTGCCTACCTGTTCGTGGACATGGCGCACGTGGCCGGCCTGGTCGCCGCCGGCGTGTACCCCAGCCCGCTGGAACACGCGCACGTGGTGACCTCGACCACCCACAAGACCCTGCGCGGTCCGCGCGGCGGCATCATCGTCGCCAAGGGGGCAAGCGAGGAACTGCAGAAGAAGCTGCAGTCGATCGTGTTCCCGGGCATCCAGGGCGGCCCGCTGATGCATGTCATCGCCGGCAAGGCCGTGGCCTTCAAGGAGGCGCTGGAGCCGGGCTTCAAGACCTACCAGGCGCAGGTGGTGAAGAACGCCCAGGCGATGGCCAGGACGCTGATTTCGCGCGGCTACAAGATCGTCTCCGGCGGCACCGAGAACCACTTGATGCTGGTCGACATGATCGGCAAGGACGTGTCCGGCAAGGATGCGGAAGCCGCGCTGGGCAAGGCCCACATCACGGTCAACAAGAATGCGGTGCCGGGCGACCCGCGCTCGCCGTTCGTGACCTCGGGCCTGCGCCTGGGCACGCCGGCCATCACCACGCGTGGTTACCAGGAGGCCGACACCATCGAGCTGGCCAACTGGATCGCCGACGTGCTGGATGCGCCGGCCGACGAAGCCGTCATTGCCCGGGTGCGCGAAGCGGTCACCGCCCAGTGCAAGAAGTTCCCGGTCTACGGCTGAGCCTGGCGCGCTGACATGCATTGCCCCTTCTGTCAGAACAGCGACACCCGCGTGATCGATTCGCGGGTGTCCGAAGACGGGGCGACCATCCGCCGGCGCCGCGAGTGCGAAGCCTGCGGCGAGCGTTTCAGTACGCTGGAAACCATCGAGCTGAAGCTGCCGGCGGTGATCAAGTCCGACGGCCGCCGCGACCTGTTCGATGCGCGCAAATTGCGCCAGAGCTTCGACCGCGCGCTGCACAAGCGCGCGGTGTCCGAGGAGCAGATCGAGTCCTCGGTCCGGGCAGTGATCCAGCAGCTGCGCCGCACCACCGAGCGCGAACTGCCGTCGCGCCGGATCGGCGAGTTCGTGATGGCCGAACTGCGCAAGCTCGACCACGTCGCCTTCGTGCGCTACGCCTCGGTGTATCGCAGCTTCGAGGACGTGGCCGATTTCCGCGAGGAGCTGGACCGGCTGGAACGCGACCTGCCCGGCGAGGGCCAGCTGCCGCTGCTGGGTGGCGAGGTCCTGCCGTTCGGCAAGCCAGGCGACAAGACCAAGAAGCGTTGAACCGGGCGCTCGTGCAGATCGCACCGCTCTGCGAGCATCCGCAACACCTGACGTCGCTGGCCCAGGCCCATCTGCAGGCCTTCGGCGGACTGCTGCCTGACTGGACGCTGGAACAGGCGCGCGCCGAGCTGGCCGCGCACGATGTCCCTGACGTGATTCCCACCACCTGGTTGGCGCTGGATGGCGAGGATTGGCTCGGTTCGGTCAGCCTGCTGGCCAACGACGACCCGCGCATCGACCAGTACACGCCGTGGTTGGCTTCGTTGTATGTGCGCCCGGACGCGCGCGCCCGCGGCATCGGCGCGGCGCTGGTGAAGCGCTGCGTGCAGGCCGCTGCCGCGCTGGACGTGCCGCGCCTGCATCTGTACTGCCAGGACGGGCTGGTGCCGTACTACACGCGGCTGGGCTGGCAGCCTTACGATCGGCTGCCGCTCGGACCGCTGCAGGTGGTGGTCATGGCCATCGAACCAGGAATCGACCATGTCTGAGTTTTCCGCCGCCGACCACGCCCACATGGCCCGCGCCCTGCGCCTGGCCGAACGCGGCGCCTGGACCACGCGTCCCAACCCGATGGTGGGCTGCGTGATCGCCCAGGGCGACGAAGTCGTCGGCGAAGGTTTCCACCAATACGCCGGCCAGCCGCATGCGGAGGTCTTTGCGCTGCGCCAGGCAGGCGAACGCGCGCGTGGCGCGACCGCCTACGTCACCCTGGAGCCGTGCGCGCATACCGGCCGCACCGGGCCCTGTGCCGAAGCGCTGGTGAAGGCCGGCGTGACCCGCGTGGTCGCGGCGATGCGCGACCCGTTTCCACAGGTGGACGGCGCCGGGTTCGAACGTCTGCAGGCGGCCGGGATCGCCGTGCAGGTCGGCCTGCTGGAAGCGCAGGTGCGCGAGCTCAACCGCGGTTTCCTCTCGCACGTGGTGCGCGGCCGGCCCTGGGTGCGGGTCAAGTTGGGCGCCAGCGTCGATGGGCGCACCGCCATGGCCAGTGGCGAGTCCAAGTGGATCACCGGTGCGGCGGCCAGGGCCGACGTGCAGCGCTGGCGCGCACGGGCCGGCGCCATCCTGACCGGCGCGCGCACGGTGATCGCTGACGATCCCTCGCTGACCGCGCGTCCTGAAGAAGACCGCCCGTTCCTGCCGCCACTGCGCGTGGTGCTCGATCCGGCGCTGTCCAGCCTGGATCACACCCGCGTGCAGGAGGGCGGCGCACCCACGCTGTACCTGCACGGCCCGCTGTCCACGCGGGTGGCCGATCACGGCCAGGTGCGCTACCGGGAAGTGCCGCTGCACGAGGGTCGCCTGGACCTGCGCGGCGTGCTGGCCGCGCTGACCCGGCACCGCATCTGCGAGGTCCAGGTCGAGGCCGGCGCCACCCTGTCCGGCGCGCTGATGGCGGCCGGCCTGGTCGACGAACTGCTGCTGTACGTGGCGCCGACCCTGCTGGGCGACGGCGCCCGCCCACTGCTGTCGCACCTGGGCATTGCCGCCCTGGCCGAGCAGCGGCACCTGCGCGTGGTCGACGAGCGCAGGGTCGGCGCCGATCTGCGGTTGCTGCTGCGGCCGGCGGGCTGAGGCTGCAACGCTCCGGTGCACGGGCGGCCTGTCCTGCGCTGGTAGAATGCGCATCGCCGGTTCGCCGGCATTCGTAAACGTCTTCAGGGCGGGGTGAAATTCCCCACCGGCGGTAGGTGCAGGCCCTGGTGCCCGCATGAGCCCGCGAGCGCTTCGGCTGGCATGCAGGTCCGCCGCCGAAGGTCAGCAGATCCGGTCCGATGCCGGAGCCGACGGTTGGTGCGCGCAGGCGCGCCAGAGAGTCCGGATGAAAGAAGACGGCCCGCGCCACGATCTTCATCGGTCGTGCGCGTGCCATTGCCTTGCGGCGTTTTTCGCTCACTTTCGCGGGAAACGTTCATGATCATTTCGCAGCTCCGACTGCAGCAGCCCGCACATCCATGTGCGGGGATTCAAACAACAGCGTCTTCGCGATTCGCCTTGCCGTGGATCGGGAACGGGGAGGTGCGCTGATGTTCACCGGCATCATTGAAGGCGTCGGCCGTCTGGCCGCCGCCACGCCGCTGGGCGGCGATACACGCTTCACCTTCGACACCGGCACGCTGCCCTTCACCGGCGTCCAGCTGGGCGAGAGCATCGCGGTCAATGGCGTGTGCCTGACCGTGATCGCCTTCGACGCCGCCAGCTTCCAGGCCGATGCCTCGACCGAAACCCTGTCGCTCACCACGCTGGGCGCGCTGCAGACCGGCGCGCTGCTCAACCTGGAGCGGGCGATGCGTCCGACCGACCGCCTGGGTGGGCACCTGGTCAGCGGCCACGTCGATGGCCTGGGCCGGGTGCTGTCGGTGCATGACGATGCGCGCGCCCAGCGCTGGCGTTTCGCCGCACCGGCGGCGCTGCTGAAATACATCGCCAGGAAGGGCTCGATCTGCGTCGACGGCGTCAGCCTGACCGTCAACGAAGTCGACGGCGAAGGCTTCGAGGTCGCGTTGATTCCGCACACCGTCAGCCATACCGCGTTCGCCACCACCGGCGTCGGCGATGCGGTGAACCTGGAGATCGACCTGGTCGCGCGCTATGTCGAGCGCCTGCTCGGCGCACGTGGAGAACAGGCATGAGTGGCATGAACTTCGCCACCGTCCCGGAGATCCTGGAAGACATCCGCCTGGGCCGCATGGTGGTCATCGTCGACGACGAGGACCGCGAGAACGAAGGCGACCTGATCATGGCCGCCGAACTGGTCAGGCCGTCGGACATCAACTTCATGGTCACCCACGGCCGTGGCCTGGTCTGCCTGCCGCTGACCCGCGAACGGGCCGCCGGCCTGGGCCTGGCGCCGATGGTCCAGGCCAATACCGCCCAGTTCCAGACCAACTTCACGGTCAGCATCGAGGCGGCCGAGGGCGTGACTACCGGCATTTCCGCCCACGACCGCGCCCACACCATCCGTACCGCGGTCAAACCCGATGCCAGGCCGGCCGACCTGCACCAGCCGGGCCACATCTTCCCGCTGATCGCCCAGGCTGGCGGCGTGCTGACCCGCGCCGGCCACACCGAGGCCGGCGTGGACCTGGCGATGCTGGCCGGGCTGGAGCCGGCCGCGGTGCTGGTGGAAATCCTCAATCCCGATGGGTCCATGGCCCGCCGCCCGGAGCTGGAAGTGTTCGCCCGCGAGCACGGCCTGAAGATGGGCACCATCGCCGACCTGATCGCCCATCGCCTGGCGACCGAGCACACGGTCGAACGCGTGGACGAGCGCGCGATCCAGACCGAGTTCGGCCCCTTCACCCTGATCACCTACCGCGACCGGATCGCCCATGACCTGCATTTCGCGATGGTCCGCGGCAAGCCGGACGCGGCGACACCGACCCTGGTGCGGGTGCAGGTGGAAAACCCGCTGGCCGACCTGCTGCACTGGCGACGCGACGATTTCGGCGTGGCTTCCACCGACGCGCTGCGCGCCATCGCCGCCGAAGGGCAGGGCGTGATGGTGGTGCTGTCGGCCCCGCGCGACAGCGACGCCTTGCTGGCACGCCTGCGCCAGCAGACGCCGGTGCGTGCGCCGGGCAAGGACAAGGACGTGGGCCAGTGGCGGCGCAACGGCGCCGGCGCGCAGATCCTGTCGGACCTGGGCCTGGGCAAGCTGCGGGTGCTGGGCACGCCGCGCCGCCAGGTGGGGCTGTCCGGCTTCGGCCTGGAAGTCGTGGAAACCCTGTCGGCGGCCGACTTGCCCGCCACGCGCTAAACTGACCGACCTTTTCAGGCTGTACCGACGGATGACCCACTACGAAGGCGACCTGCGCGCGATCGACGGCGCACGGTACGCGATCATCGCCAGCCGCTGGAACGCGCGCATCACCGATGCGCTGGTGGCCGGCGCACGCAAGGAACTGGCCAGCAACGGCGTGGCCGAAAGCCAGGTGGACGTGATCCGCGTCCCCGGCGCCTGGGAAATTCCGCTGGTGGCCGCGCGCCTGGCCGCAGCCGGCAACCACGCCGCGCTGCTGGCACTGGGCTGCGTGATCCGCGGCGACACCCGGCATTACGAGCATGTGGCCGATGGCTGTTCCGAAGGCCTGATGCGCGTGCAGCTGGAGTTCCGCATTCCGGTGCTCAACGGCGTGCTGGCGGTGGAGCTGGCCGAGGACGCCGAGGCCCGTGCCGGCGGCAGCCATGGCAACAAGGGTGAAGAGGTCGCGCTGGCCGCGGTCGAGCTGGTCAATCTGCTGGAGAAACTGCCATGAACCGTCCCGGACCGCGTCGCGGTGATGGCGTCGATCCCGTGCTGCGCGCCCGTGCGCGCCGTCGTGCGCTGCAGGCGGTCTATGCCTGGCAGATGGCCGGCGGCACCATCCAGGGCGTGATCGCCCAGTTCGCCCACGAGCAGGCCCACGAAATCGCCGACCTGGAATATTTCGAGGACCTGGTGCGTGGCGTGATGGCCCACTCCAAGGAGCTGGACGAGGCGCTGCTGCCGCACCTGGACCGCAACGTGGCCGAGGTCGACCAGATCGAACGTGCGGTGCTGCGCATCGCCGCCTACGAGCTGCGTCATCGCATCGACGTGCCGTACCGCGTGGTGATCAACGAGGCGATCGAAATCGCCAAGCGTTTCGGTGCCGAACACGGACACACCTACGTCAACGGTGTGCTGGACCGCGCCGCGCTGGAATGGCGTCCGGCCGAGGCCAACGCCGCACGCAGCCGCTGAGGCCGCGTGCCTGCCGACGTGGCCGGTAGCGCCTCTGCATCCGGCGAGTTCGACCTGATCGCGCGCATCCGTGCGCGCGCCGCATCGCGCGAGGACGTAGTGCTTGGCATCGGTGACGATGCCGCGCTGTTGAGCGTTCCCACCGGGATGCAGCTGGTGGTCACCGCCGATACCCTCAATGCCGGCGTGCACTTCCCGGATAACACCGCGCCGACCGACATCGGCTGGAAAGCACTGGCGGTGAATCTGTCCGACCTGGCCGCGATGGGCGCCAAACCCGCGTGGTGCACGCTGTCGCTGTCATTGCCCGATGCCGATCCGCGCTGGCTCGACGGTTTCATCGATGGTTTTCTTGAGCTGGCTGCGCTGCATGGCATCAGCCTGATCGGCGGCGACACCACGCGCGGGCCGCTGTCGATCGCGGTCACGGCGATGGGGCACATCGAGGCCGGCCACGCGCTGCGCCGCGATGGCGCACGCGTTGGTGACGACATCTGGGTGACCGGCACGCCGGGCGATGCGGCCGCGGCGCTGCAGTCGATCTTTTCCGGCGCGGCGGTGGAGCGTTCGTTGCGCGCGCGGCTGGACCGGCCGACGCCGCGCGTGGAAGCCGGTCGCGCGCTGCTCGGACTGGCGAGCGCCTGCGTCGATGTTTCCGATGGCCTGCTGGCCGACCTGGGCCACGTCTGCGCCCGCAGCGGCGTCGGTGCGCAGGTCGAGCTGGCCCGGCTGCCGGTTTCGCGCGCGCTGGCACGCTTCAAGCCCGAGGTGCGCTGGCCGTGGCAGGCCGGCGGTGGCGACGATTACGAGCTGTGCTTTACCGCTTCGCCGCAGCGTGCAGAGCAGGTGCAGCAGGCGCTGGATTTCGTCGGCGTGGCCGGCACGCGTGTTGGTCGCATCGCGGCCGGGCCGGGCGTGCAGGCGTTGGATGCACAGGGTGCGCCATGGCAGGCGCCGCGCGGCGGGTACGATCATTTCGCTTGAGGCGAGGCTGTGCTGGATCGCACAGGAGCGCACATGACCGCTCGTAGAGCCACCGCCTTGAGTGGGAGCCGCTTCAGCGGCGATGTGGCCTTGCCGGGAAAGCCCTTCGCCGCTGAAGCGGCTCCCACGATGTCCGATCCTCTGCTTGCCCAGGGCGCCTAAACCTCATCCGCGCGAAACGCATCGCGCAGCCAGGTGGTCTCTGGCTTGGTCGGATCGCCGTGTGCCTCCACCACATCGAAGCGGCATGGGTTGTTGGCCCATTGCGGATGCTGGGCCAGATACAGCTGTGCGGCATGGACCAGCTTGCGGCGCTTGCCAGCATCGACCGAGGCCGCGCCGCCACCAAACGCATTCGTGGCGCGATAGCGCACCTCAACGAACACCAGGCAGGCGCCACCCCGTTCGGCCGGGTCCAGCATCACCAGGTCGAGCTCGCCGCCGCGGAAGCGGACATTGGCGGCGACGAATCGCAGTCCGCCGCGTTCCAGCACGGCGCGGGCAGCGGCCTCGGCCGTCTCGCCCCGCGCCTGGCGCTCAGCCACCGCCGGAGATCGGCGCGGGCATGCCGCCGCTGAAGGTGGCCCACGCCGGTGCGCGCAGCACCGTGCCGAAGCCGTCCAGGGTCAGGGTGCCGGTCGCGCCGCGCAGGTTGGTGCTGGTGCCTTCGGTGAGCTTCTGCATGTGCGCGCTCAGCAGCCACGCGTCGTAGCCGAAGGCGAACAGCCGCGCCGCGCCGCCACGTGCGGTAGGCAGGGTCGCCGCGACGGTCGACGGCGACGGCAGGCCGCTGACGCCGCTGGCCGACCAGGCCTCGGTCGGATAGATCACGCCATCGAGCACGTTGTCTTCTTCCGGCTTGCCGGTGCCCTGGATCAGCAGTGAGGTGCCCACGCGGGTCTTGCCGCCCAGCCCGGCCAGGGCCAGCTGCGGGGTCAGGGCGCGCGCGGTGGATCCTCGCACCGCCAGGAAGATCGCATCGACGTTCTTGGCCGCTGCAGCGGCCAGTGGCGCGGAAAGATCCGCGGGCGCCTCGCCCACGGTGATGATGTCGGCCACCGCGCCACCGCCTTCGGTGAAGCGCTTGCGGAAGGCATCGGCAGCGCGCCGACCGTTTTCGTCATTGCCGCCGATCACCAGCACGCGCTTGCGCTCCAGCTTGAGCAGGTAGTCGGCGACGCTGACGCCTTCGGCTTCCGGCGCCAGCGAGAAGCTGGCCGCGCCGTCTGGCACGTCGGACTCGCCCTTGTTGAGGGCCAGCACCGGTACGCTCAGGCTGCCCTGGCGGAAGATCGCATCGACCTGCTCGCGGCCCAGCGGGCCGACCACCATCTCGGCGCCGTCGGCCGCGGCGCGCGCATAGGCGCTGCTGGCGTCGGCCGGGGTGCTGGCGGTGTCGTAGAAGCGGATTTCCGGACGTCGACGGCTTTCGCCGTAATAGCCGGCCAGCAGGCCGTCGCGAACCGATCCGGCGGCGGTGGCCATCGGACCGGACAGCGGCAGCAGCACGGCCAGTTTCAGCGGCGGGCGGTAGCCGTCGCGGTCGGCCGGCGGACGACCGTTGGCGTCGAAGTTCCACTTGCTGCCGCGGTCGAACGGGCGCGGCAGCGGTAGGCCGCGCTCCAGCATGGCGTTGCCGGCGAACGGATACAGCGGGTCGCCGACCGGCAGGCCGGTGGCCTCGCGGGTCAGGGTGGGATTGTCTAGGCCGGCCAGCAACTGCTGGATCTGGCGGGCGTTTTCGCTCAGGGCCTGGCCCTTGAGCCCAGCGCGTTGCGCGGCCAATTGGCTAGCTTGGGCGAAGGCGGCGCTCTGCTCGGCGCGGCTGGTGGCGCTGCCGGTGCCGCCGACCTGGGTGGTGGCGCAGCCGGCCAGGAACAGGGCCAGCAGGGCCGAGGCGAGCAGCGGGGCGGAGCGCTTTTCCATGGCGGTTCGAAGGCGATCTGGAGGAACGGGCTAGGATTCTACCCTTTGCCGCATGAGCGCCCTTTCCATGGCCGAACCCACCCTCCACGTCGTCGCCACGCCGATCGGCAACCTGTCCGATCTCACCCCGCGGGCGCTGGAGACCCTGCGCGCGGTCGATGCCATCTGCGCCGAGGACACCCGCCGCACCGGCCAGCTGCTCTCGCATTTCGGCGTGTCCACGCCGCTGGTGGCCCTGCACGAACACAACGAAGAGGCTATCGCCGCAAGGATCGTCAGCCGCCTGCAGGACGGCCAGTCGCTGGCGCTGGTGTCCGATGCCGGCACGCCGCTGGTCTCCGATCCGGGCTACCGGCTGGTCCGCGCAGTCCGCGCAGCCGGAATCAAGGTCAGCCCGGTACCCGGCGCCTGCGCGGCGATCGCCGCGCTCAGCGTGGCCGGATTGCCCAGCGATCGTTTCGTGTTCGAAGGGTTCCTGCCGGCCAAGGCGTCGGCCCGGCGCGAACACCTGCGCGCGCTGGTGGCCGAACCGCGCACCCTGGTGTTTTACGAATCGGCGCACCGCATCGCCGAGTCGCTGGCCGATCTGGTGGCAGCCTTCGGCCCCGGGCGTCCGGCCGCGATTGCTCGCGAGCTGACCAAACTGTTTGAGACCGTGCTGGATGGCAGCCTGGCGACCCTGCTGCAGCGGGTGGAAACCGACGACAACCAGCGCAAGGGCGAGTTCGTGGTCATGGTCCAGGGCGCCGGCGACGATGCCGATGCGCAGCTGGTCGAAGGCCGCCGCGTCCATGCCCTGCTCAAGGAGCACCTGCCGCCGTCCACCGCGGCCAAGCTGGCCGCCGAGATCACCGGCGCGCCGCGCAAGGCGCTGTATGGAAGTTAGTCGAAATGCATGCGAGACAGGGAAGAAAGCCGAGGAGCTGCGCTGTTTCAATCATGTACTCAGCGTTTGGCCACAGCCTTTTCCGAAATTCAAAGGAGCGCCTCGCCAGCCAAAAGAGCCCGCGGCTGACATTGAACTTTGCCTGCCCGACAATGGCGTTTACGGAATCGCGATCACTCGACTGACGAATAGCCAGGGAAAGGAAATTGATGCCGCCCGTAAAAAATTGCTCAAGGATGCAGATGAACGACTGGCGCTTGCATTGTCCGGTCATCGGGTCAGCGTGGGATTTTCTCTGGGAGCGCTCCCACCCCATCGGGTGGCTCTTGAGGAATTCTGCTCATACCTGAGTTCACAACTGGAGTTAGCGCGGATCGGCATTCGCCATGCAGAAATCGTGCGTCCGGCCTTCATTTCCAACCTTGTGGTGAGTGAGCCATTGCGCGTGCGTCGGGGGCTGGTGCCCGGCGGCGTGTTCACGGTGCGATCCGCTTCTTATGCCGACGTCGAAGCTCAAATACGTGCGAAAGAACGAAGAATTCCTGGATACAAGCGAACTGCTGACCGGACAGCGTTGTTGATATATGTGCCCATGAGTCCATCGCTAGCACAGCTTGCGATCCCGCGTGAGGCGGACAGCTGGGTGTTCAATCACTCATTCAACCAAGTGCTTCTGTTCGCCGAAGACAGTGACGGGAACGGACTAATCTATAAAAGCGCGTAGAATTCGCCACGGCGGAGTCGGCCGGACAGTCGCGTCATTCGCTCCATTTCGATGGAAGCGGGTGCCGAGGAAAGTCCGGGCTCCACAGGGCACGGTGCCAGGTAACGCCTGGGCGGCGCGAGCCGACGGCTAGTGCAACAGAAAGCAAACCGCCGATGGCCGCACTTTCGGGTGCGGATCAGGTAAGGGTGAAATGGTGCGGTAAGAGCGCACCGCGAGTCTGGCAACAGACCGGCACGGTAAACCCCACCGGGAGCAAGACCGAATAGGGACCTCATGGCGCTGCCCGCGTCGGGTCCGGGTAGGTTGCTTGAGCGTATCGGTGACGATGCGCCTAGAGGAATGACTGTCCACGACAGAACCCGGCTTACAGGCCGGCTCCGCCACTTGGCTTTTCCATGCGACGCATGGAAAAGCCCCCAAATTTCGCGTCGCAAAATTCGGGCCCCGAAGTCACGCGTCCACACCCCGCGGCTTCGCCGCGCCCCCTGACTCAGGGGGCTTTGCTCCAGACAGGCTCTTGCGGATCCTGTTCCGAGTCCCGAGTCCGAACTGTTCAGAACTCCAATCGGGTTTCGCCAGCAGGCACGCCATCGGGCCCGAACCGGCGCTCGGCGATCCAGCCGGCGCCGTCGTGGTCGATGGCGATCAGGGTGCTGGCTCGGGTGCCGTAGCGCGCATCGCGGATGAACGCGGAGGACAGGCGGCGTTCCAGATCCAGCGGCACGCCGGTGCTGGGCAGTTCCGCATCTGGTGCCTGATGTTCGTTGGCCAGTGCCTGCCACAGGTCGGCGGGATCTTCGGCCGGGCCCTGCAGCCAGCGCTCCAGCGCAGCGCACAGCTGGCGGGTCTTGGGCCAGGGATCGTCGAACGGGCCATTGGAGACACCATGGATGCCGGCGGGCACCACGCGCTGAATCGGTGCGGGCCAGTTGCTGACGTAGTGGCACTGGTCGCCATCGGCCAGCAGCAGGTTGAAGGGGGCGAAACGACCGGCTTGCGCATGCAGGTCTTCAGCTGCATGCGCCGCCGAGGCTTCGCCCTCCAGGAAGCCCGCCACCAGCGCACCACGGGACGGTGCGCCGGGCGGTGCGGCCAGGCCGGGATCGCGGACGTTGGTCACCACGGCGACCCGGCCGGCCGGGCCGGCGCCGGCCCAGCTGCCGCCCGATTGCAGGTCGCGGCCGGCGATCACGCCCGGCAGATCGGGCCAGGGCGCCAGGGCCGCGGTCGGACGGGCATGAAACTCGTCACGATTCCCGGCCAGCACGAGGCGCCAGCGCGGGTGGGTTTTCCAGGCAAGGGCGACCAGGCACATCGGGCCATTGTCGGTCGCTTTTGCGCAGTTGGGCGGTGCGGGGCAGGCCGCCGCCGAGCCGTGACAGCGGTCACTTCACATCCCCTGCACGCGCCTGAATTTCTGTTCAATCTCAAAATTTGAGACGAAACAGCAACTTGTGGATAAGGTTTGAACAAGTCTCTGAAGTTTGCTGCAAGCCATTGATCCGGCAGGTGATTTCCCCGCTTGCCAGTTGTTGACAACCTTTCGGCCGGTGCTAATGTGGGCATCAGCGGGAAAACCGGGGTTTCTGTGGTTTTTCGTGGTTCAATGATTGCTGCTTGCAGAATTTCGAAGGACGAGGGACGTGTTCCAGGGCGAAACCGCCATCACCGTGGATGACAAGGGCAGGTTGGCGGTTCCCACCGTCTACCGCGATCTCATTGCGCGTGAATGCGGCAATCGTCTGGTGCTGACCTACAACCCGTTCGAGGCCGGTTCGCTGTGGCTGTATCCGCAGGCGGCCTGGGAGCGGGTCCGCGACGACGTCATGGCCATGCCCAACGTCAAGAAGAACGTGCGGATGCTGCAGCAGAAACTGGTCGGTTCGGCCGAGTTCCTCGAGCCGGACGGCAATGGCCGGGTGACCATTCCGCCGAGCCATCGCAACGCGGTCGGGATCGAAAAGAAGGCTGTGTTGCTGGGCATGCACGACAAGTTCGAACTCTGGAGCGAGCAGGCGCACCGCGCGCAGATCCAGCAGACGTTGTCTGACGAGGATCTGGGCGAGGAACTGCTCGGACTCAGGCTGTGACGGTGGGGGCCCGGATGCGCCCCGACGCGCAGCCCGGCCACCTTCCGGTGTTGTTTGCGCAGGTCATGGATGGGCTGCAGGTGAAGGCGGACGGAACGTATCTGGACGGCACGCTCGGTCGCGGCGGCCATGCGCGCGGCGTGCTCGAACAACTCGGCCCCGGAGGCCGGCTGCTGTTGATGGACAAGGATCCCGAAGCGATCGCCCACGCGCACGCCGTCTTCGATGGCGATGCGCGTGTGTCGGTGTACCGCGGCAGCTTCGCCGAGCTGGCGCAGTGGGAGGCCACGGCCGACGGTCTGGATGGCGTGCTGCTGGACCTGGGCGTGTCCTCGCCGCAGCTGGACGTGGCCGAGCGTGGTTTTTCCTTCGGCAAGGACGGTCCGCTGGACATGCGCATGGACCCGGAGTCGGGCGAGAGCGCCGCGCAGTGGCTGGCGCGCGCCGAGGAGGCGGAGATTGCGGACGTGCTGTTCAAGTACGGCGACGAGCGCATGAGCCGGCGCATCGCCCGCACCATCGTCGCCCGCCGCGCCGAGGCACCGCTGCTGCGCACCGCGCAGCTGGCCGAGCTGATCGCCAGCGTGATGCCGCGCGGCAAGGACAAGATTCATCCGGCCACGCGCAGCTTCCAGGCCATCCGCATCCACATCAACCGCGAACTGGCCGACCTGGAAACCGGTCTGCAAGCCGCGATGACGCGTTTGAAAGTGGGCGGCCGGCTGGCGGTGATCAGCTTCCATTCGTTGGAAGACCGCATCGTCAAGCGCTTCATCGCTGGCCACGCCAAGGCGCCGGCGGGCAACCGCCGCCTGCCGGTGGCACAGGACTTTGCCCCGTCGCTGAAGATCGTCAGCGACGCGGTGCGCGCCGAGCCGGAGGAAACTGCAGCCAATCCGCGCGCCCGCAGCGCGGTGCTGCGCGTGGCCGAGAAGTTGAGGGGCGCAGCATGACCCGCGTGCTGCTGGTGATCGTGATCGTGGCCTGCATCGCCACCGCGATCGGCGTGGTCTATGCGCGCCACCAGCACCGCGTGCTGTTCGTGCAGCTCAACAAGCTGGACCGTGAGCGCGACGAACTGAACATCGAGTTCGGCCGCCTGCAGCTGGAACAGGCCACCGTGGCCGAAAGCACCCGCGTCGAACAGATCGCGCGCGACCGGCTGGGCATGAAGTCGCCCGAGTCGGCCGATGTCGTGGTGATCCGTCCATGAGCCTGCGCGAAGCCATCAACCGCGTACTGGAGCGCGACGGCGAGCGCAAGGGCGCGCTGCCGCGCAACCGCAATCGCGCGCGTTTCAGCCTGCGCAACCGCCTGCTGCTGGTGGGCTGCACGCTGGGACTGTGCTCGGTCAGCCTGATCGGGCGGGCGGCCTACGTGCAGCTGATCAACAGCGATTTCTACCAGAAGGAAGGCGATGCGCGCTTCATGCGCGAGATCCCGATCCCGACCTCGCGCGGCATGATCACCGACCGCAATGGCGAGCCGGTGGCGGTGTCCTCGCCGGTGGAATCGGTGTGGTGCGATCCGAAGGAGCTGATGAAGAATCCGGACCGCTTTCCCGAGCTGGCCCAGGCGCTGGGCGAGCCGCTGGACAGCCTGACCCGGCGGGTCAGCCAGAAGGCCGACAAGGAGTTCATGTATCTCAAGCGCCGCATCAACCCCGATGCGGCCAAGGCGATCGTCGCGCACAACGTGCCGGGCGTGTATTCGCAGCGCGAGTACAAGCGCTTCTATCCGCAGGGCGAGGCGATGGCCCACGTCCTGGGCTTCACCAACATCGACGACCATGGCCAGGAAGGCCTGGAGCTGGCCTTCGATGACTGGCTGCGCGGCAAGCCGGGCCTGAAGAAGGTCATCCGCGACCAGGCCGGCCACATCGTCGAGAACATCGACCTGGTCAGGCCGGCCCAGCCGGGCAACGACCTGACCCTGAGTGTGGACCGCCGCATCCAGTACCTGGCCACGCGCGAGCTGCGCAACGCGGTGGAAGACAACAAGGCCGCTGGCGGTTCGGTGGTGATCCTGGACGTGGCCACCGGCGAGGTCATGGCGATGGCCAACCTGCCGACGTTCAATCCCAACGCGACTGACCTGGGCAAGCCGGACGTGCACCGCAATCGCGCGGTGACCGATCTGGTCGAACCTGGTTCGACCATGAAGCCGCTGACCGTGTCCACGGCCCTGGCTGCCGGCGTGGTGACGCCAAGCACGCTGATCGATACCAACCCCGGCTACATGGCGCTCAAGGGCGGTTTCACCATCCGCGACGTGCCGCGCAACAATGGTGTGCTGACCGTGGGCGGGGTGATCACGCACAGCTCCAACATCGGCGCGGCCAAGATCGTGGAAAAGGTGCCGGACCAGACCTTCTACAACACGGTCAAGGCGTTCGGTTACGGTAGCAAGCCGCATAGCGGCTTCCCGGGCGAGGCCACCGGCACGGTGCCGTCACCGGGAAGCCCGGGCTGGTCGGGCACCACCAAGACCACGATGTCCTACGGCTACGGCCTGAACGTGTCGCCGCTGCAGATCGCGCGTGCCTACGCGACCATCGGCAACGGCGGAGAGCTGGTCACGCCGACCTTCGTCAAGGGCGTGCGCAGCGAGCAGGCCGTGCAGGTCGTGCCGACCGAAGTGACCCGGCAGGTTATCGCCATGATGGAAACGGTGGTTACCCAGGGCGGCGCGAAGGATGCGGCGGTGCCGGGCTATCACGTGGCCGGCAAGACCGGCACCGCGCGCGTCGCCTCCGGCGGCGGCTACGCCTCGGGCCACTACTACGCCCTGTTCGCCGGCCTGGTGCCGGCCACGCACCCGCGCTTCGTGATGGTCACCGTGATCCGCGATCCGCAGGCCGGCAAGTACTACGGCGGCCTGGTCTCGGCACCGGTATTCCACAACGTCATGGAAGGCACGTTGCGCCTGATGGACGTGCCGCCGGACGACATCGACAGCTGGCTGGCCATGCAGGCCAAGGACGAAGCCAAACGTGCCGCGCAGGCGCCCAGGCGCCCGGCCGCGTCACCGACTCCTGCGCCATTGCCCGCACCGATCCAGGCCGCGACCGAACCGGCGCTGCCGCGGAGCCTGGAATGAACCGCGCGATGGCCCTGGCCGAACTGCTGCCCGACGTGCCCGCGCTGCCCGCGGGCGTGATCGTGCATGGCCTGACCCAGGACAGCCGCAGCGTGCGTGCCGGCGATGCCTTCGTTGCGATCGGCCCGGTCGACAACAGTGCGTCCACCTGGCACGGGCTGGGCTTCGTCGAACAGGCGCGCGCGCAGGGCGCGGTGGCGATCCTGTTCGAACCGCCGGCCCCGGACACGTTGCCGGCCCCGGCCGATGCGATCGCCGTGCCCGGCCTGCGCCATCGCCTGGGCGAGATGGCCGATGCGTTCTACGGCCATCCCTCCAGGCAGATGACGATGGTCGGGGTGACCGGCACCAACGGCAAGACCTCGACCGTGCAGCTGCTGAGCCAGGCCTGGCATCTGCGTGGCACCGTCAGCGGCAGCATCGGGACGCTGGGTGCCGGCCTGTATGGCCAGGTCGAACCGACCGGTTTCACCACGCCGCTGGTGCTGCAGCTGCATGCACTGCTGGCCGACCTGCACGACGCGGGCGCGCAGGCGGTGGCGATGGAAGTGAGCTCACACGCACTGGTGCAGACCCGCGTGGACGGCGTGCACTTCGACGTGGCGGTGTTCACCAACCTCACCCGCGATCATCTGGATTACCACGGCGACATGGAAGGTTACGGCGCGGCCAAGGCGCGCCTGTTCCAGTGGCCGGGCCTGAAGGCCGCGGTGGTGAACCTGGACGACGCCTTCGGCGCGACCCTGCCGGGCAAGATCGCCGATGACGTGCAGCTGGTCGGTGTCAGCGCGCACGGCGCGGCCGGGGCCAGCGTGCAGGCGCGCGATGTGGTGCTCGATGGCGCCGGCATCGGCTTCGACCTGGTGATCGGCGCGACCACCCATCCGGTGCGTTCGCCGCTGCTGGGCCGATTCAACGTCGACAACCTGCTGGCCGTGGCCGGCGTGCTGCAGGCCGCCGGCGATGCGCCGTCGCAGATCGCGCAGACGCTGTCGCAGCTGCAGCCGATCCACGGCCGGATGAACCGCCTGGGCGGCGTCGACGGCCAGCCGCTGGTGGTGATCGATTACGCGCACACGCCCGATGCGTTGCGGCAGGCGCTGGCCAGCCTGCGCGACCACGTGGCCGGCCGCCTGGTCTGCGTGTTCGGCTGCGGCGGCGAACGCGATACCGGCAAGCGTCCGCAGATGGCGAAGATCGCGCAGGACCATGCCGACGCGGTGATCGTCACCGACGACAATCCGCGCAACGAAGATGGCGACGCCATCGTGGCCGACATCGTGGCCGGGTTCTCCGCCGGTGCGGCCTACCTCGTGCAGCGCGACCGCGCCGCGGCCATCGCCCGCGCGGTGGGCGGGGCCAAGGCCGGCGACATCGTATTGATCGCCGGCAAGGGCCACGAGCCGTACCAGGACGTCGGTGGCATCAAGCACGACTTCGACGACACCGTGCAGGCGCGCATCGCGCTGGAGGTCCGTTCGTGAACCGGCTTCCGCTCTCGCTGATCGCGCACCTGGCCAGCGGCGAACTGCATGGCGAAGACACCACCGTCGAGGCGGTGTCCAACGACACGCGCGCGCTGCGCAACGGCAGCCTGTACGTGGCGCTGCGCGGCGAGCGTTTCGATGGACACGACTTCATCGACGCTGCCGCGAACGCGGGTGCCGCTGCGCTGTTGGTCGAGCGTGCGGTCGATTCCGAACTGCCGCAGGTGATCGTGGCCGATACGCAGCTGGCGCTGGCGAAGATCGCCGCCGGCCTGCAGCGCGACCGCCGCGGCAAGGTCGTGGCCATCACCGGCAGCAATGGTAAGACCAGCGTCAAGTCGCTGGTGCTGTCGATCCTGCAGCGCGCCGGCGAAACCTATTTCACGCCTGGCAACCGCAACAACGAAATCGGCCTGCCGCTGGCGGTGATCGAGGCGCCGGACCAGGCCGAGTTCGCCGTGTACGAGATGGGCGCCGGCAAGCCGGGTGACATCGCCTACCTGACCGACATCGCGCGCCCGGACGTGGCCCTGGTCAACAACATCGCCGCGGCGCATCTGGAGCGCCTGGGCAGCCTGATGGGCGTGGCCGAAACCAAGGGCGCCATCTACAGCGCGCTGCCGGCCGATGGCGTGGCGGTGATCAACGCCGACGACGCCTTCGCCGAATATTTCGCCGGCCTGGTACCGGACCGGCGCGTGCTGCGCTTTGGCCTGGAATCCAGCGCCGAGGTCAGTGCCCGCGCGATGATGACCGGCGCCGAGGGCTCGCGCTTCAACCTGGTTACACCGATAGGCGAAGCCGCGATCGCCCTGGCCTTGCCGGGCCGGCACAACGTGCGCAACGCGCTGGCCGCCACGGCGCTGGCGCTGGGCTGCGGGGTGTCGCTGGACATCATCGTCGCAGGCCTGGCCGCCGCCCGTCCGGTGGCCGGTCGCCAGGTGGCGCATGCGCTGGCGCGTGGCGCGGTGCTGATCGACGACAGCTACAACGCCAATCCGGGTTCGCTGGAGGCGGCCATCGCCACGCTGGCCGCTGCGACCAGGCAGGGCTGGCTGGTGCTGGGCGACATGCGCGAGCTGGGCTCCGAAGGCGCCGCGCTGCATGCCGCCGCCGGCGCGCGCGCCCGGCAGGCTGGCGTCGCCCGGCTGTATGTCCTGGGCGAACTCAGCGCCGCGGCGGCCAAGGCGTTCGGCGACGGCGCACAGGTGTTCGACACCCATGCTGCGCTGGCCGAGGCGCTGGCATCGGACCTGAAGTCCATCGATCCGTCCGCCAACGTGCGCGTGCTGGTCAAGGGGTCCCGTGGCAGTGCCATGGACCGCATCGTTTCCGCGCTGCTTCCCGCTGCGCCCGCGCAATCTCCGGGAGGCACCGCGCATGCTGCTTGAACTCACCCGCTGGCTGACCCAGCTGGAGAGCCTGTTCTCTCTGTTCAACTACCTCACCCTGCGCGGCATCCTGGCGGCGCTGACCTCGTTGTTCCTGTCGCTGTGGCTGGGCCCGGCGGTGATCCGTCGCCTGGCCCAGTTCAAGGGTGGCCAGCCGATCCGCACCGACGGCCCGCAGTCGCATTTCTCCAAGGCCGGCACGCCGACCATGGGCGGCTCGCTGATCCTGGTGACGGTGTTGCTGTCGGTGCTGCTGTGGGGCGACCTGCGCAACCGCTATGTGTGGCTGGTGCTGGTGGTGATGATCGCCTTCGGCGCGATCGGCTGGTACGACGACTGGATCAAGATCGTCAAGCGCGATCCCAACGGCTTGAAGTCGCGCTGGAAGTACCTGCTGCAGTCGGTCTTCGGCCTAGCCGCCGGCATCTTCCTGTGGCACACCGCCGATGTAGCTGCGGCCACCACGTTCTACATCCCGCTGTTCAAGGCCGTGGCGCTGCCGCTGGCCGGCGTGGGCTTCATCGCCATCGCCTATCTATGGATCGTGGGCTTCTCCAACGCAGTCAACCTGACCGACGGCCTGGATGGCCTGGCGATCATGCCCACGGTGATGGTGGCCTGCGCGCTGGGTGTGTTCGCCTACGCTTCGGGCAACGCGGTGTTTTCCAGCTACCTGCAGATCCCGCAGGTGCCGGGCGCCGGCGAACTGGTGATCATCTGCACCGCCATCGCCGGCGCGGGCCTGGGATTTTTGTGGTTCAACACCTATCCGGCCATGGTCTTCATGGGCGACATCGGCGCACTGGCGCTGGGCGCGGTGTTGGGCACGGTCGCGGTGATCGTGCGCCAGGAACTGGTGCTGGTGATCATGGGCGGCATCTTCGTCATCGAAACCCTGTCGGTGATGATCCAGGTCGCTTCGTTCAAGCTGACCGGCAAGCGCGTGTTTCGCATGGCGCCGATCCATCACCATTTCGAACTCAAGGGCTGGCCGGAGCCGCGCGTGATCGTGCGCTTCTGGATCATCTCCGTGATCCTCGTGCTCGTCGGTTTGGCCACATTGAAGGTGCGCTGATGAACGACTATCGCAGCCAGGCCACGCGCCTGGAATCCATCGAAGGCCATTTCGATTTCTGGCTGGCCGCAGCCGCCGCGGCGCTGATCTCGGTCGGCGTGGTGATGGTGGCTTCCAGCTCCATCGCCATGGCCAGCACGCCGTTCTACTACCTGACCCGCCACATCCTGTTTGTGGCGCTGGGCCTGGGCTTGGCTTGGGGGGCGACGCGGATCGAGCTCAAGACCATCGAGAAATACAACCAGCTGCTGCTGCTGGCCTGTCTGCTGCTGCTGGTGGTGGTGTTCGTCCCGGGCCTGGGGGTCAAGGTCAACGGCGCGCGCCGCTGGATCAACCTGCTGGTGACCCGCTTCCAGACCGTCGAGGCGGTCAAGGTGCTCTACATCGTGTGGCTGGCCAGTTACCTGGTGCGTTTCCGCGACGAGGTCAACGCAACCTGGCCTGCAATGCTCAAGCCGCTGGGCGTGGCCGGCCTGCTGATCATGCTGCTGCTGGCGCAGCCGGACTTCGGCTCGTCCACGCTGCTGCTGGGCATCACCGCCGGCATGCTGGTGCTGGGCGGGGTCAACCTGCCGCGCATGTCGATGCCGGTGCTGGTCGCGCTGCCGGGCCTGGTCGCGCTGGTGGTGTTCGAGCCGTACCGCATGCGCCGGGTGACGTCGTTCCTGGATCCGTGGAAGGACCAGCTGGGCTCGGGCTACCAGCTGTCCAACGCGCTGATGGCCATCGGCCGCGGAGAATGGACCGGCGTAGGCCTGGGGTCGTCGGTGCAGAAGCTCAACTACCTGCCCGAAGCGCATACCGATTTCATCTTCTCGGTGATCGGCGAGGAGCTGGGCTTTGCCGGCGTCTGCGCCATCATCGGCCTGTACGCACTGCTGGTCGGCCGCGCCTGCTACATCGGCTACCGCTGCGTGGAAATGCGCCGCCATTTCGCCGGCTACATCGCCTTCGGCATCGCCCTGTGGATCGGCATGCAGGCGTTCGTATCGGTCGGCGTGAACCTGGGCATGCTGCCGACCAAGGGCCTGACCCTGCCGCTGATTTCATCGGGCGGTTCGTCGGTGCTGATGACCTGCGCGGCGATGGGCCTGTTGTTGCGCGTGTCCTATGAACTGAGCCGCGCCGAGAAGCAGGTCGCCCTGCTGCGTGGCGAAGCCGTGGTCGCAGCCGCGCCTGAAACGAAGGAAGAGGCCAAGGTCCAGCGCCCGGCCGCAACGCAGCCGGCCACACCCAAGGCGCCGGCACGCGGCACCAGCCGTCTGACCTCGCGCATCGAACCGACCTTCGAGCGGATCGGATGAGTGTTCATGCCAATCCCTCGCAAGCGCCCGCACATCCCGGTGCGGCGACTCAACAGGAGCATCCCGTGATGATCCTGGCCGGTGGCACTGGCGGGCACATCTTTCCCGCGCTGGCCGTGGCCAAGGTGTTGCGTGCGCGCAACGTGCCGGTGGTGTGGCTGGGCGCGGACGGGCAGATGGAAACGCGACTGGTGCCCGGGCACGGCATCGAGCTGGACACCATCGCGGTGACCGGCCTGCGTGGCAAGGGCGCGACCGCACTACTGGGCGCGCCACTGCGTGTGCTGCGCGCGGTGCAGGCCGCCGGTGTGGTGCTGCGCCGGCGCGCGCCGCGTGCGGTGATCAGTTTTGGTGGCTATGCCGCTGGACCGGGCGGACTTGCCGCCAGGCTGCAGGGATGCCCGCTGCTGGTGCACGAGCAGAACCGCGCGCCGGGCATGACCAACAAGGTGCTGTCCCGGTTCGCGCGCCGCGTGCTGACCGGTTTCCCGGGCAGCTTTGCCGCGCGCGAGGAAGCGGTCGGCAATCCGGTGCGCGAAGAAATTTCCGCCATTGCCGCGCCGGACCAGCGCCTGAACGGCCGCGAAGGTCCGCTGCGCCTGCTGGTGCTGGGCGGCAGCCAGGGCGCGCGCGCCTTGAACACCGCCGTGCCGCAGGCGCTGGCCGCGCTGAAATTGCCGGCACAGGTGCGTCACCAGTGCGGCGAAAAACTTCGCGCGGAAGCCGATGCGGCCTATGCGCAGGCCGGTGTCGATGCCAGCGTGGAAAGCTTCATCGCCAACATGGCCGCCGCCTATGCCTGGGCCGACCTGGTGGTGTGTCGTGCCGGGGCCTCGACCCTGGCCGAATTGTGCGCCGCCGGGGTCGGCAGCGTGCTGGTGCCGTTCGCCGCCGCGGTCGACGACCACCAGACCAAGAACGCCAACTACCTGGTCGAACACGGCGCCGCGGTGCTGCTCAAGCAGGACAACACCCTGGGCGTGCATCTGCAGCGCGTGCTGGCGGTGCTGTCGGCCGATGCGCCGCGCCGCCTGGACATGGCCAATGCCGCGCGCCGCCTGGCGCGCCCCGATGCCGCACAACGCATCGCCGACATCATTCTGGAGGAGGCCGCATGATTTCCGCGGCGCGTGAACGCCGGCTGCAGAACACCGGCAACCTGGCACAGGCCTTCCGCCGCGTGCACTTCGTCGGCATCGGCGGCTCCGGCATGAGCGGCATCGCCGAAGTGCTGTGCACGCTGGGCTACGAGGTGTCCGGCTCGGATGCTTCGGAAAATGCCGCGACCCGCCGCCTGGCCTCGCTGGGCGCGCGCGTGATGCGCGGCCACAACGCCTCCAACGTGCTGGGCACCGACTGCGTGGTGGTCTCCAGTGCGATCAAGGCCGACAACCCGGAGCTGATGGAGGCGCGCAGCCAGCGCATCCCGATCGTGCCGCGCGCGATGATGCTGGCCGAGCTGATGCGCTTCCGCCGCGGCATCGCCGTGGCCGGCACCCACGGCAAGACCACCACCACCAGCCTGGCCGCGGCGGTGCTGAGCGAAGGCGGGCTGGACCCGACCTTCGTCATCGGCGGCCAGCTGCTGGCCGCCGGTGCCAATGCCAAGCTGGGCGATGGTCAGTGGCTGGTGGCCGAAGCCGATGAGAGCGATGGCAGCTTCCTGCGCCTGAGCCCGCTGATCGCGATCATCACCAATATCGACGCCGATCACCTGGAGAACTACGGCAACGACTTCGCCCGGGTGCAGGCCGCGTTCGCCGAGTTCCTGCAGCGCCTGCCGTTCTACGGGCTGGCGGTGCTGTGCATCGACGATCCGGAAGTGGCCGCGCTGGCCGCGGAAACCCCGCGCCACGTGATGACTTACGGCCTGTCGGACAACGCCGACATCCGCGCCGAGAACGTGGTCCAGGACGCCGGCAGGATGCGCTTCACCCTGTGCCTGCCAGAGGACGTGTCGGTCAGCGTGACCCTGGCGCTGCCGGGCATCCATAACGTGCTCAATGCGCTGGCCGCCGCCGCGGTGGGCTGGCAGCTGGGCGTGCAGCCGGGCACGATCGCCCGTGCGCTGGCCAATTTCTCCGGCATCGGCCGCCGCTTCAACGACCTGGGCGCGATCGCGACCGGTCGCGGCGCCACGGTGCAGCTGATCGACGACTACGGTCATCATCCGCGCGAGCTGGCGGCGGTGTTTGCCGCGGCCCGTGGCGGCTGGCCGGACAAGCGGCTGGTGGTGGCCTTCCAGCCGCATCGCTACAGCCGCACGCGCGACCAGTTCGATGCCTTCGCCGCCGTGCTGAGCGAAGTGGACGCGCTGGTCCTGAGCGAGGTGTATCCGGCCGGCGAGGCGCCGATTGCCGGCGCCGATGCCAAGTCGCTGGCCCGTGCCATCCGCGCGCGCGGCCGCAACGAACCGGTCGTGGTCAGCACCGTGGGCGACCTGCCGACCGTCCTGCCGGACGTGCTGCAGGACGGCGACCTGCTGCTGATGATGGGCGCCGGCGACATCGGCCATGTCTCCCAGCACATCGCCGCGCATGGCTTCACCGAGATCGCGGGCGCATGAGCGCGATCAGCTTCCCGTCGCCACGCAGCGCCGATCCGGCCGTGTTCGGCCGCGTCGCCGTGCTGATGGGCGGGACTTCCAGCGAGCGCGAGGTATCGCTGAATTCCGGCGCCAATGTGCTCGAAGCACTGACCGCGCGCGGCGTGGATGCGTTCGCGGTCGATGGCGTCCCGGCGCTGGCCCAGCTGCTGGCCGGCGGCAGCTGCGATCGGGTGTTCAACGTCCTGCATGGCCACAATGGCGGTGGCGAGGACGGCGTCGTGCAGGGGCTGATGGAAGCCTTCGGCGTGCCGTACACCGGCTCGGACGTGCTGGGCTCGGCACTGAGCATGGACAAGGTGCGCACCAAGCAGGTGTGGCTGTCGCTGAATCTGCCGACGCCGCGTTACGTGCGCCTGCCATCGACCGCGCAAGCCAGTGACGTGCATGCCGCCGCTGCCGAGCTCGGCCTGCCCATCATCGTCAAGCCGGCCAACGAAGGCTCCAGCGTGGGCGTGACCCGGGTGTTCGAAGACGCGCAGCTGGAAGACGCCGTGGCTCTGGCCGCGCGCTACGACGGAGAGCTGTTGATGGAGCAGCTCATCGTCGGCGACGAACTGACCGTGGCGATCCTCGGCCAGACCGCGCTGCCGTCGATCCGGATCGTGCCCAAGGGCGCCTGGTACGACTACGACGCCAAGTACATCGCCGAGGACACCCAGTACCTGTGCCCCGGCCTGGAGGGCGATGCGGAAGACCAGATCCGGCGCATCGCGCTGGCCGCGTTCAACGCCGCCGGCTGCCGCGGCTGGGGCCGGGTGGACGTGATGCGCGACGGCAGGACCGGCGGGTTCTTCCTGCTGGAGGTGAACACCGCGCCGGGCATGACCAGCCACTCGCTGGTGCCCAAGGCCGCGCGCCAGGCCGGGATCGGTTTCGAGGACCTGTGCTGGCGCATCCTGGAATCGACCCTGGAGGCGCGCATCGCATGAGCAACGTGCTGCGCGTGCTGACCTGGATCCTGGCGCTGGCGCTGGTCGCGCTGCCGGTGGTGGCCGTGTTCAACGGCTGGATCGGCGCCGAACGCTGGCCGCTGACCAAGCTGCGCGTCGGTGGCGAGATGCATCGCGTGGATCCGGCCCAGCTGCGCGCGGTGATCATGCCGTATGCACAGCGCGGCTTCTTTGCCGTCAGGCTGATCGAAGCCCAGAACGCGGTCGAGCGTCTGCCGTGGGTGGAAAGCGCGCAGGTGCGCAAGCGCTGGCCCGACGTGCTGGAGGTGACCGTGGTCGAGCACAAGCCGTTCGCGCGCTGGGGCAACGACCGCCTGCTGTCGGTGGATGGCGCGCTGTTCCCGGTGCCCAAAAATGTCGACGCCAGCGCCTTGCCGCAACTTGGCGGTCCCGACGCACAGGTCCAGGACGTCGTGGCGCTCTACAACGAATCCAGCCAGCTGTTCGCTCCCATGGGCTTGAAGGTCGACACCCTGGTGATGGACGCGCGCGGCAGCTGGTCGCTGAAGTTCGGCAACGGCCTGGATGTGGTGGTCGGACGTGCCGACGCGCGTCCGCGCCTGCTGCGCTTTTCGCGCCTGTTGCCGCGCCTGCTGGGCGACACCCGCGTGCTGGCGCGCGTGGACCTGCGCTACACCAACGGCTTCGCCCTGACCTGGGGCGAGACCAAGCCGGCGGCCAACGATGGCGCCGCTCCCCCGACTTCTTCCAGCGCCGCCGCGCCGGCCCGCCAGGCCGCGCTGACGACGCACGCATCACAGCAGGCACTCCACGCATGAACCGCAAGGGCGACAAATCCCTGATCGTCGGACTGGACATCGGCACCTCCAAGGTGACCGCGCTGGTCGGCGAATATTCCCCCGGCAATCCGATCGAGGTCATCGGCATCGGCAGCCATGAATCGCGCGGGCTCAAGCGCGGCGTGGTGGTCGACATCGAATCGACCGTGCAGTCGATCCAGCGCGCGGTGGAAGAAGCCGAACTGATGGCCGGCTGCGAGATCCGCTCGGTCTACGCCTCGATTTCCGGCGCGCACGTGCAGTGCAAGAACTCGCCCGGCATCGTGCCGATCCGCGATGGCGAGGTGACCTGGTCGGACCTGGACCGCGTCCTGGACGCGGCCAAGGCCGTGGCCATTCCCGCCGACCAGAAGATCCTGCACGCAATCCCGCGCGAGTACGTGCTGGACGATTCGCAGGAAGGCATCCGCAATCCGGTCGGCATGACCGGCGTGCGCCTGGAAGTGCACGCGCACCTGGTGGTGTGCGCGCAGTCGGCCGCCGCCAACATCTCCAAGTGCGTGCAGCGCTGCGGCCTGCAGATCGATAACCTGATCCTGTCTTCGCTGGCCTCGTCCGTCGCGGTGCTGACCGCCGACGAACGCGAGCTGGGCGTGGTCCTGGTCGACATGGGCGCCGGCACCACCGACCTGGCGGTGTTCGTGCAGGGCGCGATCTGCCACACCGCGAGCCTGCCGATCGCCGGCGACCACGTCACCAACGACATCGCCCACATGCTGCGCACGCCGACGCCGGAAGCCGAGCAGATCAAGGTCCGCTACGCCTGCGCGCTGGCCCAGCTGGCCACGGCCGAGGAAAGCATCCAGGTGCCGTCGGTGGGCGACCGCCCGCCGCGGCGCATGCCGCGCCATGCGCTGGCCCAGGCGGTGCAGGGCCGCTACGAGGAAATCTTCGAGATGGTCCAGGCCGAGCTGCGCCGTTCCGGATTCGAGGAACTGGTCCGCGCTGGCATGGTCCTGACCGGTGGCGCGTCGAAGATGGAAGGCGTGGTCGAGCTGGCCGAGGAGATGCTGCAGATGCCGGTGCGCATCGGTATCCCCCAGCACGTCACCGGCCTGGGCGAGGTGGTCGGCAACCCGGTCCATGCCACCGGCGTAGGCCTGCTGCTGATGGGCAGCCAGATCGAACATCCGCGCCGCCCGTCGCTGCCCACCGGCAAGGCCGGCAGCCTGTTCAAGAAACTGCAGAACTGGTACCGCGGCGAATTCTGATCCGACGCGGCAACGAGCATGACGCCGGTGCGAGGGCGCAACGGCGTGAGGCAGGAGAGGAAACACGGGATTTGAGCGTCACCCAGCGGTACCCAAAAGACATACCCACACAAAGATGAGGACAACGGACATGGCACATTTCGAACTGGTAGAAACGATGACCCCCAACGCGGTGATCAAGGTCATCGGCGTGGGTGGCGGCGGCGGCAACGCCGTGGCCCACATGGTCAGCAGCAGCGTGGACGGGGTGGAATTCATCACCGCCAACACCGACTCGCAGGCGATCAAGAACTGCGGCGCCAAGCTGCAGCTACAGCTCGGCGGCAACGTCACCAAGGGCCTGGGCGCAGGCGCCAACCCGGAAGTCGGTCGCCAGGCCGCGCTGGAAGACCGTGACCGCATCATCGAGGCGCTGACCGGCGCGGACATGGTGTTCATCACCGCCGGCATGGGCGGCGGCACCGGCACCGGCGCGGCGCCCGTGGTGGCGCAGCTGGCCAAGGAAATGGGCATCCTGACCGTGGCCGTGGTCACCAAGCCGTTCCCATTCGAAGGCCGTCGCCGCATGCAGGTCGCGCTGAAGGGCATCGAGGAACTGTCCGCGCATTGCGACTCGCTGATCACCATTCCCAATGAGAAGCTGATCACCGTGCTGGGCCGCAACGCGACCATGATCCAGGCCTTCCGTGCGGCCAACGACGTTCTGCTGGGCGCCGTGCAGGGCATCGCCGACCTGATCGTGCGTCCGGGCCTGATCAACGTCGACTTCGCCGACGTGCGTACCGTGATGAGCGAGATGGGCCTGGCCATGATGGGCACCGGCGCCGCCCGCGGCGACGACCGCGCCCAGGCCGCCGCCGAAGCCGCGATCCAGAACCCGCTGCTGGACGACGTCAACCTGGCCGGCGCCAACGGCATCCTGGTCAACATCACCGCCGGCCCGGACTTCACCATGGCCGAGTTCGACGAGGTCGGCCGCACCGTGGAAGGCTTTGCCTCGGAAGATGCGACCGTGGTGGTAGGCACCGTGCTCGACCCGAACATGCAGGACGAAGTCCGCGTGACTGTGGTCGCCACCGGCCTGAACCGCGCTACGGTGCGCCAGCCGGTCCGCACCGGCGCCGACCTGGGCGGCAGCTTCCAGCGTGAGCCGGTGCGCGCACCGATCAAGCTGGTCCGCGATGCCACCACCGGCATGCCGATCGACGCGGTGTCGCTGCCCAATACCACCACGTCCAAGGCCGATCCTGTGATCGGCGCGACCCAGGGCCTGGGCCTGCGCCGCAACGCCAGTGAAGCCAGCGCGCCGAGCGCGCCGGCCGGTGCAGCGGAATTGCCGGACAATTACCTGGATATTCCTGCTTTCCTGCGTCGCCAGGCTGACTGATGCCGTCCGTGGCGACACAGAGACGGCTTCGGATCGGCCTGCCCGGCCATCCTTGGCCGGGCGTTCGCCAACACGCGAGGCAATGCCTCGCAAGCGTGTCGCTCACCCTGCGTCGCCAGGCTGACTGATCGATCCGCCTGCGGGATTTTCAGCGTCGTGGTCCAGACGCCGACTGACCCGCAAAGCGGCTGCTTCACCGCAACACCGTGTCATGTCCTTTCATTTTCCGCCGGGCCGGCAGGTTCGGCCCGGCGGGTTTTTCCTTGAATGTGCCGGACATGGCGCCATCTCCACGGGCGAGGGATTACTGTCCTCTTCCGTTCAGATTCATCTGTCTGCGTGCTATTCTCACGCGGTCTTGACGTTTGATCCTCCGCACTCTTGGCGATGATTCCCCAGCGCACCCTCAAAAACGTGATCCGCGCCACCGGCGTCGGCCTGCACAGCGGCGAGAAGGTCTTCATGACCCTGCGCCCTGCCGCGCCGAATACCGGCGTGGTGTTCCGTCGCGTCGATCTTGAGCCGGTGGTGGAGATTCCTGCCGACGCGTCGCTGGTGACTGAAACCACGCTGTGCACCGGGCTGACCTGCGGCGTGGCCAAGGTCCAGACCGTGGAACACCTGATGTCCGCACTGGCGGGCCTGGGCGTGGACAACGTCTACGTGGAACTGTCCTCGGCCGAGCTGCCGATCATGGACGGTTCGGCCAGTCCATTCGTGTTCCTGCTGCAGTCGGCCGGTATCGTCGAGCAGAACGTGCCCAAACGCTTCATCCGCGTCCTCAAGCCGGTGGAAGTGCGCGACGGCGACAAGGTCGCCAGCTTCGAGCCGTACGAAGGCTTCAAACTGGGCTTCACGGTCAAGTTCGACCACCCGATGATCCCGGCCTCGCAGTCGCGTGCCGAGGTGGATTTCTCCACCGGTGGCTACGTCAAGGAAGTGGCGCGTGCGCGCACCTTCGGTTTCATGCGCGACCTGGAATACATGCGCGAACGCAACCTGGGCCTGGGCGGCTCGATGGACAACGCGATCGTGCTGGACGAATTCCGCGTGCTCAACGACGACGGCCTGCGCTATGCCGACGAGTTCGTACGCCACAAGATCCTGGACGCCATCGGTGATCTGTACCTGGCTGGTCACGCGATCCTGGGCAAGTACGAGGGCTACAAGTCCGGGCATGCGCTCAACAACACCCTGGTGCGGGCGCTGATGGCGCAGACCGATGCCTGGGAAGAGGTCTCCTTCGGCGCTGATGCCAAGGAAGCGCCGCCCAAGCTTTACGGCACGCCGGTTCTGGCGCACTGAGGCGTCGGCCGCCGACGGCGGCCATCCCGCGATTCGTGAACACCGTCGCCTGAACAGGCGTGGGTTAACGATTTTATAACTTCCATCTAACGACTGGTCCATCCCGGGCCGGTAGGATGCCCCGTCCTTGCACTTCGGCTTAACGTTTCAAGCCGGTGCGCGGGCCCTGCTTCACGGTAGATGTCTCGGCGGTCGGGGAGTCCTCGAGCATGGCCAGCGCCATCCGCAACGCCTCGCGCGCGGTGGGCGAGGGCATCTGGGTCGGCGAATTGGCTGGCGCGGACGGGAACAGGGGTTGCAAGGAAGTCCGGGCGGTCACGGAGTTGACCCCCAATCCGAGGGATCGGGCCACTTCGACCAGTTCGGCGGACGCCAGGCGCAGCCTGGCATTCCACACCGGCGAGTCGACCACGAAAACAAGACGATCGCCCGTGATGTTGGCAAGCCGGCAATGCTCAGCAAGCGCTGGGGGCAGGCAAGGGCGAAGTTGCTGTTCCAGCGCGTCGAGCTTCATGGCATGACGCAACGGGTCGGCGGCTGGCGATGCCATCGCGGCCTCAAGGGCCGGGAGTGGATTCGCCGCCGGACGGCGCGACTGGGACTTCGAATGGGACATCGCAGATCCATGAGCTTCAACAACATTGTTCACAATACGCGCTCCTGGGCGCGCCATCAGCTGGACCTGCGCACCGTGCAGGTGCGGCGCTTCAGCCACACCCGGCCGCTGCTCAGCGCGGGGATTCTGGTCGCCGGCGGCCTGATGCTGGGACTGGTCGGGCGCAGCGCCTTCGGCATGGCCCAGGTGTCCTACCTGCAGGCCAAGACCGAGCGCCAGCAGACCGAGCTGGACCAGGTCAAACGCGGCGCCCAGCAGGAGATCAACGCCATGTCCGCCCGCCTGGGCGAGCTGCAGGCCCAGGCCAACCGGCTCAACGCGCTGGGCGAGCGCCTGACCCAGATGGGCAAGCTCGAGGACGGCGAGTTCAATTTCGACGAACCGGTCGGCATCGGTGGCGCCGAGGTCTCCAGCGACATGCCGCCGCGTGAACTGGCCCGCGGCCTGGACGAGCTGCAGGCCAAGTTCGATGGCTCCGGCCAGCAGCTGTCGGTCCTGGAATCGCTGCTGTTCAACCGCCAGCTGGACCGCAACGCGACCCCCTCGCGCATGCCGCTGGCGCATACCTACATCACTTCGGGCTTTGGTGGCCGCGCCGATCCATTCGGTGGCGGCGGCCAGGTGCACAAGGGCGTCGACTTCAAGGCCCAGATCGGCGATCCGGTGCTGTCGGTGGCCGATGGCGTGGTCAGCTTTGCCGGCGTGCGCAACGGCTACGGCAACGTGGTCGAAGTCGATCATGGCAACGGCTACGTCACCCGCTACGCGCACAACTCGCGCCTGGTGGTGAAGTCGGGCGATCTGGTCCGCGCCGGGCAGACGGTGGCCAAGGCCGGTTCGTCGGGCCGTTCGACCGGTGCGCACGTGCACTTCGAGGTCTGGGAAGACGGGCGCGTGGTCAATCCGCGCAAATTCCTTGGCGAAGGCGCAGCGCCAGTGGGCGTCCGCGGCCGCGGGTAGAAGCGCACCGGGGCGCGACAGGGGTGTCCCGACCATGGTGAAGCGGTCGCGCCAAGTTGCGCGTCTGCTCTGCGGCGGACGCCTTGATTCGTCCGGCGGCGCCCCAAGCTACAATGTCGTGTTGCCGGAACGGGGCGCCCTGCGCCCTGTTTCGCTTTTCGGCACCCGGCCTTGGGGAAAGAGGCCAGGCGGTGTCGACGCTCCTTTCCATTCCGGTTCCCATCTTCATGATCAACAGCTTGCTCACCCGCGTCTTCGGCAGCCGCAACGAACGTCTGCTCAAACAGCTCGACCGCCTGGTGGCGCGCATCAATGCGCTGGAACCTGAAATCCAGAAGCTCAGCGACGATGAGCTGAAGGCCAAGACGCCCGAATTCCAAAAGCGCATCGCCGAGGGCGAAGCGCTGGACAAGATCCTGCCGGAAGCCTTCGCGGTGTGCCGCGAGGCGTCCACCCGCGTGCTGGGCCTGCGCCACTACGACGTGCAGCTGGTCGGTGGCATGGTCCTGCACCTGGGCAAGATCGCCGAGATGCGCACCGGCGAAGGCAAGACCCTGGTCGCCACGCTGCCGGTGTACCTCAATGCGCTGGAAGGCAAGGGCGTGCACGTGGTCACGGTCAACGACTATCTGGCCCGCCGCGACTCGGCCCAGATGGGCAAGCTCTACAACTGGCTGGGCCTGAGCGTGGGCGTGGTCTACCCGGGCATGCCACACGGCGACAAGCGCGCCGCCTACGCTGCCGACATCACCTACGGCACCAACAACGAGTTCGGCTTCGACTACCTGCGTGACAACATGGCCATGGCGCGCGAAGACCGCCACCAGCGCAGCCTGCACTACGCGATCGTCGACGAAGTCGACTCGATCCTGATCGACGAAGCGCGCACCCCGCTGATCATCTCCGGCCCGGCCGACGATTCGCCGGAACTGTACGTGCGCGTCAACCGCATCGTGCCTTCGCTGGTCAAGCAGGAAACCGAGGAAGGCGAAGGCGATTACTGGGTCGACGAAAAGTCCAAGCAGGTGCACCTGTCCGAGGCCGGCCAGACCCACGCCGAAGAGCTGCTGCGCCAGGCCGGCATCCTGAAGGACGAGGAGGACGATGGCCTGTATTCGCCGCAGAACCTGGGCGTGGTCCATCACCTCAATGCGGCCATGCGTGCGCATGCGATCTACCAGCGCGACGTGGACTACATCGTGCGTGATGGTGAAGTGGTGATCGTCGATGAGTTCACCGGCCGCACCCTGGTGGGCCGCCGCTGGTCCGACGGCCTGCACCAGGCGGTGGAGGCGAAGGAAGGCGTGCCGGTCCAGCGCGAGAACCAGACCCTGGCCTCGATCACCTTCCAGAACCTGTTCCGCATGTACGGCAAGCTGGCCGGCATGACCGGTACGGCCGACACCGAAGCCTACGAATTCCAGAGCATCTACGGCCTGGAAGTGATCGTGATCCCGACCCATCGCCCGACCATCCGCAAGGATTCTTCGGACCAGGTTTTCCTCAACCGCACCGGCAAGTTCAACGCGGTGCTGGCCGACATCCAGGACTGCTACAAGCGCGGCCAGCCGGTGCTGGTGGGCACCACCTCGATCGAGACCTCGGAGATGCTGTCCGAGCACCTGCGCAAGAACAACGTGCCGCACGAAGTGCTCAACGCCAAGCAGCACGAGCGCGAAGCGTCGATCGTCGCCAACGCCGGCCGGCCGGGCGCGGTGACCATCGCCACCAACATGGCCGGTCGCGGCACCGACATCGTGCTGGGCGGTTCGCTGGAAGCCGAGCTGCAGGCGCTGGGCGACGATGCCTCGGAGCTGGAGATTGCCCGCACCAAGTCCGAGTGGAAGACCCGCCACGAGCAGGTCAAGGCCGCCGGCGGCCTGCACATCGTGGGCACCGAGCGCCACGAATCGCGCCGTATCGACAACCAGCTGCGTGGCCGTTCCGGCCGCCAGGGCGACCCGGGCTCGTCCCGCTTCTACCTGTCGCTGGAAGACAACCTGATGCGCATCTTCGCCTCGGACTGGGTCCAGAAGGCGATGAAGCTGATCGGCATGAAGGAAGACGACGTGATCGAGGATCGCCTGGTCAGCCGTCAGATCGAGAAGGCCCAGCGCAAGGTGGAGGCGCACAACTTCGACATCCGCAAGAACCTGCTGGACTTCGACGACGTCAACAACGACCAGCGCAAGGTGATCTACGCCCAGCGCGACGAACTGTTGGACGCCGAGTCGGTGAAGGACAACGTCGAGGGCATCCGCGGCGACGTTGTGGCCGATCTGGTCGGTCGCTACGTGCCGCCGAACTCGATCGACGAGCAGTGGGACCTGGCGGCGCTGCAGGCCGAACTGGCTTCGGAAGCCGGCGTGGACCTGCCGATCACCCAGTGGCCGCAGGAAGCCGAGGAACTGGACGCCGAGCGGATCGAGGCGCGCGTGCAGGAAGCGATGAACGCCCACTTCGAGCAGAAGGAAGCGCAGATCGGCGCCGAGACCATGCGCGCGCTGGAAAAGCACGTGATGCTCACCGTCCTGGACAAGGGCTGGAAGGAGCACCTGGCGCGCATGGATTACCTGCGCCAGGGCATCCACCTGCGCGGTTACGCGCAGAAACAGCCCAAGCAGGAATACAAAAAGGAAGCCTTCGAGCTGTTCTCGGAGATGCTGGAAAGCGTCAAGCGGGAGGTGGTGACCATCCTGTCGCGCCTGCGGATCCGCAGCGAAGAGGAAGTGGCCGAACTGGAAGCGCAGGAACGCCGCGTCGCCGAGGCGCAGCAGCGTGCGATGCACTTCCAGCACGCCGATACCGGTGGCTATGGCGCCGACGAGGAAGCGGCCCAGGCCCAGGCCGCACAGGCCGCCGCTGCCGGCATCCAGGGCACGATCCTGCGTGACGAGCCCAAGGTCGGCCGCAACGATCCGTGTCCCTGCGGCAGCGGCAAGAAGTTCAAGCACTGTCATGGACAGCTGAACTGACCCAAGCCCCGCAGATGCTGGAAACAACGAAGCCCGGATGGCGACATCCGGGCTTCTTCCGTTTCAGGTCGCTGTGGCGATTCGTGCAGTTCCTTGTAGAGCGGAGCTTGCTCCGCTGCTCTTCGGCCAGATCACATAGAAGGCCCCCAGCGGAGCAAGTTCCGCTCTACGCAGGAGCGGGGGCGTTCTGAAGGCTGGCGCAGGTGTCGCAACCGGTGAGAAGGCTGCCCGGCAGCCTGCACGTCCCGACCCGACAGGACCCACCGCCATGGCTGATCGACCGACCGTTGCCCGCACCGCATCCCACGCCGATCCGCGCCTGGAACTTGTGCTGCGGATCGTCGCCCTGACCGGCCTGACCCTGGCCGTGCTGCTGCCGGCCGGACATGGATCGACTGAACTGCTGGGCTGGACGCCGCTGTGGCTGGCCGGCCTGCCGCTGGTGGCGTGGTGGTCGCTGCATCGCTTCCGCCTGCCGTCCTGGCCGGCGTCGCAACGCACCCCCGCCGTGGTGGTGCCGCTTCGCCCGCGCCGGGGTGCGCAGGCGCGGCGTCGGCGGCCGGTGCTGGCACAGATGCCACGCGCGGCCTGACCTTCGGCAGGGGGTGTGGGGCGCGGGCCCTGTGCTAGCGTGCGGCGGCTATCTGCCTTGCACGGAGACCCGCCTTGAATCGACTCGCCCTTGCCTTGGTGGCCGGCCTGGCCGCCGCCAGTGCTGCCAACGCCCAGGAGACCGCCATGACCGCCGATCCGTACCAGTGGATGGAGGAGGTCGAGGGGGCCAAACCCCTGGAGTGGGTCAAGGCGCAGAACGCCAGGACCGAGGCTGAACTGGCGGACACGCCACAGTTCAAGCAGCTGGAAGGCGACATCCGCATCATCCTGGATTCGGACGCCAAGATCCCCTACGTCGAGAAGATCGGCGACTTCTACTACAACCTGTGGAAGGACAAGGACCATGCGCGTGGCATCTGGCGCCGGACCACGCTGGCCGAATACAGCAAGCCCAATCCCACCTGGGAAACGGTGCTGGACATCGACGCGCTCAACGCCAGCGAAAAGGAAACCTGGGTCTGGCACGGCGCCGACTGCCGCAAGCCTGATCAGACCCGCTGCCTGATCGCACTCTCGCGCGGCGGCTCCGATGCCGATGTCACCCGCGAGTTCGACCTGACCACCAAGACCTGGGTCGAAGGCGGTTTCTTCCGCCCGGCCGCCAAGGGCGGGCTGAGCTGGATCGATGCGGACACGGTGTATGTCTACACCGATTTCGGGCCGGGCAGCATGACCTCCTCCGGCTATCCGCGTATCGTCAAGGAATGGAAGCGCGGCACGCCGCTGGAATCGGCCAGGGTGGTCTACGAGGGCAAGCCGGACGACATGTACATCGCGGCCACGCACGAGGCCACGCCGGGCTTCGAGCGCGATTTCGTCAGCCGCACGCTGGCCTTCTACAACGACGAGCTGTACCTGCGGACGAAGGACGGCACGCTGGTCAAGGTCGACGCGCCCAACTCCGCGCAGAAGGGCGTGCATCGGGAATGGCTGACGCTGGAACTGCGCGATCCGTGGACGGTGGGTGGAAAGACCTACGCGGCCGGCTCGCTGCTGGTGGCCAAGTTCGACGACTTCATGGCCGGCAAGCGCGAGTTGGACGTGCTGTTCGAGCCAACCGAGACCACTTCACTGGCCAGCGTCTCGTTCACCCGCCACCATGTGGTGCTCAACGTCATGCAGGACGTCAAGAACCGCCTGAGCGTGATGACTCACGCCGGCGGCAGGTGGACTTCGATGCCGCTGAAGGTCGGCGATTCGGCCTTCGGTGCCGTGGCCGCCAGCGCCGTGGACAGCGATGATTCCGATGCGCTGTGGTTGACGGTCACCGACTATCTGACGCCGACCACCCTGATGCTGGCCGATGCCGCCAAGCCCGAGACGAAGATCGAACCGCTCAAGACGATGCCGGCGTTCTTCGACGCCTCGCGGGACGTCATCGAGCAGCACTTTGCCACCTCCAAAGACGGCACCAAGGTGCCGTACTTCCTGGTCCGGCCGAAGGGCCTGCAGTACGACGGCAGCACGCCGACGCTGCTGTATGGCTATGGCGGGTTCGAAATCTCGATGACGCCGGGTTATTCCGGCGGCGTGGGCAAGGGTTGGCTGGAAAAGGGCGGCGTCTATGCGGTCGCCAACATCCGCGGTGGCGGCGAATACGGCCCGCGCTGGCACCAGGCGGCATTGAAGGCCAACCGGCATAAGGCCTACGAGGATTTCGCCGCGGTCGCGCAAGACCTGGTCTCGACCAAGGTCACTTCGCCCAGACACCTGGGCATCCAGGGCGGCAGCAACGGTGGCCTGCTGACCGGCAACATGCTCACCCAGTATCCGCAGCTGTTCGGCGCCGTCGTGGTGCAGGTGCCGCTGCTGGACATGAAGCGCTACAGCCACCTGCTGGCCGGCGCCTCGTGGATGGCCGAATACGGCAATCCGGATACGGCCGACTGGGACTACATCAGGACTTTCTCGCCGTACCACCTGTTCGACGCATCGAGGGACTATCCGCCGACCCTGTTTATGACCTCCACGCGCGACGACCGCGTGCACCCGGGCCACGCGCGCAAGATGGCGGCCAGGATGCTCGATGCCGGCAAGGACGTGCGCTACTACGAGAACATCGAAGGCGGCCACGGCGGCGCGGCCAACAATGCCCAGTCCGCGCACATGAACGCGCTGGCCTATACGTTCCTGTGGGACCAGCTGTCCAAGTAACGGTTTGAACGGTGCGCGCCGCCCGTGGCGCGCACGGCCCCTTGCAACCGCACCGGACCCGACCCATCCATGAAACCCACCTCTTCGCTGCTGGCCGTCCTGCTCATGAGCTCCCCCATCACCTCTACGTTTGCCGCCACCGTGACCCCGCCGGACGTGGCCAAGAAGCCGCATACCGTCACCGCGCCGTTCGGCGCGTCGCGCCAGGACGAGTACTACTGGCTGCGCGACGACGACCGCGCCAATCCGGAGATGCTGGATTACCTGAAGGCCGAAAACGCCTACGCCGACCAGGTCCTCAAGCCGCTCAAGCCGCTGCAGGAGGCGCTGTACAAGGAAATCGTGGCGCGCATCAAGCAGGACGATGCCTCGGTGCCGTACCGCGAGCGCGGCTACTGGTACTACACGCGTTTCGAGACCGGCAAGGACTATCCCGTGCATGCCCGTCGCAAGGGCAGCATGGAGGCGCCGGAAGAGGTGCTGCTGGACGTCAACGCGCTGGCCGGCGACAAGGGCTATTACAGCGTCGGCGACTGGGACGTGAGCCAGGACAACCAGCTGCTGGCCTATGCCGATGACGCGGTGGGCCGTCGCCAGTACACGATCCGCTTCAAGAACCTGACCACCGGCCAGGTCTACGATGACCAGATCACCGGCGTGTCGCCCAACATCGTCTGGGCCGACGACAACAGGACCGTGTTCTACGTCGAGAACGATCCGGACACCCTGCTCACCGTGCGGGTGAAAAGGCACGTGCTGGGCACGCCGGTGGCGCAGGACGTGCTGGTCTACGAGGAGCACGACGACAGCTTCTACATGGGCGTGGAGCGTACGCGCGACGACAAGTTCATCGTCATTGGCGTGCACAGCACCGTGTCCAGCGAAGAGCGTTACGCCCCGGCCGACAACCCGGCGACTTTTACCGTACTGGCGCCGCGCGAGCGCGATGTCGAATACAGCGCCGATCACCTGGATGGACGCTGGGTGATCCGCACCAATGCGGACGGCGCGACCAACTTCAAGATCGTCACCGCGCCCGATGGCAGCAGCAGCCGCAAGGCCTGGAAGGACTGGATCGCGCACAGCGACAGTGTCTACATCGATGGCTTCGAGCTGTTCGACGGCTTCACCGCCATCGGTGAGCGCTCCGAGGGCCTGGAGCGCATCCGCCTGCTTGATGCCAACGGGAAGTCCTCCTTCGTCAAGGCCGACGAACCAGCCTACTCGATGGGCCTGGACGTCAATTCCGAACACGACACACCGTGGCTGCGCTACAGCTACACCTCGCTGACCACGCCGGCGACCACCTACGAGCTCAACACGGCCACCGGCGAGCGTCGCCTGCTCAAGCAGCAGCCGGTGCTGGGCTACGACCCGTCCAAGTACACCACCGAGCGGCTGTGGGTGACCGCGCGCGACGGCACCCAGGTGCCGGTGTCGCTGGTCTACAAGAACGGCTTCAGGAAGGACGGCACCGCCGCGCTGCTGCAGTACGGCTACGGCAGCTACGGGATGTCGATGGATCCGGGCTTCTCCGGGCCGGTGGTCAGCCTGCTGGACCGCGGCATGGTCTATGCCATCGCCCACATCCGCGGCGGCGAGGAGATGGGCCGCGCCTGGTACGACAACGGCAAGCTGCTCAACAAGAAGAACACCTTCACCGACTTCATCGACGTGACCGAAGCGCTGGTCAAGCAGGGCTATGCGGCCAAGGACCGGGTCGCGGCGATGGGCGGCAGCGCCGGCGGCCTGCTGATGGGCGCCATCACCAACATGGCGCCGGACGACTACCGGGTGATCATCTCGCAGGTGCCGTTCGTGGACGTGGTGACCACCATGCTGGACCCGACCATCCCGCTGACCACCAACGAGTACGACGAGTGGGGCAACCCGGAGCAGAAGGCCTTCTACGACTACATCGTCACCTATTCGCCCTACGACAACCTCAAGGCCCGCGCGTATCCGGCGATGTTCGTCGGCACCGGCCTGTGGGACTCGCAGGTGCAGTACTGGGAGCCGGCCAAGTACGTCGCCCGCCTGCGCGACCTGGATACCGGCAAGCTGCCGGTCGTCTTTCGCACCAACATGGAAGCCGGCCACGGCGGCAAATCCGGCCGCTTCCGCCGCTACCAGGAAATGTCCGAGTACTACGCCTTCATGCTGGACCAGCTGGGCGTGGCCAAGGGCGACTGAGGCCGAGCATTCATCACGACGCATGTTCAAACGGGCGACGGAAACGTCGCCCGTTTTGTTCGTCGAAAAATCCGATCGAGTCGCTGTTCCCGGCCAAATGTGTGCGTCGCGTCGCTGCCGCGCGCTCCCACTTCTCCAGGTTCGATGCTAGGATCGACGCAGGGTCTGGATGACCCTGTTGCCCAATGCGCTTTCAACAGGCGCCGGAAGACTTCAAGGAGGAAGTGATGCGTCCTGATGACGCTGCTGTTGTCTATTGCTTGGCGATTGCGCCGCGTAGTCGGTTCGATCCCATCGCCTGATCGCTGCATCCCGCCCGGGATGGCGCATGAGCGCCATCGCGTGCCTTGCCGTGTCTTTCCCAATGAAAAAGGATCCTTCATGAATCGTATATACCGACTCGTCTTCAATCGCCAGCTGGGCGTGATGCAGGTGGCATCGGAGTTGGCCAGCTCAGCATCCTCCAGTGCATCCGTTACCACGCCATCGCGACCATCGCGTCTGCAGCCCTTGGCGCTGTGCGTTTTGGAGGCGCTGCTGCTCGGTGCCGCCAGTTCCGCTTTTGCCGCTGATGTGGTGATTTTCAACGGCAATGACCGCATCGACGATGAAATCAAGTTTCAAGACGGCTTTATCGTCGGCAGCGACCAGGCCGGGGCCTTGAGGATCGTCAATGGCGGCCATGTCACGACCGATAGAAGTCTGGTGGGTGATCAGGAGGGCAGCAATGGCACCCTGGTTGTCGATGGTCCTGATGCCTGGCTGAAGTTCCACAACAGCAGATTCCAGTATGTCTCGGGTTCGCTGGTCGTCGGTAATCTGGGGTCAGGTACGCTGCAAGTCCTCAATGGTGGTCACACCGAGCAGTCAAGCCTTGGGGAGGTGGTATTGCTCGCCGTTGGCAAGACATCGGATGCCACCGTCCTCGTGGATGGACAGGACTCGTTACTGCAGGCCGGCTACTTCAAAATGGGGGGTGCGGGCTCGGGTTTGGCCACGGTGAGTAATGGCGGAAAGATCGTTTCGACAGCCGCGATTTCAACAGGCATCGACCTGGCGTATTCCGCAGGCAGCCACTTCACCCTGGACGTATTGGGCGAGGGCTCGGAAGTTTCGACGAGTAATGCGATCTACGTCGGAAAGGAAGGCAGTGCCGCGCTCAACATCCGCGACGGTGCAGCGGTCAGAAGTGCAGGTTGGTTGTATGCAGCAGACGAGGCTGGGTCCTCTGGCGATATTTTGGTGAACGGCGCAGGTTCGCTGTTGTCAGGAGGGTACGGGCTGACGCTTGCCCTTGAAGGCGATGCGTCACTGCGCATCACCAATGGCGCGACGGTCGCCCTCAACGACAACCTGTGGACGAGCTACGGCAGCGGTTCAACCAGCACGTTGCTTGTCGATGGCTCGGGATCGAGCCTGTCGACTGGTGATGGAAGCTTGCTGGTTGGTCGTGCGGGTGCGTCCGATATGATCATCAGCCATGGCGGTCAGGTCCGTGTCGGTGATGCGATGGTCGGAACGAGCCGTGGCGCCACGGGCTCGATCCTGGTCGACGGCGACGGCAGCCTGCTCATTGCGACTGGCGACTTCCAGGTGGGCGATAGCGGCAAGGGCGAGCTCACCATTCGCAATGGAGGGCAGGTGTCGGCGGCATCGATGAAGTTGTCCGACGCGGTGATCTCGGCAAGCGACAAGACCTCTGGCAAGGTCACTGTGGATGGTCAGGGGAGCTCCCTGACCATCACCGGCGAAGGCTTACTGACCGTCGGCGGAACCGGGAACGGCACGCTGGATATTGCCAATGGCGGCCATGTAACGGCCGGTAGCCTTGATATTGGCAGCGTGCTCAGTGGCTATGTCCCGACCAATGCGCTTGCCGTCAGTGGCGCTGGGAGCATGTTGGACGTCAAGCAGGATCTCAGGGTTGGACGTGGGACTAACGGGCGCCTCGAGATCAGTGATGGGGCCAAGGTCGTGGCCGGGAACGTCATCCAGGGCGATGGTGCTTTCCGGTCGGAGACTTTCACTGGCGGCATTATCGAGATCACTGGCGAGGGGAGCCAGCTCACAGCAAGCAACATGGATCTGCGGTCCCAGTTCACCCTTGCCGGCGGCGCGACCGTCACTGCGGACACAGTGAGTTTTGCCAATGCGCCGAGTGGCGCCGATACCGCCGTCATCAAGGGCGCCGGCACGCTGTTGACGGTCAGCGATGCAATGACGCTCAACGGCAACGTGGATGTGGCCGATGGCGCGAAGGCCAGTGTCGGTTCGCTACAGGCCGGTTATGACTTCTACAACTCGCGCGGTGTGCAGCTGCATGTGACCGGTGCGGAGTCATCGTTCACGAGTGCCGGGGATGTCATGCTGACATCGATTCTTTCGCAGGCCTCCGGCACGCTCCTGCTATCCGACGGGGGCTATTTCAGCGCCGGCAGCAACACCATTCAGGTCGGAACCGGCAGCCAGCTGGCATTCGGTGCCAATCAGCTGGCTGACGAGGCGCGGACTGCGGGCCAACTCGATTCCAAGACCAAGATCCAGTTCGATGGGCTCGGCGTGCTGGTCCTGAACCACACAGGGGGAGCCCTCGAGCTTGGCAACACGCTCTCGAGTTTTGGCTACAACGCCAGCTCCGATTTCACGGGCAGCCTGCTCTCAAAGGCGGGCACGACGAAGCTGACCGGCGACCTGCATGCTTTCAATGGTGACCTCCTCGTGGAGGGCGGCAAGCTCGTGCTTGCCAGCGACATGAACGTATTGCCGTCGGACTACAGCATCGATCGGGGGATCGGCAAGAGCTACCAATCGGTCGATGTGGTCGGGAATGGCACCTTGGTGATCGACGGCAGCCTGGGCTATGCGTGGGGAGCCAATATCGGTGGAGACAACGTCGATATGCGGGGCACGACCAGTCTTCAGGTCTATGGTCGGGCCGAAGGCGAAGCGCCGGTGCTGGCAGGTTCCGGGAATGTGGCCGGTACCGTCTACATCGGCGATGGTGGCGTTATCTCGCCGGGCGATGCGTCTGCCGCAACCTTCACCATCAATGGCGACCTCTACTTCACGGGGAATACTGTCGATCGAGCGGGTGTGTTCGCAGTGGATGTGAAAGGCGATGGATCCAGCGACAAACTCATGGTGACGGGTATGGCGGACCTGCGTGAGAACGATTCGGATTCCGCCAATCCTTCCGAAGTCCGGGTCACTGCGATTGATGCGGCTACCAGCTACCAGGACGGTCAGCAGTACACGATCCTCCACGCCGATGGCGGCGTGCAGGGCACTTTCAGCGAGGCGACCTCGCAATCGGCCTTCCTCACGCCGTCGTTGACCTACACCGCCAACGACGTGGTGCTGACCATCGCGCTGAACACCAGCAACCTGCCGATGACGGTGGGTGACGGGCAGACGCTCTCGGGCAACGGCAGTTATGGCAGCACGCAGGTATTGTCAGGCGGTCGACTGTCGCCGGGCACAGCGGACAGCCGGATCGGCACGCAGACGTTCAATGGGGATCTGTCCTTCGCTGCCGGCGCGTTCTATGACGTCGATCTGAAAGGCGCCGCGACGACCGCTGCGTCCGCAGTCACCATTGCGGCGACGTCGCCGGTGAATGATCTGGTCAACGTGACCGGCAAGGCGTCTTTGTCCGGCGGCACCGTGCAGGTCACGGCCCTCGATCCGCAGACCAGCTACCAGGACGGCCACACCTACACGATCCTGCACGCCGACGGTGGCGTCGCCGGCAGTTTCGCCGAGGTCACTTCGAAATCGGCGTTCCTGGTGCCGACCCTGTCCTACGCTACCAATGACGTGGTGGTTGCGATCAGGCTGACCACCGCCGGCGGCGAAGCCGGTGAGGGCGATGACGATGATGACGGCGGCAACAGCACCAGCCCGCCGCCGCCGATCTTCGAAACCGTGGCGACCAGCCGCAACCAGTACAACATCGCCAGGGCGCTGGACACGCTGCCGCAGCAGGGCGAGGGGCTGGCATTGTACGACCGGTTGCTGATGCTGGATGCGGCGTCGGCACGTGCCGCGTTCGGTAGCCTGTCAGGCGAAATCCACACCGCCGTACGCGCCGGGCTGCTGGAAGATCGCTTCCTGCGCGAGGGCGTCGACCAGCGCCTGGCCGGGCAGGCCGCCACGAGCGGACACGATGGCATCGTGGGGTGGGTGGCCGGCAGCGGCACTTCGGGCCGCATCGAGGGCGACGGCAACGCGGTCCGGATGCAGGGCCGGCGCGAAGGCGTGCTGGCTGGCGTGGACTTCGCGCTGGGTCAGGACAGCCTGATCGGCGTGGCCGGCGGTGTTGAGGACATCACGCGACAGGTCAAGCAGTGGCAGTCCGAATCCGACATCGACGCCAACGAGGTGGGCGTGTATGCCGCGACCCGCTTTGGCGCACTGCAGCTGTACGGCGGCGTGGACTATGCCGATTACGACGTGCGCAGCCGCCGTCAGGCAGTGGTCGGCGCGGCCGCCGACACGCTGCATGGCGACTACGACGCCAGTGCCACGACGGTCTACGCCGAGGCGGGCTGGATGTTCGGTGACCAGACCCTGAGCGTGACGCCGTACCTCAATGTGGCCCACACCCGCTTGCAGACCGATGGCGTGACCGAAACCGGCGGCAGCAGCGCGTTGGATGTGTCCGACAGCAAGGACGAACTGCTGACCAGCACGCTGGGCGCGCGTCTGGCCTGGGACATCAGCGGCGGCCTCGGCGACAATGCGGTGCTGACTGCGGGTCTGGCGTGGCAGAACGCCTCCGGCGAGCTGAAGGCAGACAACCGGGCACGCTTCGTGGTCGGCAGCGACGAGTTCCGCAGCTATGGCGCGCCGCTGGCGCGCAATGTCGGCATCGCCGAGATCGGCGTCGGCGTGGACACGGGCGAAAGCAGCCGTGTCTCGTTGGCGGCGCAAGGTCGTGCGGGCGATGGCCAGCGCGAGTTTGGGGCGCAACTCAACTGGCAGTGGCGCTTCTGAGGTGAGCCATGTCCCTGTCGGCGTGTCGCCGGCAGGGGCGTGTTCCGTAGGCGATCTTCCAATCCGTGCCGGCAGTCACGCGCGTTGCAACGCAGCGTGTGCCTGTCGCGATGCTGCGTGCACATGCGGTACGCGACAATGTGCGGGTGGATACGCCTGCATCTCCCCGGTTCCCCCCTCTGCCCGCCAGCCGATTCCGCTGGGCCTGGTGGCTATTGGCCTGGACCAGCCTGCTGTTGGGAGTGATCGGCCTGTTCCTGCCGGTGATGCCGACCACCGTGTTCATCCTGCTGGCGGCCTTCGCCGCCTCGCGCGGATCGGAAAAGCTGCATCGGGCGCTGCTGTCGCATCGCCATTTCGGCCCGCTGATCCAGGACTGGCAGACCCATGGCGCCGTGCCGCGCCATGCCAAGTGGCTGGCCACCTGGACCATGCTGGCCAGCGCCTCGTTCACGGTGGTCGCGATGTATCTGCTGACGCCAAACCACTGGTGGATGTCGGCGCTGCCGGTTCTGTGCATCGCCGCGGTGGTGGTATGGCTGTGGCAGCGGCCCGAGCCGCCACAGGCGTCCTGAGCCCCGGGCGCCGGCTGAAGTCCGGTGCGCCCCAGACCAGCCAGGCGCGGCCACTCGCTATACTCGGCGGATGAAGATCATCTCGCGACTGGTGCTATCGAGCGCCGCACTGTTGGCGCTGTCCGCCTGCGGCAACAAGGGCCCGCTGGTCCTGCCGGAAAAGCCTGCGCCGGTGGAAAATCCCGCCCCGCCGGCCGACCCGTCCGCCGATCCGACCCAGCCGGCCCCGGTGGGCGAAAAGGGCGCCACCCCACCGGTTCAGGTCCAGCCGCAGGACGCCACGTCCGCGCCGAGCCCGGAAGACGAGGCGGCCGACAAGGCGCTCGATGAAGGTGGTGCCGACGGCGATGGCTGAAGCCGGCACGCTGCGCTTTTCCAAGATGCATGGCGCGGGCAACGACTTCGTCGTGCTGGACCTGCGCGGCGGCCTTCCGGCACCCGATGCGACCCTGGCCGCGCAGCTGGCCGATCGCCATACCGGCGTGGGCTGCGACCAGATCCTGACCATCGAGGCGCCGCGTGATGTGGACTCGGCAGCGTCCTACCGGATCTGGAACTCCGACGGCTCAGCCGCCGGACAGTGCGGCAACGGCGCCCGCTGCGTGGCCGCCTGGCTGGTGCGCGACGGGGCGGCCGGTGCCGGCGACTTCCAGGTGGACAGCCCGGCCGGCACCCACCAGGTGCGGCGAAGCGCGGCGGGCTTCGCCGTGGCGATGGGCGCGCCGCGCTGGCAGCCGGCGCAGGTGCCGCTGGCCGGCTTTGTGAACGAGCAACCTTTCTACAGCGTGAGCCTCGGCGATGAGGTAATTCGCTTCGGCGCGGTGTCGATGGGCAATCCGCACGCGGTAGTGCAGGTGGTCGATGTCGCGACCGCGCCAGTGCTGGCGCTGGGTCCCGCGCTGCAGGGCCATGCGGCATTTCCCGAATCAGTGAACGTCGGTTTCGCCCAGGTCGTTTCGCGCCGGCGCATCGCCCTGCGCGTGTTCGAGCGCGGTGTCGGTGAAACCCTGGCCTGCGGCAGCGGCGCCTGTGCGGCCGCCGTCGCGCTGATGCGCGAAGGCCTGGTGGAGCGCAGCGTGACTGTGTCGCTGCCGGGTGGCGAACTGCAGATCGACTGGCCCGATGACGCCGCCGAGGTGGTGATGTCCGGCCCGGCCACATTCGTCTTTGAAGGAGAGTGGAAGCAATGAGCGAAGTCACCGAGAAACTCGGCGCGCACGAAGTGGCCGCCTGGCTGCGCCGGCATCCCGCCTTCCTGCAGCAGTTCCCGGACCTGGCGCTGACCCTGGTGGTGCCGCGCGAGGAAGGCCCGACCGCCTCGCTGGCCAGCTACCAGCTGGACGTGCTGCGCGACAAGAATCGCGAACTCTCGCGCCGGCTGGGCGAGCTGTCGGCCAATGCGCTGGAGAACGAGCGCCTGGCCGTGCGTGTGCACCAGCTGACTCTGGCGCTGATGCGCCAGGACAGCCGGGCGACCACGTTGGCGGCGATGGCCGCCTCCCTGGAAGAGGATTTCCACGGCGATCTGGTCCGCATCGTGGTGCTGGGCCAGATGCCGCCGGAACTGGCCGATGCGCCGTGGCTGCAGGCAGTGCCCGCCGATAGCCCGCACCTGGCGCCGTTCCGCGATTGCCTGGCCGACGGCGAGCCGATCTGCGGCCGCCTGCAGCCGCAGAAGAACGCGCTGTTGTATGCCTCGCGCGCGGACGAGGTGGGCTCGTCGGCCCTGCTGCCATTGCCCGGCGTGGGCCTGGTCGCGGTCGGCAGCCGCGACGGCAACCGCTTCTATCCCGGCATGGGCACGCTGTTCCTGCGCATGATGGGTGAGTCGCTTGCGGCGGCGTTGAATCGGTTCGGATGATGGCAGGCCGGAACTCGGGACTCGCGACTCGGGACTCGCAAGGGCGCTCAGATCCAGGGGCTGCCGCCGCTGCTCCCGCGTCCCGAGTCGCGAGTCGCGAGTCCCGGCCTCCGAATCCCGGCCCCTCCCCGTTCCTTGGTTCCGTCGACGATTTCATCAATCACCTGCGCGTGGAGCGGCAGGTTTCCGCGCACACGCTGGATGCCTATCGCCGCGATCTGGCCGCGCTGCTGCGGTGGGTGCAGGCGCACGCGGGGACGCCGGTCGAAGACCTGCGCACCGACCAGCTGCGTGCCTTCATCGCCGCGGGACACCGTCAGGGGCTGGCGCCGACCAGCCTGCAGCGGCGCTTGTCGGCCTGCCGCAGTTTCTACACATGGCTGCTCAAGCACGGACGCATCGCCGCCAGCCCAGTGGCTGGACTGCGCGCGCCCAAGGCGCCGCGCAAGCTGCCGCAGGTGCTGGATGCGGACGAGGCCGTGCAACTGGTCGAGGTGCCCACCGATGCGCCGTTGGGCCTGCGCGACCGCGCGTTGCTGGAACTGTTCTATTCCTCAGGCCTGCGCCTGAGCGAGCTATGCGGCCTGCGCTGGCAGGACCTTGATCTGGCCGCGGGCGTGGTCACGGTGCTGGGCAAGGGGCGCAAGCAGCGCATCGTCCCGGTAGGCTCGCACGCGAGAAAGGCGCTGCTCGATTGGCGTGCGGAAAAGCCGGCGGCCGATACCGCGCAGGTCTTTCCCGGTCGCGGCGGCGCTGCGATTTCGCAACGTGCCGTACAGCTGCGGATCAAGGCGCTGGCGCAGCGGCAGGGACTGTTCAAGCACGTCCACCCACACATGCTGCGGCACAGTTTTGCCAGCCACATCCTCGAATCCTCCGGCGACCTGCGTGGCGTGCAGGAACTGCTCGGTCACGCCGACATCGCCACCACCCAGATCTACACGCACCTGGATTTCCAGCACCTGGCCAAGGTCTATGACGGAGCGCATCCGCGCGCCAGACGCAAGCCGGACAAGCGCTGACAGCCTGAACCCCCTGCCGTCACGGCAACCGTGACCGGAAACGGCGAGCACCCGAACCGCAAGCCAGGCTGTGAACCGCCACCGATCGTGTCGCGCCATGGTTTCCTGCGTCCTGCAGGCGCTGGATGTGGGGCTGTTCGCCGATCCGGCCGAACTCGACGACCTCATGTCTGTGCGTGCGGCATGAGGCACGGCAGCCTCCAATCCGCGCAGGCACGCCGTGGCCGGATCAGCCCGCAGGACGCGTGGTGCAGCGTGGCGCTGTTGTTGCCGTCTCCATCGCCACGTCCATTTGCCGTATCGCGCCAGCGGCCGACGCGCGGCGAGCGGTTGATCCCGCTGTGCGCCTTCCCGAATCGGGGAAATGCAAGCCTCGGACTGCCGTGTTGCCATAAGCATGGATCGGCCTGGAGCGGGAAATCTGGTGCCGGTCGGTGCACGCGCTCGGCCGTAATCCAAGTGCGGTTCATCCGTCGGTGGCAAAGATGCTTTCTTCCCTGACAAAGCCTAAGGAGTTCACGCATGGTGCGCACCACGAAATTCGGTTGGGTCATGGCGATGGCGGCGCTGGTCCCGGTAGCCGCGAGCCACGCCCAGGACGGCGCTGCGCCGGCAGCGTATTACGACAGCCTGATCAAAGCCGGCGCCCAGATCGACGCCTTGGCGATGTTCTGCGGCAAGATCGAGCAGTCCGCGGCCGACCAGCACAAGGCGAAGATGCGCACGAACCTGGCGCAGAAGGGCGTGGACGGTGCGAAATTCGATGCCGGCTACGACGCGTCGTTCAAGACCACGCTGGCCTCGGCGAAGGCCAATCCGGAGCAGGCCAAGGCGGCCTGCCAACGCGTCGAACAGATGGGCGCCCAGATGGGCACTGCCGCCGGCAAGTGACACTGACGGGCACACATCTGGCCGTCACCGCGTCGGCGGTGGGCGTGGTAACGGTCTGAGGGACTGGGTCGCCTGCTGGGCGGGAGAGGCTGGAAGCGGTCTTCGGTATCGATGGCGTGCTTGCGAGCGGAACCACTTGCACTGGCACCGACTGACCCCATCAAGGGGATTCGCATCCCGGAGGCCTTCATGGACCCCAGTCAGAACCCCAACGTTTTCCACGCCACCACCATCCTGTCCGTCCGTCGCGACGGGAAAGTCGCCGTCGCCGGCGATGGCCAGGTGACGCTGGGGCACACCGTGATGAAAGGCAATGCCCGCAAGGTGCGCCGCCTGGGCCGCGAGGGCCAGGTCCTGGCCGGTTTTGCCGGCGCGGCGGCCGATGCCTTCACCCTGTTCGAGCTGTTCGAAGCCAAGCTGGAAAAGCATGGCCAGCTGCAGCGCGCCGCGGTCGAGCTGGCCAAGGACTGGCGCACCGAGCGCCGGCTGGGCAAGCTGGAGGCGCTGCTGGCGGTGGCCGACAAGGACACCTCGCTGATCATCAGCGGCACCGGCGATGTGATCGAGCCGGAGGACGGCATCATCGCGATCGGTTCCGGCGGCTCGTACGCACTGTCGGCCGCGCGCGCGCTGTTGGGCCATACCCAGCTCGATGCCAGGACCATCGCGGTCGAGTCGCTCAACATCGCCGGCGACATCTGCATCTACACCAACCGCAATGTGGTGGTGGAAGAGCTCTGAGCGACGCGTCATCGCTTTCTTGCTTTCATTCCGCGGTTCGCTGCGCAAATCGCGGGCTCCGTCTCACCACACCCCGGCCGCGTTGCGGCCGCCCCTGACTCAGGGGCTCTCCACCAGATGCTTGGCAGTTGTTCTGGCCGAAGGCCGAAATCCACTGTCCCCCATTCGTGAGCATGTCCATGTCGATGATCCCTGATTCCTCTTCCACCATGACCCCGCGCGAGATCGTGCAGGAGCTGGACCGCCACATCATTGGCCAGCACGCGGCCAAGCGCGCCGTGGCCATCGCGCTGCGCAACCGCTGGCGACGCGCGCAGCTCGAACCGGAACTGCGCAACGAAGTGATGCCCAAGAACATCCTGATGATCGGGCCGACCGGCGTGGGCAAGACCGAGATCGCCCGCCGCCTGGCGACGCTGGCCAACGCACCGTTCGTCAAGGTTGAAGCCACGCGCTTCACCGAGGTCGGCTACGTCGGCAAGGATGTCGAACAGATCATCCGCGACCTGGCCGACACCGCGGTCAAGCTGTATCGCGAACAGGCCAAGTCGCGCGTACGCACTCAGGCCGAAGACCGCGCCGAGGACCGCATTCTCGATGCGCTGCTGCCCAGGCGCAGCAGCGGCATCGGCTTCGATCCATCGGTGGTGTCCAGCGAGGCATCGGCGCAGGACGGCGACACGCGCTCCAAGTTCCGCCGCATGCTGCGCAAGGGCGAGCTGGACGACAAGGAAATCGAACTGGAGCTGTCGGTCAACGCCGGTGGCGTGGACATCATGACCCCACCCGGCATGGAGGAAATGGGTCAGCAGCTCAAGCAGATGTTCTCCAACCTGGGCGGCGGCAAGACCCACAAGCGCACCGTCACCATCAAGGCCGCGCGCCCGCAGCTGGTGGAAGAGGAAGCGGCCAAGCTGGTCAACGAGGACGACGTGCGCGCCGCGGCGATCGATGCCTGCGAACAGCACGGGATCGTCTTCATCGACGAGATCGACAAGGTGGCCAAGCGCGGTGATGCAAGCTCATCTGGCGGCGATGTCAGCCGCGAAGGCGTGCAGCGCGACCTGCTGCCGCTGGTGGAAGGCTCCAACGTGTCGACCAAGTACGGCACGGTCAAGACCGACCACATCCTGTTCATCGCCTCCGGCGCCTTCCACCTGGCCAAGCCGAGTGACCTGATCCCCGAGTTGCAGGGCCGCTTCCCGATCCGGGTGGAGCTGGGCGCGCTGAGCAAGGACGATTTCGTCCGCATCCTGACCGAGCCCAAGGCCGCGCTGACCAAGCAGTACGTGCAGCTGATGCAGACCGAAGGGGTCACCGTGTCCTTCAGCGCCGAGGCCGTGGAGCGGCTGGCCGAGATCGCCGCCCAGGTCAACGAGCGCCAGGAGAACATCGGCGCCCGGCGCCTGCATACCGTGCTCGAACGCCTGCTCGATACCTTGAGCTACGAGGCGCCCGATCGCGGCGGCGAGAGCGTGGCGATCGACCGCGCCTACGTGGACAAGTACCTCAACGAACTGGTCCAGGATCCGGACCTGAGCCGCTACATCCTCTGACTGTTGGCAGCTCTCAACACGGCGTCGCGCGGGAGCCTCTGCGCGGCGCCGTTGTCGTTTTTAGGTCGCCTTCATTTCCGGCCGGGCATGCTCGCAGGCCTGTTCATTTTCCAAGGAACTTGCCCATGCTGCGTCCCCTCGCGCTTGTCGCAGCCGTCGCACTGGCCGCCTTCGCCGCCCCGTCGCAGGCCCGTACCACCTGCCACCTGGACTTCAAGATGTCCGGCTGGTCGGCGTTCTATAAAACCTCCGACGGCACCGGCCGGGTGACCTGCGACAACGGCCAGTCGCTGCCGGTGAAGGTCAGCGCCAAGGGCGGCGGCCTGACCGTGGGCAAGTCCAGCATCGTCGGCACCGGCGAGTTCACCGAGGTGCGCAACATCAATGAAGTCCTGGGCAGCTATGCCACCGCCGAGGCCCACGCCGGCGCGGAGAAGTCCAGCAAGGCCCAGGTCATGACCAAGGGCGAGGTGTCGCTGTCGCTGGCCGGGACCGGCAAGGGCTGGGATCTGGGCATCGCCTTCGGCGCGTTCCATATCGATCCGCTGTAACCACGTGGTTTTGACATCGCAGCGGCGCGCTTCCGGCAGCGGGCGCGCCGTTTTGGTTGGGTCTGTTCGCGTCGCATCGTGATGGCCGCATCCATCGCTAGGAACGCTCCATGGGCGCGATGGAGTCTTCCCGGCAAAGCCGCATCGCGCCCGTGGGGCGCTTGTACAAGAAAGGCGCGGCGTTGCTTGCAGGCGAATGTAGGGTTTCAGTCCTCGCCGATATCCTCGTTCCACACCTCCGGGTTGGCGGCGATGTAGCCGCCGAGCAGGTCGATGCATTCCTGGCTGTTGAGGTCGATCACGTTGACCCCGGCCTCGCGCAGCCAGTCGATGCCGCCCTGGAAGGTCTGCGATTCGCCCACCACCACCGTGCCGATGTTGAACTGGCGCACCAGGCCGCTGCAGTACCAGCACGGGGCCAAGGTGGTGACCATGATCGTGTCCCGGTAGCGGCGCTGGCGGCCGGCCTTGCGGAAGGCATCGGTTTCGCCGTGCACGGACGGATCGCCTTCCTGCACGCGGCGGTTGTGGCCGCAGCCGAGCAGCCGACCATCGTTGTGGTACAGGGCTGCGCCGATCGGGATGCCGCCTTCGGCCAGGCCCTTGCGGGCCTCGTCGATGGCGGTGTCCAGCAGGGCGCGGTAGTCGGGCGTGGCGATCATGTCGGTCTCCGTGGAAGGCGTCAGGCGTCTGATGATGCCGCCTATATTGCACTGCAGCAGTTCGATCGCGGCAGGCATGGAATACTGCGCGGCCCCGCGAAAGCGCTTGCGCAGGAACGTCACGATGCATGCCAGTCCCACCCCGATCTCTGCCACGGTGACGCGTTCGACGCCGAAGCTGGCCATGGCCGTGGTCACCACGATCTTCTTCATGTGGGGCTTCCTGACCTGCCTCAACGACATCCTGGTGCCGCACCTGAAGTCGGTGTTCACCCTCAACTTCACCCAGGCCGCGCTGGTCCAGTTCACCTTCTTCGGCGCGTACTTCCTGATGGGCCTGCCGGCCGGCCGCGTGGTCGCTGCGCTTGGCTACAAGAACGGCATCGTCTGCGGCCTGGCCGTGGCCGGCGTCGGTGCCCTGCTGTTCTGGCCGGCGGCGGCCATGCACAGCTATCCGCTGTTCCTGTTCGCGCTGTTCGTGCTGGCTACCGGCATCACCGTGCTGCAGGTGGCGGCCAATCCCTATGTGGCGCTGCTGGGTCCGGAAAAGACCGCCTCCAGCCGCCTGAACCTGTCCCAGGCGTTCAACTCGCTGGGCACGGCGATCGCGCCGCTGTTCGGCGGCCTGCTGATCCTGGCGGCCGATCCGAAGACGCCCGAACAGCTGGCGGCGATGTCGCAGGCTGAGACGCTGGCCTACCGCACCGCCGAGGCCAACTCGGTGCAGATGCCGTATCTGGGCCTGGGCATCGCGCTGTTCGCACTGGCCGTCTTCATCTTCGCCTTCCGCCTGCCTGCGATCGCCGAGGCCGACGAGAAGAACGACAGCCACCACTACGGCATCTTCGAGCCGCTGCGCCACCGTCATGTGCTGCTGGGCGTGCTGGGACTGTTCTTCTATGTCGGCGCCGAAGTATCGATCGGCAGCTACCTGGTCAACTACCTGTCGATGCCCGACATCGGCGCGATGACCGAGCAGACCGCGACCAAGTACGTGTCGGCCTACTGGACCGGTGCGATGGTCGGCCGCTTCATCGGTTCGTGGCTGCTGCTGCGCGTGGACGCCGGCAAGCTGCTGGCGGTGTTCGCCGGCATCGCCAGCCTGCTGTTGCTGGTGACCCTGGCCACCAGCGGCATGACCGCGGTGTATGCGGTGGTGGCGATCGGCCTGTTCAACTCGATCATGTTCCCGACCATCTTCACCTTGGGCATGGCCAAGCTGGGCCCGCTGACCAGCAAGGCCTCCTCGCTGCTGATCATGGCCATCGTCGGCGGGGCGGTGCTGCCGCTGCTGATGGGCTTCCTGGCCGACCACGTCGGCCTGCATCATTCCTTCCTGCTGCCGCTGGTGTGCTACCTGTACATCGCCTACTACGGCATCAGCGGGTCGCGCGTGCGCGAGCCGGTGACCGCGGCGACCACACAGCGCTGATGTTCCAGGGCCCGGCCGATATGGTCGGGTCCGCGAACGACAGGGGCGCGCCTTTACCGGCGCGCCCTCGTCGTGTGTGTGGCACGCGCGTTTCGATGGCGCGGACGCAGGCCGAGGTGTCCGGGCGACTGCCGACACCCCTCCCGCGCCAGCAGTGCGATAATCGCGGCTATGAGCGAATCCCCCTACAAGTCCGGCACCACCCATTTCGGGTTCCGAGACGTCGCCGCGCGCGACAAGCAGAAGCTGGTCGGCCAGGTCTTCACTTCGGTGGCCGGCAAGTACGACCTGATGAACGACCTGATGAGCCTGGGGATCCATCGCATCTGGAAGCGCTACTTCACCGCCACCGCGCAGGTGAAGCCAGGCGACCGCGTGCTGGATCTGGCCGGCGGCACCGGCGACATCGCCGCGCTGCTCAAGGACCGCGTCGGCAAAACCGGCAGCATCGTCCTGGGCGACATTAACGCCGGCATGCTCACCGTGGGCCGCGACCGAATGACCGACCGCGGCCTGGTTTCCGGGATGGACTATGTGCAGCTCAACGCCGAGGCGCTGCCGTTCCCCGACAACAGCTTCGACCTGGTCACCATCGCCTTCGGCCTGCGTAACGTGACCGACAAGGAAGCCGGCCTGCGCGAGATGTACCGCGTGCTCAAGGTCGGCGGCCAGGCGCGCGTGCTGGAGTTTTCCGAAGTCACGCCGGAATGGTTCAAGCCGATCTACGACTTCCACTCGTTCAAGATCCTGCCCAGGCTGGGCAGGCTGTTTGCCGGCGATGCCGACAGCTATCAGTATCTGGCCGAGTCGATCCGCAAGCATCCGCCGCAGGAACAGCTCAAGGCGATGATGACCGAGGCCGGCTTCGCCCGCGCCCGTTACACCAACCTGTCCGCGGGCATCGTCGCCATCCACGACGGCTACAAGGCCTGATCAACCCGGTGGCGCGCCGGGCCGCCACAGGCCGACTTTGCGCGGCGCGCGTCGAGATCGAGATCGTTTCCAAGCGCTCCCGGATCGAACAAGGTCTTTGATACTGAGACCGGCGATGCTGGGACGCATGTTCCCGGGATCGCCGCGATGCGGCTGCCCGCCGACCGTGTTTGGACATCCATCCGCCCTGATCCTGCTGGCGGATGCGGCTGGCCGCGGGCGTGGGGCTAGAATGCCGGTTCCGTTTTGATCAAGACCGGACCTGTCCGATGCGTTCTGCTTTTCTGATGTTCTCCTGCGCGGCCGTGCTGCTGTCGGCGTGCTCGAAGGAAGCCTCCGCCCCCGAGGCCACTCCCGCTTCCGCTTCCACCCCCAAGGCTGCTGACGTGACCAAGCCCGACCGCCGCCACGACGAAAGTTCCTATGCCCAGCCAGAGCAAGTAGTCATCAAGGACCTGGCCTTGGACGTCAAGCTGGACTTCGATGCCAAGCAGATCGGCGGCACCGCCACCTATCGGCTGGACTGGAAGAATCCCGCGGCCACCGAGTTGGTCCTGGACACCCGCGCGCTGACCATCGAGAAGGTCGAAGGCGGTGATGCGGCCGGGCAGACCTTCGCTCCGCTGCAGTACACCCTGGCCGATGCCGACAGGATCCTGGGCAGCAAGCTGACGGTGCAGGCACCGCAGCGCAATCCGATCGTGCGCATCACCTACCACACCGCGCCGGAAGCTTCCGGCCTGCAGTGGCTGGCGCCGTCGATGACCGAAGGCAAGCAGCTGCCCTTCATGTTCAGCCAGTCCGAGGCCATCCACGCGCGTAGTTGGGTGCCGCTGCAGGACACGCCGGGCGTGCGCTTCACCTACACCGCGCACGTGACCAGCCGCGCGGACGTGATGGTGCTGATGAGTGCGGGCAATGACCCGGCCGCGGTGCGCGATGGCGACTACAACTTCGTCATGAACAAGCCGATCCCGTCCTACCTACTGGCCATCGCCGCAGGCGACCTGGTGTTCCGCCCGCTATCCGACCGCGCAGGCGTCTGGGCCGAGCCGGCCATGGCCGACAAGGCCGCGGCCGAGTTCGCCGATACCGAGAAGATGATCACCACCACCGAGAAGCTGTACGGCCCGTACCGCTGGGGCCGCTACGACATCCTGGTACTGCCGCCGTCGTTCCCGTTCGGCGGCATGGAAAACCCGACCCTGACCTTCGCCACCCCGACCGTGATCGTCGGCGACAAATCGCTGGTGTCGCTGGTAGCCCATGAGCTGGCCCATAGCTGGTCGGGCAACCTGGTGACCAACGCCAGCTGGAAGGACATCTGGCTCAACGAAGGCTTCACCACCTACGTGCAGGCGCGCATCACCGAAGCGCTCTACGGCCAGGAGCTGGCCGAGATGGAACGTCAGATCGACCAGACCGACCTGACGGCCAACGAGCTCAAGGACCTGCCCGCGGCGCAGCAGCTGCTGACGCTGCCGCCGCTGACCGGTGCCGACCCGGACGATGCGCTGAGCGAGATCGCCTACGTCAAGGGCGCCTGGTTCCTGCAGTTCCTGGAGCAGCGCTTCGGTCGCGAGACCTTCGATCCGTTCCTGCGCAAGTGGTTTGACGATCATTCGTTCAAGAGCGCGACCACCGACGAATTCGTCGCCGACCTCAAGCAGAACCTGCTGCCCAAGAAGCCCAACGCGGTCACACCTGCCGAACTGGACGCCTGGCTCAACCAGCCTGGCATTCCGGCTTACGCGTCGCGCGCGCAATCGCGTGGCTTTGCCCTGGTCGACACCGCGCGCATCGCCTGGCTGGGCAGCGGCACGCTGCCAAGCAAGCAGGTCACCGAGCAGTGGGTGACCCAGCAATGGGTGCATTTCATCGAAGGCCTGGGCGACACCCAGCCGCTGGACAAGCTCAAGCAGCTGGACGAGGCCTTCCATTTCACCGGCACGCCCAATGGCGAGATCGCCATGCGCTGGTATCCGCTGGCGATCCGCAGCGGCGACCGCGATGCGTGGGACGCGGCAGGCGAGTTCATCCAGCGTGTCGGCCGGCGCAAGCTGATCCTGCCGATCTACGCCGAATTGGTGAAGACACCGGAAGGCCTGGCCTTTGCCAGGACCGTCTTCGCCAGGGCCGAACCGGGTTACCACCCGATCACCACCGGCTCGGTCAAGGCGATGCTCGACAAGGCCGCACCGCAGGCGCCGAGCGCGCCCGCTGCGCCGGAAGCGCCCGCCTCGTCCACGCCGCCCGCCCAGTAAGGCGGGCACGAGAGCCGCCGGATCGCCTGCAGGCTGCGGGTGATCACGGCGGCTTTTTTATGTCGGCATTCGCCGCACGAGGCGGCGGCGCTGGGTCGGGTCTTCTCCGGTCACGGCCGGACGTTGCGGCGAAGTGGATTTGGCCGCAGGGCCGCAGCGAATCGACCGGCACGTACAATGCGTCGGCCTGGCCGTCACGCGCGCGGGGAAGCAGCTGGCCGCCGTATGCGCCATTTGTGGCGGCCGGCTCACCTGCATCCCACGGAGTTGTCCACCGATGAAACGCCTCCTGCTGCCCACCCTGTGCGCCGCTGTCCTGCTGGGCTGTACCGACCACGAAGCCGAGCAACGCGAACAGGCCGCGGCTCTGGCCGCGCAACAGCAGCAGGCGTCCGAAAAACTCGCCGCCCAGTTCGATCAGGCCTATACCGCCGGCAACTGGGACCTGGCCCGCGCCCATGGCAGCGCGCTGCTGCAGCAGTATCCGGACACGCCGGCCGCGCTGAAGATCAAGCCGCAATATGACCAGGCCAAGTCCAGGGCCGATGCGGCGCGCGAAGACCGTCGCCTGGCCGGCCTGTGGACCTACAACCAGGTGATGATCGGCAAGGGCGCCCAGGTCTCAGCCGCGATCATGAGCCGCGCGCCGCTGGATACCGACGGCAGCGGCGCCAAGCAGCCGGTGCAGCTGGTGTTCCGCGACCACCCCGAGTGGAAGCGCAGTTCGTACCTGGTGCTCAAGGCCGGCGATTTCCCCTGCCTGAAGGGCTGCAAGGTCAAGGTCACCGTCGATGACGGCAAGCCCAAGGCGATGGATGCATGGCGTCCGGATACCGATGAGGCCATCGCCATGTTCATCACCGACTACAAGGGCCTGTGGAAGCTGGCCGCGCATGCCAGGACCTTGAAGATCGAGTTCCCGGTAAAGTCCGGTGGGACGCAGACCGCCGAATTCGAGACCGGCGGGCTGGATGCGGCGCAGATGCCGGGCTGGAACTGAGCCCGGCGCGGAAGGCGCGTTTGGCGCCTGCTTCACAGCGTGGCTTCTCGCGAAGGGCGTCGCGGGGGTCCTAAGTCAGCGTGTCTCCAGGCAAGCTGAACACGTCGTCGGCCGACGGCACGCCACTGCTATGAATGACAATTCGTCTTGTGCATATGCCCAAACACGATCATGCCGGCTGCCGGAACGTGGTGCACTGGGACACAGTGGGGGGTGGCGCTGCGCGATGGCCTCCGACGAATTTGCTATACAAACCTGATGCGGCCGGCGCGTACAGTTGCGCCGCAATCGTCACATGGTGACCACGCAAATTTCACGGACAATACAGTGGTGACCGTGCGTGGCGGTCTGTGACACGCGTTTGGGCGCATTCGTTCAAGTACACAAAGTACACAAGTGGAGAGAAAAGACATGCGGGCTTTGCTGACCGTGGGATTGATGTGCGCTGCGGGGACCGCCGCGGCGGCCGACTGGCCGACCACCTACAAATTCGACAACGGCGACCAGCTGGGCGTCACGGGCAACTTTGCCTATGACCAGGACCACTTCAGTGGTGACGACGCCAGCTTTGAAAACGCCGATCACGTGCGCCGCAAGGAATTCGGCGCTTTCTACAAACGCGATGGCGTGTTCGACATGGGCGCCCAGTACGACTTCCAGGCGCACACCTGGCTGGACATCTATGTACGTTTCCAGACCAAGGCGTGGTTTGACAAGGACTACGGCGCGATCCGGGTGGGTTACATCAAGACTCCGATCGGCCTGGACTCGGTGGGCGCCTCGCGCACCATCTCGTTCCTGGAAGCGCCGCTGGCCACCCAGGCCATCTACGAAGGCCGTCGTACCGGCGTGGAATGGGCGCTGACCCGCAAGGCCTACAACCTGCAGCTGCAGGGCTTCGCCGGTCGTGACGTGGAAGGCAAGAACCATGGCACCACCATGGCCGGCCATTTCACCTGGACGCCGCGCAAGGCCGAAGGCGACGTGATCCACCTGGGCGTGGGCTATTCGGTCGAGAATCCCGATGCCACCTCCGGCCGCGTGCGCGCCAAGATCGAAGCCGGCCTGACCGACACGCGCCTGATCGACAGTGGCGCACTGCCGGGCACCAGCCACATCGAGCGCGGCGGCCTGGAGTTCATCCGCATCGCCGGTCCGTTCACCGTGCTGGCCGAACACCTCGAACAAAACGTCGCCCGCGACGGCTTTGCCGATTTCCGCGCGCAGGGCAATACCGTGTACGGCAGCTGGGTGGTCACGGGTGAGTCGCGGGCCTATACCGGCACGCTGGGCAATGTGACGCCGAAGGGCCCGGCCGGTGCGCTGGAGCTGCTGCTGCGCTACAGCGACCTGGACCTCAACGATTCGGGCATCGAGGGTGGCTACCAGCATGACTGGACCGCGGGTGCCAACTACTACTTCACCAAGAACTTCAAGGTGCAGGCCAACTACATCAAGGCCAGCAGCCGCCGCGCCGGGGTGGAAGTGGACCCGAACGCGTTCGAATTGCGCGCCCAGGTCATGTTCTAAGAAGCAATCCTGGAAGAGGAACAAGAAGGCGGGCCTGTCAGGGCCCGCCTTTCTTTTGCCTGCGGTAGGGCGACAAAAGCCGGCTTTGCGCGCCTGTGCGTGCGGGTTCACACTATTGCAACATTCTCCTGCGCCGCCAGCGTGCTGCCCGGTGCGACGCGGATGTCCAATCCCATCCTTCCGGCGCCGTGCCTTCATGTCCGCGAACCCGCTTGTGTTTGTGCCGGCCCGGCTGCGGCCGGTCGCTGTCTTCGTCCTGATCGGTCTGGTCCTGCTCAGCGGATCCCGCTTGGGGCTGGCGCTGTGGCATGGCGCCGCGGTCACCGCGGTCCATGGCTGGGGGCCGGTGCTGCTGCAGGGGGTGCGGGTGGATGTGGCCACGCTGTGCCTGCTGTACGGCGTGGCCGCCATCGGCGCGGTGCTGCTGCCGCGCTCGGGCTGGCTGGGCCGGGGGTGGACCGGGGTGCTGCGGGTCTGGCTGGTGCTGGCGACCTGCATGCTGGTCTTCATGGAGCTGGCCACGCCGGCGTTCATGACCGAATACGGCCTGCGCCCCAACCGCCTGTTCGTCGAATACCTGATCTACCCGCGCGAAGTGGCCAGCACGCTGATCAAGGGGCATGCCTTCAGCCTGCTCCTTGGGATCGTCGTAGTGGCGCTGATCGGCTGGGCCAGCTGGCGACTGGCCGGTTGGCTGCTGGCGCGCCCGGCGCGTGAACGCGTCCATCCGCTGTGGCGCCTGCCGGCCGCCGTCGTGCTGCTGGTGGTGGCGTTTTTGGGCGTGCGCTCCAGCGTGGGCCATCGGCCGCTGAATCCTGCGATGGTGGCCTTCAGCGTCGATCCGACCGTCAACGTGCTGCCGCTGAACTCGTTCTACTCGGCCGCCTACGCCAGCCTGGACCTGATGCGCGCCAGCGAGAGTTCGCGCCTGTACGGCAACATGCCGCTGGACGCGGTGGTGGCCGAACTGCGCGCCGATGGCGGGCTGCCAGCCAGCGCGTATGTGTCCTCGAGCCTGCCGACCCTGGCCATGCGTGCGCCCACCTACCAGGGCGGCCGTCCACGCAACCTGGTGATCGTGCTGGAGGAAAGCCTGGGCGCGCAATTCATCGGCAGCCTCGGCGGACTGCCGCTGTCGCCCAATTACGACCGGCTGAGCGGCCAGGGCTGGGCGCTGGACCGCCTGTATGCCACCGGCACCCGCTCGATCCGCGGCATCGAGGCGGTGGTCGCCGGCTATCCGCCGACGCCTGCGGAGGCGGTGGTGAAACTGCCCAACAGCCAGCGCGGGTTTTTCACCCTGGCACAGCTGCTGGGGCGACATGGCTACGACACCACGTTCTACTACGGCGGCGAAAGCCACTTCGACAACATGCGCGGGTTTTTCCTGGGCAATGGCTTCACCCGCATCATCGACCAGAACGATTACGTCGATCCTGCGTTCACCGGTTCGTGGGGCGTGTCCGACGAAGACCTGTTCGCCAAGGCCGATGCCGAATTCCGCGCGCTGCAGGCGCAGGGCAAGCCGTTCTTCGGGCTGGTGTTCAGCTCCAGCAACCATGATCCCTTCGAGTTCCCCGATGGCCGTATCGACCTGTACGAGCAGCCCAAGCAGACCCGCAACAACGCCGCCAAGTACGCCGACCACGCCATCGGCAGCTTCTTCAAGCAGGCCATGGCCTCGCCGTACTGGGATGACACCGTGTTCCTGGTCGTGGCCGATCACGACTCGCGGGTGTTCGGCAAGGACCTTGTGCCGATCTCCAACTTCCACATCCCCGGACTGATCCTGGGCGGCGGCATCGCGCCGCGCCGCGATGAGCGCATCGTCAGCCAGATCGACCTGGCACCGACCCTGCTATCGCTGATCGGCATCGGCGATCCCACGCCGATGATCGGCCAGGATCTGACCCACGCCGACAAGCTGCAGCCAGGTCGCGCGTTGATGCAGTACGACCGCAATTTCGCGCTGATGCAGGGCCGGGACGTGGTGATCCTGCAGCCGGGCAAGCCGGCGCAGAGTTTCCAATACGACAGCAAGGCGGATCGGCTGGCGCCGGTGGCGCCGCTGCCAAGGCTGGCGCGTGCGGCCCTGGCGCACGCGCTATGGGGCACCCAGGCCTACGAGAAGGGTCTGTACCGGCTGCCGCCCGCCAAGTAGCGGCCACTACCCGCCGGGTGCGTGCTGGATCAGGCGAAGCGGCGCGCGGACAGGTTGCGCAGTTTGGTCGTGGTCGAGCGGGCGACGTACTGCCACAGTCCGGGCGTGGTCACCAGACTGAGCACGGCCTGCGGACGTTTGCGATAGAGCGCGCGTTTGAACTCCTCGAATTGCTCCAGCCCGCGCGAGCCATCCTTGCAGCGGATCAACGCCTGGCGCACATCCGGGTCCAGCGTGTCGGCATAGCGGGTGAGCAGCTGGTCGACGTTGTCCAGCACTGGCTGCAGGTTGAAGCGCGTGCGGGTATTCGGGGAGCGCGTGCTGGAATAGACACTGTAGGGCAGCGTGTAGACGTAAAGGGCTTGCGGCACCAGCCCGAACTTGGCCCCCTCGAGCAGGCAGCGGATGTGCAGATCGAAGTCCTCACCGATGCTGCAGGCCGGGTCGTACCGGAGCGCGTGTCGGGTCAGGAAATCGCGCCGGATGATGGGCTTGATGATCGGGAAATACGCGGCGCGGCTGCCGGACAGGATTTCCCGCCAGGTTGGCACATTGTGCGAGCCCTCCAGGAACGCCCGCGCGGTCAGTAGCTGCAGGTGATCAGTCGGGTTGAAGTCCACCACACCGACACCGCGCCCGAGGTGGACGTCATGCATGACCTGATTGTCGCCGACGACATCGAGCTGGTGCGCTTCGGCCTGCTGCACGAGCACCTCGAGCCGCTGTGGCAGGAAGACATCATCGGCGTCGAGGAAGGCGATGTAGCGTCCCTGCGCTTGCGCGATGCCGGTATTGCGGGCCACCGCGACGCCGCCGTTCTGCGGTTGCTCGAGCAGACGGATGTCGGAATTCGTGGCCATCAATGCCTTGACCGTGGCCACGGTGGCATCGGTGGATGCGTCGTCCACCACGAGGATCTCCATGTCCGTCAGCGTCTGCTGCCGGAGCGAGGCGATGCTGCGTCCGATGAATTCCGCGGCGTTGTACGCAGGAATGACGACAGAGACGAGGGAAGCCATGGACGTGCGATGCCTATGCGTGGGGGAGGGGCTTTCGGACCATGTAGCCGCGCAGCAGCGAGCTGCCGGCCGCCGCCGCGGCGGCCACGCACAGGCCCATCAGGCTCAGTGCCAGGAAGGTCCCCGGGCGGTCGAGCTGCGAGATCAGGTCGCGGGTCAGGACGTAGAGCAGGCCAAGCATCAGCGCGGCGCCGGTAGCGACCGGCAGCAGATCCTGCCTGATCCACGGCCGATACAGCCCGGGCGTCAACCGCCCCTGTACCAGCGGTGGATAGACCAAGAAGGTGACCGCCTGCAGCACGCACCAGACGATCGCCGTGCCGCCAGCACCGAAGCGGTAGGCGGCGAAGATGATCAGCGGCGCACCGATGATGGCCTGCAGTGTGTTGATCTTGACGTTGAGCGCCAGGTCGCCATACGCGTATTGCAGGTAGTACTGGTAGGCGGTGAAGGTCAGGAACGTATTGCCCAGCATGTACCAGAAGATGATCGGCGCGGCCCAGGTGGCGGCGGCCAGATTGCCGGTCCAGGCGTACATGAGCTCCTTGCCGAACAGCGCGACCATGCCGGTCAGTGGGATCATCAGGACGGCCGTCAGCTGGGTGGCATTGCGATAGAGCCGGATCAGCTGGTCGATGTCGCCCTTGGAATGCAGAAAGGTCAGGCGCGGAATCAGCGCGCTGCTGAGCGGCGATGCGGCCAGTGCGACGGCCGAGGTGAGCGCGGTGACCAGTGAGAAGTAACCGTACTCGGTCAGCGGCAGCAGGCCCGAGAGCAGCAGCCGGTCAAGCTGCGACAGCAGCAGCCACAGGATCGAGGTATAGGCGATGCTGAGGCCGAAGGGCATCGCGGCGACGAGTTGCGCTTTGGCGAAGACCAGGCCGATGCGCCCGGTTGCCGGTGGAAAAACCCGGTAACTGCGCTGGGCCAGCACGATCGGCTCCAGGATGCCCAGCAGCAGCTGGAACAGGAAGAACGCGAGCGGCGTGTTGCTTACAAACCGCAGCACGGCCAGCGACCCCAGCGCCTTGGCCAGCGCGAAGCCGATGTTGATCGCGTTGAGCGAAACCTGGGCCTCCATGCCGTTCAGCGCGGTCCGGTAGATCGAGGCGAAAAAGCGCAGCCCGATCATCCAGCCCATCAGCATCACGCACTGGCTGACTTCGGCCGGATCCAGGGACTGCACCTTGAACCAGTGCACGGCCAGCAGCGGGCTGGTCAGTGTCATCATCAGGCCGGTGACCACGGCGATGCCGGCGAAGATCAGCTCGACGCTGCGCAGGATCTGGCGGAACCCGGTGAAGCCGTCCGGGTTGGCACGCGCGCGGGCGACTTCGCGGTTGAGCATCGGCGAGAGGCCGACATCCAGCAGGCCCAGCCAGAGCTGGAGCACGACGAAAAAACCGACCAGGCCGTACGCCTCGGCGCCCAGATACTGCAGATAGAACGGAACGAAGACGATGCCGACCAACGTGGTCACCGCCTGGCCAAGGTAGTTGGCCAACGCGTTCATGCGGACAGAGGGAGAGCGGGTCATGTTCGCCTGAGAGGGGGTTGAACGCTGTATCCCTGAGGGTAACGTCAATGACCGGGTTTTCAGGACGGCCCGCCAGCAGGTGGCGGCCGCGCAACATGAACGGCGCAATGCCGATCTGGTCAACGGTGATCGTTGTGCGCACGTGTCCTGTGCCTCGCCGACACACCTTGCGCACCTGCTGTGCGTAATGCCTTCATGCAAACGAAAAAAGCGGCCTTCGGGCCGCTTTCGTCTGCTACAGGGGTTGGCGCCTTACAGCGCGTAGCCGAACTGCTGCTTGAACTGGTCGTTGAACTCGTCGAAGTCGAAGCGCTGGTTCTGGGTGCCGGGATGCTCGACCTTCAGCGCGCCCATCAGGTTGCCCATGCGGCCGATGGTCAGCCAGTCGCAGCCCTTCTCGATGCCGAAGATCAGGCCGGCACGGAACGCGTCGCCACAGCCGGTCGGATCGACCACGCGGCGCTCGTGCGCCGGCGGCACGTCATAGGTCCTGCCGGGGGTGTGGACCAGCGCGCCCTTGGGCCCCTGGGTGGTGATGTAGGCCTTGACCCGGCCGACGATGGCCTGCTCGTCCCAGCCGGTGCGCTCCTGCAGCAGGTTGGACTCGTAGTCGTTGACGACCACGTAATCGGCCTGCTCGATGAAGGTGCGCAGCTCCGGACCGTTGAACAACGGCATCGCCTGGCCCGGGTCGAAGATGAACGGCACGCCGTCTTCGGAAAATTCCTGCGCGTTCTGGATCATGCCCTCGCGCCCGTCCGGCCCGACCAGGCCGATGCTGACGCCCGGGATGTCGCGCACGTGGTTTTCGTAAGAGCGCATCATCGCGCCGGGATGGAAGGCGGTGATCTGATTGTTGTCGTGGTCGGTGGTGATGAATGCCTGCGGGGTGAACAGCTCGTCGATCACCTTCACCCGCGACAGGTCGATGCCCAGGGTCTCGAAATGCTCGCGGTACGGGCCGAAATCCTGGCCCACCGTGCCCATCGGAATCGGATTGCCGCCCAGCAGGTGCAGGTTGTAGGCGATGTTGCCAGCGCAGCCGCCGAACTCGCGGCGCATGCGCGGGACCAGAAACGACACATTCAGGATGTGGACCTTGTCCGGGAGGATGTGGTTCTTGAACTGGTCCGGAAACACCATGATGGTGTCGTAGGCGAGGGAACCACAGATCAGTGCGGACATGGCGGCCTTGGCAGGGTGGCGCGTGCCTCCGCCGCGCGGTGGCGCGTGGAAGAGGCGTCAAAGGGCACCGGCCCGTGGCCGGCAATAAGTTGCCAAGGTTACCGGCTGAGGCCGGACAGGGCCAGCCGAGCCTCCAGTCCCAGGCCTGTCAGCGTGCTGCTGGAAGGCTTGTTCATGCTGCGATTTTTCTTGTATGCCGCAGGGTGGGTTGCTAGGCTAGCCGACCTCTTTTTTGCCCATTTTTTCGCCATCGGCGCTGGGCATTTGCATCTCTTTCGAAGGATTCCGGCCCCCGATGTTCAAGAAGCTGCGCGGCATGTTTTCCAACGACCTGTCCATCGACCTGGGCACGGCCAACACCCTGATCTACGTGCGCGGCCAGGGCATCGTGTTGAACGAACCCTCGGTGGTGGCCGTGCGCCAGGACCGCGCCATCGGCGGCACCCGCTCGGTGGCCGCGGTCGGCGCCGAGGCCAAGCAGATGCTGGGCCGCACCCCGGGCCACATCACCACCATCCGGCCGATGAAGGACGGGGTGATCGCCGACTTCACCTATACCGAGGCGATGCTCAAGCACTTCATCAAGAAGGTGCACAAGTCGCGCGTGCTGCGCCCCAGCCCGCGCGTGCTGGTGTGCGTGCCGGCCGGTTCGACCCAGGTCGAGCGCCGCGCGATCAAGGAATCGGCCGAGGAGGCCGGCGCGCGCGATGTCTACCTGATCGAGGAACCCATGGCCGCGGCGATCGGCGCCGGCCTGCCGGTGACCGAGGCGCGCGGCTCGATGGTCATCGACATCGGCGGCGGCACCACCGAGGTCGCGGTGATCTCGCTCAACGGCATCGTCTACTCGCAGTCGGTGCGCGTGGGTGGCGACCGTTTCGACGAATCCATCACCAATTACGTGCGCCGCAACCACGGCATGCTGATCGGCGAGGCCACCGCCGAGCGGATCAAGCTGGAAATCGGCTGCGCCTACCCGCAGGCGGAAGTGCAGGAGATGGAGATCTCCGGCCGCAACCTGGCCGAGGGCGTGCCCAAGATGATCCGGATCAATTCCAACGAGGTGCTCGAAGCCCTGCACGAACCGCTCTCGGGCATCGTCTCGGCGGTCAAGCTGGCGCTGGAGCAGACCCCGCCGGAGCTGTGCGCGGACGTGGCCGAACGCGGCATCGTGCTGACCGGCGGCGGCGCCCTGCTGCGCGACCTGGACAAGCTGATCTCCGAGGAAACCGGCCTGCACGTGCAGGTGGCCGACGATCCGCTGACCTGCGTGGCCCGCGGCGGCGGCCGCGCGCTGGAGCTGGTGGACATGCACGGCAACGAGTTCTTCGCGGCCGAATGAGGGGGCAGGATTGAGCCGAGAGAGTGAGGAGTGAGCAGCGGCTGGATGGTCTTGGGCTTCGGCGCTGGTCGTGTTTTCCCGCCCGCTCCGCATTCGCTCCCCCGGCCACTGGAGGCGGAGCGGGCGGGGGCCGTGAGCAGGGCCCGCTTTGCCGCACTGGCGCTGTCGCACTAGCGTCTGCCCGGACATCGCCCGCACACCTTTCCGCTCACTTCTTACTTCTCTCCACTCATTCCCCGCTTATTTCACCGTGCCCTCCTACGCCGGTCCTCCCGTTGCACCCCGTCCCGGCGAGATCGCCAGCTCGCTGCGGCTGCTCGCCTATCTGGCGCTGGGACTGGCACTGGTCATCCTGGACCATCGCGGCGGTTGGCTGGCCCAGGCCAAGGCGCAGGTCGGCCTTGCGGCGCAGCCGCTGTGGCTGGTGGCCGGGCTGCCGGGCAAGCTGGGCGCCCGCCTGCAGGACGATGCGGCCACGCTGGGCCAGCTCACGGCCGAGAACCGCCGCCTGCGCGACGAGCTGCTGGTCTCCAACGCCCGCCTGACCCGCCTGAGTGCGGCGGTGGCCGACAACGCCCAGCTGCGCGCGCTGCTGGGCGCGGCCGGCAACCGCGGCCTGGACGTGCAGCTGGCGGCAGTGCTGAACATCGACCTGGATCCGACCCGCCAGCGCCTGGTGATCGACGCCGGCTCCCGCGACGGTGTGTACGTGGGCCAGCCGGTGATCGATGCCGGTGGCCTGCTGGGCCAGATCGTGCAGGTGATGCCGGCCTATTCGACGGTGCTGCTGCTGACCGATCCGGACCACGCGGTGCCGGTCATGGTCCAGCGCAACGGCGTGCGCCTGCTGGCCTACGGCAACGGTCGCAGCGATCAGCTGCAGCTGGTCAACGTGCCGCTCAATGCGGACATCAAGGATGGCGATGTGGTGGTGACCTCGGGCCTGGGCGGGCGTTTCCCGGCGGGCTTTCCGGTCGGCACGGTGGCCGACCTGCATGCCGATGACAGCCGCACCTTTTTGGTCGGCGAGCTGACCCCGGCCGCGCATCTGGACCGGGGTCGCAACGTGCTGCTGCTGCGGGCCTCGGCGGTGGCGCCCGGACCGGGGTCGGAAGAGGCCGGGACCGGGGACAGCAATAGCAAAAGCGAGGGCACTGCTGCTTCGACTGGCACGGCCGCCTCGCCGGCGCCGGTCTCCCGGACGCCAGCATCCGCGCCTTCCCCGGTCCCGGCTTCTCCGCAGGAGACGCAACCATGAGCCGCATCCGCCGCGGTTGGGTGCTGCCGGCCAGCGTGCTGCTGGCCCTGCTGCTGGCCCTGCTGCCGTTGCCGCTGATGGCGCAGCCGTTGCGCCCATACTGGCTGGCGCTGGTACTGGCCTACTGGGTGATCGAGGAGCCCGAGCGGGTCGGCCTGGGCTTCGTCTTCATCATGGGCCTGATCGCCGACATCAGCTTTGGCGGGCTGCTAGGCGAACAGGCGCTGCGCCTGGTGGTGATGGCCTTCATCCTCCAGCGCTTCCGCGCGCGGCTGCGGTTCTTCCCGCTGTCGCAGCAGGCCCTGGCCATGGGCGGACTGCTGTTGAACGACCGCATCGTCGCCAGTGCGATCCATTTCGCCATCGGCGAGCCGATGCTGCCCTGGGCGTACTGGTGGGGGCCGCTGCTGGGCATGGCGCTGTGGCCGCCGCTGTTCGTGCTGCTCGATGCGCTACGCCTGGGACGCCGCGCCTGAGCGGGCCGCCATGATCTCGCGCCGCCGCCCGCTCAAGAACGCCCACGCCGAAGCCGACCAGTTCCGCCGCCGTGCAGTGCTGGGGTTCGTCGGCGTGTTCCTGTGCCTGGCCGGCCTGGGCGGCTGGTACTTCAAGCTGCAGGTGCTGGACCACGCCGCGTACGCCACCCGCTCGGAAGCCAACCGCATCAAGCTGCGTCCGGTGGTACCGGCACGCGGCAGCATCTACGACCGCAACGGCGTGCTGCTGGCCGAAAACATCCCGGCCTACCGCCTGGACGTGGTGCCCGACCAGGCCGGCGATCCGGCCCAGTGGCTGGACGCGCTCGGCAAGATCATCGCCCTGGATCCGGAGGAAGTGCAGCACTTCCTGGCCACGCGCAAGGTCTCGCGCGGTTTCCGCGGGATCACCATCAAGCCCAAGCTGAGCGAGGAGGAGATCGCCACCCTGGCGGTCAACCGCTGGCGCTTTCCCGGCGTGGAAGTGGTGCCCTACCTGACCCGCCATTACCCGTACGGGCCGCTGATGGCGCACATCATCGGCTACGTCGGCCGGGTGGACGAGGCCGACCTGGCGCAGCTGGGCGAGGTCAATTCGGCCCTGACCCACATGGGCAAGAGCGGCCTGGAGCGCTATTACGAGCAGCAGCTGCGCGGCAGGGTCGGCTACGAAAAGGTCGAGACCAACGTCGAGGGCCGCGCGCTGGGCGTGGTCGGCCGCGTGCCGGCCCAGGCCGGCACCGACCTGAAGCTGTCCATCGACATCAAGCTGCAGCAGGCCATGACCGAGGCGTTCGGCCAGTACGAAGGCGCGGCGGTGGCGATGGATCCGCGCACCGGCGAGATCCTGGCCATGGTCAGCCTGCCGAGCTTCGACACCAACCTGTTCGTCAACGGCATCTCGTCCAAGGACTTCAAGGCGCTCAACGACAACCCCTCGCGGCCGCAGTTCAACCGACTGGTGCTGGGCGGGGTGGCACCGGGTTCGACGATCAAGCCGCTGATGGGCCTGGCCGGCCTGGACAGCGGAATGCGCCGGCCTCAGGACAAGATCCTGTCCACCGGCATGTTCTACCTGCCCGGGGTGAGCCGCGGCTGGGGCGACTCGCATCGCGGCGGCCACGGCTGGACCGACCTGCGCAAGTCCATCGCCCAGTCGGTCAACACCTACTACTACAAGCTGGCCATCGACATGGGCATCACCAAGGTCGATGACTACATGACCCGGTACGGCTTCGGCGCGCCCACCGGGATCGACCTGACCGGCGAGATCGGCGGCATCGTGCCGTCGCCGGCGTACAAGGCCAAAAGCCGCAAAGAAGCCTGGTATCCGGGCGACACGGTCAACATCGCCATCGGCCAGGGCGACTGGAAGGTGACCCCGCTGCAGCTGGTGCGCGCGGTGTCGGGCATCGCCGACGGCCAGCTGCGCACGCCGCACCTGGTGACCGACCAGCGCAATGGCTTCGACCAGCCCTGGCAGACGACCACGCGCGGACCGATCAAGCCGATCAGCGACAATCCGGCCAACGTGCAGTGGGTGCGCGAAGGCATGAAGGACACCATGCGCCCAGGCGGCACCGGCTATGCGATCACCGGCGGGGCGCCGTACCAGATGGCCGGCAAGACCGGCACCGCGCAGGTCGCCAGCCGCAAGGGCACCGCCGCGGTCGACCCGCGCAGCCTGCCGATGCACCTGCGCCACCGCGGCCTGTTCGAAGGCTATGCGCCGGCCGATGCGCCGACCATCGCAGTGGCGGTGGCGGTGGAGGCGGGCGGCTTCGGCACCAGCTCGGCCGCGCCGATCGCGCGCAAGATCTTCGACGCGTGGCTGCTGGGCAAGATGCCCACGCCCGAGGGCGACCCCGGCGAGATGGCTGCGACCCAGGCCCAGGGCGAACAGGCCGACGCCGACGCGCCGCTGGGCGTGGACGACATCGATCCGGCCCAGGCGCAGACGCCCGAAGCGGTAGAGGCAGCCGTTCCGGTTCCGGCGCCCGGCACCCCGCCGCCGGCCGCGCAGACGCCGGCGCCAGCGCCGGATCCGGGCGCCGAAACCTCCGAACCGCCATCCCCGCCTGCCGGGCAACGCCCGCGATGACCGAGCTGATCCGCTATCTGGGCGATCTGACCTGGCGCTTCCTGCGCAGCCTGGACTGGGTGCTGTGCCTGGCCCTGGCCGGGGTGATGTGCTTCGGCCTGGCGGTGCTGAAAAGCGCCGGCGGCGCCACCGGCGGCACCCACCTGGTGATCGCCCAGGGCGTGCGTTTTGCGATCGGCGCCGGGGCGATGTGGGCGCTGTCGCGGATCTCGATGCCGCGCCTGCGCGCATGGACTCCGTTGACCTATGTGCTGTCGATGCTGCCGCTGCTGGCGGTGTTCGCGCTGGGCACCGGCAAGTACGGGCGCCAGTGGCTGGACCTGAAGGTCTTCTACCTGCAGCCGGCCGAACTGCTGAAGATCAGCATGCCGATGATGGTGGCCTGGTACCTGCACCGCATCCCGTTGCCGCCTCGGATCCCCTCGGTGCTGGTGGCGGCGGTGATCATCGGCATTCCCACCGGGCTGATCATGCTGCAGCCGGATTTCGGCACCGGCGTGCTGATCGCCGCCTCCGGCGCGTTCGCGCTGCTGCTGGCCGGGCTGCCGTGGTGGTGGGTCGGTATCGGCGTGGCCGGCGTGGCCGGGGCCGCGCCGATGGCGTGGTTCTTCCTGCTGCGGCCCTACCAGAAGGACCGCATCATGATGTTCCTCAACCCGGAAAACGATGCGCTGGGCGCGGGCTGGAACATCATCCAGTCCAAGATCGCGATCGGCTCGGGCGGCCTGACCGGCAAGGGCTGGGGCCTGGGCAGCCAGTCGCACCTGAACTTCATCCCCGAGCAGACCACCGACTTCGCCTTCTCGGTGCTGAGCGAGGAATTCGGCTGGATCGGAGTGGCCACGGTGCTGTCGCTGTACCTGGTGATCGTCGGGCGCTGCCTGTGGATCGCGATGGACGCGCGCGATACCTATTCGCGGGTGCTGGCCGGATCGCTGGGGCTGGCCTTCTTCGTCTACGTGCTGGTCAACGGCGGCATGATCTCCGGGCTGCTGCCGGTGGTGGGCGTGCCGATGCCGCTGATGAGCTACGGCGGCACCTCGGCGGTCTCGCTGTTGGCCGGGTTGGGGCTGGTGATGGCGGTGCGCTCGCACCGGCCGGTGAATCGCTGAGGCCGGTTCGTGGCGCCCGCGTTGAGCGCGGTTACACATGAACAAAAGCGGGCAAGTGACTGACAAGTCAGGGTTCATTTCCGCGCAGTGCGTGCTAACCTCGCCGCCGATGATCCGACGCGCGCTTGCCTGCCTGTTCACGCTTGGCCTGGTCGCCTGTGCGACCCAGCCCAGGCCTTCGATCCCGCCGAAACAGACCGCCCAGCAGCCCGCCCTGTCGCGCCCGCCGGTCCCGGTGCCTGGGGCGACACCGGCCGAAACCGCTGTCGAGCAGCGTGCCGATGTCGCCGTGCTGGACCTGACGCCGGTGCCGTTCGAGACCGCGCGCGCCAACTTCATCCGCGACACGGCTGCGCGCTTCAACCTCGATCCGGCCTGGATCGAAGCCACGCTGGCCCACGCCAACTGGCGCGAGGACACCCTCAAGCTGATGTCCAAGCCGGCCGAACGCACCATCGGCTGGAACGAATACCGTCCGCGCTTCATCACCGATGCGCGGATCAGCGCCGGGCAGAAGTTCATGGCCACCCACCGCGCCGAACTCACCCGCGTGCAGGAACGCACCGGCGTTCCAGCCGAAATCATCGTCGCCATCCTGGGCGTGGAAACCAGCTACGGCGGCTACACCGGCAAGACCCCGATCATCGATGCGCTGTACACGCTGGCGTTCCGCTATCCGCGCACCGGCGACCCGGGCCGCGCCCAATACGAGGCCCGCCGCGAGCTGTTCTTCCGCGACGAGCTGGCCCAGCTGTTCGCCCTGTCCAAGGAACAGCACCTGGACCTGGGCACGCTGACCGGCAGCTATGCCGGGGCGATGGGCCTGGGCCAGTTCATGCCGTCCAGCTACCGCGAGTTCGGCGTGGACGGCGACGGCGACGGACGCATCAATCTGCTGACCGATTTCGACGACATCTTTTCCTCGGTGGCCAACTACTTCGTCAAGAAGGGCGGCGCCTACGGCTGGGAGCGTGGCGGCCTGGTCGCGGTGCAGGCCACGCTGGCGCCGGGCCGGGAAGAATTCAATCCGCTGGACTGGACGCCTACCTGGACCCAGGCCGACCTGGCCGCGCGCGGCTATACGCCGATCGCGCCGGTGCCTGCCGGCCTGACCGCCACGCCGGTGACCCTGGCGGCGGCCAATGGCCCGCAGCACTGGCTGGGCTTCCGCAACTACTACGCCATTACCCGCTACAACAACTCCAAGATGTACGCGATGGCGGTGTGGCAACTCTCCGAAGCGATCGCCGGCCGGGCGTTGCCGCCGGCATGAGGACCTGGCTGCTCCTGTTGCTGGTGGTGACGCTTGCCGCGTGCAGCAGCGCGCCGCGCAAGGCCGCCAGGCCAGGGGATGCGATCGTTTCCGTGCCCAAGGGCGCCTCGGCGCCGGCCGCGGTATCCGCCGGCTGCCACGGCCGCTATGCACCGGCGCAGGAAGACCTGTCCACGCGCGGCGATTACACCGCCGGCGGCCTGTACAAGCCGGGCGTGTCCGACAGCACCCCGACCGAAGTGCCGGACGTGGACTGCATCGCCGAACCGCGGATCGCCAGCGAACCGATGTCCGACTACGGCAACCGTTCGCCCTACACGGTGCTGGGCAAGGACTACAAGGTCCTGGACACCTCCGCCGATTACGACGAGACCGGCCTGGCTTCGTACTACGGGCAGAAATTCCATGGCCGCAAGACCTCCAACCACGAGGTCTACGACATGTACCAGTTCACCGCCGCGCACAAGACCCTGCCGCTGCCGAGCTTCGCCCTGGTGACCAACCTGGACAACGGCAAGGACGTGATCGTGCGGGTCAATGACCGCGGCCCGTTCCATGATGGCCGGGTGATCGACCTCAGCTACGCCGCGGCGGTCAAGCTGGGCATCACCGGCCGCGGCACCGGCCGGGTCGAGGTCAAGGCATTGCATCCAAATGATCCCAAGCTGCCGGCGCTGCTGGCCGGCCGCGGCCAGGGTGCCGGCCGCCTGCCGACCACCGTGGCCACGGGCGTGCCCACCACCATCGCCACCGGCAAGCCGGCCGCGGTCAAGCCCTCGGGCATGGATCAGCTGGTTGGCGGCCTGCCGGCCGGTCCGCAGGTCGCCAGCGCTGCGCCTGCGGCTTCCACACCGGCAATGCCGGCGCCGGCCAAACCGACATCGGTCGCGGCCGCGAGCAAGGCGGCGCCCAGCGATCCGTCGCTGCGCTACCACGTGATCCCCAACACCAGGGAGCCGGCCAGCGCGGACCGGTTCGAGGCCTGGATGCAGAGCCAGGGCGTGCATGTGGCCACCGGCAAGCCGGGCGCTCCGGTGGCCGGCGCCGCTCAGGCCACGACGGACGCCAAGCCGGTTCCGGCGACCGTGACGCGCCCTGCCGTGGCGGCTGCCGCGCCAGTGCCCACGCCGCCCAGGCCGGTCGCGCGCGCGCCCGAGGTCAGCGGCGGCTACGGCGAGGCGGCGATGGCGGTGCTGCTGCAGGTGGCCAGTTTCGCCAGCCGCGACAATGCGGAAAAAGCGGTCGCCAGGCTGGTCGCCGCGGGCATCCCCACCGCTTCGCTCAGCGATGTGATCGCCGGCGGCCGCACCCTGTGGCGCGTGCGGGTCGGTGCAGCGGACAATGCCGGGGCCGACGCGCTGGCTTCGCGGATCGCCGGCCTGGGATTCTCGCGCCCGCAGGTCGTGCGCGAGTGAACCAACGTCTGCGGGCCGCGGTCTGTCGCCTGCCACCGCGATTTTTCAATCCAACCAAGATTTCCTAGGGGTTTTTCTCGATGAAGTTCCGTTTCGCCTTCGCCGTCCTGGCGACCGTCGCCTTCGGCGCGGCCATTGCCCAGACGCCGCCCGACGCCACCACGGCCCCGCCGCCGGAAGTGCAGATTCCCGATGCGCCGGCCCCGGCGGTGTCCAAGGCCTGGATCGTAATGGACGCGGCCAGCGGCCAGGTGCTGGCCGGCCAGAACATCAACGAGCATCTGGCCCCGGCCAGCATGACCAAGGTGATGACCTCCTACGTGCTCGCCGCCGAACTGAAGAACGGCAAGATCAAGCGCGACGACCAGGTGATGATGAGCGAACGCGCCTGGCGCGAGGGCGGCGCCGGCACCGATGGCAGCTACAGCGGCTTCCCGGTCAACCAGACCGCGCGCCTGGAAGACATGGAAAAGGGCATGGTGGTGCAGTCGGGCAACGACGCGGCCATCGCCCTGGCCGAGCACACCGCCGGCAGCGAAGAGGCCTTCGTCCAGCTGATGAACGCCTACGCCAAGCGCCTCGGCATGAAGGACTCCAACTTCGTCGACGTGCACGGCCTGGCCGCCGACGGCCACTACTCCAGCGCCTACGACATGGCGCTGCTGGGCCGGGCGCTGATCCGCGACTATCCGGAGACCTACGCCTACAACAAGATCAGGGAAATGACGGTCAGCGGCATCACCCAGCCCAACCGCAACCTGCTGCTGTGGCGCGATCCCAGCGTGGACGGCATCAAGACCGGGCATACCTCGCAGGCCGGCTACTGCATCATGAATTCGGCCAAGCGCGGCGACCAGCGCCTGATCAGCGTGATCATGGGCGATGTGTCCGAGAAGCAGCGCGCCGACGATTCGCTGGCGCTGCTCAACTGGGGTTTCCGCTTCTTCGAGACCCACCGCCTGTACGAGCCGGGCAAGGCCCTGGCCACGCAGAAGGTGTGGAAGGGCGCGACCCGGCAGATCCAGCTGGGCGTGGCCGAGCCGCTGCTGGTCGGCGTGCCGCGCGGCAAGTACGAGCAGCTCAAGCCGAGCATGGACGTGCCCAAGCAGCTGGTGGCGCCGATCAAGAAGGGCCAGCAGATCGGCACGGTCAAGGTGAACCTGGACGGCAAGACCATCGCCCAGGCCCCGCTGGTGGCGATACAGGGCGTGGACGAAGGCGGCTTCTTCCGCCGCCTGTGGGACGCGTTCTGGATGTGGTGGGACTCGGTCTGAGACCTTGGCGAGCGTAGCCCGGATAGGGCCGCAGGCCGCATCCGGGGCGGTTGGTGACCAAGCCCGGATTGCGGCGACGGGCCGACAACCCGGGTGCGCTGCGCTTGCCCAGGCCACGCCGGGATGATCGTGCCTTGGGTTTGGTCCGCAGCGGCCCGATAATCGGGCCATGAACATCTCCTCCGACAATCCCGATCACGGCTTCCAGTTTCCCGGCACCTTCGAGCTCAGCGCCATGGGCACGGCCGGGATCGAGCTGGAACGCGAACTCCCGCGCCTGCTGACCGCCGCCGGCATCGAGGTGCTGGAAGAGCGCGTCAGCTGGAAGCATTCGTCCAACGGCAAGTACGTCTCGGTGCGCATCGCCTTCCATGCGGAGAACCGCGCCCAGTACGACGCCGCCCACGAAGCGCTGCGCGACCATCCGGAAGTGAAGTGGACGCTGTAACCGAGGCTTCGTGTCCGTCGGCGCAGGGCAATGCGGCCATTGCCGCGCGCGCACCGTTGCCGGCCCGCGTGCATGACCTGGGGCGCCAGCCGTACGAGCCGGTGTGGCGTGCGATGCAGCGCTTCACCGACAGCCGCGACGAGGCCACGCCCGACGCGCTGTGGATCGTCGAGCACGACCCGGTGTTCACCCTGGGCCAGGCCGGCAAGCCCGAGCACGTGCTGGCGCCGGGCGACATTCCGGTCATCCACGTCGACCGCGGCGGCCAGGTGACCTATCACGGCCCCGGCCAGCTGGTGGTGTATCCGCTGCTGGACCTGAAGCGGCTGAAGATCGGCGTGCGCGACTACGTGTGCCGGATCGAGCAGGCCATCATCGACACCTGCGCCGAGTGGAACATCCACGCCGAACGCAAAAACGGCGCGCCCGGCGTCTATGTGGCCGGCGCCAAGATCGGCGCGCTCGGCATCCGCGTGCGCCGCGGCTGCACCTTCCATGGGCTGAGCTTCAACATCGGCATGGATCTGGAGCCGTTCCACCGCATCAATCCGTGCGGCTATGAGGGCCTGCAGACGATCGCGCTGTCCGACCTGGGCGGCCCGGCGTCGATGGAGGCGGTCAAGACCGTGCTGCTGGAGAAGATCGCGGCGTTGTTCGGCCTGGAACTACGGGCCAGCACGGAGCCTCCGGCGCTGGTGTAGGAGCAACTGTCTGCTGACGCGTTCGGCCCCCTCTCCCCCGCTTGCGGGGGAGAGGGCTGGGGTGAGGGGGGCTTTTGCTTGACGCCCAGCAAACCGCAGTCGGCTCCGGAACGTTGATGCCTCGTCGTCAGCATGGCCGTCACCCCGATCCCCCCTCACCCCGGCCCTCTCCCCCGCAAGCAGGGGAGAGGGGGCAAAACCCCTGCGATGCGGCCGCTCCTACGGCGATAGAGCCCGTTCGGGCCATGCGACACTGCGCACCATGGCCTTCGATCCAGATGCTTTCGTCGTACGGGCCCTGTCGGCACTGCCGCAGGCGGATGATCCGGCGCTGCGCGAGCCGCTGCGGAAAGTGGCATTGGCCAGCGATTTCGCCCTGCAGGTCCTGCAGCGCCAGCCCGAGCTGCTTGCGCACCTGCAGCGGGACGCCGCGCTCCCGATCCCGGTCCCGATCCTGCCTGCGAAGTCGCCGGAGCAGTGGCCGGCGCTGTTGCGCCGCTATCGCGCGGCCGAATCCACGCGCCTGGTCTGGCACGACGTGGTCGAGGGCGCCGATGTCGACGAGATCCTGGCCGGCGCCACCCGCCTGGCCGAAGCCTGCCTGCAGACCGGATTGGCGGCGCTGGAAGGCGAGTTCATCGCCAGGCACGGTCAGGTACGCGACACCGACGGCGAGCCGGTGCGGCTGGTGGTGTTCGGCCTGGGCAAGCTCGGCGGCGGCGAGTTGAATTTTTCCTCCGATGTGGATCTGGTCTACGCCTTCCCGGCGCAGGGCGAGTCCGACGGCCCGCGCCCGCTGGCGGCCGAGGAATACTTCGCCCGCCTGGGCCAGCGGCTGGCGCGACTGCTGGACGAGGCCACCGCCGACGGATTCAGCCACCGCGTCGACCTGCGCCTGCGACCGTATGGCAATGCCGGCCGGGTGGCGCTGTCGTTTGCCGGCATGGACCGCTATTTCCAGCAGGAAGGCCGCGACTGGGAGCGCTATGCGTGGCTCAAGGCGCGTGCGGTCGCCGGCGACATCGATGCTGGCGAAGCGTGGCTGCAGACGCTGCGGCCGTTCGTCTACCGGCGCTACCTGGACTTCACCGCGCTCGACGGCCTGCGCGCGATGAAGGCGATGATCACCGCCGAGGTCGCGCGCCGCGAACTGGCCGACGACATCAAGCGCGGCGCGGGCGGCATCCGCGAGATCGAATTCCTGGCCCAGGCCCTGCAACTGGTCCATGGCGGGCGCGATGCGCGCCTGCGCCAGCGCGGCCTGCGCCCGGCGCTGACGGCGCTGGTCGAGGCGCGCCTGCTGGAACCGCAGGTGGCCGATGGGCTGCGCCAGGCGTATCGCTTCCTGCGTGTGCTGGAAAACCGCCTGCAGATGCTGCGCGACGCCCAGACCCACACGCTGCCGGCCAACCCCGACGATGCCGAGCGGATCGCGGTGTCGCTGGGCTACGCCGACCTGGCCCAGCTGCGCGCGGCGCTGCAGGTGCAGCGCGAAGTGGTCTCGGCCGCCTTCGCGCCGCTGATGGCCGCGCCGGAACACGCCCAGGACCATGACGAACTGGCGCCGTACCGGCGGATGCTGGACGGCCACGATGCCGAGGCCGCGTTGACCGAGGCCGGCTTCCGCGATGCCGCCCAGGCCAGTACGCGCCTGCGCGATTTCCTCAAGGCGCCCGGCGTGTCGGCGCTGTCCGATGTGGCGCGCGCGCGCCTGGATCGCGTCCTGCCTGCGGTGCTGCAGGCCGCGGCGGCTTCCGACCAACCCGATGCCGCCGTGCAGCGCAGCTTGGCCCTGCTGCAGTCGATCCTGCGCCGCGCCAGCTATCTGGCGCTGCTGGACGAGGCGCCGCGCGCGCTGACGCGCCTGGTCGATGTCGTGGCGCGCAGCGCGTGGCTGGCCGATCGGGTGGCGCAGTATCCGCTGCTGCTCGACGAACTGCTGGACGCACGCGCCGCCGGACCGCTGCCCGAGCGCGAGGCGATGCACGCCGCCTGCCACGCGGCCTTGAACGAAGCCGACCCTGAGCTGGCCCTGCGCCGGCTCAACGAAACGCGGCTGGCGTTCGGTTTCCGCATCGCGCTGGCCGCGCTGGATGCACGCCAGCCGCCCGACGATTCGGCGCGTCAGCTGGCCTGGCTGGCCGATGCGGTGTGCGGCGTGGTGCTGCGCATGGCGCGCGCGGCGGTGGAGGACGCGCATGGACGCGTGGCCGCTGGCGAATTCGCCTTGATCGGCTATGGCAGCCTGGGCGGGCAGGAGATGGGGTTCGGTTCGGACCTGGACCTGGTGTTCCTGTTTCGCGCGCCGGCCGATGCGTGGTCCGATGGCGCGCGCCCGCTGGATGCGCCGCGCTGGCATCTGCGCCTGGCGCAGAAGATCGTGGCGCTGCTGGAAACCATGACCGGCGCCGGGCGCCTGTATGCCGTCGACGTGCGCCTGCGTCCGGACGGCGCCAAGGGATTGCTGGTGTCCTCGCTGGACAGCTATGCCGACTACCAGCGCCATCGCGCCTGGACCTGGGAACATCAGGCGCTGGTGCGCGCGCGTTCGGTCGCCGGCGACAGCGAGTTGCTGGAGGCCTTCGAGCGCATCCGCGCCGATACCCTGGCCGCGCCGCGCGACCCGGCCAAGCTGCGCGAGGACATCAGGCACATGCGCGCACGCATGCGCGCCGAACTCGATCGCAGCACGGCCGAGCGCTTCGACCTCAAGCAGGGCGCAGGGGGCCTGGTCGACCTGGAGTTTCTGCTGCAGGCGCTGGTGCTGGAGCATGCGGGCAGGGTGCCGGCGCTGCTCAAACCGGAGAACACGCGCGCGCTGCTGGAGGCGGTGGTGGACGCCCGATTGCTCGACGAGAAATCCGGATCACGGCTGGCCGACGCGCACGCCACGCTGCTGGCCGCGGGCCTGTCGTGCACGCTGGATCGCCGGCCGCGCCTGAGCGCGCCGACCTCGGCCATCGGCCAGGCACGCGCGGTGATTGCCGCGGCGTGCGAGGCGGCCGGCCTGGTCTTTCCCGGCGGGCACGACGCGCAAGGGTGAATGGCTGCGAAGGGGGCGGCCGTCCGTCATTGCTACGCCGCCATGGACTCCGCGGCTCTGCCCGGATCGCAGATGCCACCGGAGATCGGCCTGCATGCAGGCGATCGAAAGGCCAAACACCTACCCACCAACCGCTAGCCCAGCGCCAGCCGCAGCCTGACCTGTTTGGCGATGCGCGCAGTCTCGCGCAGCGGTGTAACCGGAAAGGGTGCGAGGCCATCGGCCAGGCGGCGGATGCGGCCACGCTCGGCCAGTGCGGTGAGGAGCCGCTGGATGCGGCCGGTCACCCGCTCGGGCGCATGGACGAACACCGGCGCGTGCGTGGCGCAGGCTTCGGACAGCATGTTGACCGAGTCGGCGGTGCAGACGATGCGGTCGGCCCAGGCCAGCAAGCCGGCATAGGGATTGGCGCCATCGCGGTCGTCGCACCACAGCAGGTGCGGGGTCCGGGCGTAGTGCTGGCGCAGTGCGGTGACGATGCTGGCCGGCGTGCGTCGCGAGGTGGTGACCATGACCGTGCCGCCTTCGGTCCGCACCATGGCATCCAGCGTGGCCAGGATCGCGGCGATGTCGACGATCTCCAGACTTGCATGCAGGCCGGGACCGCCGACCAGCAGCGCGGTGCGTGGACCGGGCAGGGCGCCCAGCCGCGCGAACTGCCGGCGCGCATCGGCCAGCCAGGCCTCGTCCACCGGGTGCAGGCTGCCCAGCGGCGTGAGCACGTTGGGGCCGCGCAGGCCGTCGTGGGTCGGTGCGATCACCAAGTCCCAGTGCACCGGGCGTGTCCGTGGATCGAGGATCTGGATCGTCTTGGCGCCATGGGTGCGCAGCACGCGCGTGGCCAGCGCGGCCTGGCGACCGCAGCCGATGGCCAGGTCCGGCGCATGGGCAAGCGCAGTCTGGAACTGATGCCCGAACGCCGCCTCGCTGCCCGGCAGCCGCCGCGGGGCGAACTGTTTCCACGGTGCGCGCGTCTGCAGGATCCAGTCGCGCGTGGTCAGCTCCAGCGCACGGGCCAGCGCCGCCGCCTGGCGTACGTTGCCGGCATGCCCGTCGGTCAAGGTCCAGGTGCGCGGCGGGAAGGTCATGGAGGCAAGACGATGACGAAACAGACAGGGACGGAACGGACGGATTTGTTCTGCAAGTCAAAACAATCCGTTGCGGATCGCCGTGGTGTTGCACCTGCGGCCACACCCTACACTGCCGGCCGGTATTGCGTGAAGCCGCTGGGCAGCACGTGGCCTTTTCCCCTTTTGTTCCGGAGTTGTCCGATGTCCCAGAGTCTCGATGCCGCCGCGCTTGATCAGCTGTTCCGCACGGCCCGCACCCAGAATGCCTTCACCGATGCACCGGTCACCGATGAAGAACTGCACGCACTGTACGAGCTGCTCAAGTGGGGCCCGACCGCAGCCAACAGCACGCCGGCACGCTTCGTGTTCGTCAAGTCGGCCGAGGCCAAGGCCAGGCTGAAGCCGGCGCTGTCGGACAACAACGAAGCCAAGACCATGTCCGCGCCGGTCACGGTGATCATCGGCTACGACCTGGATTTCCACGAGCAGTTGCCGGTGCTGTTTCCGCACACCGATGCCAAGGCCTGGTTCGACGGCCCGCAGGAAGGTCGCCTGGAAGCGGCCATGCGCAACGGGACGCTGCAGGGCGCCTACCTGATCCTGGCCGCACGTGCGCTGGGCCTGGACGCCGGTCCGATGTCCGGCTTCGACAATGCCAAGGTCGATGAGGCGTTCTTTGCCGGCACCTCGATCAAGTCCAATTTCCTGGTCAACCTGGGCCATGGCGATCCGTCCGGCGTGTTCGCGCGCCTGCCGCGCCTGGCCTTCGATGAGGCCGCGCGCATCGTCTGAGCGGCGCTCGATCGTTGGCTTTCGATTCACCCGGGGGCAACGCCAGCGCTGTTCCCTTAGCCGCCACACCACCCAAGGAGTTTCTCCATGCGCAAGTTCCTGCTCGCCGCCGCCCTGTCCGCCCTGGTCGCCCCGGCGTTCGCCGCACCTGTCACCTATAAACTGGATCCGGCCCACACCGACGTCATCGCCAGCTGGAGCCACTTCGGCTTCTCCAATCCCAGCGCGCACTTCGGCGACGCCGACGGCAGCGTGACCTATGACGCGGCCAACGTGTCCCAGTCCAGCGTCGAGGTCACCCTGCCGCTGAGCGGCCTGGAAGCCTTCACCGACAAGTTCAACACCCATCTCAACAGCGCCGACTTCTTCGATTCGGCCAAGTTCCCGACTGCAACCTTCAAGAGCACCAAGGTCGAAGCCGCCGGCAAGGACAAGCTCAAGGTCACCGGCAACCTGACCATCAAGGGCATCACCAAGCCGGTCGTGCTGGATGTCACCCTGAACAAGGCTGCCGAGCATCCGATGAAGAAGACCCCGTCGATCGGTTTCGATGCCACCGGGACGGTCAAGCGTTCGGACTTCGGTGTCGGTGCCTATGCGCCGATGGTCAGCGATGAAGTGAAGCTGCACATCACCACCGAGGCCGACGCTCCGAAGGCACAGTGATGCAACCGGCATGGCGGCGAGCGCCGCCATGCCTTCGTGCAGGGACGGCCCTGTCCGCTTTGCGGGCCGCACGAATCCCGTAGCCCGGGTAAGCGCAGCGCACCCGGGAGGCTTTCCCGCAGAGCCCACCCGGGTGCGCTACGCTTACCCGGGCTACGAACTGTGGGAGTCGCCATGGCGGCGATGAGGCTTGCCGGTCAGCCATTCGCCGCCATGGTCGCCTTGATTTGCTCCGCTCATCTTGCGGAAGAGAGGATTGAGTGAGCGGCACGGGCGCCGCGCGCCTGCATTGAAAGCAACAGCGACTCGCTACGCTCGCCCCCTCATCGGCCCTCCGGGCCACTTCTCCCCCGCACGCGGGAGAGAAGAAGTGTGCGCACGGACAGTTGCTCCCACGCAGGCGTTTCAGGCCTTGGCCAGCGCCTGGGCGAAGTCGCCGATCAGGTCGTCGATGTGCTCCAGGCCGACCGACACGCGTAGCAGGTTCTGCGGGGTCACAGGCGCAGGGCCTTCGACCGAGGCGCGGTGTTCGACCAGCGACTCGCAGCCGCCCAGCGAGGTGGCATTGGTGAAGATCCGCAGCGCGCCGGCCACGGCCAGCGCCGCGTCGCGGCCACCGGCGATCTGCACGCTGAGCATGCCGCCGCCATCGCGCATCTGGCGCTTGGCGAGTTCATAGGCGGGATGCGAGGGCAGGCCGGGGTAATGCACGGCTTCGACCTGCGGCTGCTGACTCAGGTACTGCGCCAGTGCGCGCGCATTGGCGCAGTGCAGGGCCATGCGCGCCGGCAGCGAACGGCAGCCGCGCAGCGTGAGCCACGCGTTGAATGGCGCCATCACTGCGCCGGTGATGTGCAGGCGATGGGCGACCGCGCGGTACAGGTCGTCCTCGCGGGCGAATGCCAGCGCCCCGCCCAGCACGTCGCTGTGGCCGCCGAAGTACTTGGTGGTCGAATGCATCACGATGTCCGCGCCCAGGGCCAGCGGCTGCTGCAGCACTGGCGAGGCGAAGGTGTTGTCGGCCACCAGCAGCGCGCCATGGGCGTGCGCCAGTTCGGCCAGTGCGGCGATGTCGCAGACCTTCATCATCGGGTTGGACGGTGTTTCCACCCAGATCACGTCGATCCCATTGGCGCAGGCCGCGGTGACCGCGGCCAGATCGGTCATGTCCATGCGCAGCACCTGCATGCCGCGCTCGGGCAGGAACTCGGCCGCCAGCAGGCGCAGGCCGGCATAGCAGTCGTCGGGCAGGATCAGGCGCGCGCCCGGGCGCAGCGTTTCCAGCAGGGTGGTGATCGCGGCCATGCCCGAGGCAAAGGTGATCGCCTGGGCGGCGCCTTCCAGCGCGGCCACCGCCGCGCGCAGGCGGTCGTTGGTCGGGTTGCCTTCGCGCTGGTATTCATAGCCGGCAATGCGTTCGGCGGCCGGGCCATGGCGGAAGGTAGTGGCCAGGTGGATCGGCGGGGTGACCGCGCCGGTTTCAAGATCGTATTCGCCGCCGGCGTGGATGGCGAGGGTTTCAAGGCGCATCGGATGCAGTCCCGGTGAGTTGATAGAAGTCGAACACGCGGGCCAGGGTGGCCGCGTTGGAAAACCCGACGGCGTCCAGGCCGGCGGCGCGGGCACCGCTGACGTTCTCGTCGCGGTCGTCGATGAAGAGGGTATCGGCCGGGGCCACATCCAGCAGCGCCAGCGCGCGCAGGTAGGCCTGCGGCGAAGGCTTGGCGATGCCGACATCGCCGGCGCCGACCACGCGCCCGGCAAACAGCGGCAACAGCGGAGGGCAGATGCGCTCCAGGTGCCGGGTCAGGAACGGCCCGTTGTTGGTGAAGATCGCCACCTGCGCACGGCGGGCGACCTGCGTGGCCAGCGCGACCATGACTGGATTGGCCGGCGTGGCCAGGGTCCGGGCGGCGATGCAGTCGTCCAGGGTCAGCCGCGCGCCCAGCCGGCGCGAGAGTTCGGCGGCATAGTCCTGCGGCCGCCACAGGCCGATGTCCGATTCGTGCTCCAGCCCCGAGTCGAACAAGGCCGCCTGCACCGCGGCCGGGCTGGTGCCGCTGCGGCGGGCCAGTTCCACTAACCGAACCCGACGGTCATAGCAGACCAGCACATCGTCCAGGTCGAACAGGACCAGGGACGGTGGCCGCAGGCGCGGGCGGTCGAGCCGGGTCATGCGGGCAACAGGCGCGGCGGGCGCAAAGGTGTGGCGGTCATTGCGGATCGGGGGAAAGACCAGTCGGCGAGGATAGCGGCAACGCACCGGCAGGTCGCGTGCCGCATCGCCGGCACGACGCCGACGCGGGTGGGCAGCACTGGACGGACCTGGGCAGCGTCCCTACCCACCGAGGCGGGACCTACCCGCCGCGCCCGTCAGCACAGACCGTGGCCAAGGTTAGGTTGGACTGAAGCGTTGGCGCTGTCCGCACAGGACGCCGGTTCAGGGGATCCGGGCCAACACCCCACGTCGCTCTTCGACGCCTACTCACTTTGCCTTGCAAGGAGTCCAGGTCATGCGCAGTCGTCCCATCCGCCGTCCGCTCGCACTCGCCGTTGCTGCCTCGTTGTGTCCCTCGTCCACCGCATTGCGCAGCCTGTCATCGGTCCTGCTGCTGGCAACCGCAGTGCAGATCGCCCAGGCCGCAGAAACACCTGCAGTCGATACAGCCGATGCGGACGCCGCCGCCAAGACCCTGGACGCGGTCAGTGTGATCTCCACCGGCACGCGCAAGGCCAATATGGCCGTCTCCGACAGCCCCGCGCCGATCCAGCTGGTCAGCGCCGAGGCGTTGACCAGGACCGCCGCGCCGGACCTGATGAACGCCATCGCCAACCAGGTGCCTTCGTACAACGCCTCCCAGGTCGGCGGCGACATGGCCAGCCAGACGTTGACCGCCTCGATGCGCGGCCTGACCGCGAACCACACCCTGGTCCTGGTCAACGGCAAGCGTCGCCATGTCACCTCCAACTTCGGCGTCGCCGGCAGCGGCGAAATGGCCACCGACCTGTCGTTCATTCCGCAGGCGGCCATCGACCACGTCGAAGTGCTCACCGACGGCGCCGCGGCGCTGTACGGCTCGGACGCCATCGCCGGGGTCATCAACATCATCCTGAAAAAGAACGGCACCGGTGGCGAGTTCAATGCCGGCTATGCCGGCTACGCCGATGGTGGTGGCGGCACCGGTTCGTGGGGCGGCAACATCGGTTTTGGCGGCGAGCGGGGCTTTGTCAGCATCAGTGCCGAAGTGGAGAACCGCAAGACGGTCTATCGCTTCACCAATCCCAGCTATGCCAACTGCCTGCTCGACCAGGCCGCCTGCGCGGCGTATGCGAACGCGAACGGCCGCAGCGACCTGCTCAGCCGCCTGGCCGAGGACCAGGGCGCGCTGCTCAGCGGCCGCTTCCCGGGCCTGAACGCGTGGCTCAATCCGCCGGAAGTGCACCGCAAGATCGCCTCGTTCAATGCCGGCTATGACCTCGGCGACGGCCTGGAGTTCTACGCCTTCGGCACCTACGGCAAGAAAACCGCGCGGTCGGAGGAGAACTACCGGCGCCCCTCGCAGGACGGCGGCTACGACTTCAATGGCGACGGCGACGTCAACGACGTGGGCGAGCACATGTATCCCTACGGCTTCAATCCGTCCGAGGCTTCGGAGGAGAAGGACTACGACCTGACCTTTGGCCTGAGGGGCGAGTTCGGCAGCGGCTGGCTGTGGGACGTGTCCACCGAGTACGGCCGCAACGAGATGGACGTCTACACGCTGAATTCGATGAACTTCTCGCTTTGGAACGATTACGGCTATTCGCCGGAGAACTTCTACGACGGCTCGTTCTACACCACCCAGTGGGACACCACCGCCAGCGTCACCAAGGACTTCGACCTCGGCCTGTCCAGCGGCCCGCTGACCCTCAATGCCGGGGTGGAATACCGTCGCGACGAATACGGCATCGAGGCGGGCGACCCCAGTTCGTACTATGGCGCCGGTGCGTCGTCCTTCCCCGGCTACAACCCGCTGGCAGCCGGCGACTACTCGCGTCACAGCCAGGCCGTGTTCGCCGACGTGATCTTCTACCCGGCCGAGGCATGGCTGGTGGACGTTGCCGGCCGCTACGAGAAATACAGCGACTTCGGCAGCAAGGCGATCGGCAAGGTCACCACCCGCTACGACTTCACCGACACGCTCGCACTGCGCGGCACATTCAGTACCGGTTTCCGTGCACCGAACATGGGCGAGAACTACTACACCGCCATCCAGGTCAGCCCGACCGGCGCCACCGCCACGCTCGCCGGTTCTTCGGTCGGCGGCGGCCTGAAGCCGGAAACCAGCAAGAACTTCTCGCTGGGCCTGGTGTTCCAGCCGCTGCCGAACCTGACCTCGACCCTGGATGCGTACCGGATCGAGATCTCGGACCGCACCTACATGGGTTCGTTTTCCTACTCCACCGCGCAGTCGGCGGCCACCGTGACCGGCCGCACCACCGGCAGCTGGAATGCCGACCTGCCCGATCCGGCCGACACCGACGGCGATGGCGTGCCGGACGACAGCTACAACCAGATCCTCGGCGATGCGCTGGTGGCCGGTGGCTTCATCAGCAATGCCAACGATCCCAGCGCACCGGGCGGCAGCTTCGACCAGACCGCGCGCGCCAACATCTCGCTGAGCTTCCTGAGCAACGTGCTGGATACCAAGACCACCGGCGTGGACTGGGTCACCAACTACGCGACCGAGTTCGACTGGGGCTCGATCGACTGGCTGCTGGCGGCCAACTACAACAAGACCGAGGTGACCAGGGCCGGCCGCGTGACGGGATTCGAAAGCATCCCGCTGTTCACTGAAGCCAACATCTACGACATCGAGCATGCCAGCCCGAAGTTCCGCATCAACCTGGGCGCCACCTTCAACTGGCAGAAGTTCACCCTGACCCTGCGCGAGTCCATCTATGGCCCGCAGACCCAGGTCAACAGCCTGGCCGGCTATGAATCGGTGGCCGACCAGCTGGACGTCATCGAACTCGGCGGCGGCGACTACTACAAGCTGAAGATCGGCACGATGGCCACCACCGGCTTCGACCTGAGCTTCAGGCCGAGCGATGCATGGACGCTCAGCGTCGGCGGCGACAACGTGTTCAACAAGTACCCGGACAAGATTCCGTCCGCGGTCTGGGACTACGACGTGGCCAACTACCAGAACGGCAACAACCAGTACGTCGCCAGCAGCAATTACGCCGGGTTCACCGGCAGCCCGATCGGTTACTTCGGCGCGCGCTACTACGCAAAGCTGACCTATCGCTTCTGACCGGTACGGCGCGGCCTGCCGCGCCTTGCCACCGTTTTTCAAGGGTGCGTCGGGTTGCGGTGGACAGTGATGGCACTGTCCACCGCTTTTCGCCGCTGCACCGATCTCATCTGCGAGGCAAAGAGAAAGTAATGCAAGACCGCGTAGGAAGTGGAATGAGTCGCCGCCAGCTGCTGGGCCGGATCGGTCTGGCCGCGGGCGGCACGATGATGTACCAGGCCATGACCAGCCTGGGGCTCGCGGCCGAGTCCAGCTACGCCGGCCCGGTGCAGCTGCAGGGCCGGCCCAAGGGCGCCACGGTGCTGGTGCTCGGCGCGGGCCTGGCCGGCATGACCGCCGCCTATGAACTGCGCAAGGCCGGCTACAAGGTCAAGATCCTCGAATACAACGCCCGCCCCGGCGGTCGCAACTGGACCCTGCGCGGCGGCGATACCTATACCGAACTGGGCGGCGAGACCCAGCATTGCGGTTTCGACGACGGGCTGTACATCAACCCTGGCCCGTGGCGCATCCCCCATCACCACCGCGCGATGCTGGCCTATTGCAAGCAGTTCGGCGTGGCCCTGGAATCGTTCGTGCAGGTCAACTACAACGCCTTGCTGCACCACACCGAGGCGTTCGGCGGCAAGCCGCAGCGCTTCCGCGAGATCGATGCCGACTACAAGGGGCACGTCTCCGAACTGCTGGCCAAGAGCACGCGCCAGGGGGCGCTGGACCAGCGGGTGACCAAGCAAGACCAGGAGCTGCTGCTGGAGTCGCTGCGCAGCTGGGGCGCGCTGGAGAAGGACCTGTCCTATGCCGTCGGCGAGCAAAGCAGCAACCGGCGTGGCTTTGCCAAGTATCCCGGCGGCGGCATCAGCGGCAAGCCCGAGTTCTCCAGGCCCATGACCGTCGAAGATGTCCTGCGCTCGCGGCTGTGGAATCAGCTGGCCGCCGGCAACGGCATCGAGATGCAGACCAGCATGTTCCAGCCGGTCGGCGGCATGGACCAGGTCGGCAAGGCCTTCGCACGCGAGCTTGGCCCGGGCGTGATCCAGTACAACGCCAAGGTCACCGGCATCGACCAGGACGACCATGGCGTCACCGTGCGCTACGAGGATCTCGCATCGCCCGGCGCGGTCCGCAGCGAACAGGCCGACTGGTGCATCTGCACGATTCCGTTCTCGGTGCTCAGCCGGATCCCGGTGAAAGTGGGACCGGCCATGACCGAGGCCATCACCAAGCTGCCGTACGCGTCCTCGGTCAAGGTCGGCCTGCAGTTCAAGCGCCGCTTCTGGGAAGAGGACGAGGGCATCTATGGCGGCATCAGCTATACCAACCTGCCGATCACCAACATCAGTTATCCCAGCACCGGTTTCCATGCCGCCGGCAAGGGCGTGCTGCTGGGTGCCTACATCTGGGGGCTGGACGCGTTCGACTTCACCTCGCACAGTCCGGCCGAACGGGTGCGCCGCGCGGTCGAGTACGGCAGCCAACTGCATCGGCAGTACAAGCCCGAGTTCGACAACGGCGTGTCGGTGGCCTGGCACCGGGTGCCGAGCCACCACGGCTGCTTCGGCACCTGGAGCGAGGACCTGCGGGCGCAGCACTACGCCGCGGCATGCCAGATCGACGGCCGCATCGCGATGGCCGGTGAACACATCTCCTACATCCCGGCCTGGCAGGAAGGCGCGGTGCTGTCCGCGCACGATGTCATCGGCCGTCTGCACGCCAAGGTGATGGCGACCGGAGGCGGGGCATGAACAACAAATTCCTGCTGGGCGCGGCGCTGGCCGCGACGCTGCTGGCCTTGCCGGCATGGCTGGCCACGCCGGTGCGCGCGCAGACCTCGGATGCGACCGGTCTGGCGCAGATCCGCGACTTCACCCATGCCGATGGCGCGCAGGTCTACGCCACGATCTGTCAGGGCTGCCACATGGCGGCCGGGCAGGGCGCGCGCGGGGCCGGCGAATATCCGGCGCTGGCCGCCAATCCCAAGCTGGCCGCCGCGCCGTACGTGGAGATGATGGTGCTGTCGGGCAATGGCGCGATGCCCGGCTTCGACCGCATGCTGACCGACCGCCAGGTGGCCGAAGTCACCACCTATGTGCGCACCCATTTCGGCAACAAGTACGACGCGCCGGTGACCGAGGCCGAGGTCAAGGCCCTGCGCGCCTCACTTGTCGGCCTGGTCGCTGCCTCCGATCCATGATGTTTTCTTCTTCCTGCCCGCACGGAGTTCCCATGTCCCTGTCCCGTCGTTTCCGCCGGATGTTCCTGACCACCCTGCTGCTGCCGCTGGCCGCATCCGCCGCCGAGGTGGTGCGCGTGCCGATCCCGGGCAGCGATTTCCCGATCGCCGCGGCGGTGGAAGTGCCGGCCGGCAAGGCCACCATCTATGTCAGCGGCAAGGTGCCGGGCGTGGCCGATCCGTCCGCGCCCAAGGACTCGGTGGAAGCCTTCGGCGACACCAAGACCCAGACCATCAGCGTGCTCACCCAGATCCAGAAGCAGCTCGAAGGCATGGGCCTGGGAATGAAGGACGTGGTCAAGATGCAGGCCTTTTTGGTCGGCGGGCCGGAGACCGGCGGCAAGATGGATTTCGCCGGATTCATGGCCGGCTATACGCAGTTCTTCGGCAAGGACGCCAAGCAGATGAACCTGCCGGCGCGCTCGGCCTTCCAGATCGCAGCACTGGGCAATCCGGGCATGCGCATCGAGATCGAAGTGGTCGCCGTTCGCCCCTGACCCGTCTCTTTCCCCCCCGGAGTCGCCCCATGAAAGTTCCCTTCTCCCGCCGCCGTTTCCTGCGCGGTTCCGCGCTCGCCGCCGGCGCGACCGTCGGTGCGCCGTTGCTGGGCCTGTCCGGCAGCGCGCTGGCCCAGCGGTCCGGGCGCAAGCGGCTGAAGATGGATGAAGACGCCGCCACGGCGCTCGGCTTGCCGCCAGTGATGATCAACGCCAACGAGAACCCGCTCGGCCCCAGCGCGGCGGCGTTGAAGGCCATCGATGGCATCGCCCCGCAGGGTGGCCGTTACCTGGGCGAACTACAGCAGGAGCTGGTCGGGGAGCTGGCCACCCAGCTGAAGCTCAAGCCCGAGTTCATCGTGCCCTATGGCGGCTCCACGCCGCCGCTTCAGTACACGGTGATGGCGTTCACCTCGCCGGGCGCATCGCTGGTCACCGCCGATCCCACCTTCGAGGCGGGCTGGCGCGTGGCCGAATCGATCAACGTGCCGGTCCACAGGATTCCGCTGCGCAGCGACTACAGCCATGACGTGCAGGCCATGTGCGCGGCCGATCCCAAGGCCGGCATGGTCTACCTGTGCAATCCCAACAATCCCACCGGCTCGATCACCACGCGCAAGGACATCGAGTACGCGCTGGCGCACAAGCCCAAGGGCAGCGTACTGGTCCTGGACGAGGCCTATATCCATCTGTCACCGACCGCGGTCAGCGGCGCCGACCTGGTCGCCGCCGGCGAAGAGGTCGTGGTGCTGCGCACCTTCTCCAAGCTCTACGGGATGGCTGGCATCCGCCTGGGCTATGCCGCCGCGCGCCCGGACCTGCTGAAGAAGATGACCTACTTCGGCATCAACGCGCTGCCGGTCACCGCGATGGCCGCGGGCCTGGCCAGCCTGCGCGACCCGCAGCTGGTGCCGACGCGCCAGCACGCCAACACCGTGCTGCGCGACGAAGTCACCACCTGGCTGACCGCGCAGGGCCATGCGTGCACGACCTCGGAAAGCAACTGCTTCATGGTCGATGTGAAGCGTCCGGCGCCGGAGTTCATGGAAGCCATGGCCACCTATGGCGTGTTCGTCGGCCGTGCCTGGTCGGTATGGCCGACTTGGTCGCGCATCACCGTCGGCACGCCGCATGAGATGGCGCGCTTCAAGGACGCCTTCGCCAAGGTGATGGCCGGCCAGCGCGGACCGGTGCCGGTCACCACGGCGATGCTGCACGACGAACGCCGCGACGGCAGCATGACCGCCTACGCCTGACCCGGGGTAGGTAGGAGCACTGTCTCCCCAACTCTCGCAGCGGCTTCCTTGTAGAGCGGAGCTTGCTCCGCTGCTCTTGGTGCGGTTGGTGAGAAAGGCCCCGCCGGAGCAAGCTCCGCTCTACAGGTGGGAGCCGCTCCAGCGACGATGTGGCCTTGCTGGGGAAAGCCGTTCGCCGCGCAGGTCGCGCCCTTGGCATTTAGGACGGCGGGCTGGCCGCGGTAATCAGACCGCGCTGCAGGGCGGTGCCCAGGGCCGCTTCGCGGGTGCCGGCTTCCAGCTTGCGGTAGAGGTTCTTGAGGTGGAACTTCACCGTGTTTTCCGACACGGCCAGGCGCCGGGCGATGTGCTTGTTGGAATGGCCCAGGGCCAGCTCGGCCAGCACTTCCAGTTCGCGCTCGCTGAACAGCTCGGTGACCAGCGCTTCGCCCCAGGACAGCTTGTCCAGCAGGGTCTGGATGGTGAGCGCGCGGGTGGTGCCGGCGGCGGCCTGCGGATCGAGCTGGCGGGCGCTGCGCAGCAGGGCCTTGGCCGGCATGCCGGCGTCCAGCGCCACCTGCCAGGCACGGGCGCTGGCGATGTAGTCCAGCACCGCGCGCAACGGTGACAGGGCCGCTTCCAGTTCGCCGCGCTGCTGCAGGGTCAGGGCCAGGCGCAGCTGCACGCGACCGAGGTGGTAAAGATCGCTGGCTGCTTCGGCTGCCTGCTGCTGCTTGTACAGGATCGCCAGCGCCTGGCCGGCGCGTCCGGACTGCGCATGCCAGCGCGCCAGGGCAAAGCCGAGCGCGTGGGCCTGACGCCAGCCGTGGCCGCTGGCCAGGGCGTGCAGAAACGCCGCCTCGCCGCCGGAGCGCGCCATCACCGCATCGCAGGCATGGCCGCCGGGCAGGTCCAGCAACACGTCCAGGCGCCAGGCGGTGGCCAGTTCGGCCAGCCGGGTCAGGTGCCGGCGCGTGGCCAGCGCATCGATCCGCGCCAGCAGCGCATGGGCCGAACGGCCGCTGCGGTCGCGCTGGCGGGCCAGGGTCAACGCCGTGCCGTAACCGGCCACATACACATCGACCCAGCCATCGTGGCGTTCGAGCGTATCCAGCGCGCCTTCCAGCAGATCGGCGGCCTCGTCGTAGCGGCCGCGTTCGGCCTGCAGCTGGGCCAGCAGGCAGTGGCAGGCGGCGACCAGCGTCGCATCGCTGCCGCGCTGGGCCTGGGCCAGCTGCAGGGCGCGGTTGTACACGGCTTCGGCCTGGTCCAGCGCGCCGCGATAGAAGTGGCTCTGGCCCAGGTGCACCAGTGCATAGCCGGCGCTGTCCGGGGTTTCGCTGCGGGCCATGAGTTCGGCTGCGTCCTGGGCCAGGCGCTGGGCCGCGGGGAAGTCGCCGCGGCCCAGCGCGGTGGTCGCGCAGATGCACCACAAGGTGCCGCGACCCAGATGGTCGTCTTCGTCCAGCGCGCTCGCCTGCGCCGAGAGCTGGACGATGCCGCGCGCATTGCTGCAGACCAGGTCCATCAGGTCGCGCAGCAGCGCCACCACCACGGTGTAGTCGCGCTCCAGCGGCGCGCGCTGGTGTTCGGGAAAGTCGCGGAAGCGCTCCAACAGCATCTGCGCATGGCTGAATTCGCCCAGCCGCATGTGCAGGTAGGCCTGGGTGAGGTTGAGCGACGGCGTATCGCGCAGGACCCGCGCGTCGAACTGGCGCAGCAGCGCGCGTACCGCGGCGGTGCCGTGCAGCAGCAGGATCTGCCAGTTGCCGGCCTGGCCGATGCAGTCGGCTGCCAGCGCCACGTCCTGCGCGGCCAGCGCATGGCGCACCGCTTCGGGCAGATGGTCATGGGCTGCACACCAGTGCGCGGCACGCTGGTGCAGGGTGGTCGTCAGTCCCGGCGACTGGCGTTCGAGCTGCTGATGCAGGAAATCGGCAAACAGCGGGTGGTAGCGGAACCACTCCTGGTCGTCGTCCAGCGGCACCAGCAGGCCGTGGAAATGGCTGAGCCCGGCCAGCAGTTGGCCGCTGTCCCGACGCGCACGCACCGCGTCGGCCAGGCGTGCGTCGAAGCGCTCCAGCACCGAGGTTTCCAGCAGGAACGCGCGCAGCGCCGGGTCCAGTTCGCTGACTACCTGTTCGGCCAGGTAGGCGGCCAGCCCAGCCGAGCGTCCGGAAAAACGGGCCACGTCCTCGCTGCGGCGGCCGTCGCCGGCGATCCACAGCGCGGCCAGGCGCACGGCCACCGGCCAGCCTTCGGTCTTGTGCCGCAGCCGGCGTGCGTCGTCTTCGGACGACTGCGCACCAAGCACGGCGTGGGTCTCGCCGCGGTCAAGCGCCAGCTGCGAGGCATCGATCCGCTGCAGCGCGCCGCGTACGGCCAGGCGCGACAGCGGCAGCGCCGGGGCGCGCCGGGTGGCGACCAGGACGTGCAGCAGCGGGCCGCCGTGCTCGACCAGCAGGGTGACGATCTCATCGGCCGCCGGGCAGGCCGCACGGTCGTAGTCATCCAGCAACAGCACCAGCGGTTGCCGCGCACAGCGCACCGCGCGCAGCAGGGCGGTGCGGGTGGCGTTCGGGTCAAGCTCGCGCCAGTGGTTCACGCCCAGCGGCAGGGTGCTGTTCTCGAAGGCGCCCAGTCCCAGCGCCAGTGCCAGGTAGGCCAGCAGGCGGGCCGGCTCGGCGTCGTCCTCGTCCAGCGACAGCCACGCGACCTGGGCCTGCGTGGTGGCCTGCAGGTGCGCGTGCCACTGCGCCAGCAGCGTGGTCTTGCCGAACCCCGGCGGCGCCAGCAGCAGCGTCAGGGGCAGGGTGATGCCCGCGCCCAGCAGGGCCAGCAGACGCGCGCGCGGCACCGCGTCCACATGCAGACGCGGCGGCTCCAGCTTGTCCGGCAGGATCCAATCATCCGCGGTCACGCCCTCACGCGGGGCGAGCGTGCGCGGTCCGATCAGTGCGACAGGTTTTGCGACTGGCACTGGCGTCTCCGGCGTGTCCGATCCCACAGGATCGGCACAAGGTGTCCCGCACCAGGCCACGCGCCACTGCGCGTTGTGCCGCCTGGATGCTATGACAGGGCCCCCGCCCATACCTGTCCGTAGGTACCTGATGACCAAGTTATGACACAGCTCGGCCGCTTGCCAAGCCGGTCAGACCAGCGGAAAAACCATCCTGGCTTACGCGATGGCCGAAAACGCCGCGCGTGCGGCCTCCAGAGTCGCGTTTATGACAATTTCGTCATGGGCGCTGGAGGTAAAGCCGGCCTCGTAGGCCGATGGCGCCAGGAACACGCCGCGCTCGAGCATGGCATGGAAGAACCGGTTGAACGCGCCCGTGTCGCACGCGGTGGCCTGGGCATAGGTCTCCACCTTCTGGTCGGTGAAAAACAGGCCGAACATCGCTCCGACCTGGTTGGTGGTCACGGCCACGCCAGCATCGCGGGCGGCCGCTTCCAGCCCGGCGCACAGGGTGGCGGTGGTTGCGGTCAGGCGTTCGTGGAAGCCCGGCGCCTGGACCAGGTCCAGCATGGCCAGGCCCGCGGCCATGGCGACCGGATTCCCTGACAGGGTGCCGGCCTGGTAGATCGGGCCGGCCGGGGAAATCTGGTTCATCAGCTCGGCGCGGCCGCCGTAGGCGCCCACCGGCATGCCGCCGCCGATGATCTTGCCGAAGGTGGTCAGGTCCGGCCTGATCCCGTAGTACGCCTGGGCCCCGCCCAGGGCCACGCGGAAGCCGGTCATCACCTCGTCGAAGATCAGCAGCGCGCCATGTCGGGTGCACAGCTCGCGCAGGTGCTGCAGATAGCCTTCGCGCGGTGCGATGCAGTTGGCGTTGCCGACCACCGGTTCGATGATCACCGCGGCGATTTCCTCGCCGATCTCGTCGAACAGCTGGGTGGCGCCTTCGAAATCGTTGTAGCTCAGGGTGGCGGTCAGCTCGCTCAAGGCTCCCGGTACGCCTGGCGAGGTCGGCACGCCCAGGGTCAGCATGCCGCTGCCGGCTTTGACCAGGAACGAGTCGCCATGGCCGTGGTAGCAGCCTTCGAACTTGACGATCCGGCTGCGCCCGGTGGCGCCGCGCGCCAGGCGGATCGCCGACAGCGTGGCCTCGGTGCCGGAATTGACCATGCGCACCATCTCGCACGAGGGCACCAGGGCGGTGATGGTCTCGGCCATGGTGACTTCGGCCGGGCAGGGCGCGCCGAAGGACAGGCCGTCGCCGATCGCCTTCGCCACCGCCTCGCGCACCTGCGGATGGTTGTGGCCGACGATCATCGGCCCCCACGAGCCCACGTAGTCGATGTAGCGGTTGCCGTCCACGTCGAACAGGTACGGGCCATCGGCGCGCTGGACGAAGAACGGTTCGCCGCCCACCGACTTGAACGCGCGCACCGGCGAATTGACGCCGCCGGGGATCAACGCCTGGGCGCGGCGGAAAAGTTCGTGGGAACGGGTGTGGTTCATGGGGTGAGGAATCCTTTTGTGGCGCCGGCCGGGCGCATGACACGCATTGCGCCGCGATGCAGGCCAAAGCCTGTCGGGCGGCGGCGCCTCGGGCGTTGGGGATGCCTATTGTCGCCACTTAGGCGCCATCCGGCCAATGGCGGCTTACCGCAATGCACCTACCCGGTCGTGCCGGACCTACCCGTCGCAGTTGCCCCGTCGGCTTGTCGCAGCACATAGCATCGATGGACATCTGTCGCGGCATCAAGTCATGGCGAAAGGTTATTCGCCATGCGTGCCAATGCTTCACACAGTGTGTAACGACGTTTTAGGGGTGAAGCGTCACGTTCTTCGGCGAGTTGCCGATCCAAAACTTTTAGGGGCCATAGACAAGCATGAAGCGATTGATCCGCAAGAGCGCGCTGGCGCTCGCACTGACCGTTGTGGTCAACAGCGCCTACGCGCAATCCACCACCGGCAGGATCTTCGGCACCGTTAGCGGCGCCGGCGATGCCGACACGGTGCTGGTCGAAAGCAGTGGCGGTTTTTCGCGTGAAATCAAGGTCGAAGGCGGGCGTTATTCGATCAGCAGCCTGCCGCTGGGCACTTATCGGGTGACCCTCAAGCATGACGGCGCGGTCGTGGATACCCGCGAAGGCGTCTCCCTCCTGGTCGGCGCGGGCACCGAGGTCGGCCTCTCGGCCGGTGGTGCCACCACGCTGGGCGCGGTGTCGGTCAAGGGTTCCTCGCTTGTCTCCCCGATCGACGTCAGCAGCGTCGACACCCGCACCGTGGTCACCTCCCAGCAGCTGCAGCAGCTACCGCTGGGCCGCAACGCCGAAGCCATCGCGCTGCTGGCGCCGGGCGTGGTGCTCAACAGCGGTGGCTTCGACAATGGTCCGCTGGGTGGCGGACTTCCGAGCTTCGGTGGTTCGGCGGCATCTGAAAACGCCTACTACCTCAACGGCTTCAACACCACCAATACCCAGAACAACCTCGGCGGCCTGACTCTGCCTTACGGCGCCATCGACCAGCAGGAAATCTTCACCGGCGGCTACGGCGCCCAGTACGGCCGCTCCAACGGCGGCGTGATCAACCAGGTCGGCAAGCGCGGCACCAATGATTGGCACTTCGGTGCGGCGGCGGTGTTCGAGCCCGATGGCCTGAAGGCCAGCCAGAAGGACATCTACTGGCGTCCGGACAGCCAGACTTCGGCGGTCAGCAATACCGCCTACGACTACGCGCGCGCGGCGGGCGGGCTGTACCAGCCACTGAGCCAGACCAAGGCCACCTCCGAGACCTACAGTGCCTACGTCAGCGGTCCGATCGTCAAGGACCGGTTGTTTTTCTTCCTGGCCGGCGAGCGCGTCAATTCCCATGGCATCCGCATCGGCAGCAACCGCGATGCCGACAATGGCAGTGCCGGCGGCCTGACCGATTACGAGTACGAGCAGAACCGCTGGTACGGCAAGCTGGACTGGTACATCACCGACAACCACCTGCTGGAAGTCACCGGCGCCAGCGACAAGTACAAGACAGGCGGCACGGTCTACGAGTACGACTACGTCAATCGCGAGAAGGGCGCGTACTACACCAACGAAAACACCAACAAGGCCGGCCCGACCCTGTATTCGGCCAAGTACACCGGCTACTTCGGCGACAACATCACCGTGTCGGCGCTGTATGGCCAGATGAACACGCCGGACGAGATCAGCTACTACAACTACAGCGCGGCCAACGGGCCGGTGATCGGCAGCATTGCCCTGCAGAATCCGGCCTATACCGGCGGCACGCCGATCCAGGGCGCGCAGAAGCAGACCTCGATCACCGCTTCGGACCGCGAATACGAGAAGAAGAACCTGCGCCTGAGCGTGGAATGGCGCATCGGCGACCATGCGGTCACCGCAGGCGTGGACAACCAGGACCTGAAGGCCACCAACATCGGCTCGTTCGCCTCCGGTCCCGGCTACGCGTGGACCTATGGCCGGACCAGCGACCCCTACGGCACCGCGCCGGGTGCCAATGGCCTGATCAGCCAGTCGGCCAACGAGGCCGGCGGCAAGGGTGCGCCAAGCCCGGGCCTGGTCGATCCGGTCTACGGCGCCTCGGGCTATTACGTTACCAAGGACACCACCAGCGGCCTGAACTCCTACGATGCCGAGCAGAAGGCGTATTACCTGGAAGACAAGTGGCAGGTGACCGACAACCTGCTGCTGAGCCTGGGCCTGCGCAAGGACGAGTTCACCAACTACGTGCCGATCAGCCACGTGCCCTACATCAGCGTGGATGCCTGGTCGCCGCGCATCGGCTTCAGCTGGGACGTGCATGGTGATTCCAGCCTGAAGGTGTTCGGTAACGTCGGCCGCTATTACCTGGGCTTGCCGCTCTCGGCGGTGGGCTTGTTCACTGCCAACGTCTCCAAGAGCGAATACTTCACCTACAGCGGCATCAATCCCGACGGCACGCCGATCCTCTCGCAGTCGCTGGGTCCGGCGGTGTCGGCCAACTCGCGCTTTGGCCGCGCTTCTGACCCGAGCGCCGCCGTGGTCAAGGACATCAAGGGCGAAAACCAGGACGAGCTCATCCTGGGCTTCACCAAGCAGCTGGAGAATGGCTGGGTGTACGGCGTGCGCGGGACCTACCGCCGCCTCAACGATGCGATCGACGACCAGAACTTCGACACGGACAACCTTGGCCTGGTCAACTCGGCCGCGGCGCAGGGCGTGGATGTTGACTGGACCCGCACCGCGGGCGCGGAGCTGGTCAACCCGGGCAAGACCAATATCTGGAACGTGTACGACACCGACGGCAACCTGCGCCAGGTGACGGTAACGCGCGAGGCGGCTGGCTTTCCGAAGCTCAAGCGCGATTACGCGGGTGTGGAGTTCAATTTCGAACGTCCCTTCGACGGCAAGTGGTACGCCAAGGCCAACTATGTCTGGTCGCACAGCTATGGCACCACCGAAGGCCAGCTGCGCTCGGACCTGTTCCGCGATGGTGGCGCGCTGGGTAGCTACCAGGGCCAGGCGGCGGTGTCGACGACGCAGAGCTGGGACCATGCCGCGCTCATGGAAAACGTCAACGGCGACCAGTCCAACGATCATCGCCATCAGATCAAGCTGTACGGCTACTACCAGCTGACCAGCGAGCTGGGCCTTTCCGGCAACCTGAGCCTGGTGTCCGGTGCTCCCAAGAACTGCCTGGGCAACTACTACGGCACGGACTACAGTGGCAGCGACCCGGCCGGTTACGGCGGCAGCGCGGTCACCGGCGGCCCGTACCACTACTGCTATGACCCGGCGACCGGCACGGGCGAAGCATCGCCTCCCGGCTCGCACGGCCGGCTGCCGTGGATCAACCAGCTGGACCTGGGCCTGACCTTCAAGCCGGACTTCGCCGATGGCAGGCTGGCCATCAACCTCAACATCTTCAACGTGCTCAACGCGCAGAAGCCGACCACCATCTACCCGTTCTCGCAGCTGCCGGATGGCTCGGTGAACCCGCTGTACGGTCAGCCGGTCGTCTACCAGACCCCGCGCTACGCCCGCGTTACCGCCAGCTACGATTTCTGACCTGAATCCGCCCGTCCTGCTCAGGCAGGGCGGGCGCTGGCGGGAAGGCATCCATCAAGGCGTCGTCCCAGGACGGCGCCTTTTTTATCGAAGGGAACTGGGCAATGAAGAACAAGACGCTGTGGGCCGCACTGTGGATAGCAGGACTGTCCTGCGGCCATGCACAGGCCAAGGAGATCGTCGTCAGCGAACAGGCCCGCCAGATCCAGGCGCGCGCGATCAACCTGGATACGCACCTGGACACGCCGGCGCTGTTCAGCCGTCCGGACTGGAAGATCACCGACCGTCACAGCTACGCCGAGGACGGCAGCCAGATCGATTATCCGCGCATGGTCGAAGGCGGCCTGGATGGCGGCTTCTGGGTCGTCTACACCGGGCAGGGCCCGCTGGATGCGCTGGGCAAGCTGAAGGCGCGCGACTTCGGCCTCAGGCGCCTGGGCGAGATCCGCGAGATGGTCGCGGCCAATCCGGACAAGTTCGAACTGGCCACCGTGTCCGGCGATGCGGCGCGGATCAAGGCCGAAGGCAGGAAGTCGGTCTACATCAGCATGGAGAACGCCTATCCGCTCTCGCATGATCCCAGTCTGCTCAGCTACTACTACAAGGCCGGCCTGCGCATGCTTTCGCTGGTGCACGGCAGCCACAACGATTTCGCCGACTCCTCGGGCATCGCCGAAGACACGGTCGGCGAGCACGGCGGCCTGACCGAAAAGGGCCGACAGCTGATCATCGAGGCCAACAAGCTCGGCATCATCGTCGACCATTCGCATGCCTCGCGCGAAGTGTTCGACCAGATGATCGCGCTGTCCAAGGCGCCGATCATCCTCTCGCACAGCGGCGCGTACGATGTCCACGCGCACCCGCGCAACCTGGACGACAAGCGCCTCAAGGTGCTGGCCGCGCACGGCGGCGTGATCCAGGTCAATTCGCTCGGCAACTACCTGATCGACACCGGCGCCACGCCGGAGTACCGCGCCGAAGTCGGCAAGATCTACCAGTCGCTCGGCGGCCGCCGCAATCTGAGCCCCGAAGAACGCAAGCAGGCCATCGCCCAGATCGATGCGCTGGGCAGCAAATACAACATCAGGAAGGCGAACTTCGACGATTACATGAAGCACCTGCTGCACATCCTCAAGGTTGCCGGCTGGCAGCACGTCGGCCTGGGCGCCGACTGGGATGGCGGTGGCGGCGTGGCCGGCTACGAGGACATCACCGCGCTGCCCAAGGTGGTGCAGGCCCTGCTGGATGCCGGCTACAACGACGAGCAGGTCACCGCCGTGCTGGGCGGCAACACGATCCGCCTGATCGAGCAGGTGCAGGCGCTGGCCGACCCCGATGCGGTCAAGGCCGCGCTGGAATAGGCCTACCGATCCGTAGAAGCGCACGCCAGGGCTGGCGCGATGGGCTTTCCCGGAAGGCCTCGCCGCGCCCTTTTCGGTGCGCTCCTACAGGTCGGCCCGTTCTCGCAGCACTGGCGCTGGCGCGATTAGGCGAACAAGGCCTGTATTGCGCGCGCGGCAGCGACCGGATCGGGCGCATCGAACACCCCGCCGATCGCCGCCACCAGGTCGGCACCGGCAGCGATCGCCGGGCCGGCATTGTCCGGCGTCAGGCCGCCGATCGCCACGCGTGGCACGCCAAGTGAGGCCGTGGCGGCGAACACCGCCGGCGTGGCGCGGTGCATGGTCGGCTTGCTGCGGCTGGCGAAGAACGCGCCGAAGCTGACATAGCTGGCGCCTTCGCGCACGGCGGCCTCGGCCAGCCCGGGCTGGTCATAGCACGAGGCGCCCAGCGCTTGCGGACCCAGCGCGGCGTGCAACTCGGCCAGGCTGGTCGCGTTGTCTTCCCGATGCAGGCCGGCCGCGCCGATGGCGATGGCCAGTTCGAGGTCATCGTTGATGATCAGCGGCACGCCCGCGGCCTGGCATAGCGGCAGCAGGCTTTGCGCCTGGCGGCGGCGCTGCGCATCGTCGGCGGATTTGTTGCGGTACTGCAGCCAGGTGACCGCGCCGCTGTCCAGCAGCGGCTGCGTGCGGGCCAGCAACTGCGCGTCGTCGGCGATGTCGGGCGTGATCAGGTACAGGCCGCGCGGCGGCGTGGTGGTCGGCATGGCAACTCCAGTGCGCGGGTGCGGCTATGTGACAATGGGGCACCCAGGACCTGCGATTATCCGATGAGCGACACCGATACCACCACCTACCGCGACTGGATGTGCGTGGTCTGCGGCTTCATCTACCGCGAAGCCGATGGCCTGCCCGAAGAAGGCATCGCCCCCGGCACGCGCTGGGAGGACGTGCCCGAGACCTGGACCTGCCCCGACTGCGGGGTGACCAAGGACGATTTCGAAATGGTGGAACTGGACTGAAAGGCCACCGGCCTGCGCCTTCCACCCCCACGCCCGCAAACGGAGACTCCATGAGCGACCTGCTCGACGCCGTTGAACTTGAGACCGGCACCGCGCCGCAATGGACCGTGCTGTGGCTGCACGGCCTGGGCGCCGATGGCAATGACTTCGCCCCGATCGTGCCCGAACTGGTGCGTCCGGGCTGGCCGGCGCTGCGGTTCGTGTTTCCGCACGCGCCGGTGCGCGCGGTCACCATCAACAACGGCCTGCGCATGCGTGCCTGGTACGACATCGCCGGCATGGATTTCGCCAACCGCGCCGATGCGGCGGGCGTCGATGCATCGATCGTCCTGATCGAAGCGCTGATCGCGCGCGAAGCCGAGCGCGGTGTCGATGCCTCGCGCGTGCTGCTGGCAGGATTCTCGCAGGGCGGCGCCATCACTTTGGCGGCCGGCGTGCGGCGGCGCGTGCCGCTGGCCGGATTGATCGCCTTGTCCACCTATCTGCCAGGTGCCGACGTGCTGGCCGACTTTGCAACCGAGGCCGCCAGGGCCCAGCCGATCTTCATGGGCCATGGCACGTCCGATCCGGTCGTGCTGCAAAGCTATGGCCAGCGCAGCGCCCAGGCGCTGATCGACAGCGGCTTCAGCGTCGATTGGCACGCCTATCCGATGGCGCATTCGGTCTGCGCCGAAGAGATCCGCGATCTGGGCGACTGGCTGTCGCAGCGTTTCAGCTGATCCCATGAGCCCGGCGCCGCAGCCCGCGCAGGACTGGTTGCCGGAGCTGTGCACGCTGCCGCGCCTGCTGGTGATGCTGGGCCTGGCCGAACTGGTGGTGATCGTGCTGGCGCTCTCGCCCGGCGGCGCGGCGCATTCGGTCGAGCATTTTCTGTCGGCCAGCGCGTTCGCGCTGTGGCAGGCGATCGCCGTCACCGCGCTGCTGTGTGTGGTGCGTCCGTATCTGTCGCGCCTGCCGCAGCGCCTGGGCGCGCTGTGCGCGATAGGCATGGCCGGTGCGGTGACGATGTTCTCGGCCGGCGCGTTGTACGCGCTGTACACCGCGACCGGCCTGCGGCTTGGCGCGGGCGGCGTCGGGTTCTGGCGCTTCACCCTGGGCAGCGCGGCGGTGGTGATGCTGATCAGCGCGCTGGCGCTGCGCTATTTCTACGTCAGCGATCGCTGGGCCGCGCAGGTCTCGGCCAGCGCGCGCGCAGAGGCCGATGCCCTGCAGGCGCGCATCCGCCCGCATTTTCTGTTCAACAGCATGAACCTCATCGCCAGCCTGCTGCACAGCGCGCCGCAGGTGGCCGAACGCGCGGTGCTGGATCTGTCCGATCTGTTCCGCGCCGCATTGGGCGCAGGCGAGGACAACTCGACATTGGCCCAGGAAGTGGAACTGGCCGAACGCTATCTCTCCATCGAATCGCTGCGCCTTGGCGAGCGCCTGAGCGTGCACTGGGAGCGCACCGAGCCGCTGCCCTGGGCGCTGGTGCTGCCGCGCCTGGTGCTGCAGCCGATGGTGGAAAACGCCGTGCTGCACGGCATCTCGCGCCTGCCCGAGGGTGGCGCCATCGAGATCCATCTGCGCGCCGAAGGCCACCTGCTGCACATCCTGGTCCGCAATCCCGCACCGGAGCCCGGCAGCGTGCCGGCTCCATTGATGGGACGCGGCGCCGGCCATGCCCAACGCAGCATCGCCCACCGCTTGTCCTATCGCTTCGGCGCCGGGGCGCGGGTGACGGGCTTCTGGGAGCAGGGCTACTATGCCTGCGAACTCGCCATTCCCCTGGCCTGAGGTGCGCATGCCCCTGACCGTGGTGGTCGTAGATGACGAACCGCTTGCGCGTGAGCGCCTGCGCAGCCTGCTGGCCGAGCAGACCGGCATCCAGGTGGTGGCCGAGGCCGGCGATGGCCTGGCCGCGCTGCAGGCCTGCGCCGAGCACCGGCCGGATCTGGTGCTGCTGGACATCTCCATGCCCGGCGTCGACGGGCTGGAGGCCGCACGCCATCTGGCCGCGTTCGATCCACGCCCGGCCGTGGTGTTCTGCACCGCCTACGACGCCCATGCGCTTTCGGCGTTCGAAGCCGCCGCGATCGATTACCTGATGAAGCCGGTCCGCGCCGAGCGCCTGGCCTCGGCGCTGGAGCGCGCGCGTACCTTCATCGCCGGACGCTCCAGCGCGCCGGCGCCGTCCAGCAGCCAGCCGCGCACGCATCTGTGCGCCCGCCTGCGCGGCAGCCTGCGGCTGATCCCGCTGGATGATGTGCATTACCTGCAGGCCGAAGAGAAATACGTCGTGGTCCACCACGCACGCGGCGAGGACCTGATCGAGGAATCGCTGAAGTCGCTGGAAGAGGAATTCGCCAGCCGCTTCGTGCGCATCCACCGCAACTGCCTGGTCGCCCGGCATGAATTGATGGAGCTGCGCCGGGTCGAGGACGGTCGCGTGCAGGCGGTGCTGCGCCATGCCACCGCGCCGCTGGAGGTCAGCCGGCGCTGCGTGCCGGCGCTGCGCGAGACGGTCAAGGCGCTGTAGGAGCGCGCCGCAGGGCGCGAAGGTGTCATCGGTAAATCCCCATCGCGCCCCCACGGTGCGCTCCTGCGGCGATAATGGCCGCATGAGATCGCTGCGCATCGCCACCCGCAAGAGCGCGCTCGCCTTATGGCAGAGCGAATATGTCGCCCGCCTGCTGCGCCAGGCCCATCCCGGCCTGGAGGTCGAACTGGTGCCGATGAGCACCCGTGGCGACGAAGTCCTGGACCGCTCGCTGGCGGCCATCGGCGGCAAGGGCCTGTTCCTGAAGGAACTGGAATTGGCGATGCTGGAGGATCGCGCCGACTGCGCGGTACATTCGCTCAAGGATGTGCCGATGGAGCTGGAAGGACCGTTCATGCTGCCGGCGATCCTGGAGCGCGCCGATCCGGCCGATGCCTTCGTCTCCAACGCCTACCAGCGGCTGGATGCGTTGCCGCACGGGGCGAAAGTCGGTACCTCCTCGCTGCGTCGCCAGTCGCAGCTGCGCGCGCTGCGTCCGGACCTGCAGCTCATCGACCTGCGCGGCAACGTCAATACGCGCCTGGCCAAGCTGGATGCGGGCGCCTACGACGCCATCATCCTGGCCTGCGCCGGCCTGCAGCGGCTGGGCCTGGAGGCGCGCATCACCGCGCGCCTGGCCGCGCCCGAATGGCTGCCCGCGCCGGCGCAGGGCGCGATCGCGGTGGAGTGCCGCAGCGATGCACCGCAGGTGCTGGCCCTGTTCGCCGCGCTGGACCACCTGCCGACCCGGCGCTGCGTGGAAGCCGAGCGCGCCATGAACCGCGCGCTGCACGGCAGCTGCCATGTGCCGGTCGGTGCGTTCGCGCAGGAGGACGCGGCCGGCATGTCGCTGCGCGGCCTGGTCGGTTCGGCCGAGCTCGGCACCTTGATCCACGCCGAAGCATCCTCGGCCAGCCTCACGCCCGAGAACCTCGGCCACCAGGTCGCACAGGCGCTGCTGGCCAACGGTGCCGACGCGTTGCTGGCGGATCTGGACCTGTAACCAGGCCACCGCGCCGATGCTGCGTCAGTTGGAAACGCGCGTGCCACCGCCACTGTTGCTGCTGGTGCTCGGTGTCGCACTCTGGGCCGCTGTCCGCGCCACCGGACTCACTGCCAACTGGCCCGCGCTGCATGGCCTTGGCTTGGTCGTGATGCTGGCGGGTGTTGCCTTGAACCTGCTGCCCAAGCGCCGCTTCCGGCGCGCCGGCACCACGGTCAATCCGATGCGGCCGCAGGCGGCCACGTGGCTGGTCACCGGTGGCATCTATTGCTACACCCGCAACCCGATGTATCTGGGGCACGTGCTGGTGCTGGCGGGATGGGGCGCGTGGCTGCAGAGCGGGCTGGTGCTGCCGGCGCTGATCGTGCAGGTCGCCTGGCTGCGGTGGCTGCAGATCCGGCCGGAGGAGCGCGCGCTGCAGGCGCGCTTCGGTGCCGACTATGACGCGTATTGCGCGCGGGTCAGGCGCTGGCTCTGACGCGCCGCTGTCGCGGCGACGCCACTCGGCTTCCGCCAAGCACCCGGGCGCGCCTGGCTTACCCGGACTACGAATTTGCGCGCGGGTCGGACAACGAAAAACCCCTCTCCGGGGCCGCGAGAGGGGTTGGATTTTTGGCCTGAAGCAGACGCTTATTTGAAGGCGTACACCACGTTGACGGTGGTCAGGTTGTCGGTCTTCTTGACGCCTGGTTCGACCTCGGTGTTGTGCCGGGTTTCCAGCCCGGCCTTGAGCGCCAGCGCGTCGGTCATCTTCACCTGCAGGCCGATCTGGTTCTTGGCGAAAGTGTTGTCCGCACCCGATTCCAGCAGCAGCGTGTCGTAGAACGAGGTGGTGCCGGTCAGCTGCACGCCGTAGTCGACGTAGCCGCGGCCGATGACTTCATCGTGGTGGACCTGCACCCCCTGGTCCTTGGACCAGCGGTAGCCGGGGCCGGCTTCCAGGGTCAGGTGCTGGCGCTCGGTCTTGATCACCTCCCAGCCCAGACCGACGCCCACCGTCCACTGGTACTCGTCGTCGGTGAAGCGGTCGCGTTCGTTGCGCACCGAGCCGTAGGTGTAGGTGCGCTCGCCGAAGCGGTAGCCGCTGGTGCCGAAGAGTTCGTAACGGTTGGCGTTTTCCTCGTCGTCGTTCTTGCCGTACTGGTAATTGCCGCCGAACTGGTGCTTCCACTTGGGATCGGAATAGTCCAGCTGGAACTTGCCGACAAAGGTCTCGGTGTCGGTGTTGCCTTTGGAGATGGCAAGGCCGAGCTCACCGGTGCCGCTCCAGCCGTTGTCATCGGTGGTGCCGGCGGCAGGCACGGCGCCGCCGTTCTGGGCCAGGACGGGCAGGGGGGCGAGCAGGGTCAACAGCAGCAGGGGCGCAAGACGATGGGGCATGGGGCAGGACTCCTATGGGGAAGGCGGATACGAAAAAAGCCGGTGTTCAGCCGGCTTGTCTGGATCCATTCTGGTTTTGTTAACTTGAATCCGGCTGGAACATGGCGTCGGCCTGACATCTGCCAAGCCGGCACGGGCAGCAATCAACGAGAGGCGGCTGGGGTGTCGATCACGATCGTCGGATCATTGAAGCGGCTGTAGCGCACGGTCATCGTGTAAGGCTGGCCCTGCGACACGCCCTGATGGCGCAGCTGCACCGGCAGCCCGTCCGGGCCGATCCAGTAGGTGAACTGCACCGGTTGTTCGGCCGGCCCGTTGCGGACCAGGAACTGCGCGGCCCTGATTCCGTCGATCTCGCTGTTGCCCTGGGCCTGGACCTGCAGTTGGCCATGGCCGGCCTTGAGCTGCATCGGATCACGCCACTGGGCGACGGTGCCTTCGGGCAGCTGCGTCTTCTGGGTGCGGCCCTGGGACTGCAGGTACAGCACATCGCCGATGATCACCTGGGTGCCGATCGGCATCTGCATGCGATAGCGGTCCGGGGCCACGAAATCCAGCGTGTTGCTGGTCTCGCCGGCGCCCTGCAGCGACATCACTGCGTGGAAGCTGCGCGCTTCCTGGAAGGCCTCCATCGAGGCGGTGACCCGCTGGACCGGCGTGGCGCCCGGATCGGTCGCCGAAGCCCCGGGGCCGGCGGTGCTCTCCGGCGCGCCCTGGCAGGCAGACAGCAGCAGGCAGGCCAGCAGGGAGAAGGTCACGGCACGCATCTGGAACAACTCCGGGAACGGGAAGGCAGTGGGCCTGCCAAGAGTGAGGAACGGGCGGTGAATGCCAACCCGATGCATTGACGCCGGCCTCGGCCATAATCGCGGGCATGGACAAGATCGAACGCATCACCGCCCTGCATCGCATTCTGAAGGGTGCGCGCTATCCGGTCACGGTCAAGCGCCTGCAGGACGAACTGGGCTGCTCGCGCGCCACCGTGTATCGCGACCTGGCCTATCTGCGCGATGCGCTGATGGCGCCGGTGGAAGGCGACGGCGAGGCCGGCTTCCGCTACGCCGCCGGCGAGACCGACCGCTTCGAGCTGCCCGGCCTGTGGCTGAGCTCGGACGAACTGTATGCGCTGGTCGCCTCGCAGCAGCTGCTGCTGCGCACCGGCGGCGGCGTGCTGGCCGGCGCGCTGGCGCCGCTGCAGAAACGCCTGGAAGGCCTGCTGGCCGACCATGCCGGCGCCGAGCGCTGGCCGGTCGAGCGCGTCCGGGTGATTCCGCACCGCGGCCGCAAGCTGGATGAGGCCGCATTCCGCTGCGTGGCCAGCACCGTGCTGGAACGGCGCCAGCTGAGTTTCGAATACCGCGCCCGCTCCACCGATGAGCGTACCCGCCGCACGGTCTCGCCCCAGCGCATCACCCACTACCGCGACAACTGGTACCTGGACGCGTGGGACCATGGCCGCGAGGCGTTGCGCAGCTTCGCCGTGGACCGCATCAACAATGCGCGCGCGCTCGACGAGGCGGCCGTGGAAATGGGCAAGGACGAGCTGAGCCAGCATCTGGCCTCCAGCTACGGCATTTTTTCCGGCGAACCCAAGGGCTGGGCGACCATCCTGTTCAGCCCCAAGGCCGCGCGCTGGGTGGCCGATGAACAGTGGCATGCGCGCCAGGAAGGTCGCTTCCTGGCCGACGGCCGCTATGAGCTGAAGGTGCCCTACAGCGCCTCGCGCGAGCTGCTGATGGACGTGCTGCACTACGGCTCCGATGCCGAGATCGTCGGCCCGCCGATGCTGCGCGAACAGGCCAAGTCGCTGCTGGAACTGGCCCTGACCAACTACGAAGACGCCGCCGACAAGCGCTGAATGGCGTTTTCGCCGGCGGCGGTGCCGGACCGCAGTCGGCTACCATGTCGTCGATTCCCGTCGTGCTGCCGCCGTCTCCGTGCCTGTTTCCGGTGATCGGGCGTGTCGTGATGACGGGTCACTCCCCAACTGCCCGATACATCCCCCGCATGGAATCCGCGCCGCTTCGCTTCATCCACGTCATCGCCGCGGTCATCACCGATGCCCGCGGCCGCATCCTGCTGGCCCGGCGCGGAGACGGACGCGATCTGGCAGGGCTGTGGGAATTCCCCGGCGGCAAACGCGAGCCGGGCGAAGCGCCCGAAGACACCCTGGTCCGCGAACTGCAGGAAGAACTGGGCATCACCGTCCAGGTCGGCGCGCCGATCATGCGCGTGCCGCACATGTACCCGGACAAGCGGCTGCTGCTGGACATCCGCCGGGTCACGGCGTGGAAGGGCGTGCCGCGCGGCATGGAAGGCCAGGCGCTGGCCTGGGTGGAACAGGACAAGCTCGGCCGCTACCCGATGCCGGCCGCCGACAAGCCGGTGGTCGCGGTGCTGCAGCAGCCGGACCGTTATCTGGTCACGCCAGAACCCGGCGACGACCATCCGGCATGGCTGGCGGGCCTTTCGGCAGCACTGGACGCCGGCGTGGGGCGCGTGCAGCTGCGGGCGCGTACGCTGGAAGGCGATCCAGCCTGGCCGCAGCTGGCGGCGCAGGCCGTGGCGCTGTGCCGCAGGGCCGGGGCCCAGGTGCTGCTCAATGGCGCGGCCAAGCAGGCGCGCGATCTGGGCATCGGCCTGCATCTGCGCGGCGAACAGCTGGCGCGGCTGAGCGCGCGGCCGGCCCAGGCCTGGGTGCCGCTGGCCGCCTCGTGCCACAGCCTGGACGAGCTGCGCATGGCCGAAGCGCTGGGCTGCGATTTCGTGGTCCTGGGCAACGTGGGCGACACCCCCGGCCAGCCGGAACATCCGGCGATGGGCTGGGAGACCTTCGCCCGCCTGCGCGAGCGCGTATCGCTGCCGATCTATGCCACCGGCGGACTGGGCGTGGCCGACATCGGCCAGGCGCGCCAGTACGGCGCGCAGGGGATCGCCGCGCGCCGCGGGTTGTGGCCAGGCGCGTAGGGCGCGATCTGCTGCGTGGAGCTTCCCAGCGGCACAGCCTCAGCCGAGCAAGCTCGGCTCTACAGCGAGGAGCCGTCGCCCGCATGGATCGGCCGGCGCAGGTCAGCCACGTAGCCCGGGTAAGCGCAGCGCACCCGGGAGCGGAATTGCCGGGACGGCTTCACCCGGGAGCACTGCGCTTACCCGGGCTATGAGGAGGGCGTCAGGCCGCGGCCAGCAGCCGGTAGCGCGCGTCCAGTTCGGCCACGGCCCGGACGATGTCGTCCAGCGAGCTGTCGTTGCGCACGATGTCGTCGGCGATGGCTAGGCGCGCCGCATCGCTGGCCTGTGCATCGATCATCCGCTGCGCCAGCGCGGCATCGATGCCGTCGCGCCGCAGCAGCCGGGCCATGCGCATGTCCATCGGCGCGGTGACCACGACGATGCGCTGCAGCCAGGGATAGCGCGCGCGTCCGCCACCTTCGGCCAGGAGCGGGATCATCGCCACCGCGTAGGGGCTGGAGGCCTGGCGGCACTGCTGTTCCAGCGTGGCGCGCACGGCCGGATGGACGATGGCTTCCAGCACGTGGCGTGCGTCGGCGTCGTCGAACACGCGCCGGCGCATCGCGGCGCGGTCCAACCAGCCGTCGGTGTCCAGTACGTCCGCGCCGAATGCATCGACGATCGCCGCCAATGCCGGCTGTCCCGGTTCGACCACGGTCCGGGCGATGCGGTCGGCATCGGCGACGAAGATCCCCAGCGCGGCGAAGGCGTTTTCCAGTGCGCTCTTGCCCGAGGCGATGCCGCCGGTCATGCCGATCAAGGTCTGGCTCATGGCGGCATTATCCGCGCAGCGCAGGCCGCGGCTACAGCCAGCGACGCACGTGCGTGCAGTAGTGCTCGTAGGCGCCGGTGAACTCGCGGCGCAGGCGTGCCTCCTCGAACGGGATCAGCACCCGCTGCAAGGCCAGCAGCGGCAGCGGCATCAGCGCCAGCGCCCATGGCACCACCAGGTAGCCGGCCAGGCCGGCATAGCTCAGCACCAGGCTGACATACATCGGGTTGCGGCTGAAGCGGTACGGGCCGCGTAGCACCAGCGCCGAGGGCTGGCCGTCGGGCAGGATGGTGGTGCGACGCCCGGCGAACAGGACGAAGCACCACAGCGCCAGCAGCAGCGCGGCGGTGGCCAGCAGCGAGCCGGCCCACTGCATCACCAGCAGCGACTGTCCCTGCGGCAATGGCAGCGCCAGGACATGCTGCAGCAGCGCCGCAGCGGCAAAGGCCAGCATGAAGTGCACGGGCGAGGTCAGCCGCACCAGCCAGGGCGCGCTCGCGTGGCCGGCTGTGGCCCGGTCGGTCATCCTTTCTTCCAGCACGCCTGGCCGTCGTCCTTCGTCGCAAGGCCGACATCTTAGCGTGGGCGGTCGCATGACGGGCATGCCGCAGCGACCGTGAGCCGGCGACACCTACCGGCATGGCACGCGCATCGCCCGGCGATGCAGGCTTACCTGACGCTGACCACCGACGGCCCGCGGCAACGACTGCACCATCCGGATGGAGGACAATGCCTCGCTGACCGTGTCGCCTCGCTGCGCACGGCCTCCAACTTCGACCGCGAAGCGCCTGGCCAGGACGTCGGCGCCGCGCTGTCGATCAAGTCGGGCGGCTTGCTGCCGTCAACCCACAACGCCTACTGCGTTGGCCGCCGGCATCCCGGAGCGATGGGATGCGGGGCCCAGCGGTGTGCCGAGGACCGAGCCTTCCATGCAAGCTTCATCCCTGTCGTTCTGCAAGCGCGTGCTGCCCTTCCTGCTGGCCGCCGCGCTGTGCGCACCGGCGTGCGCCCAGACCAAGCAGGGCGCCGATCTGCCGCAGGCGCGGCTGAGCCAGCGCCCGCTGATCGTGGCCCATCGCGGCCGTCCTTCGCCCGAGGTGGCCGAAAACAGCCTGCAGCAGATGCAGCAGGTGGCATCGCGCCAGATCGGCGTCGAGATGGACCTGTCGCCCAGCAGCGATGGCGTGCTCTACCTGCTGCACGACGACACCCTGGAGCGCACCACCAACGGACACGGCCCGCTCAGGGCACAGGCCAGCCAGGCGCTGGATGCACTGCGGCTCAAGGATGGGCATGGCCGGGTCACGGCCGAGGCGCTGCCGCGCTTCACCCAGGCGCTGGACTGGGCCGCGGGCGTGCCCGATGTGATCCTGATGCTGGACCTCAAGGGCACGCCTGCGGCCCAGGTCGTACCGCTGCTGCGCGAGAAGGACCTGTTGAACCGCGTGATCCTGCTGACCTTCGACCGCGCCACCGCCGGCGAAGCCCTGAGCCATGCGCAGGGCGCGCTGGTGTCGGTGCTGGTGACCAACCAGTCGGACGTGAACTACTACCGCCGGATCGCCGGCGCACGACCGCTGGCGATGTACGTGCCACAAGGATCCAGGCCCAAGCTGTTCGCCCAGGCCCAGGCCGCACAGGCGGTGGTGATCAGCGACGTGCTGCAGGGCATCGACGCCGACCTGGCGCCGCTGGCCGACAAGGCGCGCAGCGCGGGCTGCAAGGCGTATCACGATTACATCGACGCCCGCCGCATCGACGTGCTGGTGTCCAACAATCCCTCCTGCGCGGCCGAAACGATCAGGTAATCCGGCGCTGACGTCATCGTCAGACGCAGACGGGCCGCATCGAGCGGCCCGTTTGGAGTAGGGCAGTGGCTGCCCTTACGGCAGGCCGGCCAGCCAGTCGTCGTCGCTGCCTTCGTTGATCTCGGCAAACAGCGGGGTGGAGAAGTAGCGCTCGCCGGTATCGGGCAGCATCGCCAGGATCACCGAGCCGGGCTCGGCTTTTTCGGCCACTTCCAGCGCGGTGGCCACGGTGGCGCCGGCGGAGATGCCGACGAAGATGCCTTCCTCGGCCGCCAGGCGTCGCGAGGTTTCGATCGCGCGGGTATCGTCAATCGCGTAGAGCTCGTCGTAGATCTCGCGGTTGAGCACGTCCGGCACGAAGTCCGGAGTCCAGCCCTGGATCTTGTGCGGCTTCCATTCGTCGCCCTTCAGCAGCGCCGCGCCAGCCGGCTCGGTGGCGATGATCCGGGTTTCCGGGCGCGCGACCTTGAGCACTTCGCCCACGCCGGTCAGCGTGCCGCCGGTGCCCCAGCCGGTGACGAAGAAGTCCAGCCGCTTGCCAGCGAAGTCGCGCAGGATCTCCGGCGCGGTGGTGTTGCGGTGATAGGCGGGGTTGGCCGGATTGGCGAACTGGCTGGCCAGGAACCAGTCATGCTGTTCTGACAGTTCCCTGGCCTTGCGGACCATACCGCTGCCGCGCTCGGCGGCCGGGGTCAGGATGACCTTGGCGCCATAGGCGCGCATCAGCTTGCGGCGTTCGATCGAGAAGGTCTCGACCATCGTGGCCACGAACTTGTAGCCGCGTGCGGCGCAGACCATGGCCAGGGCCACGCCGGTGTTGCCGGAGGTGGCTTCCACCACGGTATCGCCGGGCTTGAGCAGGCCCTTCGCCTCGGCGTCCAGGATGATGGCCAGCGCCAGGCGGTCCTTGACCGAGCCGCCCGGATTGAACGATTCCACCTTGGCGTACACGGTGGTGTGCGACGGCGCCAGGCGGTGCAGCTTGACCACCGGGGTGTTGCCGATGGTGTCCAGGATGTTGTCGTAGATAGCCATGCGGGATGTGTCTCCGTGGAAACTTGGAAGGGCGTCAGGCAGCGCGCGACAGCGTGTGGCGGTCGGCGTTGGATTCATGTGTGGACGACGAGGCGGGCGCGCGCAGCGGTGCATCGCCATACCAATGCAGGGCGTGCGCCAGCGCGGTGACTTCGCCCAGGATCAGCAGCGCTGGCGAGCGCACGTCGAACGCACGTGCGGTCTGCGGCAGGTCGGCCAGGGTGCCAGTGACCACGCGCTGCTCGCGGCGCGAGCCGTTCTCAACCAGCGCGAACGGCGTGTGCGGTGCGCGGCCGTGGGCGATGAGCTTGTCGCGGAAGATGTCCAGCCCGGCCACGCCCATGTACACCGCCAGGGTCTGGCGTTCTTGGGCCAGCGCCTGCCAGTCCAGCGTATCCAGCGAATCCTTGCAGTGCGCAGTGACCAGGCGCAGGCCTTGCGCATGGTCGCGGTGGGTCAGCGGAATGCCCGAGTACGCCGCGCAGGCCAGGGCCGCGGTGATGCCGGGCACCACTTCGAACGGCACGCCATGGGTCTTGAGGAATTCAAGCTCCTCGCCTCCGCGACCGAACACAAACGGGTCGCCGCCCTTCAACCGCACCACGCGCCTGCCGGCGCGGGCGTGTTCGAGCATCTGGGCATGGATGTCGTCTTGGCGCGTGCTGTGGCCCTTGGCCGACTTGCCGACCTCGATGCGGGTGGCGTCGCGGCGGGCCATCGCCAGCACCTCGGCGCTGACCAGGCGATCGTGCAGGATCACATCGGCCTCGTTCAGCGCACGCAGCGCGTTGAGCGTGAGCAGGCCGGCATCGCCCGGGCCGGCGCCGACCAGGGTGACCGTACCGACCGCCGGCGCGGGCGTTGCGATCGACAGGGCGCGCTGCAGCTCGGCTTCGGCCGCCTCGCCCTGGCGCTGGCGTAGCAGGTGCGGCACCGCGCCGGCCAGCAGCTGTTCGAAGAAGCGCCGGCGCTGGCCCATGTCCGGGAAGCGCGTGCGGATGCGGCTGCGCTGGCGTCCCAGCAGGGCGATCAGCGCGCCCCAGGAATCGTCCAGCAGGGTTTCCAGCTGGCGGCGGAGGTGGCGGGCCACCATCGGCGCATGGCCGCCGCTGGAAATGGCGATCTGCAACGCGCCGCGCTCCACGAGCGCCGGCACTTGGACGCTGGACAGCTCGGCGTCGTCGACCACGTTGGCCAGCAGGCGCCGCGCCTGCGCTTCGGCGGCGACGGCCTGGTTCACCGCCGGGACGTCGGTGGCGGCGATCACCAGCCAGACCTCGTCCAGCCACTGCGGCACGAAACTGCCGGCGTCCCAGTGGAGGCGGCCTTCCGTGGCCCAGGCGGCCAGTCGCGGCGAAAGCTCCGGCGCGCCGACCCGGGGCAGGGCGCCGGCATGCAATAGCGCTTCGACCTTGCGTTCGGCCACCGCACCGCCGCCAACCACGCGCACCGCGCGGCCACGCAGGTCGGCAAACAGGGGGAACAGGGCAGCGCTCACTGAACGGTCCAGCACGGGAGGGTCACGACGCTACGCGCGGCTTATGACCATCGGAAATGACTTGCTGCTGCGTTCAGATAACTCTAAGTTATGAGCAAGAGATGCGGCAGCCCGTACATTACTTTTTCCCATAAGGGCCGTCCGAAGGCCCCCGCAAGTGATCTCCGATGACCCTGACCCAGCTGCGCTATCTGGTCGCGATCGCCGACGCCGACTTCAACATCACCCTGGCCGCCGCGCGCGTGCACGCCACCCAGCCCGGCCTGTCCAAGCAGCTCAAGCAGCTGGAGGACGAACTGGGCTTCCTGCTGTTCGTGCGCAAGGGCCGCAGCCTGGAATCGGTGACTCCTGCCGGCGTGGAAGTGATCCAGCGCGCCCGCGTGCTGCTGGCCGAGGCCAACAACATCCGTACCTACGCCGCCAACCAGCGCCGCGAGAGCCAGGGCCAGCTGGTCCTGGCCACCACCCACACCCAGTCCCGCTTCGTGCTGCCGCACGCGGTGGCGCAGATCAAGCGTGCCTACCCGCAGGTCAGCGTGCACCTGCAGCAGGCCGCCGAAAGCGACGCGTTGGACCTGCTGGGCCAGGGCGACGCCGACATGGCGGTGATCAGCACCTCCGGCGATACCCCGCCCTCGGGGCTGGCCGTCCCGCTGTATCGCTGGCGCCGGCTGGTGGTGGTGCCGCGCGGCCATCCGCTCGATCGCAAGGGCGTCACCCCGGACCTGGCCACCTTGGCCGCGCAGCCGCTGATCAGCTATGAGTCCTCGACCCGGCCCGGATCGTCGCTGCAGCGCGCCTTCAGCGAGTCGGGGCTGGAGCCGAATATCGCCCTGACCGCGCTCGACGCGGACCTGATCAAGACCTACGTGCGCACCGGCATGGGTGTGGGCCTGTTGGCCGAAATGGCGGTCAACGCCGGCGACGGCGACCTGCGCGCCTGGACCGCGCCGAAGGAAATCAAGGAGTGCATCGCCTGGGCCGTGCTGCCGCGCGAGCGGGTGCTGCGCGACTACGCGCTGGACCTGGTCAACGCGCTCGCCCCGCAGATCGACAAGCGCGACCTGCGCCAGGTGATGGACGGCAACCGCGATCCGGACTGGCCGACACCGCCGAGCTGGGAAGCGTTGACGCAGACGATTACCAACTAGGTCACGTTGGGTGCAGCGGGATCTGCAGCGCGGAGCTTGCTCCACTCCATGGTTCAGACTGCAACGACGCAATGTCGTGCCGAACCCTCCTTTCGGCCCTGCCAGGTGTGGGTAAATCTGCGACGATGGCGATAATTGCCTCGTACACCCGTCGAAAGGACTCGGCACATGCAGGACGCGTATGACCGGCTGCAGCGGGAAGGGATTGCTCTGGCGGGTGGACTTGCAGATCTGTCCCGCCGCGCGGCGGTGTATCACCACCTGTATGCCGACTCGGGTGGGCGCAATGTGTTTCCCCTGATCGCTGCCCATGGCGCGCTGTGGGGCAGTGGCTATTTCGCGCTCGGAAGCCGCGTGGGCCAATGGTGCTCGCTGGCCGATACATTCCAGCCGCAACGCCGCCGTCAGCGCCTCGCCGCATTGTCGACGTTCGCCGATGCTTTCCGTGACATCAATCGGCAAGTCTGCGCGCGGGCTTACACGCTGTACCACTACACCCGCCTGCATGGCCGCACGCCGATCTCCGAGGCGGTCGCCACGCCCGAGTTGCTGGATGCGCTGCTGGCTTGCCATGCCTCCATGCGCGCCGGCACGACGTTTTCCCGGGCGCAGCGAGGGCAGCTGTTCCGTGCTTTCTTCCTGTGGGAGCAGCAGCGCATCGTCTCTACCGGGGTCGAGCAAGCGGTGGGTGCGTTTGACTGGCCAAGAATGCGCCGGCTAGCGATGCGGCCGCGGATTCGTTTCAGCTATTTTCCGCGCGATCCACAGATGCGCTTCCATGATTTTGCGTCACAAGACGAGCGTATCGAGAAAGGTCTGCGCGCCTATGCGCTGGCCGAGCAGGTCGGACTGGCGCAAGTCGAGGCGAGCCTGCGCGACTACGGCGTATTGCCGGACGCCTTCTTTGGTGACGCTAACGGATTCTTCCGCACCCTGGCCGTGGCGCATGCGCCATGAGCTGCGATACTACTGCGTCACATCACGGGATAGGAAGGCAGTCGCTTCCTGCGGCCATGTAACAAGCACCAGGAGCGCAGGTTGCTCGCCTGCATGATTGGATGCGAAATCCTGTGGCAAGGCAGCCGATCCACCGGACTCGTGAGTGCAGGAAAAAGTATCGGCGACAGCGCTCCCACGCTCAGGTGCGGCGCTGATCGCCCCGACCATCCCCACAGGGGACACAGCTTGGACCAGGGTCTAGACTAGGCCCATGCTGCGCCACCGCCGTTTCCTGACCGCCATGCACCGGCTCGCCCTGATGGGCGCACTGCTGATGGCTGCCGCGCCGGTGGTCAGCCGCTGGATGCAATCGCACGGCGCGACCGGGATGCCGATGGCGGCGATGACCCATGGCGCACACGCCGGCATGGGCCAGATGCAGCATGCCGGCCATGCCATGAAGATGGACATGGCCATGTCGATGCCCATGGACCATGGCGGCCGGATGCCGATGCCGGCCGGCCACGACGAGGCGGCCTGCGATTACTGCGTGCTGGCGGCCGGGCTGCTGCCGTTCGTGCTGGCGCTGCTGATCCTGCCATTGCTGCGGCCCGCAGTGCACCAGCTGCTGCCGCGGTTGCCGTTGCCGCGCCTGGGCATCGCCTGGCCGGCGCACGCGGCCCGCGGTCCTCCGCAACAACGGGTCGTCTGACGCTCTCCAATCGCGCCGGCGTGGATGCCTTGCGCGATCGTCGACCCTTCCAGTTTCCGGAGCTCCCATGTCCCTGTTTCCGTTCGTGACGGTCGCCCGTCTCGGCTGGCGCTCGCGTTGTCGATCGCCGCGATGCCCCCGTGCGCTGGCTCAAAGCCAATGTGCAGTGCTGAGGGCCTGACAATGAAAGAAGTTTCCTGCTCGGGGCTCTCCCGCATACCGGAAGTCCCTGCGCTTGCATCGCCGGTCAGCGTCGACAAGGCGCAGGTGATCCGGCGCCGCATGTTGCTCGTGCAAACCACAGCTGCAAGCCGCAAGGTCTACCCGGGCCTGCCCCTTTGCGTGGCCGCCGCGTTCCTGTCTCTGTCTCCCCGCGCCGCCTCGGCCGGAACCGCTGCAGGCGATCACCATGCAGGTCCCGCGATCCCCCAGGTCACCGACCTTGTCGGCATCAAGGTCGACGCCGAGAAGGCCGATCCAAAGCGCCAGCCCGATGTGGTGGCTCCCAGCGCGACCATCACCCGCGCCGACCTGGCCCGCATCAATCTCAGTACGACCGAGGACGCCTTCGAGCACGTGCCCAACCTGCATGTGCGCCAGCGCTTCATCGGCGACAACAACTCGGTGGTGTCGGTGCGCAGTGCCAGCACGCGCCAGTCCGCGCGCATCCTGGTCTATGCCGATGGATTGCTGCTGAGCAATTTCCTGGGCTCGGACTTCACCTTCGCACCACGCTGGTCGATGGTCGCGCCGGATTCGCTGGAAAGCATCCAGGTGTTCTACGGACCGTATTCGGCACGTTATCCAGGCAATTCCCTTGGCGCGACGATCGAGATGACCACGCGCATGCCCGAGCGCCTGGAAGGCGGCGGCGCGGTGCAGTTCTCGCGGCAGGACTTCGACGCTTACGGACATTCGACCGCCGCCGATGTCCAGCACTCTTCGGCCTGGCTCGGCGATCGTCGCGGCGCCTGGTCCTGGCGCCTTGCGCTGGACCGGCTGGATGCACAGGCGCAGCCTGCCAGCTATTACACCGCCGTCCAGTCCACGACCGCGGCGCTGGCGGCCGATACGCCGGTCAACGGCGCCAGCGCCTATCGCGATCAGTACAGCCGCCCGGGCTACATCCTGGGCGTCAACGGCGAAGGGGAGGCCGATACCCGCGCCAACCAGGTGGCGTTCAAGGCCGCCTACGACTTCGGCGATGGCTGGCAGGCCTGGGCCAGCGTCACCGACTGGCGCCAGGACCAGGACAAGGCGACCGGCAGCTGGCTTCACGATGCCCAGGGCAACGTGGTCAACAGCGGCGACGTGGCCATCGATGGCTGGCATTACACGCTGCCCGCCAATGCGTTCGCCCCGACCTGGACCAGCAGCGAACGACGGCTTTACGGTGCGGCGCTGAAGAAGACCGGCCCGACCGGCTGGAACATGTCGCTGGTCGCCTCGCGCTTCGAAACCCCGCGCGACATCAGCCGCACGTCCAGTTCCGCAGGTGCCGGGTCCGGGCAGGTCACCAATGGCGAGGACACCGGCTGGGACACCCTGGACCTGCAGACGACCTGGCTGGCCTCCGAGGATGCAGCGCATACCCTGGCACTGGGGGCGCACTGGGAGCAGTACACCCTGGACAGCAGCACCCGGGCCACCGGGGACTGGCGTCACGGCGAAGGTGGCGCGCTGGTCAGCGAGTTCGCCGGCAAGACCCGGACCCAGGCGCTGTACGTGGAGGACAGCTGGCGCTTCGCACCCGGCTGGAGCCTGACGCCTGGCCTGCGCTACGAGCGCTGGAAAGCGTTTGGCGGGCGCCGTCAGACTGCAACGCGGTCGGTGGGCTATGACAGCCGCAGCCTGTCGCGTGTGTCGCCCAAGCTGTCGTTGGCGCGTAGGCTGGATGAGGTCTGGACCGCGCGGCTGTCGCTGGCTAAGGCCTATCGCATGCCCACGGTCAGCGAGCTGTTCCAGGGCAGCATCTCCGGCACGGCGATCATCAACAACGATCCCGACCTCAAGCCGGAGAACAGCTTCTCTAAGGACCTGACCTTCGAGCGTGCATTGCAGGAAGGCAGCCTGCGCGTGTCGTTCTACGAGGACGAGGTGCGGGACACGCTCTTCAGCCAGACCGACATTACCGTGTTTCCCACGGTGACCAGCATCCAGAACGTGGACCGGGTCAAGGCGCGCGGCATCGAGCTGGCCGGCCAGGCGCGCAACGTGCTTCTCGACGGATTGGACCTGTCGGCGAGCCTGGCCTACAACCACGCCGAGACCGTGGAGAACCGCCGCAATCCGGCGTCGGTCGGCAAGCGCTTCTATCGCATCCCGCAATGGCGCGCCGACGTGTTGGTCAGCTACCGCTTCAACCCGGTGTTTACCGGCACGTTGTCCGGGCGCTATTCGGGCCGCCAGTACAACTCGCTGGACAACACCGACACCAATCCCGGCGACTTCGGCGGGACCAGCCGCTACATGGTGTTCGATGCCCGGCTGGAAGCGGCACTGAATGCACAATGGAAGCTGGCCGTGGGCGTGGACAACCTCACCGACCAGCGCTACTACGTCTATCACCCGTATCCAGGCCGGACCTGGTCGGCCGAAGCGCGCTATAGGTTCTGATGGCCATGCATCCTTCCGTACCTATCCGGCGTTGGCCGCGCTACCGCACCCTGTGGCGCTGGCACTTCTATGCCGGCCTGATCTGCATCCCGGTGGTGCTGTGGTTGTGCGTGACCGGCAGCATCTACCTGTTCCAGCCGCAGATCGATGGCTGGCTGGAGCGCGACTACGACCATCTGCGGATCGATGGCCCGCTCGCCCGTCCATCCGAACAGGTCGGCGCCGCGTTGCGCGCCGTCCCCGGCGGGCGCCTCAACGCTTACGAGCTGCCTGCCACGCCACGGTCCGCCGCGCGCGTGCTGGTGGGGACCGGCGATAAGGTCGTGCGCGTTTACGTGCATCCGCGGACCACGCAGGTGCTCGGACAGGTGCGCGACGACCTGCGGTTCACCCGGCTGCTGTTCTACCTGCACGGCGAGCTCCTGCTGGGAACGCCTGGTTCGATGCTGGTCGAATGCGTGGCCTCATGGGCGGTGGTGATGATCCTCACCGGGCTGGCGCTGTGGTGGCCGCGTTCCTCACGTGGCCTGGCCGGCATCGTTTATCCGCGACTGGGCAGGGGCGGGCGCGTGTTCTGGCGCGACCTGCATGCGGTGACCGGGCTGTGGGTCTCGGCGCTGGCGCTGTTCCTGATCGTGTCAGGCCTGCCGTGGAGCAAGTCCTGGGGCAGCATGCTCAAGACTGGACGCGAGTTGGTCGCCCAGCACGCCGTGAAACAGGACTGGTCCACCAGCCGTGCAGGCGAGCTGGCGGCGCAGGCGCTGCAGAACCAGCCGCCGCCGGGCGGCGAACATGCCGGTCACACGGGCCACATGGCGGGCGCGGCCGCCATGTACCAGCAAGCGGTGGATTTGTCGGTGCTGGATGCGGCCGTGCGCAACGTCGCCGCACTTGAGCTGACACCGCCGGTGCTGGTGACGCCGCCCTCGGCGGCCAGCGCCGGCTGGGCCGCACGCTCGGACGCGACCGATCGGCCCAAGCGGGTCAGCCTGTCGCTGGATCGGCGTGGGCGGATCGTCAAGCGCGTGGATTTCGCCCAACAGCCCCTGATTGACCGCATGGTGGGCTATGGCGTGGCCGCGCATCTGGGCCAGTTGTTCGGCTGGTTCAACCAGTTGCTGGGCCTGTTCACCGCAGCCGGCCTGATGCTGGTCAGCGTCAGCGCGGTGTGGTTGTGGTGGAGTCGCCGCCGACGCGGCGTATTGGGGGCGCCGGATGCACAGGCACGCACGCCGCTGGCGGCTGGTGCCTTCGTGCTGATCGTGCTCCTGGGGCTGATCCTGCCCCTGCTCGGGGTGACCCTGATCGCCGTGCTGCTGGTGGAGCATTTGGTCCTGCGCAGGATTCCGAGCGCCGCTCGCTGGCTTGGGCTGACCGACGCTGGCTAAAGGGCAGGGCATGCACCTGAAATCCATTCGACGCACGGTGCACCGCATGCAATGGTGGTTCTGTTCCACTATCGACCTTGAGGGAGGAAGCAAGGCTCATGTTTAAGATCATCCACATCGTCGCGCTGCTGTTGTTGGCCCCGCTGGCCCAGGCCGCCACGCCGGCTGCCACCGTCCAGGTCCGCGAGGCCTGGATGCGCGCCACCCCGCCGCATGCGCCGACCGCGGCCGGTTACCTGACCCTGGTCAACGGCGGCCCGGCCGATCGTTTGCTCTCGGTCACCAGCGAGGCCGCCGAACGCGTGGAGCTGCACAGCAACGACCAGCAGGGCGGGATGATGCGGATGCGCAGGCTCGACCAGGGCCTGGCGCTGCCGGCCGCTGCCAGCACCGTACTGGCGCCCTCGGGCACCCACCTGATGTTCATCGCGCCGCGCAAGCCACTGGTGGCCGGTGACACGGTGCGCGCGACGCTGCGCTTCCTGCACGCCGCGCCGCAGGTGGTGGAATTCAAGGTGATGCCGCTGGGCGCCACGCCGGCGCCTTCCCATCACCACGACATGCCGGGCATGAAGATGTAGCGGCACCGGCCGGCAGGCCGGTCTTTTCCATGGACGCACAGGAAGTGGTGGCATGAAGCGGATGACGGCGATGATTCTTCGGCTCTATGCGCCGGCGCCGGTGCTGGTGGCCGCTGGCTGGGGGTTGTCGTTCGCGGCCGAACGCGCCCGCGGCGTGCTCGGGCCGCAGGGGGCGATGCACGCCGGCTCGCTGCTGGCCCTGCTCGGGACCGCACTTGGGTTCGTCTGGGCGCTGCTGGCCAGCTGGCGCCTGTACCTGTGGCTGCGCGGCATCGAACAGGGCCGCTGCCAGTGCGGCGGCCTGCTGTCGCGACCGCGGCGCAAACGGCACGGCGAGCCCTATCGCAAATGCCTGGCCTGCGGCGAGAAGGTGCCGCTGGTGACCGGGCCCGATGTCGAATCGCAACCCGGGATCTGACGCGTTCGGGCCGGCTCAGGCGGCCGGATGGGCGGCTTGTTCGGCCTCGGCCCTGGCCTGGTTGCGCAACAGGAAGCGCTGGATTTTGCCGCTGGGGGTCTTGGGCAGTTCGCTGACGAAGGCGATCTCGCGCGGGTACGCATGCGCGGACAGGCGTTGCTTCACGTACTGCGACAGTTCGGCCGCCAGCGCGTCGTTGCCGGCAGCGCCTTGGCGCAGCACCACGTAGGCCTTCACCAGTTCCATCCGCTCCGGGTCGGGCTTGCCGACCACGGCCGCCTCGACCACGTCGGCGTGCTCCAGCAGGCAGCTTTCCACGTCGAACGGGCCGATCCGGTAGCCGGCCGAGGTGATCACATCGTCGCTGCGGCCGACGAAGGCGATGCTGCCGTCGGCATTGCGCTCGACCGTGTCGCCGGTGAGATACCAGCCGTCCTTGAACGGCTGCCGCTCGGCCTGCCAGTAGCCGCGGAAGAACAGCGCCGGCGAGTCGGCCAGGTGCACGGCCAGCATGCCGGGCGTGCCCACCGGTTGCGGCCGGCCATCTTCGCCGAGGACCTCCAGCCGGTAGCCCGGCAGCGGATAGCCGGCGCTGCCGGCCTGCACCGGGTGCGCGAGCGCGTGGTGGTTGCACAGGGTCATGCCGGTTTCGGTCTGGCCGTAGTGGTCGTGGATCAGCGTGCCCAGGGCCTTGTCGAACCAGCGGATCACTTCCGGATTGAGCGGTTCGCCGGCGCTGCTGACCGCGCGCAGCTGGCCCTTGACCGCCGCGGCCGGTGCGTCGCCTGCGGCCATCAGCATCCGGTAGGCGGTGGGTGCGCCCATCAGGTTGGTGACGCCCAGTTCGGCGATCGTGCGATAGCAGCTGGCGACGGTGAAGGCGCCTTCGTGGAAGGTGGTCGAATGGCCCAGCGCCAAGGGCCCTGCGATGCCGTAGTACAGCCCATATGCCCAGCCCGGATCGGCGATGTTCCAGAGCACGTCGTCCTGCCGCAGGTCCACCGCCTCGCGCATGTAGGTGGCCATCACGTCCAGCCCGTGCAGCGGCACCTTCAGACCCTTGGGCGCACCGACGGTGCCGGAGGTGAACATGATCATGCACGGGTCTTCGCGGGTCAGCGGCACCGGCTCGAATGCCGTCGGCAGGCCCTCAAGCGCGCGCCAGAAATCTTCCTCGTTGCCGGCATCCAGGGTCAGCACCGGGGGCGGAGCGGCGATCTGGTCCAGCTTCGGGCGCTGATCCGGCGAGGACACCACCAGCTTCGCGTCGCTGGACGAGAGGCGATGTTCCAGCGACTTGGGACCGAACGCGGTGAACAACGGCTGGTACACGCCACCGGCGCGCCAGGTGCCCAGGATCACGATCAGCAGTTCCAGCCGGCGCGGCAACAGGCCGGCCACCACCTCGCCGGCCAGTACGCCGCGTGCGGTCAACAGATGCGCGAACTGCGCCGACCAGGCATCGAGTTGCTCGAAGGTGTAGCGGTGCACGCTGCGCTGCAGGTCCACCCAGCACAGCGCCTCGCGCTGTTGTCCCAGATGCGCGCCGCAGCAGGTGATCCAGGCATTGACCGGCCCTGGCGCCGGCGCGGGCTGCAGCTGGCGGACGTGTTCGAAGTAGTCGCGTGTCGTGTTCATGCAGGTGTTCCGTTGCGTACACCGCACAGTAACGCGTTCAGTACGCCCCGGGATGGTGTCCTATGACAACGCGCGGCCCCGGCTTCATGCAGCTGCCTATCTGTAGCGACGTTTGGGAGCGGGCCGGGTAATCACGCGATGCGCAGCCTCCTGTAGAGCGGAGCTTGCCCCCGCTGGGGCCTTGGCGATGACCTCGCCAAAAAAGCAGCGGAGCAAGATTGGGGCTAAGGAAATTCTGCAAGCCCATGTATGTCGAGTGAAGCTTGTTGCGATTCCCTTTTCGGGGGCCTCATTGCTCTTCGGTCAGATCTCGGGAAAAGCCCCAGCGGAGCAAGCTCCGCTCTACATGGAGGCCGCTATCTGCCGAAACACCGGTGGCCTTCAGTACCCGGATTGCGCGATCCACCGATCGTGGCCGCGTGCGGATGTCACAGCTGCTCGTGGATGCCGCATTCGCGCTTGAGGCCGAAGAAGCGCGTGTCTTCCTCGCGCATGCCCGGTTCCCAGCGGCGGGTGGTGTGGAAATCGCCGATCGAGACATAGCCTTCTTCCCACAGCGGGTGGTAGGGCAGGTCGTGGGCCTTCATGTATTGCCAGATATCGCGGTCGGTCCAGTCGGCGATCGGGCTGACCTTCCAGCGCTGGTCGCGCAGCTGCACGATCGGCGTGTTGGCGCGGCTGCGGGCTTGCTGACGGCGCAGGCCGGTAAACCAGGTGCCCACGTGCAATTCGTCCAGGGCGCGGCGCATCGGCTCGACCTTGCGCAGGCTGTTGTAGCGTTCGATGCCGACCACGCCTTGTTCCCACAGCCGGCCGTGGCGGGCTTCCATCCAGGCGCGGCTGACCAGCGGGCGGAAGATGCGGATGTTGAGCTTGAGCCGCTCGATCAGCGCATCGGCAAAGCGGTAGGTCTCGGGGAACAGATATCCGGTGTCGACCAGGATCACCGGGATGTCCTGCCGCTGCTGGGTGAGCAGGTGCAGGGTCACCGCCGACTGCGCGCCGAAGCTGGACGACAGCGCCGCCTGCGCCGGTCCGTGTTCCAGCGCCCAGGCCACACGCTGCTCCGCGCTCATCGCTTCGAGCGCGGTGTTGGCCGCGTCCAGATCGATACTGTCGGGGCGGGAGGATTCGTGCGGGTCGTCGTTGGCGGGCAGCGCGGTCATGCGTGCAGTTCCACTGGAATTGAACGGTGGGTGGGATAGGGCGGCAGGTCGATCTCGCCGGCGCGGTGCAAAAAGTCACCAAAGCCTTCGTCGCCGTGGCGTTCGGCGGCGTAGCGGCCAAACAACGGGTCGAGTGCGCCGAGGATCTCGTCTTCGGTCATGTTTTCGCGATACAGCGTGTTGAGGCGCTGGCCGCGGTGGTCGCCACCCAGCATCAGGTTGTAGCGGCCGGGCGCCTTGCCTACGAGTGCGATCTCGGCCAGGTACGGGCGCGAGCAGCCGTTGGGACAGCCGGAGATGCGCAGCACGATCGGCGCTTCGGATAGCGCGTGCTTGTCCAGCAGCGGCTGCAGCTTGTCGGTGAATTCGGGCAGGTAGCGCTCGGCCTCGGCCATGGCCAGGCCGCAGGTCGGCAGGGCCACGCAGGCCATCGCCTTGCGCGCCAGTGCGCTCGGCAGGGCATTGCCGGCATCCAGGCCATGCTGGTTCACCAGTGCGTCGATGTTGGCCTTCTGCGCAGCGCTGACGTTGGCAATCACCAGGTTCTGGTTGCAGGTCATGCGGAACTCGCCGTCTCCCAGCACCTGGGCAATCTTGCGCAGGCCGGTCAGATGAGAGGCACCTTCCACGTCGGCAATGCGGCCGGCGGAAATCGACAGGGTCAGGTGCCAGCGCCCGTCGGTGCCCTGGGTCCAGCCGTACCGATCGCCGTTGTGCTCGAACGCGAACGGCCGTGCCGGCTGGAACTGCACGCCGGCACGTTGCTCGATCTGCGCCTTGATGAAGTCCAGGCCCTTGTCATCGATGGTGTACTTGAAGCGGGCGCGCTTGCGCACCGCGCGGTTGCCGTAGTCGCGCTGGGTGGTGACCACCGCGGTGGCGACCTCCAGCAGCTGCTCGCGGGTGATGAAGCCGACCACGTCGGCCACGCGCGGGTAGGTTTCGGCGTCGCCGTGGCTGGCGCCCATGCCACCGCCCAGGCTGACGTTGTAGCCGGCGATCCGGCCGTCGTCGCCGGTGATGCCGATGAAGCCTAGATCGTTGGCGAACACGTCCACGTCGTTGATCGGCGGCAGGGCGAAGCCGATCTTGAACTTGCGCGGCAGGTAAGTGTCGCCGTAGACCGGTTCGGTTTCCTCGCCGGTGCCGGCGACTTTTTCCTCGTCCAGCCAGATCTCGTAATAGGCGCGGGTATTGGGCAGCAGGTGTTCGGAGGTGGCCGCCGCATCGGCGTACAGCGTGGCGTGCGCATCGGACAGCAGCGGATTGGCCGCCACCTGCACGTTGCGGTTGACGTCGCCGCAGGCGGCCAGGGTATCGATCAGGGCGGCGTTGATCGCCTGCATCGTGGCCTTGAGTTCGCGCTTGATGATCCCGTGGAACTGGAAGGCCTGGCGCGTGGTGATGCGCAGCGAATGGTTGCCGTATTCGGTCGCGATGGCGTCCAGCTTGAGCCACTGCCCGGGCGTGATGACGCCACCGGGCGTGCGCGTGCGGATCATGAACTGGTAGGCCGGCTCCAGCTTCTGGCGGCGGCGCTCGTCGCGCAGGTCGCGGTCGTCCTGCTGGTAGCTGCCGTGGTACTTGATCAGGGTCTGATCGTCCTCGCGCAGTGATCCGGTGACTGGATCGGCCAGGCTTTCCAGCAGGCTGCCGCGCAGGTGGCGACTTTCGGCCTTGATGTCTTCGACGGAATGGCTGCTCATGATGGTGGCGGGCGAGGTCTTCAGTAGACGTCGCGGCTGTAGCGTCCTTCGGTCTGCAGGGTGGTGAGGTAGTCGTGCGCGGCTTCGGGCTCCAGCGCGCCGTGTTCGACGACGATGTCCTGCAGCGCGGCGTGCACGTCCTTGCCCATCGCGATCGAGCCGCACACGTAGAAGTGCGCACCGGACTGCAGCCAGTCGTAGACCTCGCGGCCGCGCTCGCGCAGGCGGTGCTGCACGTACAGTTTCTGCGCCTGGTCGCGCGAGAACGCCAGGTCCAGGCGATTGAGTTCGCCGCGCCTGAGCGCTTCCTGCCACTCGCTCTGGTAGAGGAACCCGCTGTTGAAGTGCTGGCTGCCGAAGAACAGCCAGTTGCGCCCCGAAGCGCCGGTTTCGGCACGTTCCTGCACGAAGGCGCGGAACGGCGCCACGCCGGTGCCGGGGCCGACCATCAGGATGTCGCGTGATGGGTCGGCCGGCACGCGGAAGCGGTCGTTGGTTTCGATGTAGACCGGGACGTGGTCACCTTCGGCCAGTGCCGACAGATAGCCGCTGGCCGAGCCCAGGTGATCCAGTCCGTGCGCCTGGTAACTGAGCACGTCCACGGTCAGATGCACTTCGTCGCCGACGCGGGTGCGGCTGGAGGCGATCGAGTACAGGCGCGGGGCCAAGGGGCGCAGCGCGGCGAGCAGGCCTTCGGCCTCCCACGCCGCCGGCCAGCGCCGCAGCACGTCGACCAGCTGGTGACTGCCCAGCAGCGCGGCAAAGTCCGCGTTGCGGCCCGGAGCGAGCAGGTCGTTCAGCTCGCCGGCCCTGGCCTGGGCGGCATGCGCGGCCAGGAACGGGCGCGAAAGCTTGGTCAGTTCGCGGTGGCCGGACAGCCAGTCGCGCAGGGTGCGGTCGGTGCCGTCAATGCGGACGGTCGCCTCGCCTTCCAGCGACAGTGCCTGGAGCACAGGCTCGACGATCGCCTCGGGATTGCGATGCACGAAGCCCAGCGCATCGCCGGGCAGGTAGGTCAGGCCGCTGCCTTCCAGCAACAGCTCAAGATGGCGCACCTGCTTGTCGCTGGCGCCGTGCCGGCCGAATGCCGGGCCCTTGAAGTCGCGCCCGCTGATCGGCTGGTTGGCCAGCACCTCGGCCGGGAACGGCGAGGAATGCGAATAGGCCGGTGCGACCACCGCCGGACGCAGCGGGGTCACCGTGGCACTGACGGCCGGCGTCTTCAGGGTCTGCTTGGCCTGCTCCAGGGCCAGAGTGCGCCAGGGTCTGGCGACGGTCTCGATGTCCAGATCGGCTTCGCCCGCGTCGAACAGACGGGTCGCGCCCAGTTCGGCCAGGCGCGCGTCCAGGCGCCTGGAGATGCCGCAGAAATCGGCGTAGCTGGAATCGCCCAGGCCCAGGACGGCGAACTTCAGTTCTGGCAGCCTGGGCGCACGCCGCCCGGTGAGGAATTCGGTGAAGCCGATCGCGTCGTCCGGCGGATCACCTTCGCCCTGGGTGCTGATGACCAGGTACAGCAGGCGCTCGCTGGCCAGGTCGCGAGTGGGATAGCGGTCGGCCCGGACCAGCCGGACTGACAGGCCGGCGCTTTCGAGTTCGGCCGCCAGCGCCTCGGCGGCGCGCTTGGCGTTGCCGGTCTGGCTTCCGTAAAGCACGGTGGCGCGTTCGCCTGCAACGGCGACCGGCGTGGTGGCGGCCGACCCCTGCAGCAGAGCCAGGTGCGGCGCCGGGTGCGCGGCCTGGGCCAGTCCAGCGGTGAACCCGGACAGCCACCACAGCGAGGCGCTGTCCAGGCCATCGACTACCCGGGCCAGCAGCGCCTTGCGTTCATCGGGCAAGGGGCCGGCGGACAGCGCGGGTGGTGCAGCGGACATCGCGGTTCCAGGCGGTTTGGTGAACCGTCGATGCTAGGCGCCACTGTCACTGGCCTGAAAGGATGCCGGGTTATGGACTTATGCTCCCCGCTTATTTCGCCAGGGCATAAGCGCTGCCACACTGCCGCTCCACCGGCAGGGCGTGCGTTCGACGCGATCACTCCTCGGACCGGCCTTTCCGTTGCTCGCGCGCCATTCCATGACTGCTGCCGAATCCCTGTCCCATCTCGACCGGCTGGAAGCCGAAAGCATCCACATCCTGCGCGAGGTCGCCGCCGCGTTCCATAATCCGGTGCTGCTGTATTCAGTCGGCAAGGACAGCTCGGTCCTGCTGCACCTGCTGCTCAAGGCCTTTGCCCCGGCGCGGCCGCCGATCCCGCTGCTGCACGTGGATACGCGCTGGAAGTTCCGCGAGATGATCGCCTTCCGCGACCGGCGCGCGGCCGAAACCGGGGTGGACCTACGCGTGCACATCAACCCGGAAGGCATCGCCCAAGGCGTCGGCCCATTCACGCACGGCGCCACAGTCCACACCGATATCATGAAGACCCAGGGTCTCAAGCAGGCGCTGGACAAGTGGAAGTTCGATGCCGCGATCGGCGGCGCGCGCCGCGACGAGGAGAAGTCGCGCGCCAAGGAGCGGGTGTTCTCATTCCGCAACGACCGCCACCGCTGGGATCCCAAGCGCCAGCGCCCGGAGCTGTGGAACCTCTACAACGCCCGTGTCCACCCAGGCGAGAGCGTGCGTGCGTTCCCGCTGTCCAACTGGACCGAGCTGGACATCTGGCTCTACATCTACCGCGAGCAGATCCCGGTGGTGCCGCTGTACCTGGCGGCCGAGCGGCCGGTGGTCGAACGCGACGGCGCGCTGATCCTGGTCGATGACGAGCGCCTGCCGCTGCGGCCAGGCGAGACGCCGATGCTCAAGTCGGTACGCTTCCGCACACTGGGCTGCTATCCGCTGACCGGTGCGGTGGAATCGCAGGCCGACACGCTGGAGAAGATCATTGCCGAGATGCTGGTGGCGACCACGTCCGAGCGCCAGGGCCGGGTCATCGACCAGGATCCGGGTGCATCGATGGAAAAAAAAAAGCTGGAGGGCTACTTCTGATGGATGGACAGCCCCAGGCGGTTACCGACATCGCCACCTACCTCAAGGCCCACGAAGCCAAACCGCTGCTGCGCTTCATCACCTGCGGCAGCGTGGACGACGGCAAGAGCACCCTGATCGGGCGGTTGCTATACGACAGCAAGCGCCTGTTCGACGACCAGTTGGCCGCGCTGGAAAGCGACAGCCGCCGCCACGGCACGCAGGGACCGGGCATCGACTACGCGCTGCTGCTGGACGGGCTGGCGGCCGAGCGCGAACAGGGCATCACCATCGACGTGGCCTACCGCTACTTCGATACGGAAAAGCGCAAATACATCGTCGCCGACTGCCCCGGGCACGAGCAGTACACGCGCAACATGGCCACCGGCGCGTCCACGGCCGAGGTGGCGGTGGTGCTGGTCGATGCCCGCAAGGGCCTGCTGACCCAGACCCGTCGGCACAGCTACATCGTCTCGCTGCTGGGCCTCAGGCACGTAGTCCTGGCGGTGAACAAGATGGACCTGGTGGGCTTCGACCCGGAGGTGTTCGAACGCATCGCCGCCGACTACCGCGAGCTGGCCACGCAGCTGGCTATCGCCCAGGTGCAGTGCATCCCGCTGTCGGCGCTGGAAGGCGACAACCTGTCCAGCCGTTCGGCACGCACCCCGTGGTATGAAGGTCCCAGCCTGCTCGAATACCTGGACACGCTGCCGCTGGACGGCATCGAGGTCACCAGCGGCCTGCGCCTGCCGGTCCAGTACGTCAATCGGCCGCACCAGCACTTCCGCGGCTTTGCCGGCACGGTCGCCGCCGGTGAAGTGCGTCCGGGCGATGCGGTGGTGGTGCTGCCTTCGGCGCGCCGCTCGACCGTGGCCACGGTGCTCGATCCCGATGGCGAGGTCGCCGTGGCGCGCGCCGGCCAGGCCGTGACCTTGACCCTGAGTGATGAGATCGACATCAGCCGCGGTGACGTGATCGCCGCGGCGGACGATCCGCCGGAAGTCTCCGACCAGTTCGCCGCGCATGTGCTGTGGATGGACGATGCCGCCCTGCTGCCAGGCCGCTCGTACTGGCTGCAGATCGGCGCGCGCACCGTCACCGCCAGCATCACCGAGATCAAGCACCGCATCGACGTCAACACGCAGGAGGCGCTGGCCGCCAAGCGCCTGTCGCTCAACGAAGTCGGCGTGTGCAACCTGTCGCTGGACGAGCCGATCGCCTTCGAGCCCTACGCGCGCAACCGCGCGCTGGGCGGTTTCATCCTGATCGACCGCCAGACCAACGCCACCGTTGGCGCCGGCACTCTGGACTTCGCCCTGCGCCGCGCCGGCAACGTGCACTGGCAGCACCTGGACGTGGACAAGGCCGCGCGTGCGCGGATCAAGGGCCAGACCCCGCGCGTGCTGTGGTTCACCGGCCTGTCCGGTGCCGGCAAGTCGACCGTGGCCAACCTGGTGGACAAGCGCCTGCACGCGCTCGGCCATCACACCTTCATCCTCGATGGCGACAACGTGCGCCACGGCCTCAACCGCGACCTGGGCTTCACCGACGAGGATCGCGTGGAGAACATCCGCCGCGTGGCCGAAGTCGCGCGGCTGATGGCCGACGCCGGCCTGATCGTGCTGGTCAGCTTCATCTCGCCGTTCCGCGCCGAACGGCAGATGGCGCGCGCGCGTTTCGCGCCGGGCGAGTTCATCGAGGTGTTCGTCGATGTGCCGCTGGCGGTGGCCGAGGCGCGCGACGTCAAGGGTCTCTACGCCAAGGCGCGCGCCGGCCAGATCCCCAACTTCACCGGCATCGACTCGCCGTACGAGGCGCCCGAAGTACCCGAGCTGCATTTGCTGGCCGATCAGGAGTCGACCGGGCAGATGGTCGCGCGGGTGCTGGCCCAGCTGGGCCTGGGCTGATCTCACAACAGTGCGGCCGGGATGGCGCACTGCGTGCATTCCGGCACACTGCCGCTTCGTCCGCACCGACGCGAGCATGGATCATGCACTCCATCCCGCACGACCATTCCGACCAGAACGCCGCGCGCTGGCGCGACCTGCGCCTGCACGGCGAGGGGTTCCTGCTGCGACGCTGGCGCACCGATGACCTGGAGGCCCTGCTGCGCCATGCCGACGACGAGCAGGTCGCCGCGCGGGTCAGCGACCGCTTTCCCTCGCCGTACACCCGTGCCGACGCGGAGCGCTTCTTTTCCGGTCGGGTGGTCGATCTGACCCATCCGGTGCTGGCCATCGAAGTCAACGGCCAGGCCTGTGGCAGCATCGCTGCGCGGCCGGGCAGCGGCGAGCGCGTCCACAGCGCCGAACTGGGCTACTGGCTGGGTCGCGCGCACTGGGGCCGAGGCCTGATGACGCGGGTAGTGGCGCTATATGTCCCTTGGGCCATCGGCGCACTCAGGCTGTATCGGCTGTCCGCGCAGGTGCTGGATACCAACCCGGTCTCGGCCACGGTGCTGCTCAAGAATGGCTTCGTCGAGGAAGGCACGCTGCGCTGCGCGGTGGTCAAGCATGGCCGCGTGCATGACCTGCGCAGCTTTGCGCGGGTCACGCCGCCGTCCTGACCGCAAACGCGCCACGGGCTTCGGGTAAGGTACGCATCCATTCGTTGTCCAACGCCGCCCGACGGCGTCGCGCCATGCAGCTTTCATGTTCCAACTCCCTCATCACCGTCCAGGTGGACGCATGACCGGTCCCTGGCAGAAGTTTCCGCCGCGCCGCGAGCCAGGCCCACGCGCGCCGCGCGAACCGGCGGCACGTGCGTCCGCTGAAGGCGAGCACGTGCCGCGTCCCTCGCGCCGTGGCGAGGAAGTACGCCTGTACGGGCTCAACGCGGTGCGCGCGCTGTTTGAAGCGCGTCCCGAGGCGCTGCGAAAGCTCTACCTGACCCAGTCGCGCGTGCATGCGCTCAAGCCCGTGTTGGCCTGGTGCGTGGCCAACCGCGTCGGCTATCGCGTGGTCGAAGAGACCGACCTGCACAAGCTCGCCGCCAGCGCACACCATGAAGGCGTGGTCGCCGATGTCCTGCGTCGCACGCCGCTGAGTCTGGTCGACTGGATCGCTGCGCTGCCGGCCGGCCCAGCCTTGGCGCTGTGGCTCGATGGGGTGGGCAACCCGCACAACTTCGGCGCGATCCTGCGCTCGGCCGCGCACTTCGGCGTCAGCGGTCTGCTGTTGCCGCAGGATTCGCCGCTGGCCCTGTCCGGCGCGGCCGCGCGCGTGGCCGAAGGCGGCGCCGAAGCCGTCACCCTGGTCCAGGCCGGCGACAGCGCCACCGCCTTCGCCCGGCTGCGCGCGGCCGGTTTCAGCCTGGCCGCCACGTTGGTGGACGGCGGCGACAACCTGTTCGCCGCTGCGTTGCCACAGCGCCTGGTCTACGTGCTGGGCGCCGAGGGCGAGGGCATGGACCGCGGCCTGGCTAGCGCGTGCGACCTCACCCTGTCCATTCCCGGCAGCGGCCGCGTGGAAAGCCTCAACGTCGCCTCGGCTACCGCGGTGCTGCTGGCGCAGTGGGCAAGCGCGTAACGATAAGCGCAATCGAGGCCGGGCTGCGGATCGATTCAGCTCAAAACCCGTTCGCGAATGTGCGAATTGGTCGTAATGCCATCGCCAAGCTAAGGATGCAGTTCGCTGCGCAGGCCCAGGCTTAGCAGCTCGTCGTCCAGGTCCAGATACCAGTGTTCGGGGCCGGCGGCGCTGGCGATCATGTAGAGGCCGTTGGCGTCTTCCAGCGGCGGGCGCTGCAGCGTCAGTGCCGAAATGCGGTTGGTTTTTCCACTGAGCGACAGCAAGGCGTGCTGCACGGTGCGGGCCAGCTCAGCCGAGGACATCTGGTCGTCGACCGGGCGGAACGCCAGGCGATAGGTGAAGGTGGGAGTGGCTGGAGGCATGGAGCGTTGCATCGTCAAAATGTAGGGCGGTTGAGCGGCACGCTGGCCAGAGCAGCGCTTGAAGCAGGTCACGCGACGGATCTGATCGTGACGCGTGACGTCACCGGCACAGCATGCCGATGCGGTTGTCACGATGTCAGGGCTTGGCCGCCGTCGTGGTCTTCGGCGCGCTGCCGAAGTCGCCCCTGGCCTCGGCCGCCAGATAGAGGAACACCGCATAGGCCGCGACGTTCTGTGCCAGAGCCTTGGGATCGATCTTGTCCAGGGTGTCGTCGGCGTTGTGGTGCAGGTCGAAGTAGTCGGTGCCGTCGTGGCCCAGCCACGCCCAGCGCATGCCCAGCTGCGTCATCGGGCCGATGTCCGACTCGGGATCGCCCTTGCCCGGCAGGTGCGCGATGTCCAGCGGCTTGAGCGCGGCGGCGATGCTGTCGATGGCGCCTTTGGCGTGCTCGGCGGCGTCGCTGTCGAAGCCGTAGATGCGGCCGGCGCCGAAGTCGCTCTCGGCCGCGATGACGTGCTGCTCGACCTCATGTGCGTGCGCCTTGGCATAGGCCCGGCCGCCGTGCAGGCCTTGTTCCTCATTGGCGAAGGCGACCACGCGGATCGTGCGCGCCGGGCGCTGTGGCAGCTGCGACACCAAGCGTGCAGCTGCCATCGAGATGCCGATGCCGGCCGCATCGTCGATCGCGCCGGTCCCCAGATCCCACGAGTCGAGGTGGCCGCCGGTGAGCACGATCTCCTTGGGCTTGCTGCGCCCGGTGATCTCGCCGATCACGTTGTAGCTGGTGGCCTGTCCATCCCAGCCGCAGTCCAGCGACAACTTCAGCTTGACCGGACCTAAGGCCAGCAGGCGCGCCAGCTGATCGGCATCGGGAATCGACAATGCTGCGGCGGGGATCGGGGTGAGGCCGTCGGCATAGCGGGTGATGCCGGTGTTGACCACGCGATGGGGCGTGGTGCCGGCCGAGCGCATCAGGAATGCCACGGCACTCTTGTTGATCGCCTCGGACGGGCCGCGGCCGCGGATGCCGCCGCCGTTGGCGTAGTCGCCGCCGTCCTGTTTTTTCTGCATCTGGTAATCGACAAACGCGATCTTGCCGGTCAGCGAGCCGTCCGGCGCCGCCTGCAGTGCGGCCAGGTCCGGGAAACGCACGACCTCGGCTTCCACGCTGCCGCCGATGCTGCCGCCCAGCGCAGCGACCACCAGCGGCTGCGCGTGCGTGCCCACCACCTGGGCGTGTTCGCTGCGACGCTCCCACTTGGGAAAGGTCACCGGCTCGGTCCACACCTTGTCGAAGCCCAGCTCCTTGAACTTGGCCTGCGCCCAGGCCACCGCGCGGGCATCGGCTTCGCTTCCGGCCAGTCGCGGGCCGACCTCGGTGGTCAGCGATTCGGTGATCTTCCAGCCGGTGTCGTCGGTCAGCGCCTGGGCGCGCAGGGCATCGGCCTGGCGTAGCGCGCTGTCGGAGATCGTGGTCGGCGTGGCGGCCTGCAGCGGCAGAACTGCACCGAGCAGCAGGGCGGTCACCAGGGTCGTGCGGCGCATGCGTCGAGCCTTCGAAAAAGAAGAAGCCGCGAGCTTAACAGCCCGCGGCTTCGCGTTTTACCCGTGGTCGTGCAGCGTGCTTATGGCTGCTTTTTCAGCTCGTCGCGGATCTCGCGCAGCAGCAGTACGTCTTCTGGCGTGGCGGCCGGTTTAGCTTCTTCGGTATGGCGGAAGCGGTTGATCAGGCGTACTACCAGAAAGATGGCAAAGGCCACGATGACGAACTGGATGATGGTGTTGATGAAGTTGCCATAGGCCACCACCACGGCCGGGACTTCCTTGCCTGCCGCATCGACGGTCGCCTCGCGCAGGGTGATGGCCAGGTCCGAAAAATCGACATTGCCGATGGCCCAGCCGATCGGCGGCATGATCACATCGTTCACCAGCGAAGTGACGATCTTGCCGAAGGCCGCACCGATGACCACGCCGACGGCCAGGTCGATCACATTGCCGCGCATGGCGAAGGTCTTGAATTCGCTGATCATGCCCATGGGGTGTCCTCTTGAGTGGGGAAGTCGCCGCTAGCCTAACGCAGGCCGATGTCGAGGCCCGGTCAACCGGTGATGGTGCCGCGCACTTCGGCCACGCCCTGGAGTGCAGCGACGAACACATCGCCAGGCTGCAGTGCGGCCACGCCGGACGGGGTGCCCATGAACACCAGATCGCCCGCCTTCAAGGCATAGAGCTTGGACAACTCGTGCAGGATGTCCGGCACGTCCCAGATCATGTCGGTCAGCGGCGCGTGCTGGCGGACCGTGCCGTTGACGGTCAGGATGACGCCCAATGCCATCAGGTCGGCGACCTCGGCAGCCGGTACCAGTTCGCTGATCGGCGCGGAATGATCGAAACCCTTGGCCGTATCCCACGGCAACCCTGCCTTCTTGGCTGCGGCCTGCAGGTCGCGACGGGTCAGGTCCAGGCCGATGCCGTAGCCGTAGACCAGTGCGTGGGTCGCCTCCAGCGGCAGCACGCCCGCGGGCGCATCGCTGCCGAGCGCCACGACCAGTTCCACTTCATGGTGCAGGTCGGCGGTGCCGGATGGATAAGGTACGTCGGCGTTGCCGGTGACGATCGCATCGGCCGGTTTGGCGAAGAATGTCGGGTTGCCGCGCTCGGCTTTGGATGCCGGCGCGGTGGCGCCCATCTCGCGCGCGTGGTCGGCAAAGTTGCGGCCTACGCAGTAGATCCGGCGCACGGGGAAGGTGCCGCCACCGCGGACGGGCACGCGCGCCTGCACGGGCGCGGAAATCACATCGGACATGGGAGCATTCCTGACTGACAGCGGGGAATGCGCAAGTGTAATCGGCTGTGGCGAAACTCAGTGCGAGAGCGGCAGTGCCTGCTTGCGCACGACCTGGTATTCGCCTTCCACTACATGTTGCTGCGCAGCCGGACGCTGGCGCGGGCGCAGCAGGCGATAGGTCATGCCGGCGGCGAGCATCGCGGCACCGACGAAGACCCCAAAGAACACCAGCACGCAGAGCACGGCCAAGCCGAGCAGGCCAACCGCGATACGCAGCAGCGGATGCCGGGGCTTGCGCGGTGCGAACACGGCGCGGAGGCGATGGCTGTCGAAGGAGAACGTGCGGATCATCGGGCTCGTGACAGAATGTGGGGGGAACCGATGGCGCAGTATGGTCACCTCTTTGGGAAGTGTGTGAAACCTTTGTTAATCCGATGGAAGTGATCGCATTCGACAGACTGGTCGAGGGGGTCCCGGCTGAAGCCGAGGCGATGATCGACGGCAGCGCCGAATCACTGCTGCTGCTGCGTGAAGGCGACCGCGTACGTGGCTGGCTCAACGTCTGCCCGCATGCAGGCCGCAGGCTGGACTGGGCGCCCGGGAAGTTCCTGCTGACCAAGACCGGTCATCTGGTCTGTGCCGCGCACGGTGCCACGTTCGAATTACAAAGCGGACAGTGCCTGTCCGGGCCCTGTCGCGGAGAAGCGCTGCGCGCGGTCGCGGTGCAGGTGCGCGACGGCCAGGTGATCCTGGCGTAATAGCGCTGGCTTAATCCTCGATCGCGTGGCCTGCCGCGCGCAGCGCTTCCAGGCTGGCGCGCAGGTGCTCCTGCTTGACCATCACATAATCGGTGTCGAAGGTCGAAACCGCGAAGATACCGATGTCGGCGTCGGCCAGCGGCTGCAGCACCTGGGCCAGGATTCCGGTCAGGTCGAAGGCGAATGGGCCGCGCAGCATCAGGCTGCGCCAGCCGCGCTCGCACTGCACGTCCTCGGGCACGCGGCCCTCGTCGCACACGATCGACAGCTCCTCGTCGGTCCAGCTGACGTGGCTCAATGCGCCGGGCACGAACCAGGCCGGCAATGCGGAACCTGCGGGCAGGCGGCACACGGCCGACTGGCCTTCCAGCAATGTGAGCGTCAATCCCATGCAAGGACTCCTGTTGTGGGGCGTCAGGCGCGTGTGGTCCACCAGAACATCAGGTTGACCATGCCGACCACGACGAAGGTGTAGATCAGGGACAGCGGCCCGCCGACGCGCCACATCTGCCGCGCGGTGTAGTTGGCTGGACCTGTGATCATCGAGACCACCGGGTTGGAGGCGGTCATCAGGTTGTTGGACGCGGACAGCGCGGTGATCAGCGCGAATGCGGTCGGGTTGCCGCCTGCGGCCAAGGCCAGGCTGATGGCCATCGGCACCATCACGATGGTCGCGCCGACATGGCTGATCACCAGCGAAAACGCGGTAGTCAGCAGCGCGATGGCGATCTCCAGTACCCACACCGGCAGGCCTTCGGGCAGTTGCTCGACCGTGTGCCCGGCGATCCAGGCCGCCGCGCCGCTGCTGTCCATCGCCCAGCCCAGCGGAATCAATCCGGCCATCAGGAACACGGTCTTCCAGTTGATCGAGGCATAGGCCTCGTCCATGCGCAGCACGCCGGTCAGCAGCATGCCGGCCACCCCGGTCATCAGGGTCAGCGCCACCGGCAGGCGCGAGGTCAGCGCGATGATGATGGTCAGCGCGAAGATCGCCATGGCGATCTTGAACTTGTGCGGGCGCTGCTCGCCCTTGGGATAGTCGGTGACCACCACGAAGTCGCCGTTCTTGGCCGTGGCCGCCAGATCCTGCCAGATGCTGTGCAGGACCAGCATGTCGCCCGAGCGCAGTGGCACCCGGCGCACGTCTTCGCGCACCACTTTCTTGTCGCGGTTGATCGCCAGCAGGCTGATGCCGGATTTCTTGCGCAGCGACAGATCGGCCGCGTTCTTGCCGATGAAGCTGGACGTCGGCGGGATCACCGCTTCGGAGATGCCGGCGCGGCTGGGATTGAACAGGTCGCCGAAGTGGCGCAGCCGCGAGGAAAGGCGCAGGAACTGGTTCTGGGCGAAGTCGGCCACCTCCTGGCGCTTGCCCATCACCCCCAGCACGCTGCCGACCCAGATGCGCATGTCCGCAGGCGGCGCCAGCCGGGTGTCGTTACCGGTCTGCAGCGCCAGCATCAGCGGCGCGCCGTGCAGGGCTTCGGCCTCGCCCAGGGTCATGCCGACCAGGGCGCTGTCGGCGCTGACGGTCAGTTCGAAGACTTCGCCTTCGATGCCATAGGTGCTGGCGAAATAGCTCTCGGTGCGCGCCGGCGCGGAGCTGGTGGTGCCGGCGGTTTCTTCCTTCAGCTTGCGGTCGCCGTAGAAGTAGAAGTACGCCAGCGACGCCAGCAGCAGGACCACGCCGATCGGCAGCGGCGCAAACATGCGCAGGGGTTCCAGCGTGGCCATGCCCGAGGGCAGGTTGTTGTTGGCCGAGACCAACAGGTCATTGAGCAGGATCAACGGTGAATTGCCGACCATGGTCAGCGCGCCGCCCATCACGATCGCCGAGCAGATCGGCAAGAGCAGGCGTTGCAGATTGAGCGTGGTGCGCGAGGCCAGGCGCGCGGCAACCGGCAGGTACAGTGCCATCACCGACGGGTTCTGCATGAACGAGGAATTGAGCCCGGCAATCGCCGTGGTCAAGAACAGCAGCCGTTGCTCGACCCCGTGCCCGCGCCTGAGCAGCCAGGAGGCCAGCCGGTTCAGGGCGCCAGTGCGCTCCAGGCCCGCGCCCAGGATGGTGGTGGCGATGATGCTCATCACCGCGTTACCGGAGAAGCCGCCGAAGATCTCCTCCGGCGCCACCAGGCCGGTGATGCCCAGCACCACCAGCACGACCAGCGCGACCACGTCGGCGCGGATGCGCTCGAACAGGAACATCACCATCACGAAGCCGACCAGCCCCAGCACCAGGCGCATGTCGTTGGTCAGCGTCAGGCCGGCGTCCATTATGCGGGGCAGATCCCTTGAGGTGGATGCGGCTCGTCAGCAGCGGTCATACAACAGGTCCCAGACGCCATGGCCGAGCTTCTGCCCGCGTGTTTCGAAGTGGGTCTGCGGACGCCAGTCCGGGCGCGCAACCGCGCCGCGTGGGCCGGCGCGGTTGCACAGGCCCGGCGTGGCATCGAGCACATCCCACATCTGTTCGGCGTAGTCCTGCCAGTCGGTGGCCGCGTGCAGGCGGCCATCCGGCGCCAGGCGCGAGACCAGCAGCCTGGCGAACTCGGGCTGGATCAGGCGGCGCTTGTTGTGCCGCTTCTTGTGCCAGGGATCCGGGAAATAGATGCGGACCTCGTCCAGCGCGCCTTCGGCCACTTCGTTGCGCAGCACTTCCACCGCATCGTGGTGGTAGACGCGCACGTGGTCGGCACCGTCATCCTCCAGCGCATTGAGCAGGCGGCCGACGCCGGGGGCGTGGACCTCGATGCCGATGTAGTCACGGGTCGGGTCCTGCCTGGCGGCAAAGCGCAGCGCCTCGCCGTTGCCGAAGCCGATCTCCAGCACCCGCTTGGCGCTGCGGCCAAAGGCCGCGTCGAAATCGCGCGGCTGGCCGGTGTAGTCCAGGCCGAAGCGCGGCCAGGCCTGGTCGAAGGCGCGCTGCTGGGCCTCGGTGAAGCGACCCTGGCGCAGTACGAAGCTGCGGATCTCGCGGCGGCCTTCGGTGATGGTGAACGGCTTGGGCGGCATCTTGGCGCCCGGACTGGAGAATGGGTCGGTCATCGGCCGACCGGCAGCAGGCAGTGGGGATGGTCTGGCATACCGCGGATTATCGCCCAACTCGACGGCATGGTCGCATCTGCAAAGCGGTTGCAAGTCATGGGGGTGGTGAGGCATCGCGTGGCGGGCAGGCCTGGATGAGCAGGCCAATGCCGCGGCGAACCATGGCCAGACATCGCCTGTCCCTCCATATGCAACACAGCGGGTCACGCCTGCCGCCGACGGGTGCCTACGAGTCATCCGTCACTCCGCTGTCGCCATGATCGCGCCTGCCGCAGTGCAGCGTGAATTGTCATGTGGCGTAATGAAATCATAACGGCCCAATGCGGTGCCGTACGGTCGCCGCCACGTCCCGATATCCCACGCGACACCCTGGAGCTCCACATGCGCGCACCCCGTTCCCTGTCCACCCTGGCCGCCGCGGTGGTCGTCGCTCTGGCTGCCGGCGCCCCGCAGGCGCATGCCGAACAGGTCTATTCGCAGACCGTGTTCTTCGGCGACAGCCTGACCGATTCCGGCCATTTCCGCCCGACCCTGATCCAGGTCTACGGCCCGTCGGCGGCGATCGTCGGTCGGTTCACCACCAATCCGGGGCTGGTCTGGGGTGAATACCTGGCCGACTACTACGGCACCGATGCGACCAGCGACAACCAGGGCGGCACCAACTACGCCGTCGGTGGCGCGCGCGTGGGCGTGGATAGTGCCACCGCGCTCGGCGTGGCGCCTTCGATTGCCTCGCAGGTGACCAGCTACCTGACCAGCACCGGCGGGGTGGCCGATGCCAAGGCGCTCTACACGGTGTGGGGTGGCGCGAACGACCTGTTTGCCGTAGCCGGCGGCGCGCCGGCGCAGGCCACCATCGGTTCGGCCGTGACCACCCAGATCGGTCTGGTCGGCACCCTGCAGGCCGCTGGCGCGCAGTACGTGCTGGTGCCGACGATCCCGGACCTGGGCCGCACCCCGCAATTCCTGGCTGGCGGCGCGGCCACGTCGGCGGCCGGTACCCAGCTGGCGACCACCTACAACACCGCGCTGTTCAACGGCTTGGCCGCCAGCGGCCTGCGTGTGATTCCGCTGGATACCTTCACCCTGATCGACGAGATCACCGCCGACCCGGCCACCTATGGCTTCACCAATGCCACCGGCATGGCCTGCAATGTGGAGTCCTCGGTCGCCTGCAGCCCGCTGGACTACGTCACCCCGACCGCCGCCAGCGACTACATCTTTGCCGATAGCGTGCATCCCGGCGCCGCCGCGCACGAAGTGCTGGCGCAGTACGCGCTGTCGGTGCTGGAAGGCCCGCGCCAGGTGTCGGTGCTGACCCATTCGGCCACCGTCACCGGCTACTCGCGCGCCGAGCGCGTGGCGATGCACGCCGATGGTGAGGGCCAGGCCGGCCTGCGCTGGTGGGGCAACGTGCGCGGCGACATGCAGCGCCAGCAGGATGGCGACCTGTACGACGGCACGATCCCGGCTGGACTGTTTGGCCTGGACTGGGCCAGCAACGGCCTGACCCTGGGCGGCTTTGCCGGCTATGGCAAGGGCAAGCAGGAATTCGGCCATTCCTCGGGCAAGTTCGACCAGGAAGAGACCACCACCGGCGTGTTCGCGCAGTGGGGCGGGCAGGGCGCCTGGGTCAACGCCCAGGTCAGCTACAGCTGGCTCAGCTATGACGTCACTCGCGAGATTCAGCTGGGCGCGGCGACCCGCCGCCAGACCGGTTCGCCGGATGGCAGCAACCTGACCGCGGCGATCAACGCCGGCTTCGACTTCAACAGCGAGGGCAGCTGGAAGACCGGCCCGGTGCTGGGCCTGGTCTCGCAGACGATCAAGGTCGACGGCTACGACGAGAAGGAGCTGAACTCCACCGCGCTGTCCTATCGCAACCAGGAATTCGACTCGCTGATCGGCAGCGTCGGCTGGCGCGCCAGCTTCAACATCTCGCCCACGGTCACGCCGTATGCGCAGGCCACCTACAACCACGAGTTCGAGGACAACGCCACCCAGGCCTGGGCCTCGCTGCAGACCGTTCCCGGTGCATTGCCGTACGCGGTGCCTGGAGTGGAATTCGACCAGAACTATGGCGTGATCGTGTTCGGCGCCCGCGCCCAGGTCGGCGGCCTCAGCGCCGACATCGGTGCGCGCACCACCATCGGCCAGAGTTCGGCCAACGACGCCGGCGTGTTCGTCAGCCTGGGCGGCAGCTTCTGAGCTAGGGCTAAACACCATCGCCTTGTTCGACTGCAGACGACGCCTGGCTCCATGCCGGGCGTCGTCGTTTCGGGCCGTTGGCGTTGCGTACCGAGCGGGGCTGCGCATAGACTGCCGCCCACCCGACGCGGGTGTAGCTCAATGGTAGAGCTGTAGCTTCCCAAGCTACTGACGAGGGTTCGATTCCCTTCACCCGCTCCAGTACCTGCAACGGTTTCAGGATTTCTGGCCGCTCCGCAATCCGTGGTTCGCTCCGCAATTCAGCGCGTTGGGGTGGCTTTCACGCCCTTGCGCTTGCGCACGTACCGCTCTGTCATTCCCGGAGACGCGTGCCCCAATTGGGCCTGAGCCTGGCGGATGTCGCCAGCCAGATCGGCCTTGTCCGTGCCAGCTTTAGCGCGCAGATCACGAAACTGGAACTCGTCCTTCGCGATGCCAGCCGCCTCGCGCGCCCGGTCGAACCGGTAGCGTAGCGCCGCGCGTCCGATGGCGAGCCCGTCAGCATCGACGATCAGCCGGGTGCTGCGCAGCTTGAGCGTGCGCTTGCGGGCCATGATCCTGTCGATCAGGATGCGAAGCTCTCCAGTGATGGCCATCTCGACCTTTGCGCCGGTCTTGTCCTGCTTAATCAAGATCGAGTCCGCACTGACCTGTCGCTCATCCATGGCCCAGACGTCACCTACACGCTGTCCCGTCAGGTAGGCCAAGTCCAACGCATCACGCAGCGTTTGGTCGGCGTGCTTGTAGACCGTGGCGAAGGTCTGGTCATCCACGTAGACGCCCCGGCCTGTTTCCTTGTGTCGGGTGATGCCTTGGCAGGGATTCGGCAGGGCGGTCAGCCCCTTGTTTCGAGCGAAATTCCAGATCGAGGACAGTACGGCAACCTCGCGGTTGGCGATCACCAAGCCTTTGCGCCAGTCCAGATACTGCCGAACGCTAAGGGGCTTGATTGCCTCGAAGGGGGCCGGAGGGTCGTCGTAGAACTCCAGCAGCTTGGTCATGCAGTGGCCGTAGAGCCGCTGAGTCTTGACTCCCTTGGTTGGGATCACTTCGCGCCGGTAGCGATCAACGACATGCCGGAATAGCAGGATCGCATGCGCAGGCGGATTTCGCTCGTGCTCCAGTTCTGCCCATCGCTTGATGGCCGTGCCGTAATCGCTGCCAAGCGGGGTTTCCTTGCGCGGCTTGCCGCCATGGTCGTAGTAGTAATGAACGGCTCCCGACTTCTGTCGGCGTGCGCGCAGGCGCGGAATTGCTCCCGTCTTGATCGGCTTGCGGCCCATGTCATGCTGCCTTGTTGGACTTCCACGCCGACGCAGCCTGCGCCTTGTCGTACACACCCTCCACAGCCGACCATAGCACCACGGGCCAACCGTGAGCATCAAGGTAATGCCTAATGCCGTTCTGGCGCAGGAAATCTCCCTGACGGGCACACTGAGGCGTCCGGCATAGCGCTGCAATGTCCTTGCGGCTCATAAACGGATCATCCACTCCCATGGCCCCCTCCCGCATTGAGCCAGTCGGCCATGTCCTGCGCAGCCTGTCGCTCCAGAGCGATGTAGGTCTCGCCGTCCTTCTCGTAGTACGTCTCGCCATCCTTCACCACCCAGCCGATTGGCTGGCCGTTGACGATCTCTTTGTGGGCGGCCCAGGTCATAAGGACTCCACCAGCTTCACGCGCTTACTTACTCGGTGAGACATCCATTCGTCGCCATCGCTTGTCACTGCGAACGCGGCGCATGGCCCATCATATCCAGCAGTGATCTCGCCCTCCGGCGCATCCTCCACGGCCTTGACGATGCGGGCGGCTTCGGCGAGACACGAGGCTAGGTGGGTCATTTGGTATATGCAGATCACGGCATCGGTTTCCGGGTTGGCTGCCCGCGCACAATCAGATTGATGGATTGCTAGCCACTCGCTCAACTTCTCAGCCACCGTCCACCTCCTTCATCATCTCTGGTTGGCGGGTCATGCTCGCTTCTTCCGGCTTGGCTCTTGCGCCTGTAGCCAGTTGTCGAGCCTCGCCTGGGGAACTCGCGGCACAGGCTTCCCGTTCTCATACATGGACACGCAGACCGGGTTTACGAATGCCTCGCTGGCCACGTCCTTCTGGGTCAGTCCGAAGGCGGTGCGGAGCGCGCGTAGGGTCTGCGGCTGCCCGAAGTCTGGGTGCTGGTCATGCATGTGCCGGCGCAGATTCTCGAACGCCCTGTTGCAGCAGGGGCACACGCCGTTCATGACGCGCTGGCGCATGCGGTTGTGAGCCTTCTTTGCAAGGTCGCGTTCTTCCCTGGCCAGATCAGCTGCCATCCGCGCATCTTCCCTGGCGTTGGTGGCGGCTTGCAGCTGTTCGCGCAGCTTCTGCTCCTCGGTCTTTCCGACATAGTGCTGCCCATGGCCGGACGGGCAATAGAACAACTTTTGATCTTGGCGTCTGGCTCGCTGGAATTCCGCAGCCATGGCAAATGCCATTCCGCAGTTGCAGCAGTGCTCGATCTCAAACCAAACGTTCTCGGCGAACTTACCCATATGGATACCCCTTCATCATTTTCCGGAAGTCGGAATCTCCCGCCGCATCACGGGCCGGGACGGCTGCTGTTGAAAGTTTCTTTATGCTTTCAAGGTCCTGAGCAAGCCCATAGAGTTCACCAGCGCTCATGCCTGATGGGATATTCAGGAATTGGCCGTTATCGCTTTGCCGTTTTAGCCGGCCGATCCATTCATCAAGAACCCGATTCCAAGCAGGCTTGGTGGCCTGCTCAACAGCAGCCCGTGCGTAGGCGTGCATCTGGTCTTCGGTGTAACCATGGCGCGCGAAGTAACGCATGGTCGAATCGCAATCCGTGCCCATGCGGACAGGCTCCGGCAGCTCCGGCAAATTATGCTCAGTCATGGGTGGGGTCCTTCGCTGCCTGCGCGGCGATGGCGGCGTCGATGGCGTCTCCTGGAGATGTGTACTGAGTGCTACCCGGCACAGGAATGCTACCTTCCGTGATGCCAACCCACGCCCATGTTCCTAGCTGTTCATCCTGGTCCCACTCGACACCGAGTTGCGGTTCAATATGGCGCCACCGCTCCGCATCCCTCGCATCACCCTGCGGTGCTGGTGGGTCGATCCGCCAGGGCGCGAAATATGCCTTGCAGATCGACATGAACATTTCGTCCTCAGTGATTCCAGTAGCGAAGTCAGTCAGCAGTACACGCTCACGTTCGGTGGGCGTGTACGTGCTGTCGTCCTCGAACTCGTAGTTGCCTGCCATTTCGATCAGGCGGCCCGCGATGTCCGCAACCGAGACCGCATCGTCCTGGAAATCAGATGACGGCAACGGACGCCTCCCGGTCCCATCGCAGACCTTGCAGGCCACTGCTTCCCAACCCACGGCCGGCGCTGGCCCAGCCATCTTCCCGGCGTCAGGAATATGGTCCGGCGCTGGCTCAGCGTAGCCGGTGTCTTTCAATGCCCGCGCATAGCCGGTTTCCTCCGCACGTCGCAGCGCCGCCGCATGCTCGGCCTGCTGCCCACGCATGTGCCGATGAATCTCAGCATCCTCATCAATGTAACGCTCCATGCGCGCTTCCATGGCTCGATATTCCGCCGCATCGATCGTGCAAGCCGGGCTATGGCGCTCGTGCGTCCCGAAGTGCAGCGCAGCGGCTTCACGATCCGCGAAAAACTCATCGCAGTGGAAGCAACGCCACCCCTGCGCTGGCTCAGTCTGCGGGTGGGTGTAGAACTTGGTTCCGGACCGGAGAACGTCTTGGGTGAGCCACCGAATCCGATGGTTCGAGCTGTAGTTATCAGGGCGGCAGCTAACTACTTCCGCCACAGCCTCATCAGGCTCGCTCGGGGCTGGGGCGGCGCGCTTGGCGGCATTGATGGCAGCACTCAGGTCGCAGAGTGCACTGTCCAAGCCTCGGGCGTAACCGGCATGGCCCTCTCGCACCCAATCGGCCCAATTCTTATCCTGCGACTTCAGGTGGTGCTCAGTGCTCTGAGCTTTCCAGTCATCCAACAGAGCCTCGACATCGGATGAGTTTAGTGCGTCCCCATCCTGCTTGTCGGCTGGCGGGGTCGGAGTGGCAGCGCCCAACCGCAATGCGACATCACGCACTTCACGCGCGCACTTGGACGCCCCTTGGTTCGCAAGCGCGTTTGCGGCCCGATAAAGAATCGCCGCATCCTCACCCTCAACAGGCGGGGTGGCTACCGGCCCCAACGCAGAGAGGATCGCGGACAGCTTTTCGTCATAGGTCACGCCGTCCCACTCGCCGATTTCTTTAAGCCGTTCGATAGCCTGCGCAACCAATTGCCGCTTGTCGTTACTGTTCATTGGTGGGGTCCTTGGGCTGTTGATCTTCGATCCACTCGATTGCCTCCGCTGTGTTCGCGAAGAACTGCTGTCCGTCGATGTCGAATCGATCCTCGGTTTCATCGGTGAACGTGATATCCCAGCCTGGGACCATTTCACCTGGCTCCGGATGCCATCCATACCAAGCGTCTAGAATTTCCATGCCTGCGCGCTTCGCGGCCGCTTCAATCTGTCGCTTGCTCATGACCGCTCCTTGTGCTGGGCGGTGAGGGCTGCGATAGCGTTGCGCGCAACCTTGTCCGCGAACTTTCGCTCATTGGAGCCAAGTTGCTTCCACGCTTGAGCCTCGGGAAGATCGGAATATGTCGCAATGATCGCCTTGGCCACGCGACGCACGGCATCCGCACCCCTCTCCACCGCAGCATCTACGGGCGAGGGCGCGTTGATTGCCGCCGCAATCTGCCGGCAAGTGTGCGGAGACAGGTATATGGCGTGATCCATCAACTTGGACCGCAGTACCAACGTTGCTGTATCCAAGTCGTCCGGCAGATTTGCTGCACCATCCACGGGAGGATTGGACTCGATGTAGTCGGCGGCTTCTTTGATGAGCGCCATGTTCCGCGCGTGCTTGCAAAACGCGTCACCTTCGGCATTTCGCAAACGATGAAGCAACTCCGCGCGCTCAGTGTCAGTGGTCATGACTGGTCTCCCAGGGCGGCGCGGAGTTCTTGTGCTGCATACTTCGCGGCCTTTGGGCCGTTGTCTTCCAGCTCATCTAGAGCCTTAGTTATTCCGCTCTCAAGTCGCCCAATCACAGCGGCTTGGCGGGCGATGGTGTTGTCCAGTTCGTCGATTTCACCTAGCGCGGTCACATATCCAACCGGCTCACCGAGAATGATCGGCAGGGCGGCTTGGATTGCGGCGCGCAGGTCGTCGCCAAAGGCGTCATACCCGCCTGTCCAGCCTCGCACTTGCATCGCCCTTACTCCCACCTCAACCGCGCTGTCAGGAATTTCGATCTGCTTGGTCATGGCTCACCAGCTCCCGCGATTTGAGATAAATGGGATATCGTCGTCGGCGAAATCGTCTCGGGCCGTCTGAGTAGCCGTCGTGGGCCTCTGCCTCTGAGGCGCACCTCCACGAGATCCGCTGCTGCTGGTGTTGCCTTGCTGGCGATCCTTGGGCACATAGAAGCTGATCCAGCCGTTGAAGTTGACCGGGATGGATTCGAGCTTGGCAGTCAGCGAGCCGTCGTCCCGCTCGAACAGCGAGCCGACGTTGATGTACCGAGTCTTCTCGTTGCCCTCGCGGTCGGTGTACTTCTCGCCTGCGTAGACGGCGTCGTGGGTGCGCTTCATTGCCATGGTTATGCCGCCTTCTCAGTGAATTGATCTTTGAACTTCTTGGACTGGTTGCGAATGTTGGAAGGCAGGCGAGTCCACAGCGCCATCGTTTCTTCGTTAGTGAGGTTGAGGTCGCGATAAATGAGCTGGGCTGCTACTTCGGCGCCTCCGTCCTCGTATGCCTGACGTACAGTCGCGGCCTGGGCTTCGATGAACTGCTGCTCTTCTTCGCTCAGGCCGTCCCACACGCCATCCAGCGGGGACGCCTTGCCGATCAGTTGGACACTCTGTGCAGGCTCGCCTACTACGCGCACATCGACGGATTCGCCCTGCGTGGCCTGAGCCATTTCGTCTGCGGTGTAGAGGCCGGACAGTTCGGCGGGGAAGGCGCGGCGTAGCGCTAGCGCCTCAGCCACCTTGGCGATCATCAACTCGGGCATCTTCCCCCACAGGCCGGCCGGCTTGCCCTCTTTGGTGAGCTGTCGGTAGCTGTCCATGCGGGCCACGGCATAAAGCGGCTCCTGGAAGTCCGACCGCATCACGCCGACTTTCGCTGCCAAGGGCGGATGCGAGCCAAGCCAGCAATCCACCCACTCTTTGCCGTCGTCGGTCCACCATGGACCAAGCTGGCCCGCGTATTTTCCTGTGCGCTCAGCAGTCAGGCGGAAGCCGTCGATACTGACCTGGATGCTCATCACCTCGCGGCGCTCGCGACTGTCCCAGCGCTTCACCGCGTAGATTTGCCTGGCGAATGGGTCAAGGCCAGTGCGTTGGCATTGCTGGATAAACAGAGACAACTCGTCATCGGTTGAGCCCTTTGCGATTGTCCGCTTGATCAGCTCTTTCTGTTCCTCGCCAATCACTGCAAGCTGTGTACTCACTTCGATTCCTTCGCCGGCTCACCGGCACATTGAATAAAGATCGGAGCCGCCCTTAGCAGGGGGATGCACGTCGGGGAACGTGGGACGGCTCCGAAGAGGGTGGAGTGGCCGGAGGTGCAAGCCCGGCTTGCTATCGGTTGGCCCGATAGCGGACCCCTGACTTGAACAGGGCTCGGCTAACGCCTACTAGGTCCCTATCCGCGCAGTCACCACCTGCGCATTCACTCCATAAACTTTCACTACCTATCGGCTGCGGCCTGCTTGGCGTCCCAAGTTCGGATAGAGCATTTCTGCTGACGCCTCATTTCAAGCCGCATGCGATAGATTCCGGATTGCATGCCGTCCGGCGCGGCGTGGGTTAGAGCTTGTGGATACCTGCTTTGATGAAAGAGAGCTCTCGTTTGTATGCCTGGGCGTCCTTCTTCGTTTTGAAATAGCGCCTAACACGCGTTTGGTAATAGGGACTCATGTACCGAATCACGTGCCTGTTCATTCCTGTTCTCCCTCGCTAAACATCCCTTCCACGGCTTCTTGCTGCGCCAATTCCTCATCCGCTTGTGCGATCAGCAATTCATGCATTGGCACGAGAGGGCGAGGCGGATCAATCTCGCCAAACACCTGCCCGAACTGCCGGCTCACTGCTGCGAAATACTCGTCGGGGTCGGGGAGGTTCATCGGATTGATCTCTTCGAAGTGGTAGGAAAATTTCCACCTGCGGGTCGGATGAAGCCGATAGGCTTGCGGCGACGGGTCGCGCGCCAAGCCTTGCGAAGGCGGTGTGCCGCGAACCACAGCAACAACGCAGCGATGGGAAAGATCGACCAAGCCTCAACGATCCAGCAGAGGCGCAGCAGGTCGGTCAGGAAGGCAATCGCCAGCGCCCAGAACGCGATGCGCAGGAGCTTCATGGCCGCCACCCGCGTGCGAATGCGGCAACGAAGGGCAGGGCCGGCAGCACCACGAACGTGATCGCGTAGCAGGCCAGCATTGAGAGGCGGTCGCGGAGTTTCATGCGCGGACCTCCCATGGGCGATCCGGATGCTTCTTTCGGTACGTGACAATCAGGCCTTTATCGCTGGCCGTCAGCACTACGTCGTATCCCAACTGCTCAGCCGCCGCCGTTCGTTCCCACAAGTCGGATAGCGACCAAGTGGCAGAACTGAGCTTGTCTTTCGGGTAGAACCACATATTCTTGCGACGGGCAAACTCAACCGCATTCACGTACTCGGTGAACGTTTGCTTCAGTGCGGTATAGGGGTTGAATCTCTTAGCCACGGATGTTCGCCTCATGCGCCTGCTGGGCTTCGGTGGATATGGATTTCTCGATTTGGCTGTAGAAGATGCGATTAAACGAGTAGACGAGAACCTCTGAGAGCTGCGATTGCCACTCCAGCGCATCGCTTCTGGTCATCCCAAATCGGTCAATAAGGGGCTGAATCCAGAAGTCAGCGACATCAGCTACACGGCCGTCTGACGAGCGATAGGAAATAACAACAACGCCGTCATCGTCTTTTCTTGATTCAAGCGTCATGGCTGCGCTCCGGTGGCCTTGGCGATGGCAGCTTGGATCTCGTAACCCACGCTTCCCGGTTGAGCGTCATCGGCATTGCTGATCGATCCCAGCAAGCGGATTAGCTGGTCGGCCTTGATCAGCGCATCCAGCAACTCAGGCGCGGCGGCTATCAGGCGGGCGTTGGCTTCTGGATTACCTAACTCTGGATTCGGGTTATCGGTGCCGTCCCCGCCAATCCAACCGTGAGTTATTCGATACCTATCAAATGCTAGATGGCAGGACTTTGGCTGCACTGCAACCTGCACAAACCAATCGCCACTTTTGTCTTTGGCGGCTTCCCAGGGTCCAGGCGTATGCACGTTCTGGCTCATGCCTCTACTCCAAACTGCTCGCACATCTTCTCGACCACTTCCACCTCGGATGGCGCGTGGTGCCACGGACCTTTGAGGCGTGCTGAGAAAGCGTCTTCTGCAACCGGCAGGTAGTCCGACACGATGTCCGACAGAGCGTCGTGCGTGTACTGCAGGTCGCCGGACAAATAGGCAGCTATCAGGTCGCCCAGGTCAGCGTTTCCGATGGCCTCAGCGATGAACTGCGGGGCTTCCTTGATCTTGTTGCGCAGATAGTCAGCCGTGCCTTCGTCTTCCGAGTGGCCGCAGCAGTCACATGCACTGTCGTAGCTCGCAGCAGCCGAAGACAGCTGGCGTGAGTAGGTGAGGGAGGCGCTCACTTGCCACCCCCTACGTAGGCGGCGCCCGGCATTAAAAGCGGCTCGGGGTTGTGGTAACCGTTTGTGGCCCGAAATCGCAGCCACCATGAATCGTTTGCTCCTGCGCGGTAACCGTTCCGATAGTCATGATCTGCGAAGGGGTTCGCGCCATATCCAGTGTTAGCTTCGGCCACGGGATTAAACGCGTCGTAGTTAGTCGGGCTTCTCCAAGCGCCGCCGTGGTAATAGCCAGTCCGGTACTCGCAGGACATGCGATTCATCCCACTCATGACACACCCCCTACGCGGGCGAGGGCGGCGCGGGCGAGGGCCGACATGGAGACGCTGCTGTGCACAGGCGTGCGTGGATTGCCCTTGTAGTCGCGGATCGCCTCCAGGGCTTCCCCCATGACCCGATTATGTTCGATCATCTCGGCCGCGGCGGCGCGAGCCATGACGATGCTTTCAAGGTCGGCATAGGACCATTTCCGCCTATCGGCAATGGCCTCAATGCGATCCAGCACCGCCAGCACATCGACAGGGGCGCTCATGCCGACACCTCATCGGAGCTGCGGGCCAGCGCGAGGGCTTCGCGAGCCTTGATCACTGCCGGGCCTGTGGCATACCAACTTGTGTGGCTGCAGCAGCAACGGATGTTATTCAGCGCTTGCTCGGCTTCGGTCAGAGCCTTAACAAGTGTGGCAATCAGCTCGGAGGCGCTCATTTCGAGCACTCCAACATTGCCGCCAGCTTGGCGCGATGGGCGACGCAGTAGTCCAAGTGCTGCTGAGCCGAAGCGGGCCTCAGATCGGCCGCGCGAGCACCTTCCTTTGCGATGTACCGATCACAGTCCGCGATTGCGTTCTGGATTTGCTTGGTCCGGTAGTCCATCTCATTCCCCTGCCTGTTGGCTGCCCGTGGGCGATGGGGAGATAGTAGGCATACCTATCGGCGGATGCAATAGGAATACCTAACAAACCGACGAAAGGTAGTTATCCACACCCCCTCAAGCCCCGCCAGCCGAGGCCGATAGAGGGCAATATGCAGGTCAGGCTTGACCGGGAACCGGCACAGCTAGCGTTGTCTTCGGGCGACAATGCCTACATGTTGTGTTCCACGGCCTTCCGGTGTTCCAAGAAGATCCCTGCTGAACCCTGCTGCAACTGTATGGAACAGAAAAATCGTTACGAAAGACACGTAACGGACGTGTTCCACGCGCTATTATTCAAAGTGTCAATAGGGCGAGGCCGCTAGAAGATCAAGCACTTAGTGACGACTCATGGAGGAGATGTGTCCCAATCTATGTCGGTGACCGCGGGACCATTGCCTGCGGAAGGTGTCAAAGAAGTCCTGATTCAGGCGGCAGCTGCAAATCCCATGGCGACTCTCTTGGCTGTGGTTTTTGTCATTGCGCTTTCGATCGTTGTAGCAGGTCTCGTGAAAGTGAAGACCAAGCAGCTCGAGGTGATGAAGTCACCAGAAGCCTCGCGCGCGATGATCGAGATGCAGAAGCTTGAGAACGCGCAAAAGCGATTGGCGAGCAAGGCCAAGAAGGCCAAGTCGTAATTAAGAATAGGATCTGATTATGGAGAACGTCGCAGTCTTAGTGATGCTGTTGCTAGCAGCGGGGTCCACTGTTGCCGCGCTGCGCGTTTGGCGAAAGATGCGTGTGCTCAGATATCAAAGCATTCTTCAGCGTGCTGCCATTGGTATGTGTGCGGACGTGATGGGGGACGAGAACAATTCCGCCTCGCTGAAGTCTTTTGCGGGCACGCTGTCGGTCATGTTCATGTCCGAACGCTCTCTCGACATGTTCAGTCGTGGTCCCGAGCACGTTCGGAAGTTGATGGGCCTTCAAGGTCACGTTGTGCGTGAGTCTAAACTTTCAGAATCTGATCGAAAGATTATTTCGCCGGCCCTAGAGGCATTTGGCTTCGCTGCAATGCTTTATGACGAAAAGTACAGCGCGCAGATCTGCAAGATGTTCGACGCCTCGCTGAGTGATGCATATCGCACTTCTAGAGGAGCCAAACCGGCCAAGGTAACTTCGGTTGCTCGCCCTGAGCCAGTTGAAAAAAGGCTTCAGAAGATAGAGGAGCTTGTCGAGTGGGAAGCGCGAAACGCGGCTCTGGCATAAAGAGAACCCCGCTCCGGCGGGGTTTTTTGTGGGTTAGTAGGGCCTCGGCAGCGCCATGAGCGCCCTTGTCACGATGCCTCTATAGATCAAACCCAGGATGATCCCTTGAGTAGATGCAGCGGCGCCCACGGCTCCGGAGTACGCCGCTGCTGATAGCCTCTGTTGAACTTCTACTTCCGGGTCATCGGCGATGCTAGCCAAGAGCTGAGCTGGATCGTCGGTTAGTCCGACTGGACGCTTTAGCTTGGCGTCCATGAATTCTACTGACATGCCGCGGAAGACGATCCCGCGTGTTGCCAGGGTGGACGCCAAGGATTGAATGAATCGGTACATGCTAGCCACAAATTGGAACGCCCATAGGCCCAGAAGTGCCCATAGGAATCCCCAGGAGTCATCCGGAGCGAGCGCTCGGCTCAAGAGATAGGCAGCTACACAATCAATCAAAAGCATCACGGCCAGGCGTGCAAGCCAAAGTTCCTTGCGAACAGAATTCATCCTTTTCCCCTATAGCCCTAGTCGATCAATTGGCCGGCAGGCAATCCGGCAGGCTGCTGCCTGTCTCGGCAGCATCTACGTACCCATGCATCCGGTCTAAAAGATCCTCCAACTGAGGATCTGTTAAGTCGGAAATGTAAGCAACGCCCTTCATATCGAGGAAGTGCGTAATTGCCATGCGCCAGCCGTGCCCGTCTGCGATCTTGAGGATCGTGCGGATGTTCCTCGCCCTTTGGGACGCATCGAGCGCCGGGAAATCGGGCACGCCGTTGCCTGGTCCAGGCTGCCCCACCAATGCAATTTTCGGAATTGTGCCCCGCTCCGTATGTAGCTCCGCAGTCCTAGCTGCCAAACGTGCTGCTAGTTCCGCTAAACGATTCTTGTCCACCTGTTCCCTCCTGCATCTTCCTCTTCAATGTCTTGACTAGGTCGATGACGTTGGAGCGCTCAACAGGCTGCCCGAAGGCGTCTACGACTTCGTAAGCCGTCTCCAGCATGGTGGGATCGGCGAGGAACTCAGCCGGTTCACCAAAGAGTTCGAGGTATTCCCGAACCACATAGACAGCTGAAGCTAGCTTCTCGAAGTCCGGTCGCGCGGAATGAGACGGGCCGACCACAGCGCCTCGCCCAGTCATGACGTACTCAGCCGTGGTGCCCAAGTACTGCGCCACCATGACCAAGTTATCCCCTGAAATCATCTTGGTCGGCTTCCCTTGTCCAAACCAGCCGCTAACCGAGCCAGGCTTGATACCACAGGCTCTGGCCAAGTCGGCCGCAAGCTTGCCCGCATCAATCATGCGCTCGTGGATACGTTCAGCCCATTTCTCCATTAGGCAAGCCTAATCCGACGAGCGGTAGGGATGCCTATTGACTGAACCGTAGGAATACCTAACCATGTGCGTCCATGGACAAACCTCATCCGCACACTCAGTTGATTGACAGGCTCGGCGGGACGAGTGCCGTTGCCAGACTTTGCAACGTCAAGTCGCCATCCGTGAGCCAATGGCGCCGGACGGGTATCCCTGACGCGCGAGCACAGTACTTGCGTCTCCTGAGGCCCGACGTATTCGGCCCAGCCCCCCAGCCCTCGGGGGTGCGCGATGTTGCTTGAGTCATCCACGAGCTTGGCTCCTGTCCTCGACCCATGCTGCGGCAGCCGGATGTTTTGGTTCGACCGGAACAATCAGGGAGTGCTGTTCGGCGATATCCGTAGTGAGGAACACGTCCTTTGCGACGGCCGGGCGCTGAGCATCAAGCCTGACGTGGTTATGGATTTTCGCGATATGCCATTTGATGACGATAGCTTCCAGCTTGTCGTCTTCGATCCGCCGCATCTCCGCAAGGCTGGGCCTCAGTCCTGGCTCAGGGCCAAGTACGGAATTCTTACCGACGACTGGCGGGATGACCTGACCCGTGGCTTTGCCGAGTGCTTCCGCGTTCTTCGCTCCGGGGGCGTGCTGATCTTCAAGTGGAACGAAGTCCAGATCAAGACCAAGGAAATATTGGCTCTGACCGAGCACAAGCCGCTGTTCGGACACGTATCCGGCAAGCGTAGTGACACGCACTGGATGACCTTCCTCAAGGTGGGCAACTGACATGTCAGCGCCCCAGCACGCGGTAGCAGCACTGCCCATCGATCCAGCGGATCGCGAACCAGCGGCCGCAGACCTGCACGAGCGTGGTCACGTTCGCGGGCGTTTGTACTCGTAAGCAATCCACTCGGCTTGTCCTTCTGGGCGGGCTTTCATTTCACCTGAATACCAACCGTCAACACGAGACATGACCACACAACACGCGTTACCGCTCATTGGCCAAGTTCCAGCAATTACGCGGGTTCCAGCGCATCTGATCAGCCTGTGCCGATGCTCCGGTGATGCCGTCTTGCTGGCGATTCGTGTCGGCAAGAAGTCTCAACGGCAGGTTGCCAACGACATCGGAATGGAGCCGGCGCAGTTATCCAGGATCATTTCTGGAAACGCCCACATGCCTGCAGACATCGCTCTTTCATTCGCTAGCGCGGTCAAGAACTGGGGCTGGCACCAATGGGTGGCTCACTCCTGCGGCATGGATCTTGTCCCCCGCATCGAGTCGCCAGAAGAACGTTTGCACCGCTTAGAAACCGAGAACGCAGAACTGCGTATGAGGGCTGTCGCATGACCCCGACCGACTACACCAACACCCTGCAGCAGATGCGCCAGGAGGCCGAGCAGGCCGCAAAGGACCTGCCGCCGAAGTCCAACGTGATCGCATTTCCGTCGCGTTCCGAGCGCTGGTCCAAGCAGTGGGCCAAGCCGATGCCGCCTGATGGCGGGAGGGCTGCGTGAGTATCCATCGCGCTGTTTGGGCCAGTAGTGCCACTGATTTATGGGCAACGCCGCAGGACTTCTACGACGAATTGGATCGCGAGTTCGGCTTTCAGGTGGATGTCTGCGCTACGGCCGAAAACGCCAAGTGCCCGATCTTCTACACCAAGGATTGCAATGGACTGGATCAGGTATGGGCCGGTTCCTGCTGGATGAACCCGCCGTATGGGCGCGGAATTTCCGAATGGATGAAGAAGGCGTACGAGTCAAGCCTGAAAGGGGCACAGGTTGTGTGCCTTGTACCAGCCAGAACAGACACGTCGTGGTGGCACGAGTACGCCATGAAGGGCGAAGTCCGCTATGTGCGCGGCCGCCTGAAATTCGGCGGACACAAGAACTCTGCGCCATTTCCGTGTGCTGTCGTCATTTTCCGTCCCTCTGCCCAAGAGGAGGCCGCATGAACCGCATGCCAGCCCGCTCTACCGATCCGGCAACCAGCTGGGAAGCCGCTGAGCACATGGTCAAGTCTGGCCGTGCCGGGCAGCAGCAGGAGACTGCTGTATCGGCCGTCACTGCCCATCCAGGGATGACCAGCCACGAATTAGCGCGCCTGTGCACCCTGGATCGGTATCAGCTGGCTCGCAGGCTCCCAGAGGTCGAGGATGCCGGCCGGGTGACCCGTGGCGAGGCTCGGAAGTGCCTTGTCACTGGACACAAGGCTGCTACGTGGTGGCCGGCTGCCTGAAATGAACTACTACGAGCACCACATCGGCGATTACGCAGCTGCTACGGCGCACCTGTCCTTGATCGAGGACGCGCTGTTCAGCCGCATGCTTCGTCGCTACTACCTCCAAGAAACGCCGCTTCCTGGTGACGTTGCCCAGGTTGCGCGCCTGTGCGGGGCGCGGTCTTCGGAGGAGGTAGAGGCCGTGGGTGTGGTGCTCGGCGAATTCTTCCACCTGGAAGCGGACGGCTGGCACAACAAGCGGGCCGACGAGGAAATCGCCAGGTATCAGGAGAAGCTTGTCGGTTCCGATGCGAAGCGGGAGAACGAGGCAGAGCGCCAGCGTCGCCACCGCGAACGCCGCAAAGAATTATTCGACGCACTTCGCGAACACGGCATCGTGCCGAAGTACGACACCCCGACAAATGAACTTGAGACGCACCTGTCACGCGTGACGGGACAGTTACGTCACGAGCCAGAAACGCGTGATGCAACGGCTACCCATACACCAGACACCAATCTCCAAGAAGAGCAAAAGCAACAGCATGTGCAGCCTCCGGCCGCACCCTGCCGATTCGCTGAGTTCTGGGCTGCTTACCCGAACAAAAAAGGCCGGCAGGAAGCCGAGAAGACGTGGCGCAAGCGGAAGCTCGACCCCCTCTGCGATGACCTGATCACCCACGTCAGCCTGATGGAGAAATCCGACTCCGACTGGCTGCGCGGTTACGTCCCGATGGGCTCCACGTACCTCAACCAAGCCCGGTGGGAAGACGTGCCCAAGCAGCAGCCGAGAGCCGGGCCGGCCCTAGCTCCACCCTCGAAAACCCTTTCCGCAATCCAAACCCTGCAGAGCATGAAATCCAATGGAAACGTGGATTCACGACGAGATTCTGGACGGCCTGAGCAAGCTGCTTTGCTTGGGGCTGGAACGTACTCCGGCCGCTGACATGATCGCCGGCACGGCCATGATGTGGGGCGAGGTGGTAGCCGCTGGTCGGGTGTTTGACGAGCGGCTGGACGCGCCTCGATTCAGGGCTGCGTTCGTCACCCTGGCTGGCACCCGCACGTCTTGGCCGGCACCGCTGCACTTCATCGAAGCGATGCCGCCCCGCGAGCAGCTGGCACTGACCAAGCAGACGATCAAGGCCGACCCGGCTCGGGCCGAGCGAGCCATGAATGAGATCGCAAGGTCACTGCGCATGGACGGCAAGGTGGCTGCAGCCGGAGGTGATCGATGACCCGCGAAACCGTCTGGCGCCTCCTGCAGGAGGGATACAACGCCGCCGAGATCGCCGCTGCTGCTGGCGTCTGCGAGGACGTGGCGCATTCGATGATCGATGAGGCCATGGGCCGCACACGTGGCGCGACGATCCGGCATCTGGACCGGCTGACGCTGCACCGGGCGCAGGAGTTGGCGGCATGAACTACTACAACGAATTCGACTCGGCTACAGCTGCATGGCTGCGCGAGCTGATCAAGGCCGGCCACCTGCCGGCAGGGGATGTGGATGAACGCAGTATCGAAGACGTCTTGCCCGGAGACCTTGCCGGATACACCCAGTGTCATTTCTTTGCCGGTATCGGTGGGTGGCCCCTCGCCTTGGCCCTTGCCGGATGGCCGGCTGATCGACCCGTGTGGACTGGCAGCTGCCCTTGCCAGCCTTTCAGCGCGGCAGGTAAAGGGGCTGGGTTTGACGATCAGCGGCATCTCTGGCCGGCCTGGTTCCATCTCATCCGCGAGTGCCGACCTGCAGCGATCTTTGGAGAGCAGGTTGCGAGCAAGGCTGCAGAGCCTTGGATCGACCTTGTACACGCTGACTTGGAAGGAGTGGGTTACGCCTTCGGGTGTGTCCCGTTCCCGGCTGCGGGCGTCGGTGCCCCGCACATCCGAGATCGCACGTACTGGGTGGCCGACACCAGTCGTTCGGGACTACAGGAACAGCGCAGGCGATGGGTCGAACCCCAGGGACCTGCCGAGGGTGACGCCGCTGTGCGGCTGGCCGACTCCTACAGCGGCATTGGCGGACAAGGGCGTCAGGACATTCGAGGGTGGGCTGATAGAAGCGATGCGCAATCACGGCCCGGATTTGGCGGCGTCTTCCTGCTTGGCGGGATGGGGAGCGCCAACAGCGTCGACGCCAGGCGGAACCGCCGACATGGCCTTGAATCGAAAGCGTCAGGCCATCGCGAAAGGGCATTCGATGGGCTTGTCGGTGACGGCATTGGTCTGGCAAGCGCAGTTGATCGAACCGGTCAGGCGAACGGCCACTGGCGAGATGCTGACTGGCTCGGATGCCGGGATGGAAAGTGGCGGTCAGTTGAACCCGGCACATTCCCGTTGGCTCATGGGCTACCCGCCCGCGTGGGACGACTGCGCGGTTACGGCAATGCCATCGTCCCGCAGCAAGCGGCGGAGTTCGTAGCCGCGGCGATGGAAGCCATGGGCTTGAAGCTTCAAGTGGAGCAAGCCGCATGAAAACCCGCGACCTCCGCAAGCCCGACCCCAATCCCAGCTACCAGCGCAGCCCGACGACGGTGCACCGAGATCGCAACGGCGACCTGTGGGTGAGCATCGAAGCCATGAAGCTGGTCGAACTGAAACGAGACTACGAAGCGGCCGGAATTCCGTGGCCGGGGGAGAGGAAGTGAGCGAATCGTTGCTACCAGAAACCTCACTGCCGTCTGAGTTGTTGGTCCTCGCCGCGCTGGCTCAACTTCGGAGTCAACCGGGAACTGTCGTCAAGATCGAAGCAATCCTCCTATTGGCGCTTGCTGCTATTCGAGGTGAGGCGTGATGAAGCGAACCATAGGAACCTTGTGCGCAATCCTGATTGTCTATTTTGCGGCCGCCTATATCAGTCTTGAATGGAACCCGATTCGATACACCCAGGCAGGCCGATACATCTTTGCCTGTTGCGTGCTGTTTGCGGGGCTCTTTACCGCGACATGTCCGTTCTGGGACTCTTGGGAGTGGAGGAAGCGATGACCACCTTCGTCTTACGCCAAGAGAACGCCCGCGACCGGATGGCGGCTGCATGGCGCTTCGCCTGTGAGTTTCTGGAACTGGGCAAGGCGGCCAAGCTGGAGATCACAGAGGCCAAGCCCACCCGGAGCTTGGAGCAGAACAGCCGGCTGTGGGTTCTGCTGACTCAGGTTTCTCGCCAAGTGCAGTGGCCGGTGGACGGGAAGATGCAGCACCTTTCACCGGAGGACTGGAAGGACATGTTCACGGCGGCACTCAACAAGGGGCAGCGCGTCGCCCAGGGCATCGACGGCGGGTTCGTGATGCTGGGCTCGCGCACTTCCAAGATGAGCGTGGGCGAGATGATGGACCTGCAGACCCTTATCGAGGCTTTCATGGCTGAGCACGGTGTTTCGACCGTTGAGCCGCTGCGGAGGGTCGCCTAATGCGCTCCGACCAGCAACTAGACGTGTTCCGCGATGATCCGGCAGTCAAGGCAGCCGAATGGCGCGCCGCGGCGGAGACGTGCGCCCAGCAGTTCCCGGGCGACACCAAGCGGCTCAACTACTACCAAGCCGAGGCCCAGAGGTGGGAGCGGATGGCTAATGGCGAGTTTTTATCAGATCGGGCACATGCCCATTAACGGAGAGAGAGATGATTAGCTGCAACTCAGTAATGCCTGGTTCTGCTGTTCCTAAAGCCATATCGCCGGTACAAGAGCAGATTGAAGGGCTGACGAGCGCCCAGGATGTAACTCACCAGTCCCTTGACCACCTAATGAATCGCCTTTCTGTCGTGCTCCGTGATCCGGAGCCTGTTGCAGATGGGCCGGAGAGGACTGAGAGTCCGCAATCGCCACTTGTCGAGGCCCTCCTGAGTCGGCGTGACGCTGCCGTGTCAATTGATCGACGCATCAACGACATCCTCATGCGCCTGACGATCTGACGCAAGGCTAGAGATAACCAAGTGATCATCTCCAAGAAGCTCCGCGAATCTGCTGGGCACCCTGATGCCTACTGCACCTTGCAGATTGCCGGCGTGTGCCCGGACAACACCGAGTCCAAGACGGCCGGAAACATGCTCTGCCATGTCCGCCTGATCGGCGAAGTCGGCGGCGGGCAGAAGCCAGACGATCTATGCGCCTGCTTCGGGTGCGGCCCGTGCCACAAGGTGTTCGATAGCAATGGCACGACCCACGCCCTGACCGACGAGGATTGGATGTTCTACGCCCTACGTGGCGTGGCCCGGACCCTGCGCTGGTGGTACGACCACGGGTTCCTAGCTGTAAAGGGGGCGAAGTGAGACGAATCTTTGCCATCGACCCGGGCACGGCTGAGAGCGGCTGGACGATGCTTAGAGGTGGGCGGGTCGCCTGCTCCGGAGTGTCCCCAAACGTCGAAATTCTGAGGATGGTCCAAGCAGAGAACTACGGCGACATCGACACCCTGGCTATCGAGATGATCGCCAGCTACGGCATGGCCGTTGGTCGTGAAGTTTTCGAGACATGCGTATGGATCGGCAGATTCCAGCAGGTGTGGCGCTCGCCGGAGTCGGTGAGACTGGTCTACCGCCGCGACGTGAAGCTGCATCTATGCGGCAACCCTCGCGCCAAAGACCCGAACATCCGCCAGGCGCTGATCGACCTGCTTGGTCCGGCCGGGACCAAGAAACAGCCGGGACCGACTTACGGAGTTAAGAGTCACGCATGGGCGGCGCTGGGCGTGGCGGTGACTGTGGCTGGTCTGACGCCGGAGGCTACTCGTGCAGCTTAGAGACTGGCCCCGTCCGAGCATCTACGAGCCATTGCCATGCCCGGTGGAAGTGGAGGGCGGGCTGATTTTCTCGGAGCGCAGTCAGGCAACGGAATGTGCCAATCGCGTGCGACGTAACGGGCACGGATGCTCGGTCTGGACGTTCCCGGGCAATAGAGGTGTGTTCGTGGAGATCCGGCATGCCAATTGAATCAATGGACCACGACCGCCTGTTGGTGATGGCTAGGCTCACCCAAATGGAAGCCGACGCCTACCGGCAGCGGTACAGCCACAACGCCCGGGGCCATCCGGGCAAGCAACGGGCGGCTCAGCTACAGGCCGAGGCGTCGTTGTTGCGGAAAGAGATCAAACGCAGGAAACGAGAGGGGGCAAGCCATGCGTAGTACCGCCACAAACTCCGTTGATTTAGCAGACGGCATCGGTATACCTCAGTTAGTACGCGCGCCGAATCGAAGCTTTGGCCAAAGCGCGACACCCATCGGAACAGCCAGCCCGCACCAGGACATGACCCCCATTAGCCAGACCGCCGCCAACCGTATCCGCGCCAACCGGCATGACCGGCAGGTTGGTAGCTGGCTGTTTGGCGATAAGGAGGGGAAGGTCTACGTGCTGAAAGAGGACAGTTCCTGCGTCGTAGGCATGCTCAAGGAACACCCGGAATGGATGGTCGGGCTCTATGCCGCCGAGACTCGCGATCGCAAGCGGCCCAGCTGCCCGAGCGCTGAGCAGGTCTTCGAGGACTTGCGGCAGCATTTCGTGGATCTTGGGCTGGTCACCGACGCCCACCTGTATGCAGCCGTGCGCGGGGTGGAGGGGTGAGCTTTCTTCCAAGCCAGCTTGATGGGCTATCCGGTTACATCCTCGATGACCAGAGCGGAATTGACTTGGACCCTCAGGTCCAAGAACAACCAATCTCCATAGATGCCTTCGTCGCAGGACTGTGGCTGGTGTGGGGCAGGTGGCTTTACGTCAGTGATAGCCCGAAACCCAGGATGAAATGGGTTTCCTCAATGAGCCCTAGCGCCAAAGCGTACGAATACATCGACTATTACATCCGGCTCAACCATGAGCTGGAGAAGAAAAGCGCCAGCCTCGGGCGCCAATACGAGGACGACAAGCCGGCCAGTGTCGATCAACCCCGGCAGCCCGAGAGCGGTTTGCCACGTCGTGGCGGCCTGGCCGGGAGGCTGGGTGGCAAGCTTTGCCGTGGGATCGGGCGTTTCTTCAGGGGCGGGCAATGATGCAGCTCCGCGCCTACGGCGGCCCGAAGGACGGGCAGCTGATCGAGATGGCTCCTGCACGACGGTTCATGTGCCGGACCAAAGAAGAGCCGGCAAGGTTCACGAGCGAAGGGTTCATCCCTGGGCTGTGGAAGACCTGGGCCTATGAGGTTCACCAGGTCATTTGGGATGGCCAGCGATTCCGCTTCCTACTTCTGAAGGGACACGAGCCCCCGTCCGCTGAGCGGGTTGTTGAGGAAGCGGTGGAGGCCGTTGCCTGATGGCTGGCGGCCGCCCATCCAAGTTCAAGCCTGAGTTCGTCAGCCATGCGCGGAAGCTTGCCGAGCATGGGCTGACCAACCGGGAGATCGCCGATTTCCTAGAGGTAGACATCGCCACTCTGTATCGGTGGCAGGGCGAAAGGGCAGAGTTTTGCGACGCCTTAAAGGCTGGCAAGGCTCCGGCAGACGACCGTGTGGAGCGTTCGCTGTACCAGATGGCGGTCGGTTACGACCAGGACGCGGTCAAGATCTTCATGCCGGCGAATGCCGAGAAACCGGTATATGCAAAGTACCTGGAAAAGGTTCAGCCGAGCGCCGTTGCTGCGATCTTCTGGCTCAAGAACCGCCGTCCTGAGCTGTGGCGCGATAAGCCAGAGGGTTCTGACGATGACGGTCCGGCGCCGTCAGCAGTCACTGTCAACATCGTGAGCGGGCGCAAGAATGCCAACGCTTAACGAGCCACAGGCTGCGTTTCTGGCCCTTCCGCACAAGTTTCGTGCGTTCGTTGGCGGGTTCGGCTCGGGCAAGACCTGGGTTGGTTCTGGATCGCTGTGCCAGCACGCCTGGGAACATCCTCGCATTCCGGCAGGCTACTTCGCTCCCAGCTATCCGCAAATCCGGGACATCTTCTATCCGACGATAGAGGAAGTGGCATTTGATTGGGGCCTTAAGACCCAGATCATGGAGTCCAACAAGGAAGTTCACATCTACTCGGGCAAACAATATCGATCCACAATCATCTGTCGGTCCATGGAAAAACCAGCGTCTATCGTGGGATTCAAGATCGGCAAGGCCTTGGTGGATGAGATCGACACGCTGAAGAAGAGGAAGGCCCACGAGGCGTGGCGGAAGATCATCGCCCGCCTGCGCGTCAAGGCGGCCGGCCTGCAGAACGGAATCGATGTGACGACGACCCCCGAGGGATTCAACTTCGTCTACGAGCAGTTCCACCAGGTTCCTAGTCAGAGTTCGGAGAAGGCTGCGTTGTACGGCATGGTTCGGGCCAGCACCTACGACAACGAGGTCAATCTTCCCGACGACTACATTTCCTCGCTGTTCGAGACCTATCCCGAGCAACTGGTCCTGGCGTACATCGATGGTCAGTTTGTCAACTTGACCTCGGGTTCGGTGTACCCAGCCTTCAGCCGCAAGCTCAATAACACCACCGCGACCATCCAGGACGGAGAGGAGCTGTATGTGGGTATGGACTTCAATGTTCTTAACATGACGGCCGAGGTCGGCGTGGTGCGCGATGGCGAGCCGATGGTATTGGCCGAGCTGTCGGGCGTCAGGGATACGCCGGCCATGATTGATGCGCTGCGCGAGGGATGGCCAGAACACCGCCTGATCGTGCACCCGGACGCCAGCGGAAAGAACACACACACCAACAACGCCAGTGTGTCCGACCTGGGCCTACTGCGCGCTGCCAAGAACATCACCGTTCGTGTGAACCCGTCGAACCCGTCAATTCGGTCTCGCGTGGTCAGCGTCAACTCAATGCTGTGCAACGCACGGGGCAAGCGCCGCCTGAAGGTCAACGTCGCCAACTGCCCGAAACTGGCTGAGGCGCTGGAAAAACAGGCGTATGACGACAACGGAATGCCCGACAAGACGACTGGCTTTGACCATCCGCCAGATGCGCTCGGCTACTGGATCCACTCCATGTTCCCGGCTGTATCGAGCGCCCGCGAGAGAATCCACCAGCGTCCGGCCATCATCAAGCCATTCACCCGGAACTGGCTTGAGGCGCGCGACCCAGACAACGACCCCGCCAATCGGCGCAGGGAGATGCTATGACCCCGAATGACGACGTGCTGGTGGCGGCAATCGACGCCGATGTACTGGCCGAACAGCAGGCTACGGCGGAAGAGCAGGCGAAGCTCGCCGAGGAAGCCGACTGCAAGAAGTGGCTCAAGATCATCAAGGACGCCCGCGACTTCGACAAGGAGGCGCGGAAAGGCTATGCCGTAGACCGGACCTACTGCCGGGGTCAAGCGAACACCGACGTGTTCGACGTGTATGTGAACATTGCCGGCACCTACGTGGACATCCTCGTGGGGTTCCTCTACGCCCGAGACCCGGATACGGACGTTGTACCGGCCGCATCTTGTGGCCCGGGGCGGCTTGAGCAGGCGCGCCAACTCGGGAAGACGCTGGAAATCGTCATTAGCAGCCTGTGGAAGAAAGGCAAGCTCAAGCTGGCTGCGGACGATCTTGTCAGGTCCGGGCTGTCCATCGGTATTGGTTGGATCAAGGCAGCGTGGCACAACCGCACCGAGCGTGATCCGTTGATCGAGCAGCAGATTGCCGACCTGCAGGACAACATCCAGCGCATCCAGCGCATGGAAGCGGACATGGCCAAGGGTGATTCCCCTGATCCTGACGCCCTGCGCGCGGCCTATGAACAGCAGCTGCTGGGGCTTGAGGGTCAGGTGGAAACGGTGCTGTCTCGCGGCTTGTTTATCGATTTTGTCCGCGCCGAAGATATCCAGGTCTCCACGGATGTCGCGAGCCTGAAGCACTACCTCAACTCCCCATGGATCGCGCACCGGTCCTTCATCACCTTGGAGAAGGCGAAGGAGCAGTTCCCGGATGTTGCTGACGACTTGACCAGTGCGAGTCAGTATTTCCCGGTCAAGGTCGAGGACCAGACATCGCCAAGTGCCAACCCCTTGGACAGGACCACATCCGACGACGCCGAGGCTTTCCGATCGGGCAGCAGCGCCAAGAACGAATCAACGGCCAGCTACCTGTGCGTGTGGGAGCTTTGGAACCGTGTGTCGAATGTCGTCATCACCGTTGCTGAGGGCCTGAACAAGTACCTGCGAGCGCCCTACACGCCAGGGGAGGCGACCAGCCGGTTCTACCCATTCTTCCAGTTCGCGCCGATTTGGGTTGACGGCCAGCGTCATCCGCAGTCTTTGCCGGGGCGCACGCGCTCGCTGCTGGACGAGTACAACCGGATCCGAACCAATTACCGGGAGCATCGTAAGCGCGCTATTCCCAAGATGGGCTTTGACGCAGGGGCGGTTGAGCCGGATGAAGCTCGCAAGATGGAAGTGGGCGCCATTGGTGAGATGGTCGGGCTGAACCTGCAGGGGCAGAACCCGAACGGCGTCCTGTTCCCGATCCAGTACAACCAGATCGACCCAGCGCTCTACGACACTGCGGTGATTCGTGCGGAACTGGAAATGCAATGGGGTATTCAGGAAGCCCTTTCGTCCAGTATCAGCACCGCCAAGACTGCGACGGAAGCCGAGATTCAACAGCACGGCACCGAAAGCCGGCTCGGCTACATCCGGGATTGCCTGGAGAACGTGTTTACCGACTTGGCGCAGTACACCGCTGAGATTTCGTTGCAGGAGCTTCCAGCCGAAGAAGCCGCCGTCATTGCAGGCCCGGAAGCATTCTGGCCGCAGTCGATGGGCGTGGACGACCTGCAATCACTGGTGGAGGTCGAGATCCGTGCCGGTTCGTCTGGCAAGCCCAACACCTCGGCTCGCATGCAGCAGTGGGCGCAGATGCTCCCGCAACTGGGTCAGGCGATCCCGGCGATCGGACAGTTTCTCGGCTCCCAACCTCAAGAGATCGGGCGCGCCTTGGCGGAACTGGTCAAGGAGACTTTCGAGCGGACAGGTGAACGCATCGACCCGGAGCGATTCATCCCGGCTGCGCCTCCCGTGCAGCAGATGGCGCCGGGGATGCCCGGTGGGATGCCGGGCGAACTTCCCGGCCAGATGCCAATCCCTGGCGCCGAAATGCCGCCACAGATGCCGCAAGACCCAGCAATGCCCCCACAACAACTTCTTCCCGCCGCCTAAGGAACGCACATGGAACCGAACGAAGAAACCCCTATCGTCGAGCAGCCCATTGATACCCCGGAAGCTCCGGTTGCAGAGACGCCACCCGCTGAGCCGGTGGCCCCTGAGGATCCCTTTCTGAAAGGTGTCGAAGAAGCCAACGCCGCCGAAGCTGCAGTGACGCCTCAGGATCCGGAAGTCCCGGCGGGTGATCCTGAGCCCACGCCAGAAGGTGACCCGAAGCCAGAGGTGCCGAAGGTCGATGATCCCAAGCCCGAGGACGAAAAGCCCAAGGACGTGGAGACCGAGATCAAGGAGCTCGGCATCACCAACGAGCGCACGCAGAAACGGTTTCGCGAACTAACCGAGCGGGCGTCTGAGGTTGAAACCTACAAGACCCGTGCCGCGAAGGCAGAGGAATGGGAGCAGACCATCCAGTCCACGGGCACCAACCCTGAACAGTTCGGCGCGGCTCTGAACTACCTGCGCGCGGTGAACAGCGGCAACCCGGATGCGATGTCCCAAGCCTACGACATCATGCAGAAGGAACTGCAGTGGCTGGGGGAGAAGCTTGGCAAGGAGGCGCCGGGATTCGACCCGCTGTCCAAGCATGCCGACCTACAGCAGCAGGTTGCAAATGGCGATATCACCAAGGAGGTGGCCGCCCAACTGGTGGCGCATCGTCAGCGAGAGTCACTGACATCCCAGCACAATCAGACCCAGCAGCAGGCATTTGCGGCTCAGCAGGCCCAGCAGACCGGAATTGCACAGGTCCAGGCGCTTGGCGCTCAGTTGCAGGCCAGCGATCCACAGTTTCAGCAGAAGTTCGCCTATCTCAAGCCGACGCTTGAACTGATTCAGTCAAGTCTGCCGCCTGACCGTTGGGCTATAGAGATCCAGCGAGCTTATGCGGCGCTGCCAGCAATCGCTTCGGCCCCTGCAACCCGTCCGGCTACGCCTGCCCCTATCCGCCCCAGCGGCGCGCCCGTAATGCAGGCAAAGCCGAAGGATGAATACGAGGCGTTCGGGATGGGCGTGGACCTGGCACGGGCAAGGGGCGCGTGATGCAGGACGTGATCGACGGGCTTTAATGCCGGGTAGCTCAGCGGTAGAGCATCGGGCTCCCTTCCCCGAAGGCCGCAGGTTCGAATCCTGCCCCGGCAGCCAATAGGACAGCCCGCCTTGAGCGGGCTTTTCTCTGTCCGTTGACATAGCGCGCAACACAGGCATTTTCACCCCATCGGCACCAGCCGATACCGCGTGTGACGTAAGCCGGGTTCGCCACCGGTAGCGCTGAATTGAGGATGTCGCGTCCCTCGAACGCGGAAAGACCCAAGGCCCTTCGGCCTCCTCTTTCCTATTCGAGATACGCCCATGCCTCTGACCACTGCCCAGCTATTGGCGGGTGCCAATCGCACGCTGGAATCGTTCAACAGCGCCGACCCCATCGACCAGTTCAGCACCGACCGCCCGCTGGCTGCCTGGCTGATCGCCAACAAGACCGAGACCGTCTTCGGTAACGGCATCTTCAACGAGAAGGTGCGTTATACCAACGACTCGAACTACCAGAACTATACCGGTGACGATCAAGTCACCTACAACCGCAAGGACACCGTTCGCAAGGCGCCGTTCCAGCACTACGAAGCGCACGACGGCTTTGCGCTCAACGAAACCGAGCTGTCCAACAACGGCATCATCCTGACCGATGACCGCAATGCGGAGGTGACCGATGCCGAGAAAATCCAGATTGTAGACATTCTCAAGGAGAATCGCGCAACGCTGAAGGACGGCTTCCAGGAGAACTGGGACGTTGAGGTCCATCTGGATGGCTCCACCAACAGCAAGGCCGTGCCGGGCCTGGATGCGCTGATCAGCACCACGCCGAACATCGGCACCATCGGCGGCATCGACGCGGCAGCTGCGAGCTATTGGCGCAACTGGGCCGACATGGACATCAGTACTGCCACGGCGGGCAACCTGATTTCTCATATGGAAGTGCTGTGGCGCCAGTGCACCACCTACGGCGGCATGCGCCCGGATTTCATTCCGGTGGGCTCGGCGTTCTACGACGCCTTCCAGAAGGATGCGCTGGCGGTCGTACAGCGTCAAATCACCATGGGCGCAGGCGGCGGCACCGGTGGCGTGAACATCGACCCGTCCACCAAGCAGCTTTCCTTCAAGGGCGTGCCGGTGGTCTGGGATCCGACCTTCGACAAGCTGGACGACCTGCTGGGTGCGGTCACGTATCCGTGGAAGAAGCGCGCCTACTTCCTCAACAGCAAGACCATCAAGCTGCGCCCGGTCAAGGGTCGCTGGATGGTGCAGCGCACGCCGTCTCGTGTGTACGACCGGTACACGCATTACTTCGCGCTGACCTCCGATTACGGAATCACGGTCAACAAGCGCAACGCCAATGCGGTGATGTCCGTCGCCTAACTCAGTCAAGTGCCGGGGCCAAGCGCCCCGGCCAGGAGAATCGAAATGCCGAACATCGTGAACATCCCGGTCCCCGCGACCACTACCGCTGGCGCGGGCGTGGCCCTCAACAAAACTCCGCTCTTGGGCGGCCAGGGCCGTGAGGGCAAGCTGCTTTTGCCGAGCGGCGGCCTCGGCGCTGGCGTCGTGCAGCTTCAGGGCGCCCCGAAGCCGGCTTCGGGTGGCGCTCCGGCGACTGGCGACTACAGCACCATCATGACGCTCAACAGCACATCGGCACCGATGGTGGAAATCCCCGACTTGCCGGATTACATCCGCGCCAACGTCACCACCGCTCCGGCGGCCGCGACCAATCTTGTTCTGGAGGGCGTCCAGTGAGCACCACCACCCTGAAGCAGTACACGATCCTGATCGACCGCGATTCGAGCACCACGCTGCCGGCGACCGTGTTCGAGTACGAACGCCCAGTTCTTGAGCAGATCTACAACGAGGACCAGCTGACCGAGTACTCCTCGGAGTCTGTCAAGGTCGAGGACTTCGATGTCGAGAAGGCCTATGACGGCCTGAAGACCAAGTACCGGAGCCCGGAGGGCACGATCGCTCTGAAGACGATCTACCCGAACCTTGCGGCCTTCAAGAAAGCGATCCCGGCTGCGAAGAAGTCCTCGGCTGCTGCCAATGACGACGAGTCAGATGGTGACTCCCTGTCCCACAAGACCGTAGCCCAGATCAAGGCTGCGCTTGGTGACCTGTCGGATGCAGAGGTCGATCAGCTCGAAGCCGACGAGAACGCCAAGGACAGCCCGCGTGCCGGCGTCCTGTCGGCCATCGAGGCAGAGCGCGCGAGCCGCGAGGCGGAGTAAGTCCCCGCCTGGCGGCGGGACTGGCGGCCGGACGGGGCGACTCGCCCGGCCGTTCTACTAGGGAGGCGTGATGGATCGACCAGTGACCTTTGACTTACGTGGCGGCCATCTTGGTGATGTGTTGATGGCCATGCCGGCAATGCGCGTGGGCGATGCCGTTATCTCACGCCACCGCGTCCCTGGTCTCCCAGTTGCATGGCTGGATGCTGGAACTGGCATTTGTGCTGACGTAGATCCGGGGAGGCACACGACCGATGCATGGATTCGAGCCACCGGCCGCGCCCCGGTCCGGCACATGATTCAGCCGGTGCTGCAAAAGCAGCATCTTGTGATCGCGCCCTATGTCAAGGCCAAGTCCAAGCGTTGGGCCGGCTGGGAAGCGCTGCAGACGGCGCTTCCGCATGCAGTGGTCGTCGGCCCTGGCCTATGCCGTTACGGATGGATGGCGCTGCTTAACATGGCGCACACCGTCATCTGCCCTGATACCGGGACAGCGCACATGGCTGACGCTCTGGGCAGTCGCGTTGTCGGACTGTACGGCGCCAGGTTCCACGAGTTCGCGCCGTTCTGGGATCGGAGCCATTGCGTCTCTCGCAACGGCATGGACTCCATCACCGTGGATGACGTGTTGGAGGCCGTCGATGGCTAACCTGCTTGCTGACCCAATGCTGTGGATGGACTACGGATTCAACACCCCGCCAAGCTATTGGAATGGCGCTGAATACGCGTGGGATGCACCTGAGAATGGAGGCTATTTCCGCCTGACATCGGGGTATTCTCCGCAGCCTGGGGATGTCGTTGAGTTTGATATCTCTGGCCTCGGCTTTGACAGTGGCTTTTACGCCAACGTTATCAACAACAATACATCGCAAGTGTTGCAATCGTTCCCGCTTGACGGACAAGTCAGGCATGCAATTTTGGAGGAAACCGAGCTTGTAGCTCTGGTGGTCGTGGTAACGACAAGTCCGACGTTGACGTATTCACAGATTGCATATCAGGGGGTGTTGGAAATCACCCCATCGGGGACACCTGATCCGCCCTCCGCAGTCTCCTATAACTGCGAGTGCGATGACGACTATCCGCGCACCACGTTGCAGGAGATGCGCAAGCGGCTGATGCGTCGCCTAGGTTTTGCCGTGCAGGCGAACAACCCGCCGCCTGGCATGGCGGACCTGCTGGACGATTTCATTCGCAATGCGCAGGAGATGCTATTCCGGCGCTATTCTTCATTTCGCCGCGAGCGCTTCTTCACTTGGGACATGCCTACCGGCGTCAGGTTTTATGACCTAGATGCAAATGCGGATGCCTGTACCAAGAAGCTGGATCCGCGCATGGTGTCCTGGGTCGGTATTTCGCAGGGGGACGACACTTGGCGGCCACTAGTGTGCGGCATCGATCCAGTCGTCTACACGTCCAACATGTCTGGCATCCCAGATCATTACGAGATTCGGCAGTGCATTGAGGTATGGCCTCCGCCGGCGGACAGTACATGGAAGTTGCGCATCAAGGGGCAGTTTGGCCTGATGCCGCTGGAGGCAGACGGCGACGAAACGACGGTTGACCCTGAAGCGATTTTCCTGCTGTCCTTGGCCAACGCGAAAGCACACTACGGCCATCCGGACGCTGGGAACTATGCCCAGCAACTGGCCGCCTATATTCGCGACCTGATCCGAGGCTCCCACCACACCGCACGCTATCTGCCGGGCAAGCGGGACTATCGCAATGCGGTGCGCCCGATGCCGGTCGGCGGCTGGCCCGATTCAGACTGATGCGTACCCAAGCGCTATCAGCGGTCAAGGCGGGGATCACGCGGCTCAGGGAGAAGGGCGGCGCATCTGCGGATTCGCTCTACGATTTGGTGAACGGCTACGTCACTGCAGCCCGGACCATTCGAATTCGCCCGGGATCGCGCATCCATCGTGCCCTGCCATCGGGCACCAAAGGAATGGTGTATTTCCGGGGCGAATTCGTGGTGTTCGCCAATGAGCCAATGGTCACGGAGGGGTTGGGCTTTTCGGTCGAGGTACTGAAGCATCCGACCGACAGCGAGGCATTGCTCGCCGACATCCATTTTGTCGCCCCGTTTCTTGGCTACCTCTACGTCTCTGCAGAGTTCGACAACGGCGATGTCTTCCACTTCTGGCTGGAGAAGGGCGAAACCTGGGAGCCGGGGAAGACCTATCTCTCGGGCGCACTGGCGACGCCCACCACGCCCAACGGCATTGCCTATCGGCTGGAAAGCGACACGTCCGGGTATATCCCGTGGGCGGCCAATGTGGCGCGCGCAGTTGGCGATGTGGTGGTCCCCACGACCGACAACGGGTTCAAGTACACCGTGACCGAGACGACGGGTGACGCCGCACGTTCTGGCACGACCGAGCCAGCTTGGCCGACCAACTCCGGAGAGACGGTCTACGAGGACGCGAGCATTGTCAGTCCTTTAGGGGATGACGAATCGAGCACCTCAACGACTACGGTCCCCGCATCCGTGGCTGACCGGTACGGCATCGGCAACAAGAGGTCCGGCTGATGGCCGTGCCACTTTGGCAACCCGGCACGCTCTATGCGCCTGGGGATATCGTCCAGCCGGTTACCGCGCCTGCGCCGACTTCAGCGCAAGTCACGAACGGGGATTTCAGCAACGGTAACGTCGGCTGGGATTTCACCGGAGGCGCCGAGTATGTAACGACTGGTGGCTACGCCAACAACGGGCCATGCGTCACCATGCCGGGCAGTATCTCTGACGGGTTGGCGCTGAATCAGACCAAGCTGGTCATTCCCAGCAATGCCAGCTCATTCGAGGCCAGCGCGATGATCCAGCAGGGCGCAGCCATTGCTGGCGCTACGCGCGGATGGGTCGAGGTCCGATGGTTTGATGCTGAGGACGTGCTGCTAAACAGCGTCAAGGGCAATATCGTCAGCGAAGGCAAGGGCGGGGCGTGGAAGAAGTCCACCGTCACGGCGGTCAAGCCATCTGGCGCAGCTTATGCGCGCGCCGGTATTGGTCTGTTCTCGGTGGCGGATCACAGCCATCCTATCTGGGGCGATAACCTTACCGTCTCCGGGACTTTCGCCGGCCTGCCTGAGGGCCTGGTCTATAAGGCAGTGCAGGCCGAGTCGGGCTATTCCGGGAGTAGCGAGCCGGCTTGGCCGCCGATCCTTGGCCTTCAGGTTATCGACAACGAGGTCACTTGGGAGGCAGTTTCTTCCACCCGCGTGACTTGGGAAGCCTCACCGCTTTATGTCAGCGGCGAGACCGAGCCGGAGTGGCCGATAGCGATTGACGGCTATGTTCACGACGGCACGATCAACTGGAAGGCGGTATCGCGCCGGGTCGAGGATGAGAACTGCCCGAATTCCAAATTCGTGGTGATCGCTGCTTCAAAGGTTTACGCAGCAGACGATGACATCGTGCGATACAGCGCGACGGTCCAGCCCTTGGATTGGACCAGCAGTGACGATGCCGGTTACATCCCGACCGGTTTGCAGAATTATGGCGCAAATCCAGTGGAGGCCATGGGCCTATACCGGGGGAATCTGATCCCGTTCAATGCCGAAGCGTTCCAGCTTTGGCAGGTGGATGAAGATCCAGAAAGCATCGCATTGCTTGATGCCTTGCCGATGGGCAGCACGCAGCATCATGCCATCGCGCCGGTCTCCAACGACCTGTTTTTCCTGGCCTCCCAAGGTGTCCGCACGGTTGGCATCGCCGCCAGCTCTACCAATTTCCAAGCCGGCGACGTGGGGATGCCGATTGACCCGATTGTCCAGGAACTGATGAAGTCGCCTGGCTACCCAATCGGGCTCTATTACCCTGCAGCCGGTCAATACTGGCTGATCTTCAACAAGGCAGACGGCACTTCGGAAGCGGTCGTGTACTCAATGACGCGCATCGGCTCGGTTGGAGCCTGGTCGCGCTATGTGTTCCCGTTCCATGTGGACGATTGGGCGATTGCCGGCGACGTGCTCTACATGCGCTCGGGCGACTACATCTACCGAATCGACGATGAGGTAGTGGGTGATGAAGTCTCGCCTAGCAACATCCAGCCGTTCGAGGGGGTGATCCAGTGGCCCTGGCTGGACTTCGGGCAACCCGGCGTCACGAAGATGGTCTACGGCGTGGATGTGGTTGGGCAGGGCGATGTCAGTTTGCAGATTGGGTATGACCAGACGAACCCTGGCGCCTTTACCGATCCGTACACCATCCCAGCTGACACCGTACCCGGCACGGTCGTGCCCATGCCGCTGTCGGCGCCGTCCATGTCGGTCAAGCTGACCTACGACGGCTCGGTGCAGTGGCAATTCAACGCTCTCACGGTCTACCTCAACGACAACCGGGGAATGTCCTGATGTCCGTTGATTTAAGCCGATGCGCTGGCAGGCTTCCGGCATGGTTGCCGCCCATCTCCCCTCAAATACAGTTCCATGTGAGCCGGACCATCTGGTCTATCTCTGCCATCGGATGCGCAAGGAAGAACAGGAGCAGTGGGTCGTGATGTCGGGCATGGCCTACTCTCCGGCCGAGGCGGCACGACGATTCATCAATGCCGCTGGCGCCTCCCCGCGCCAGTTCTCCTTGACTGTCGTGGGCGAGGATGGATTTCCTGCTGTGTCGGGCGGTTATGAATTCGTGTCGCCGGGCGTGTGGCAGTCCTGGATGCTCGGGACGTTAGAGGGTTGGGCCAGCCAGTGGCGAGCGGTGACCAAGGCATCCAGGTGGCTTGGCGAGCGAGTATTCGAGACCGGAGCGCATCGTTTGCAGATCCAGTGCCTGACCAGTCGCCGGGCCGCATTGACGTGGTTCGACAAGGCCCTTGGGTTCAGTCCCGAGGGCGTCATGCGCGGATATGGGGCTGCCGGTCAGGACGTGGCGCTCTATGCGCGACTGAGGAGCGACTGATGGGCGCGGGCAGCGGCAAGGCACAAACGGTTGCGGCGCAGAACGAGGCGTGGCGGCAAAGCCAGATTGGCAACTCCGTGGATGCGATCAATTCTGCCTACAACAACCCGAGGCGCGAATCTGACATCAACGATTTTCTGGGCGCGTCTCGGCAGTACTACACCAACGAGCTTGATCGCCAGAAAGCGATCGCGGATCGCAGCACAAAGTTCGCGCTGGCCCGCAGTGGCCTGACCGGGGGATCGGCGGCCGTAGATGCCAATCGGACGCTAGGCGAGAACTACCAGCAGGGCGTGCTGCAGTCTGACCGGCTGGCCCAAGGCGCAGCAGCTAACCTGCGCAGTGTCGATGAGCAGTCCCGCCTGAACCTAATCGCAGCTGCCCAGCAAGGCGCCGATATGACGACCAGCGCATCCCGGGCTGCCTCTGCACTGCAGAGCAATCTGGCGTCAGGCAATGCCGGACTCAAGGCTGACGCACTGGGGGATGTGTTCTCCGGGCTGTCCAATGTCTGGACCACCAGCCAGAACAACGCCGCGCAGAACCGTGGCTATCGCGATGTCTACAACCTCCTTTACACGCCCGGGTTTGGATATGGAGCCGGCAAGTGACCAAGATCCGCCCCGCCACCCGTGAGGATGTGCCACGCATTGTCGAGATGGCGGAGCAGTTCTATGCGACAACCAGCTATCCCGGCTTTGCCCCGCTGGAGAAAGTCTCAGCCGCTGGTCTGGCCATTATCACCATGGAGCATGGTGTCTTGCTGGCCGTGGAACACGAAGGCTATGTGTGCGGCATGGTCAGCCTGTCTTTCGAGCCATTCACCTTCAATGTGAATGTGCTGGTAGCCAATGAGATTGCGTGGTGGCTGGATCCGGAAGTGCGCGGTCTCGGCATTGCTACCGAGCTGCTGGCCTCCATGGAGGATGCCTGCCGGGCTAAAGGAATCAACGTCATCCGCATGGCCCTGATGGCCAATAGCCCGGCCCAGGCAGCGGCGATTTATGAGCGCATGGGTTATGTCCACACGGATAGCCATTACATGAAGGTGCTCTGAGATGGCTTACGCAACCTCCACCTATCTCGCCTTGGCGGCAGCGGCAGCGGCGGCGGGCGGCTCGTACTACAACACCGTCAACACCGCCAGGAAGCAGGACAATGCCCTGACGGCCCAGCTTCGCCAACAAGCAGCGCATCAGGATCAGGCTGATCAAGCAGTCAATCAGCTGATCGGACAGCGCGCCGGATCCAACAGCGACGCCGAGAAGCAATCCACGCTGGATCAGTATTTGCAGGCCACGCGAGCCACGCAAGGCACTGCCGCATCTGGTCTGCAGCAGGCTGGCGCCACGTCGAATGCCTATAAGTCCTCTGGTGCCGACGCCTCTTTGGGCATCCAGGACTACGGCAACAAGCTGGCCGGCCTCATGAGCCGGATTGACGCGCCGACCCAGCAGCGGCAGCGCGAGGCTCAGGAGAACGCGCAGTTCAACTCCAATCTGGGCCTGCTGGCTCGGAATGCGCAGGGTGACGACTTCCTGTCCCAGCTTAAGTTGCGCGGCATTACCCGCAACCCTTGGATTGATGCCGGCTCGCAACTATTGGGCGGGGTCGCTGGGGGCCTTGCCTCGAGTGCCGGCACCACGGCAGCCAATGGCGCGGCAGGCTGGGGCGCATTTGGCGCGAGCAGCCCGTACTGGAGGGGGACAGTCTGATGGCAAATAATGGCTGGGGCGACCTCGGTGCGGCCTTGCTTGGGAACGGGCAAGGCACGACACAGGCATACCAAAAGGGTCAGGAGAACGCGGCACGGCTGGGGCTTCTGCTGGCCAACGCTCAGAAGGCCACTGACGAGCGCATGGCGGCAGATAATCGCCAGGCGAAAATTTCGGCTGCGGGATATGCGCCTGAGCAGGCTGACTTGCTCGCCAACCTGTTTGCCGGCGGTATCGATCCACGACAGTTGAGTGGGTATGCCGGCGACGTGCAGGAACAAGGCTTCCGGGGCAATTCCGTGGCCTCCGCCCTGGCTGGCGATTGGGGCGGAGCCAACGCCAATCTCATGGGCGTAGCGAATGGCCCGGTTGACCTCGCCTCTGTGCAGGGCCAGAACCTCATCAACAACCGACTTCTGCCAGGTGGCGGCGGCATCAGCACGACCGAACAGGGTCAGGCCGGTATCGGTGCCGACAAGGCACGGGCTGTTGCCAGCTACGCCAGCGCCAACAGCTCGAACGCGTCTGCGCAGGCGGCGCTGGGACGGCTGGCTATTGCCCGAGGCCAATACGACCTTGAGCGAGAAGGGAATTGGGCGCCTGGGCGGAACTACGCCAAGGCGACAAGTGGGGCTGGTGCCGCGTCAGAAGGGGAGCGCAATGCTTCTGGCTTCTACCAGCGCATGGTGGCAGCGAATTCTGAACTAAAGAACCTCACTGACGCTGGATATGACCCCGCCAACCTGAGGGACTACTTGTCCACGGGGACGCTGCTTGGAAATTACTCGGCTAGCACTCAGGGACAGCAGTACCACCAAGCCGCGATGAACTGGGTGCGCGCGAATCTTCGGAAGGAGTCCGGCGCGGCGATCGGCAAAGATGAGGCCGCACAGGAAATCAAAAATTACTTCCCTCAGCCCGGAGATTCGCCGGAGGTCATCACGCAGAAAGCTCGCAGCCGTGAAGTTACCGAGGGCGCGATGAGGCAGGCCGCAGGCCGCGCTCTTTCTAACACTTCGTTGGGCGACGCACTCAGTGGGGCTTCGCTGCCCCCTTCGGCGCCCGTCTCGTTGTCAGACGCGCTGGGCGGCGTGCCGTCGCGTCCGGCTATTCCTGCACCGGCGCCAGTTGCTGGGCCGCCGGTCGGAGCAGTGCAGGATGGTTACCGCTACAAAGGCGGTGATCCAAGCAGCCCGACTAGCTGGGAGCGTCTGTAATGCCTGGTCCTTGGGAGCGATATCAGCGACCCACGGCATCCGCTCCCGCGTCGCCGGAAGGGCTGCTTGAGCAGGGCAACATTGACCTGAACTCGCGCCCGGTGGTTAGGAACCCTGATGGGTCCATCTCTACCGTCCGCTCGATGTCGGCCAATTTCGACGGCCGCGAGGTCTTGCTCCCAACGGTCAGTGATGACGGGCGGATCATGTCGGACGATGAGGCGATCGACCTATATCGCCGTACTGGTAGAAACCTCGGCGCATTTGACAGTCCGGACCACGCAACTGCCTATGCGCAGAGTCTGCATTCGGCACAAGAGCGCCAATATGTCCCTCAGGACGGGCAGTCGGGCCCGTGGACGAAATATCGAGGCGAGCCAGCACCTCTTGAAATTGACATTGTGGGTGGACGGCCGAACGCCACACCTAATGCAAACAACTCCGCCTTTGCCCGGATTATCTCAGGTGCGCCGGCACCTCAGGAAGGCGGCCTCGGTCGCAATCTTGGTATGTCTGCGCGATCGGTTCTGCAGGGCGCCGGGGGTCTTATGGGCGCGCTTGGCGGGGATGCCTTCAATCATTTCCTGACGCCGGGCGAGCAGCCGTCCTATCGAGATGCGGCCTCTGCGCTGGCCGACAAACTGGGCTTGCCGGCCCCTCAGACCAGCGGCGAACGGGTCTATAACGATATCGGCGAGGCGCTGACCGGCACGGGCCTGACCATGGGCGCTGGTGGATTGGCCTCGGCGGCAGCGAAGGCTCCGGGCGCCCTGGCATCTCTTGGCGAATTTCTCACGGCCCAACCGGGCCTGCAGGCAGTCAGCACGGTTACAGGCTCCGGCGCGGGCGCCCTCGCTCGTGAGGGCGGAGCAGGAACGGGAGGTCAGTTGGCAGCGGCACTTGCCGGCGGGCTGGCGCCAGGGGCCATCACGTCCCTTCCGGCAATGGCCGCACGCGGACTTGTGCGCGGGACATCTCCAGAGGCCATGCTTGAGCGAATCGGCCAGTTCGATGCAGCAGGCGTCACCCCTTCTGTCGGTCAGGCCACGGGTAATCGAGGCGTTCAATCGCTGGAAAGCATGCTCGGAAGTGTGCCGGGCGGGGCTGGACGCATCGATAAATTCGCTCAACAGCAGGCGGGCCAGTTCGGCGGACAGATTGATCAGGTGGCCCGCGATTTGTCACCGCGCGGTAGAGCCGTCACTCCTGAGCAGGCAGGCAGGGCGGTCGTGCAGGGCATCGAAGGCCCGGGCGGTTTCATTGAGCAGTTTCGCAACCGCTCCGACCAGCTCTACAGGCGATTGGACGATTCAATCCCGGCTGAACTTCCGGTGCCTGTCTCCAATGCCTTGGCCTATTTGGAGAAGGAATCGACGCCTATTGCGGGTGCAGCGGCAACGTCCGAACTTCTGTCTAATCCGCGCCTCGCGGAGATCGCCAAAGCGCTTCAAACCGATGTGCAGGCCGGCAACGGCAACATCCCTTACGAAGCTCTGGCGCGTCTGCGTTCGCAGGTCGGCGAGGCTATCTCGGATGCGGGATTGATGAGCGATCAGCCCACCCGCCAGCTCAAAGGGCTCTACGGCGCACTGACTGACGATCTCAAGACTTCGGCAGACACCACTGGTCCCCAGGCGCGTTCAGCCTTCGACAGGGCCAATGCCTACTACGCAGCGGGCAATAAGCGTCTGGACGACATCAGTCACGTGATCGAAAAGAACGGCGGGCCAGAGAAGGTGTTTGCCGCAGCGACCTCAGGCGTCAAGGACGGCGCTACGACCTTGCGGCAGGTCATGCGCAGTTTGCCCGAGGATTCTCAGCGCGAACTTTCGTCGGCATTTTTGCGCCGTATGGGGCGGGCGGTTGCGAACCAGCAGGACTCGGAAAGCTCGAAGTTCTCTATGAACACGTTTCTGACCAACTGGAACTCAATCAGTCCGGAGGCCCGGAACGTGCTGTTTGGCCGTTATGGGAGCGGATTTGCAAAAGACATGCAGAAGATCGCTGATGCGGCTGATGCTGTGAAGGAGGGAAGCAGGATATTTGCCAACCCTTCTGGGACGGCTCGGAAGGAAGCGCTGATCGGGCAAACAGTCGGAACCCTGGCTACTGCTGGAACTGCGGCGGCAACCGGGAATGTCGGCATGGCCACTCTGGCGTTGATGGGGTCTGCCTCTTCTGCTGCGCTATCCAATGCTGCCGCGCGCGTCGTAACGAACCCTCGATATGTTAAGTGGCTATCGAGGGCAACAGAGATGCCGGTGGGTTCACTGGTGGCTCAGTTAAACGCCTTGCGAAACATCGCGAGAGACGAAGGCGACACTGAAATGGAGCGGGCTGCCGAAGAAATGAAGGCTCAGGCTACCGCAGCGCCAGAGCAATAAAGCCGATGATGCAGGCGATCAGAACGATTGCTAATGCGCCGATCAGGACCAGCATCGGGAGCGGGTTTTTCGCCCCCTTCGTCAGGCGCTCTTGCTCCATCTCGGCCCAGGACTTGGCCGGCGGGTAGTCGGTTTTCTTCCAGTCGGTCATTTGATATCTCCTATGTGCGCGTCGCTCTATTATGTCAATAGCTTGGCCCGCATCGGAAATCGGCCATCTTCGACTGAATCAATGCGATGTTGCGGTTACTTCTGGCCCTAAGCTCAGCAACCATTCCGGGGTTAAACCCGATTGTCATCGCGGGGTCTGCGGCTGACTTCTGGCGGGCTTCCTCAAGCCGCAGGTTGCGGCATGTGCTGCTTCGCTCGTCATCATTGGTCGGCGCCGGAACCCCGTCTAGCCAAACCTCGTATTTGTGCTGTATGGCGCTGAGATCTTGTCCCTGCGGGGCAGACGCGCAGCCCGCTAGCACCAGCACTGCGACAACAATTGGTATCCATCCCCTCATCTCGCCCCCCCCTTCACAGTCCCATAGGACGCAAATCCTAGCACCGGCACCAGACAATGCGGTCTCTGTCGGCCTGAGAACGAATCCCCGTTGATTTAAGCCATGGCCCGTTCACGCTTTGGGCATGAGCATCGAGACCGTCGCTGCCGCCATGGGAGCGGGCAAATACGCTAAGCCGCTGGAAGATGCGTGCATCCGTTTCGGCATCATGACACCGCTGCAGCATGCCCACTTCCTGGCGCAGGTCGCCCACGAGAGCGACGGCTTCCGGACGGCGGTCGAGTACGCCTCGGGGCGCGCCTACGAAGGCCGCGCCAACCTCGGGAACACTCAAGCCGGCGACGGGATCCGCTTCAAAGGCCGGGGCCTGATCCAGCTAACGGGTCGGGCGAACTATCAGGCCTACAGTCGGGACCTGTATGGCGATGACCGCTGCATCGTGGCGCCGAGCATGGTGGCCGAATTGCCGGATGCGGCGCTTGCGGCTGGGTGGTTTTGGTGCAGGAAGAGCCTGAACACGCCGGCTGACCTGGATAACATCGAAGCCGTTACGCGGAAAATCAATGGCGGCACTAATGGACTGACTGACCGGAAGGAGTGGTTAGCCAAAGCAAAGGCGCTGATTTTGGAGCTCGCAGCCTGATGCCCCGCCGCAAGCAAGTCATCGCTGGGCTTGAGCGCGTCATCCAGCTGGCGGAGTTGCGCAAGGACAGGCCGAGTGCGCAGCTCCTGGACCAAATCAGCGGTCGTGTACGCGAAGCTATCGAGCTCCTGAGGATGCCCGACAGCGAGCGCAAGCGAATCGAGTTCATCCTGCTGGCGATCCAGGAGAGTACAGAAGTGCGCAAGCACCTGCGCAACGGGAAGACGGTCACCCGCGTTCATGTGGTGGACCTGGAACTCTACAACTGGGGCATGGAAAAGCTTCACGCACTGGCATCGCCGGTATGACCTTCGCAACCCGTAACGCAGGCGCCGGCCGGATCGGCATCGCCATCTTCATCCTGTTCCTTTTCGGCATGGCCATGGCCGCTCTGATGTGGACGGTGGTGCCGCCAGAGAACAAGGAGGCATTCGTCATGCTGGTCGGCGGGCTCAACACGGCACTGGGCGGGATCATCCAGTTTTTTTTCAATATCGCGACGCGGCGGACAAACGCGCAATGACCGCAATCATCCAACTTCTTGGCGGTGTCCGGGCAACTGTTTTTGCTGCGCTGATGCTGCTTTTCGCTGGCTTTTACCTGTGGGCCAGTCATCAAACGGGCGTAGTGCGTGCGGACTTCAAGTCCTATCAGGACAAGGTGATCGCGGCCACCGCCGTAGCGGCTGAGAAGGCACATCAAGCTAGGGACGCTTTCATGCGAGCTTCGCTCGATAGCGAGCGCGCCTACCAAAAGGGGCAGGAAGATGCACAAAGCAAGCAGGATTCCGTTGTGGCTGATGCTCGTTCTGGTGAGCTGCGGTTTCGGCAGTTGTGGCAAGGCTGTGTGTCCACCGCCACCCTCAGTGGCGCCGTTGCCAGCGCTGCCGCCGGGGCGGATGGCCAAGCCGACCTTCGGGCCGAGGCTGGAGGGCGAATTGTTCGAGCCGGCTACGACGCCGACAACTGGATCATCTGGCTCCAGTCAGAACTGATTGCTACGCGCAAGTTGGCCGAGACCTGCGGGGCATCGTAATGCCGAAGATCAAGCTCAAGGACACATTAAACCGGGTTGTCCGTGTCGATACGGATGCCGGTGCGACCTTGGGCGTCAACCTGCGCGATTCGACCGGACGGGTCATCAAGCCCTCAGAGGTACTGAACAGCGCTGCGCCAGAGGCCAAGCCCAGCAACTACTCCAACACTCTTTGGAAGCTGATTCGGGAAATCCCGGCGAATATCCAGGCACTTGCCGCACTGGCAGGTTTGGGGTTCGCCACCCGCCGCGATGATGGCAGCTGGACACAGCGGACGATCGCTGAGGCCGAGGGAATCACCATTGCCAATGGCGACGGCCAGGATGGCGATCCAGCCATTGGCCTGGCTGACCTACCCGACAGCGGAGAAGGGGCGGCACTGGTCAAGGTCACGCGCGACTCCAAGGGCAGGGTGGAGGGCACTGAGGCGGCCAAGACTGACGACCTGGCCGAGGGCGCAACGAACCGTTATTTCACCAGTGCGCGTGCCGATGCGCGCATCGAACTCCAGAAGGGTCAGCCAGGCGGCCTAGCGACGCTTGATGTCAACTCAAAGCTAGATGCCGGCCAACTTCCAGCACTGGCTATCACGGACACGTTTGTCGTCAGTACCGAAGCGGCGATGCTGGCTCTTGATGCTCAGCAGGGCGATGTTGCGGTCCGTAGTGACGAACAGAAATCCTACATCCTGACGGATGACCCAGCTTCCACACTTGCGAATTGGCAGGAGTTGTTGACGCCAACCAGTGTTGGCGTGGCGAGCTTCAACGGCCGCACGGGCAGTGTGGTCCCGGCATCCGGTGATTACACGCCCGCCCAGGTGGGTGCGGACTCGTCAGGTTCGGCGGCGGCCGCTCAGGCTTTCGCGATTCAGAGAAGTAACCACACTGGGAGTCAGTTAGCTGAAACGATCAGCGATTTCGCGAATGCCACGCGTAGCACGCCGCTGACTGGTCTTTCGCTCGTCAGCAACGCGCCGATCTTGGCCACGGACACGATGCTGATCTCACTGGGGAAACTGCAATCACAGATGCTGGATGGCGGGTGGATCCCGCCAGCTCTCTTGAATAGTTGGTCCAATCTTGGTGGGTCATACGCTCCGGCGAGCTTCCGTAAACTTGGACAGCTAGTTACTATCAGGGGGACCATAACCGGTGGGGACATGACGAACGGGACCATTGTTTTCGTTCTGCCAGCAGGATATCGACCGCCCTTTGTGCAACAGTTTTCCGGAGCATCTACTAGTTCCAGCCCGAGAGCTAGAATTATTATTCGCCAGAATGGGAATCTGCAGATTTATGACTTTGACGAGGCGCCGGCGCTGGACGGGATTAGCTTCTTTGTAAATTGATCGCTATAGCCCGCGTTGCGCTCAAATCGGAATAGTCCTACACCCAGCCGCGGCGTCCGCTGATTCCAAGCAGCTCATCATCGAGGCAATCTACCCACGCCCTCCCGGCAGCACGCCTTCGCACCGCAAGGATGCCGCTCGCGCAGTACAAGTTGGCGCGGCCTTGAGCAAGCCGCTTAGCTACGCCGGGAGGGCGCTTTAGTCGCAACCTGAGCGACAGGCCGGCCCTATGATTCTGTCATGCAAGCGAACCCTGGAAAGGCCCGATGGGCGGCTCGGCGGGCGGAAGACCTGGAGCAGCAGGCTGCGGCATTGTGCGCGATCCGTGAAGGTGACTGGCGGGCGCGGTCCCGCCGCAATGACGGGACAGCCCGGCTCCGGTCCGAGGCGGCACGGTTCCGGCGGATGGCGTCGCTGTGGCAGGGTGAGGCCGCCTGAGACATCAGGCCCATCCGTCCGTGGTGTCGTGATATTCGGCTAGTAGGTCGGCGCTGATATCGATGCAGGCCGTGGATGGTTCCTCGGGGCTTGATCCGAGCATGATCGTTGGGAGCGGCGCAGGGTGTGGTTGCCGCTCTAGCTCCCGCCACCGGGCGTCCAATTCGCGCTTGCGTTCTTGCTTAGCCTGCGCATCTTCGCGCATGCGTGTCGCTCGCTTCTGTCCTGGCAGACCTTCGCGCGCAGCGATCCAGCGCTCGGCGAATCGCTTACCTTGGGCGATGCTTCCAATATGCGGTAGGGCAAGTGACGTCGCCCCCCATGAGAGCCATATCCGGCCAGTCTCGACATGCGCCACGGTCCGGAAGTTGTACAGCATGATCCAGTCCCCCTTGTCGCAAGGGCCGGACCAGTGGCAGGCGGCAGGAAGTTCTCGGCGGGGCATGCCATCAAGGTACGCCGGGCGGTCTCAGGGGGTGAGATGACCGCTTCAAATTCGCTCCGCAAAACGTCAAAACATGCGAAATTCCCCGGCATCCAACGATGTTGTTATAGCTCCATTTGCGGAGCGGAAATTATCTCTAATCCTTGATTCGCAATGATTATTGAGTAGCTTCCCAAGCTACTGACGAGGGTTCGATTCCCTTCACCCGCTCCAGTCTTGTCCATCCCAGCAGCAGCTTTGCCTTCCGGACCATGATCTTCGCCGGTGTGAAGGTGGTGGCCGCTGCAGCGGTGCCCACCGCGGTCATCCGATGAAGCGCGATGTGTCCTGCGCAGTCCGATAGCGCACCGCTGACCTGCTCGACGACAATGCACGTCCGCCAGTCCGATGCCGACCTGGCACCGAGACGATGCGCCGCACGTTCAACGGACCGACCAGCGAACAGCCTCACGGATTGTCCGCCTGCAACGGAACCGCGATGCATGCATGTCATGCTAGGCGCCGTTTTTCCTGGCTCAAGCCGCGGCATGAAACTGGCGATCCTCTCGCGCAACACCAAGCTCTATTCGACCAAGCGCCTGGTCGAGGCGGGGCGCCAGCGCGGGCACGTGGTGCGGGTGCTGGATCCGCTGCGCTGCTACATGCGCATCGATGCCGGGCGGTTCGACCTGCGCTACAAGGGCAAGACCGTGTCCGGGTTCGATGCGGTGATCCCGCGCATCGGCGCGTCGGTCACCCGCTATGGCACTGCGGTGCTGCGCCAGTTCGAACTGATGGGCTGCCATACGCCCAATCCGTCCGATGCGATCCTGCGCGCGCGCGACAAGCTGCGCGCGCACCAGCTGCTGGCCGCCAGCGGCATCGACCTGCCGGCGACGGTGTTTGGCGACAACCCGGACGACACCGCCGACCTGCTGGCGCTGCTGGGTCCGCCGCCGCACGTGATCAAGCTCAACGAGGGCACCCAGGGGGCGGGCGTGATGCTGACCGAGAAGCTTTCGGCCTCGCAGTCGGTGGTTGAGGCGCTGCGCGGGCTGTATGCCAGTTTCGTCGTGCAGGAGTTCGTGGAGGAAGCTAGGGGCGCGGACCTGCGCTGCTTCGTGGTCGGCGACCGGGTGGTGGCGGCCATGCGCCGGCAGGCGCCGGAAGGCGACTTCCGCTCCAACCTGCACCGCGGCGGCGAAGCCGCACCCGCCACCGCCTCGCCGGAGGAAGTCGCCGTGGCGGTGCGCGCAGCCGCCACCCTGGGCCTGGCCGTAGCCGGGGTTGACCTGATCCGGTCGGCGCGCGGTCCGCTGGTGCTGGAGGTGAACTCCACCCCTGGCCTGGAAGGCATCGAGCAGGTGTCCGGGGTGGACATCGCCGGAGCCATCGTGGAACTGGTGGCCTCCGGCGCGGTCAATGGTAGGCCCAGAGGCCGTCGGGCCATCCCCTGATCCGTTTGGCGAACGTGAACGGTCGTGCAGGGAGGCTCACTGGCGGTGTGACAGAATCGGCCAGCTGAACGCGGCGGCCGGCCCATCGCCCGAGCCCCGCGGCTTCTCGCTTTGCGAAGACAACCCAAGGTATCCCATGACCCTCATTTCCCCGATGCGCCGTGCCTGCCGGCTTCTGGCCATCCGCTCCCAGGAGGCCTGCTGACATGCGCATTCTCGTCATCGAAGACAACAGCGACATCGCCGCCAACCTGGGCGACTACCTGGAAGATCGCGGCCACACCGTGGATTTCGCCGCCGACGGTGTGACCGGCCTGCACCTGGCCGTGGTCCATGATTTTGACGCAATCGTGCTGGACCTCAACCTGCCGGGCATGGATGGCCTGGAGGTGTGCCGCAAGCTGCGCAACGAAGCGCGCAAGCAGACCCCGGTGCTGATGCTCACCGCCCGCGACAGCCTGGACAACAAGCTGGCCGGCTTCGACTCCGGCGCCGACGACTATCTGATCAAGCCGTTCGCGCTGCAGGAAGTGGAGGTGCGCCTCAACGCGCTCTCGCGCCGCGGCAAGGGCGTGCAGACCCGCGTGCTGGACGTGGGCGAGCTGGAATACAACCTGGATACGCTCGAAGTGCGCCGCGGCGGCAAGCTGCTGCAGCTCAACCCGACTGCGCTGAAGATCCTGCAGTCGCTGATGGAAGCCTCGCCGGCGGTGGTCACCCGCCAGGAGCTGGAAACCCGCGTGTGGGGCGAAGAGTTGCCCGACTCCGATTCGTTGCGCGTGCACATCCACGGCCTGCGTGCGGTGGTGGACAAGCCTTTCGACACCCCGTACATCCAGACCCGCCATGGCATCGGTTACCGCATCGCCGCACCCGAAGCCTGAGTCCGGCGCTGCCGCGCGGCCCGGTGCCGCGCGTGCACGCAAGTACCGCCGGCGTCTTCGTACCCGCATTGTCTGGTCGTTCGTGCTGTTGGGCTTCTGCCTGACGGTGCTGTTTGCCTACGCCTCGATCCTGGCCCGCCAGCGCGTGGAGAACCAACTGGTCGAGGATGTGATGGACCGCAATCTCGAAGCCTCGTGGCGGAGCTACATCGCCAGCGGTGGCCGCGATCTGGCGATTCCCGTCCAGCAGATGAAGGCCTTTCTGGTCAAACCGGATGACACCGAACGGATGAGTCGGTTGTTCCGCGATTTCCCGGAATGGGAAACCTTGGACGACGGCATCCACAGCATGTCCGGCACTGATGCGGAAGGAAGGCCGTTCGCCTACAAGGTCGGCGTACGCAAGACGCCCACCGCATGGTTTTTCCTGACCTATGACATGGGCCAGGTCGCCCTGGGCGAAGTTCAGTTCAAGCGCACGCTGTGGGGCACGGTGGCGCTGTTCACCCTGCTGTCGCTGATCATCGGCTGGTGGTCGGCCTCGCGGGTGATGAGCCCGGTGTCCGAGCTGGCCACGCGCCTGCGTGCTTATCGCGGCAGCAGCAACCCGACCCAGCTGGGGCCGCTGTTTCCCGAGGACGAGGTGGGCGAGCTGGCGCGTGCGCTGGACGACTATTCCTCGCGCCTGACCGAGGTGGTCCAGCGCGACCGCGAGTTCAACGCCGACGTCAGCCATGAGCTGCGCACGCCGCTGGCGGTGATCCGCGGTGCCACCGAACTGCTGCTGGGCCGGCCCAACCTGGAGCCGAAGATCCAGGCCCGCCTGCTGCGCATCCAGCGCGCCGAACAGGCCTGTACCGACCTGATCGGCTCGCTGCTGCTGCTCTCGCGCAACGAACGCGGCCAGGGCAGCAGCAACGTGGCCAAGGTTGCCGACCAGCTGCTGGACGCGCATCGCGCGCAGATCAGCGGCAAGTCGCTCGAACTGATGCAGGAAGGTAATCAGAGGCTGGTGGTCGACGCGCCGGAAGCGGCGTTGTCGGTGGCCCTGGGGAACCTGGTCGGCAACGCGGTCAAGTACACCCAGGAAGGCACGGTGGTGGTGCGCGTGCTCGAAGATGCGGTGGAAGTGATCGACTCCGGCCCCGGCCTGAGCGCGGAAGACGCGGCCAAGCTGTTCGACCGCGGCTATCGCGGCACCCACGCCGGCCATTCGCAGGGCGGCGGCATTGGCCTGTCGATCGTCAGCCGCCTGTGCGATCTCTATGGTTGGCAGGTCAGTGTGCGTCCGGGCATCGAGCGCGGTGTGGTGGCCACCTTGCGGTTCCGTCCGGCCGACTGAAGCGGGGCTAGGTTACAGCGTGATCCAGAAACAGTCGTAACTGCGGCGGATGCCCAGCACCGTGCTGCTGGGCGTGCTGCTGTTGGCCAGGGTCTGCTGCAACCGCAGCCCGACCGGGCGGCGTTTCTGCGGCGCGGCCACCTGCGGATAATAGCCATCGGCATTGGCATCGATGACCATGCCGTCGGCATCGACGACCGGCGCCGGCTCGGCGGCGGGAAAGATCGGCGCGATGTCCACCAGCGGCCGGCGCACCAGGGTTTCCATCTGGTCCAGCAGCCGGTTGGCCGAGGCATCGGAAATCCCGTTCCACTGGTACAGCGCCGCCAGGCGGTTGGCATCACCTGCATCGATCGCGCCGGTGATTTTCTGGACTAGGTCGCTCAGCCTGCGTGGGCAGCCCAGGTGCACCGGCGCGACCGGCTGTCCCGATGCGTTGAGCCGCGGGCGGATCACGCGGCTGCTGGCGCCGACATCTTCGCAGCGACGATCGGTGAAGACGCTCGCGCCCGAAGCATCGGTGCAGCGATGCACATCCTGGGCTGCGGCCGGACGCACCCACGCTGGCGTGGCCAGCATGGCGGCCACGGCAATCAGCGGCGGAAGCAAGACAGGAACGCGCATCGCAGCGCAGCCTAACCCAGTGCGGCTCAAGCGGCGGCATGTCACCGGCGCCGAATGCGTCAGTTCCGGCCGAGCCGCTTGAGCACCAGCTGGCTCGGCTTGGCCAGGTTGAGCGTGTAGAAGTGCAGGCCAGGCGCGCCACCGTCGATCAGGCGCTGGCACAGCTGCGCGACCACGTCCGCCCCGAAATCGCGGATCGATTCGGCATCGTCGCCATAGGCGGCCATGCGCTTGCCGATCCAGCGCGGGATCTCCGCGCCGCACTGCTCGGAAAACCGGCGCAGCTGGCTGAAGTTGGAGATCGGCATGATCCCGGGAATGATCGGGATCTGCACGCCCAGCCTGCGCACCGCCTCGACGAAGCTGAAATACGCATCTGCGTTGTAGAAGTACTGGGTGATCGCGGCGTCGGCGCCGGCGTCGACCTTGGTCTTGAAGTGCTTCAGGTCGCTCAGCGCGTCGCTGGCCTGCGGATGGGTTTCCGGATACGCGCCCACCTCCAGGTGAAACGCGTCGCCGTGCTCGGCGCGGATGAAGGCGATCAGGTCCGAGGCATAGCGCAGGTCGCCGGGATGGCCCATGCCCGAGGGCAGGTCGCCACGCAGCGCGACGATGCGCTTGCAACCGATCGCGCGGTACAGCTTGAGCAGTTCGCGGATCTGTTCGCGATTGCCGCCGACGCACGACAGGTGCGGCGCGGCATCGAAGTGGTGGTGTTGCTTGAGATGGCGCACGGTCTCGGAGGTATAGCTCAGGGTCGAGCCGCCGGCGCCGAACGTGCACGACACGTAGTCCGGCGCGTACTTCTTCAGCCTGTCCGCGGTGCGGTCCAACTGGGCGCGCTGGTCATCGGTCTTGGGTGGGTAGAACTCGAAGCTGACGGGAATCATCGCAGGCGCGGTCGTGAGGTGGTCCGGCATAATATCGCTTCATCGCGATGGATGTATGGAATGCTGCTTCTGCCTGGCCGTGGCATTTGCATCATGTAGAGCCGGGCTTGCTCGGCTGAAGCTTTCCCGGTAACGCCCCAGCCGAGCAAGCTCGGCTCTACAAGGGTGCGTGGGCCGTTACGCTATGGAACCGATCTGTCTGCGCATCCCATGTCCATCGTCCTGACCGAGTTCGCCCGCCCCCGGCTGTTCCCGCGCGAGAGGCGCCGCAATGCCATCCAGGATTGCACCCCGGCCGAGTTCGAGCAGCGACTCAACGACGAAGCGCCGGTCAAGGTGCTCGACGGCTATGCGCCGTTCTGCAAGCTGCACGTCCACCGTAACTGGACCGCCACCCGCTGCCTGACCGTACCGATCACCGATGACAACCGGCATCTGCTGCGCTCCGGCTACGAGGCGCGCAACTCGGCCGAGCTGCCGGTGCTGGTGCGCTGGTTCGAAGGCGTCGAGCCGCCGGTCGCCAATTACCTGGTGGTGATCCTCTATAGCGCCGAACAGCTGGCCAGGGAGGGCGCGCCGATCGAGGCGGACTGGGGCATCGTCGGCTGCATCTACACCGCCGCGCCCGAAGAAATCCCGATGGCGCCGATCACGATGCTGCGCAACGCGCTGGGCGTGGAAGAAGGTGGCTCCGGCGTGCCGCTGGACCGCGACGCCTATCGCCGCAGCGTTGCGTTCTGGGAGCGCAACGCCAACTGGCGTCCCTGACCGGCGGCGCTTCTACGCGATGCTGCCTTCGGCCTCGTCGCGGAAACGGTCGGCGATGCGCAGGATTTCGGGCTCGATCGCGAAGAACGCATCCAGCACCACCGGGTCGAAGGTGGTCTCGCGCAGTTCGGCCATGAGCGTCCTGGCCCGCGCATGCGGGAAAGGATCCTTGTAGCAGCGCCGGCTGATCAGCGCGTCGTAGATGTCGGCCACGGCCATGATGCGGCCGGACAGGGGAATGTCCTGGCCGCGCAGGCCGGCCGGATAGCCGGTGCCGTCCCATTTCTCGTGATGCGTGGCCGCGATCTCGCCTGCGATGGTGAGGAAGTTGTCGCCCTCGATCCGCTCGGCCGTGCTGCAGATGATCCGCCTGCCGAATTCCGGGTGGAGCCGCATGGTCTTGAGTTCCTCCGGCGTCAGTGGACCCGGCTTGAGCAGGATGTGGTCGGGCACGCCGACCTTGCCGATGTCATGTAGCGGCGCGGACAGGAACAGCAGCTCGATGTAGTCGCCGCGCAGGATCTGGGTGTAGTGGCCGCTGCGCTGCAGCTGCCGGGCGATGGCCCGCACGTAGTGCTGGGTGCGCTTGATGTGCGCGCCAGTATCCGGGTCGCGGGTTTCGGCAACGGCGGCCATCGACTCGATGGTGACCTGGCGTGCATTTTCCAGCTGCCGGCGGTAGCGCTGCGCGCGCCGCTGGTTGAACACAAAGCGCACCGCGAAGGCCATCGCCAGCCAGCTGCCCAATACCAGCAGCGGCGCGCCCACCGGGATGAATACACCGCTGCGGATTAAGACCATCGCGGCCAGCGCCACCAGCAAGGCGGCCGTCGCAGCGCCGATGGCCGCCACCGGCAGCAGGCCGCGGCCGCTGACGAACAACGCGGACAGGCTCAGCGCGATCAGCAGGCCCGACAGCAACGCGGCAGAACCGCCCCAGGTCGGCAGGCGTACCGTGTTGTCGTCCAGGATGTTCTGCGCCAGCACCGACTGGATTTTCAGTCCGGGAAAATCCCGCTCCACCGCAGTCGCGCGCACGTCGTTGAGCCCGACGGCCGAGGAGCCGATGAAGACGATCTTGCCGCGCAGGTCCTGCGCGCGAACCTTGCCGTTGAGCACGTCCACGGCCGAAATGCTGATATAGCGTTGCGAGGGTCCGTTGAAGCGCAGCAGTGCATTGCCGGCCTGATCGATCGGAATCCGATGCGCGCCGACCCGGATCGACAGCCCATCGCGCTCGGACTCCACGTGTCCGACGCTGGTGCCCAGCGCGTGCATGGTGGCCGCCAGCGCCAGGCTGGCCTGGACCACGCCGTCGTGTTCGATCAGCAGCGGCAGCCGGCGCAGCACGCCGTCCGCGTCGACCCGGCTGTTGATGAAGCCGCTGGCGCGGGTCTGCGCGGCGATGGCATCGACGTTGTCGAGTACGCCGGGCGCGCGCTCGAGCGAGAGCAGGTCCAGGCGGCCATCGAAGCCGGCCCCCGGACGCACCGGACGGTCGTTACGGTTGAAGTGGTCGAAATAGAAATACCGCGCCCCGATCACGCCGGCCCGTGCCATCTGCTGGGCCAGGTAACCATCGTTGTCCAGCAGGCCCTCGGGCACGCCGTCGAAGGAGACGTCCACGCCGAAATCGCGCTTGAAGGTCTGCCGGATGTCGGCCAGCGAGGTGCGGTCGGCTTCGGGAAACAGGATGTCCAGGGCGATGGCCGCGGGATGCGCGGCGGCGATTTGTTCGATCAGCGTCGCCACCCGATAGCGCGGCCACGGCCACTGGCCGACGGCCGACAGGCTGACCTCGTCGATATCGACCACCACCGTGTTGCGTGCCGGCGTCTGCGAAGCGGTCTGCGCCAGCAACTGGTCCAGCACCAACCGATCCAGCGGTGCGACCGGGGCGAGGTTGCGCAGCCCGGCCAGGCCGATGGCCAGCGCCAGCAGGACGGCGGCCAGCAGGAACAGCAGGGCCGGGCGGCGCGACAGCCGGGCGGACAGGGCAGCGTGCGTCATGGCAGTCCGAAGGCTAGAGGATGACGATCTCGGCGCGGCGATTGCGCGGCTCCGGAACGCCCGGCGGCGAGGGCACCAGCGGCACCTTGTCGCCGAAGTACTGCACGTCGATCTTCAGTTCCGGATCGATCTTCTGCAGCATCCTGGCTACCGCGCGGGCGCGTTCGGCGGACAGCGCCAGGTTATATTCGGCCGTGCCCGAGGCATCGGCATAGCCGAACACGGTGATCTCGGTCGGGATGCGCTCGCGCACGGCCTGCAGCACCTCGGGCAGCATCTTCCTGGACTCGCGGGTCAGCTCCATGCTGTCGAACAGGAAGTTCAGGACGAAGCTGCGTGGCGGCGTCGGCTGTGCGTCCAGCAGCGCGCGATGGTCCTGCTCGAAGGTGGCGCGATCCAGCGCTCGTGGCGTCGTCGGCCCAGCGCTGGGCTTGTCGACCGTGACGCTACTGAAGGCCTGCCCGATCCGCTGCTGGCCCTTGGCATTGGACACCGTGACCGCGCCGACATGGCCGTCATGGTCGGGCAGCAGGGTGACGCGGGTCTGGCTCGTGGCGCAGCCGCCCGCCAGCGCCGCCGCGACGAGCAGCGCGGGAGTGCATAGCCAGCCGTGCCTGCTGAGGCCGCGCATGGCCGGGTCAGTTCGCTTCGATCAGGAAACGGGTACCGCGCACGCCGACCGTGGCCCTGGGCGTCTCGACCTTCACCGACTCAGGCGCCAGCTTGCCGATCTTGCCCGACTCATAGATCGCCGAACCCTTGTTTAGATAGACCGAGAACGAGAACTTGGCGTCCTTCGGCTCGAACACGTAATCGCGCACCAGGATGTCGGCGCTGGGCCCCAGGGTCAGCAGCGTGCCGTCCCGGAAGACGATGGCCGCCGAGGCGTTGGGCGCGGCGATCAGGTGATCGGAAACCAGCAGCGTCGTGCCGCTTGCAGCGTCGAAGCTCGCATTTGCGCGCGTGACCTTCACGTTGCCGCTCACACTTTTGATCAGCGCGACATGGTCATCCGAAGCCAGGACCGGCATCGCCAGACATGCGAGCCAGGCCAAGGCCAATAGGCATAAAGAACGTTTCATGGATCCCCCTGTAGGATCTGGCCATGCGTGGCCAAGCCTCGGCTGCAGCGGCAGCCGAGATGCCTACAATGCACCGCACGTCACGCGCCGATCAAGCGATTTTTTCGGCTTTTTTTGCGGGTTTTCTTCACATGTTTTTCATCGCGTGGTCCTGGCGGCCGGCATCTCGCGATCACGCCGCATGGTTCGATCCGGGAACGGAAAACGGGCGCCTTTCGGCGCCCGTTTCCAGAACAGTGAGATGGACCGCAGTGGATCAGTAGCGATAGTGATCCGGCTTGTACGGGCCGGCCACGTCCACGCCCAGGTAATCGGCCTGGTCCTTGGTCAGGGTGGTCAGCTTCACGCCGATCTTTTCCAGGTGCAGGCGGGCCACTTCCTCGTCCAGCTGCTTGGGCAGGCGGTAGACGGTCTTATCGTACACGTCCTTGTTGGCCCACAGGTCGATCTGGGCCAGGGTCTGGTTGGCGAACGAGTTGGACATCACGAAGCTCGGATGGCCCGTCGCGCAGCCCAGGTTGACCAGGCGGCCTTCGGCCAGCAGGAAGATCGCGTTGCCGCCGGGGAACACGAACTTGTCCACCTGCGGCTTGATGTTGATGCGCTCGGCGCCGGAGGCGTACAGCGCGTCGACCTGGATCTCGTTGTCGAAGTGGCCGATGTTGCAGACGATGGCCTGGTCCTTCATCGCCTTCATGTGCGCGAGGGTGATGATGTCCTTGTTGCCGGTGGTGGTGACATAGATGTCGGCCTGGCCGAGGCTGTCCTCGACGGTGTTGACCTCGAAGCCTTCCATCGCCGCCTGCAGCGCGCAGATCGGGTCGATCTCGGTGACGATCACGCGCGCGCCGTAGGCACGCAGCGAATGTGCCGAGCCCTTGCCGACGTCGCCGTAGCCACAGACCACCGCGACCTTGCCGGCCAGCATCACGTCCATCGCGCGCTTGAGGCCGTCGGCCAGCGATTCGCGGCAGCCATAGAGGTTGTCGAACTTGGACTTGGTGACCGAGTCGTTGACGTTGATCGCCGGCACCAGCAGCTTGCCCTGTTCGGCGATCTGGTACAGGCGGTGCACGCCGGTGGTGGTTTCTTCGGAGACGCCCTTCCAGTCGGCGACCACGCGGGTCCAGTAACCGGGACGCTCGCTGACGACACGCTTGAGCAAGGCCTTGATCACGCCTTCCTCGTGCGAGGAGGCCGGCTCGTCGACCCACTTGGAGCCGTTCTCCAGTTCATAGCCCTTGTGGATCAGCAGGGTGACGTCGCCGCCGTCGTCGACCACCAGTTCTGGACCGGTCTGGGTGCCGTCGGCCAGGGTGAAGGTCAGTGCGTCCAGGGTGCAGTCCCAATATTCTTCCAGGGTCTCGCCCTTCCAGGCGAACACCGGCGTGCCGGTGGCGGCGATCGCCGCGGCGGCGTGGTCCTGGGTCGAGAAGATGTTGCACGAGGCCCAGCGCACGTCGGCGCCGATGTCCTTCAGCGTCTCGATCAGCACCGCGGTCTGGATGGTCATGTGCAGCGAGCCGGTGACGCGCACGCCCTTGAGCGGCTTGGCGCCGGCGTGCTTCTTGCGGATCGACATCAGGCCCGGCATCTCGTGCTCGGCGATGTCCAGCTCCTTGCGGCCCCAGTCGGCCAGGGAGATGTCGGCGACCTTGTAGTCACCGTCGGTGGAAAAGCTCTTCAGTTGCGCATTCATGGTGTTGCTCCGGTCAAGGGCGGGCGTGGAAGCTCGCGGTTGCCGGGCGCCGTTACGTGGTGTCATCGCCAAGCCTGGCCCGGGTGCGTGCGCGTGGCACGGATCGAGTCGCAGCGCCCCTTGAGCGAGGCGCGCAGTATATCGCCCCAACAAGATGGAGGGATGAATGCGCAACCCGGACTTGCAGTAGGCTTGGCGTCCCTTTGCGAACGGGTAAGTGTGGCCTTAGCGATGAGTTCATCTGTAACTGTGTCGGCATCGTCGCCGATCTCCGAATTCGCCACCCCCGATCTTCCGTTGCGCGATGACGTGCGCCGCCTGGGCGCGCTGGTCGGCGACATGCTGGCCGAGCAGGTTTCGGCGGACTTCCTGGCCCAGGTCGAGGCCATCCGCACCGCCGCCATCGCCCGCCGCCAGAAAGGCGAAAGCACCCAACAGCTGGCCGCCACCCTGGCCGGGATGCCTGCCGACGATGCGGAAGCGCTGATCCGCGCCTTCAGCGCGTATTTCCAGGTGGTGAACATCGCCGAGCGCGTGCACCGCATCCGCCGCCGCCGCGACTACCAGCGCCAGGGCGATGCGCCGCAGCCCGAAGGCCTGCATGCCAGCCTGCTGACGCTGAAAGGGCAGGGCGTGGACCTGGCCGAGGCCAGCGCCTGGCTGGAGAAGATCGACCTGGAGCCGGTGTTCACCGCGCACCCGACCGAAGCGGTGCGCCGGGCGCTGCTGGAGAAGGAACACATGATGGTCGCCAGCCTGGTCAACGGGCTGGACGGCACCCGCACGCCGGGCGAGGCGGCCACCGACGCCGCGCGCTTCCGGATGGCGCTCACCGCGGCCTGGCAGACCGCCGATTCCTCGCCGGTGCGCCCGACCGTGGCCGACGAGCGCGAGCATGTCGGCTTCTACCTGACCGAAGTGCTGTACCGGGTCATGCCGGTGTTCTACGAGTCGCTGGAACATGCCTTCACCGCAACCTATGGCAGCGCGCCGCAGCTGCCGCGCGTGCTGCGCTTCGGCACCTGGGTCGGCGGCGACATGGACGGCAATCCGAACGTGGATGCCAGCACCATCGCCTCCACCCTGCGCGCCCAGCGCCAGTCCATCCTGCGCCGCTACATGGGTGAGCTGAAATCGCTGGGCAGCCTGCTCAGCCAGTCCACCGAACTGGTCGACGTCTCGCCCGAAGTCCTGCAGCGCGTGGAGGAGTACCGCGCGCTGCTGCCCGAGGCCGCCGCAAAGGCCCGCCCGCGCCACGCCGACATGCCGTACCGCCTGCTGCTGGACCTGATGCGCGCGCGCCTGAAGGCCACGCTGGACGAGGCCGACAGCGGCTATGCCGGTCCGCAGGCATTCGCCGCGGACATCGCGCTGGTGCTGCACAGCCTGGAAGCCAATCGCGGCGTCCACGCCGGCTGGTTCGCGATGCGTCGTCTGGACTGGCGCCTGCGCACCTTCGGCTTTCACCTGGCGCGGCTGGACGTGCGTCAGGAATCGTCGGTGCACGCGCGCGCCGTCGGCGCTGCGCTGGACGATGCCGGCTTTGATGACCACGACGCGGCCGCGCGCGCCGACCTGCTGCAGCCCTATGCCGCCGGTGAACAGGTCCTGCCGGCCAGCGAGGACGAAGGCAACCCGCGCCTGGACGCGGTGTTCGCCGCATTGAGCGAAGCGCGCCGCTTGCACGGTGCCGATGCGCTGGGCGCCTACATCATCTCGATGGCGCACAGCCGCGCCGACGTGCTGACCGTGCTGGCCCTGGCCCGTCGCGGCGGCCTGGTCGATGACCACGGCGACGTGCCGCTGGACATCGCGCCGCTGTTCGAAACCGTGGATGACCTGCGCCATGGCCCGGACGTGCTGCGCGACCTGGCCGCCGATCCGGTCTACCGCAAGCATCTGGCCGCGCGTGGCGACACCCAGATGGTGATGCTGGGCTATTCGGACAGCGGCAAGGATGGCGGCACCACCGCTTCGCGCTGGGGCCTGCAGCGCGGCCAGGTGGAACTGCTCGAAGCGGCCCAGGAGCTGGGCATTAAGCTGACCTTCTTCCACGGCCGCGGCGGTTCGATCAGCCGCGGCGGCGGCAAGACTCCCCGCGCGGTGGATGCCTCGCCGCGCGGCAGCGTCGACGGCCGCCTGCGCGTGACCGAGCAGGGCGAAGTGATCCATCGCAAGTACGGGATCCGTGCGCTGGCGGTGCGTTCGCTGGAGCAGTCGCTGGGCGCGGTGCTGGTGTCCAGCATCCGCCCGCGTCCGCCCGAGCCGCGCGAGGCGCAATGGCGCGCGATCATGGACACCGTATCCGAAGCCAGCAACCGCGCGTATCTGGATTTCGTCGGTGCGAGGGGTTTCATGGATTACTTCCGCACGGCCACGCCGATCGACGTGATCGAGCGCATGACCCTGGGTTCGCGCCCATCGCGCCGGCTTGGCCAGGATGCGGCGCTAGACAACCTGCGCGCGATTCCGTGGGTGTTTGCCTGGAGCCAGGCGCGCGCGACGATTCCCGGCTGGTATGGCGTGGGCAGCGGCCTGGCCGCGGCGGTGGAGGAATTCGGCGAAGAGGCGGTGCGCGAGATGGGCCGCGACTGGCCGTTCGTGCGCACCTTCCTGGACGACATCGCGATGGTGCTGGCCAAGGGCGACCTGGGCATCGCCTCGCTGTTCTCGCAGCTGTCCGGCGAGCTGCACGGCCAGTTCTTTCCCAGGATCGAAGCCGAGCACGCGCTGACCCAGCACTGGCTACTGCGCCTGTCCGGCAGCGACAGGCTGTTGCAGCACGACCAGCGCCTGGAACTGTCGATCCGCCTGCGCAATCCCTACATCGACCCGATGAGCCTGCTGCAGGTCGACCTGCTGCATCGCTGGCGCGCGGCCGAGCGCGAGGACGACGCATTGCTGCGCGCGCTGGTGGCCAGCGTCAACGGCGTTTCGCAGGGCGTGCAGAACACCGGCTGATCCATCACATGGTTGGGGATCTTCGAATCAGGGTGAATAAGCCGGTGTTCGATCAGCACGCCACATCAAGCGTGCGCAAGCGCTGAGGGAAACCTTGGTAAGCACGAGGCGTTCGGCTGCAGCCCAACACGCACCGAAGCAATAAAAAGGCCGGATGCTGGAGCATCCGGCCTTTTGACTTACTGACCCATGTACTGGATCAATTGACTTCCGACGGATCCTGGCCGCGACGTTTGCCGGCGTCCAGGCTGGCGATGGCAGCCAGTTCCTCGTTGCTCAGCTTGAAGTCGAACACGTCGATGTTTTCCTTGATGCGTGCCGGCGTGACCGACTTGGGGAACACCACCAGACCCAGCTGGATATGCCAGCGCAGGATCACCTGGGCGGTAGTCTTGCCATGACGGCTGGCGATGTCCTTGAGGATCGGATTTTCCAGCAACTCTCCGCCCTGGGCGAGTGGGCTCCAGGACTCGGTCAGGATGCCGTGGGTCTGGTGGTAGTCGCGCAGCGCCCTCTGCTGCAGCAGCGGGTGCAGTTCGATCTGGTTGACCACCGGCAGTACGCCGGTTTCGGCGACGATGTGTTCGATGTCCTCGACCCGGAAATTGGACACGCCGATCGACTTGACCTTGCCATCGTCGCGCGCCTTGATCAGCGCTTTCCAGGTGTCGATGAACTTGCCATTGGCCGGGCACGGCCAGTGGATCAAATACAGGTCCACATAATCCAGCTTGAGTTTGGACAGGCTGGTATCCAGCGCCTTGAGCGCATTGTCGTAGCCCTGGTCGGTATTCCACAGCTTGGTGGTGATGAACAGCTGGTCACGGGGGATGCCGGACTGGGCGACGGCCTGTCCCACGCCTTCCTCGTTGCCGTAAATGGTGGCGGCGTCGATGTGGCGATAGCCCAGCTTGAACGCTTCGCCGACCACGCTGGCGGTCTCCTCGGCCGGCGTCTGCCACACGCCCAGGCCGAACTGCGGAATGGTGCGGCCGTCGAGCATTTCGAGGAAGGGAACTGATGACATGACTTGGCCTCGCGATTCACGTTGAAAACAGATGGCCAAGTTTACCGGGCGGCCTGTTCATTCAGCGCCAAGGAGGCGTCCGACCCGCGGAACACGCTGTGTTTCGGGAGCCGCCCTGGCAATGTTCGGACGCATGTCGGGCGTGTCCTTCCTTGTAGCGCGGAGCTCGCTCCGCTGCCTTTCGTCCCCTCACAGGAAGGCTTCAGCGGAGCGCGCTCCACGCTACAACAGGGAGCGGTCTGCATTCCTGCAGCAGTGAATCAACCGTCCAGCTCGCTCCAGCGGGCGTAGGCCGCTTCCAGCTGTGCGTTCAGCGCGGCCAGTGCGTCGTTGGCGGCGATGATGCTGGCGCTGTCCTGCTGGAAGAAGGCCGCCTCGCCCATCGCCGCGGTGCGCGTGGCGATGTCGGTTTCCAGCTGTTCAATCCGGGCCGGCAGCTGTTCCAGCTCGCGCTGGTCCTTGAAGCTGAGCTTCTTCTTCGGCGCGGCCGGCGGCGCCGCCGCCGCGGAGGCGGCATTGGCGGCGATCACCTGTTCCTGGGCGGTGCGGTCGGTGATCACCCCGGCGCTGTCGAAGCCGCTGCGTCCGCGCGGGCGCTGGCGCAGCCAGTCGTTGTAGCCGCCGACATATTCGCCGACGCGCCCCGCCCCTTCCAGCACCAGGGTGCTGGTGACCACGTTGTCGATGAAGTCGCGGTCATGGCTGACCAGCAGCAGGGTGCCCTTGTAGTCGGCCAGCAGTTCTTCCAGCAGCTCCAGCGTTTCCACGTCCAGGTCGTTGGTCGGTTCGTCCATCACCAGCAGGTTGGACGGCTGGGCGAACAGCTTGGCCAGCAGCAGGCGGTTGCGTTCGCCGCCGGACAGGCGGGTGATCGGCGCGCGCGCGCGTTCGGGCGAGAACAGGAAATCCTGCAGGTAGCCGATGATGTGCTTGCGGCTGCCGTTGATCTCGATGAAGTCGCTGCCCTGGGCGACGTTTTCCAGCGCGTTGCGGGTCTCGTCCAGCTGGCTGCGATGCTGGTCGAAGTAGGCGATCTGCAGGTTGGTGCCAGTGTCCACCTGGCCCTGCTGCGGGGCCAGCTCGCCCAGCAGGATCTTGAGCAGGGTCGACTTGCCGGAACCATTCGGGCCGATGATGCCGACGCGGTCGCCGCGCATGATGTTGACCGTCACATCGTCCAGCAGGGTGCGGCCGGCATAGGCCTGGGTGATGTGTTCGGCGGAAATGACCTTCTTGCCGGACGCCTGCGCCGAGGAGGTCTCCATGCGCACGTTGCCGGTCAGGTCGCGGCGCTTGGCGCGCTCGTTGCGCATGGCCTTGAGCGCGGTGACCCGGCCTTCGTTGCGGGTGCGGCGGGCCTTGATGCCCTGGCGGATCCAGACCTCTTCCTGGGCCAGCAGCTTGTCGAAGCGGGCGTTCTCCTGCGCTTCGGCATGCAGGCGCTCCTCGCGCCGGCGCAGGTAGTTGTCGTAGTCGCCCGGCCAGCTGCTGACCTGGCCGCGATCGATCTCGACGATGCGCGTGGCCAGTGCGCGCAGGAAGCTGCGGTCATGGGTGACGAAGATCAGGCTGCCCTCGAAGGACTTCAGGAAGCCTTCGAGCCAGTCGATGGCCTCGATGTCCAGGTGGTTGGTTGGCTCGTCCAGCAGCAGGATGTCCGGCTTGCGCACCAGCGCCTGGGCCAGCAGCACGCGGCGCTTCATGCCGCCGGACAGCGCGGCGAAGTCGGCATCGCCGTCCAGTTCCAGGCGGTCCAGGGTGGCCTGGACGCGGCGGTCCAGGTCCCAGGCGTTGTTGGCCTCGATCTGGGTCTGGGCCCGGCCCATGGCGTCCATGTCGCCCTCGTGCAGGGCGTGGTGGTAGTCGGCCAGCATCTGGCCGAGCGCCCCCAGCCCCTGGGCGACCACGTCGAAGATGCTGCCGGCGGTGTCCTGCGGCACTTCCTGGGCCATGCGCGCGACCACCGTGCCGGACTGCAGGCGGATTTCGCCGTCGTCGGGGTGGATGTCGCCGGCGATCAGCTTCATCAGGGTGGACTTGCCGGCACCGTTGCGGCCGACGATGCAGACCCGTTCGCCGGAATCGATGGAAAGCTCGACATGCTCGAGCAGCAGCGGGCCGCCGACGCTATAGTCGACGCGCTGGAGTTGCAGTAGGGACATGCGACCATTGTAGCCGGGCCACCTGCGGCAGCGCCGGAACATCGAATGTCCGAACACGGGGATGCGGCAAGACAGCTTTCGCGATGGGCGGGGATCGGGCTGGCGGCGTGCGCGCTGGGATTCGGGTTGTTCTATCTGGCGCTGTTCCGACGCGACAACGCGGCCGCGCCGGTGGATCTGACCGGCATCCCGGCGGCCGAAACGGGCCAGTTCTTCCAGCAGGTCCAGGATTGCCGGGTAACGCCGCACGGGCTGGTGGTCCGCGGCTGGGTGGTACGCAAGGGGCGCAGCTGGCCGTTGACCCGCAGCCGCGTGGTCCTGCGCCTGGCCGATGGCCGGGCGGCGGGGCTGGACACCGCCTGGCTGGAACAGCCCCGGCTGGCCACGGCCATCCACGCCCGCACGCGCGACCGGGTCACCTACTACGCGCCGGGCTTTGCCGCCTCGCTCAACACCCGCGTGGCCGGGATCGACCTGCGCGGCGCGCGGCTGTTCGTGCGCTGGGATGAGGGCGCGGCGCGCGCGCTGCTGCCGCTGGACTGCCCGGCGTTGACCCGATGAGGGCCCGGCTGCGCTCATGGCCGGCGCTCGGCCTGCTGTGGATGCTGGCCAGCATCGTCTGCATCCATGCCTTCGGCATCGATATGGCGCCGGTGGCCGACGACCGCTATTTCGCCGGCATGCTGTCCAAGTACACGCTGGCCGAATACGTCGTGCACCGTTACCACACCTGGACCGGGCGCCTGCCGATCGAAGCGGTGCTGGTGGTGATCGTCCATCACCCCTGGCTGTGGCGCGTGGCCAACGGCGCCATGCTGGTGCTGCTGTGCATGGCGACCGGCCGGCTGGCACGCGTGGGCACCGCGCTGTCGCGCAGCGGTGCGACCGTGCTGGCGTTCGCCCTGATCATGGCGATGACGCCGCAGGCGATCTTCGAATCGGCGTGGTGGCTGACCGGCTCGCTCAACTACCTGTGGCCGGTCGCGCTGGGCCTGTGGAGCCTGGTGCCGCTGGTGGAGGCCGGACGCTATGGCGTGGCCCAGCGGCTGGGCTTCTGCCTGGCGGCAGCGTGGGCGGCCTATTGCGACCAGCTGGCCCTGATGCTGGTGCCATTGGCACTGGGCCTGCTGGCCTGGCGGTTCACGCAGCGCCGGGGCCGGCGCTGGGACATGGCGCAGGCGCTGGTGCTGTGCGCCAACGCGGCGTTCGCGCTGACCGCGCCGGGCAACGCGCGGCGGTTCCTGGAAGAGCAGGGCATGCGCTTTCCCAATTTCGCCGAGCAGGACGTGCTGGAAAAGCTGCGCATCGGCCTGGGCCTGATTGCACGCGCGCTGGCCGACCCGCGCAACTACCTGGTCGGCGTGGTCGGCGCGCTGGCGCTGCTGCTGCTGTGGCGCAGCCCGCTTGGACGCGCGGTCAAGGCCGTGCTGTGCGTGGTGCTGGCGATCGCGCTGCTGCAGTTCGTGCTGTTCATCCCGGGCGTTCCAGGCAACCCGCTGCAGCTGTCCATGCCCAGGCGGCTGGATGGCGATGCGGTGGCCGATCCGCGCAACTACCTGATCACGGCGTGGCTGGCCTTCGGCGCTGGCGCCGTGGTCATCGCCAGCGCGTGCTGCTTCTGGCACCGGCCGGCCGAAGCGGTACGGATGCTGGGCGTGCTGCTGCTGGGCCTGGTGTCGCTGGGGATGATGGGGTTTTCGCCGACCGCGTACCTGTCGGGGATGCGGATCGCGTTCCTGTGTTTCCTGTGCTTTGCCATCGTCGGCGTGCGTCTGCTGGAGCGGGTGGCGCAGGTCCACGGTGAACGCACCCACCAGGTGCTGGTGGCACTGGTCGTGGTGCTGGCGTGCTGGCGGATCGCCTTCAGCGCGTTCTTCTGACGCGACCTACTGAAACGCGTAACGCACCACGTGGAAGAACACCGGCGCGGCGAACACCACCGAGTCCAGCCGGTCCAGCGCGCCGCCATGGCCTTCGATCATCTCGCCCCAGTCCTTGGCGCCCAGGCTGCGCTTGGTCGCCGACAGCGCCAGGCCGCCCAGGAAACCGCACAGCACGATCAGCAGCGACAGCGCCGCCGACTGCAGCGGGGTGAACGGCGTCACCCACCACAGCGCCGCACCGATCGCCGCGGCCGACAGGCCACCGCCGACCAGGCCTTCGACCGTCTTGGACGGGCTGACCCTGGGCGCCAGCAGGTGCTTGCCGAACAATTTTCCGAACACGTACTGCAGCACGTCGCTCAGCTGCACCACCAGCAGCAGGTAGAACAGCAGCATCAGGTTCTGGCCTTCGTAGCCGGGGATCTGCAGCATCATCAGCGCCGGCGCGTGGCTCAGGCAGAACACGGTCAGCATCAGGCCCCACTGGATCTTGGTGTTGCGCGCCAGGAAGTCCTCGGTGTCGCCCGACAGCGCGGTCACCGCCGGCAGCAGCAGGAATCCGTACACCGGGATGCACATGACGAACAGCCCGTACCAGCCGATCCCGATCAGCCAGTACTGCAGCGGAATGGCCACGTAGAAGCACAGGCACAGCGCCAGGTGATCGCCACGGCGCGTGGGCGTCAACGTCAGGAACTCGCGCAGGGCAAAGAACGACAGCAGCGCGTACAGCACCAACGTGGCGACCTTGCCCGCGACGAAGCACACCAGCAGGATCGCCACCATCACCCACCACGCGTTGATGCGCGCGTTGAGGTTGTCGATCACCGCCGAAGGCTTGCGCCTGCCCAGCATCCAGCCGATGGCCGAGGCCAGCACCAGCAGGCCGATCACCCCGCCGATCATCCACCAGAACTTGCCCGGCGCCTGGGCGATCGCCGCGCGGACGAAGCCGTTGAGTGGAAACGGACCCATTGCGAAAAGATTCATGGTGCCAGCGCCTCCACCGCATGGCGCGCGCGTTCCAGGAACGCCGGCTTGTCTTCGTCCATTTCAAGCCGCAGCGCCGGCCCGAAGCGCACCGTGCAGATCAGCGGCACCGGCAGCAGGCTGCCCTTGGGCATGCTACGGCGCGCGTTGTCCAGGTAGACCGCCACCAGTTCAACGCCCGGATAGCGCTGGGCCAGGTGGTACAGGCCGGACTTGAACGGCAGCAGGGTGGCCTCGTGGTTGCGCGTGCCTTCCGGGAAGATGATCAGCGAGTCGCCGGCCTCCAGGGCGTCGTACAGCGGCTGCAGCGGATCGGCGTCGGCATGTTCGCGCTGGCGGTCGATCAGGACCACGTTCAAGCCCGGGCCTGCGATCAGACCCTTGATGCCGCCACCGCCCCAGTAGTCGCGCGCGGCCACCGGCCGGGTCTGCTTTCGAAGCGCCGGCGGCAGCGCCGACCACAGCGCGACGGTGTCCAGATGGCTGGAATGGTTGGCGAAATAGATCCGCTGAGTCGGCTCCGGGCGGCTGCCCAGCCAGCGCGGATACGCGCCGAACAGCGCCTTGCTGGCAGCCACCAGCAGGCGGTCGATGATCATGCAACGTCCTTGTCGTTGAGCTGGCGGGCGATGGCCAGGCTGCGGGTGATGCAGGTCAGCAACGCGCCGACGGCGATGATCACGGCGGCCGTCAGCAGCGACCAGCGCGAACCGCTCAGGACGCCTTCGATCGCGCCGATCACGCAGGCCGCGGTCAGCGCGGCCATGCGGTGTTGCTTGGCCATCGGCCCGCGGAAGTCCTGGACCAGGCCCAGGCTGCCGCCGGCCAGCCGCACATACGCGGTCAGCGTCGCCAACAGCGCGCCCAGCCAGCCCAGCCAGGGCAGGCCGCAGCCATAACCCAGCGCCACGATCAGCAGCGAATCGGCGACCCGGTCGGGGAATTCGTTGTACAGCGCGCCGGTGGCGGTCTTGCGGCCGCCTTCCATCGCGACCATGCCATCGAGCAGGTTGCACAGCAGCCGCAGCTGGATGCACACCGCCGCCAGCGCCAGGCCCGCGGGAATCGGCACCCACGCCAGCATCGCCGCACCGATGGCGGCGAAGAAGAGGCTGAGCACGGAAATCTGGTTGGGGGTGATCGACGACTGCGCCAGCGCCGCGCTCAGGCGCTGCGCCCATCCGGTGTTGCGCGCGGCGATTGGCCGGCGGTTGTCGTCCTGACTCATGGAGCGCGATGGTAATCGAAGTCCCGGGCCTGTCAGCGGGCGGGACTTCGCCAAGGAAAAAGCCGGCGTTGCCGCCGGCTTCTCCTTCAACCTCAAGCTGCTCGGTCAGGCAGGTTCGGCTGCTTCCTGCTGTTGCGGCAGGGGCAGCAGCGGTGCCTGGCCCTTCGGCGCCGGCGGCTTGCGCCGGGTGAAGCTGCGCACCGCGCCCAGGAAGTCGCGACCCCAGCGGTCCACGTCGTAGTACTCGACGATGTCGTAGAGCTGGCGCAGGCGGCCACCGGCTTCGTCCTCGGGCATCTGCAGCGCCTGCGACAGCGCGGCAGTCAGATCGGCCTGGTCGTGCGGGTTGGTCAGCACCGCGCCCTTGAGCTCGGCCGCCGCGCCGGCGAATTCGCTCAGCACCAGGATGCCGTTGCCGCCCTCGATGCCCTGGGTGGCGACGAACTCCTTGGCCACCAGGTTCAGGCCATCACGCAGCGGGGTGATCCACATCACCTGGGCGGCGGCATAGTGCGCCACCACCTCTTCGAACGGGAAAGCCTGGGCGAAGAAGCGCACCGGCGTCCAGTCCATCTGCGCGAAGCGGCCGTTGATCCGGCCCACCGCCTGTTCGATCTGGTTCTGCAGCTGGCGATAGACGGTCATCTCGCGCGCGGCCGGCACGCAGATCATCAGCAGGGTCACCTTGTTGTGCAGGTGCCGATGCGATTCGAGCAGGCGCTCGAAGGCCTCCAGTTTGGCCAGCGTGCCCTTGGTGTAGTCCAGGCGCTCGACCGACAGCACCAGCTTGCGGGCGCCGATCTCGCGGCGCAGCTTGTAGATGTTGTTGCGCACCTCGGGATTGGCCAGGGTGGTGTTGATCCGGCGCAGGTCGGTGCCGACCGGATGCGCGCCCAGGGCCACGTCGCGACCGGCCACGCGCAGGCGCGTGGTCACCGTGTCCAGGCCCACCGCGCAGCCATAGGTGAGGAAGCGCGGCGCGCAGTTCTCGGTGTGCACGCGCTCGACCGGGGCTACGCCGCGGACCACGTCGACGAAGTTCTCCACCTGGCGCGGGATGTGGAAGCCCACGTAGTCGCACGACAGCAGGCTGCCGATGATCTCGCGCCGCCACGGCACCACGTTGAACACATCCGCCGAGGGGAAATAGGTGTGGTGGAAGAAGGCGATCTTCAGGTCCGGACGCAGTTCGCGCAGGTAGGCCGGCACCATCCACAGGTTGTAGTCGTGGATCCAGACGGTGGCGCCTTCGGCAGCCTCGGCCGAGGTCGCCTCGGCGAACTTGCGGTTGACCTTGAGGAACACCTGCCAGTCGTCTTCGCGGAACCTGGCACGCTCCCAGAACACATGCAGCATCGGCCAGAACGCTTCCTTGCTGAAGCGCTTGTAGAAGATGTCGACTTCTGTCTTGGTCAACGGCACGCGCGCGGCGGTCAGGTGCGGGTATTTGTCCACATCGACTTCGGTATGCGTCTCGAACGGTCCGCGCTTGGGATCGTCGATGCTCCAGGCCACCCATGAGCCTTTCTGGCCGCCGGCGAAGAACCCCATCAGCGAGGGAATGATGCCATTGGGCGAGGTGGGCTGGCGGCGCACCACCTGGCCATCCTCGATGACCTCCTCGTAGGGCAGGCGGTGGTAGACCATCACCAGGTCGGCCTTGCCGGTGGAGACGGTGCGCGCGGCCGGCAGGTACGGATCGTCCTTGGCCAGCAGCTTGAAGTGGGCGATGGCTTCGATGATCCCGCCGCAGCCCGGTGCCTGCGCATGCAGCACATCGGACAGCGAGCCGGTGGCCTCGATCAGGGCCGCTTCCGAATCGCCCACGCACACGCCGCGAAACCCCGCCATGTACATCGACAGGTCATTGAGCGTGTCGCCGGCGACCAGCACGTTTTCGCGTTTGAGCTTGAGCTGCTTGGCCAGCGCCGAGAGCGTGCGGCCCTTGTCGGTGTCCGGTGGCAGGATGTCCAGGTAACGGTCGGCCGAATACAGCACCGAGCAGCCCAGTTCGCGCGCGGCGTCCTCGATCCGGGTGCGCAGCGGGGCCAGGGTCTGCGGATCGCAGAAATACGAGCAGCGGCGTTCCTGCGGCACGTCCTGGCGCAGCAGCGCGGGGAAGGCGCGCATCACCTGGGCCACGGTCTGTTCGCCCGGCCAGCGGCCTTCGATCTTGCTCTGCAGTGGCTGCAGCGGCAGCAGGGTGTGGCCGTCGACCACGGTGGCGCCCACGTCGCACACCACATAGTCGGGGCGGGGAATCGAAGGGTCGGTCAGCAGCGGCATCACCGCTTCCAGGCCGCGTCCGGTGATGAAGATCAGGCAGATCTCGGGGTGCTGGTCCACCAGTCGGTACAGGTGGTGGCGCTGCTCGGCGCTGCCGGCCAGGAAGGTGCCGTCCAGGTCGGTGGCCAGGATCAGGCGCGGGCCGGGCCGGGCCTGGGTGGAGCGGGGTGAGGTGTTTCGGGTTGTCGTGCTCAGCTCAGTCAATGGGATTCCTCTTGGGATGGATGGGGAGTTTCGGTTTCGGGCATCAGTTCCAGCGCGGACGGGGTGGTGCGCAGCATTGGCCGGAACGGCGCCTCGAAGGTGCGATCGCGGCGGAAGCGCAGCCGCAGGAACAGATAGCCCGCCAGCGCGATCAGCATCACCGCGAAGTACATCGGCAGCGCGGATGGGCCGAAGCGCTGCATCGCGCCACCGGCCAGGGCCGGGCCGATGGCCGAGCCCACGCCATTGACCAGCAGCAGGCTGGAGCAGCCTGACAGCAGGTGCTCGCGCGGCAGGTAGTCGAGCATGTGCGCCACCGCGAACGGGTACAGCGAAAAGCTCAGCCCGCCGAACAGGAAGAACAGTCCGAACAGCAGGCGTCGGTCGGCCTGCACCGCTGGCAGCAGCATCGCCAGGGCCACGCCGGCGGCGGCCAGCGCGGTGATGGCCAGCGCCAGGCGCCGGTCGCGGCCATTGCTGATCCGGCCGATCGGCACCTGCAGCAGCGCCCCGCCGGCAATCGCGGCCAGCATGAACAGCGCCACGCCCCGGGTGTCCAGGCCGATGCGTCCGGCATAGACCGGCGACAGGCCCCAGAACCCGCCCATCGCCAGCCCCGACAGCCATGCGCCGACCGTGGCTGCCGGCGCCAGCGCATACAGCCGGCGCAGGCTGAAGCGGGTCAGCGGCGGCACCTCCGGCTGGGTCAGGCGGGTGGCCGAGACCGGCATCACCGAGGCGCAGACCAGGATTGCGGTCAGCGAGAACAGGGTCGCCATTTCCATCCCGCCCCAGCCCAGCAGGATCTGGCCCAGGGCCAGCGCCGACAGATTGACCATCATGTACACCGAGAACACCCTGGCGCGGGTGTCCGGGTTGGGCTCGGCGTTGAGCCAGCTCTCGATGGTGGTGTACAGGCCCACCAGCGCCGCGCCGGTCACCAGCCGCAGCAGCCCCCAGACCAAGGGATTGACCCAGACCGGGTGCAGCAGGATCGCAATGGCCGCCAGTGCGGCGAAGAACGCGAAGGCGCGGATGTGACCGATCCGGCCGATCATCGGTGGCCCCAGAAAGGTGCCGAAGAAGAAGCCGGCGAAGTACCCGGACATCACCAGGCCCAGGGTCCGGTCGTCGAATCCAGCCTGCGCGCCGCGCACCGCCAGCAGGGTGCCCAGCAGCCCGCTGCCCGTCAGCAGGAGGGCAACGCCAAACAGGAGCGTCGTGAGCCGCAGCATCAGCGCGACCTTCTGTGGGAAGGATTGCTGGTCACCAATGAAATCATAACATATTGATTCGATTAGGGAAAATGGCGGCCCGCTTCGCCCGCGCCGGGGCAGGGCGCAAACCGGGGCAGGCGTTGCTTTGCGAGGCTGCGGTATCCGGCTGCTGCACAGGGCCGAAGCGCTACCGCGCTGTTTGCGATACTGCTGCATTGCAGCATAAGGCCATCGTGCCCAATCCGAATGAAAGCCGCCGTGCATCTGCGGCCGACCTTCGGCCACTGGTCAGCCGCGGCTTCTGCAGCCCGTCCAATACACCGGGCGGAAACCGGCGTCCGCTGCCCAAAGCGCGCAGCTGGGCGAGCGCACCGCTTGATTCGCGGCGCGCCAGCCCCCACCGTGGCGACCAGCACAACGCCTGACCATTCCACGCCATGCCGATCTACGCTTTCCAATGCTCCACCTGCGGCCACAGTTTCGACCGCCTGCAAAAGATGTCCGACGCCGATCCGGAGACCTGCCCCAGCTGCGGCGCGGCCACGGTCATGCGCCAGATCACCGCGCCTGCGTTCCGGCTGGCCGGCGGCGGCTGGTACGAAACCGACTTCAAGAAGGGCGGCGACAAGAAGCGCAACCTGGCCGAAGCCGGCTCCGGCGGCGAGTCCAAGCCGGCCGCCAGCGACAGCAAGCCCAGCGACAGCAAGCCTGGCGCCAGTAGCGGCAGCAGCGACTGAGCCAGCGGCCGACGCAACGAAAAAGCCGGGCAATGGCCCGGCTTTTTCATGTCCAGCGCGGCCGATGCCGCTCAGCGCGCGCCGAACTGGGCGCGGCAGCCCTCATCCACCCAGATCTGGCCGTTGCGGTAGGCCCAGGTCCGGCCCTCGACGCAGGCGCTCTTGGACAATTGCTTGACGACCACCGGGCGGCCGTTGCGGCTTTCCCAGCCGCAGGAGTGGCGGCGATTGTCGTCGCTGCTGCAGGTCACGGTGTAGTTGGGATCGCCGCCTGGACCGCCCGGATTCCAGCCGCTGCCACCACGGCCTTCGGCAAATTCACCGCGGCAGCCCTGGCTGACCCAGATGTTGCCGCCGCGCTGGCCCCAGCTGCGGCCTTCGACGCAGCGGCTGTCGGACAGCTGGCGGGTCAGCACCGCGCGGCCGCGGAAGCCGGCCGCGCACTCGCGGGTGCGGTTGTCGGTGCTTTCGCAGCGGATCGTACGGCCGGCGTTACCGGTACCGGTCCAGCTGGGCACGAAACGCCCGCGGCAGCCGTGGTCGACCCAGATCACGCCATTGCGCGTGCCCCAGGTGCGGCCTTCGGTACATGGCGTGTTGGACAGGTTGCGCTCCAGCCGGGCGCGGCCGTTGAAGCCCCGGCACTCGCGGTACTTGTTGTCCTGGCTCTCGCAGGTGACCGAGTTCTGGGCGTGGGCAGGCCCGGCGGCGTAGAGCCCCAGGGCAAACAGGACAACCGCAAACAGTCGCAACATGGCACGGCTCCGGCGGAATTGAAGTGGCCCGGACTATACACGCGGGCTGGGCGCGTTCATGTGGGCCGGGCACGCATTTGCCGCGCCGCAGCGACGGCCCCAAAATAGCCGGCTTTTCCGGCCGCTCCTTCGCGGCCCGCCTGGAGTTGCCTGCAATGCGTACCCACTTCTGCGGCCTGGTCGACGAGACCCTGATCGGCCAAACCGTCACCCTGGCCGGCTGGACCGACGTGGCCCGCAACCAAGGCGGCGTGTGCTTCATCGACCTGCGCGACCACGAGGGCATCGTGCAGGTGACCGTGGAGGTCGACAACGCGGAAGTGTTCGCCATCGCCGCATCGCTGGGCTACGAGGACGTGCTGCAGGTCAGCGGGGTGGTCCGCGCGCGCCATGCGGTCAACGACAAGATCAGGACCGGCAAGGTCGAAGTGATCGCCACCCGCATCACCATCCTCAACAAGGCCGCGCCGTTGCCGTTCCACGCGCACGAGAACCCGGGCGAAGAGACCCGCCTGAAGTACCGGTATCTGGACCTGCGCCGTCCGGAGATGCAGCGCATGCAGCGCACCCGGATCAAGCTGGTCCAGGCGCTGCGCCGTCACCTGGATGCGCGCGGCTTCCAGGACATCGAGACCCCGATCCTGACCAAGGCCACCCCGGAAGGCGCGCGT